>NPIE01000562.1_pt1 | contig 278583 bp, 242 predicted proteins | sample 8637661 | NCBI WGS metagenome assembly NPIE01 (sample SAMN07420842, study PRJNA396082) | bioreactor metagenome | isolation source: sample BA12 brine-fed electro-methanogenic bioreactor BA | place: Japan: Kochi | collected 2016-12-09
TACTTCTGCCTCTGTCTCTTCTGCGACTTCCTCTTCCGTCTCCTCTACCACAGCTTCCGTCGGCTCTTCAACTTCCGTCGGCTGACAGGCTGTGATCAGGAAGGTCAGGACAAGGACTAAGCTCAAAATGAGCATCAATCTTTTTTTCATCACTTTTCTCCTTCGAGATATATGAAATGGTGAATACTATGTAAATCTCCATACTGGTGATTTACAGGTCGAAATATGGAAGAACTTATGTCATCAAGTGTCTACTATCCGAAGCACCTCCTTTTAAAACTTGACCATATAAAATTGAATGAACTTGGAAATATTGATGTAATGCAAACAAGGGATATATTATTCTATTGGTATCGTTCCCAATTTTTGGGAAATTTTTTTGTCCATCACCCAAAAAGACACTGAACTGATTCATAAATTGTTGTTCTTCTCCGACTTAGAAACGATTCCTATCATTACAAGCAGCTTGTCAGCACAATCCATTGATGGTTGGGAACGGTTCCAATACCATCTTACATGAACTTGTTAAAATTGTCAATAGTATGTGAAGAAAATATTAACGCTGTTAACATTTGCCTTGGCATATAAAAAAATGATATGCCGATTGCTTCAACCTAGACTCACCCTAGCTCTGACTTAATTTCTGAAAGAAGAACGCCATAGCCTCCAAAGCCTAATGCCTTTCCCCGAATCTTGTTGCTTTCTCCCCAGGAAATCAAAACCAACAAAATTTCGTTGAAAACAACCGTCCATAGTCACGCTTATTTAGATAATTCCAGAGTGTTGTATAATAGATGAAATCCAACAGCTTTTTTCCCACTACTTGGGATAATATTTAGCTCTATTAAAAATATTTTTGTTTGGAAAAATTGTAAGTTGATTCGGAATTTATAAAAACATGACAACGATAAAAGAAATAGCAAAAATTGCTGGGGTTTCCCGCTCAACCGTTTCGAGGGTGATCAATAACGATCCAAACGTCAGCGAAGAAACCCGAGCGAAAGTACAGGCAATTATAGATGAGATGGACTATGAGCCCAACCCCGTCGCCCGGAGCCTGATCAGCGGGAAAACCAGGGTCCTGGGGCTGGTCATTCCAATGGCCTTCAGCAGCTTATTCACCGACCCGTTCTTTAGTTTGCTTTCTCAGGGCATCTCTTCAACCTGCACAGCCAACAACTATACCCTGATGCTTTGGTTGATTGAACCGGATTATGAAAAACGCACCAATAATAAAATCCTCAACAATCGCCTCATTGACGGCATCATCGTCGCCTCTAACATGATTGACGACCCTTTAATCGAGGGTTTGATCTCAAGAAAAATGCCCCTGGTGATCATTGGCCGTAATAATGCACCTGAGGTCAACAGCGTGGATGCAGATAATATCCACGGTTCGGCGATGGCCGTCAACCATTTGGTGAGCATTGGCAGAAGGAATCTTGCCACAATAACCGGCGATATGAATCGGTACAGCGGTCATGACCGTCTTTCCGGCTTTAAACGCGGCTTACAAGAGAACGACCTGCCGATAGCTGAAGAAAAGATTGCCTTTGGTGATTTCACGGAGAAAGGTGGGTACCTTCAGGCAAAATTGCTGCTCTCACGCACTGAGTTTGATGGTATCTTCGTCGCCAGCGATTTGATGGCATTTGGCGCCATACGCGCTATTCGGGAAGCCGGACTCGAAGTCCCGGATGACATTGCCCTCGTCAGCTTTGACGACATTCCCGCAGCGGCCAGGTATCAGCCGCCACTGACCACCGTCCGCCAACCGATCCACCAAATGGGGTCCATTGCAGCACAAACCCTGATTGATCAACTGGAAAGCTCTGAGGCTGCCAAACCGCGGCGCATCATCCTGCCAACGGACCTTATCATTCGGGAAACCTCTCTCAACGCATCTCGTTAAACTTGATTTTTACCGGATTTTTAGTGGTGGTCATCAATGTTCACAGGTCGATAAGCTTATATCCCAGGCTCATTAAACGGTTTTTATGCCGGACTATGCTAAAATCTAACTACTATGACCCAAACAATTACAGTACGACCCTCACCTATCGCTGGCACCTGGTATAACGGTGACCCCGACCGCCTTCGTCAGACTGTAGATGAGTATATTAATAGCGCTGATTTACCTCCATTACCCGGTGAAGTCCTTGGGGTTGTTTCCCCACACGCCGGTTACCGCTATTCCGGATCCGTTGCCGGGTACGCTTTTAAATCTGTCAAAGGGAAAAGATTTGATGTTGTCGTCGTTATTTCTCCCATGCATCAATACTATCCAAAACCGATATTGACTTCCGCACATCCCGCCTACCACACGCCATTAGGTGACATCCCCATAGCAGAACAAAAACTGGACGAGATCAACGCTACACTTAAGCAAAAGACTGGCCTGGAGATGTCCCGCATCACCCATGATCAGGAACATTCACTCGAGATTGAACTACCTTTCCTGCAGCGCGCTTTAAAGGGTGATTTTCTCCTCATCCCAATTATGCTGCGGAATCAGAGCCGCCAACTCTCCAAAGCTCTCGGCCTAATTTTGGCTGAGGTCCTGCGTGATCAAGATTGCTTATTCGTGGCCAGCAGCGACCTCTCCCATTTTTACCCAGAACCTGAAGCCCATGATCTGGATCATATGGTACTCGAACAGGTGACCGATTTCTCTGCGGATGGCCTCTTCGATCTTAAGGACGAAGGAAAAGGCCATGCCTGCGGCTTAGCAGCGATTGCCTCCACATTGTGGGCAACAAAAGAACTGGGCGCCACCAAAGCTACCTTGCTCAAGTATGACACCTCCGCATCAGCGACAGGGGATAAATCATCCGTGGTGGGTTACGGCGCTGCCGCTATCACACGGCCAGACTGACACCTTTTAAGGATGAACTACTGGTGATGACACGGAATCGTGAAAAAATTTTGATGTCCTTGATCATCATCGGCCTTATTGGAATTAGCGGCTGTCGGGCTGCGCTTGCCCCCACAACCCCTCACCCTCCCACAGCCTCAGCGACTCTAACTCCAACATCCACGACAACCCACACACCCACACCAACCCAGACGACCACACCTGCCCATACCATCACGCCACGGCCATCAAACACGCCCACTGTCACCACTACGCCATATCCTAGCGTCAGCCCCACACCTCCCCCAACACAAGTAACACCCCGCCCAGCCGTATTGTTCCCCTATGAGGACATCAACGGAAAACTTGTGGATTGGTCCTATATCCATGTCACACAAATGGGTTTCAATCGCTTGGATGAGGTCAATGATCTGTGGGCCTTTATGGCATTCCAATTGCTGGACCGCGCCATTTATCAAAGGAATTTTACATTTTTGAGTGAAACGATCACTGTCTATTATTTGAACGTCGCGCATGAATTTAACGGGGAGATGATGCAAATGCAATTAGTTCTGGGTGGGACAAGCGGTGCAAATATCGCCATTGATGATATCCCCGCTGGTGGAACAGCCTATGTCCAGGTTCAGGTGCGGGATTCTCAGGAAGACTTCGCCCCCTATGTCACCCATCGTGACGCCAACCGCGCCTATGAAAACAGAGAGGATTCTTATCCCCTCCTGTTCCTCAAAGACTTACAGACCATGCTTCCCGAGCTGCCGGATGAGATTATCCTGCTGGCAGATCACCCGATCCTCATTCCACCAGATGACTGGCCGCAAATAAAGCTGGACATGCAGCGAGTCAGCTACCTGGCTGCCCGATATCACCCCTTCTTTGAGATTGACGCTTATGATCGCCTATCCGATCAAAGCGACTTTGCCTATGCCCTCAGGGATCACATCCTACATGGATGGCATATGCAAGAGGGGTTATATGCCTACAGCAGCCAGACCCTGATCATCATCAAAAATGATTAGTTCCATTTCTGCTCATAATTAAGACAGGGCGTCCAGCCACTTATCCGCGATTTTCCGATTCCGGTTTTCCAGAATTCCCATACTCTTGACCAGTTTGGCGATGACCTCCGCCTTGTCCCAGCCATTATCCTGGATGGTCTCCTCTACAGCCTTGTGTGTTTTGTCTGTCAAGCGTGTCTGTGAAAGCATGTCCACCAAACGCCACTGGCCATAGGCATTGCGGATTTCCTGGATGGTCAATTCCTCAAGTTTCGCCAGCGCGGCTTCCATGATGATCTTTCCCTGCTCAGGGTCTGCGCTCTCCACATACACCCGATTGATCGGTTCCGTCCCAGAAGCGCGTACCCGCAGTTGATAGCGGTCATCTCCATCGGCATCCTGCAACTGCATTTCGGCCACATCATAGCGAATACCGCCCAGATAGGCGATGTCCATCCCTGCTACCTGGGGTTCTTCCGCTGCGTCCGGTAAATCCAGGTAATAGCTAATGAAGGCTTCCTTGGCCTCTAAGGGCGCATCAACATCTGTTCGGCCGGTATTGGAGGTTTCATCATCCGGTGAGCTGCCAAAGGATTCCCACAAGCCCTCCATCTGGACGGTATCCTGCCAGATCTCCCCAATGGTGGTCAGGGGGTTTTCCTCACGGGTGCCAAAATAGGCCAGCATATCCATCACCAACAGGTTCGCCCAGGGACCGTCCTTATCCGTGACATGGCCGCGCGTGGTCAGCCCTGAAGATTCTTCCCCACCGATCAGGATGCGATCGCGCCAATCCTCAGGTAATGGCTTTTGTGCTTCATAGGAGGGCGTGACCCGGCGGATTTCCTCAATATACTTAATCCCCACAGGAACGAGGAAGGCATGTTCCAAAACACGATCCTCACGGTTGCCGATACGAATGCCATAAAAGGGGTGGCTGACATAGCCTGGCAAAGCATCCTCTGCGGGTTCATTTTCCTCATTATCCGGAATCATTCCCGCCAGGACTTCAATCAGAGGTGAACCTGTTTGGGTAGCAATCACTCTTCCTTTCAAACCCCTTTCCACGCCCAGGTAGCGTACCAACATCGGCAGGATTTGATTAGGGCGGAAATACACGCCGCCTTTATCCACAATGCCATAACGATCTGCATCGGTATCCATCCCCATCCCCAGGTGTGCGCCCGTCTCAGCCACTTTCTCCTTGAGCGGGTTGATGAAGGGCTCTTCGGGATTGGCATAATCCAGCCCGGTGAGTTCGGGATCGCGTTGCGCGTGAATGACCATATAGCGAACACCGGCTTCCCCGATTAATCGGGTCAGGTAGCCGCGGCCCGAACCGTGGAACTCATCCACAACCACCATCTTATCACTGAAGAATTTCCGGATGCGGTCAAAGTCCACTGGAATGCGGGCGTTCCCATTGCCGTTGTCTTTGATCCAGTCAACATAGTCGTCTAGTGGATCAAAGCCGTGCAGCCGTCCTTGCTTGCGTGCCTCGTCCAGGTCGGCCGTGCGGGCGTCTGTATCCACCAACTGGAGTTCATTGATGTGAAAAGCCAGGAAATCGGTCAAATTCGAGGGGGCAGGATAACCCAAACGTGGGTTAAACTTGATCCCCTGCCACTCCGGGGGATTATGGCTGGCTGTGCAAATCAGCAATCCAGCCACGTCCTCTGGTGGTAAATCATCCGTCAGATAGTAGACCAGGGCTGGTGTTGGGGCATCCCGGTCTGACAATTCCACTTCAAACCCATTCGCCAGACACACCTCCGCCGTCCACCGTGCCACAAGATCGGCATTCCTGCGAGTATCGTATCCCACCACCACACGCTTTCCCGCCAGATTTTCACCGCCGACATAATCCGGGACATCCGCATCATTTAAGAAATCGCACACTGCCTGCACCACCTGCTTGGCGCGCCTCTCGGTGAAATCGGCGCCCCAACGGGCGCGCACACCCGACGTTCCAAAGCGCAGGTATTTGCGGTCATAAATCATGCGCAGCAAGCCCAGATGATGTTCATCGCCCACCAGGACAGGGTCTTCGGTGCGTACCCGGAAACCATACAACCGTTCATAGATATTGCCAATTTGAACGACGCGGAAAGGCATCCAGCGATCCGTATCCTTCTCATAATCCATGCTGTCCAGGAGCGGCATGATCTCATGGTCAAGAGCCTCTCGCAGGCTGTCAAACACCTCGGCAGCCAGATAATCCTTGACCAGGTTGACGGCTTTGCGCCGCAGTTCACCCGTGATGGGGATATAGGCTTCCTCAATCAATTCCCGGCGCTTGCGGCCTTCCTCGTCCTTGGGTTTGAACTGCTCATGGCGGTACTGCGTCCCGGTCGCAATTAGTGTCAACAATATGCTGAACGCGCGGGATGAATCCACATGGTTATGCGCGATGATATCCGGTTTTGAAATTAATTTTTCATCCAAAACCTCCAGGAAATCGCCCATGGCAGCCACAGCAGGGTTCCACTGATCGGGCTCCTGCGCGGTGACCAGATTCCGGTTCAATTGATTAAATATAGAAGCGAGTTGGGAAATTTCTAGGTCTTTGAGGTCAAAATCATAGCGGGTTATCATTTTCTCTCCAGACGATAAAAGGCTTTGTTTTTATTTGTTAAGGTGATTCTACCCCAGCAGCTTTGCTGGGGAGTCATGGCAACTGCTTAAGGCTTTTCCACCAAACCGCCGCTGGTCACGTTCAGAACCTCCAGAAAGCTGCCCAGTGGTGTCCCGGTTGCCTCCTGAACCGCTTCACATAGGGCAAAAGCTTTTTCTGCCAGCTCGGATTCAGAATGGCGGTTGTCCGCCTCCAGCATCAGGCGAACCTTGGGCTCTGTGCCGGAATAGCGCAGGTTCAACCGTGTCAACCCCGGCAACCCTTCTTCAATTTCCTGACGGGCTTCTTTCACAAGCTCAAGCTGATCCAGGTCCATTTTTTCCGCCACAAAGGCTGAGGCAATCACCTGGGGATATTTATGGATGCTTTCAGCCATGGCCGCCAGCGAGTCCTGCTCGCTTGCGAGATACGCTTTGATCATGTACAAAGCCGATCGCAGCCCATCCCCCGTGGCATGTCCCTCATCCATCAAAATAATATGGCCGGACTGCTCACCGCCCAGGCCAAATTGACCGGGGGGATAATCAGCCTGGATAAGTTCAAGTAGTTCCGCCATAATATACTTATCCCCCACCGGTGTTTCAATAAACTCAATCTCTCGATCCGAAAAATATTTCACCAAGGCGCCGTTACGCATGGTCGTGCTGACAACCGTATCTGCTAGTAATCGCCCCTGAGCTTGCAGGTTATCGGCCAGGATAGCCAGCATATGATCCCCATCCACCAAATTTCCAACCTCATCCACAAAGATTACCCGATCGGCGTCACCATCAAAGACCAGGCCGAAGTCGGCATCAAACTCCTGGATCAAGGCGCTTAATTCCTCCGGATTTCGCCGGACATGTTCAGAACCCGCCTGTTGGTTGATATTCGTCCCGGTGGGCGAGGCATGGACCACAACCACATCCGCCCCCAACCGTGAAAAGACCTGGGGCGCAAACCACGAGGCCGCACCGTTGGCGCAGTCCAGTACCAACTTGATATCGCTTAGATCAAGGTCGGGATGCTCATCCACTAGGTCAGTGACATACAATTCCCGAAGCGCGCTGACATCCACCAGCCGCCCAAAGGTATCGTTATGGGAACCCGTCAAGTCCATGTCGGTGTCCAATAACGCTTCAATGGCCAATTCGGTTTCCAGTTTAAGTTTCAGGGCGTCTTGATTAAAAAATTTTATTCCGTTCTCACCCACGGGATTATGGGAGGCTGAAATGACAACGCCGGCATCTGCCCCCAATTTCCGGACCATAAAGGCCACGCCTGGCGTGGTCATCACGCCCAGGTCCATCACCGTGGCGCCGGCCGCCAGCAAGCCTGTAGTCAGGGCGCTCTGCAGCATTTCACCCGATTGCCGAGTGTCCCGTCCGATGACAAAACTTGGCCCCACCTTGGTTTTAGAAAGCACCAATCCGGCAGCGAAGCCCAACCGGCTCACGAACTCTGGCACCATGGGTGGCTGCCCCACATAGCCGCGCACGCCGTCCGTTCCAAAATATTTTCGTTTCTTGTTGGTTGCCATACTTTATAAAAACTCCTCTTGGCTATGATAAATACAAAGCACAAAAACGCTGCCCCTCATTATACATTGACGAAACAAGGTCAGCGTTTCCACCGTGCAAAGGCTGTTATTTAATTTGTAAATCAGCCACAACCGGCAAGTGATCCGAAGCCCGGCGGCTGAGATCGCCTGTCTCAATCCTGCAGCCGTATTCCACAAGGCGTTCCCTGGGATAAAAGAAGATGTGGTCAATCGCTTGATCCACGTTGGGATGCGTCCGCCCATCATTCTCCGGCGTCAGGTGGACAAACCCGTTCTCTTCTTCGAGCAAACGTGCGATACAAAACTCATCCTGCGGAGCGTTAAAATCACCGGTCAGGATCAACGGTTCATCTTTTTCCAGAATGTGCGTTCTGACCAGATCCAGCAATTGCTGCACTTGTTGATGACGCAGCAAGTGTGATTTTTTAATGATATTTTTCCGCACCTTGTCCTGATGCTCCCCCACCAGGGTGGTCAGGTGCAAGGTGGCGACAAAGGGGTGCGGCGATGCTTTCAATCGGGAAAGCAGGGCAAACCGGGGCTCCGTATCTCGGCTGCCCTCATACGATTGGGGTTGGTACAGGGGAATATTCCGCGGCACGCCGGGGCGAACCTGGTCTCCCAAGCGTGAAAATGGAATGCGGGCATGGATGCTGTTACCCTTAGACCAATTCCACCAATCATTAAATATGCCCTTCACCATCATATCCTTCTTGACCTGCATATGTTCTTCCATGGAGACGGTCTTGCCATAATAGGAATAATCATAGCCCCCAGCTTTGTTCACGTCATCCGTAAAGCTATGGGTTACGCCATCAGCATCAATGTGCTGCGTAACCTCCTGGAGGCACAGCACGGTCGCATCCAGCCGCTTAATCAGCAAGCCCAAGGCTTCTTTTTGCACGGCCGGAGAATCATAATCAACCTCTTCAAAGGTTTTTAATCCGCCGCTGATATTTAATGTGGCAACACGTAAATCTAACATCAATTAGGCATCTGCTTCCCAAGTAATGAATGGCGTTTAATGATCGGTGCAGCATCAAACATGTCAATTTAATTATACCAACCCACCCAGCAATCACGAAAAAAACTACATGGTAAAATGAGGGTCTCAAATCATCCTTGGAGAACCTATGCCCAAATCAGACCAGCCCAAAGAAGAACGCGTTTTCCCCGAATCAGAGGAGGAGAATCAAAGGCAGCCCCGAACCCTCAAAGAGCGGTTCATGGATTTTTATTACGATGCCATCCCTTATTTCACCCTGAACCTGGCATGGTTTGTGATGAGCCTGCCGATGGTGACCATCTTTCCAGCCCTGGGCGGCCTTTATGCGGCTGTGTTGGAACTCAATCAGGAAGGCAGAGCGGACTGGAGCAGCGTTTGGGAGGGATTCAAGAAATATGGGTGGTTGAGCTTGCGCTGGGGGTTGTTGGCCTTGTTGGGCGATGTTATTCTAGCGGTCAATATTTGGTTTTATCTAAATATCAACGAAAACTGGGCTTTTATCGCTTTAATGGTAGCTATCATATTCTCCATCTTCTGGATTGCCATCCATCAATTCAGCTTTCCGCTGTTGCTGATGCAAGACGAGAAGAAAATCTTCCTGGCGATCCGCAACAGCTACGTAGTGGTGATGCGCCAGCCGCTGGCAGCGCTAAAGGTGATGCTGTTGAGTTTAGTGATCAGCGTCGTATCCATCCTGTTGCCGCCCTTATGGATATTTGTTTCAATGGCCCTTATCATCCAGCTCCGCACCAGGACGGTCTTAAAAGCCGTAAAGCGGATCAAAGCGAAGGACGCGGATCGAGATGCGGCTGAGGCACACAGCCAGGGAAAATCTGCTGATGAGGAAATAAGCGAAAAAGCAAAATAACATAAAAACTTCTAGATCATTAACCCACTGAATCTAATTTATTAGCAGAAGTCCATTCAATTAATTAATTCGCCAACCGGGCGATCAGCACATCCAAGGCCACGTCCCCATCCATCTGCCCGGTCTTGGAGTCCACATCAATCTTGAGGAGTTGATGGTAAATCGCCTCCAGGGTTGGCAGGTCAAAATGCCTGGCCTGCTCCGTAACCTTGCGGGCCACAAAGGGGTGTTGATGAAGGGTTTTGGCCACCTCGTCCGCATTTCCCCCATCGTCCATGATCTCCCGCGCTTCCAACAGCAGGCGGAATTGGCGCACAATCATACCGAAAAGCTGAATAAATTCCATATCTTCCAATAATAAGTGCAGCAAGTCCAGGGCTTTCGGCGCCTCCCGCGAACCAATGGCGTCCACCAGATCAAAGATATCGGCCTGCCGATCCTGAGCCGTCAGCGCCCGCACATCCTCATCCTCCACCGGCCGGTCAAAATTGACATAGGTCAAAAGTTTATTTATCTCCTGCGCCGCACGCTGAGTATTGTTACCCACATAGCTTGCCAGGGTGGTCGCGCCGTGGGACGTAATCCGCCCACCCATTTCAGCCACTTCACGTTGAATCCATCCCCGCATTTCACGTTCCGTCGGCAGTGCGCAATCCTGTACATACGCTCGACTCCCCGCATCTCGCGCCCATTTTATCAGCCAATGATTTTGATCAAGGGTTTGCCAGCGCATTTCACGCTGTTGATATTTCTGCGAATCGGGTACCACCAAAACCAATCCTGTCGATTGGGGCAGGGAATCCAGCAGCTCCAGGAACTGCTCCCGCCCCTTTTGTGCCCCCTTACCGGAATAGGGCCGCAGCGCATCTTCCAGGATCACTAAACGCCGTTCCGTTAAGAAAGGTAAAGCCAGTGCAGCAGCCCGCAGGTCGTTAAGGCTGGTGGATTTTCCCTCCAGGCGGGTGATGTTCATCTCCGCAACATTCGAGTCTCCTATTTTCTGTTGCAATTCTTTGAGATGTTTGTCAATCGCTTGGCGGTCGTCCCCCCTGAGGATATAGACAATGGGTTTCTCTTCAGGCATAGGAATCAGCCCTTGGTGATCACCCGGTGCATGCGTACGCCCATTCGAAGGAAAGTCTCAACGCGTTCCAGTTCAAGCCCCTGTGGATCGCCCGTTGTCGTGATTTCTTTCTGGATCAGGGGACCGAGGGGCCGGGTGAGGACCAAGGCCAGCGTCGCCAGGAGAATCATTAATGGCAATCGTTCCACCTTGCGACGGAATTCCTTGCCCGCACCTAGGCTGCCCAGCCAGGCAGCCAGCCCGGCAAACAGGCCGGAGATGGCAAAATTTGTGCCGCAGTTGGGATGCAACGCCAGATCCGCATGCCCTGCCCGCAGCTTCTTGAGGGCTTCAATGGCGGCTTCGGCCACATCCTCCGTGCTGACATCCCCAATCAACGTGAAACCACCGGGGGAGGACATGCCCCCCATTTTGACCTTGGGGTGTTTCTTACTCAAGATGTGAATGGTGGCATGTTCCAGGCCGTGATTGCGCCGGGTTCGGGATATCGGTTGGAGGTCGAGAATAGACTTGCTCATGTTTGTTCCTGTTCAAATCATCAACGAAAGGTGATATTAAATTCTGACTTTACTCAGATACTCTCCATTATAACGGGGATATGGAATTTGATTATTCCACCAAGGCTAATTTTAAGGCTTCGCGAAGGGAACGGGCTTCCTGCACGTCAATCCCATCCGGCCAGCGTTCTTTCCGCTGCAAACGACGGGGAACAATCACACGCCGAAATCCCAGGCTGGCGGCTTCTCGCAGGCGCGCATGAATCCGCCCCACCATGCGCAGCTCCCCTGAAAGCCCTAATTCCCCGATCAACGCCAGATCGGCCTGGACGGGTTGATCGCGCATGGATGAGGTGATAGCCGCCGCCACGGCTAAGTCCGCAGCGGGTTCATCAATCCGCAATCCACCAACCACATTGACAAACACATCCTGTTCAGACAGCCGGATGTTCAGCCGACGCGACAGCACAGCCGTGATCAGCAGCAACCGGTTAAAGTCAATCCCATTGGGCGTACGCCTGGGATTGCCGAAGTTGGTATGGCTGGTCAAGCCCTGAATTTCCACCAGCAGGGGTCTTGTCCCTTCCATGGTCACTGCAATGGCTGAGCCGGGAGCGTTGATCATGCGTTCCGCAAGAAAAGCCTCTGAGGGATTGCTCACTTCAATCATGCCGCGCTCCTGCATTTCAAACACCCCCACTTCAGACGTTGCACCAAATCGGTTCTTCACGGAACGCAGCAGCCGATAGGCTTGAAAGCGGTCGCCTTCCAGGTAGAGCACTGTGTCAACGATATGCTCCAGAACCCGGGGGCCAGCAATCGTGCCTTGCTTGGTCACATGACCGATCACGAAGACGGCAATGCCGGAGGTCTTGGCCAGTTCCCGCAGCCGTGAGGCGCTCTCCCGCACCTGAGAGATGGACCCGGCACTGGATTCCATTTCCGGGCGATAGACGGTTTGGATGGAATCAATAACCAGAAGTCGCGGCTTGATCGATTCCACATGTTCCAGGATAATCGCCAAATTGGTCTCCGTCACTAAGTAAAGATCGTCCGGCAGGTTTTCCGGCATGCCATTGGTGCCTTGTAAAAGCCGGTTCGCGCGCATCTTAATCTGCCGCTCCGATTCTTCGCCAGAAACATACAAAACCGTATGCGCGTCAGCCATCCGCAAGGTCATCTGCAGCATCAGGGTAGATTTTCCGATGCCCGGATCACCGCCGATTAGGACAATGGAACCAGGGACCACGCCCCCGCCCAGGACGCGTGAAAATTCCTGAATGGGAACTGAGATACGTTCATCCCGGTCACCCTCAATTTCACTTAATCGTTTGGGAACAGAAAGACCGCCCAGGCCGTGCCCATTGGCACGACTCAGAGCGGTCTGGTCATCTTGAATAACTTCTTCGACCATGCTGTCCCATGCACCACATTGGGGGCAACGGCCAAGAGCTTTTGGATAGGTCCTCCCACACTCCTGGCAGACAAAATGTGTCTTGGTCTTGGCCATGTATTTACATTCCTACTGCTGCCAGGTCTTCTTGTTCTTGTTCCTGATCAGCTTCTTTGTCATGTTTCAGGACGATTCTCTTAACCTCCGCGCCGTCCTCTTCACGGGTTTCAACATCAATCAAAACATGCTGACCATCTTTAAATTCACCCGCCAGCAAGGCGTCGGATAGGCGATCCTCTATCTTCTGCTGGATCACACGCCGCAGCGGCCTGGCGCCCATTTCGGGGTTGTAACCTTCCTCCGCCAATAAATCAAGGGCGGCTTTGGTCGGACGCAGGCTGATTTCGTTCTCTTCCAGGCGTGCATTGACTTTGTCCAACTCCAAATGCACGATCTTGCGGATATCTTCCTTGTTCAACGAGCGGAAGACAATCACGGAATCAAGTCTGTTGATGAACTCCGGCCTGAAGTTACGTTTCAGGGCATCGGTTAATTTCTTTTGCATTTCTTTGTATTCGTTAGCTTCTTCCTGGGCCTGGTCAACCGTTAGCGAGAAGCCAAAGGAGGACTGCCGCTGGAGAAGCTCAGCGCCGACGTTTGTCGTCATGATGATGATGGCGTTACGGAAATCGACCTTGCGCCCACGGGCATCCGTTAGGTGTCCTTCTTCCATAATCTGCAGGAGCATATTATGTGCTTCCTGGTGCGCCTTTTCTATCTCATCAAAGACGATGATCGAATAGGGATGGCGGCGGATGGCTTCCGTCAACTGCCCGGCGTCTTCATAACCGACATATCCGGGAGGGGCGCCCACCAACCGGCTGACGCTGTGACGTTCCATGAACTCAGACATATCAAGCTGGATCAACGCGTCTTCGCTGCCAAACATGAATTTTGCCAATGCTTTGGTCAGCTCCGTTTTGCCGACGCCTGTCGGGCCAAGGAAAATAAAGGAGCCAACAGGGCGGGAGGGGTCTTTCAGGCCTGCCCGTGCCCGGCGGATCGCCTTGGATATCGTTTCAATGGCCTCATCCTGCCCAACAATGTGTTCACTGATTTTGGATTCCATGTTCAACAAACGGGCTGATTCTTCCGTCTCAAGCTGCATCAAGGGGACGCCCGTCCACATGGAGATCACTTCAGCGATGTCGTCCGTGGTAACGTGAGGACTGGTGGCGCGGTCCCAAATCGTGCGCATATCTTCCAATTGATTTTCAAGATCATCAACCTGATCCTGTAAATCTTCAATGCGGTCGAACTCTTCTTCCTCTTTGGCGACCTCCAGCGCTTTGCGCAGGTCACGCAGTTCACCGATGACTTCCTTGGCGTTCACTGCGGCCGGGCTCTTATACATCCTGACCCGGGAAGCGGATTCATCAATCAGGTCAATGGCCTTGTCCGGCAGGAAACGGTCACTCACATAGCGAGCGGAGAGTTTGGCTGCCGATTCAAGGGCATCATCTTCAATGGTCAGACGGTGATGGTCCTCATAAGCAGTGCGAATCCCATGCAGAATTTCAATGGTCTCTTCCACGCTGGGTTCATTGACGATAATCGGTTGGAAACGCCGCTCAAGCGCAGCGTCATTCTCAATATTCTTGCGGTATTCATCCAGGGTTGTGGCGCCAATCACCTGCAGCTCGCCCCGTGACAGGGCGGGCTTGAGGATATTGGCCGCGTCCACTGAGGAGCCGGCAGAACCGGCGCCCACCAGCATGTGCACCTCGTCAATAAACAGGATCGCCTCAGAGGACTTAAGCTCTTCAATGACGCGTTTCAAGCGTTCTTCAAATTGACCACGGTACATGGTACCGGCGACGAGGGAACCCACATCCAATTGAAGCAGGCGTTTGTCCAGCAGGGGCGCTGGCACATCGCCTTCGATAATGCGCTGGGCCAGGCCTTCCACAATGGCTGTCTTACCCACACCGGGTTCGCCGATCAGGGCGGGATTGTTCTTCGTGCGGCGTGCCAGAATCTGGATCACGCGCTCAATCTCCGTCTGTCGCCCGATGACGGGGTCCAGCTTTTCCTCTTCAGCCAGTGAAGTCAGGTCGGTGGCCAATTGGTCCACCAGCGGGGTCTTCTCTGGGTCTTTCTTTTCCTTGCGGCGACGTCGTGAGCTAGACCGGCCGCCCGTCAATGCGGGGCGAGAATCGGACTTGGATTCCCGTAAAACTCGATCGATCTGCCGGCGGATCTGCTCGGGCGTGACGCCCAATTTACCCAGGATATTCATCGCCTCGCAATTGCTCAGGCGAATTAATCCCAATAATAGGTGTTCCGTTCCCACAGCCTTTTTGTCTTTCTTTCGGGCTTCATCCATTGCATAGGGAATCACCTGCTGCATGCCGGGAGAAAGGTCAACCTTTCCGGTGTGGTCTCCGAAACCAATTTCTTTTTCAACTAATGATTTAACGTGGTTTGTCTCTAAACCCAACTCGCGTAGAACACGGCTGGCAACACTGCCATCAAGCTGGATCAGCGCAATCAATAAATGTTCAGTGCTGATCTGTGGCCGGTGTAAACGTTGTGCTTCTCTTTGAGCCAGGCTGAGTACTTGTTGTGCCTTAGGTGTGAAATTATCCATTCCAGCCACGGCTTACCTCCTTGATTAATTTTCTTTAAATACACACCTGGATTTGTCAAGTTTGAATGTCTCAATCGGATCCAGGGGGAAGTTGAAGACCTTAGCAACTTCTAAAACATTACCAATAAATAGTCTCGTGCGTAAACTCTTGCTTTAGGTCTGCCATTATTCTACCAAATTTTGTCCGAAATGGAACATCCCTACCCGCATTATAATAGAATGTTAATAAACTAGGTTGTGCATAGTCTACGTTTTTAAGGATCATTTCCCAATCATTACAAGTTGAACCGGTTTAAGAGCCTATCGCGATCGTCATAATAAAAAAGGCTGCCCCACAATCCAAGGGACAGCCCATCTCATTTGTCTCTGATTTATTACCGCACTTCAACACTACCAGTGCTGATATCCTCAATGATGATGACCAGCTGATAGGGGGCATCCTCAAAATCCGGTGTCTGATAAATGCCCTCATCCCGGTTTTCACCCCCGCTGACCTTGACCATGTCCGCTGGGAGCTGCAACGCGCCCGTGCCGCCGTCTTTCACATCCACTTGAACCGCCGCGCCTTCGGGAACATCCAACAGGATACGACCGGTGGAACCGTCCAAACGCACGGTCAGGTTGCTCTCCGTAGGAAACAAGATCTGCATGGAACCTGTGCTGCACTCGATGTGGGTATCATATCCATCCTCTGCTGCGGGCAGGATGATTGTGCTGGCGCCTGTGCTGGCATCATAGCGGAATCGCTCTAACTGCAGGCCTTCAAGATCAAGCTGTGTGCTTCCCGTGCTGGCGTCCACATCCAGGTCAAAGGGCACCTCTGGGCTGAGGCCTATTTCCCAAAGGAGTTCCTCACCCTCAATTTCCGGTAATAACCAGGAAAACCAGCTTTCCACCCCCACCTGCGCCAAATCAATATGCTTATCGCTGGTTCCCACCACAGAAAACTCAATTTCGCCGACATGCCCGATTTCCGCTTCAAATAAATTAGCGGAATTTTGTAACACACTGACGATCGTTTCCTGCACAGAAAGGTTCAGATCGAGGTCTACAGATGTTGATTCACCTACCTCCACGGTGAAGGACTCCGTGCGCGGTTCCATATCCCGTTCCAAACCTAGAGCGCCGCCATTGAGCAGGATAAAAATCACGCCGCCAATCACCAGCAGCCCCAATAAAGCGCCGATTAACGGCAGTCGTCTGGCGAAGAGCACATCCAAACCCGCCATGATAATCAACACCGGCCACAACCGAAGCAAAATCCACAGATTCTCCGTGGGGATGATCCTTAAATTGCTTAACAGCCAGATCACGCCAACGCCGAGTAAAACCACGGGCCAGAAAAACGAACGGTAAGGTTTATGACTGTTTTGATTTTGAGACATGGGAATCCTTTTCTTTTTATTATTTTATCGATCTTTTTATGAATACTTACTTATAATATAATTATAGCAAATGTTTAGCTGTCATTGGTGAAAATCCGACACAAAATCAACGTTTTTGATAAGCGTTAAAAAGAGAGTCACATGACCTCAATAAATAAAGAATTTCCCCTATTAATCGCCCAATCCGGCCCCCTTGAAGGTCAGCGCTGGAAAATAAAAGCTGGCCTGGTCCTGGGCCGCAATTCCAGTTGTGACATCGTCATCCCCATGCGGCAGGTGTCCCGTCAGCATGCCCGCGTTTTCGCACATGGCGACCAGGTCATGGTGGAAGACCTGGACAGTAAAAACGGCACCTTTGTCAACGGCGTCCTTTTGCGTGAGCCAGCGCCCTTGAATGACGGTGATGAGCTCCAAGTTTCTCTCGCCCAGCACTTCATCTTTCTAAGCTCTGATGCCACCATGCCCCTGGAGGACCTACCCCTGCAAATGCAAAAACGGCGCCTCCGAGTGGACGTCGGTGCGCGCCGTGTGTGGGTGTTGGAAGAAGAAGTCGATCCGCCCTTGTCCGCCTCACAATTTAACTTACTGCTTGTCCTTTATCATCAAACGGGGGAAGTGGTCTCCCGCTCTGAGATTATCAATGCCGTGTGGGGAGAAGCTGCGGAAGGCGTCACGGAGCAAGCCCTGGACGCCCTGGTGCGCCGCCTCCGCGACCGGCTGGCGGAACTGGATTCTTCTAGAGAATACATCGTCACCGTGCGCGGTCACGGCTTGCGCCTCGATAACCCCACCATTGGCCAGCCCTGAAACCTAAGATTCGCTTTCCAAATTTCGCTTCATGGCGTAGCGCAGCGCCAATCGGTAGATCTGCTGCAATTTTTCTGCTGTCGCTTTTCGGCCTTCCTGTTGTTGAGTCTGGTTCACCAAATTTAATAAGAATTGCATGAAGTCATCATTGATTTCATCTGCATTTTCTTCCAAAACCGCGGTGATTTCCTCTTCCCCTTCAGCCTGAACCAATGCTTCAATTAATTCAATGTTGGCGCCAGGGGCGCTGATCTTCTGGATGGTATTGGCAATCTTTTGCAGTTTACCAAGCTCTGTTTCAGCCTCGTCCTTGCGGGCCTTTTGAATACGGCTGCGCAGCACTTCCAGAAATATTTCATTAATGGAGGGTAGGGCTTGCATGGTGGCTTCTTCAAGATCCTCCCGCTCTAGGATCTTATCGAGTAATTCACCGGCAAGTTGTTCCTGTTCCCGAATAGCCTCATCAATTTCATGTGTCATTTCCAAAAGTTGCTCGCGCAGTTCCGTCAGTTTCGCCTGTTCCTCACCCGAGGCTTGTTGAATGCGGTCTGAGAGCAGTTGGAAAAAGCCATAATCCAGCCCGCCCCGGGCCATACTGACCAGGGTTGCCAGCCGTATTTCGCTGTCCGCTGCATCAACGATCAAATCCAATAGTTTTTGCCGGGTCAGCCCTTGTTTGCTGGCTTCCTCCAAAGCTTTCATGGCCGCTTGTTGTTCCCGGGCTTGCTCCAGGACCTCTTTACCATATTCCGTGTTTTCCAGGATCTGCTGTTGAAGGCTGGCTAAAACCTGCGTACTTTCCTCTTCGCCCGCCGCAGCGGCGCTTTGAATCAGCCGCTGGAGGATCATCAGCAGCTGCTCATCAACCAATTCTTCCTCCTGTTGAATCAGCTCTGGTCGCGCCTCAGGAGAGACGCTAGCCAGCCGTTGCAAAAGGTTGAGGCGATCTTGCTGCGCTTTGAGCATTTCCGGCGTGATCCCATCCTCTTCAAGGATGCGCTCCATCAGGCGCTGCCGCGTCAGCATGGTTTCCGGCTTGAGCAGATAAGCTTTACGCTCTTCCATAGGCAGATTTTCCATGACCTTTTTTATCATTGGGCCAATCATTTGTTCTTGCTGGTTAACGGGCACATTCAATTCCGGCGGGAAAAAGGTCAATAAAAGTTCCTTTTCAGGGTCATGATAAACGATGGGCGTGGGCGCCTGCCCCTGATAGCCACAATTCTGGCATTGAATCAGGTTATATGCGCCTGAGAGCAGGATTTGTTTGGCCTGCGGGTCCTGACCGACATCGAAAAGCCGGGTAATGTCCGCAGCTACAGGTTGTTTACATTGGGGGCATGAAATGGTTGATTTCGCCATGTTCTCACTTTCTTCCATTTAATATCATTCACAAGGTTTGCATTATACCACCTGCGAGATTACCAACAGGAGGCGTATTAATCTCATTAAGTGTACTTTACTCATTCAGTCTAAGAAGCACATAAGAAGCGAAAAGGATAACATGGTATGATTGTTTCACCACCTATCCACGACAACGAATGCCATTGTGAAACGGTTTCATTTCCTGACCCTCTCTATGATGCTCCTGGCTCTCAGCAGTCTCTGCTGGGGTTCCGTACATGCCCAGGAGATGCCCGACATCCACATAGACTCCCTTGGAGTACAACTCCTGCCAGAATTTGGTCCTAATTCTGTCCTCGTGATTTGGAGAATACGTTTATCCGAGGACACCGCCCTACCCAGGGAATTAATGGTTAAAATCCCCGCAGAAGCGAAGATTCAATCCCTCTCACTCATCCATCAAGATGGGGAACAAACTTCCATCTATGCGGAAGGCAAGGCGATCACAATTGGCGATTGGCAAAATATCCGGTTGACAACAACTTCCAATGAAGTCCTTATTGAATATATCGATCCCAATTTGATCAAAGAAGGTCGTCAAAGGACCTTCGAGTTTAACTGGCACTCATCCTATACTGTATCTTCTATCGCTATCAAACTCTATCAGCCTGCTGGGATCAGCGACATCCAAACCGATCCCCTGTTACCGTCAATATCGGATGACACCAGGCCAATTCCCGAATATTATCGTGAATTGGGCGCGGTATCTGCAAACGAGTACTTTTCTTTTTCACTGAGCTACATCAAGGAAAATGACGAACCCGCTTATCCAAAATTGGACGTCGTCCCGGCCACGCCTATTGATAAGGGCACCACCGGGCGGAGCGCTTCCCCTCTGAGCGTGATCTTATGGCTGCTTGGGGTCGCTTCATCCATTCTTATCATGGTGGGGGTATATGCTTATTGGTTCCGAAGGGATATGCAGGAAAAGCGTGAGCAAACCTATCACGGTGTAGGCATTATGAACCCGGAAAAACAGGTTGCCTTTTGTCACGAATGTGGGATGCTCGCTCAGACTGGCGATAATTACTGCCGTAATTGCGGCACACGCTTACACCAATCTTCATAAACCTAGGGCGATAGGCGTAATTCTTCACGAAGGACATAGCCAAAGCCCGGTTCTTCTTCCCCCCGGTAGGCTTGCATGTTAATCGTGTCCCCCTCAATCGAAATGATCAAAAAAGTGCCGGGGGAGGGCATGGAACGCGTGCCGGTTGCATGACCAGCGTCTACTTCCCAAACACTATCTATTTCCACTGCGCTGTAATTATGCGTATGGCCATGAAAGTAAGCCACAACTTGATGCTGGGCCAGCAAAGCCCAGAACTGGTCGCGGGCTTCAGGATATTGATTCAGACTGTCATCAAGGTGATTTTCAATACCCGTCTGGTCATCGGGCTGCGGAAATGCTGGCTCGTGGCCAAAGACAAAAATATGTTCTTTGGTCGTCCCTTCTAAATCCTCAGACAGCCATTCATAAATCGTGTCCGAAATGCTCCCATCAATCCCCCAGGGAGAGCTCTCATTGCAATACACGTTCAGCATCACAAAATGCGCATTTTGGAAGTCAAAACTGTAGGTGGTTCGGGTGCAGGGTTCCGGTCCCCAGTGGACGATATTGGGTTCTTCCGCGCCATTCGGGTCATAATTATAATTCTGAAGGAAATCAAGATCCGTTGGCCCAAAATCATGGTTGCCGGGCAGAGGGAACCACAGGTAATTCTCGCCCAACACCTGGTCAATCGTCCAGCGCGTGTCCGCGGCCGGCAGCACATCCCCAGTGCTGATCATGAATTCACCCGGCCCAAAACTTCTAACATAACCCAGCAGGGCTGCAAAGAAGTTAGGATAATCGATATATTCCGGGGCACCCGTATACGACATATCCGAGGTGACCACAAAGCGGAACTGGGAGAGGGGCGTGGGTGTTTGCGTGGGCGATGGCATCTCAGTCGGGGTAGGTGAAGCCATCCTCGTCAGCTCATCGGTCGGGGTGGCGGTTGATGCATTCTCTATCGGCGTTGATGCAGTACATGCGCTGAGCACGAAGATCAGCACAAAGCCGATCAAGCTTGTCCTTTTCATAACTTAAGTGTGGGATACCTTTATTAGTTTTTTATTGGAACCGCAAAGCTATGGCAGTAATTGGTTCCAATTCGCCCCACCATCAATAGTGACGTAAAGCTTGAGCGGGATAAGGGTGCTCTCATCCGGCGTGGCAATCACCCAGCCGTGTTGACCATCAACGAAATCCACCGCCAGGATACCTTCACCCAGAGGAATGCCTGCACCAGGGACCGGCGTCCAGGTTGCCCCGCCGTCCACCGTTTGGTATAGATCCGTCCCCGCGGCGACCCATCCACCATCAATGCTGTGAAAATCAACAGCCCGCCCATCCTGAACGGCGTTCTGAAAGGTCCAGGTTTGGCCGCCGTCAGTGCTGCGGTAGATCAAAAGCCGCATCGTGGAATCCGATGCCATAGCGCGCACGGGGAGAATGCCCACACTCGTGTTAACAAAGAATGGCGGCCAAACCTCCAGGAAACTGCCCGCGTATGGGGCTGGAAGGGAAATATCCGTCTCCTGGGTCCAGGTCGCACCGCCATCTGTTGTCATGTAGAAATAAAAATGATCGGTCATGGGTATCGTGCCCCCTACCCAGCCAGTGTTCATGTCCAGGAAGGTTATCCCACTCTTGCTGCCGCTTTCAGGCAGAGATTTCGATTCGCCAGGTTCATGGGTGAACACTTCCGCCCATGTGTCACCGCCATCAACCGTGCGATACAAGGCGACATAATGGGAACCAGCGCCCGCACCAAGGTCTACCAGGGCATAGCCATTGTTTAAAGTCAAAAAGAAATATCGTGCATTATCGAAGGGCAGAGCGGTTGTCGTCCAGTTAAGGCCGCCATCCTGCGTATGATAGAGCATACCAGCCCCTGTCGTGTTGGGCGAGAACCAGGCTGTGGTCTCATCCAGGAAGAACGGGAGAATGCCAAAGGTGGTCAAGCCAGCGGGCAGCGGATGCAGCCCCGCGGGAGTGGCGTCCAGCCAGGTGGCGCCGCCATCCAGCGTCAGGAGTAAATAATCCCCATCTTGGGTCACGCCCCAGCCCTTCATGGGGGTAAACATAGCTACATGTCGAATCACAGGACCCAAGAAAACGGGCAGACTGGCAGCGGGGTCTTCCGTTGCTGTGAATGTTGCTGTCGTTGTTTCCGTCACAGTGGGCGGTTCTGTCTCTGTTTCTGTCGGCGTTTCAATGACGTCTGTTACTGTGACGCCCACAGGAGTCGGCTCTTCCTCCCAGGGAAGATTGCAGGATAAAACCGCCAAAGCTAATACAAGGATCGATAAACCAAGAGCAATTCTGCACTTCATCACGTCCTCCTGGACTTAACCGGTGTAGATTATTTTTAAGATGTAGATTTTAATTTGTCTATTTTGAGCTTATCACAAGGCGGTTTCGGAAGTCAATGATGCCCCAAATCATAATTTTCGGATGATATGACGGGCTTCATTCCAATGGACGATGGTATGCCGGGTGGGGGGCATCAGCAACAAGCCTGCCACATCCCTGCGGCTCCAATAGTCCACAACGCCCTGTCCCGCTTTAAGGACCGCGCCTTCCCCCATGATTCTGTTCAAATTTTCAGCCGTTGGTTTACGGGAAAGGTCCTGTTGGTCCAACCCCCGAACGATTTCCCGTGTGCTGCGTCCAACGGCATGGCGATACTCGCGCAGCGCTGAAACATCCACGGTTTCACTTAATTCCAGAGTGGCTTCCAAGCCGGTGCCATTCAGGGTGTGCTTGAAGGGCGATTTGATTCTGTCCTGCCAACGCCCGCTTTCAAACATTTGATCCCGCCCAGCGACCAGCAGGTTCATGGTGACATCTTCAATCCGGCTGAGGTGCCAGATCACCCAGATCAAGGAGTGTTCTTCCCCTGTTGGAATCTGCCGGTAGGCATCTTCCGGTAAGCCCTCCAATAGCAGGTGTTCATAAGACCAGGGGGAATCCGGTGCAACTTCTTTGGCATGGAGGATGCCGTGCAATTCCAGAAACAGGCGGACTGCCTTATTAAAATCACCCGCGTTTGTCAGCGCTTCACGGAGAGCTTTTTGCCTTGGGTTGAGTTCTTTTCTTAATGTCTCAATGGACATAGGATCCTTTCATTTACTATCTTTCATGCATTATACAGCAACTATTTCCTTTCCATTCTCCTCATGTTGCTAATCTTTTAACATTCGTTATAATTAATACAAAACCTGTCCATTATCTGTGGTTTTTCGAAAGGAGCCGAAATGTCCCAGATCAAATCCGTTGTCAAGCGCGATGGGGCTGTTGTTGACTTCACCCCCCAAAGGATCACCAATGCCATTTACCGGGCAGCAGTGGCTGTTGGCGGCCGAGATAAAAGCACCGCCAAAGCCCTGACGGATGAAGTGGTTAAAGTCCTGGAAGATCAAACGCCGGCGGGGGAAAACCCTAATGTGGAACAAATTCAGGATATCGTCGAAAAAGTACTTATCGAAAACGGACACGCCAAGGTGGCCAAAGCTTATATTCTTTATCGGGCGGAACGCGCCAGGCTGCGTGAACAGCGCAAAGAACGCGCCGCAGAACCCTCCACCAATATCCCCTGGTCCAAATTGTGGCGCATCCTGGACTGGGCTGTGGACCATAATTTCCATACCGTTGAACATCTCAATGAACGCATTCGAAAAGGTGAATTTTCAGAAATCGTGGGGGCGTCTGAGGCTTTCTACCAGGAGGATGTGGAAAACGCCGCCCATTTGATCGCCGAGCGCAAAGATGAGCTGCGCATGGTGATCATTGCCGGGCCTTCCTCCTCTGGCAAGACCACCACGACCATCAAACTGGGTGAGCGGTTAGCGCGGCATGACATGAAGCTGGTCACGTTGAACGTGGACAATTATTTCTTTGATCTGGAAATGCACCCCAAGGATGAATTCGGCGATTATGACTTCGAGACACCCCAGGCATTGGACCTGGACCTGATCAATGAACATCTAACCCGCTTATTTGAGGGTGAGGAAGTCAAAATTCCATTTTACGATTTCAAAACGGGTACCCGCAAGCTGGCACAGACCTCCATGAAGCTGGCGCCCAATGAGGTGATCCTGATCGACAGCCTGCATGGGCTTTATCCGGATATGACCAAGGACATCCCACCCGAGAAAAAATTCCAGCTCTACATCGAACCCTTACTGCAGCTCAAAGGCCCGGATGGCCGATATGTCCGCTGGACCGATATCCGACTGATCCGGCGCATGCTCCGTGACGCTTCCCATCGGGCTTATGACCCCACCAAGACCCTGCTGCATTGGCACTATGTTCGTGCCAGCGAACTCCGCAACATCATCCCTTACGTCAACACCACGGATTATATCGTCAACAGCGCCATGCCCTATGAGATGCCCATTTACAAGGCTAAGCTGTTTGATGAATTTAAGACATGGACCGAAGAGTATGAGGATGACCCCTTGCGTGCGGATGCTTACGACCGGGCCAGCCGGGTGTATCGCCTGATGCAATCCCTGGTAGCTATCGATGATGATTCCATCGTCCCGGAAAACTCCGTCATACGGGAATTTATCGGAGGTAGCATTTACGAGTATTAAACCTGCGCTTAAGCTTCAATCGCCTGGATCAAATCGCGGACAATATCCACCGCATCCTCAATTCCCACGGAAAGGCGCACAAGTCCATCCGTAATCCCCGCTGCCAGCCGCTTCTCTCGGGGTGTGTTGCGGTGAGTCATGCTGGCGGGATGCTGCACGAGGGTATCCACATTCCCCAGACTGACCGCCAGGGTGGCCACACGGACAAGGTCCATCATCCGCTTTCCTGCCTCCAATCCCCCTTGTAATTCAAAGGCAACCATGCCGCCGTAATCCGTCATCTGTGTGCGCGCCAGTTCATGATCCGGATGGCTGGTCAATCCGGGGTAGTACACTCTGGCAACACCAGGATGCACTTCAAGCCGCTTGGCAACCCGCAGGGCATTTCGGCAGTGCTGCGCCATGCGCAGCTCAAAGGTTTTCAAGCCGATGTTCGCCATCCAGGTGTCGATCGGGCTGGGGGTGCCGCCCAAAAGTTTATAGACCTGATAGAGGTCGCCCGCCAACAGCTCCAAATCCGTGGTCAACACTGCACCGCCCAAAACCTGGCCGTGCCCCGATAAGTATTTCGTTGTGGAATGCACAATCACATCCGCGCCGAACTTAAAAGGGCGCTGGCAGAAGGGCGTGGCAAAGGTGTTATCCACGGCCACCTTGGCGCCGTGGGTATGCGCCAGCTCAGCGACATTTTGGATATCTGTCAGACGCAGCGTGGGGTTGACCGGCGTCTCTATATAAGCCAGCTTCGCCTCCGGATGCGCTTCAAAAGCCGCCGCCCAGCCCTCGGTTGTGTTATCCGCCACCCAGGCGACATTGATCCCATAGCGCGGGGCGAGGTTCTTCATAAACAGATAAGTACCATCATACAACGCTGCTTGGGTCAGCACCGTCTCCCCCGATTGTACGCAAGCGAGGATAGCCGTCGTGACAGCCGCCATGCCGGAAGCAAACACCAACCCGCCAGCGAGTTCTTCGGGATCAGCTTCAGGAGTCTGCCGGATCAGGTCCCAGGCTTCCAATGCCGCCAATTTCTTGGCCAACTGCTGATGGTTGGGGTTGTTTAATCGTGTGTAATAATATCCAGGCGTTTCACCGCCGGCAATCGCCGCACCGGAGTCCGTATCATCAAACACAAACACCGAATTCTGATAAATCGGCGGGATATGGGCGTTTTCCGCATTCTCAAATTCCGTGTAATGGGTTAGAAAGGTGGACAAGTTTGAATACTTGCTGGGATGTTGTTTCACAATCGCGCTCCTTGGATAAATTTAAAACGAAGACAAAACTCGCTGTCTGGGTTGAGCTGAGTGGCTAAGAACACTAACGATTGTTCGCAGTTAATCCACACGGCTTCACAACGATGAGAGTTTCAGGCATAGGCCTATTTTAACACACTCAACTTCCTAAAATATTGTTAGAATAGGATTTAAACCACAAGCCAAGAGCCATGTAAACGAAGACAAACTTGATATCAATGCCTTAATCAGGGTAATTAATTAAAATTGAGAAATAAGTACATTGAAACAGAGTAAAGGGAGAAAAAAATGAAAAAAATTATCCTATTCATCTCACTTATTACAATTGCCTTGCTGACATCCTGCACGACGAGAAAAATCGGTTGGGTCGAGACGAATTTCGGCAGCACCTTTAAGGCTTCCTATCAATTCTTCGATGGCAGGGCAACGGACACCATCAAGCTGAACGAAGGAGAAACCCTCAGCCTGTCCTACGATCTTCGTGTTGAAGACGGCGCATTGACACTGCAATTGGAGAACCCAGACGGCGATATACTATGGGAAGAGACTTTCCAAGAGAATGATAAAGCCACAGTTGACTTTATCTCTGAAGCCGATGGACGCGTTAGATTAATGGTCTTTGGCGAGGAAACTCAAGGTGAATTTAATTTCACCTGGGAAATCATCGATTAATGAAAGGAGTCAAGAATGTCATTTGAACTAACCTGGATCGGACACGCCACCTTAGCCCTGGAAACCGACGGTTACAAGCTGCTCATTGATCCCTACATCCGCAAAAATCCTGCGGCAAAAGTTGATGCCGATACCATTGGCGCTGATTACATCCTCGTCACCCATGGGCACGGCGATCACGTGGGCGATACGGTCGAAATCGCCAAACGCACTGGCGCGATGGTGATCTCCAATGCGGAAATCAGCCGTTGGCTCGCCGAGAAAGGCCTCAACACCCACGGGCAGCACATCGGCGGCGGCTTCACCCACCCCTTTGGCTATCTCAAGCTGACCCAAGCGCTCCATGGGTCTGCGCTCCCGGATGGCTCATACGGCGGGAATCCAGCGGGATTGCTGCTGACCACCAATGAGGGTGAAAAAATATACATGGCAGGAGATACGGGGTTGTTTGGAGATATGCGCTTGATCGGCGAAGAAGGGGTAACCCTGGCCGTGATTCCCATCGGTGACAACTACACCATGGGACCGACTGATGCGCTGCGGGCGGTAAAGCTGCTCACGCCAAAACACGTCATCCCCATCCACTATGACACCTTCGATCTCATTTCACAGGATGCGGAAGCCTGGGCTGAAAACGTCCGTACAGAAACGGATGCGCAAGTGCATCTGCTCAAACCAGGCGAGCGCTTTGTCTATCCCTGACGGGAGCGGATGAAGAAGAAGGCTAATCCGGCGCCGCCTGCCAGCAGAAACAATCCAATCACCAGCAAGAGCGGCGAGCGTCCCCCGCCATCTACGGGCACCTCTTCTGTGCTCATGGATGATCCGGGCTGAGCGCCAAAATCAATGATGATTGAATCGCCAGCCGAGATTGTCAGCGCGTAGTTCAGGCTTGTGGTGGGGTTATATCCCTCTGGGATGCCCATGGTGATATTGTACTCCCCTTCCGGTACATCATTAAAACAGGCCAGATCGTCCTCATCCTCAAAGAGATCAGGGTTGCCTCCAACGGTATTGATCGTCTCAGAGTAAGTCCCGACCCGGTTGTTCATGCTGACCACGCCGCCTTCCATATAGAATTCCCCTTGGTCGCGCATCTGATTTCCATCCAGGTCTTCATACAAGACAACACAGACTTTACCGCTGCCTTCAAAGGGAGTCGGTGTGGGTAAACCCTGGGTGGGTGTGGGCGTAGGGCCTTCCGGTGTAGCAGTCGCCGGCGCTACCGTCGCCAGGATTAACTCCTGGGAAGGGACAATACTGCAATCCTCGTCAAGGTCGTTTAATGCGATAAGCTGATCAATGGAAACCCCCGTTAAGATATAAATGCGCGTACAGTTATCACCTTCCTGGACAGTGTAAACAATCTGTCCGTCAGCGTTGGGCGTGGGCGTCTGATATGAGGCTTGCTGGAGAGCGTCCGCATTTGCCGGTTTGGGCGCCAAGAACAGCACCGCGCCAAAACTCAACAAAGCAGCTATCAGCAAATATACTCGGTTCTTTTTCATAAGCATTATTCTTTCTAAGCAAGGATTATAACATTTCCTCAAAATATCGCTAGTCGAATAAATTTTGAGGTTCCTCAATTTAATTATATAATTATGACCTCGATATGAGCAAATTTACCCAAGAAAAATTCTTTCTGCCGTTGGCCACAGCCATTACACTCCTGAGCGTTCTGTTCCTCACATCTGGGTGCGATATCCTCCTGCCAGCCCCACCGCTGCCGACGACTGCCACACCCACGCAGACGATGACCCCGACCCCGACAATCGACTGGTTCCCGGCAACAGCCACATCCACCCAGATACAGATGACCAGCCCTACACCGCAGCCTACGATCGACGATCCTCGTGAAGGCATCACTGAAGTTTTGGTTGAGGATGATTTCACGGATAAAAGCCTGTGGACGACACCGCAAACCCAATCTGGTAACATTGTCTATGGTGCGGCTAACCTCACCTTGGCAGCAGCCAATCCTACCGCCTACCTTTTCAGCCTCAGCCAGCATGATCTGGGCAGAAATGTCTACCTGGAAATCACCCTGGAAATCTCATTGTGCCAGCCCCTGGACCAATTTGGGATTGTATTTTGGCGACTTTCCCAGGGGAATTATTATCAAATTGTGTTTAACTGCACAGGTCAATACCGGTTAGAACTTGTTCAGGGGGGACAAACTGTCGTGATTCACGATTGGGAGACCGCCACACAAATGCAGCCCAGCCATCCAGCGACCAACCGTGTCGGGTTATGGATTTACCAGGGCCAATTCCAATTGTTTATCAATGATGTCTTTCAGGTTGAAGAGCGAATTGCACAAGACCGCACTGGTCAATTGGGGGTTTTTACCAGGACGATCGAAGGCGATGCAATGACAGTCCGTTTTTCTGATCTTCAAATATTTAGGATTGATCCCTGATTAAGTTCCAACCAGAATATCAAAACAAAAACTTCAGTCCCCCATCAGGGGCACGGTAATTACGGGCCATTGCAGCATGAGTGTTTCCACCAATAGCTGCGGGTTGGCATAAGCATCTAACTGGCCCAGAGCCTGTTCGTGCGCTACGACCAGGGAACGAGCGGATCCAGCATCCACCAACGAGGCCGTTTGCTCCACCTGAGCTTCCAAATCAATATTGACCAACGGCAAGGATGCCCCAGATACCCGTACGAAGACATCGCGCCAATACGACAGCCAGATCGGGAGCACCTCAGCCACATTCGCCCGCGCAGTCTGATAATTTCTTGTCAATTTCGCGGCCAGGCTAAAGCGTTCGTAACGTTTCGCCGGAAGCAAACTTAAAAATTCCTGTAATTGCTCCCGCCTTCCGGATAAGGCTGTGGGGTCTTCCACCATCTGGATAGCTGCACCCACCCGCCCGCTGGAAAGGTGCGCTGCCAGCCTCGCCTTTTCCGCCGAAATACCCATCTCTGATTCGAGATAATCTTGGGCTGACTTTATCGAAGCCGGCCGCAGGCGAATGACCTCACAACGCGAAACAATAGTCGGCAACAAACTCTCCAGGGCATCCGCCGTCAGGAGCAAGACCACCTTATCCGGCGGCTCTTCCAGCGTTTTCAGAAGGGCATTGGCAGCCTGAGTGGTCGCACGCTGAAAATCCGGCAGGAGGGCGATGCGGTAGGCTGCGGAATAGGGCGCAAGAGCCAGGGTATGCTGCAAACCTCGCACCTGATCAATCAGAATATCCTTGTGCCCTTCTTCCGGGGTCAATAAGCTCAGGTCGGGATATGTCATGGCATTGATCTGGCGGCAGTCCCGGCATTGACCGCAAAACTCGCCAGGAGCAGGGGGTTGTGAGCAGTTCAAGGCCTGCGCGAAGCGCAGCGCCAGGGTGCGCCGCCCCACCCCCTCCGGGCCGATGAGTAAATAGGCGTGCCTGAGCTTGTCACCAGCGGCGTGTGCCCGCAGCAAATTTACCGCCCAATCGTGTCCATGTAGTTTCCATTCCATGCCCTTATTGTAGCTTAAGAATGGGGAACACTAAGGTAAAATCATCTTATGCGTTCCTATGTTGAAGTGGCGATCAACCTCCCGCAAATCTCGGACACCTATCATTATCACCTTCCGGAAGACCTGATAGGGTCTGTCAGGCCGGGTTCGCTGGTGATTGTCCCATTCGGCAAACAACGAGTTCAGGGGGTGGTCCTGGATTATGTTAACACGCCTGAAGTGGCTGACACAAAACCTGTTGAAGACCTGGTTGACGAAAAACCAGTCCTGACGCCTACACAAATGACGCTGGCACATCAAGTTTCGGAGGATACGCTGGCTCCCCTGGGTGTGTGTATCAACCTGATGCTTCCACCTGGGCTCAGCCAATATACCGATACCCTGATCAGCCTTAATCCGGGGAGGAAGTTGGACTTGGAAGAACGCTCCCCTATTGAAAAACGGATCATCAATTTATTAAAAAAGCGAGGCGATTTACGCGGCAGGCAGATGGATGCCGCCATCCACCATGTGGAATGGCGCGGCGTCCTGCGAAAACTGGCTCGGGAAGGGGTCGTCCACACCCAATCCATCCTCCCGCCGCCCCGGGTCAGCCCAAAAACTGTGCGCAAGGTGACTCTGGCTATCAACCCCGATGACATTGCGAATCTGGAAGAACGCCTCAGTCGTGTCCACCGAGTTCATGATCGGCGGATGCGCGTCCTACAGGTTTTGACGCGTGAATCCGAACCAGTTGAACCCAGTTGGTTGTATGCCCAGGCTGATGCAAAATACAACGACCTTCAAGCCCTGGAGGAAAAAGGGTTGATCCAACAATTGGAACTTCAGGTCTGGCGCGACCCCCTAGAGGGCACCATCTTTATCCCAGCCAGCCCTCCCGAACTGACCCAGGATCAGCAACACGCCTGGGAGGAAATCAGCACGGGCTTGTCAAAGGTAAAGCGAGGTCAACCACCCCATCCTTTCTTGTTACATGGCGTCACCGGTTCTGGAAAAACGGAGCTGTATCTGAAGTCCGTTAAAGCCACGCTGGAGGCTGGCAAACGCGCCATCGTCCTCGTCCCTGAAATTTCTCTGACCCCCCAGACGGTCAAGCGCTTCCTGTCCCGTTTCCCCGGACAGGTAGGCGTTGTTCATTCCCAGCTCTCCGAGGGCGAACGATATGACACCTGGCGTCGGGCTCGCAATGGGGAACTCTCCGTCATTGTGGGGCCGCGCAGCGCGTTGTTCATGCCCCTGGAAGACCTGGGGCTGATTGTGGTGGATGAATGCCATCACGAATCCTATGACCAGACGGACACGCCGCCCTATTATCATACAGCCAGCACAGCCGTGACTGCTGCCCGAGTGGCGGGTGCTGCCGTCATCCTGGGTTCTGCCACCCCACGCGTGACCCAATATTACAAAACTATCAGTGGCGATTGGTCTTATATTGAACTGCCCCATAGGATCCTGGCGCACCGTGAGATCATAGCTCATCATGCACAGCGGTTGGGGATTGATCTGCCCATCATATCCGGTGAAGGGCAAACGGCAGATCTCGGATTGCCAAAGGTGTCCATCGTGGACATGCGGCAGGAATTACAGTCCGGCAACCGCAGCATCTTCAGCCGTGAAATGCAATCCGCCATTCAGCACGTCCTGGACACCCAGCAGCAGGCGATCCTGTTCCTCAACCGGCGGGGGTCCGCCACCTACGTCTTCTGTCGAAGCTGCGGATATGTGGTCAAATGTCCACGGGATGACAAACCCCTCACCTACCATCGTGGATCGAACCAGCTGATGTGCCATACCTGCGGGTATCGGCGCCAGGTGCCAAAACGCTGTCCCCAATGCGGCGGGCGTCAGATCCGACAGCTCGGGACGGGCACAGAGAAGGTCGAACAAATGGTGCGGGAACACTTCCCCGAAGCTCGAACCCTGCGCTGGGATGCTGAGACCACCCGTAAGAAAGGTGCACATGACCGCATCCTCACCCAGTTCACCAACCAGCAGGCCGATATTTTGATCGGCACCCAGATGCTGGCGAAAGGGCTTGATCTTCCGCTGGTGACCCTGGTGGGCGTGATCCTGGCTGAGGTCGGACTAAACCTACCGGATTACCGGGCGACAGAGCGCACTTTCCAGGTGCTCACCCAGGTGGCTGGCCGTGCGGGCCGCAGCCCCTTAGGCGGCCGAGTCATCCTGCAAACCTACGAGCCGGGAAATTATGCCATTCAAACCGCCGCCCATCATGACTACGCCGGCTTCTATGAACAGGAAATCGCCTACCGGCGTGAACTGCGCTACCCCCCCTTCACACGCCTGGTGCGCCTGGAATATCGTCATCACGACCCCCGCCAGGCGGAGGAAACAGCCCAACAAACGGCCGGCGTCCTCCGGGGGTGGATCCGGAGCGAAGAGTCCTCCATCGAGATAATCGGGCCTGTGCCCTGCTTCTTCTCACGGCTCTATGGACGCTATCGCTGGCAGATTATCCTGCGCGGGGTAGACCCCACACGGATATTACGGGACCGCCAACTGCCAGATTGGATCGTTGAAGTGGATCCGCCCAGTTTGCTTTAGGGTTCCCAATTCTCGAATCACAATCGGTACCAGGGGTTATAATAGGGGAAACAAGCAAGGCAATGATAACAGGACAATATTGTGAAAAGTCTGCGAAATGCTTTTCGATTCATAAACGCCAGTTTTAAACTCGCCTTATCTCACCCCCAACTGCGTAAATATTGGTGGCTGTACCCTGCAGGTGGGTTAGTTTTGCTTTTATTGTGGCTTCTGCCAATGGGCTTAGTAGCCGGCTTGATCGGCTTCAACCCCATAGGCTTAATCCTGATCGGCGGTGTGGGCTTCTTCTTTATCGTAAGCCTCTGTCTTTGGGGAGAAATCACAGCGGTGAAGATCTGCCAATCGGTTGGGGAAGTGATCTCAGAAAACCCTGGAGCATTCTCAATATCGCCCAGCAAGCTATCCGCACATTGGGGCGATGTTTTGTTATATACACTTACGCTGCCAGTTTCATCCCTTTCTCAAGCAATAGCCAAAACTCAACACCCTTGGTTGCCGGGAAAGCCCTTGGTCATCCCTATCATCTGCCTGGAAGACCTATCCTTAAGAGATGCGCTGGAGCAATCAGCGCAAATCACAAAGGACAACCTATTAAGATTCAAGCCAGGGTTGGTGCCAGTAGCACACATTGCCAGGGCTCTGCAGGCGACCTCAATCCTGGGCGGCATCCTACTGGGGATTGTCGCAACCCAATTGATCCAATCCATGGCCTCAGAGCCCGATCTCTGGATGCGGTTGTTGAGTATCGCCGCTGGCATGACCGTCGTGTGGCTGATGACAATCATCGGAACCCTATTCAGCACATACATCCGCAGCTGCTATCACACTGCGCTTTACGTCTGGGTTCGGAATGTGGAACAAGCCCGTAAGACTCAAGATTCCCAAACTGCCTCACCCCCCAGAATTTTACAGCACGTGTTGGGGTCATCGAGACCCAGCAAGAAGGACCGTAAAAATGGATAAAAGAAGAGAGCTCCTAACCTGGAATGACGTTGACCAACTCATCGACCATCTCCTGCCGCAATTTGAAAAAACGTTTGACAGCATGATCATGATATCCCGCGGGGGCATCGTCCCCGGCGGGATGCTGGCAGAAGCGATGGATATCCAGAATTTATTCCTTGCTTCCGTCTATTTCCCCTCAGAATTAGAGGAAATGGAACGCCCGCGTTTATTGGCTTGGCCGAGCTTCCTCATGTTCCCGGAAGACGATCTGCTGAATGGAAAACGAATATTGATTATGGACGATGTTTGGGGTTCAGGCAGAACCATCACTTCCGTGAAAAACCGAGTCGCTGCCGCAGATGGATACCCCTATACCTGCGTCTTGCACTTCAACCCCTACCGCAACCTGTTCGGCGCCAACCGGCCGGATTACTTTGCTGCCATCACCGATGCGTTCATCATCTACCCCTGGGAAATTGATCGGGATTCCTCTGGCTCATTTTTACACGACCTCTAGTTTTTCTTGATGATCATTTCGTTTTGAGCCTTGCCTTTCACGCCCTAATACTAAGGAGGACATCATTGTGAAAACATCATTCCAAATTGGGAAATATCGGCCAATTTACCTGTGGGCTGGGCCGGGGACCATCCGCATGAATAAGATCAAGTTCATGAATTACCCCGTAGACGAAGACATCCACCATGAAGCTCATACTTTACCTGCCGCAAAACTGGTGGTGGACGAGTTGTATGCCAATTGGGTGCATCTCATGTATGATTGGGGGTTCCCGCCCGAGATTGAGGCTGAGGATTGGGAAGATTTCCGCAAAGCCGCTGATGCTTACCATCAAGCCGGTTCGCCGGTATTCGCCTACATTCAAACCTCCAATTGCGTTTACGATGGTAGTTTCCTCACCAAGGATTGGTATGCCCGCAACCTGCGAGGCAAGAAAATTTATTATTATTCCGGACGCTACATGGTCGACTGGACTCACCCTGAATGGATTCAACATCTGAAGGATTTAATCAAAGGCGCTATTGAACGCGGCGCGGACGGCATCTTCTTTGATAATATGTGGTACGGCGAGGAACCTATGGGATTGATGGGCGCCTGGATCGGCGGTGCTGGCTGTTATTGTGAACGCTGCCAGACGCTCTACCGGGAAGAAACGGGCCAAACCATTCCGCAAAAGATTTTGCCCGATCGTGATGACGTGGCAGATTATGTACGCTGGCGGGCGGGCAAGGTTACACAAACGGTGCAGGAACTGGCGGATTACGCCCGTGAATTGAAACCGGACGCCCCCATCAGTGCCAATGATTACGACGTGACCATGCGCAACAGCTATCTGATCTACGGCATTGACACAGAAGCCCTGGCGGAAATTCAGGACATCATCATGGTGGAAAATTTTGCATTGCCTCGCTGGCAAAAGGAGCCCCAACGCAGCCTGGCAAATAACGCTCTGACCATCCGCAACACCCGAGCATTCGTGCGCGATAAAGCCCATTTGAGCGTCCTATCTTATGATGTGGGAATCGGCTTTGATCCCGTCTATCCGCCCCGCCGCCACCAACAAGCGATCGGTGAGGCGGCTGCCTGCGGCGCCAGCACGACCATCAAGGGCACGGAATATAACGACGGGAAGCGTATGACCCTGCTGACGGACCGGAAGTATTATAAACAACAGGTGGCTATTGGTGACTATCACCACTGGCTGGCAGACCACCAAGACCTTTTTCAAAATCGAAAAAACACTGCCCCGGTCGGCCTGCTGCACCCAGAAGAAGACCTCTGGCGGCATTGGATGGCATTGGCCCCTATCTATTACGGCGCTGGGCAAGTATTAACCACAGCCGGCATTCCCTGGCGTGTGATTCGGGCAGGCGACCCCACTGAGACTTTATCGGCTTTGTTGACCTTCAGGCCCTATGATCGGGAATATCAGCTCAGCGAAGATACCACAAAACACATTCATGTACCCGCCCTGCCGGCCTGGGCCTGGCGCAAATTAAATGCGGTTGCCAATGGGGGGTTTTGGCATGACCTGGTGGAAGGCTTGGGACTTTTCCTGATGCGCTCTTATCACGGCAGCAAACTGGCCCGGGGGATCATGGATAAATTGAATATGGCCAAACTTGTCACGCAAACGACATTGTTTGACCTTCCCAATCGGGATGTCACCCACAGCTTACTGGATCATTTACCAAAGCACATCACGCCCCACGTCAAAGCCGATCAGCCCGTCTTGATCGAGACCTGGCAGAAAGGCGATCAACATCAAGTGCATGTGATGAATTATGCGCCCTCACGACAGACGGTTGAGGTGCGCTTTGATTCTTTGGTGAGTGCCAGGATCATTTCGCCAGACACCCCTGAAATCCTCACCCGAGAGGGAAAGTTCATCGCCTTCAATCTGGATATCTACAGCGTATTACTCCTAGAGTAATTTGTTATGAAATAGGAGTAGTTCGCCCAAGAATAAACCGCTATAATTGAATGAACCTGTTCGTCCAACGATTCCGGAGGAAATAATTCATGGAAAGAAAAATCCGCTGGTATGACTACCTCACCATAAACATCTTTTATTTTGCCATCACGGCCCGTTCACAAACCCTAGCACTGATCATCCCCCTCCTCGTGCAGACCTTTGTGGGCGAAGATGTCAAGGGCACGGCATTAGGCAACATCCGCTTGTGGGGCCTGATGGCCGCCCTGCTGTTTCAAGCCCTGGCGGGGATATTATCTGATCGCAGCACCTCCCGCATGGGCCGCCGGCGTCCTTTTATTTTGATCGGCGCTTTGTCTGAGGTGATTGTTTTCATCGCCATCGGCGTGATCGCTTCCACCCTGAAAGGCATGACGGGTTATTGGGTTTTGTTCGGTGCTTATCTCCTTTCCATGCTCGCCTCCAACACCGGACATGCAGCCACCCAAGGGCTGATCCCCGATCTTGTCCCGGAATCCAAACACGGCATCTTCTCCGGCTTCAAAGCCTTTTTCGAACTCCCCGCCCCATTAATTTTCGTGTCTTTTGTGGTTTCCAACCTGGTGGGTGCCGGGAATATTTGGGGTGCATTGCTCGTGCTCAGCGGTGTGATGATATTCTGCGCGGCTATCGCCATGCTCGTGCCGGAGAAGCCCATCAAGGAACCGCCCTTTGAAATGAACTGGCAGCCCATCCTGCGTCTGGTGGCCATGACGGGCATTTTTACCGTGGTCATCCTGGGGTCAGGTGCGCTGGTAAACTATGCCAACACCCTCACAAGCGCTTTACCTGAGGTGTCCGCATTAATCGCCACCATCGCCATTGGCGTGTTGGGAATGATGATCGCTGTGATTCTGGGTGTTTGGGCCAGCGTCCGCATCAGTATCGGCGGCAAGGGCAAAGAGAACAATGCCTCATTCACCTGGTGGATTGTGAACCGCCTGTCTTTTCTGGTGGGTTCAACAAACCTGTCCGTCTTTGCCGTTTATTTTCTTCAGGAGCGGTTTGCCGGGCAGGACATTGAGGGACTGTTTGGTCTGTTGATGTTATTTGTCGGCCTGTCCATCTTTGTCTCCAGCATCCCCGCCGGCTGGTTAACAGATAAATTTGGCAGGAAACCGGTATGTGCCTTCAGCGGCGTCTTGGCTACTGCAGGAACGATCGTGGTGACCACCTCCGTCAGCGTGACCATGCTGTATGTTGGCGGCGTGATGATCGGCGTTGCCATGGGTTTCTTCTATTCCGCCAGTTGGGCCCTGGGCACCACCTTGGTGCCCAAAAACGAAGCTGCCCGATACCTCGGCATTCAAAACTTGGCAGGGGCGGGGGCGGGCGCCATCGGCGCTTATATTGGCGGCCCCATTGGCGATGCCGCGGGGTTCACCCTGCTGATGAGCATCTTCGGTTTTCTGTTCCTCGTGTCCACCGTAGCGTTATTCGGGGTCAAAGATGAGGCGTTGATGTTCAATGGGGAGAAGGCCCCCAATTGATGGAATAAGTCCATTTGATATTAGAAACCCCCGATAAGGTTGATCATATCGGGGGTTTTTTATTGCTGAATGAATATTTATAGATTAATCTATCGGTTTCTTACGATCAGGAAGCGCGGCGATCACTGTCCCCAGGGTGAGCACGCCCGTACCGATCCACAACCAATTCGCCAGAGGGGTGACAAACAAGGTGAAGGTCGCTTCACCTTCCCCACTCCAGTCTGTCAGAATAGCATATAAATCCACGGCCAGATTAGACTTCAAACCGGGTTGGGAATAAGCTTGATTCATGTCTAAATAGATTTGACGCTGGGGATATAGAGCACCGAAAGGTTGACCGTTCCGGCTCAGGCTTAACCTTGCCTCAGTGATCAGCCGTTCATCATCGGGTGCGTAGGTCTCCAAGCCTTCAAATGTGATCTGGTAACCGTTTAAGGTGGTTTCTGCCCCCAAAGGAAGGGTCACTTGTACTTCCTGCTGTAAAACCTCCAGGCCGATGATGCCAAGGCTCATCAGCACAATGCCAAGGTGCACAATCAAACCGCCATAACGGCGATGGGCTTTCCGGATGGGCAACCAAAGTGCCTTTAAAAAATTTTGGTCTTGGCCCAGCGTATTGACCACATCCTTCACATATTCACTCAAGATCACCAACCCAGCCGCTCCGGATAACCACAGTGCAATCAGGGGGATGACACGTCGCACGCCCAATAGCCAGGCGGCTACCGGCACGAGCAAGGAAATGGGGAGAAAAACCAAAAGTCGATTTTTGTGCTTGCTAAGGTTTATCCCGCTCCACATAGCCAGCGGGCAAATGCCCATCAGCAGCAACAGCAAAAGGAACAATGGCCCAGTGATGCGTTTATACCAGGCCGGCCCAACCGTGATTGGCGTTCCTCCAAACATCTCAGACAGGGATGGCAGGACAACGCCAAACAGGCAAATCCCTAAAATTGTTAATAAAACCAGATCCGTGAATAAGGTAAGGACATCCCGGGAAAATTTAAATTCGGGGAAATGTGACCCTAACAGCGTTCGCCAACGGAAAATCAATAGACCCAAGGGGCCCGTAAGGACGACAACCAGCAATCCAAACAGGAACGGGCCAATGGCGCTCTCTGCGAAGGAATGGACAGAAGCGAGGACGCCGGAACGGGTGGCGAAAACGCTGAAGATGACCAGGCTGAACGTGAGCACGATTAAGAAGGTGTTCCAGCGTTTGTACCCATCCCGCTTTCGCTGTAATAAGCTGGTGTGCAGCAAGGCTGTGCTGCTCAACCATGGCAGTAAGGCGGAGATTTCCACCGGATCCCACCCCCAATAACCGCCCCACCCTAAGACATCATAAGCCCAGCGCATCCCCAACACAAGCCCAAGGGAGAGAAACACCCAAGCAAACAGCAGCCAGGGCCGCGCGATCGTCAACCAACGCCGGTCCTTCCTTCCCGCCGCGAGGGAGCCGACAGCCAGGGCAAAGGGAATGGCAAAGCCGATAAAACCCAGGTACAACGCTGGCGGATGCAGGATCATCCCCGGATGCCGCAAAAGAGGGTTCAGCCCCTGGCCGTCCACAGGCACGAGTGCCCGCCCCCCGGTTGGCTTGAACATGGCAATGGTCCACCCACCATCCGGCAAGTACCAGAATCCTTCAAAGGGATTATCCACAAAAAGATTCATCGCCAGGAAGAATCCCAGCAATGCCAGCAATATCAAACATGCCCACGGGAAAATGTCCGCCGTCTTATCGCGGTCGCGCAGGGCGAAGATCATGGAGAACCCAGCCAGCAGCCAACTCCAAAAAAGCAGCGATCCTGATTGGCCGCCCCAAAGGGCTGTCAGGCGCAAGTACAGCGGCATATTGCGGTTGGTGACATTATAAACATATGCGACGTCAAACCGATGGCCCAAGAGCAGAACGAGCATAGCGATCAAACTCAAACTGACCAGCGGGAAGACGAGGATCAATGCCAACCGCGCCGACTCCCGCCAGGCACTTGACTTAATCACTAATCCCCAAATCATGGTTAGAAAGCCATAGATCGCGACAAGAAAACCCAGCGCCAGGGTCAGATAAGCAAAGGTCGGGAGCATCATGGCTGGTCCTCCACCTGGCTGGGCAAGTCTTCTTCATACTTAGAGGGGCATTTCAAAAGCAATTCTTCAACCTCAAAAACGCCGCTTGAATTCATTGCGCCTGTTAAAATTGCCTGGGCTTCGTTCTTCAACATGTCCGGCGGCGCTCCCTGATACACCACATCAAGCTGTGCTGAATCAGGATCATTAACGGCTTGATGCAAAGCGGCCTCCAATCCCCCTTGTGTGTCAATCTCATCTTCATCGCCTGGGATGTGCGCGATGGTAAATGTCAGCAAGCCCGTGTCAGGGTCATAGTAAATCGTCTCCCCAATTACCGCACCGGAAACCCGCAATCTCTGACCCGTCAAGTCTTCTTCCGAGGACTGCAATTCCGCAACAGTCATAAAAAATTCAGCCGTCGCTTGGGTGGCGCTGATGATTAACAACAAGACAGCAGCGACAAATAACAATCCGCCAACGATGAATTTAATGCGGTTGAAACGCTTGGGGTTGGCCCCTGAAGATGTCATAATACTCTCGCTTGTTGGTTATACCGATAATAATGGTCTTTATTATATCGGATGGGGAATAGAGATGCCACACATCCTATTGGAGAATCAAAGTTAAACCTGAATGTACAACCTATCGATATTGATGTCAGTGTAACAATGGGCAAAAACTTCTTTTACAACAACCATTTATTTGACAAAAGGAGGAAGTTCCTATGGTATAGTTTAACCATTCAAAAACACCACCTGGAGCTGTTATGTATATCGCCATTGAGGGCGTCATTGGCGTGGGGAAAACCACCCTGGCCCGCCTGCTGCAATCATCTTTCAACGCTGAACTTCTCCTGGAGATCTTCGAGGAAAATCCTTTTTTAAGTGACTTTTACAGCGACCGAGAACGGTACGCTTTCCAGACCCAGATATTCTTCCTGCTCAGCCGTTACCACCAACAACGAAAGGGCGTCCGGGATGCCCTGGAAAGCAATCCGTGGCTGCTCTCAGATTACACCTTTGAAAAGGATCGCCTCTTCGCAGAGGTGAATCTTGAAGGCGATGAGCTTGAAATGTATTTTAAGGTTCATGAAGCCCTGGCAGAGAAGATCACCAAACCTGATTTGATCGTTTACCTTCGGGCGGACACGGATGTGTTGATGCACCGGATCGCCCAACGGGATCGGCCTTATGAACGTCAAATGGACGTGAATTACATTGACACATTGAATCAAACCTATGAAGCGCGCTATGCGGATCGCCCCGCGAAGAACGTGCTTCCCATCAATACCAACGATCTCGACTACGTCCGCCGGTCAGAAGACCTGGAATCAGTTGACCAACGCATCCGCCAGGCATTGAAACTGGCGCCCTTCCAGGAAAGCCTTCCCATTAATTTATAGCTAGGAATAGGGGACTTATGCGCATCACGCAGGATTTGCTACATAAATACGCCAGAGAAACGGTCAAACGACGTCAGCGGAGTGAGCTGGACCTGCATGCAGCCTATCTGACAGGTTCCCTGCTGGATGACTCCCCCTTATTGGGCGGGACAACGGATATTGACCTGGTGTTGGTGCATAAATTCCAAAAGCCCACAGATCGGGAATGCCTGCCGCTCACCCCGGAAATTTCTTTGGATATCTTTCATACGCTGAGGGAGGATTACGAAGAACACAAGAAGCTCCGCCTTGAACCCATTATGGGCTATCCTCTGACCCATAATCACATCCTGCTCTATGATAACCAACACTGGCTCGAGTTTATACAATCTGGCGTCAGTGCCAATTTCCACCGCCCCGATAACGTCCTGGCCCGGGTTAATGCCCTTGTGGATTCCGCCCGTGATGGCTGGTTCTCTTTGATGCAAAGCAGCGCAGAGCCATTTCCGAACTGGCTTGATCAATATCTCAATATTCTTTCTCATGCAGCCAACGCCGTGGTGGGGTTGATCGGCCAACCGCTGACCCGGCGTCGTTTTTTGATGAATTTTCAAGATCGTGTTGAAGCCCTTGGGACGCCCAAAGTATTAATCGGTTTTTATGGACTGCTGGGCTTTTCTGAAGACAGTGCAGCACATTTAGCGGCATGGATTGACGCCTTCGAAGAAGATTTTCAATCACTTCCATCAACCGAAGAAACACCGGTGCACCTGTCGCCATGCCGACAGCGGTATTACAGCGACGCCCTGCGCGCGTTGGCAGTGGGTGACGATCCGCGGCAGACAGCCTGGCCGCTGCTGCGTACTTGGCTTGATATCATCCTAGCATCAAAGAATGATTTGCCAAACCCAAAGGCCTGGGTAGACTGCCTGGAGAACCTGGGATTAGTTCAAGAGACTGCCCAACAAAAAATTGAAGCCCTGGATGCTTACCTGGACAATCTGGAGATCGTCATCGAAGCCTGGGCGGACCAATACGGAATCTAAGGACAACCCTCTCTGTTTTTGATCATTTCCCTTAAAAACTGTGGATAACCCCCCTAAAACCTGTGGATAACTGACACAAAGTGTGGATAACTCGCACATTTATTCCAAGAATCTTAGCCTTGAATCTGGATAAAACGCTAATAAAATAACTCACATCTGCGAGAACTTTCGTGAAATGTCCGTTTTATCCAGGTTGTCCGGCTTCCATCAACATGGTCTTGTGGACAAGTTCAACAACCTTCTGCCCCTATATATTGAGGAAAACAAATGAGTCGCCCCAATATATTCGGCCAAAGTCCTTGAAAAAACGAAATCTTATCACTTTTCCACATATCCACAATCCCTACGATTACGACTAAAAAAGAAACAATTAATAAGATATGTGAATAAATAAATTAATTAACCCCAATTACTTCTCTCAATTGATCAGCTGTTATATAAGGATCTCCCTGACACAAGGTCATTCCTGAGTGTTCCAATCCACCATATTCTTGTGTATAAGGCAAGAACTCAAAATAAAGCCCACATCCCGGGCCGTTGTGCGTCACGATATTATAGGCAACCTCTTTGTGTAATAACGAAAAGATATTTTCAATGGTCATGATCCCACTTTTCCACCCCTTGGCAATGGATTGTATTTCATGGTCATTTAATTGATGGCAATAGGAACGGGAACTATCTTTTACCGCCAGAATCATGTTGTAGGGGCGTTTCATAAAATAGGGGACGAATAAGACAGCTTGCCCAAAATCGTAGAGTGTCAATTTTTGAGGATTCTGTTCAAGAAGATATTGCGAAAAAGAGATGTCGTTCGCCTTTTGAAAAGCGATATGCTCTGCGACACGTTTTGGCATGACATTGCTTAATAAAATTTGTTGATGGTCATGGACGAGGGAACTGCCCACCAACCGGCCTGCATTTTTATAAATCGTTACATAGGTTGTGTCTTCGTCGTCATTCATTTCCAACAATTTACGCTCTAAGGCAGCCAGGCGCTTCATGACGATATAACAATCCTCATCCGGCATATTCGACCACTTATTATCGTGCAAAGAACTTGTCCATTGCAGAAAGTGCAATCCCCTGGCGAAAGGCAGTTGTGTTTGGAAAGATTGTAATTTTTCAGTTTTGTTTTGGCTCTGCAAATCTGCTTTGTCATAAGGGAAAAGCACGGGGAACAAATTCTTATTTATAAATGTGACGCCCTCGCTGAGGGGTGTCCAATCCAGGATACCCGTTGTGTGTCCGCTGCAGATGGGGCAGGGCTTTTCCTGTGCTGAATCCCCGGTAGAGGAATAGGTGTGAGGTCTGACAGATCGGCTGGCATTATAAAAAATCGGTTCATTGTTTCTGGGGTCAATCTGATACACCGGATTGGGTTTGGAATCGCTGTTCTGATATTCTTTGATGAAGAACGCTTCAATTTCATCCAAAGAAAGATCATCAATAGAATCCGCCTGGATCAATTTTTCAAAATTCGAAGTATTGAGTTGATTATTATTGTCCATGATTAATCAATCCATATTAATCTTCGAGCGAAGCGATGAATTCATCCCCAATCGTCTCCCATGTGAAATAGGGAATGGTGTAGTGATACGCTGCTTCCCCCATGCGTTTACGCAGATCATCATGATCTAATAAATAAGCTAATGCGCACTTAAATCCATCTACGTCATCCGCAGGGACGACGATGGCGCCCTGTCCAAGGATGAAAAAACGATCCTTGCCGTATTCAACATTCATTTGAGAATCCCCTAAAAGATATCCGGTAACAAACACCACCCTATCGCTGGAAATAACGGGTATTTTTGTGGACGCTGCTTCCTGGGCTGACATCCCAAAGCCTTCCATAACAGAAGGCGTACAGTAGATGTCTGAAATGGCATAGATGGCAGGAAGTTCTTCCCTGACAGATCCCACTACGGCTATTGATGTTTCGAGGTTATGGGTGTGGATTAATCTGGATAGATCTTGGGCGATGTCTTTCTGACCTTGATCAATCGTCAGGATAAGAAATGTATCTGGGTGGGTTTGCTGAAGTCCGGCGAAGGCTTTTATTAAGACATCTTTCCGTTTTGTTTGATCCGTTCGGCTGATTTCTGAGATAATCTGGCGATTTTGAATCTCTGCCTTTGTCAACCCTGATCGTTGGCTTAAGAATTGCCAGAGGGGATCGTCCGCAGGGATATTTCTGCTGTGATATCGCCCAGTGTCAACGCATGGGGGCAGCCAGACGGTTTTCCCCTGAAACTGGTAATCATTGACCAGAGATGATCGGATAATATCAGAGGTGACACCTACAATATCGACGTATTGGAGTACCTCTCTTTCAGCTTTAATTCTTTCTTCAATCCGTAAATCATCTCTATCCACAGGGACGGTGATTTTGTCTTTAATCTCACCAAGAGAATGCGGCACCCAAACATGTGGTACATCCGGATGAAGAGAGTCTCTTAATTTCAATCCTAAAAGGCCGCCATCCCAATAATGCGTAATCAGGATATCAACTGGTGTGTGGCTGGAATCCAAAAACAGCTTTAGGGAATCGGATAATGCTGAGATTTGGTCCCCCATGTCCTCTTTTCTGACGAATTGGTGCAGGCCATCCTCCAGATAGTGAATGCGCTGATAAGGGCTTTTATAATGCGTTCCAACCTGCAATTGTCCCGTTTCCGGGTGCTTATAGCCGCCGCGATTGAGGATGGTGACTTTATAATTTCGTTTTACCAATTCATCAGTAAGGTGATTGACGAAAATGTTTTGTCCGCCTGTGTCAATTAATCCCGGCACAATTTCCCATTGATGAATCCCATGATTTGTGATGTTTAGGATATGAGGGCGTTTAGCCGCGATAAATTCATCTTCAAATTGCGATGGGTTCATATTTGGCTGTACCGATAAAACTTTAGGAGCAATTCGTCGGTCATCATGGTTGGTTCACCCATCCAGAAGTGGGGCTTTTGCAGTTGTATTTCTGATCACAAGTTCGAGGGGCAGCAGGATTTCTTCAGGGGGCAGCGTAGGGTCATTGATCAATTTGATTAATCGCTGTGCCCCCTCACGACCCGAATCAAATAAGGGTTGCCGGATTGTGGTCAAATGGACATATTCCGCGTCCCGGATGTCGTCATATCCCACCACAGACAGCTGTTCAGGGACTTTAATATTCAATGCTTTCGCTGCGTCGAGAACCCCAATCGCCTTTGTGTCACTGGAGGCGAAAATGGCGGTGGGACGCTCCGGTTGTTTGAGCATATCCATGGCCAGGCGCATGGCTTCTTTACGTCCGTGATCACCTTCACGTTGGTATTGAGGATTGAATTTGAGCCCGGCTTCATTGAGTGCTTCACAATAACCTTGAAAACGGTAAATCGTTGAGGAGAATTGCAAGGGGTTTTCGAGATAAGAGCTGAGAAAGCCAATTCTTTTATGGCCAAGGTCCATTAAGTAATTAGTGACCATCTTTCCCCCAGCTTTATCATCAATATTGATACGATTTAATTTGGGGTGTTGAGAGTCTACCAATACCGTCGGTATTTTATTTTTCAGCAGCAGTTCCACTTGTTCGTCATTGACGGGCATTGAGATAATCAACACCCCATCGTAACGGGATGTGCGTGCCAGCTCGAAAATCTTTGCATCCCTTTCCTCTGGGCTGCCGAGTGTAAAGGGAATCAATTCGTAAGGCGTGCTTGAAAGCGATGCCAAAATGCCGCGCAGCCTTTCAACAATGGACGGCAGCGTGAGAAAGGGTAATATCGCAGCTATAGAGTTTGTCCGTCCCAGTCTCAGACTCTGTGCCACAGTATGTAAGTTGTAATCCAGCGCATCGCAGGCGTCAAGCACCCTTTGTTGTGTCTCTGGAGAGACCTTATCCGAATGATTGAGGACGCGTGACACAGTGGCGACGCTAACGCCGGCTTTCTTTGCTACGTCCTGCATGGTTGCGGAGGTCATCTGTTCGTTCGCTTTCTTATGTTCACGCTTCGATAATAATCAATGATTATAGACATAAAATTTCATTTTAATGTCCAGCCAATCAGCCCCTTTATATAGTACTTCTGCAGTAAGACAAATATCAACAAGGGTATAGCCGTCACTAAAATTGACGCAGCGGAAAGCACACCCCAATCCACGCTGTACTGTCCCTTTAATAATGGGATTCTCTGGGTAGCTACCAGGAGGTTAGGCTCATAAACGGTGATCAAAGCCATGAAGAAGTCATTCCAAACCCAGGTAAATTGCAACGCGGCAACCGAGGCCAGCCCGGGCAGGGATAAGGGCAAAATGATTTTGAAAAAAGTTTGCAATCGACTTGCACCGTCCAAACTGGCCGCTTCTTCGTATTCTTGGGGAAGTGTCATCAGATAATTGCGCATAAATATTGTAATCCAGATCAATCCCCAGGCCGTATGGGTGATGATCAGACCAATCAGGGTGTTGATGATCCCGAAATCATTCAACGTTCGGAAAAGAGGCACAGCGACCATTTGCTGTGGGATGGATAATAACAGGACAACGATCACCATTAAAATTTTTCTTCCTGGAAAGCGCAGTCTCAGCAAACCGTAGGCAAATAAAGTTGCAATGATGAGGGGCAAAATTGTGGCGGGAATGGTAACAAGCAGCGAATTTTTAATCCCCTGGCCGATAGGCGCTGTGGGATGATTCCAGGCATTAATAAAATTGTTGAAGGATATATTGATTTCGCTGAGGTTCCACCAGCCATGAATTAATTCCCTTTGGGGACGGATGGATGCCATCAAAATGCCCATGAAGGGGACGATCCAGATCATGCCAGCCAGATAAGCCACAATATGGACGGCGACTCGTTGGAACGTTATCTTCTTGCGTTTCTTTTTTGTTGTCACAATTAATCCTCGTTTACTCTGTTTGCTCTGGAAAGCCAGACACCGATGATCAAGGTAAGCGCTGTGATGAAAGTGGCGATCACAGCAGACCGGTTTGGATCAAGTGCGCGAAATGCCAATGAATACATCCGCAGTGCTAAAACGGTGGAAGCGCCGCCAGGACCGCCGCCTGTGGCGGTGTATACCAAATCGAAAATCTTCAATTCCCATAATAACGTCATGCTGACCACAGTTAGCGTCACGGGTTTGAGCATTGGAACAGTGATGTAAAAGAACCGCTGGAAGGGATTAGCACCATCGACTTCCGCTGCTTCGTATAATTCCTCCGGAATGGTTGAAAGGCCAGAAGAATAGAGGATCAAACTGAACCCCGTCCAGAGAAGGACGGAACCCAAAATCAGGGCTAATAAGGCTGTGTCTGGATAAGATGTCCAAGACCGCACCCATTGGTCTAGCCCAACACCTCGGAAGATGGCGTTGACGATGCCGGAATGCTCGTCGAAAATGAACCGGATGATCCCGCCGCCGACGACCATGGGTGTGATCATCCCCAAAAATATTACAGATTTGATAAAGGAAGCGCCCCAAATATCTCTCAATAGGACAGCAAGCGTCATCCCTAAAAGGATAACCAGGGGCAAATGTATCAGGATCCAGACGGCGTTGTGGGGAATTGCCCCCCAGGGGGGAGATTGGAAGGGAAAGCGTTGAAGATTTAAAATGTCACTGCTCAATAATACTTCTGAAAAATTTTCAAATCCGACGAATTCCCCTTCTTCATTCATAAAGCTTAATGACAGCGTTTGAACGGCTGGGATTATGACAAATATTACAAGCAAAATAATTGCTGGAAATGTGAATATTATGACTTCAAACCAATGTGCTAACTTATTCTTCATCTAAGGTTTCATTTCGGTATGTAATGCAGTAAGTGGGAAGTAAGCTGCCAGCGGCGTTAGTTCCTGACGAGTTCAGTATAAAGGATCCTACACCAACCTCGGCAGCTTACTTTTTTCTTGTCAAACGTTCAATGAGCTATAGCTTCTATTGTAATCACATCAGGTTTTTATGACCAAGACCGAATGGATTATTCTGGCATTTTCTCCTGTAATGTTTGTAATACGCTGTCTAGCTGGGTTGGGTCAACCCAGAACAATGCCATTTGATCCCAGAACGTGGTCTGCCATTCGCCACCGATAGTGTCATCCAGGTCAGGTAATGCCTGGAATTCACTGATATGTTCAGCGATCATTTTCTCGGCCACGGGATAGAGATCGAGGGAGATATCGGCACGGCTGGACAGCCTGCCGCCTTTTTCGAGCCGGAAGCTCATGCCCTCTTCACTGATAACATACTCAATGAAAGCCTTGGCATCCTCAACGCGGCTGGTGTATTTCGAGATGAACATCCAGTCACTGCCGCCAACAAAAGTTGATGCACCGGGCAGAGTCAGGAGTCCCACATCTGCAGGATCTTCAACATCTTCGGTGACCCAGTTGCCGTAATAGTGCAAAGCGTAATCGCCTTCCCACCAAAGGTCGGTTGCGGCATGCCTGTCGACTGGCGGGCTGAAAGCGCCTGATTCCAAAAGTGGAATAATGCGATCTTCAAAAATAGCTTTGACTTCAGGGTCTGTCCATTTGACGTCGCCATCCATGATACCCTGAACCATTTCAGCACCGCCGAAAGCGCCGAGGAAATTCTCGACGATATCTGCAATAGGATATCCAGAGGGAGATGACATCGGTGCTACGATGCCGTCGATGTCTTTGATGTCTTCAAGCAGGGCCAAGAATTCATCCCATGTCTCAGGCTGTGCAAGGTCGTTGGCTTCAAAGAAGGATTTTCGATACCAGAAACCTGCTTTGACAAACATATAGGAGGGGACGCCGTAGACTTCGCCATCCACTTCAACGACATTCGCCAGGAAATCGACGCCTTCGGTAACATCCGTGACTGGAATGAGGTGTTCGGTGTTTTCTTCAATCCACCAGGGCCATGACATGATAAACATATCCGCCATGGGTTCTTCAGCCATGAACTGCGCTGGCAACAGGGGGCCCAGGTCTTCTGTCTTATAGGGGAGGACTTTTACATCAATGCCCGTTTCGGTTTCAAAACCTTCGACAATGGGCATAAAGAGGTCCATGTCATCTCCGGTCCAGGGAATGGTGATGGTCAGGGGCGAGGTGTCAACGAGAACCTCGACTTCTTCAGTGACAACAACCTCTTCTGTAACCACGACCTCTCTTGTGACTTCAATGGTCTGAGGTTGACAGGCACTTAGCACCATGAGCGCGAGCAAGAGGGGGACGATAAATTTCCATACCTTCATCTTAATTCTCCTTTTGTATTGAACTTTTCTATTGATTTACTGGTGAAGAGACTATTTCCGACTGCCTCCTTTCATGAGGTGAGGTTCATAGGCATAAAGAAGACCGGGTGGAACAAAATTACCTTACAACGCATTGAAGTGTTGAAAAAGTACGCTGTTTTATAAATGTAATCGATTACATACTATCAAATATTTCCATGCTTGTCAAGTCATTGCTAAAATTTGCCCGCAGAGCTGAAATACGAGCTTATAATTTTTCAATATGAATGCAAAAAATACAGATTTATCTATTATCGAAGAAAGCATTGTGAATATTCCGGGTATCCGGTCGGTCACCTCGGGTTTTATTCCAGATTTGGGTTTGAGCCTGCGCGAAAGCTCGGTTTAGAAACGGCTTACAAGGATATTCCTGATGATGTCTTTATGATCCGCATATTCAAGACAGACATGCTGAAGAATATTAGGGGAGTTGTTTATTATCGGCCGTTATTTACTGAGATCACCTGATTGATGTTCTAAATTCAATTGGCGGATATATCCCAGAAGTTTCATAATATAATCATGAATATGGTAAAGCATTCCAAATGGGTCAAGTTGACCCTCGTTATTTTCACAGTCGTTGCTTTTTTTGTTTTTCTCATTCCCAATGCTAGAGCATCTGAGAATGTCGCCATGGTCTCCATGTTTGAACCGGACGAAGGCATCATGATCCCGGTCATCAGGAAAATGTTGGAGCCAAAGGGGTTCTGGAAGATTTTTGTTTTGCACTTCATGATTTACCGTTATTATTATTACGGATTCCCTTTTTTTGCATTGTCGGCTGTTGTGACTGCTCCCTTCCAATTAACAGGGCAGATGGAGAATATCCCCTGGATGATGGCTGCTCTACGGCAGATGGTCAGTGTTTTACCGATGCTATTGGCTTTATTGTTGTTGGTTGATTTGCATGACCGCTATAAGACCTATCGTTCAATAGTCTTGTACTTATTCCTGCTTGTTGTGCCCGCGTTTGTTCAGAATGGTTTTTGGTGGCATCCGGATGGGTTGGTTTTATTACTGTCCGTGCTGGTCCTCTATTTCCTCTATCGTGATTACCACAGGCTCGGTTGGCGCTTTGCTGTTGCGGCTTTCTTTTGCGGCGTCCTGACAGCCACCAAACTTGTAGGTGGATATTTCTTTTTAGCTGTTGGAGTAGCGGTTATCTGGAGCCTTGTAAAGAAGAGAGTTTCCTGGTCAAGAGCTATTTTAATGTCCGTATTGTTTCTCATCATCATGGCAGTGACTTTCGCTGTAGCTAATCCTTTTTTGTTTTTTGAGACGGATCGTACGATGTATATCAATACCGTGCGCAAACAATCTGCGTTGCTTTCCGGCGGCTATGGCGTTGTCTATGAGAAGGGATTGGCGGCGGCCTGGCCCCTGATGCATCAATATTATGGCGAAGCCATTTTTCTCATTGCCACAATCGGTTTGACCATTTGGACTATTCTAAAAAAAGAAACACGCTTTCTCCACGCCTTATCATTGGCCTGGTTCATCCCCCTGACGGTATCTGTGCTGACTTTTTCTCATTTCAAGTACCAATACTGGCTACCGGTTGCTATCCCCCTTTTCGCCAACTGGGTTACGGTTCTACCTGAGAACAAAAGGATATTTAAGGTGGAGTCTTCACTCATTAAAAAGCTGCTTAGAATTGGTTTATTGCTGATATTCACCGTCCAGTTCGTTCTTTTTGGCGTGCAGTCCACACAAATGATGATCGACCGCACCTATCGCAAAGAGCGGAATGATAAGTTCGTCTTTTATGAGCTTGCCATGGAAGAGCTTGAACCCATCGGGAGGGATCGGGTCTACGCTTATTATGATTACCGGTTGTATATGCCCGAAAAGGACAACTGGCAAACGGAGACGGCATTCAAGATGCTTGACTATGACCATATCACATCAAAAAATTTTGATGTCCTTTTCCTCCTTGAGCAGCGCATGCGCGACTACACCAATCCCAACGCGGTTGGCATTGATTCTGAATCCTTTGCACAGGCAAAAATCTTTTATCAAGATGCCCTTGATGGAGATATTGAGGGGTACTGCCTCTTACTACGAACGGATATCGCCCATCTGTATGTCCGTAAAGATTTTTGTCTGAAGTACTTTGCCCCTGACATCTGCCAATAATTACCTCAGGATTATTGCGCGAACAAACACTTATTCCCCTTGACATTGGTATACCGATCGGTATAATACTTTCCTATGGATAACCGACAGCGTTTGATGGACTGTGCCCTTTCTCTCTTCAGCCAGCGCGGCTATCATGCCGTCGGCGTGCGGGACATTGTGGGCACAGCAGGTGTGACCAAACCCACCCTTTACCATTACTTTGGCAGCAAGCAGGGGCTTGTAGAGGCATTGCTCCAGCATCATATGGAGCCTTTGCTTTTTTCCCTCCGTAAAGCTGCGGCCTATCAAGGGGACCTTGTGTTAACCCTTGAGCATGTTGCCAGAGTTTACTTTGATTTCGCACAAAACGATAGCACTTTCTATCGATTGCACTTGACCCAATATTTCTCTCCTCCAGAGAGTGAGGTTAACGCAGCCATCAGGCCTTATGCACAACAGCAGCATCAAATCCTGGCGGATATGTTCGCGCGAGCAGCGGATGATCACGGCAACCTTCAGGGCAGGCAACACCGTTACGCGGCAGGCTTTCAGGGCTCCATTAATGCCGTGATCGGACTGTATTTGAATGGACAAATTGAAATTACGAATGAAGTGATCTATCAAACAGTGCATCAATTTATGTACGGCATATTCAGTTGATCGGATGATCCCTTGGAAAAATTATTAATGTTTGGGAGATGTATTTAATGACAATAGCTTGGGCAAAAGACGCCTTTTTTTACCATATTTATCCATTAGGCCTGTGCGACGCACCCTTTGAAAATAATCTGACTGCACCACGAGCATACCGGTTGGAGACCTTGTATCCCTGGCTGGATCATATCCAATCTCTGGGCGCAAATGCGATTTATCTTGGGCCTGTATTCCAATCCTCCTCCCATGGCTATGACACCATGGATTATTATCAGGTGGATCGCAGGCTGGGGGACAATGAGACCCTGGCGAAATTATCACAAGCGATCCACGACCGCGGCATGCGTTTGATCCTCGATGCGGTCTTCAACCACGTCGGACGGGATTTTTGGGCTTTCAAAGATGTCTTGGAAAAAGGACAGGAGTCCGCCTATTGTGATTGGTTTCATAACCTTCGCTTCGGAGAGCAAAGCCCCAAGGGAGACCCCTTCCAATATGAAGGCTGGAACGGTCATTATAGTCTGGTCAAACTCAACCTCAGCCACGCCCATGTCCGGGCGCACCTTTTTAATGCGGTTGCCGTGTGGATGGACGAATTTAAAATTGACGGCCTGAGGCTGGACGCTGCGGACTGTATTGACTTTGATTTCCTGCGCGCCCTGCACAGCTTTACCAAATCACGTCAGTCTGATTTCTGGCTGATGGGCGAAGTCGTCCATGGGGATTACCGCCAATGGACGAACTCCGATACATTGGATTCGGTGACGAATTACGAATGTTATAAGGCGCTGTATTCCAGTTTGAACGATGCCAATTATTTTGAAGTCGCCTATAACCTTAACCGTCAATTTGGTGAAGAAGGGCTGTATCGAGAGACTTTTCTGTATAATTTTGTGGACAATCACGATGTGGACCGTGTGGCAAGCAAGTTGGAAATCCCTGCCCACCTATACCCCCTTTATTTGCTGCTATTCACAATGCCCGGAATCCCCTCCCTCTATTACGGAAGCGAGTGGGGTGTGACTGGCGTCAAAGAAGATTGGACGGATGAGCCACTGCGCCCAGCTTTGCACCTGGAACAACTAATCGTTGACAGCCCCCATCCTGACTTGATGGATGCGATCAAGCGCCTTGCGGAACTGCGGCGCTCAAGCACGGCATTGCGGTATGGAACCTACCAACCCTGTCATGTGGATCATGCGCAATTCGCCTTTATCAGAGAAAGCCAAGATGAAAAAGTGGTTGTGGCACTCAACAGCGCTGGAAAAATTGTCGATGTGCGACTTCAACTGCCATGGGAAAATGGGGTATTACAGGATATGCTTGCGCCGGAAATAGTGTTTCAGATTGTGAAGGGTCAGGTTGAGATGAATCTGCCCCCGACCTGGGGCAGGATATTGACTTTTCAAGGCTAAGAAATCAAACAGATAACTCACATGCTATTTGGGAAGCAGCCGCCCCGTTCAATCACCAGCGCACCGGTGTTGGCGTTTCGATAACGGCGGATGGGTTGGAGGGTGAGTGCATACCCCGATTGACGAACCCATTCTCCTAATCGATATAATTCCTGGAGTGCCTCTTTCATTGCCAATCCGCCTTCCACACCAAAACGGTAGGTAAAGTACCCTGGATTGGTTTCCAGATACTCAAGGATGGATTGCCAAGCACGAAGCAAGGGGCTGATTCGGGTTTGATGGTAAACGGCCTTTAGCGGCTTAATCGGTAGATGCAGATTGCGGACAAGGACATCCATCATAGTCGGGTTGTAAAGAAATCTGGCGTAGATGGCGTTGTGTTGGACGAGGAGATCAGTGGGCAGCTCAACGGGGTGATCGACATCCAACACCTCAATTTCAAGCTGATACTCTTCATCAACACGTCTTCGAAAACGCCGCAGGTCTGCTTCTGGGATGAGGTCATTAATTTTTTCGAGGATAGTGTTGGCAGCCAGCTCCAAATTGGCTTTCATGGGTAAAGATTTGTCTTGCAGTTCAACTGCTGGTATCACCTCACCAATATTCATGGTCAGGCTGGGATGTTTGAATTTCAGCGCCTGCTCCAAGCCGCCCTTAATCCCGCCAAAGCCAACAGGCAAAATGGGCGCCTGTGCCCGATAGCTTAACCAGGCGACGCCGATTTGGGCTTGCATATTTGCCGGGTCCCATGTGCCACCTTCCGGAAAGATGCCTAGGATTCCCCCCTGCTTGAGGACATCCACGCCCATCCTGAGACCCTTACGATCCAAATTGCCTCGATTGACTGGGATGAGCCCATAGGTATTGGCAATAAAGGCATAGTTGGGATCAAAGGGGATATCCCCATTGCCGATAAACTCCACCATGCCGGGTGTATATACGGCCATCATCACAGCCTCTAAAACAGCCACATGATTTCCTGCCAGGATCATTGGGCCTTTTTCAGGAAGCCGCTCCCGGCCAGAGATTTTGACATCCGCTAACAAACCCATCAACACTTTGCCAAGGGATGTCATGCCAGATCGAATTGCAACTTTTCGGGGATAGGTTACGCTAAAAACATCTTCCTTCATAAATCTCGCCATTATTAATTGTTTTGCACTCTTATAGACAATCTAAAATTACAACACTTGTATTGTAATTGTACTTAACTATTTTCACTGGTTAAGCGACCGGGCATTATTATATCTCATAATGGACCCCCCGATTCTCATGATGAGAGCCTTATCCTAATGTTAATAAAGGCTGGTAGAGGTTAGGATCCCCCAGTATAATAACGGTTCAAACAAGAAAGAAACAATGGCTTCAGGATGAATTTTTCGAAGATTAATTATAAGAGTTTCTTAGGCCGGCTGCTGCGGTGGCCGCTGCGGCTGATCCCCAAAGAGATGGTGTTGCCCATCCTGCAGGGGCGCTTGCGCGGCAGGAAGTGGATTGTCGGTGCAGGGGAGCATGGGTATTGGCTGGGCAGCTATGAGATGCAAAAGCGCCAGGCCTTTGAAGAAAAGATACCCACCGGCGCTGTGGTTTATGACATTGGTGCCAATGTTGGATACTTCAGCCTGTTAGCTGCTGAGCTGGTGGGTGAGATGGGCCAGGTTTATGCTTTCGAGCCGCTGCCGCGCAACATCGATTTTTTGCGCAGGCATGTGGCGCTTAATCGCTTTGAGCAAGTTGAAATAATTGAAGCGGCGGTTTCGGATGAAACTGGGGAGGCCGCCTTTGATCTGGGCGCCAGCTCCGCTATGGGGCACATTTCAGGATCAGGGGAAATTAGGGTCCAACTGATCTGCCTGGATGATTTACTGGAAGCGAAAGATCTCCAGCCGCCAGATTTCATGAAAATCGACGTGGAGGGGGCGGAGTATCAGGTCTTGAAAGGTGCCAGAAAACTGCTTAAAAGGCATCATCCTGTTTTGTTTCTGGACACGCATCAGCGGGAAGCCCACAATCCCTCCATTGCCTTTTTGGAGGTATTGGGATATCGATTTGAGATTCTGGATGGCAGGTCCTTGGAAGAGACCAAAGAATTGATCGCTTATCCGGCCGGGGAAGATTTGGCATAATCAAACGATAAAGGCATTAAAATCACAATTTAACTTTTTATAAATCGGTCATTGACCTTTATTGTCTATAATAGAGACGAAAGCGGCTAGGAAAGAAAAAATAAAGAATTTCAAACAAGCGCATCAGTATCTCGAATGCGCTTATTTATTTTCCTGCGGGAGAATTGTTATACCGCGTTGAGCCCCTCATTTGTGCCAGAAACCTCTATCCTCCCCGCCTCATTCAGTGAACCGGTTATCTCAATGTGAACCGGGAGAAATTGCTGAATAATCGCGGCATTGGTCAATAAATGCTGCGTTAGGCGATTCGTTCGAAAACGTGATGCACCTTTAATGATCGCCAGGGGCAGCAGGAGCTGATCCGCCAGGTAGTGATCGACGCAACCGTCTGTTTTAAAGAATGAAAACATAGCATCCACAGCTTCATCGGCGACTTTTTCGGCTGGCTTACCCCGAACGCCCAGGGCTGTATAACAGGCGCTTCCGCATGCCGAGAAATTCGCTTTCAGGAGAATGAATGTGCCTTTTCCAGAGGATTTCAATCGTAGGGTTTTAATCTTTGAATCCCGGCAGACAGCATAAAGCCGTCTGAGCGCCTGGTGTTTTTGGCGCTTAGCAATGTCATCCGGCAGATTGGCGATACCACTATAACCCCGTATAGATTCCAAATGACCACGGTTGACACAGGCAAAGGCACGCAGATCTAAAACCGGAAGGATTTTTAGATGAACTTCGCCGCCCCCGCGGGGGAAAAAGCCAGCCGAACGGAGTTCGATTTGAGCACGAAAACCAAGATCGGCCATGAATGGCAGCCATTGCTCTGTGAGGTAATGATAGATAGGGCTCCATTTGACATGGGTGCCGCCGGTGAGGGTGATGTCGGAGGCGCCCGAAGCAAGACTTAAAGGCAAGAAGACAGTTTGCAGCACCAATGTCAACGCACCGGCAGTGGGGATGTCGAATTGGTACTGTCCGTGATGGATTTTCCCTGGAGAGAAGGTGATGTCGGTGGAATGGAGGGACGCTCCTTTGGTATCTGCTTGTGTCAGTTCAGCCATCGCTTTCAGGGCCGTCAGATGCTGAGGGCGAAGCCCGGGTTGGCTGCGATTTGACCGAATGTGATGTATGTGGATGGATTGGCTGGTCAGCGCAGCAAGTGACAAGCTGGTGCGCAGGATTTGGCCGCCGCCTTCGCCCTGAGCGCCGTTGATCTCTATCATTAACATAACTCCACGACGTATTGATCGGCAAACTGTTCCTTGAGATGTTTCACGTGAAACAAATCTACGTTAAGTTTACCCGTCTCAATCCAAGTGACGTTTCACGTGAAACACTTACCGAAGTATCGCTTGACAGTCCAAAAATTACAGGTTAGGCTGAATTTGGAGGCAGGATGTCCTATTGGATCTACATATTCAACCAACACCCCATTACTGACATTAATGCTGCGAACATCAAAGCTGCGATAACGGCGTCTAATTTTGAGACCCTTTGCGAGCAGTATCATCTGGACAAGGGATTGATTGAACCCACATTGTCAAATCTTGATCTCGTCCAGGCGCCGAATACACAACCGTTGCTGTTTTTGCTGCGATATGATCTTAAAGGTGCCCCTACCATCCCTGTCTACCAATGGGATGTGGACAGCAGAGTGGGTGCAGACAGGCTGAATTCTGCCTTAACTCGGGTTGACGGGATGGTTCGGCAGAAGTTGGTCGACACCACGCACATCATCGCCGTTGAACTGCACCGATCACAGTTGCAGGACCTGGGGTTGCTCTTGGGGTATGAATTGGCGCGCTGGGCGGGGGAACAGGGAGAGGGTCTCGTCTACGGCCTGGACGGGGGATGGTATCGTCTGAACCGCCACCAGGCTTTCATCCCGCTCTCCTCAGATTTATTGAATGGTCTGGGGTATTGAATTACTGTAAGCGTCCGTTGCGGCCTCTGGGGGATTCGGCTAAAAAGGCCATCGCACGGCCTTCTTCACCGTTCATCACCAGTTCAATGTGGTGGTTTTCCAAATAATCGCTGACTTTAATCAGGCGTAGGCGCTTGAACATGGTGGGCTCCACCTTAATCCATTCCACCAGCCTGTTGGGCGTCTCATAGAAGAATTCCCGGTTGAAGTTGTCCTGGCCGATGTAGGTAGCCAGCGGGAAGATCTCTCCCTCCAACAAATCCTGGAAGAAGTGCGTTCCTAACGAAGGCTCAGGGGCTGGGCCGATGCCCTCGCCCGACAATTCCACCAAGGCTTTGCTGTTAAAAATGTCCGCATAATCCACATGGACGCCCAAATCCGGGTTTGAGGTTCCCCAGCGGCCGGGACCCACACAGATAAAAGACTCGCCACCCAGGGCCGCGTTGAGCTTGCCGATGGCACGCTCCAGTTTGTTGCGTGCAGCTTGGGTGGGCAGGCTGAAGTAGCTTTCCGGCGGGACAAACAACACATAATTAATTTCCTCAATCCAACCGCCTGCGACCATGATGCTTGAGGAGAAGATGATGTGGTCTGGGTCAAGGCCGCGGGGTAGGCTGACCCGGTTTTCTTCCTTCATGTAACTGAGGGGACGGCACTGGATCAGAGAAAGTCGTATTTCGGGCTTACCGTTATCTTCGAAAATGTCCGCCGTAAACTCCACATCCACCGGAGATTCATACTCGTGTTCCAGGACATTCAGCATATAGCGCATCCGCTCAGCAAAGGGCGTCCGCCTCAGCAGGTCTTCAAAGGTCAAAATGAGATTGGCGGGATCTGTGTCCACAAGGCGTGAGCGGATAGACCTGAAATACCCCTCTTGGTCTACCTGGGCCAGATAGCGCAGCGGCGGATAGTCCCCGGTGAGTACGTCGTGGATGGGCAGGGTCTTGATTTGGTTGTCTTTCAGGTCAATCAGGTCAACGTATTGTTGTGAATAACGGCGGATGGATTTCGCCGTATTGGAAGGGCGCAGTGTGGGGTGGCTGAGCGCAACTAAGCGGGGATAATCATTCCCAACCCGGTCTACGGCCCGTGTGCCCAACCCCCAGACCAGGCGGATGAAACCGTCCTCCACACGAATTTGGGGGGACCAGCGGTATTGATTATGGCTGAAGGCAACGCCCGAGATGTCCGGCAGGTAATAGTCGCCAAACCGGTTGCCCTGAACGACTTGAATTAAAACCGCCATACGCTCATCGTAATCCTGCAGACCCCGACTTCTGCGGTAAAGCAGCGCCGTGGGGTTGAGCGTGGAGGCGTAAACACGGGCGATAGCCCGAGTCAGAGCTTCCAGATTCTGGTCGATCCTTCCTTGATTGGGAAGGAAGATGCTTTCATATTTCCCGGCGAAGGCTGTTCCGAAGTTGTCCTCCAGAAGGCTGGAAGAACGCACGATCAGGGGCTTATTCCCCACGCTGGTCAGCAGAGTCTCCAATCGCTGAACGATGCTGGGCGGGAATTCACTTTGGTCGTATTCCTCGATAATCTTGGGGTAGTCCCGCCGCATTTCATCTTCGGGTTTGTATTTCTGATCATTCCAGTGATGCAAGTTATTGACGGAGACAAAGGTGTACAGCAGGTCTGATCCCATGTAATAGGATTCGGGGGTGCACAGATTCTCACAGACGTCATCATGGGTGCTGTCTTTGAGGATGCGCGCCGCCAGGAGCATGCCGGCTGCTTTCCCGCCGATGCGTCCATGACCGATCTTATGCTTGCGGACATCGGCCAGGTCGGAGATGGTGAACCAATCCCGTGCGATGTTGATATAGCGCAGTTGATCACTGATCATGTTACGGATCAGGACGACTTTGATCTCACGCAGCCGGGGTTCCAGGGGTTTCCGTTCTTGGCGGGGCATTTTTTCGATCATCATGCCTTGATTGAACAGCAATTCCTGGGGGGAAATCTCCGGATTGAACTCATACATGGCCTCGTGGTGGGTGACGCCACGTTCGTTTAGGACTTCCTCAATTAAATCTTCGATCAACTCAAAACTGAGATGATGGCTGAAGTAAAAATCAGTTAACTGGTCACGGACCAGGGCCTTCCGCCGTTCCCACACCTCCGCTGGTTCTTCAATCTGTGGGCGTTGTAGGCCTTCTCGCTCTTGTGATTGGATGGCCTTGCGGATGACCTCTTGCTCAAATTCTTTGGGGACGATGAAACCGCGTTTAAATAACTCCCGCCGCATCAAATCCCGGACTCGGGTGGAGAGGATCGGGTATTGCGAGAGGACCAGATATACGCTCAGGAGTCGATCGGTGGCGCTTGGCGGTAAGGTCATGATGGGTTAATTCTAATTGAATTTATAAAAAAAGACAGTGGTACAGAAAAAGGCGCCTGCATTGCAAGCGCCTTCTAAGTTTGTGTTGGTTTTCTGCCTAGCCAATGTGCATGGGCATGATGATGTGTTTGAAGTGTTCGTCGCCTTGTGGATGGAGCAGCCCAGGCGTGTTGGCGGCATTGGTCTCCAGCCAGACATTATCCGATTTGATCACTTCCAACACTTCTCGCAGGAACCGTACATTGAAGGCCACCAGGAGGGGGACGCCATCAACGGAAGCATCCACCAGCACCTCTGAGGTGCCGGTTTGCTCGGATTGGGCGGAGATTTCCAGGGTGCCGGGGCTGGCCTCATCTGTTTCAGGGATGATGTTCAGCCGGGCGACGTTGGTGCCTTCCCGGGCGATGATCTCCGCTTGTTTGCAGGCTTTGAGCAGACCGGCGGTGGAAAGTAGCGTATGGGTTTTGAAGTTTTGCGGGACGATAGCTCGGTAATCGGGGAAGCTGCCCTCAATTAATTGTGAGGCCAATTCCAGGTCGTCCATGTGGAAGATGACCTGACCGCGGTCTGGCGGGAAGGTCATCACCAGAGTTTCATCACTTCCGCTGATGATGCGTGCCAATTCAGACAATGCGCGGGCAGGGATGATCGCTTCAACAGGTTGCGAGACGGCGTTGGGAATATCGTCTTCGCGGATTGAAATCCTGAAGCCGTCGGTGGCCGCCATGGTGATATGATCGCCATCCAGCTTGAGCAGGACGCCGGTCAGCACTGGGCGGGCTTCATCTGTGGAGGCGGCGAAAGCCACCTGCTGCACCATCTCTTTAAAATTCGTAACGTTCAAGGGCACCCCTTCATCCAGGTTGGGCTCTGGTATAGGTGGAAATTCTTCCGCATCAATACCCTTGATATTGGTTTCGGATGTGCTGCCGCTTTTAACATTCAGGGTTTGTGTGCTGTTATCCAACGTCAGCACGACCTGCTCGCTGGGTAGATTGCTGACCAGGTCGGTGAAGGTGCGGGCTGGCACGGTGATGGCGCCCTCACCTTCAATGCGAGCGCCGATCCAGCACGTGATTCCCAGCTCGAGGTTTGTCGCAGACAGGCGCAAACGTCCATCATCCGTTTTCACCAGGATATTTGAGAGCACTGGCAGTGTGCTCCGGGGGGATACCGCCCTCGAAACCATGCTTACACAGTGAGCGAGTTGTTGTTGTTTGACAGTAACTTTCATCGATTTCGCACCTCTCCTATTGCCTGATGAATTTTATTGATAACCGTTTTAAAGTATACAACGAAGGCTGATTTTTTTCCAGTTACCTGGGATTTGGGTTTGGAATGTAATTTTGATTGCGAATTGACACCCCCCAGCCTGTGAAGTAAGCTTAAGCCTGTCCGGGTGGGACCGGCGCGGCGGAGCCCTGCGAACCCCGTCAGGTCCGAGAGGAAGCAGCGGTAAGGAGGTCACTCCGGGTGCCGTCGGTAATCCTGCCCGGGCATTTTTTATAAATTGCTGGATGAGCAAGTGCTTAATGATCAATTTCGTGATATAAAATAACCCATGGATAAATCCACACCTCCTGTATGCAATTATGAAGGCTCCGACTACCAGCAGCGTTTCTGGGATGAGGGGCAGCGCGCTTATGAGGATGCCGTTGAAGCCATCGCCCTGAAGCGGCTGCTGCCAAAGCAAGGCGATCTCCTGTTGGAATTAGGGGCGGGTGCCGGACGAAATACCCCTCGCTATCAAAATTATCAGCGCGTGGTGCTGCTGGATTATTCTCGGTCACAGCTTGAACAGGCACAGCGCCGGCTGGGGGATAAGGATCGTTATATCTTGGTCGCTGCAGATGTGTACCGCCTGCCTTTCGTTGACCGTTTGTTTGATGGGGGGACGATGATCCGTACCCTGCATCATATGGCGGAACCTGAATTAGCCCTTGCTCAAGTCCGGCGTGTGATGGCGTCGGATGGAATCTTCATTCTTGAATTTGCCAATAAACGCAATTTAAAAGCGATGCTGCGTTACCTGATCGGTAAGCAAACTTGGAGCCCTTATGCCAAAGAGCCGGTGGAGTTTGCCGACTTGAATTTTGATTTTCATCCTAAAGCTGTCCGGCGATATTTAAGGGACGTAGGATTTGAAATTGAACAGCAGTTGACCGTATCCCATTTCAGGGTTGGTTTCTTGAAGCGATATATTCCCACACGGTTGTTGGCGGGGTTGGATGCTTTGCTGCAGTGGACGGGGTCGCTTGTGCAAGTCAGCCCCAGCGTGTTCACCAGGTGCCGTGCGGTTGGCGGCGAGAATCAATCGGCAGTGAAGGGATTTTTCCAATGCCCTAATTGCGGTGAAGCGTTGGAAGACATGGAAAGCGACCTTCACTGTGAGAGCTGTGGAAAAATGTGGGAATATCGGAATGGGATTTATGATTTCAAAGTGAAGACGTCGTAAATTATAAGAAACCATTTTTGGATGAAATCGTATATAAATAAACCACCCCAGCAGATCGAATGGCTGGGGCGGTTTTGGAATTTGGGCTGATAAGGAGAAAGTTACTGATAGGATTCCCAAATTTTCAAGACAATGTCCGCATACGCATAACCCATATTGATTGGCCCATATTTGAAGAGCGCTTCGCGATAGGAACCGTGTTTCTGGAAAAGTCCTGCCAGCATTTGGCTGCCGTAAGCGATATTGAAAGCTGGGTCTTCCAATTCCGCCATGGTTGGCCGAGAAGCAAAGCAGGGTCCATTGGGGCACATGAACTCGGAAGCGATGCCGTCCCGAGGCATGACCTGCATCAGCCCGACCGCTCCGCTGCTGGAATAAGCCTTTGGATCGCCGCCGCTTTCCTGCAGGATGACGGCTGCGATCAAGCTGGGTGGAAGGCCGTTTTCCCGAGCTGAAGCTTCTATCAGATCACACCACTGTAAGACCTCAGCTGGGTAACTCGTTGGCAGGGAGCAAGCCTGGTTTTCGCTGGCCAGGCCTTTCTGAGCGACTTGCTGTGCCGAAGCGTTTTGAGAGGAGGCATTCAGTGTGGCTTGCGCTGCGGCGGTGACCGTAGGTGCTAACAATTCCTGTGAGGGCATTTTAGAGGCGGCAACCGTGCCAACCCAAATAACAATGAGACATCCGATGAAAACTGCTGGAATGACGATGATTCTGCGCATCTGAACCTGCCTGTAAACAATAGAACATGTATTCTATAAAGCATTACCAGTATAGCACAATTGTTCTAATAAATCAAAGGATTCAGGACGGGAAAAAGGGAAATTTAAGGTTTGGGGTGGGAATCAGGAGGTTTTACTCCGGGTAAAGCTGGAATTTTGAGAAGCTATCAAAAAATAATCAAGATTAATATCTCTGACATTACCATTACCCATTGATTGGGTAAGAGGAACATACAACAACTCCCCCAATGGTAGTAATTGGTATAGGTATTACGCTGTTGGTTCAAGGTCAAAAGGAACGCCGACCTTTTTCCCTGCCTTTTTTAGGGAGTCGACCACCTCCGCCAGGAGAGGAATACCTTCTTCGATATATTTTTCCTGGCGTTCGAACTCCTTTTCGCCATGGATGTAGATGCGGTCTTGTCCGGGCAGCCTGGGGGTCCCTTTTAGGGATTGGATGTAGTCATCCATATCCGCTTTGAAGTAATCCACTGGTCGGAAGTTTTCTATTTTGATGGCAGCAAAAAAGTGTCCAACATCCGCGTTACGGTCGTCAGCAGGGCGCCCCACCCCTTTACCGAAGGCCGCGCCAGCTAAAACCCCAGAGAGCAAATCCACCAATAGTGACAACCCATAGCCCTTATAGCCGCGTAGTTCCGCCGGCCCTCCCAGGGGCAATAATGCCCCATGATTGATCACTTCCGCTGGGTCCTCTGTCAATTCGCCACGTTGGTTGATCCCCCAGCCCTGAGGAATTTCCTGCCCGGTCTTTTGATGGACGGTGACCTTACCGAGGGGGACAATGCTGGTTGCCATATCCAGGACATACGGTTTTTCCTTTCCAGCAGGAATAGCGACGGCGATGGGATTGGTGCCTATAGCCCGGTTCAGGCCATAGGTGGGCGCCACCAACGGCTGTGAGTTCGTCAGGCTGACCCCGATCATGTCTTCCGACAAGGCCATCATGGCATAATACCCAGCAATGCCGAAATGATTGCTGTTGCGCACGGTGGTGATGGCGATACCGGTGTCATCCGCCATCTTGATGCAGCGGGACATGGCGCGATAGGCAACCACTGGTCCAAGCCCATTGCCGCCGTCCAGCGCAAGGGTGGAGGGGCTCTCTTTAATGACCTTCAGGGGAGAATGGGGATCAATTTGGCGGTTGCGGAGGCCATCGCCATAATAACTGTGGAGTCGGATGACGCCGTGAGAATTAATCCCGCGCAAATCGGCCGATAGGAGCACATCCGCTGCGATACGGGCATCCAGCTCAGGGACTTCCATTGCGGATAGAAATCGCACCACGTAGCTTTTCAGATCGTCTACATTAAAGAGAATTGCTTCAGTCATCATCGCTCCACGAGTATAAAATTTTATTTCGAGGGTAATTATAATCCACCACTGGAGGGAAGATTGTGCCTTCAAAATTATGACACAAAGGCCTTACGCGAAAGACCCTGCGTGCTATAATTACTGCACATTGAGGAGAAGAATTAATGAACACGCCGAAAGTGATTGCACACCGCGGCGCAAGCGCGGATGCACCTGAAAATACAATAGCCGCTTTTCAATTGGCGCTGGATAATGGCGCAGATGGTATTGAATTGGATGTGATGCTGTCAGGGGATGATCAACTGGTTGTCATCCATGATGATACTGTGGACCGTACCACGAATGGGTCTGGCCGTGTGGGCGATATGACCCTGCAAGCATTGCAATCCCTTGATGCAGGAGCGGGAGAGAAGATTCCAACACTGCGCCAGGTATTTGATCGCTTTGGCGGAAAATTCCTGATCAACATTGAACTGAAAAATTACAGCTCCTTGTTTGATGCGCTGCCCATTAAGGTTGCGGCATTGGTTAAGGAATACAAGCTAGAAGAGTCGGTCATTGTTTCATCTTTTAACCCTTTCAATCTCCCTCGCTTCAGGCGCCGTCTGCCAGAGGTACCCTTGGGTTTGCTCACCCAACCAGACCAGGCCAAGCGCTGGATCTGGCGGCTTTTCCAATATGATGCCCTGCATCCTTATTTTAGTGATGTGGATGAGGCCCTTGTTTCAGCCTTACACGCTCGAGATCGCCAGATCAATGTCTGGACTGTTGATGATCCCAATGAGATCAAACGGCTGGCAGAACTGGCTGTCGATAGCATCATCACAAACCAGCCAAAATCAACCCGAGGCATTTTGGAGTCTGGATTGTGAAATATTATAAATCTACTTGGCGTATCATTATTCTTCTACTGCTGCTGGTAAGCAGTATCGGGATCAAACCAGTAACTGCTGACGATGTCTCTGATTCGCAAGCCTTGCTCGATCAGATGACGCCGGAGGAGAAAGTGGGACAGCTCTTTCTAGCGACCTTCGATGGCACATCTGTTGAAGAGGGCACGGAAATTTACGAGCTCATCACACAATACCATATCGGTGGGGTTGTTTTATTAGATGAGAACAATAATTTTGTTTCGGAGGATATCCTCAATCAAACTAGTCAACTGGTCGAATCTCTGCAAATGCTGGAGTGGGATGATTCGGCCGAGAATCTGGATGGAGAAGATTCAGATAACGCCTACGTGCCCCTATTTGTCGGCATTCCGCAGATGGGAAATGGATTTGACGGGGATGAAATCCTGTCAGGTTTGACTCAGCTTCCTTCCCAGATGGCCATTGGCGCTGCCTGGGACTTGGATCTTGCCAATCAGGTTGGGCAGATTATGGGAACTGAGTTAACATCGCTGGGGTTCAACCTTTACCTCGGACCAAATCTGGATGTTCTTGAAACTGAAAACAATGAGGCGGCTGAATATCTGGGTGTGAACACATTTGGCGGGGATCCGTTTTGGGTGGGTGAGATGGGCAAGGCTTTTATTAACGGCGTCCATACCGGCAGCGAAGATCAGATGATTGTGGTTGCTCAAAATTTTCCAGGGACGGGATACTCGGATCGCTCCCCGGAAGACGAGGTGGCAACTGTTCGAAAATCCCTGGAGCAGCTCAAACAAATTGAGTTAGCGCCTTATTTCGCGGTTACCTCGCCAGGCCAGGATGACCCAAGCCGGGTTGATGGGTTGATGGTATCTCACATTCGATATCAAGGATTTCAAGGCAATATTCGCGCCACAACCAAACCCGTCAGTTTTGACTCGAATGCCTTTCAGCAAATCATGTCCCTTTCCCAATTTGCCTCATGGCGGGAAAATGGGGGATTGATGATTAGCGACAACCTGGGCAGCGCTGCTGTGCGCCGATTCTTTGACCCCAACAATGAGAATTTCGATGCGACACAGGTTGCACGGAGCGCTTTTCTTGCGGGCAACGATATGCTTTATGTGGATGACTTTATCGCTACCAGCGATCCTGACGCTTTCACGACCCTGAAAAACACACTCGAATTTTTTGTACAAAAGTATCGTGAAGATTCTGCTTTTGCTCAACGTGTGGACAGCTCCGTTAAGCGGATTCTGGATGTGAAGCTGGGGATTTATGAGGACTTTAACTACGAATCGCTCGTCGCAGTTCAGCCGGACCTTGATGCTTTGGGTGAATCCAGCGATGTTACCTTCAATGTTGCTCAAAGCGCCTCAACCTTAATCAGTCCTTCCCCCCGGGAGCTGGACACGCTCTTGCCATCACCGCCACAGCCCTATGAAAATATTGTTATTTTTTCAGACGTACGCACGGTGAGTCAATGTGATGACTGTCCTCCGATGAATATCTTGAAAACCAACGCTTTATCCAACGCGTTGGTAAATCTGTATGGACCGCAAGCCAGCGGGCAAATCAGGCAAAACAATTTATCTTCTTATACCTTTTCACAGCTTGTGGAATATCTGGATAATGTTGAAAATGACTCTGGGGAATATCTCCCTGCCAACTTGAACCGTGCGGATTGGGTGATTTTCAATACCCTGGATGTTGATCCGGCTTATTCTGCCTCGAATGCCCTTCAGAGGGTCTTGACCGAGCGCCCTGATTTATTAAGCGGAAAACACGTCATTGTGTTCGCCTTTGATACGCCCATTTACCTGGATGCGACCGATATTTCCAAGGTGACAGCTTATTACGCGTTATATAGTAAAGCGCCTGAATTTATTAACGTTGCCGCCCGTGTCTTGATGCAAGAAATTGAATCCCCTGGTGCTCTACCTGTTTCCCTGAGCGCTGTGGGCTATGATTTAATTTCCATGACCGCTCCGGATCCGAATCAGATCATTGGGCTTAATCTGATCTTACCCGAAGGGGAGGCAGAAGAAGAGACAGAAGCTGAGGAAGCGACGGAGGAAGCACCTGAGGTGACCCAAACCCCTGGGCCAACACCCATGCCGAGTTTCATGGTTGGGGATACGATCACCATCCAGACAGATCCCATTTACGATCATAATGCCAATATTGTTCCAGATGGCACGATCGTTCGTTTTAATTTTAGGATTTCGGGTGAACCGGGGATAACCCAGCAGTTTGAAACAACGAGCACGGCTGGCATAGCCTATTTTAATTACCGGATTGAAGCTGCTGGCGGTCTGGAGGTCAGCGCGACCAGCGAACCGGCAGCACAGTCTGAAACCCTGCAAATCAATATTGAGCCAGACGGCAGCGCGGAAGTCATCGCGATTTCTCCAACCCCGCTATTCTCGCCCACACCGACGGAAGGACCAACCCCGACCTCCACCGGAAATGTTTCACCGACTCCTACACCCACACCCAATCATGGCAGTTACCCGACGTTGGGGGAATGGGCGCTGGGTGTGATTGTCATGACTGTGGGCAGCGGATTGGCTTTTCTGGTTGGGCAGCTTTGGTGGGGTTCATTGTTGTGGGCGTTACGTTCAGCCCTGTGTGCGCTGATTGGGGGATTATTGACCTACACCTATCTTAATCTCGGTTTCAGTGGGACCCGATTCTGGATGGTGGAATCAGGTACGATTTTTGTGGCTGAAATGGTTGTGGTTGGCTTGCTGATGGGCTGGATTGCCGCCTTGGTGTGGTGGATGCGCACAGAGGGGCGCTATCCCTCTCGCAGGAGAAAATAAGCGCAGAAATTTTGATCTTAGAAATTTCGAATTAAGGTGAGGAGAAAACTAAGGATCATTAATCCCCCCGCTAAAAAGATAAGCATCTTTTCTGATTTTTGAATGATCTTTGGCATGATCAGACCGCTGCGATAGGGCTGTGTGATGGGGGCATCTTCAACGAACAGAGCTCTGGTAAAAGCGTCAATATCCCTGGGGCGATCTTCTGGATGGAGCTGCAGCGCCCAGTGCACGGCGCGTTCTGTGCGGATGCTGACATTGGGGTTGATATCGCGAATTCGGGGGAGATTGCCAGGATTTAGGAAACGATCACGAACATTGATGGGGGGTTCATTTGTCAGCAGATGGTATAAGGTTCCCCCAAAGGCGTAAATATCACTGCGAGCATCCGTGTGACCGGAATCCCCGCCATATTGTTCAAGGGGAGTGTAGAGAGCGGTGCCCTGACCCTGAAGGACGGTGATCGTCACTTCGCCAGGTGCCAGCATTTTTACCAATCCGAAGTCTACCAGCTTGACCAAACCGCTGGGTGTGAGCTTGAGGTTGCTGGGTTTGATATCCCGGTGCAGAATGGAAGGGTCTTGCGTGTGCAGAAATTTCAACGCTTCCCCCAATTGTCTGGCCCATTCCAGGACATCCTCTTCAGGTAAGAAGGTGTCGTTCTGCCGGGCCTCCATCATCAATTCACGCAGGTCCTTACCTGGCACAAAGTCCATGACCAGGTAATCATGATCGCGGATGGAGAAAAAATCTGAGACCTTTGGGAGGTTGGGATGATCAAGCCGGGCCAACACCGTCGCTTCACGTTGGAATTGATCACGGGCCTCCTTCAGCATTTCTTCAGGCAAGACGCGATCATATTCCACCTCTTTAACCGCACAGAGGCGTCCTTCCAGGCGCAGGTCTTCAGCCAGGTAGATACACCCCATGCCACCTTGACCGATTATTTTTTTGACCTGATACCGATTACGTAAAACCGTACCAGCCTTCATTGGGACTGGCATTGTATCAAACCTCAAAGTACTCTTTCCGACCCGATATTGCGTGGGTCATGAATTTTATTTTGCTAGACGGTCTCATTTTCGGCGTGCGACCGTATTTCAGACAAGAGCGTGTAAATCACGTTAATTATCACTTGAGAATACAACTATTTTGTCTGACGTTTGCGACCTAATTCTACCAGAGGTGGGGTTGATGAGTCTAATGTGTTTGGGGGTGCAATCTCTCATATATTATGCGGATTGGTCATTCACCGTTGGACGTGGTAAACTTGATGGGCGTTATAGGAATACGGATATAAAAAATGATTATGCGAGTAATTTACCCCTTTACAGCCATCGTCGGACAGAGGCGTATGCGCCGAGCCTTAATCCTCAATGCCATTGATACGCGCATTGGGGGCGTGTTGATTCGTGGTGAACGCGGGACGGCAAAATCGACAGCTGCCCGTGCTTTGGCCGCGTTGCTGCCGCCTGTTCAAGTTGTTGAAGGGTGCCGCTTTGGCTGTGACCCGGAGAAACCCATCTCCTGGTGTACGGAATGCCGTGAGCGGTTTGAGGGAGATCAAGAACTGCCCGTTGAGACCCGGCAAACGCCTTTCATCAACCTGCCGGTATCTGCTACAGAAGATCGAGTGGTTGGCACCCTGGATATTGAAAGGGCTATTCAAAAGGGCGAACGTCACTTTGAACCCGGCGTATTGGCCGCCGCCAATCGCGGGCTGTTATATATTGATGAAGTCAACCTCCTGGATGACCATGTGGTGGATGTCCTGCTGGATTCAGCCGCTATGGGCATGAACATTGTAGAGCGGGAAGGCATTTCCTTCGCACATCCCGCCCGATTTATTCTTGTTGGGACGATGAATCCTGAGGAGGGCGATCTGCGGCCTCAGTTGTTAGACCGCTTTGCCCTATCCGTGGATATCCATGGCATTCTTGACCCCCGGCAAAGGGTTCAAATTATGGAACGCAATCTGGCTTTTGAGTCAGACCCGGAAGCCTTCCGCGAGAAGTGGCTGCCCAAAGAACAGGAGCTGTCTGAACAGATCGCCCAGGCCCGCAAGCTCGTGGATCATGTCCGTTATTCCAACCGCGACTTGTTGGTGATTGCAGATCTTACTGCAAAGATGCAGGTTGATGGCCACCGAGCCGACCTGGTTATTCTCAAAGCCGCACGGGCACATGCCGCCTTTGAAGGCCGGGAGGACATCAATCCCCGTGATATTGCCCTGGCTGCAGAGCTGGCGCTTCCGCACCGTGTCAAAGCGGGCCCATTCCGGCAGTCAGAGATGGGCGTGACCCAATTAGAAGAGCATATTGAGCAGCTTAAAGGGGCAGCTTCCCAGGGCACCTCACAAGAACAAGAAGAAAAGACCTCGGCAGAGGAAACGGCTCAAAAAAAAAGTCCGTCTCCCCCAACCTCGAGATTAGCTCAGAACCCCCTGGACCCGAGTCCATAGAACCTGCCCGACAGGATATATTTCAAGACGCCACCGCCCATTGGTGGGAAGGTGGCAAGACGGTTAAGCCGGGGGACACCTTTGAACCGCGCCGTTTGGATACCCCATTAGATGACATGATGCGAAAACACGGTGGCCGGCGATCCCAGACACAGACGGATCGTAAACGCGGTCGTTACATACAATCCCGTCCGGCGAATGGCAGCGCGAAGGATCTGGCCTTTGACGCCACGCTACGGGCAGCCGCGCCTTTCCAAAAAGCGCGTGAGGAGATGCGCGAGGATGTGGCTTTTGCGGTACGCCGAGAAGATTACCAGCGCAAAGTGCGTGTCCGCCGAGCATCCAACTTGATCCTGTTTCTGGTTGACGCTTCCTGGTCCATGGCCGTGGCTGAGCGGATGGCAGCCACCAAGGGCGCCATTCTTTCCCTATTGACGGACGCCTATCAACGCCGAGACCGGGTTGGTTTGGTGGTGTTTCAGAAGGATCGAGCAACATTGGTGCTCCCGCCAACCAATTCTGTGCTCCTGGCCCAGCGCGCCCTGGCGGATATTCCGGTTGGGGGAAAAACACCCCTCAGCGCGGGGTTGAATATGGCCTATCAGGTCATCAAACGGGAAAAAATCCTGCATCCGGATATATTGCCATTGCTAATTGTTTTGACGGATGGCGCCGGAAATGTCGCTATGACAAGCGGCTCACCACAAAAGGAAGCCCATCAAGTCGCTGAACAAATTGCCAGTGAAGAGGTGCGTGCTGTGGTGATCAATATGGAACATGAAGCCTTTGATCAGGGCTTGGCGGAAGCCTTGGCAGATCACCTGGATGCGCCCTGCTACACCTTGGCGGATTTACGCAGTGAAACGCTGTACCGCGCCGTTCAAAACGAGATTCAGTTTGGCCCGGGTGCCGGTGCGGGGAAGGGTGAAACGCCGGATGAAAAATGATGAAAGCTGATTAAATAACAAAAAACCCACGATGTTGCTGTGGGCTCATTAATGATGCAGGGACTATTTAATTTTGTTCTGCTTCGATCACTATAACATCCGGGAAGAATTGGCGCAGTGTGCCAGCCACCCAACCCTGTAAGGTGTCTTCAGATAGGGGACAGTCCTCACAGGCACCGCCTAATCTGACAAACACTTGATTTCCATCAATACGCACCAGCTCAACCTCACCATTATGATATTGTTCAATATAGGCGTTCAATTGTTCAATTAAGGCACTTATTTTTTCTTCTCTTGTGTATTCTTGGTCTGACATTCAGATCACTCCAGTTCGTTTCAATGTGTAAAAATCATATCACAGACTCATTCTGGCGGTCAACCATGGTATCGGGGGGGGTTGAAAACCATCAGCTTGTCGCAATAATTATAAATACAGCCATCTATAATTGTCTAATTTGTCACCCTCACCTCCCTCCTCTCTCTGGCCGAGGGAGAGGGTAGGGTGAGGGTTAGATTAGAAGTACAAAGAGAATACAGCCTGTTGGAATGGGCGTCAGCGCAGATAATTATAGAAATATTATTTTCCATATCCTCGTATCCTTTCCGTAGGGTAATTAGAGGAAAGGCGTCAAGCAAGGGCAATCAATGCCTGCTATATTGGTAACATAGCTTCAGTCAACACCATTTTCTCCTCTAGAGAAGAGCCAGGCACGGCGTACCTGGTTCTTTTTTTATCCACAGGAAACACGGGTTTACCCACAATATTTTTGGGTTTATCCACAGTTACGGAAAGACATCACCTCTGAAACAAAGGATGTTGTTAACTCTGTGTGGATACCGTCTTCCGAAAAATGCCAGATGACCTGGGCAAAGCGATCAATGAAAAATTGATCGTGTGCAATGGCCAGGATGGTGCCATCAAACTCACTCAACGCGGTTTCAAAAGCCTCTTGTGAGGTTAAATCCAGGTGGTTCAGGGGTTCATCCAACAGCAGAAAGTTGCATTGCTGCGCCACTAATAATGCCAGCATTAACCGGGAGCGTTGACCGTAAGATAGCGTTTCTGCAGGTTGAAATACTTCATCACCAGAAAAAAGAAATCGATGCAGAAAGGTGCGCGCTTCGGTATGGTTGTGCATCTCTGGAATTTGTTGGAGAGCCTTCAGGACGGTCAACGATGGGTCCAAAACCTCCTGTTCCTGTGAGAGGTACCCGGGATGGATCCTGCTGCCAAAGGAAAAAGCGCCCCTGATGTGAGGGATTTCCCCCAGTAATGTCTTCAATAATGTTGTTTTCCCAACACCGTTTGGGCCGACCAGGGCAACGCGCTGTCCCAGTGTGACGGTTTGCGTGATGGGCGGGAGAAGAGGCTGATCCTCATATCCAATCACCAGTCTATCCATTTGTAAGGCGATCTGGCCGCTTTGGGGGGTCTCGGGAAAATGCATGCGCATATCCCAGGCCTGGCTTGGCTTTTCAAGTTTCCCCTCGCCTTCCAAAAACTCAATTCGATTTTCCAGTTGCTTGGCTCGCCGAACAGTTTCAAGAGAGCGGTCCGAGAAAAAACCGACAGAGAAGCCATCTGTGTTTTTGGCATCGGCTTTGCCATTCTTATGAGGCTTGGCCTGATCCCGTACGCTTCGAGCGGCTTTTTTCAGCCGTTTGATCTCATCTTGCTGATCGGCGTAAGCTTGCAGCGCAGCTTCAAACTCAGCCTCCCGGATTTCGAGATATCGGCTGTAGTTCCCCGGATATTCCCGGACCCCGTCACCTGCAGGAGGGAAGGCAATGACCTTATGTATCACCGCGTCCAGGAAGGCCCGATCATGGGAGACCAGCAGGACCCCCCCTTTATAAGACAAGACCCAATCCCTGAGCCATTGCCGCATGTTGATATCCAGGTGATTGGTGGGTTCGTCCAACAACAATACCTGGGGGCATTCTAGCAAAACCCCCGCCAGTGCCAGGCGCACTTTTTGCCCGCCGCTTAATGTGTCGATGGGGGTAGCCTGGGGGATATCTGCCAGATCAAAACCAGCAAGAACGTCCTTGCGGACGCCTTCCATTTCCTGTGCCTGATCCAATTTTTGCAGCGTGCGGTCATATTGATTGATTAGTGCCGGGTCATTGGGAGATTCCGACAAACCTACACAGAGGGATTCTAAAACCTCCAGCGTTTCTTTAAGATTGGACGCGAATTGATGAAGATAAACGCCGACGGTTTCGCCCGGCTCAAAATCAATGCCCTGGCGCAGGTATCCCACACGCAGGGTTGCGGGCACGTAACTCACATGGCCGGAGTCGGGTTGCTGAACCCCGGCGATGATATCCATCAAGGTGGATTTTCCACAGCCGTTTGGGCCGACCAGGGCGGCGCGTTCCCCTTTATTGAGACTGAAAGTTATATTTTTAAAAACGGAATTGAGACCGTATGATTTCGTTAGCTGATGAACTGTAAACACAACAACCTGCCTTCTTAAAACAAAAAACCAAGGGAAAGCCCTCGGTCAGGATTGCATAAGCCTGGACTGGCTCTCCAAAAAAGTTAAGAAATTTACAGATTGTTGCGAGTCACACACAGCTCCTTACAATTGGATCTGGGAATAATTATAACTTAAAAATTAAAGATAGGGTGAATTTGATGGTTTTGGGTCAGATACAGATTGTATGGGATTAAAACCAAAAGAGCCTCTCACCTTTACAAAGGCCACAGCCATGGCACCATCAGCAGGGCGATGATGAAAATCAGAACGGTCAGGATCGACCCAACTTTGACAAAATCAAAGAAGCGGTAATTCCCTGCGCTGTACACGATCAAGCAAGCCGGCTCAAGGGGCGTAATGAAAGAACAGCTTGCGCCAACGGCAATCATCACGGCGAAGGTGCGCGGGTTCAACCCCAACTGTGTTGCGGTTTGAATGGCGACGGGGATCACCACCACAGCGGCGGCCTGGTTTGACATGGGTTGGGTTAGCAAAAGCGAGAGCACGAAAAAGGCAGCCAGTAAGTAGATGGGATTGGTGGTGCCGATCAATGCCACGATCTGATCTGCCAGGAAGTCTGCCAATCCTGAAACCTCCATCGCACTGCCCAGCGCCAACATGCAGGCAATCAATAACCATGCATTCCAATTCACCTGGCGATAAGCCTCGATGGGGGTGATACAGCGTGTGATAAAAGCTGCCAAAGCGCCTAGCATGACTGCTACGGGTAACGAAAGCACATTAAAGGAGACTAAAAGTAGAACGCCTAAGAAAATGGTTAACGCAATGGGTGCTCTTGCGGTTTCCGGCATAATGTCCAATTCACCGGATACAACTCGGAAACTATTATTTTTACTCAGACCTCTGATCGTGGCTTGGTCGCCCTGTAACAGGAGCTGATCACCAACCTTTAATCGTGTCCGACTGATGCGGCGACGGATGGTCTCACCCTTACGATTGATTCCCAACACTTGCAAACCATAGCGTTGACGGAAATTTAAGCCCCATAAAGTTCGCCCTACCATGGGTGACCCCGGAAGTACGATCACCTCAGCCATGGAGAGGTCTTTCGCAATTTCTTTATCCTCGTGAAATTCTCCAGTGAATTCTACTAAATCTTCATTTTGAAAGGCAACCAAGTTATCACGATTTCCTTCAATTAAAACCTTGTCACCGGCTTGTAAAATGGTGTTTGCCCGGGGTTCTACGTGATAGCCGGGCTCTTTCAATATTCTCAGGATCGTCAGGTCATATTCTTGACTCAATCCAATTTCATCAAGGGTCTTGCCTTCCCAGGGGGAATCCTCGGTGACCTCAAATTCTGAACAATAGGAGAGGATCTCCTCTGTCATCGCGACTTCTTCTTTATCGCGGACAGGGATCAGATGACGGCCGATTAAGAACATATACAGCAAACCCACAATTAGGATCGGAATGCCAACGGGGGTTAATTCAAACATTCCCAAAGGTGCCATGCCATGTTCCGTCATCAAGCCGCTCACGACGATATTGGTTGAGGTGCCTACCAAGGTGACAGAGCTGGCGAGGACAGCGGCAAAAGCTAAGGACATGAGCAGCTTTGAAGGATGAATCTTAAACTTTCTGGCCAAACCGATGGTCATGGGTGTGAAGAAAGCGGAGGTGGCTGTGTTGGACATAAAGCCGCTGAGAATCCCAGCAGTTCCCATGATGACCCAATAAAGCTGGGTTCGGTTCTCGCCGACGGACCTCAAGATGCGTCTCGAGATGATCTGCACGACGCCGGTTCTCACCAGGGCGGCTGTTAAAATCAGCAGCCCTAAAATCATGATGGCTGTATCGCTCCCGAATCCTGCAAAGGCTTTCTCTGCGGGGAGGATACCAGTCAGAATTAAGATCATCATCACGCCCAACGCCACGACATCAGCTGGAACGGTTTCTATGGAAAACAGAACTAGAGCAGCAATGATGATGACAATAAGAACGATCATTTGCAAGGTCATTAAATCGCCTTTTTTTGTTGAATCACTCCCCTTTATTATACGGTGAAATGAAAGTGGCAATAAAGTTGTTTCTTCTTCATACCTTTTAGTTTAGGGAACACTTTTGCTTCATAAAACGTCATAATTTTATCAAGTGGTAAATGTATGCTTATTATTTCAGCCTTGAAGGTATAATCGGATTTAATATGGAAAGCCAAAATATACAACAGCCGCAAAAAATTAAGATCATCAAACTGCTGATGGCGGTGCCGCTAAGCTTGATCATCCTTAGTGCTATTGCCATTGCTCTTTTGGTGGGCTATGATGCTTTTTATTCTGGTCGGGTGTATCCTGGTGTCTATATACAGGACATCAACCTCTCTGGAAGGACGTTGGAGGAGTCCGCCCGACTAATCACGGGTGTGTTACCCTATGCTTTTGAAGGAAGGATTCAGTTAACCTACGATGATCGTGTTTGGGAAGCCGAACCAGCGGATTTGGGGTTTCTTATTGACCCCACAACCAGCGCGCAGCGGGCATTGGACGTCGGCCGGAGGGGGTGGTTTATCAACAATCTTGTGGAAAAGGGTCAGGCCTGGTTTAATGGCATACAGCTTTCCCCGGTGGCGGTGTACGATGAGCGGGTTGCACAAATCTACCTGCAGACTATCGCCGAAGATATCAACCAACCGGTGATTGAAGCGACACTGGCATTGGAAAACACAGAGGTGTTCGTCAAGAGCGGCCAGGTGGGCCGCCAGGTTGATATCGATGGCACGTTGGCTGCCATAGAATCGCTGTTGACGCAACTGCAGAGCGGTGCTGTTCCCTTGGTGGTGACGGAGACGGACCCCCTTATTTTGGATGCCAGCGCGCCGGCTGAACTGGCCAGGCAGATCCTCAGCCAACCCTTAGTGCTGACGGACGGGGAAGGGGATGACCCGGCAACCTGGACGATCCCGCCAGAGGATTTGGCTGCTATGTTGATCATTAAACGCGTTGAAGATGGTGAAGCCAATAATGCCACCTATCAGATCGCCTTGAATGAGGACTTATTCAGCGCCTATCTCAACAGCCTGGCACCCGAAGTGCAGGTGCGGCCGGCGAACCCCCGTTTTATCTTCAATGATGATACCGGAGAATTGGAAGTCCTTGAGCCAGCCATTATCGGCCGCACTTTAAACGTTCAAAGCAGCATTGACCACATCAATGAACAATTGAGATCCGGGCAGCACCAGGTCGCTCTGCAATTTGATGTCGTGGAACCTGAGGTGACCGATGATATGGACGGCGAGGAGCTGGGAATCACGGAGCTGTATCAGTCATGGACAACTTACTTTTACGGTTCAGACGCTGCCAGAAAGCAAAACATCGAAATTGCCTCTTCGCAATTTCATGGGCTCTTGGTCCCTCCTGGTGCGACCTTTTCGATGGCGGATGCCTTAGGAGATGTCAGCCTGGAGAATGGCTATGCTGAAGCCTTGATTATTTATGGCGATCAGACCATCCAGGGCGTGGGCGGCGGGGTGTGTCAGGTGAGCACGACCCTCTTCCGCACGGTTTTCTTCGCCGGTTTTCCAGTCGTCGAACGCCATGCCCATGCTTACCGGGTGAGTTATTATGAATATGAATACAACGGCACCAAGAATCCGAAGTGGGCGGGATTAGATGCCACCGTCTATGTCCCCATCGTTGACCTCAAATTCACCAATGATACCGACAATTGGCTGTTGATGGAGACTTATGTGGTGGGGGAATCCCTCACCTGGAAGTTCTATTCCAGGAAAGATGGCCGCACCGTTGATTGGGAAACGACCGGGCTGAAGAATATCGTACCTGCGCCCGAACCGGAATATCGGGAAAACCCTGACCTTAAAAAAGGTGAGATAAAACAAGTTGACTATGCCGCGGAAGGCGCAGATGTCACCATCACCCGCACCGTTTACAAGGATGGGAAAGTTTATTTCTCAGATGTCTTCCGCACCCATTACCAGCCCTGGCAAGCCGTTTTTGAATATGGCCCCGGCACTGAGGATATTCCTGAACCCGACTCTGAGTAAGCGCCCTATGGTACAATAGTCGCGATGGCACAGACCCTGATTTGTGGTATGGTTTATCTGGTGTAATTGAAGAACAAATGGAATCCAATGCTTTCGCGCAATTGGATGATTTTTTGGAGGACAATATGGTCGATAAAGATTTACTGGAAATGCTGCGCTGCCCGCATTGTGTGCAGGAAAAAGACGGACTGTTGGAATACTATAAAGAAAGTTGGCTGATTTGCCAGGATTGTGACCGGAAATATCCCATTGTGGATGATATCCCGGTGATGTTAATTGACGAAGGCGACAAGTGGATGGACACTGAAAAAGAAGATTTGCCGGTACCACCGCCGCCTATGGATTGATCTTTTCCCCATTATTTAAAATTCAAAACTAATGACGCGCTGTCCTTGCATATTTTATGCTTAGGATGCAGCTATGAGATTACATCATGAATTGGTTTAAAAAAATCACAAATCGTTTCCCTAAAGATTGGCCGACACGAATTATTTTAATTCTTTTAGTAGTGCTGGCCCTTGTGGGAGCGTTTTACGTTTACCGTTTTACCCGCCAGATTGTTGCCACCAATGAGACCTTCTCCATTCCTGGTGATCCGGTGATTCAGGAAGAGCGTTCAGAGGATGAGGATAGTTCACCAGAGCCTACCGAGATTCCGGCGGCTGACTTGCCGACACCGGAGCCATGGGATGGCGTCAGCAGGGTCAATGTATTGGTGATGGGATTGGATTACCGCGATTGGGAAGCCGGTGAAACCCCACGCACGGATACCATGCTGCTGTTCACCCTTGATCCGGTCAATAATACCGCGGGAATTGTTTCTGTTCCGCGCGATTTATGGGTGAGCATTCCCGGTTTTGACTATGCAAAAATAAACACAGCCTATTACCTGGGTGAAGTTTATGACCTGCCCGGCGGCGGCGCTGGGTTGGCGGCGCAAACCGTGGAAGAGCTGTTGGGGGTCCCGGTTCACTATTATGCCCAGATCGATTTTCAAGCCTTTGTGGATTTCATTGACCACATCGCGGGCGTCAGGCTCACATTTGATGAACCGATGGAGATTGACCTGCGCGGTGAGGATGACCCCTTAATGATTGAACCTGGGGTGGTCACACTGCCCGGAGAATATGCCCTGGCCTTTGTCCGCTCACGCGGGACGGAAGGCGGAGACTTTGACCGTGCGCAGCGTCAGCAGATATTGATCATGGCAGTGCGGGATAGAATTTTAGAGTTTGATATGATGCCCAGGCTGGTCGCGAGAGCGCCTGAAATTTATAATGATCTTTCGGCTGGCATCAATACCAACATGGGCCTTAACCAGGCCATTAAACTCGGTTGGTCTGTTTTGGACATTGATCGGGATAAGATCAGCCAAGTGATCATCAGCAATGAATATGTCACCCTGGGGAAATCACCCGACGGGCTAGACATCCTTAAACCCATCCCGGACAAGATCCGCCTGCTGCGGGATGAGGTGTTTGGTACGGGGGCAGCCCTAGGCCCTGTTGCGAATGGGGAGCTGATGGATTTGGTCGCTGAAGAGGGGGCGCGCATCTCTGTGCGCAACGGATCCTCACAACCGGGATTGGCTGCCACGACGGCAGCCTGGTTCCGTGAGCAGGGCTTAAACGTGGTTGAGGAAGCCGAAGTGGAATATGCGGTTTTTTCGCAAATTCACGTTTATAATGGCACCCCCTATGCCCTGCGCTGGCTTGCAGACACCATAAACCTGACGGAGTCATCCATCTATGATAATTACGATCCCAATGCGCAGTTTGATCTCATCGTCGTTCTAGGCGATGACTGGTTGATGAATAATCCCATGCCGTGAATATGAAACCTTCTATTATATAAGACTCTAAAAGCCTTCCCCTTGAGCGCAGCGAACACCCGCAGGGTGCTCAAGGGGAAGGTGGCGCGTAGCGCCAGATGAGGTGCTTCTTAAGAAAACTCTCAGATGGTCTTTGCTTTCATATCTATAGACTCATCACATCATCAGTCGGCTGCGCCGACAGCTTCTCCTCGATTTGATTTTAGTCCTCTAAAAAGTCGTTTCTTCCGGCATGATGTCGGGGTGCCATACGCAGGGGATAAAGCCACGGTACTTCCGGGTTGGGGCATAGGGGTCTGCGAAGAAGCCGCTTTCCACCAGGCGACGGTTGGTCAGGCCAAATAGGTAGTGCCAAACCTGCGAAAAGACTTCCTCAAAGGTCAGCCCATATTTCAAGGGCGCAATACCGTTTAACTCCTCGCGAAGTTCATCTATGTTTTCAGAAAGCCAATTCACCAGAATCCCCCCGCTTCTTGTGAGGACATCCTCAACCAGTCTGGCGTCCTCCTGCGGCAGAACAGGGATCAGGGGTTTGTATCCGGTATCTGGATTACCATGGACATAGGCAAGGGCTTCCAGCAGGTTCAGGAGCGAGAGCGTTTCATCAAGGTCAATCTCCAAAACATCTGAGACGGCTTCCGGCAGCAGGTTTCCCTGGGCCAGGGCCAGCATGACCCTTCCCGCTTGCTCGCTGAAGGCGGACACATAGGGTGAAAACGCGTTTATCAGATTACGTTCCAGCAAGGGGGAGAGTTCTAGATCGTAAACATGGCGTTCCATGCGCCAGCTCAGGTCTGGAAAGGCTGTGCGCGGCAGGGCAAAGTGATCCCCAAAAGAGGTCAGGACACAGTTGACGAAATAATCATTGTGGCTGCCCCAATAAATCCCCCTCACATCTTCTGCCCCCCGTTCTTCCGCCCAGGGGATGTATTGATCTCCCAGCTCGGTGGGGTGTGGATTAGCCCGATACCCCAGTTGTTGGGTGATTTGCAGCCCGTCCCAATCCAATGAGAAACATCCAATCAGTATGAAAGCCAAAGCCTCAGGCTTGTTGCTGGCATTGGTTGTCTGGGTGAACAGACGACGGAAATTCGAGGATTCTGATAGATATTGCGCAGCTAGGTCTTCTGCCAGCCTTGCCGTGATTACTTTGATGATGGATAAATCCTCTTCTCGAAACAAAATGCAATTGATTCGATAGTGCTCACCGGCTTGAGTGATCAACCTTGTTTTTTCCAGGTTTTCCAATTGGATATCCGTCCCCTCCAGTGCCGATTGGATATAATCCTTGCTCCGGGGCTGATCTGTGATCTCAAGCAGCAGTTTTTGCACCTCAAGCTGCGCGAGCAGGTAAGAGGGGTTGAGGTTCAAAGGTGTTCTGGTGCTGACGGATCCGGTGATGCCAAAGGATAAGATTTTTTCTTCGTTTTCCATGTATATGTCTCCAAGCTAAATATTCTGATGTTTTTAATTATATTCGACGACTGTTAAGGATATCGGCTATGTTTTCAACTACGCAAACGCTGTTGTTAAATTTTGTTAAGGAAAGGGTGGAGCTTCTTGACAAAAACTGGGATATTGGTTATATTTAGCCGACTAATTATTAGCCAGCTAAGCAAGTAGGGTGTTGTGAAGGAAAACAAAATATTTGATACAATCGGATTTTTATTATTGCACGTCGGCCGGGCACATCATCATCTGATTCGCAAGCAAATGCATGCGCTTGGATTGCACAGAGGGCAGCCGCCCGTGTTATTTGCATTACATAAACAGGATGGCATGTCCAATTCGGAGTTGGCGGAATTCCTCGAGATTACCCCAGCCACCCTGACCAATAAGGTGAAACGCATGGAAAAAGCGGACCTTGTCCTCCGGCGGCGCGATCCGGAAGATGAGCGCGTCAGCCGTATTTACCTTACGGATAAGGGGCGCGGGTTGATGGACAAACTTCGTCGCTCTGTGGTACAAAAGGAAACTGCAATGTTAAAGGGGTTTGGTGAGGCCGATAAAAAGCGGCTCAAGGAGGATTTACTGAAAATCCTCGAGAATATCGAAGCCTATGAAGATAAGTTAAATCAAGACGGCAGTTGATATGAGCTTGAAGAAAAAACATTTAAAGGAGTTCAACGTTGGATAGTATTCGTAAATTATTGCCTTTTCTAAAAAAATACTGGGTGGGGTTTGCCATCGCCATGGTGGCGATGTTTGTGATGTCCATGACAGACCTGCTGGTCCCTCGACAGCTTCAGACCATTATTGATGTGGGGATCGCCAACCAGGATATCAGCATTGTGATACGGTCATCCCTATTGATGATCGGCCTGGCATTAGCCAGCATGGTTTTGGCCTTGGTCAACACCATTTTGGCGGCAAGGGTCTCGGAAGGGTTTGCGGCCGATCTGCGTGAAAAAGCCTTTGCTAATATTCAATCCTTTTCTTTTGCAAATTTAGATAAACTTCAGACCAGTGAGCTGTTGGTGCGCTTGACCAGTGATATCAATATCATCAAATCCGCTGTGATGATGACCATGCGGTTATTGTTCAGGGCCCCATTGCTGCTTATAGGCAGTTTGATCATGTTGATCTCAACCAGTCCCAGGCTGGCATTGCTGTTGTTGGTTCTACTTCCTATCATATTTGTTTTGATTGGAATAATGAGCTCCAAAGCGCGGCCCTTATTCCGCAAAGTGCAAGAGCGGCTGGAAAAGGTCAACAATGTGATGCATGAAAACATCGCCGGTGTGCGCCTAGTGCGCGCCTTTGTCCGGTCTGAACACGAACAAAATCGGTTTCAAACCAGGAACGAGGCATTAACCCAAACGAGTACCCAAGTTCACCGGTTGATGTCGACACTGATGCCCACCATGCTGCTGGTTCTGAATTTGGGGGTTGTGGCGCTGCTCTGGTTTGGCGGGAATATGGTGATTGTCGGCTCCCTCACAACCGGACAGATTGTGGCTTTCGTCAATTATTTGCACATGGTCATATTTCCGATTTTTATGCTGGGGATGATTTTGCCGCAGTACTATGCCGCGACCGCGTCTATGGATCGCGTGATGGAAGTGATCGAAACAAAGGCGACGATTGTTTATCCCGACGAAACAGCCAAGGATATTAACCAAGGCCGGGTCACTTTTGAGAATGTCAGCCTGGATTATGACGGCGATGAAGAGGAACATGTGCCCGTGCTGCAGAATATCCATTTCACAGCGGAACCCGGCGAGATGGTCGCTATCCTTGGCGCAACCGGCTCAGGGAAAACCAGCCTGGTCAATCTTGTCCCCCGGTTGTATGACCCAACCGAAGGCCGTGTGCTGATTGACGGAAAAGATGTTCGGGAGATCAGCCAATCTGAACTTCGGCGAAATATCGCGGTGGCTTTACAGAACGCTGTGTTATTCAGCGGTACGGTGGCGGAGAACATCCGTTTTGGCCGTCCGGAAGCCAGCGACGAAGAAGTGATGGCTGCGGCAAAAGCTGCACAAGCCCATGATTTCATTATGGAAAAGGAAGACGGCTATCAATCCGCGGTGGGACAGCGGGGGATGAATTTCTCAGGCGGGCAGAAGCAACGCCTGGCCATTGCCCGTGCCCTGTGCGTGAACCCCAGAATTTTGATCCTAGACGACAGCACCAGTTCGGTTGATGTGGAAACGGAAGCCGATATTCAATTGGCGTTGGATGAGCTCATGGAAGGGCGTACCAGCTTTGTGGTGGCCCAGCGCATCAGCACCGTGCTGCGTGCGGATAAGATCATCGTCTTAAAGAATGGCCGGATCGCAGCACAAGGCACCCACGGGGAATTAATTGAGTCCAGCCCAATTTATCAAGCGATTTATCATTCGCAATTAGGAGAAGGTATTTTGAATTACAACGAAAATCACGTTGAGGAGGTGCGCCATGCGTAGACATCTTTCTGTTGACCAACGCGCCTCATCCGCGCAGAAACCCATCAAAGGATTGAAACGGCTTTTGTCCTACCTGAAGCCCTATCGAGTGGAACTGATTATTGTTTTCACCCTGGTTATCTTTTCTTCCGTCTTGAACATCCTTGGCCCCTATCTGCTTGGCTTGACGATTGATAACGGATTGGTAAAACAAGACTGGGACGAACTCTTGCGGATGGTTTTAATTTTGCTGGGAAATTATCTTCTTATGTGGTTGATTGACATCATCTACCGCAGGATTATGACATCTACAGCCCAGAAAGCAATGCGCAACATGCGCCAAGCGCTCTTTGATCATATGCAAAAGCTCAGCATTGGCTATTACGATAAACAAACAGCCGGCGATCTCATGAGCCGATTGACCAATGATATGGATGCCATCACCAGGCTGCTGTCCTTGAACATTATGTTCTTTGTCTCCAGCATCAGCACCTTGATCGGGATTCTGGTGATGATGTTTGCCCTCAATTGGATCCTGACTCTGGTGGCATTGATCATCATCCCCTTGACCTTGATCGCGACGACCGCATTCTTGAAGCGCAGCCGTCCAGCCTATCAGCAATTGCAAAAATCCCTGGGTCAACTCAACAGCTTGATGGAAGAAGACCTCAGCGGGCAGCGGGTCATCATTGCTTATGGAAAACAGGGGATCTCGCTGAAGGAATTTTCGACCTACAATGAATCGGTGCGGGATACCGGGATTAAAGCGAATGTTCTGGCGGGTTTGATGCCGCCCATCACAGGCATCCTCAGTATTTTGAATGTGATTGTTGTGGTGGGTGTGGGGGCCTATATGCTCATCCAGGGTGTGGGCGGGGTGACGATTGGCTTGATCACATCCTTTTCGGAATATACCCGCCGCTTCGGCCACCCAATCAACCGCATTGCCAACCTGTTCAACAGCGTCATGGCGGCTTTGGCTGGTGCGGAACGCATTTTTGAGATTATCGATGCGGAGCCGGATGTTGTTGACCGGCCTGACGCCTTCTCATTGGACACATTGAAAGGCGAAGTGCGATTCGAACATGTTGATTTTGGTTACAATGAGGAGCTGCCGGTTTTGAAGGACATCAATTTCGTCGCCAAACCCGGCAAGACCATGGCACTGGTCGGGCCGACGGGCGCTGGCAAAACGACGATTATCAACCTCCTGACCCGTTTCTATGACATTGATTCGGGGAAGATATTGATCGACGACCATCGAATCCGGGATATCAAGCAGGATGACCTGCGTCGTAAACTTGGCATTGTCTTGCAGGACACCTTCTTGTTCGCCGATACGGTCATGGAAAACATTCGCTACGGCCGTCTGGATGCCAGCGATGAAGAGGTGATTGAGGCAGCCAAACTGGCGAATGCAGATGGGTTTATCAAGCGGCTGCCGGAAGGCTATGGGACGGAACTCTCTGAACGGGGCAGCAACCTCAGTCAGGGACAGCGCCAGCTCCTGGCCATCGCTCGGGCGATCCTGGCAGACCCCGCTATCCTGATCCTGGATGAGGCCACCAGCAGCGTGGATACCCGTACGGAGGTGGAAATCCAAAAGGCGCTGCTCACCTTGATGGAAGGGCGCACCTCATTTGTGATCGCCCACCGCCTGAGCACGATCCGAGATGCGGATCAGATTTTGGTGATCAATGAAGGTGAGCTGATCGAACGTGGCACCCATGACGAGTTATTGGCTCAGAAAGGGTTTTATCATAACCTGTACATCAGCCAGTTCAAGGGGCTGCCGGTTGAGATTTAGGTGGGATGGGCAGCGTTTTTCTGCCCACATATTAGTAATTCGTAAAAACTGGCGCGCTCTGTTTTTGAGCGCGCCCACCTTTTTATGGCAGCGTGGGGAAGGTCTCTGCCGGGGCGAAAACCACCCCGACCAGGCCTCGTCCCGTGTGCGCGCCCAGGACGGGGGAGATGGAACAGTCTGGCAGCCAATCGCATTGGAATAGGGATTCTAACGCGCTGCGCAGTTGATCCGCCCCTTCAGGGTTGCCGGCATGTCCGATCTGCACGCGCAGTCGTGATCCCTCTTCAAACTTGTCGGCAATATATTTGGGAATAGCTTGAATGGCGCGTTTGAAAGTGCGCGCTTTGCCGCGATCGTAATATTTCCCATCCGATTTATCAACGCCAATCAACGGCTTAATCCCCAGGATGGAGGCTAACAAACCTTTCAGGTGGCTGATGCGTCCGCCATGGATCAGATAGGAGAGATCCGGCAGTGTAAATATGACCTCGGATTGTTTTCGGACCTGTTCAATGAAATCAGTTGCTTTTTCCACCAGCCAGCCGGCTTTAACGGCCCGGATAGCCGCTTCAAGTTGCCATCCCATTTCGATTGAAAGTGATCGGGTGTCAATAAGTTTAATCTTCGCGTTTTGGACTTGTTGGGATGCTTTGAGGGCTGTGTTATAGGTGCCGCTCAGGCCGCTGGAGATGTGGATGGAGAGGATATCGGGATCCTCTTTAGCGATTTGCTGATAGATCTCAGCGAATTCTCCCGGCGATGGGGTTGAGGTGATGGGCATATCGCCGGTGTCTTCCAGCAGTTCATAAAACTCTTCAGGCTGGATATCAACACCGCTCCGGTAGGTCACCCCATCAAGGGTGATTTTTAGCGGAAGCTTGTGTAAATTAAAATTTTGCTGTTGTTCGGGTGAAAGGTCAAACCCGCTGTCTGTCACAATTTGCATCTTTTTCTTCTCCTAAGAACGAATATTTTGATGACTTAACCAACAAGAGAAATTATGACAGTTTTATAATAAATGATGTAGTAGAGTATACCCAAGAAATCAAATAATGGAATGGCTGCTTTGCATATCTAAAACAATAATCCCTGCTGATCTGTGTTAAATTCAGCAGGGATTTTAAGGTTATCTTACAACTCAATCAGCCAGGTCAATTAATATTATAGACGATATCCACAGTGACCCGAACCGCGAGAGTGCCGCTTGAAATGGGGACGCTTCCACCAGTGCCTTGCGCTTCTTCCATCACCACCGATTCAACCCTGGTGTAATCGGGCACGCTCTTATTAATATTAATCGATTGTATCGCGCCCAGATTTACACCAGCTGTTTCCGCGATGGATGCGGCTTGCGCTTGGGCGTCTGCGATAGCCTTTTGACGGGCTTCTTCAACGGCGGCTTCCCGGTCTTCAATGTCGAAGGATACGCCATAAATGGTGTTTGCGCCCTCCTCAACCACGGCTGAGAGAATCTCACCCAGGGAATCAAGATCACGAACGGTGACAGAGACCGTGTTCTCGACGAAATAGGTCAATACCGTGCCGTCTTCGGCTTCTTCCGCGGATAGCGTTTCAACAACTTCTTCCTCTTCCGGCTCGGCTTCCTCAGTGACTGTGTTTTCTTCAATCATCTGGCTTTCCTCATCACGCGGTGGCTGGATCCGTTGAGAGTGGATGCTGAAATTGCTGGTTTGGATATCTTCACCTGCCACGCCAAGGGCGGTCAGCGTTTCATAGATCGCTTTTGCTTTGTTGTTGTTTTCTTCAAAGGCTTCAGCTGCATCTGGCGATTGGGAACGTACACCAATCCGTACGAGGGCCAGGTCCGGCTCCAAATCGACTGTGCCAGTGGCGCTGACATTTAGGGTGTGTCGTTTATCGTTTGTCTTTTTGAGTTGTGCACATCCGGTCATTAATGTTCCAAGGACCACGATGACGGTAATCAAAACCAAATTCTTTTTCATGAATATCCTCCTTACAAATATTCGCGTTTTACACTTTTTTGAGAGGCGCATCGTTTTCAAGCGCCTCTCTGTTTATTTATTTGCTTTCACTAATCGATTTCGTAGGTCAGGCTGCATTCCATGGTGATGTTCAGTGTCCCAGCGGATATCGGAACAGCGGCTTCTGCATAAGCACCGCCTTTGGCATCGTAATATGCCACCGGTGAGCCAGCGCTGTAAACGCTGATGCTGATCAGGTCACCCAGGGTGACGCCTGCTTCTTCCGCAATGGCTTCCGCTTTCGCCTTTGCGTCCTGAATGGCGAGCTCTCGCGCCTCAGCAACGGCTTCTTCCCGATTTTCAACGTTGAAGTTGATGCCGTAAATATTATTGGCGCCGGCGTCAACTACTGCACTGAGGACTTCTCCCAGGGTGGATAGGTCGCGCACGGTCACGTTTACTGTGTTTTCCACAACGAAGTACTGCCCCTCGGATTGGCCGGTCATGGGATCGTAACGTTCAGAGGGATAGACGTTGAAATTGGATGTCTGGATATCCTCTTCCACCACGCCGAGTTCCTGCAAAACTTCAGAAATGGCGTTGGCCTGAGTGGTGTTACCCGAAAGCGCATCCGTAACCTCGTCCGCCTCGGTACGCACACCTACATTGATGGTGGCGATATCTGGCACGACTGTGACCCGGCCAGTGCCGCTGACGCTCATCGAGCGCAGTGTTTCATCACTGGCGGATTGGGGCGCACACGCACTAAGCAGACCAAAGACGATGATGCTGACAAGAATCAAATTCATTTTTTTACGCATTGTATTGTTCCTCCAAATTGATATGTATTATTCTGACTTTCGGTTAATAGACGAAATGAAAGGGAAAAAAGTTCCTGTGGATGTATTCTATCTGTATTTTCATCTTACCGGATGGTTTTTTCTGAATGGGCCAGGTGATGAATATCATCCGATTCTTTTTACGCCGTTCATATTGACGGGTTTTTGATTCTCGGATATGGTTAAGATGATTAAATCAACTGTGGAGCAGGCATGTTCTTCATTCAGGGACAACTGAGCGAGAACACATGCGGGCACTGGACCGAGGTGTCCGCATATTTTTATTTAAACGCACTGTCTGCAAAACAAGATATAATCAGGAGCCTTTTACTAAACCTCACCACCAACAAGTATTGATAGGAGAGAATATGGCAGAAAAAACCAACGCATTTGCAATGGCTCAACAGCAGTTTGATCACGTCGCTGATCTGTTGGGCCTCGATCACCAGGTTCGCGAGATGCTGCGCTGGCCGATGCGAGAATTTCATCTTCGCATTCCCGTTCGCATGGATGATGGGGGCATGCGCGTGTTCCAGGGTTTCAGGGTGCAGCACAATGATGCTCGCGGCCCCAACAAAGGCGGACTGCGCTTTCACCCAGCGGAGACCATTGATACCGTACGGGCCCTGGCGATGTGGATGACGTGGAAATGCGCTGTTGCGGATATCCCCTTGGGTGGCGGGAAGGGCGGGATCGTCCTTGACCCGGCTACCCTTTCAACCGATGAGAAAGAACGCTTATGCCGCTCTTTCATCCGCTCCTTATGGCGGGTGATCGGCCCCCGACAGGATGTTCCTGCCCCAGATGTGGGCACCACGCCGCAGATGATGGGTTGGATGATGGATGAATATTCCCGCATCACCGGGGAATACACGCCCGGCATGATCACGGGCAAACCTGTGGGCGGCGGCGGATCCCTGGGGCGCACTCAGGCGACCGGCTTCGGCGTGATCTATACTGTGCGTGAAGCCATGCAGCGCCTGAAAATGGATTCCACCAAAACTGTGGCAGCCATTCAAGGCTTTGGCAACGTGGCACAATATGCCGCCAAAGGGTTTATTGAACACTTGGGCGGCAAAGTCGTTTGCGTCAGCTATTGGGACCGCGAGGATCGCAAAGCTTATACGGTCAGCAAAGATGATGGGGTTGACCCAGATTTCCTGATGGGCATCACCGATCAATATGGGTCCATCAACAAGGATAAGGCCACGAAAGCCGGTTATGCCATTGAACCCGGTGAAGCCTGGATTACCAAAGAAGCGGATGTCCTCATCCCGGCGGCGCTGGAAGGGCAGGTCAACGCTGAGACCGTGCAAGATATTCACGATCGAGTTAAGATCCTGGCTGAGGGCGCCAACGGCCCCACCACGCCGGAAGCGGACGAGGCCTTGAAGGATCGTGAGATTTTCGTCATCCCGGACTTTTTATGCAATGCGGGCGGCGTGACCACGTCCTATTTCGAGGGCGTGCAAAATGACATGAACTTTTATTGGACCAAGGGAGAAGTGCTTGAGAAGTTGGATAACAAGATGACTCAGGCTTTTGAGGGCGTCTATGACATGTCCCGCTCCCAGGACGTGTTCATGCGGGATGCGGCTTACATGGTGGCAATCCACCGTGTGGTGAAAGCGATGGAGCTGCGCGGCTGGCTTTAGGCCCAGCTTCGTTTTTGGAAGGAGAGAAAAACCCCGGTGGAAACGCCGGGGTTTTGAGTTTAAGTTTCAGGTTCTTTTCTTGGTAAATTCAGGAACGGAGAATATTTATTTTATCCAGCCAGGCAGAAACCTCAGCCTGAATATTTCGACCCCCGCCGCCATAGATGCCGAGGGTGGTGCGGATGGTTGCACCAGGGCACAGCTTGGCGATGTCCTCTGGGATGTGCCCCAACCCGCCGCCCCCGTGGGTGCAGAAGGGCGCAATGGTTTTCCCCGAAAAATCGTAGGCAGATAAAAAGGTCGCCACGGGCGGCGCGATGCTGCTGTACCAATTGGGCGTACCGATGATGATGGTGTCATAGGCTTTGATGGAGTCGAGAATTGCTCGCAAGGGCGGTTTGTATCCCCGCTCAATCTCGCCCTTTGACTGATCCAGCACAGCCTGATAAGCACGCGGATAGGGGTTTTGGGGCTTTATTTCGAGCAAGGTGCCGCCAGCCAGCGAATGAATCACCTCGGCGATCCGGCGCGTGTTTCCGGAATGAGAATAGAAGGCGATCAAAATGTTTTTTGCCACGATTTTTTCTCCAAGGAATTAAGCATCTGATCTAGAATATTGTTTTTATCGAGTAAAGATTGAACACGGATTCTGATCATTAAAGATGTTGATTGATTACACATCCAGTTTTCTTTCGCCCAGCCACTTCACCTTTTCAGGGTCTCGATGGTCAAAGAAACAACTGGTTTTTGTATCCAGTGTTTTGATGGCTGCCATATCTTCTTCGCTCAATTCAAAATCGAACACAAGGATGTTTTCTTCCATTCGTTCTTTGTGTGTTGTCTTTGCCAGCGCGATAATGCCTCTTTGTACCAGCCAGCGCAGAATGACTTGGGCGACACTCTTGTTATATTTTTCGGCGATGGACAACAGCAATTTGTTCTCAAACATATTTTCTCGGCCTTCAGCAAACGGCGCCCAGGCTTCAACTTGAACCTCGTTATCTTGTAAGAATTTTTTTGTGTGGATTTGCTGCTGGAAGGGATTGACTTCGATCTGATTGACCGTGGGCGTGATTTCGTTATGAGCCATCAAATCCATCACTCGGTCAGGATGGAAGTTTGAAATGCCAATCGCTTTGATTTTGCCTTGCTTATAGAGCTCTTCCATTGCCCGCCATTCACCATGCACATCGCCATAGGGCTGGTGGATCAGATACAGATCAATGTAATCAAGCTGCAATCGCTCCAGGGATCTATTAAAAGCTTTTAGTGTGCTTTCATAACCCTCACTTTGAATCCAAAGTTTAGTTGTGATGAACAATTCTTCTCTTGCAGCGCCGCTGTTTTTAATGCCCTTACCGACCGCCTCTTCGTTCATGTATGACGCGGCGGTGTCGATATGGCGATAGCCGGTTGCAATCGCGTCAATCACACATCTTTCACATTCGGCTGGATCGGTTATCTGAAACACGCCGTAACCGAGAATGGGAATTTCAACGCCGTTGTTCAATGTTATGGTTTGCATCATTTTCTCCTTTTGGCTCTTCTATTTCTGATGTTGTTCTTCAGTCAGCAGCTTAGTAAATGACAAAGACGCCAACTTCCAGTTGTGATCTTGATGCACATAAACTTCCGTGACCGAGAAGGGGTTGATGACCTCGTTGCCGCCAACAACTGCGAGAAGGGTAATTCTGTTTAGAAGTATAGCGGTGCTACCAATGATGTTCACAGACACTTCATGGATATCCGCTTTCTTGTAGTGGATGTCCCCACTCTTGATGACATCCAGTTCTTGGATTTTTGACAGGGTTGCCCCCATATGAACAAAGATGACTTTTTCATGGAAGAGCGCATCCAGTTTGTCCACTTTCTGCTCTGACATCCATTGCCACTTTTTCTTAGAAAGATTGATCAATTCTTGTTTCAAGTTTTCGTTTTCCATTAATTATTTCTTATGATGTGATTTTGCGATACATATTTTTTCTTAATACAATCAACCTGTGAAGAATCGAGTCAGCGGTTAGACAGCTTATTCATCTCTTTGGGATAACGATCACCCTGAATCTTAATACTATCGAGCGCAGATCCTAATTGTTGGAGGTCGTCGTTGGTCAATCTCACATCCAATGCTCCTATGTTATCCTCCAGGTGCGCTATCCTTCGGCTGCCTGGGATGGGAACGATCCAGGGTTTTTGTGCCAGCAGCCAGGCCAGGGCGATTTGTGCGGGTGTGGCATCTTTCGCTTCAGCAATTGATTCAAGCAAATCAAGAAGAGTCTGATTAGCTTTAATGGCTTCAGGGGTAAACCGGGGGGTTCGGGCGCGAATATCGTTATCCGCATAGGAGGTGTTTTCGTCAACTTTCCCGGTGAGGAAACCCTTGCCCAGGGGGCTGTAGGGCACCAAACCGACGCCGAGTTCTTCGCAGGTCGCCAGGACGTCATTTTCTTCAATAGCCCGCCACCACATGGAATATTCACTCTGAAGGGCGGTCACTGGTTGGACGGCGTGGGCGCGGCGGATGGTTTCTGCGGAGGCTTCAGAAAGCCCAAAGTGTCTCACCTTGCCTTCTTGAATCAGGTCTTTGACCGCCCCGGACACGTCTTCAATGGGCACATCGGGGTCCACCCGGTGTTGGTAGAATAGGTCAATGGCATCCACCCGCAGTCGCTTCAGGGATTCGTCCGCCACCCGCCTGATCTGTTCCGGGCGGCTGTCCAATCCCGTTCCAGGCGCTGGCCCTTTGTCACCGCCGTGCTTGAAGCCGAACTTGGTGGCGATGACCACTTTGCCTTTGAATGGTTCCAGGGCCTCTCCGACCAGCTCTTCATTGGTGAAGGGGCCGTAGACCTCCGCTGTGTCGAAAAAAGTAATGCCTTTGTCCATTGCGGTGTGAATGAAACCGATCATATCCTGTTTTGTGCCGATGGGTGCGTCGCCGAAGCTCATGCGCATGCAGCCGAGGCCCAATGCCGAAACTTCCAGGTTTTCATTGCCAAGATACCGTTTTTCCATTTTTAATTCTCCTTTTGATTTTTATGAATGCCTAACTTGCTGTGATGTTTGGTTTGTGATCACTTTCCTGTTTGATATTCCTCATCGCTGACATGCCCAAACCATTCAACCGGCGTGCCATCGAGATTCTCGTGGATGGCAATGTGACTCATGGCTGTCTTGGGGCCTGCGCCGTGCCAGTGCTTTTCACCGGGCGCAAACTGGACGATATCACCAGGATGGACTTCTTCAATTGGCCCTCCCCAGCGCTGCACCCGTCCGCAGCCAGATGTGATGACCAAGGCTTGCCCCAGGGGATGTTGATGCCAGGCTGTGCGGGCGCCAGGCTCGAAGGTGACCCTGGCGGAGTCCGTGCGGCCTGGTTCAACCGCAGAAAATAGGGGATCAATCCGCACGGTGCCGGTGAACCACTCGTCGGGTCCCTTGGTGGATGGTTGTGAGCCAACTCGTATAATCTCCATTTTTATTCTCCTCAGATTATTGACCAAAATTGCGCACTGCAATCCAATACTTAAATACATGGCCCCAATCATGGACTCATGTTATCTGACTCCTGAATTAGTTTTCAGCAGACCGGATCGCTTTTTCAGCCCTTCGGAAGATCCTGTCTTCATAAACACCAATTTTGTAATCAAGAAAATCCAGGGTCTCCTGCATTTCTTGGATTTGGGATGCTAATTCCCTGCGCTGGCTGATCAGGATAGCCTTTCGGGCTTCGAGGGTTTCATCGCCTTGCTGTAGCAGTTCCATATATTCCGTCAAGGCTTTAATCGACAAACCAGCCTTCTTCAGGCATTGGATGAACTCGATCCGTTTGATATCATCATCATCGTAATCTCGGATGCCGCTCTCCGTGCGGCCAATGGTCGGGATCAAGCCAATCCGCTCATAATAGCGCAGTGTATCCGCAGAAAGGTCGGTACGTTCGCTTGCTGTTGAAATTCTCATACATACACCTCCAAGATTAAGTATACGACCTGGAGTTTACTCCAAGTCAAATATTTCGTGCATGAAATTGATTGACTGGTGTTTTCGGGCTTTGTTGAGAGAGAACCGGGAAAATTCGATACTAAAATATTCAAGATTCTCGCATTTCGTTGTATTAATCAGAAATTCTATGCTACAATAGAAGGGAAGGCAGCGTATTCAGGATGCCCCCCTCATCCTAAGCGCTGTCTTCACTTTATAAGAGCGGGGAATGGTGAATGGGGGATGGGGAAAGACAGGTATTAGGTATTGGGTATTAGGAATCAGGCGATTTGTCATTGCGACGAGCGCAAGCGAGGAAGCAATCTCATGATAGCGTTTACTGTGTGTTTTAGCTGGGTTGGGCAAATGTATCATACAGCGGAATTCTGAGACTGCTTCACTTCGTTCGCAGTGACAATAATTGTTCACAGTGACAGAATCAAAAAGGCTGCCCCACAGAACGGGGCAGCCTCACTATTCACAAATGTCCTATTCACCATTCACCGGCGTCTCACGCCTCATGGAATTCACCTTCCACGACATCTTCATCGTCGGCCTGGCCTTCAGCTTCGCCTTGAGGGGTTTGCACCGGGCCTTGCGGGCCAGCGCCTGGCGCACCGCCGGGCTGCTGGTAAGCGGCCTGGCCGATGGCTTGCATGTCCGTCTGTAAGGCGTCTACCAGCTTTTGGATGCGGGCTTTATCTTCGCCCTGGATCGCTTCGCGCAGGTCTTTCACTTTGCTTTCGACGCTGCTGCGCTGATCGGCGGGCACTTTGTCGCCCATGTCCTTGAGCAGTTTCTCGGCCTGATAGGCCATCGAGTCCGCCTTATTGCGGAGCTCAATCAGCTCTTTGCGCTGTTCATCCGCTGTGCGGTTCTTCGCCGCTTCCTCAACCATCTTATCAATGTCGTCTTCGTCCAGGTTGGTGGAAGCTGTGATGGTCACGCTTTGTTCTTTGCCGGTGGCCTTATCCTTGGCGTTCACATTAATGATGCCGTTGGCGTCAATGTCGAAGGTCACTTCGACCTGTGGGACGCCGCGGGGGGCCGGCGGGATGCCGTCCAGGCGGAAGCGGCCCAGGCTCATGTTGTCCGCGGCCATGGGGCGTTCGCCCTGCAGGACGTGGATGTCCACCGAGGTCTGATTGTCCTCAGCGGTCGAGAAGGTCTCCGTCTTTTTAACGGGGATGGTCGTGTTGCGCTCAATCAGGGTGGTCATCACGCCGCCCAGGGTTTCAACACCCAGGGAAAGCGGGGTCACATCCAGCAGGAGCATGTCTTTGACATCTCCGGCCAAAACGCCGCCCTGAATGGCTGCGCCAATTGACACAACCTCATCGGGGTTCACGCCCTTGTTGGGCTCTTTACCGCCCGTCAGGTCGCGCACCAGGTCCTGGATCATGGGCATGCGGGTTGCGCCGCCCACGAGGACCACTTCGTCGATCTCTTCTACGGAAAGACCAGCGTCTTCAATGGCTGCGTGGAAAGGTCCGCGGGCACGGTCGACCAGATGATCCGTCATCTGTTCAAATTTAGCCCGGTTCAGCTTGAGCAGCAGGTGTTTCGGCCCGCTTGCATCGGCGGTCACATAGGGCAGGTTGATCTCGGTCTCCATCACGGAGCTGAGTTCGATTTTTGCCTTTTCAGCCGCCTCGCGCAATCGCTGCAGCGCCTGTCGGTCTTCACGCAGGTCTATGCCCTGCTCTTTCTTGAACTCATCCGCCGCCCAATTGACGATCACCTCGTCCCAATCGTCGCCGCCCAGGTGGGTGTCGCCGTTGGTAGCTTTCACCTCAATTACGCCTTCGCCGACCTCCAGGAGGCTGACATCAAAGGTGCCGCCGCCCAAGTCAAAGACCAGAACGATCTCGCTCTCCTGTTTGTCCAAACTATAAGCCAGTGCGGAAGCTGTTGGCTCATTGATGATCCGCATCACTTCCAATCCGGCGATCTTGCCGGCGTCCTTGGTGGCCTGTCGCTGGCTGTCATTGAAGTACGCCGGGACGGTGATCACCGCACGTGAGACCTCTTGCCCCAGGTAGTCTTCCGCATCCTTCTTGAGTTTTTCAAGAATCATGGCGGAAATTTCCTGCGGCGTATAGGTTTTATCCGTCACGGGGATATGCACACGGGCATCTCCGGACGGCCCTTCGACCACGTCGTAAGGCACCATCTCGCGTTCGGCTTCGACCTCGTCATAGCGTCGACCCATGAAGCGTTTGATGGATGAGATGGTATTTTCTGAATTTACAACGGCCTGACGTTTGGCGGGAACCCCGACCAGACGTTCACCGTTTTTATTAAAGGCGACAACAGAGGGGAGAAGGCGTGAGCCTTCCGCCGTGGGTATCACTGTGGCTGTGCCGCCCTCAACCACAGAAACAACACTGTTGGTTGTCCCCAAGTCAATTCCAATAATCTTAGACATATTTCGATCTCCTCAAAATCAACTGTATTGATTCCATTAATTTCTTAGTATTATGAGGATACTAAGAAAGTCATAGAAGATCGTTAACAAAATATTGGATTAATGTAAATGGGGAGGTTATTATTCCTGAGAATGATCCTGTTTGGCCTTGGCTATGCGGAGTATCAGGGACAGGACATACAAGGTTAAAACCCCCAGGATGACGGCGAAGCCCAGGATCATATCGTTCAGGGTGTCTGCAGGCATATTATTTTATCTCCTTGTTACGTTTGGTTTGCAGTGCAGCCAGGCGGTAACGGTGCCAGGCCAGGTCCGCCAGTAGCAGGGTGAAGACGGCCAGGCTGGTGAAGAAGGCCGTCAGCATCCGGGGGGACATGTTGAAGGCTGACCCGCTGCCTCCGGTGGCGATGACCACGGGGTGGATGGTGCGGAACAGGCGGATGGAGAAGAAGGTCAGCGGAACGGTCGCCGCGCCGATGATGGCATACACCGCCCCCAGCCGGGCGCGGGATTCGGGCGTGTTCAGCCCGCTCCGCAGGATAAAGTATGCGCCATAGATCAGCTCCATGACAGCCGTGGTCGTCAGCCGTGGGTCCCACACCCACCAGGTATTCCAGATCGGCCGGGCCCAGATCATCCCGCTGAGGATGGCGATCAGCCCAAAAACAACGCCGACCTCAATTGCGGACAGGGAAAGCCAATCCCAGCAAAAGTGGCGTGAGATGAGATACCCCGCACCGGCGGCGGCTGCCAGGATAAAGCTAAGCATGCCAGCCCAGGCGGCGGCCACGTGAAAATAAAACACCTTCTGCACAGGCCCCATGGTGGCTTCCACGGGCGTGCGGAACAGGATCAGCACCAGCACGCCGAGGACGCCCACCAGGGAGAGGATATCCAGGATGATCAGGGCAAGGGGTTTTTTAGACACGGTTATTCCTCCAAAATTGTCTCAAAGAACATCAGGCCGGTGGCATTAAACAGGATCACACAGGCCAGCAGGATCAGGACCCAACTGCGGCATTCCGACAAAGCACCGCCTGAGATGACCGTTCTGCTGGCTTCCACCGCCGCGATCAGGATGGGCAGCGCCAGGGGATAGAGCAGGACGGGCAGCAAGACGTCCCGGGTGCGCGCCTGGATGCTCAGCGCGGCCAGCAGGGTACCCAGGCTGGTATACGCGCCCAGGCCCAAGAGGGTGATGACGATTAAATTGTGGTTGAGCAGGTTCTGGCCGTAAAACAGGCTGAAGACGGGCAGCAGCACCATAGCGACCAGCGCCGTGAACAGAAAATTGCTGAGTGATTTGCCAAAGAAGATCGCCGAGCGGTCCACAGGCGCCAGCAGCAGCCCATCCAGGGCGCTGTTTTCCCGCTCCAGGCTGACGCTGCGGTTCAGGCCCAAGGTGGAGGCAAAGGCCAGGGACACCCACAGCAACCCCGCTGCCAAGCCGGCTTGTAAGTCGGGGGAAAGCTGCAGGGCGAAGTTGAACAGGAACACAATCAGCAGGGAAAAGACCAGCATGACGGGCATGCCCTGCCGGCCGCGCCATTCGACCCGGATATCCTTGCGCAGGATGTGAAGGATGGTCTTGAGATACCGCAGGATAGAGGTCATCGCACCTCCTGCAGGTAAGCCTTCAGTTGGGGCGCCTGCGATAGGCGTACCACCGGGATGTGCTGGGCGATATTACCGTCTTTCAGCCAGGCGATGTGGGACGCAATCGGCAGCAGGCGTTGCGGGCGGTGGGCGGCCAGCAGGATGAGGCGGCCGGGTCCCTGCAGCTCTGTCAGTTTGGAATCCAGGAAGCGCGCTGCTTCCTGATCCAAACCCGTATAGGGTTCGTCGAAAAGCAAAACATCCGGTTGATGGAGGAGGGCGCGGGCCAGGGACAGGCGCTGCTGCATCCCCCGCGAGAAGGCGCGCAGGGGCTTATCCTGATGATCCGCAAGCCCCGCCAATTGGATCCCCTGAGCCGCGGCTTGATCCGCGTCTTTGAGCTGATACAGCCTGGCGTAATGACGCAGATTTTCAACAGCCGTGAGGTCCTGATAGAACATGGGTTGGTGGCCGACATAGCCAATGTTCGAGCGCGAGTGTGGATTTGAGCCGAGGAGCGCATTCCCAATGAGGATTTCCCCAGCGTCCGGCCGCACGAGCGAAGCCAAAATCCGCAGCAGGGTGGTTTTTCCGGCGCCATTGGCCCCCACCAGCACGCAACAATCACCATCGTTGACCGTCAACGATAAATCATTCAGCACGGGGTGGTAATGGTAGCGCTTGACCAACCCGCGTATGGTGATCCCTGCCATGTTTGTTTCAGGCGTTCTTTCCATGATTATTCAATTATATTGTATGGTGGAAGAAACGGGTCAGGGTTGCAGGCGGCTGCCACAATGGGTGCAAAATTTATCATTGGATTTTACGGAATGGCCGCACTTGGGGCAAATGGTGCTAACATCATTCGATACCGCATTTTCAAGCGGTATGGTTTTGTCTCCGGTTCCCGCTAGGGTTTGGATTGGCGAAGAAGAGTCGTCCATTGGTAAATCTTCTTGAGATTCGTCAACCCTCATAAATGGGCGGCTGAGGATGAAACCAATAACAATGACCAGGATGAAAATAATGACGATTAATAAGGTGTCCATAGAAAGCGATTCTAATTGTGCGACTTCACTGAAACTATCATTAATATTATTTTAATCTCTTTTAGGACATTTGCAAAGGAATTGTGATATGTTCTCGGGAGATGTGAAAGTCAGTTACCGTTAAATAAAAAATTTGCCGTCCGAGAAGGTAAATGGAAAGCGGACGGCAAATCATTTGATATTAGCTTTTTACCAATTCTTTTTCTCGCTCGACCAATTCGTCAAAGGTGGATTGCTTCAATTTGTGTACCAATTCTGCCTGCGCCTGGCACCATACTTCATGGATGGGGCAGGTGTTTCCAAACAGGCAGACGCTGGGGTCCAAAGTACATTCATTGAGGGCGATGGGGCCGTCAATGGCTTCCACGACGTCGAGAAGCGAGACATCCTTAGGTTTCCGTGCTAACGAAACGCCGCCATGAGCGCCCCTGGAAGTATGAATTAACCCAGCAATGGAAAGCTGAGAAATGATCTTAGCCAGGAAAGATGGGGGGATATCCATCTCTTCAGCGATTTGACTGGTGGCAGCCCTCTCGCCAGGGTTCATTTTGGCGAGGTACAGCATGGCTCTGAGTGCATAGTCTGCCTGTCGGGTAATTTGCATGGTGAAAACTCTTTTCTTGCGATTAGAATGAAAAACGAACCGGGACAATATCTACAAGAGACAATAAGTGGTGCGGGTATTTTTATGGTCCTGCACCCTTGTAATTTCCTACCTATCAGGTAGAAATTAGCGTTATTGTCTATTTTATCCAATTAAGAAAAGTTTGTAAAGCAACCCAATTTCTAAACCTACCCGCTGTAATGCCAACCCATGACTAACGATTGGAAAGCTTAGTTATCATTGGAGGTTGATCAAATGTTGGCTTATAATGGGTGTGCTAAAAGGAGATAAGCTTAACCTATGGAAGAATCAAAATCGTTCACCTACTATCATCCCATTGTCGTCCGCTACGGCGATCTTGATCCGCAGGGCCACGTCAACAATGCCGTTGTCCTGAGCTACCTGGAAAGCGCCCGCTTGGGCTACTATGAAAAGGTCGGCATTTGGCAGCGGGATTCTGGCATGACCACCGGGATGGTCGTTGCACATATTGATATCAATTACCTGGCGCCCATTTATCTGGGGCAAGGCGTACGCGTTGGCCTGCGCATGGCGCGGCTTGGAACAAAGAGCCTGACCTTTGATTTCCGCATTGAAAAAGTACCCGGCCCTCATCACCTTGCGCAGGGGAAATCCGTGATGGTGGCGTTTGATAATGAAACGGAAAAGAGCATTCTCATTCCGCCTGACTGGCGGGAAAAGATCAACCAATTTGAGAATAAGGAGCGACAAGATGCAGCTTCCTGAATTTGATACTGATGGTTTGAAGGGTTTTCTTGTCCAGTTGCTCAACACCCCCAGCCCAACCGGATTCACCGATCAAGCTATTGTGCTGTGTGAGGAAACCCTATCGCAATTGCCGGATGTTTCCTTGAACAGAACCCATAAAGGGGCTCTGGTGGCGACGATACCGGGCGAAACCGATGCGCCCTGGCGGGCGCTGACCGCGCATGTGGATACTTTGGGCGCCATGGTCAAGGAGATCAAATCCAACGGTCGTCTCAAATTGAGTAAGCTGGGCGGTTTTGCCTGGAATACGGTGGAGGGCGAAGGGGTGACAATCTTCACCCGAAGCGGCGATTCTTTTCGCGGCGCTTTGTTGCTGACGAAACCCTCCGCGCACGTTCATGGACAGGATGTCGGAAAGACGGAGCGCAAGGACGACACTATGGAAGTCCGCCTGGACGCGCGAACAGGTAACGCGGATGAAACGAGAGATTTGGGGATCAGTGTGGGTGATTTTGTTGCTTTTGATCCGAGGGTGGAAGTTAATAATGGCTTTGTCCGTTCTCGGCATCTGGACGACAAGGCCTGTGTGGCTTGCATCATTTTTGCCGCTAAAGCTCTGGCGGATGCCGGTCTAAAACCGAAGGCTACCACAGTGCTGCATATCAGCAATTATGAGGAAGTTGGTCACGGTGCCTCAGCGGGTATTCCACCGCAAGTCGCTGAGCTGGTCTCGGTGGATATGGCGGCGGTCGGCGAGGGGCAGGCATCGGATGAATGCCATGCCACCCTGTGCGTCAAGGACTCTGGCGGCCCTTATCATTATGGGTTGAACCAGCACATGCGTAAGCTGGCTGAGCAGTATGAGATCCCCCACAAAGTGGATATTTATCCCTATTATGGCTCTGACGGCGAAGCCTTTTGGCGGGCGGGCGGGGATGTGGCTGTGGCCTTGATTGGCCCGGGCGTGGATGCTTCGCATAACTATGAACGAACGCATATGGAAGCATTGGCCGCCACGACACAGTGGTGTCTGGCTTATTTGCTGGATTAAAGAGAAAACGAGCGGCTGTTGTTTTGTACAGCAGCCGCTCGCAATAGTGGGGAGAAAAGAGAGGAATTAATTTTCAGGCGGGAGCAGGACGGTGTCGATCACATGGATCACGCCATTGTAGGCTACGATGTCCGCTGTGGTGACGAGTGCATCATTGATATAAACCATATCGCCTTCAACCCGGATAGCCAATGATTCACCCAACAGGGTTTCAGCTTCTTCCAGCATGACCACATCCTCAGCCATCACCTCACCAGAAACGACATGGTACAGCAGGATATCGGTCAGGGCAGGGACGTCCGTCAACAGGGCTTCCACGGTGCCTTCTTCAAGCTTGCCAAAGGCGTCATCTGTGGGGGCAAAGACGGTGAAAGGGCCATCGCCGGACAGCGTCTCAACCAGATCAGCAGCCTGGAGGGCGGCGACCAGGGTCTCAAAGCGGCCGTCAGCGACAGCAATATCAACGATTGTTCCCATGGATTGGGCTTCCTCTGTGGGCGGGAGCAGGACAGTGTCGATCACATGGATCACGCCGTTGTCGGCCACGATGTCGGTGATGATGACCTGTGCATCATTGATGTAGACCATATCATCTTCGACACGAATACTTACTGATTCGCCTAACAGGGTTTCAGCTTCTTCCAGCATGACCACATCCTCAGCCATCACCTCGCCAGAAACGACATGGTACAACAGGATATCGGTCAGGGCAGGGACGTCCGCTAAGAGGGCTTCAACAGTGCCTTCTTCAAGCTTGCCAAAGGCGTCATCTGTCGGAGCGAAGACGGTAAAGGGACCATCGCCGGACAGCGTCTCAACCAGATCAGCATCCTGGAGGGCGGCGACCAGAGTCTCAAAGCGTCCGTCAGCGACGGCGATATCGACAATGCTTTGAGGTTCAGGTGTGGGTTCTTCTGTGGGTTCTTGGGTTGGCTCTTCGGTTGGAACTGGGGTTGGTTCCGGTGTTGGGGCGGGTGCGCAGGCTGCGATGACGAGGGCAAAGATAACCAGAGCGGATAATGCTAAGATTGACTTTTTGTTGAACATTTTTTACTCCTATATGTATTTAAATTATTTGTTTGTTGTACAACTATCTTCACTTTAACGGACTTCATACTGATATACAATGATTTGTATAATCTTTGTATAATTCCGTGTCTTAGCCAGGGCTTTTTAAAATGATGTATACTCGAAGTGTTATGCCTGATTTAAAACATTGTTTACGACCTCATGATTTGGGTTTCCTGAAGATCGTCGCTGAATTTTGGGGTCTGGAGCTGCGCGCCCCAGATGTCCGGGGAGCGCTGCCAGAATTGCTGGGCATGATCAAGGACCCAGCGCTGGTCATGGAAATTGTGGAATCGCTGCCGGATGAGGCGCGGAAAGCGCTGAACACGCTGATTCGCGATGCTGGATGGATGGTCTGGCCGAAATTTACGCGTGCGTTTGGTGCGCTGCGTGAAGTGGGCCCTGGAAAGCGAGACCGGGAGAAACCTTACCTTGATCCTATCTCTCCTACCGAAATGCTTTGGTACCGCGGCTTGATCGGGCGGGATTTTCTAAAGCGCGAAGGCGAGCTTCAGGAGTGCGTTTATATTCCCGATGATGTTTTGGACATGCTGCCGGATGTTGGACCTGGCGGGCCGGAGCCCCTTGGCAGGGCTGCTTCACCAGGCGAGACCTCCCATGTCATTAAAGCGTCCGATAGGATTTTGGATCACGCCTGCACCCTGTTGGCGGCGCTGCGCCTGGAAGATAGCGGCCGTTCTCCCGCTATGGAATCATGGCAGCCGCCGTTTAAAGTGGTCCATGCCCTGCTGGGAGCCATGAAGCTGATCACTTCCAGCGAGCAGCCCGTGCCTGAAGATGCACGCCCCTTCCTGGAGATGCCGCGCGGCGAAGCACTGGCGTGGCTGGTGCAAGGTTGGCGGGAATCCCCGTTGTTCAATGAACTACAATTGACGCCGGGTCTGATCTGCGAGGGTGCCTGGCATAATGACCCCAAATTGGCGCGACAGAAGATCCTGGATTTCCTCAGCGAAGTACCTGAGGGAACCTGGTGGAACCTGAAGTCCTTTATCAAAGCTATTTATGAGCGGGAGCCGGATTTTCAGCGCCCAGCGGGTGATTTTGATACCTGGTTGATCCAGGATGCTGAGACCGGCGATTCATTAAAAGGCCTGTCTCACTGGGAGGAAGTGGACGGCGTCCTGATCCGATATCTTATCACCGGACCCATGCACTGGCTGGGGTTGATGGACCTGGCCGCGCCAGGCCCGGATGAGGCGGTGGCAGCTTTTCGTTTTTCGAGTTGGGCACCTCAGTTGTTGATGGGGCACCCCGTTGACCTTCACGAAGAAGATCATCTCGTGGAAGCCTTCTCAGACGGCAGGATCATGGCGAGTCGGTTAACCCCCAGGCTGGGGCGATATCAGATTTCCCGCTTTTGCCTGTGGGTGGACGAGACCGAAGAACACTATACCTATCAACTGACACCAGCTTCGTTGGAAAAAGCCCGAGATCAGGGGCTGAAAGCGGCTCATTTAGAGACTTTATTAAATCGTTACGGAGATGCGCCGCCGCCAGTCCTGCTCGAATCCCTCAACCGGTGGGCGAAAAAAGGGGGTGAGGTGCGTATTTTTCCTTGTATCGTGCTGCGGGTGACAGCGCCCAAAATCCTTCAAGTTTTAAGGGAATCGCCTGCGAGCAGGTTTTTGGGGGAGCCCCTGGGGCCGACCGCCGCCATCGTCAATCCCGGGGCGGTTGAAAAAGTGACTCGAGCGTTGGCCCGTTTGGGTTACCTCAGCGATGTTGAGTTTTTCGACACGAACCTTCCTGATTTGGAGGGACCCGACGTATAATGAACCTATAATGCCGCCAAAAGAAACCCAACTCGACCCCACAAAGCGAACTCAACCCAGGCGACCGCTTGTTCTCCGCCTGTTGTTCTGGGTATTTGCCGTGTGGGTTTTACTGGGCTGGCTTCGTTTTGCACGGGCTTTGATGGACCGATCGCTGATCCTGGAAACCCTGTCAGCGGGCTATTATTACTATTTTGTTCTTGCTGGTTTGATCAGCGGCCTGGCCGCCCTGCCCCTTTTATGGGGCTTGCTGCGCGCCAAACCCTGGACAAAGAGCCTCATCTGGGCCATAGGCGTCCTGTACCCTGGGTTGTATTGGTTTGAAAGGCTCGCCTTGTGGGCCGATCCCGATGCGGGAGGCAACTGGCCGTTTATGCTGCTTTTCACAGGCATTTGGTTTGGCTTGCTGATCTGGGCATCCTGTTCAAAGCGCAGCCAGCGGTATTTTGAAGACAAGAAAGGTAAGCCTTGATGAAGGAACAGGAGATTGAAATGAAACTGTATATCCAGGACCTGTCAGCTTTGGCGGAACGATTGCGGCTCAGCGGCGCAGAAGGGGTTCGGGGCCGCATGCTGGAGCGCAATATTCGCCTGGATACACCTGACCATGATCTTAAGAGAGAAGGCCGGCTTCTCAGGCTGCGTAAAGATGACCGGGTGAGCGTCACTTATAAAGATCGGTCAGAAGCGCGGGATGGAATCATTTCTCGTAGGGAAATCGAGTTCATCGCCGATGATTTCCAGATTGCCCTGAGGTTGTTTGAAGCACTGGGATACGTTGAGCTGGTCACTTATGAGAAATACCGCACAGTTTTCCGATTGGGCGATGTGGTGGTGGCATTGGATGAACTTCCCTATGGGGATTTTGTGGAAATTGAAGCCCCCAGCAGCACCTTGATTGAGGGTGTGGTGCAGATGCTTGGCTTGGATGGGTCAAGAGCGGTCGAGACAAATTATCTGAGCCTTTTTACACGTATCAAAAAATCTCTGGGGCTCACGTTCCATGATTTGACATTTGAGAACCTCCAGGATGTTGATGTGTCCGCAAATGATATGCAGGTTGAGCCAGCAGATTAGGGAAGGGAAAGCAACGATGGAAAAGGAATTTTTGCTTAAACACTGGTCGAAGGTTCGCTTGGGGTTGATGAGTCTGATTGATGCATTTCCGGAAGATAAGCTGGGTTTTATCCCGGTGGCTGGCGGCTGGACGGCAGGCCGAATCATGCTGCACATCAGCAGCGCGGCCAATTTCTGGCTGCACAGTGGAATTCTCAGCAGTATCAATGTTTATGAAGCGGGCAAGAGCACTTTGGAATATTATCCAACAATCAAGGACATCAAATCTTTCCTGATGGAAGAACATCAGCGCACCTTGGATTTATTGCAAAATTTTGATCCTGCGGATTGGCAGACGCCGTTTCGCTATCCAGACGGCCACGATTATCAGCCGAGTTGGATATTTTGGCATGTTTTGGAGCATGAAATTCACCATCGGGGCGAATTGTCCTTGATTATGGGCCTTCTGGGTCACCAAGGATTGGATGTTTAAAGCGTAAACACGAAAATTATCCAGAAATTAATTTCTTAAAGCCTGGTTTGAAGCCTCCCCCTTTCTATAATTAAATCGTAAATGGGTAAAACCCCGTTTGCTTCACAACATCTTGAGATAATTCCGACACTATACCCGGCGGAATATTTCAGGGGACAAATATTCCCCCTCATCCTCACGAGCGGGAAAATAAACTTGACAGGGACGCGGTGTGCGCTTCGTCCCTGTCATGTTTTAACCGTTATAATGAGGAAAGACGTGGACGCTTAGAAATATGGGTCGACGAATTCAATCCTGTTGGAGGCATAAAGATGAAATCTTGGGAGACTCTTTCAAAAGAAATTATTTTAAATATGCCGCCCTTCCTGCGTGTGGAAGCGCATAAGATCAAGCTCCCGGATGGCCGCGTGATTGAGGATTGGCCCTGGCTGATCACCCCTGATTTCGCCGTTGTTGTGGCCATTACCGAAAACGATGAATACTTGTGTTTTCGACAGACGAAATACAGTGTAGAGGGCACCACCCTGGCCCTCGTTGGCGGATATATTGACGATGATGAACAGCCGCTAGTGGCGGCTAAGCGTGAATTGTTTGAAGAAACAGGATATGAGGCGGAGCAATGGGAAAGCCTGGGACAGTATGCCGTGGACGGTTCCCGTGGAAATGGCACAGCGCATCTATTCTTGGCGAGAGGGGCTTACAATGTGAGGGATCGTGAGGCGGACGACCTTGAGGAACAAGTGCTGCTCAAGCTCTCCAGGGCGGAAGCAGAGGCTGCCGTGGCGCGGGGTGCTTTCAAGGTCATCCCCTGGCAGACAGGGATGGCCATGGCGCTATTGCGCTATTGATATTTTCATCTGAATTATTTATATTGAAATATTATTAGAGCCGTAGGGGCGGGGCGGGGCATGCCCCGCCCGAAATTGATAATGAATAAATATTTCTATTTAACGAATTAATCAACGAATCCTAAATCCTCATTTTCTCCGACTTCAACAAGTGGTTCAATATGTTACCTGTCTAAATTTTTCCTTCCCCGCAGGAAGTAGAAATAATACAGGATAATAGCGGTGACGTATAAAGTGATGGTGCCGATGAATGAGGGTGTGAAGCCGTACTGTACCTGAAGCCACCCGCTGATGATGGGACTGAAGGCCCGTCCGAAGCTGTGCACCATGCTGTTCAAGCTGGCAACCATCGCCCGCGAATCCGAATCAACCTGCTCCATCACGAAGGTCTGGTAGACGGGGGAGCTCATGTTCATCAACGTCAAGCGGATGTAATAAGCAATCGCGCTCAGGCTGAACCAGGGTGAAAAGCCCAGAAGGATCAGGAAGGGAATGGACAAAGCTTGGGTGAAAACAACCACCCTGATCTTGCCATAGCGGTCAGCGAAGGCCGGCGCCAATATCAGGCCAACGCCCATGGCTAGGGATCCCCAGGCAAACATCGTACCGATTACCGGGTCGGGCTGGTGGTGCACGTTGCTGAAAAAGATGTTCATAAAGGGCATGATCAACCCCGCGCCGATGGAGGTGACGAACATAGGCAGGAGCAATTTGGTCAGCATCCCTGGATTCTCCCGAGCATAAGATATGGGCGCGAAGATGGACCGCTCTTCAGAGGGGAGCTTGTTTCGCCTGATTAGTACCCTGGGAATCACAGCGACGATCACCAGAATACCTGAAATACCGATAGCCCAGGCATAAGCCGTAGAGCTGATGGCGCTGACATTAAATAAGCCCCCGAACCAGGAGGGGAGATACCCGCCGATCCAGTCGCCCACGGAAAAAGCCGCCATGCGCAACCCCGAGCTGATGCTGAACAAATACGTACGCTCTTCTTCCCCGCTGTTTTCCATCAAAAACGGGCCGCTGGTCACGCTGCCCAGGCTTGAGCCGACGCCCATCAATATGTTCATGATGATGAATATGGTCACGGAGGGGAACGCCACAGTGATCAAGATGGATACGCCAATCAACAAACCTGAGATGACCAGCGAGGCTTTGCGGCCAAGTGTGTCCGCCAGGTAGCCCATGGGCAGGGCGGCGAACAACACCGTCATGCTGCTGATTGTGGAGAGCAGCCCCATGGTCGTTTCGTTGTATCCCAGGCTGCGTAAGAAGAAGTTGAATAGGATGCGGTGGATACCGAAACCGGCGCCGAAGATCAGCATGCTGACCAGGTATTTACGGGCATTAGGCCTGAAGGCCTGTACACGCTGGATGTAAGTTTGGATGATATTTTCTGAGGGGTTTTCGCTATCGTCTTGCAAAGCGGGCAAAATTAATCTCCTGATAAAAAGTCCTGAAAATTATCGACGGTGGTTTCAATCCCTGCCATACGAACGGCATACCGCCGATCATTCTCGGGAGAAACCGTCACTTTGACCAGGCCAGCCAGCCGGAGGTTATTGAGATGATGGATCACCGTTGGGGGACGCAGGCGCAGGATCTTGGCCAATTGGCTGGGGGTGGTGGGGGTTTTCAATAGACAGCGTAAAATGCGCAGCCGTGTGGGATCCGCCAGGGCTTTCAATGCGTTCAGTAATTCCTCGGGCACCAACTCGCCCGGTACCAGGGGGGTACCCTTTGGGCGCGCGCCAAATACCAAGATGCCGGTTTTGTCTTTGAGGGTGTCAAAGAACACAAAGGGCGTTCCCCAGAAAGAAGGGGCCATGATGAGGCTTGTCAGGCTGGACACCCAATCCATTCTGACACCCGCAGAAAGCTGCTCCAGGATGGAGAGCAAGGGCTGTTCCTCTGCCAGTGTTTTGGCGTGTTCCAGCGCCTTGTTTTGCGCTGGGATGATTCTGGATTCTTCTTCGGAAAAGAAATTTTCATTATAAATTTCAAGCGCAGACAGTAATTTCTCGCCGAAATCTCTTTTATTCGACCAGGCATTGAAAATCGCCCGGATGATTGGTTTTGTCGCACGCTTGGAACCTCTGTAAACCTTGATTTGTGATTCAATCTTGGCTGTCAAGCGCTGTTTGCCTTCCAGGGATAAGAGAAACTCCAGATCGGACTCGTTTTCATTTGCCAACGCGGGCAGCCGCTTCTCCGGCGGTGTTCTGCGCAGCGTGTCTAAGGCCGTTGTCGCATCTTTCGGCTCTGGCAGGTTGTGCACCCAGTGCATCGGTACGCTGATAAAGCATTGTGATTGCTCCAGGATATCGCGTAAGTCGGAGGGCAGGCGGGAGCGCACGCCGGCTGCCCAGGAGGGGCGCAGGCCGAATTGGTCGGGCCGATGGATGATCCACAAGCTGACGAAAAGATCATAAGCTGTACCCTTGTCCCAGAAGATTTGTGGTTGTTCACGCATGGCTTAACCTTTCTCTTTTGTTGGTATTTTCTATGATTAAAATTGCCCCATGCAACGCTGCGTGGGGCAATTTAAGAAAAACGATGCAAAAGAAATTGGGGGAGGTACCACTTCACTTTGATTGCGAGAGCGGAAAACCGTCCCCTTGCAGGTTAGATATTAATCTAATAAAAGAGGCTTGTCAAGCGGAATTCGGAAGAGAGATCAACACTGAGAGGGGTGACATAAATGCTTTTGTATTACCTTCTTGATGAATCGTGCTCAAACAGGCGTGATAGGTTAAAAAAGTATTTTGGTTTATAATTTTATTAGAATATTTCTATTAAAATATCCTTTAGAGAAAGCAAAGCACTATGGCAAAGCGAAAACTCAGAGTTCTAGCCGTGTGCGGGGCAGGGGTGGTTAGTTCCACCCTGATCGCTCAGAAGATTGAAGATATCCTGGCGACGTTGGGGGTTGAAGTAGAAGTGATCTGTTTGCTGCCAGCTTCTGTGGAAGGATATATTGAGCGGGGGGATGTTGATTTCATCGTCACCACAAGCCCCATTCCGGGGGATGTACAAGTGCCGGTGATTAAGGGCGTCGCGTTGTTAACGGGGTTCAATGAGGAAATTGTCCTGGAAGAAATTCGACAAACTGCTAGGGAAATTATTGGGAAGGCCTAAGGATATCCGGTTTAGCTCCTCAAGGTCTTTTGGTAGTGGCGATTACATCGGTATAAATTTTCATGCCTCAGAAAACCTTTCCTCTTTTTGGCCTTTACAATTCGGTAAGGATTGGGAAACGTGTGATCCATCCATGCGCCATAATAGTAGTAAATTCTTTTGTGAATCTGCGCAATAGCCTTTCCCATCAAGCCGCTTAACCATTAGTGCCCCTGGTGTTAGAATAATGGAAGCGAATTGATGAAAGATGGAGTTGTTTTGTGAAATTCTTTAAAAAATTACGTGGGGCTTTTCCTAAGGATTGGCCCTCACGCATCATCTTATCCCTGATGATCCTGGCGGCCGTTGTGGGGGCAGTTTACGCTTTCCGGCTGGTGGGTGATTTGGTGGCCAGCACCACTGCATTTTCCCTGCCCGGCGATCCTATTTTGGCAACACCTGAGGAAACCCAAGTGCAAAATGGCGAGACTGTTATACCCACCGATGAGCCTCAAATCGATTTACCCGATCCTGATCCCTGGGACGGCACCAGCCGTGTGAATATATTGGTGATGGGCTTAGACCTGCGTGATACGGAAGATGGAGATTCTGCCCCGCGTTCCGATACGATGATCTTGCTCAGCATGGATCCACTCAACAACACGGCTGCAGCGATTGCCATTCCTCGCGATATGTGGGTGGCCGTACCGGGGTTTGGTTACTACAAGATCAATACGGCCTTTCGGCTTGGGGAATTGTATAACATCCCCGGCGGCGGTCCGGAGGTCGCTTCACAGACGGTTGAAGAATTTCTGGGTGTTCCCATTCATTTTTATGCACAGATTGATTTCCAGGCTTTTGTGGATTTCATTGACCATATTCATGGGATCAGGGTTACTTTTGACGAACCCTATACCCTTGACAGAAGGGGTGAGAAGAATACCGTCACCCTGGAGCCAGGCACCTATGCTTTGGACGGCGAATACGCCCTGGCTTATGCCCGCGACCGAAAATCGGAGGGGGACGATTTTGACCGTTCCAGCCGCCAGATGGAAGTGATCCTGCTCATTCGCGAACGCATTCTGGAATTTGACCAATTGCCGACGCTAGTGATGAACGCGCCGGCCATCTATGAGGATCTCTCCACAGGCATCCGCACCAATATGAGTTTGAATCAGATTATACAATTGGCATGGAAAGCACGAGAAATCCCCAGAGAGAATATTCAGATGGTTGTGATCGGGCCTGAATATGTCACCATTGAAAAATCGCCGGATGGATTGGACATTCTCAAGCCCATCCCTGACAAAATCCGCCTTTTGCGAGATGAAGTTCTCGGAAACGGCGGTCTGCTGGCGCCCGTTGGGGATGGGGATTTGCTAGCTTTGGCGGTGGAAGAAGGAGCGTCCATCAGGGTGTTAAACGGCAGTTATCAACCCGATTTGGGCACGAGGACAGCGGCCTGGCTGACGGAACAAGGCTTGAACGCCGCTTCGGAAGGTAATGTGGAATCTACGCCTGCTTCATCTATGACCCTGCAAGGGGGGGCGCCCTATGCCCTGAAATGGCTGGCTGAGGCCTTTGAGATGACCGCGGGCCGAATCTCCCACGACTTTATTCCAGATGCACAAGCCGATTTAGTGTTGATATTGGGGGATGATTGGGCATCCAATAATCCAATGCCCTAAAAAGTGAGTTTCAAATTCTCCATGCCAGAAAATCAGGGAAGAGTCAGAAATGCTTGGATCAAACGCATAAAGGCGAAGGCTGGTGATCTGCGGAAAGAAACCTATGTGCTGGCAGTTGCTTACCGTCACCCGGCGACACCCTGGTATGCCAAAGCGTTCACGGCCTTGGTCGTCGCTTACGCCTTAAGCCCGATTGATCTGGTGCCCGAATTTATCCCTGTATTGGGTTATTTGGATGACCTGATTCTGATTCCCCTGGGGGTTGCTCTGGCAGTCAAGATGATCCCCGCCGAAGCCATGGAAGAAGCTCGTGCTAAGGCTGAGGAAGAGTTTAAAGACGGTAAGCCCCGGAACTGGATTGCTGGCGCACTCATCATTCTGATTTGGGTGGTATTGGCCGGTTTGACCGTTTTTTGGATCCTCAAATGGACCCGTGCGCGATAGGTGGGGTGCTAGAGATTTTTCCTGAGAAAATAGCGGGTGTGTCCCACCGGAAAATCCTCCAGGGCCCCAAATTCCTCATAGCCGCATTTTTTATAGAATTCTGGCGCTTGAAAACTGAAAGTGTCCAGGTAGGCGCTCTTCGCCCCGCGTTCACGGGCTTTGTTTTCAGCGAGGTCCAAAAGCTGCCGGCCAAAGCCCTGCCCTCTCAGGTCTTCCCTGACCCACATCAAGTCCACATACAGCCAATCCCAGTAGGTGGCGCCGATCACCCCGCCAACAATCTCATCTTCGGGTGACAGTAAAACAAAACACAGGGTTTGACCGTGATCATCCCCGGCTTTTTCCGTGTTATATTCCTGAATTCCCCCGCCGATGATGTTCCAGGGGGGCGTATCCATGGGTTTAATGGTAAAAGTTTGACTCATGATTGTGTTTGGAACTCCTTTTGCGATAATTGCGTCTTAAATAAGTGGGTAGTAAGGTGTTACGATGGCTGGAATAAAAGATACGCCAATTATAAATGCATTTGGTGACATTTGCATTTAAAAGACGAAGGGTTATAATCCGTTTATGTTTGCAAAGAACAAGACTTTAAAAATAATTCTCATCATTATTGGCGTCCTGACGCTAATCTTGGTCATTTACTTCATTCCACCCGTCAAACGCCGTGTGGATTGGAACCTTTACGAGCTGCGCTCGAAGATTTATTATTTCTTCAATCCCCCCGGGGAGGGCTTTTCTCCTCAGCAGGAAGACGAACTGGAGGGCATCGTCCACATGACGCAGACAGCGATGGCGCCAACACTAACGGCGACCTTAGAGCCCACCATCACCCCTACCAATTACATCAGCCCCACACCCACTCAGACCCCTTCGCCCACCCCTTCACCCACCCCCATCCCGGATGAGGTGCGTTTGGAGGGCGTGGTTTATGAATATCAGGGATTTAACAACTGCGGACCAGCGAACCTGTCCATGGCGCTGTCCTACTGGGGATGGGAAGGGGATCAGTATGACACAGCCAGTTGGTTGAAACCCCATGAGCGGGATCGCAATGTCATGCCCTATGAAATGGTGGATTTCGTGGAGACGCAGACAGAATTCAACGTTATTCTGCGGTATGGCGGCGATCTGGAAATGATCAAGAAATTCATTGCTGCGGGCTACCCCGTGTTGATTGAGAAAGGCCTTGAGGTTGCGGATGTTGGATGGATGGGGCACTACAGCGTCATCACGGGTTACGATGACGGCATTTCCCAGTTTATCGTTCAAGATTCCTATATTAACAACGGCGAAAATTTACTGTATTCCTATCCCAAGACAAAAAAATATTGGGAGGAATTTAATAACGTGTACCTGGTCATTTATCCGCCAGACCGGGAAGATGAGATCACCTCAATATTGGGGCCGCATTATGACCAGGCCTATAACTTAGAATATACAACTCAGAAGGCCTTAGAAAGCACAGATGCCATACCCGTGCGGGACTTGTTCTTTGCCTGGTATAACTACGGTGCCAGCCTGGTGTCTATACAGGATTATGCTGGCGCAGCGCGGGCGTTCACCAATGCCTATAATGTGCTTTATAAGGAATATGAGGGCTTTAATCCATTCTGGCGCATCACATGGTATCGGACTGAGCCCTATTTTGCCTATTATCATTCAGGGCGGTATCAGGATGTCATCGATTTGGCCAATGCCACTCTCAGCAATTCCTTTGAGCCAGCCATTGAGGAGACCTACGTTTGGCGGGGTCGGGCCAAGGCTGCCCTGGGTGATACGGAAGGGGCCATTGCGGATTTTCGCAGTGCGCTCAAGTGGCACCCTGGATGGTGGGTGGCGGAAAACGAGCTGCAGCTTTTGGGTGAGCAGCCCTAAAACAAAAAATTTATCGGAATTAGCCCGGAGATTGAAAGGTCTCCGGGCTTTTGATTTAAGCCATTATTTGCATATCATTTCGATAGAAAATATAATAAATTACATCCAAATACTAAGATAAAGGAGATTAGTGAACATGATCCACAGAATTGTAAAGAAAGTTGATCAACACCTCCATTTTGACACGGTAGATGCCCACTGCGACATTCCCTGCGGCATTTATGATCCGCATCAGGCGCAGATCGGCGCGCTGACCGTCATCCGCATGGTGGACTTGATGGACGAGCACGTCAAAGAGCATGACAACATTGAGACGGCGGAATTCTTCAACAGCATGGCGCGCTATGTTGCGGTCAAGGAAGAACACGCTGAACTGGTCAAGCACGAGATCCGGGTGATCTGGGGCGATTTCATCAAGGAATCCCATCTTGAAGAATACCCGCAGCTCAACGGACTGGTGCATAAGATCATGGCGTTGGCATCCAAAGCACGCCAGGCGGTCAACCGTGAAACAACAGTGGGATTGCTTGAAGCCGTCAACGAATTCGCTGAGATCTTCTGGCAGATCAAGGGTATAAAGACGAAACGCGCCCATGCCCCATATTCGGTCAAAGAAGAAGTGGTTTATCCCGTTCTTTAGTTGATGTTTCAACTGCTCAGGGTTCGCGGCCAGAGCCTCACGCCGGATTTCCGGGAGGGCGATTATATCCTGGCCGCGAAGGCCCCTTTTCCTTCTGGTAAAATCAGGGCTGGTGATGTGATCGTATTTAATCAGCCCGGCTATGGCAAGCTGATCAAACGGGTCACCCGGGTGATAGATGACGGCCGTGCATTCGAAGTGCGGGGCACGCAGGTGGCAAGCACGGACAGCAGGAATTTTGGCCCTGTCCTAGCAACCCGTGTTTCTGGCAAGGTGATCTGGCATATCCGGCGATAATCCATCCAGAAGGACTGGGGTCACAACTTGAGCGCAGATTTCTTACTCTTATTAACGGCTGCCATATGGGGTTTTGCCTTCGTCGCCCAAAGACTGGGCAATGCCTATATGGGGCCGTTTACGTTTAATGCCCTGCGCTTCACGCTGGGAGCATTGGCTTTGCTGCCCCTGTTGATCTGGGAGGGCAAACGAAAAAAAGGCCGCCCTCCATTCAAAATCAAGGGGCACATCTTTCCTTCCTTGCTGACAGGATTGGTTTTATTCGCGGGCGCTTCCTTGCAGCAAATTGGCTTGCTGGGGACAACGGCGGGCAAAGCCGGGTTCATCACTGGTTTGTATGTGGTGCTGGTGCCCCTGATGGCGCTTTTATGGAGGAAACGCACGCATCCCGCCCATTGGCTGGGTGCGCTGCTGGCAGCAGCAGGCTTGTATCTCCTTTCGGTGAAGGAGGATTTCACCCTCTCGCCCCACGATTTGATCGTGCTGGCCGGCGCGTTCATTTGGGCGGGGCATGTGCATTTGATTGATCGTTATGCAAAGCAGGTGGGTGCTGTGCGGTTATCCATCCTGCAGTTTGCCATCTGCGGGCTGCTCAGCGGCGGGGCAGCTTTGATGTTTGAATCCATTGAACCTCATAGCATTGTGGAAGGGCTGGGGCCGATCCTCTATGGGGGATTTCTATCAGTGGGTGTGGCTTACACCCTGCAGGTGTTCGCCCAGCGCCGGGCTGACCCCGCCCACGCCGCCATCATCCTCAGCCTGGAGGGGGCTTTTGCCGCTCTGGGCGGCTGGCTGGTGCTGCATGAGTTATTGACGCTGCGGGATATGGCTGGATGCGGCTTGATGTTTGCAGGGATGCTGGTTTCTCAGATGATGTCCAAGAGATCAAAAGCCAAGCCCAATAATCATCCAGCCTAAAAACACAAAATATTTCAGGTTGTTCTCATGAGAGTGATATGATTAATTTAGCAAATATCACCAATTTGGTGATAAAAACCCTGGAGGAAAAAATGACCGCATCTGAGTGGATCAAATCCCTGGCCTGGGAGCGCCCCCTTTCCCAACCCATCAACCGAGAACCGCAGCCGATGAAGATTACCTTCAAGCTGATTTGGGAGATGCTGCCCGCCATCTGGCGCATCCGGCGCTGGACGCGGGAACAACACAAGATGGGCCGCCGTCCCCTGTTTGACCTGGTGATGGGCGGTTTTCCAGTTGAGCCGGATAAGGGCGTGCCTCTGGGCGGTTTGGGGGGCGGGACGATCACCCGCGGCTGCCGGGGCGATTTCAACCGCTGGGCGCTAAAGCCTGGCGATTACGAGTATCGCAAAGTGGCTGCCGATCAGTTCTCCTTATGGGTTTCCAGAGCGGGGGAAGAACCTGAAGCGCTGGTCCTCAATCCCGATCCGCCGGAAGGTGACGCCCTGCAGGGGTGGGGCTGGGGAAAGCTGGATGAAGAAAAGGTCACCTACCGAGCCCTCTTCCCACGCGCCTGGCACGATTATCAGCAGCCGCTGCCCGGCATCAACCTCACCTGCCGGCAGGTATCCCCCGTTATTCCCCATAACTATAAAGAGTCGAGCTTCCCGGTGAGCACCTTCATCTGGACGGTTGAGAACACTGGTGCGGATGATGCGGACGCAGCCCTGATGTTCACCTTCCAGAACGGCTCAGGCGGCGAGAATGACCTGGCAGGCGGGCACAGCAACCATCTTATTGAGAAACGCAGCGGCCAAGGCCAGGTCCTTGGCGTTGAACTGCGTCATATCCACCGGCATCCCATACCCCTGGAAGAGGGGCAAAAGCTGGCGGATCAGGCGAGTTATGAGGACCAACTGACCTTCGGCATTGGTGCTTTGGCAAGCGATGGGGTTGACTTAAGCTATGACACACGCTTTTTGACAAGCTCTGATGGGGAAGACCTCTGGGACGATTTCTCCCATGACGGCAGATTGGCGGATCAACTGGATGAGCGCCCATCTACTCAGGGCGGTGCATTGGGTGGGGTCCTTGCCGCCCGTGTGCACCTGCCGGCTGGGGAGAAGCGGGAGATCGTCTTCGCCCTGGTATGGGACATGCCCATCACCCGCTTCCCCGATGGGAGGGGATGGTATCGGCGTTATACGAAGTTTTATGGCTGCGAGGGCGTGGCAGTTCCCGCACTGCTGAAGGACGCGTTGACACGGTATCCTGAGTGGGAAGCGGCCATTGATGCGTGGCAGCGTCCCGTTATGGAAAACGAGGATCTGCCCTTGTGGTACCGGCAAATGTTATTCAATGAGACCTATTACCTGGTGGATGGCGGGACGCTGTGGACGAATGGGCGGGAGGGCGGGGTGGATACCAGCACTGATCCACTGCCAGAACCGGATATCGGCCACTTCGCTTATCTTGAGAGCCACGAATATCGCATGTACAACACCTACGATGTCCACTTTTATTCCTCATTTGCGCTGGCTATGCTGTGGCCGGAGTTGGAGCTCAGTATGCAGCGTGACTATGCTCAGTCGCTGTTGATGGAAGATGATCAGGTCTTCACTTACTTCTTCTCCGGCGACAAAGCCCCCAGGAAGGTGCGCGGCGTCATCCCACATGATCTGGGGTCGCCGCTGGAAGACCCCTGGATCAAGATCAATGCTTATAACGCGCAGGACGTTTCTCGCTGGAAAGATTTAAATCCCAAGTTTGTCCTGCAGATCGCACGGGATTACTTCATGATGGAAAACAAAGAATTTTTAAGGGAGGTCTGGCCCGCAGTTCAAGCAGCAATTGGATACATGTTCCAGTTTGATAAGGATGGGGACGGGATGATTGAGAATGAGGGCTTTCCGGACCAAACCTATGATGTCTGGTCGGCCAAAGGCCCCAGCGCATATTGCGGTGGGTTATGGTTGGCATGTCTGCAGGCCGGTGCAGCGCTGGCGGAAGAGATGGTCGAGATAGATTTGGCTAACTTCTATCAAGCGCAATTTCAAAAGGCGCAGCAGGTCTATGAAGATGTGTTGTGGAATGGGGAATATTACGACTACGAAGCCAGCAGCAGCAAGCATCAGGATTCAATTATGGCGGACCAGCTCGCCGGGCATTGGTACAGTCTGGCTTGCGGATTGGGCGGTGTCGTGCCAGAGGCTCACGCTCGCTCAGCGCTCCAAAAGGTGTTTGATTTCAATGTCATGGGTTATAGAAATGGGCGTTTGGGTGCGGTGAATGGCATGCGCCCTGACGGCGGATTGGATAAGACGGGTATGCAGTCCATGGAGATTTGGACAGGGACCACCTTTGCCGTTGCTGCGGCGATGCTGCAGGCTGGAATGTATGTGCAAGCCATGAAGACGGCCAAAGGCATTTACAACATGGTCTATGAGGATTATGGCCTGTGGTTCCAGACGCCGGAGGCCTTGAGTGTGGAAGAGAGCGCCCGAGCGATTGCCTACATGCGCCCTCTGGCCGTTTGGGCGATTCAATGGGAGCTTGAAGGAAAGTCGGGAAAATCGTAAAGTCTACCAAATCACGAGAAATCAGGCTGTCCCATGATTATAAGGGATAGCTTGTTTTTTCGCGATGGATTAAGCCATTAACCTTAAAGAAAACCCATTTTATGAATATAATGAAGGTAGTCAAGAGAGACATTCAATGACCAAACCTAATGGAAAAAGATGATCATGGAAGCGCTCGTTGAGAACGTCAAATCCCTGCTCGGGATCCAACTCTCCAAAGAACAACTGGGGGCATTGAGAAAATATCAGGACGAGCTGTTGGCGTGGAATAAGCATATCAGCCTGACGGCCATCCGCAGTGTGGAAGGCGTACAAACCAAACATTTTCTAGATTCCCTGACGGTGATTATGGCCTGGGAGCGTCATGGGCCGCCGTCACGAATCATTGATGTCGGCACCGGTGCAGGATTTCCTGGGTTGGTGTTGAAATTGATCTGGCCCACCAGCGAATTAACCTTGGTTGAATCCGTTCATAAAAAAGCAGACTTCTGTCGGCATATCGTTGACGAATTGGGTTTGAAGGGTGTCAGCGTGCTCTCGGAAAGAGTGGAAGCCATTGGCCAGGATCCCGCACACCGCCAATCCTATGATCTGGCTGTGGCACGGGCCGTGGCACGCATGCCGATCCTGATGGAATATTTATTACCCCTGATCCATAGCAATGGGGTTGCCATGGCGATGAAGGGCGAAACGGCACACGCAGAAACCCAGGCCGCGGACAAAGCCATTCATATGATGGGCGGCAAGCTGCATAAACTCGTTCACGTCACCCTGCCCGGGGTGGTGGAGGAGCGATTTATTGTTGTGGTGAATAAAGTGGCCCGGACGCCCGAGGAATATCCCCGGCGGATCGGCGTGCCAGCCAAGAACCCTATTCAGTGACTTAATAACGGCTGAGTTAATGTAGTAAACTTATAGAACAATGGTAGACCAATTTAAAAGAAATAAAAATAAACAAGAAGAAATAGAGCGCTGTCTCAGGCTGATCCAGTCAAGAAACCCCCGTGACCGGTCTTACGCAGCCAAAAGACTGGGGGAGTTGAAAGCAAGACCTGATATTCTGATGTCCCTGATGGACGATCCCAACGGTTTCGTCCGCTCAGCCTCTGCGGAAGCCTTAGGGCGTTCCGTAGAGCTGCCCGCACCGGAAGTTGTTTCCCATTTATTAGCCGCAATTGATGACCCTAACAACTATGTTTGCGCGGCGGCGGTGAACTCCCTGGGATTGTTGGAAGCGGAGCAGGCCAAGGGACAGGTGGAAGATTGCCTGAGCGACCCCCATCCGATCATTGTTCAAGCGGCGATCCTGGCCATGGCGCGCATTGACCCTGACGAGATCAAGGATCGTCTGATCGAATATTTAGGATCAGATGAATACCTGATTCACCTGGCAGCTACCCGCGCTTGCGGTTGGTTATCCTATCAACCCTGCGGAGATTTGATCCTGCAAGCCTTGAAAAATTTCATGGCTATTAATGATCAACAGGATCTGAAGCTCCCTAAACTGTATATTGAGGTCCTGGCGAGGCTGAGCAAAAAGGAAGCCATTCCCACATTGGTGGAGATCGCGGAAAACGAAGTGGGGCTGCGGGGCGTAGCTGTGGAAGCCCTGGTGGAGATGAATGCCGAGGAGGCGGCCGAGATTCTTTCGCCGCTGCTCAGCGACCCCAGCAACCGCTTGCGTCGCAATCTGATTGAGATGATGATGCAGGCGGATTATGATACAGCGCTGCCATTGGTGCGGCCCCTGCTCAAAGACAACGCCATCACCGTGCGGGAGACGGCTCTCGCAGCTGTGTCGCAGTGGGGGGATAAGGTGTCCGTGGAAGATGTGCGGGAGATCGCCTACAGCGACCCCAATCCTTTTGTCCGGCCTCAAGCGGTACTCACGTTAACCAATCTACTCGGGCAGGACGCGCTGCCGGACCTGGTTGACTTATCAGACGATCTGAACCTTCACGTCCGCAGGACGGTGGCCCAGTGTTTTGGGGAGGTTGATTACCTCACGCCGAGCGCCAAGGCGGCATTGATCAGGCTGGCGAATGATGAGGACACCGCTGAGTTTGCCCAGGACGCGCTGCAAAAGCATGATCTGAATGCCACTCTCTACATCCCGAAAACCGAACCTGAACTCAAAGTCCCTGTGCCAGAAGACCTGCGTCAGGAATCAAAATCGTTGTTGACCTTGCTTGAGACCTGGCAGGAATCCCTGCCGGATTTGCAGCAGAAATTTGAGCTGGAGAAGCTCTCGGATGTGGATCAGGCCCTCTCGACTTTAATTGTTTATTTACGCGAGGCGAATAACGGGTCGAAATAAATGACCTAATTGGGGAAGAAAAAAATTACATCGAACCGTTGACTAAGATCATTTGATAAACAAGTCAACGGTTTTTTAACCAACAAAGGAGAGGAAATATGAAAACACAAGGGCATTGGTTTTTGGATTCAGAAGGCAGACGCCTGATGCTGCGCGGCGTCAACTTGAGTGGTGCAACGAAGGTGCCCTATGAACCTGATGGGGCCACCTATCGTTTGGAGCGTTTCTTTGACCATAAAAATGTAAGTTTTGTCGGGCGCCCTTTTCCGCTTGAGGAAGCGGATGAGCATTTTAGGCGCTTGAAGCACTGGGGGTTGACCACGCTGCGATTCTTGATCACTTGGGAAGCCATTGAACACAGCGGGCCCGGTAGTTACGATGAAGCTTACCTGGACTATCTGGTGAAAGTTGTCAAGAAGGCAGGGGAATATGACCTGAAATTGTTTATTGACCCTCATCAGGATGTGTGGAGCCGCTTCTCCGGTGGTGACGGCGCGCCAGGGTGGACCCTTGAGGCCGTGGGATTTGACCTGGAGAATCTTCACCCCACAGGTGCAGCCATTGTCCATGCCATGATGGGCGCTGATTACCCCCGCATGATCTGGGGGACCAACAATTTCAAGCTGGCAGCCGCCACCATGTTCACATTGTTCTTTGCCGGCAATGCCTTTGCCCCAAGCACGAAAGTCGAGGGCCAGCCGATCCAGGATTACCTGCAATCCCATTACATTGCCGCGATCCAGGAAGTGGCCAAAAGGCTTAGGGGCTTGGCCCATGTTATTGGATATGATTCCCTGAATGAGCCCTCTGACGGCTGGATAGGGTATGAGGATGTCAGCCAGCAAAATTCTTTCTATCAGCTTGGCGCGTCTCCCACACCTTATCAAAGCATGCTCCTGGGCGACGGTATCCCCAGAGAAGTGGATTATTATGAGATCAAAGGCTTGGGCGTGCGCCAGACGGGTACCAGATTGTTAAATTCAGATGGCCTGCGCGCCTGGCAAGGCGATCGTGTGGGCGTCTGGCGGGAAAACGGCGTGTGGGACTATGACAGTCAAGGAAAGCCAAAGTTGTTGCGCCCTCACCATTTCGCAGTCGTGGATGGCAAGGCTGTGGATTTTCCCAATGATTTTCTCAAACCTTTCATCAATCGTTTTGGCGAAGCTGTCCGGCAGGAAGACCCTAATGCATTGATCTTCATGGAAGCGGTTCCCCATAAGGGATTACCTCAATGGACGGTGGAGGATATTCCCAATGTTGTGGATGCTTCCCACTGGTATGACGATGTCACCCTGGTCACCAAGCGTTTCCGCTGGTACGCCACGATGGACCTGGCGACGGGGCGGTTGGCCCTGGGCCCCAGGCGCGTACGCCATTTATTCAAACAGGTATTGGGGGAGATGAAAGGCCGGACACGGGAAAAGCTTGGTGATGTGCCCACGTTAATTGGCGAGTTTGGCATCCCTTTTGATATGCACGGCAAGCGGGCATATCAGACCGGTAAGTATCGCAAACAAATTATCGCCCTGGATGCCTCATTCAAAGCGATTGAAGCCAATCTATTGCATGCCACCCTGTGGAACTACACCCCGGATAACACCAACGCGCACGGTGATCTGTGGAATGATGAGGATCTGTCGATTTTCAGCCGAGACCAGCAGGACTATCCGGAGGACATAAACTCAGGCGCACGAGCGCCGGAAGCCTTTATCCGCCCTTATCCCATTGCCACGGCGGGTGAACCCTTGTCGCTGCTTTTTAAATGGCGCAGAGGACGTTTTAACTTTTCCTTCCTCGGTGACCCAGATCTCAATTCCCCAACGATAATATTTGTCCCCAAATTCCATTATGGCGAGGGGATTATTATTGAGGTCTCTGATGGGATATATGACTATGTGCCAGAGGAACAGCGCTTATATTACACCCCTGAAAACAAGTCTGGTGAACATTGGATACGGTTTTCGCGTTCCTAATCCACGTAAATGTGGAGATTTATTGTCTGACCTAATAACTCTTAAATATAAAAAACGAACCTCTGTAAACCGCATATTCTTAGGGCATTTATTAAAGACACATCGGATATATTCTGGATTTCTTCACATTATTGGATATCTGGAGTGAGGACTTTAGTCCGATTGGTTTGATTTTATATGGTTTGTGATGAAATCGAGTAATTTATTTGGCTCTATTCAAAAAATAATTTATACCAATTAGTCAAGGGTCTAAAGCCAGTTACCCCATTATTCAAATTGTTTTGCGATCTAAAGTTAACAAAGAGAAAACTTTTTGAAAGTCATTTACTTATTTGTTTGGAAAAGGATTTAGAACCCGTATTTTTTTAATAATTCCTTGAGGTCATCTGGGTCATCCACCCAAACCTCGGTGTATCCGCAGTTGGCACAGCAGTAACGCGTGACGCTGATGGTCTTGAAAGAGGAGGGCGGCTTGGCGCCGCTGAGCATAGCGGGCGGCTGAATATCGCCGGGCAGACGTACGATCTCCTGCGAATGGCATTTGGGGCATTTTAGATTTTTCATGGCGTCGACGTCCTTTCATGCTTTTGTAAATTCCTCATTATCCTAAGACAGAAATCCTCTCAAAAACTCACAAATTACCCCGCGGGGTACTTTTGCCCCTCATCCGTAGCCATAGTGTAAACGAAACAGCGGTCTGTGATTGCCATAGACCGCTGTTAGTGTTATTTCTGTGGTTTAACGTATATATTAGGGTTCGGGCGTTTCCGTTGAAGTCGGTGAAGGGGTGTTGGTTTGTGTGGGAACCGGTGTGACAATATTCACGGGGATGATCAGAATGTCGCCCACGAGGAGGTCGTTTTCGTCTTCCATCTCATCCAGATCGTTTTGCCTTCGATATTGATTGGTCTCCTCAACAATCCGCTCTACGGTAGAGTTGAACTCTTCAGCCAGTGCATACAAACTATCGCCAGCCCTGACACGATATTCGATCTCGGTGCCTGGGAGGATGTCCGTTGGCAGGGGTGTGGCTGTGGGGAGTTCCTGTCCGGGCGCAGGGATGAGAATTGTCTCGCCGGGGGTGATGAAGCAATTGCTAGAGAGGTCATTCAAGACCAGCAGCACTTCAATATCCACGCCGAATTCTTCTGCGATGGTGGTGCAATTATCATCCTCCTGCACCACATATTCAAATGGTGCAGAAGCTGTGTTAGTAGGCGTAATCGTGGGTGTGTTGGTGATGGTCGGGGTCCACGTCGCTGTTGAAGTTGGTGTTACGGGTGTGGGTGTGGGTGTCTCAGTTGGTGTGGGTGTTTTGCTGCTGAACAACGAGATCTGCAGCCCACCGCCGCCTCCCACGAGATAAATCACCAGGAGGACAATGCCAGCCAGGGCCAACAGGATAGCGACGCCGCCAATGATATAGGGGCCGGCTTTTTGCTTTTTGCGATAAGCAGAGATGATGTTTTTTGCATCCTTTTTGCTCATAAGAATTTCCTTTTCGTATCCGGAACAATCCAATACTTCGCGCTGGACTGCCCCCTTCCTTCAATATTTCGTGGCTTCATTCTAACCGATTATCACTGTTCGGTCGAGTCAATGAAATTATATTCTATATAAATATTTTAATAGCATCAGGATTTGAGTCTACTTGGTGGCCTTAGCTTTCTTTTTAGCAGGTGCGGTTTGCGAACAGTCCAGGATCCGTTTCATGAATTGCCCGGTGTAGGAATGGGACATCTCACATAAGGCTTCGGGTGTGCCCTCAGCGATGATCTCGCCGCCAGCGTCGCCCCCCTCAGGTCCCAGGTCAATGATCCAATCCGCCACTTTAATGATATCCAGGTTGTGTTCAATAATCACCACCGTGTTGCCCTCATCCACCAAACGCTGTAAAACTTCAATTAATCGGTGGACATCTGCCGCGTGCAAGCCGACGGAAGGCTCATCCAGCACATACAGCGTTGAACCGGTTGATCGTCTGGACAGCTCTTTGGAGAGCTTGACCCGCTGTGCCTCGCCGCCGGACAGCGTGGTGGCGGACTGCCCCAGGCGGATATATCCTAAGCCCACATCTTGCAGGGTCTCCAAACGGCGGGTGATCTTGGGGAATGCTTCAAAGAATTCCGCCGCGGTGTCGATGGTCATATCCAGAACATCAGCGATGGTTTTATCTTTGAACTTAATTTGCAGGGTCTCCCGATTGTAGCGCGCGCCGTGACACACGTCGCAGGGGACGTAGACATCGGGCAAAAACTGCATCTCAATCTTGAGCTGCCCCTGGCCAGAGCAAGCCTCACAGCGGCCGCCCTTGACGTTGAAGCTGAACCGGCCTTTCTTGTAGCCGCGCATCTTGCTCTCTGGCAGTTCGGCGTAGAGGTCACGAATGTAGTCGAAAACGCCTGTGTAGGTGCCAGGGTTGGAGCGGGGGGTGCGCCCAATCGGCGACTGGTCAATGTTGATGATCTTATCGATTTGATCAACACCATCGATGGTGTCGTAATCCCCGGGGAAGGTGCGGGCATTGTGCAGTTGCCGCGCCAGCGCCCGGTAGAGGGTGTCAATTAACAAGGAGGATTTACCAGAGCCTGAAACTCCTGTCATGGCGACGAACCTCCCCAATGGGATATCCAGCGTCACGTTTTTAAGGTTGTTTTCCCTGCCGCCTTCTAGGATGAGATGCTGCCCATTGCCGTTGCGCCGTTTATCTGGGATGGGCACGCGCTTGCGGCCGGAAAGGTATGCGCCGGTCAGCGAAGTGGGGTGGTTGATGATCTCCTCTGGCGGTCCTTCGGCGACAATTTGGCCGCCGTGATCGCCAGCGCCCGGTCCAAGATCAACGACCCAGTCCGCCCGGCGGATGGTTTCCTCATCGTGTTCTACAACCAAGACTGTATTTCCAAGGTCCCGCATGCCTTCCAGGGTGACCAGTAAGCGGTCGTTGTCGCGGGGATGGAGGCCGATGGAGGGCTCGTCCAGCACATACAGCACGCCCATCAGCCGAGAACCAATCTGGGTTGCCAGGCGGATGCGCTGGGCTTCACCGCCGGAAAGAGAGCCGGCGGATCGCTGCAGGGTCAGATAATCCAAGCCAACATTGACGAGGAAACCCAAACGGGCTTTAATTTCCTTGAGGATGCGCTGTCCGATGATGCGATCGCGCGCTGTGAAGGGGGAATCATCCCCATATAGGTATTCAATCCATTCCAGGGCTTTTCGGACGGGCCAGATGGTGACCTCGATGATATTCTTGCCGTCAATGGTCACAGCCAGGGCTTCTGCCCGCAGGCGATTGCCGCCGCAGGTCTGGCAGGGCTGGTCGCTCATATAATCGGAAATTTTATTGCGGATGTATTCAGAGCTGGTCTCCCGATAACGGCGTTCCAGGTTGTTGACCACGCCTTCAAAGGAGGCCCGGAAGGAACTCTTACGGCCGTTGCGGCCGGTGAATTCAACTTTGAGCTCCTTGCCGCCTGTGCCGTAGAGGATCTTATTCAGCTTCTCATCCGGTATGTCTTCAACGGGGGCTTCGAGATCAATTTTATAGTGATCGGCAACCGCTTCGAGCATTTGCCAATAATACCCGCCGTCATCCTTGGGGCCGTCCCAGGCCGAGTCGGCGATGGCGCCATTCATCAAGGAAATGGATCGATCTGGGATTAACAGATCGGGGTCAATCTCCTGCCGGCTGCCAAGACCCTGGCAGTCAGGACAGGCACCGTGGGGCGTATTGAAGGAGAAGGTGCGCGGTTCAATTTCGGTGATGATGCTGCCGTGCTCGGGGCAGGCCAGGTGTTCAGAGTATTGAATATCGCGGGGCTCTTCCTCCGAGAGAACTTGCACGGTGACATACCCATCACCGAACTTAAGTGCGGTCTCGACCGAATCCGTCAGGCGGGAACGGGCTGCTTTGGCGTCTTCTTCGTCTTCATGATCGCGCAGGATGACACGGTCCACGACAGCTTCAATGGTGTGTTTTTTATAGCGTTCCAGGTTGAATTCTTCATCCAGGGTGTGGGTTTCGCCATCCACCCTGACGCGCACGAAACCCGCTTTGCGGATTTCCTCGAATACCGCCTGGTAGGTGCCTTTACGTTCCCGCACCAAGGGTGACAGGATTTGCAATCGGCTGTCCTCGGGGAGTTTTTCGATGCCATCCACAATTTCCTGGGCGGATTGCTTTTGCACAACCCGTCCGCAAACCGGACAGTGGGGGATGCCCACCCGGGCATACAGCAGGCGCAAGTAGTCATAGATTTCCGTCACTGTTCCAACCGTCGAGCGCGGGTTGTGGGAGGTGGCTTTCTGGTCGATAGACACCGCTGGGGAAAGCCCCTCAATGGTGTCCACGTCCGGCTTGTTCATCTGCCCCAGGAACTGCCGAGCGTAGGCGGAGAGGGATTCCACATAGCGCCGTTGTCCCTCGGCGAAGATGGTGTCGAAGGCCAAGGAGCTCTTGCCCGAACCAGACAGGCCGGTGATCACCACCAGCTTGTCGCGGGGGATGTCGACGGTAATATTTTTTAGGTTATGTTCGCGTGCCCCCACCACGCGCAGGTTTTCACGTGCAGACATTGTATTTTCACTCATTTTATCAATTATAGCACAAATGTTTTATTTAATTACTGGCGTATTAACGCGCAATTGATGATTATACCCGTCCAAATTATGGAGCGTGAGTCTATGTTGTTAGTATGAAGATACTTTGATATTGATATATTCCAAAGATTAAATCTATAGAGAATCAGAACCTCAATTGAAAAATTTAGTTATATAATTAGGACGTCCGTAAACCATCAAAGGAGTCTGTATGGAATCAAAAGAGGAAAAGCGCGCAAAATTTGCCTGGGTGATGTATGACTGGGCGAATTCTGCTTTTGTCACCACCATCACAGCCGCTGTGCTGCCCGTTTATTATTCCAGTGTTGCTGCAGCCACCCTTCCGCCATATCAACGCACTGCAAACTGGAGTTTTACGACCACCATTGCCTTGCTGCTGGTGGCTTTCCTGGGGCCGATCCTGGGCGCCATGGCGGACTTCAGCGGCGCGAAGAAAAGGTTCCTCACCATCTTCGCCGTAACAGGCATGATTGGGGCGGGCTTGTTGTTCTTCGTCACCGAGGGGCGGTGGCTGATGGCCTCCCTGTTCTACATCATCGGCAATGTGGGTTTTTCTGGGGCGAATGTCTTCTACGATTCCCTGCTCCCCCATGTGGCGGAGGAAGACGAGCGGGACCAACTCTCCTCAAAGGGTTATGCCTTTGGCTACCTGGGCGGCGGGATCCTGCTGGCGGTCAACCTGGTGATGATCATGACCGCGCCGGACGCCCCCACGACAGCTTTGATGAGCCGCATCAGCTTCTTGATGGTCGCTGTATGGTGGCTGATCTTCACCATCCCCCTGTGGCGCTGGGTGAAAGAACCCACCCGCCGGCTGTTGAAAGGCGAGGAGGACTTCAACCCCGTTCAGGCCAGTTTCAGCCGCCTGGCGCGCACCTTTGGCCGCATCCGAGAGTATAAGGAATTATTCAAGTTTATCGTGGCTTTCTGGTTGTATAACAACGGCATCGGCACGATCATCACCATGGCAACGATTTACGGCACGGAATTAAATTTCAGCGAGACGACCACCATCGGGACTCTGTTAATGGTGCAGTTTGTGGCGATTCCGTTTTCTTTCCTTTTCGGTTGGATGGGGAAGAAGATCGGGACCAAGAAATCGATCCTGATCAGCCTGGTTGTTTACACAGTGATCGCCATCGGCGGTTACTTTATGGTTGAGGAACTCCATTTCTGGATTCTGGGCTTCGGCGTGGCGATGGTGCAGGGCGGCAGTCAGGCCCTCTCGCGGTCCTTGTTCAGCCGTATGGTGCCCAAGAGCCAGTCCGCCGAGTTCTATTCCTTTTTCAGCGTCAGCGAAAAGGTGGCGGGGACGGTCGGGCCGCTGTTGTTCGGCGTGGTCAGCTCCCTGATGGGCGGCAGTCGCTTATCCATCGTCTCGTTGATCGTTTTCTTTATCATCGGCGGTTTTCTGCTGACGCGGGTAGATGAGGAAGAGGGTATGCGCGTGGCCAGGAGAGAGGAAGACCGGCTGGTGCGGGCTTCGTTGTTGGAAGAATAGAATTTTAATATTCAAACATCATATAAAGCACATAGAGGCGTCAAAATTACGACGCCTCTATGTTTTTCCCAACTCAATTTTGAAAGAGAAAACCTAATCTGATAAATAAGCTTGCACGGCTTGAAATCGCCCAAGGGTATGGTCAATCAATTCCTGGACGCTGTTTTCAAAAGATGCTTGCGATTTCAGCATGGTGGCGGCTTCTGTCTCCGCCAGCACAGAAGCTTCAATCAGGCCGTGATAGTTTTGATAGGTTTCGGCCATATCCTCAGGGACGAAGACCGTCTCCACCACTTCGCCTAAGTAAGCTTCGTATTGCGCTTTGTAGACGGGGTCATCCATCAGGAAGCGGATCAGCGGCCAGCGGTCTGTGACCTCATCCATTCCCAGTGAGAGGGTGCCGCGCTTGCCGATATTGTTGCCAGAACCTGACAAGGCCATATTGTTGTCCCAGGGGATCCAGGTGATCAACCCGTCCTCTGGGTCAGTGTAGAGAAAGTAATTGTGACTCATCACGCCGTAGGTGTCCCAATTTTGCACCACCGTATTCACCGCCAGCCAGCGCAGGAAGGTATCCACATCAAACACGGTTTCCAAGCCCTCACGCCAAGCCTGCGGGTCGGTCATGCGGTTTTCTGCATGGAGTACGTCGAAAAGGCTGAGGATATCGCTGTAGTCATCCTCATCCTGGTTGCTTTCCTTGTCGAAGGATTGTTCATTGAATGTTCCCTGTGCGAAAGTCGCGCCGGTCCCATCTGGTTTATACAGGTTGCCCTCATCGCTGATGAATTGTTCTTCAATCACCGTATCTTCCACCATTTCGACCATGGTGTACAGCCCGAAATAGACCGGTCCTTTGCCATAATCCACATAGACCTCATAAAAAGCCGTGTGTGCGGAGGGCACGCCGAAGTCACGGAAGATGTCGGCGGTCACTTTCTCCCGCAGGCAAGAATCATCGCTGAAGTTGCTGGATAGGGAAAGCTGTTTGAAGCCGTAGAAACGTTGGTCGTCAATCTCGGGATACTCGTTTTCAAATTGGTCAAAGTCCAGTTTGAAGGGAATCTTCAGGTTTCCTGAGGACCAGGCGCTGCGCAAGGAGGAATTGCCCTTGAAGCGGATGCCGACGTTCTCCCATGATGTGCCTTCAAATTCAATCGTGGCTGTCACCCAGACGGGATTCTCGTCGGTGAAGTCCATATCCCCCCCGCCGCCTTCCGGATGCTGCCACCCCTCTGGGGGGACGAAGCCGTCCTCGCCTGCTCCTTCAGGTCTTCCTTCGTCATTGGGCGTCCCAGCGGGGTAGTCACCCTGGGGTATATCCCCTTGGGGAGGGTCTTCGCCTTGCGGACGTTTTTGAGGAAATTCGCCTTGGGGCATATTTCCGCCGCGCCCCATGCCCCCTCCCGCCCCAAATTCTCCCATTAAGTCCGTCATGTTCGCCGTCATTGTTTCCCAGTTTTCTTCACTGATGGAGATCGTAATTTTGTTGACCTTATCCTGTGGAAAGACGGTTTCATAGTTTGGGTCAACATCGTTACTGTGAGTTTCCTCAGTCCAGCCTTCCGGCCTTTCCGCCGAGGGTTTATCCCCATCTTCGGATTGAGCTGATGCTTCTTTGAAAAGGGAACCCGCAGCGTCTTCGAGGAAGCTGCACCCATTCATAGAAATTAGGGCCAACAGGATGATAAAGATCAACAGGAGCTTTTTCATTGCCGTGATCCTTTCTGGCGAAATTTTTGAGATGGGGTGAGTTCTGGCCGGTAAAAGACTTTAATTTCAGCGACATCATGCAGAAAATCAACCTTCCCGATCTCAAATCGGAGGATATCCAACCCAGTACGTTCGCGCAAATCCTTAAGCAGGGCCTCATAATGTTCAGGCTTGATCAATTCGATCTTCTCATAGGTGACCGTCTTTCGAGCTTCGTAGCGGAAGCCCAAGGCCCGTTCGATGATGAAAAAGACGGCTAAAATGACCAGGTTGGCGATGGCGGTTTCAATAAATAAGGATTCGCTGATTAAAATCACGTTGATCACCGGCAGCGCCATCAAGATAAAGAGATAGGTCATTTCCCGAACGGGCAGTTGTTCGGTGCGGTAGCGCAGGATGGAAAAGATGGCAAATAGGCCAAACCCGAACTCGATGCTGATATCCGCCTGACCGAAAAGGGAGGCGACCAGGAAAATGCTGATATTGAAGGTGAAGAAGGTGAGCACATAGCCCTTGTCCCGTTCAGATGGAAAGTAAATACCCAGGACGATGATGCAGGTCATAGCCAAGTCAACGAGCAGGGCGATCAGAAGCATACCGTAAGTTGTCATTCGTTAAGTCCTCCGATAATTAATTTTTGAAGGTCAAGCAAAAGCGGTTTGAAATTGTTGCGCTTGAGCTGGGGATAAGCCAGCGCCACCCCTACGCAATATTTGCTGAAGCTGGTCGGGCGGCGTCCGGCATCTCGCATGTGTTGAATGAAAGCTGAACGGACGGAGAATCGCGGCTGTTTCACCTCTGCCACCACCACCCCCGGCAGCGCAAATTGAGTTGTGGAACTCAGGAAGCGAATATCAAAGTCAATGGATAACCGTTCCTGATCATGTTTGCTGACCAGGGCGATGCGGTAGAAGCTGTTGACGATTTTTGGTATGTAGATATGTTCATTGAGGGGAAAGGTTTTCTGGAGAAAGGATTTAATTTTTGGCGATTCTTCCATGGGTGATTCCACAGCGGGCAGCCGGCTTTTTTGGGTGCGGTCGTGATTATCCTTGCGTTTCACTTCCAAAAAATCCAGGTCTGAGTTCAGGTAAGAACGCACCCGGAGCTTGAAGCGATCGCGCTGCCCGTTATGGTGCTGGCGATAGAGTTCGAAATCTGGGGTGTCGTAATAGCGGGTCTTATAGCGCTGCATTCGCAATCCATCCACTTCCAGGATGTTGTAGTCATCCGCCAAGTCTCTCAAGATGTCGGGCAGCAGCGATTCATGGAACAGGTATTTGGTGTCCATCCGTTTCTGCAGGCGCGCCGCCTTAATTTCCTCAAGGGACACAGGTTCGAAAGTTTTTAGTATTTTTCGCAATGTATGGGTATTTTCGTTGGGCTGGGTGATTTCCTCCAACCGGGTTTCCTGTGTGAGTTTGGGTTTTATGATCTGCATAAACGATTTCCTTTTTTCAAGTGTCTCTATCATAGCGCCCACTCATAAAGTTTTGATAAAGATGACTGCTTGAGTAGAATTCATGCTTTACATGTGAATTAAAAGGCATATAATTTTAGTGATTATTTTTCATTTTCTTAGGAGCCTTTATAAGTTGAGATCATTCAGAGTGGCCTTGCTGGCCAATTTAAAGAAAAACGCCCCCCATTGGGAGGGCATGCCGGAGGATCAATGGGATGACCTGGACAGCGAAAAAACCATCCAGGCGCTGCTGGATGCCCTGCGGGCCGGCGGCCACACCTGCGAGTTCCTGGAAGGCGATGCCACCATTATCGATACGGTTCGAAAATACAAGCCGGACATTTGCTTCAATATCTGCGAGAGTCATTTTGGTGATGCGCGGGAAGCGCAAGTGCCTGCCATTCTGGAAAAGCTGCAAATTCCCTACACTGGATCGAAAGTGCTGTGCCTGGCATTGGGGTTGGACAAGCCCATGACCAAGCGCGTTCTGACCTATCACGACCTGCCCACCCCGGACTTTCAGACCTTTGAACGGGTGGATGAGCCCCTGGACCCAAGACTACAATTTCCATTGTTCGTCAAACCCAGCCGCGAAGGGACGGGCATGGGTGTCTCAGCCAAGTCCATTGTCAAGAACGAAGATGAACTGCGAGAACAGGTAAGCCTGATCATTGAGCGTTATCATCAAGCCGCATTGGTGGAGACCTTTATTGACGGCCGAGAGGTCACCGTGGGCATGGTGGGTAACTTGGTTGGGCCGGTAGCACGTCGCCTGCCCCATAATGATGACCTGCCGCGCATCCAGGCAGGCTTGCGCTTCTTCCCGCCGATGGAGGTGGATTTATCGCCTTATCTGGATACGGACGCGGTATATGCCAACCGACTGAAGGTAGCTTTAGCAGACCAGCTCAACTACATCTGCCCGGCACCCTTAGACGATGACATGGGGGATGAGCTCAACTGGTTGGCAGCCGCCGTGTTCCGCGTGACAGGTGCGCTGGACGTGGCAAGGGTGGATTTCAGGCTGAATGTTCAGGAAGATTGGAAACCATACATTTTAGAGATTAACCCCCTGCCCGGGCTGTCACCAGGCATCTCGGATATCGTGATCGAGGCTGCGGCAGAAGGCGTGGATCATCCCACGCTGGTCAACTTGATCCTGGAGACGGCGCTGCGCCGTTATGGGATGATTGAATAAGGGTGGTTTTTGTAACCAGGGTTTAGAATTTCTTCCACCATAGTCCGGTGCATTCCGGCACGATCACACCCGCTTCCGTGAATTGCATGGGCATGGGGTCAACCCCAAAGAAGAAGCGGGTTAACTGATTCGCTTCTGTTTTATTATTAAAGTAGTAATCCGTGCGCACCCAGGTGGACTCAAATCCATGGGTATTCAGATAATCCAGATACTCGACCAACACATCCGGTGCATGAGGGCGTTCAAAGCCTGTCCCCAGGGACTCGATCAGAATCAGCTTTCCCACCGGTTTGAGGACCCGCTTTGCCTCAGCCAATGCCCTCTCAAGGGAGGCCCGCCAGTTCTCACCGATGTGGATAGCGGCGTAACAAAAACTCCAGCCGGCAAGGATCACGTCGGCGGTATCTGAGGCGAAGGGCAGTGCCAAATGGGATTCCAGGCTCAGCCCCCAATTCATTTGTGGGAGTCCTTCCAATTGTTTTTTGGCAAAAGCCAGCATGTGATGGGAGATATCCCCCGCAAGTAATTGATCAATGAGGGGTGCGATTAGTCGGCTGACCCTTCCGGTGCCTGCACCTAATTCAATGACCCTCTTACCGATGAGGGAATCGATCGCCATTATGGCGGGGAGCAGATTATGCTGGTAATCCTCGCGGGACACGAGGGCATGGTAGCGTTCAGCTTCGCTTTTGTAGATATGGCTCAGGTCTGGCATGACTGGTGACTTGATATCTCCCCACTAATAAGGCTCATCCGGTCCGGGCCAGCCGAAGCGGCTGAAATCCACCCGATCCTTTTCATCGAATTCAACACCTTCCTCTTCCAGGATGGCGCGCTGCATGGCGTTGCCGATGCCGTCGCCATGGACGCTGATCTTGCCTTTGGCGTTGATCACCCGCTGCCAGGGGACGTCGGGCGCTTTGCCGCTTTTCAGTGCTGCCATGGCATAGCCCACCATGCGGGCGGTGCAGCCGCCGACTAATTCCGCAATCCTGCCGTAGGTGGTCACCTTTCCGGACGGCACCCGCCGCACCATGGCGTAAATCCGGTCATAAAGGCGATCATCATCAGCCATTCTCAAGATTCCTTATGGGCTTTCAGGGAAAAGATCACAGGCAGCGGGACGGGCATATTGGGGAAGCGATACCATCCATCCTCACACAGCACCATCTCCGGGTAAATAGGCTCCGCCATTGCGCTGAACTCATGAAAGAAATCCAGGTGGAGACCGGCCTGGAGGACAGCGTCGATCACGTCGCTGACTGCCCAAGACCATTCATAGCTGGGGTTCTTGACGCTATAGTTGGGGTCCATGTAATCCGGCCCCTCCTCATCCCAGACATAGGGCGCTTCCTGGTGGAAATAAGCATATTCAAACTGCCATTTTCCTTCCTCATCAAAGGTGTAGTACAGAGGGTGGGCATCCATGATGTAAAAAAAGCCGCCCGGCTTGAGGCGCTGCGCGATGATCCGCCCCCAGGCCTTCAGGTCTTTCAGCCAGCACAGCACGCCGATGGATGTGAAGACGATATCAAATTGCTCCTCCAAATGTTTGGGGAGGTCATAGATATCGGATTGGATAAAGGTCGCAGGCAGACTGGAACGCTGCGACAAATCTTTGGCGGCTTCAATCGCTTTTGGGGAAAAGTCCACCCCTGTCACGGCTGCGCCTTCCCGGACCCAAGCCAGGCTGTCCAAGCCGAAGTGGCATTGCAGGTGGAGCAGAGACAGGCCTTCCACATCCCCAACTTCTTCCAGTATCTTTTTCGGCAGCCAGGATTCACCGGCCAGAAACCGTTCCACGCCGTAAGATTTCAGGTGGACGGGTGTGATCTCATCCCATAAGGCGCGGTTGCCATCCCGCGCTTGTTCATAAGGTATTTGTTTCGTTTTGCTCATAGGATGGTTATGACTCCAGAATGTGATTAGGAAAGGAATTCACGCAGGTCGCTGCTGTGGCTGGGATGACGCAGTTTGCGCAGCGCTTTGGCTTCAATTTGCCGGATGCGCTCCCGAGTGACGTCGAAGTGTTGGCTGACCTCTTCCAGGGTGTGGTCCTTGCCGTCGTAAAGGCCGAAGCGCAGTTCGATCACCTGACGCTCCCGTTCAGACAAGGCTGAAAGGCAGCGCTTGACCTGTTCCCGCAAGATCTCTTTTGCGGCGGCATCCAAGGGCGCGGCAGCCTCCTGATCTTCAATGAAATCGGCCAGGGTGCTGTTATCCTCATCGCCGATCGGACGCTCCAGGGAGACCGGCTCTTCTGCGGTTTTGAGAATATCGGTGACCTTATCCGTGGCGTCTTCCCAGACAATGGCAAGCTCCGGATCAAGGGAGGAATCCGACTCTGCGGATAAACGGATGGCTTCAATCGTCTCTTCATCCATGAAATCAGTCTCGAGGGCGATTTCCTCAAAGGAAGGTTCCCGTCCCAATTGCTGGGTTAGATCGCGCTGAATGCGGATAACCCTGGAGATGGATTCATACATGTGAACCGGAATACGGATGGTGCGGGCATTTTCTGCGATATGCCGGCTGATGGCCTGACGGATCCACCAGGTGGCATAGGTGCTGAATTTATATCCCAAGGTGGGATCAAACTTCTCAACGGCTCGAAGCAGCCCCATATTGCCTTCCTGGATCAAATCGAGGAAGGAGATGCCACGGTTCATATATTTCTTGGCGATGCTGACCACCAAGCGCAGGTTGGCCTGGATCAGCGCCTGGTTTGCTTCTTCGTTCAGAAAATGAATAGCGGCAATGTTTGATTGCAATGTCTCTTCATCCGGCAAGTTATCCTCAAAAAACGAAGGGCTTGGAAGTTTTGGGTTTTCCTTCAAGGAGGTCAGGAGGGCATCCGCTGTTTCGATTGGGATGAGATAAAAACAGAGAAAAGTCTTAAAAATTAGCTTGATGACCTCGTCTAATTTTTTCGGTGCCACCCAATAATTTTGTTCAAGGAAGGTGCGAAAATATGATGGTTCGTTGATTTGCCAGGCCTGACGGAGAAGTTGTGCTTCGCTGAGGGTTGATGCAAAATCGGGTAAATGGCCTTTATTTTTTCTCACAGCGTTTTTCAATAATTTACAAACGCTGGTTAACTCATCATAGATCTTGAGGGCCATGGTTTTTGACCGATCTTCTTCAGAGTCGGGCATGGCTTTGAACAATTTCTCCAACAGGTCAAATGCCTTCATCCGGCTTGACAGCCAGAATTCGTGATCGGCGGTCAGCAGGTCAATCCGTCCAATTTCGCGCAAATACAAGCGGACAGGGTCATCAGATGTGGCGAGAATTGCAGGAATCGCCGCAGATCTGGAACTAGAATTTTCTCTTTCCAGTTGGCGATCTCCTAATTCTGATGGGGTCAATTTCTCAGCCATGATTAACGTCCGATAGTTTCGGTTGAAAGCCCTCCACTTGAAATTGATTCAATAACGGAGTGATTCTATCACGACATTTACAAACGAGTCTTCCCTTGCGAAAATGTCTGTTGCAAGGCTTGGTCCAGTTTGGCGCGCACCCGAATATATTCCAGACTCAATTTTCCATAATCGAGGGGTTCTTCCCCGCGTTCATCCTCATCTTGCGATTGTAGGAAAACGAGCTGATCCAAGCTCTCATCAATCCGGATGCGGCGCAGCCTGATGAAAGAGAGGATCAGGGATTCGAGAACCGGAGAGTCGGGCTGGAACCGCCAATCCGGATAGAGATCATCATCCCCGGTTGTTTCCAGGTAAGGCGTGAGCATTTCCGGTGCGGTTTGGCCCCGAATGAAATCCAGCGGTGCTTCCTGATCTTGTTCCAAAGCTTGTTTTATGACTTTGAAGATTTCTTTGATATCCGTATGAGTGAAGTCATCCGCATGCATGCAGGCCAATTCAAATTCCCGGAATGTCCGATTGATAAAGTGCAGCAGGGTTGGATCAGCGATTAAGGCCTTGATGCAGTTCTTCTCCAGTTGGCGGTGGCCAACGGTGACAGGGGATGAGGCTTCAGGGGCCGGGAAGGTTTGTCCCCGCCTGTAGGGCTTTCGCCGGCGAGGGGCACCGCCGGAGTAGCTTCGCACCAGAGCCCTTTCGTCCACTTTCAGCAGACGCGCCAGGCGCTGGCGATAGGCTTCCCGCTCAACGCTGCCCTTTACGTCCTCAATCAGGGGCAAGACCTGGCCGGCGATGATCTCTTTTGTTTTGGGGTCTTCCACGTTCTTCTTTGCCGCCAGGGTTTCCATTACATGGATGATGATGGGTTTGGCCTTCTTGACAAGATCCTCCCACAGGTCGGGATCCTCTAAGGCGATCTCGTCGGGGTCCAATCCATCGGGCAGGGTGGTGACTCGGATATCGGCCCTGAGGCGGCCTTCCACCTGCATTAACCCCCGGGCGTTAAAGATGGGATCGCCCTCACGATCCATGGTTTCCCGGGCGGTTTCCAGCCCCCGCAGGGTGGCTTTTTCGCCTGCCGCGTCCGGGTCTAGGGCCAGGACGATGTTGCGGGAATAACGTTTGATCAGGCGGAATTGATCTTCTGTCAACGCGGTGCCCATCGGAGAGACGCAGTTTTTAAAATTCGCCTGATAGGGGCCAATGACGTCCAGATAGCCTTCCACGATCACCGCCTGGTCTTTTGAGCGAATCTCACGCCGGGCCATATCCAATCCGTAGAGCAAGCGGCTTTTATCGAAGACGGCTGTTTTGGGCGAGTTGAGGTATTTCGGCACATCATCTGGACGCAGTATCCGGCCGCCAAACCCTGCCATGCGGCCGCGGTTATCCCGGATGGGGATCACCAGACGGTGGCGGAATCTATCATAAACGCCGCCGATTTCTCGTTCAGAGACCAGGCCGGCGTTGAGCAGGTCTTCTTCGGTGATGTCACGGGAGGTCATATATTGGGTGAGGTCGTCCCAGGAGTCTGGGGCGTATCCCAGGGCAAAGGCGTCAATCGTTTCATCGTTGAGTTTCCGCCTGTAGAGGTATTCCAGGGCTTCCTGGCCTGCATCCGTATGGCGCAGTTGATGCTGAAAGAAAGTCACGGCCATGCTGAGGACCTCTCGCAGGTGTTCATTCTCTTCGACCTGTTCCTGCTCCTCAGGGGTGAACTCATGCAGTGTGACACCCGCCCGGTCCGCCAGATGGCGCAGGGCTTCAGGGAAGTCCCAGCCCTCACGCTTCATCACAAAGCTGAAAACATCGCCGCCTTCATTGCACTGCCCGAAGCAGCGCCAGGTTTGGGTGTCCGGAAAGACGACAAAGGCCGGCGTCTTGGTGTTTGGGTGGAAGGGACAAAATCCTGTATAATTTTTCCCGGAATGGCGCAGCTTCACCGTCTCAGAGACGATGTCTACGATATCCAATCTGGATTTAATTTCATCAACAGCGGTCATAATTTTCGTATCCTACATGGATTATACGGGAAAGCGCGGGAATCAGGGGAGTAGTCATCTGGTGAAGGGTGAGATGGGAATGGTGAATAGTGAAACAACGCCCTTCAATACCCCATTCACCATGCCCGATTCACACGATCATTTACCAACGCTGGTGGACCTGTTCGCGGATGTAGCGGTCATAAATCTCGCGGATTTTTTCCATTTTCTGATCGTCAAAGGCTGGAATGTCTGACGCCGCGGCGTTTTCCCCTGCCTGTTTGGGATTCTTTGCGCCGGGGATGGCTAGGCTGACGGCATCGAACATCAGAATCCAGCGCAGAGCAAATTGAGCCATGGTGTAGTCCGCTGGCACCAGCTCACGTAATTCGTCCACTGCTTTTAATCCAGTTTTGAAGTTCACACCAGCAAAGGTTTCGCCCACATCAAAGGCTTCTCCCTCACGGTTGTAATTGCGATGGTCGTCCTTTGGGAAAGTGGTCTTTTCCGACATCTTACCTGTCAGCAGGCCGCTGGCCAGAGGAACCCTGGCTAAGATGGCCACGTTTTGCTCCTTGGCAAGAGGGAAGAACAGTTCCGAGGGCCGTTGCCGGAAAATATTGAAGATGATTTGAACGCTTACCACATTCGGGTATTCCAGGGCTTTGATGCCCTCCTCCACCTTTTCAACGCTCACGCCGTAGTGTTGAAGCTTTCCGGCCTGGACGAGGTCGTCCATGATGCTGAACACTTCAGGCCTGTAATACACCTCGGTCGGCGGGCAGTGCAGTTGCACCAGGTCCAGCGTCTCAACCTCAAGGTTAATTAAGCTGCGCTCGACAAAGGCGGTCAGGTTTTCCCGATTGTAGCCTTCAGCGATGTGGGGATCCAAACGCCGTCCCGCCTTGGTGGCAACGTGAATTTCCCTGTCCGGGAAATCTTTGATGACTTCAGCTACCAGACGCTCGCTGCGCCCATCGCCGTAAACATCGGCCGTGTCAATGAAGTTCACGCCGTTCTCAATGGCCGTGCGCAGCGCGTTAAGGGCATCCTTCTGGCTGACGCTGCCCCAATCACCGCCGATGGCCCAGGCGCCAAAGCCGATCTCAGAGACCTGCCAGCCGGTTTTTCCAAATGGTCGATACTGCATGAGATGATCCTTTCCGAATAATTTTGCGAAATAAATTTGTGTGAATAACAATTACAATAAAAAATCCGCTGTATGATTAAGCTTAATCATACAGGATTTTTCACTTTGGGACATCAGGAGTTTTAGATGAAGCGTTTTCTTCTGTGGATTTGGCGTGAGATTCCTATACCTTTTGCTCTGCGGTATTTATTCTTGTGGCTGTTCAACCAAAAATTTTTGGTGGGCGTTGATGCGTTAATCGTCAACGATGGCAATGAGGTTTTGCTGTTTAAACATTCTTATCGCAAGGACATTCCGTGGGGCTTACCTGGCGGCTGGTTGAAGAAGGGCGAGGATCCCGTTCGAGCTATCCAACGGGAAATTTTTGAAGAGGCTGGGTTTCATGTCCGCATTCTCCACCCGCTGCTAGTTGAAAAGTCCGAAAAATATTCCAGGATTGACATCGTATACCTCGGAGAATTGGCAGGGGAGAATGCATTTATTCCTTCTGAAGAAGTAAGTGCTGCCCATTTTTTCCCGATAGAGGGACTGCCAAAGATTATTAACAATCAGGAGAAGATCATCAAGGATTATTTCAAAGTATAAGAAGTGCAAGTGGGATAGTTGAAAAAAAGGCGCTGAAAGTTCAGCGCCTTTGGTGGTTTTGATTATAAATGTTTTTCTACGGCAGCCGGTTGTCGTAGCTTTGCAGGGCTTTCATGTAATTGGCTCGTTCAAAGGCAGCGGGATTCTCCACCTTCTTTTGGCTCATCACGCCGCGCATCTTCTCTACGGACGAATGTTCGTAAGCCGTCATCCAGTTTTCCATCTCGGCCAGCATTGCGCCGGCTTGTCCAACGCCGTTGGCCACAAACTCCGATGCCACTTGGGCTACGTTCGCCCCAGCCATCACAGCTTTGGCAAGGTCGAGGCCGTTGTGTACGCCTGTGGTCAGGGCCAGGTCTGCTTCAAACCGGCCATAGAGGAGCGCCATCCAGCGCAGTGGCAGGAGCAGCTCTGCGGAGGTGGAGAGATGCAAGGTGCTGTCCACTTCCAGGTTTTCGATATCAATGTCGGGTTGAATAAAGCGGTTGAACAGCACGACGCCTTCGGCTCCGGCTTCAACCATGAGGTTAATGAAATTGGGAAGGGCTGTGAAAAATGGGCTCAATTTGACCGAAACCGGGATTTTTGTATTATCACAGACAGCTTTTACCAGTTCGTAATAATTGTCCTCCATTTGGCAGGCTTCAATGTCGGGATTGGTGGGGATATAATAGGTGTTCAATTCCAGGGCGTCCGCACCCGCTTGTTCCATCTTCTGTGCATAATCAATCCAACCGGTATTGGAAACGCCATTCAGGCTGCCAATGATGGGGATATCCACAGCTTCCTTATTCTTTTGAATTTGCTTCAGGTATTGATCTGGCCCGACGTTGTATCGCTCCAGGTCAGGAAAATAATCCAGGGATTCGGCGAAGCGGTCTGTGCCGCGTTCCATAAAATAATTGAAAGCCAGGCTGTCATGGGTAATTTGTTCTTCAAAAAGGGAATACATGACTACCGCGCTGATGCCTGCATCCTCCATTTCCTTGACATAGGATGTCTTTTTTGAGAGGGCTGAGGCCGCTGCCACCAGGGGGTTCTTCAGTTCAAGTCCTAGGTATTGGGTCTTGAGATCCATTATCTTCCTCCGAGAGTATGTTATGGGGTTGGGTTTATATAACAATCAAAAAAAATGGTGATGAACCAATGTTCATCACCATTATTATACTTGTCTGAAAACGCTGAATCCAAATTTTATTCTTCGGCTTCAGGTTTCGTATATTGCATATTTGCCATTTGCTGATAAAGGTTCCAGCGGCTTGCAGCGTCGCTTTGGGCTTTCTCCATTAGCATTTCAGCGCGTTCCTCATCACTCTGTAGGAGCATCCGGTAGCGTGTCTCGTTGTAAGCATAATCTTTAACCGGTATGGTGGGCTCTTTGGAGTCCACGGAGAGGGGATTCTCACCCTGCGCACCTAATTCAGGATTGTAGCGATACAGCGGCCAGATGCCAGATTTCACGGCCAGGTCTTGCTGCTGTAAACCGAGTTTCATGTCAATGCCGTGGGCGATGCAGTGGGTGTAAGCGATAATCAGTGATGGCCCGTCATAAGCTTCCGCTTCACGGAAAGCCTGCAGGGTTTGCCGATCACTGGCGCCCATAGCTACTCGTGCCACATAAACATAACCATAGGACATGGCCATCATGCCCAGGTCCTTCTTGGGCAGGTCTTTACCGTTGGCAGCAAATTTTGCCACTGCGGCTCGTGGGGTCGCCTTGGAGGATTGACCGCCCGTGTTGGAGTAAACCTCGGTATCCAGAACGAGCACGTTGATATCGCGTCCGGATGCCAAAACGTGATCCAAACCGCCGTAGCCGATGTCATACGCCCAGCCATCGCCGCCGATGATCCAGACACTCTTACGCACGAGATAATCCGCAATCGAAAGCAAGTTGCGGGCAGCGGGGGTATCCAATTCCTTGAGTTTATCTTTGAGCTGAGCAACCCGTGTGCGTTGGGCTTCTAATTCCTCTTCGGTCTTCTGGCTGGCGTTTAAAATTGCTTCAGCCAGGTCATTACCAACCTCATCCGCCAGTTTCTTGAGCAGCTCATTGGCAAATTCGACAAATTTATCAATCGTCAGGCGCATGCCCAAACCAAATTCAGCGTTGTCCTCAAACAGCGAGTTCGACCAGGCAGGCCCGCGTCCTTCAGCGTTGAAGGTGTAAGGCGTGGTGGGCAGGTTGCCGCCATAGATCGAGGAACAACCCGTAGCATTGGCGATCACCATCCGGTCGCCAAATAATTGGGTAGCCAGCTTGATGTAAGGGGTCTCACCACATCCAGCGCACGCGCCGGAGAACTCAAACAGCGGCTCTAATAGTTGTGAATTTTTCACCGTATGAGAGGTAAAGCTCTTGCGGTCCGGGAAGGGGATCGATGTAAAGAAGTCCCAATTTTCGGCTTCCTGCTCGCGGATTGGGGGCTGCGGCGCCATGTTGATCGCTTTGCGTCCCGGGTTCTCCCGATCCTTGGCAGGGCAGGCTTCCACGCACATGCCACAACCGGTGCAGTCCTCGGGGGCTATCTGCACGGTGAACGCCCAGCCATCACGGAATTCGCGGAACTTGGCATCGGTGGACTTGAAGGTCTCCGGTGCGCTCTTGAGATAAGATTTCCCATATACCTTGGTGCGGATGGTGGCATGCGGACAAACAAATGAGCACTTACCACATTGAATACACAGATCTGGTTCCCAAACCGGGATTTCGAGGGCGACATTGCGCTTTTCCCATTGGGTTGTCCCCGTGGGGAAGGTGCCGTCCACCGGCATCTCGCTGACTTTCACCTCATCGCCGCGCCGGTCAATGATCCTGCCCAATACGTCTCGCACATATTCCGGTGCTTTCTCAGGAACTGGCGGGAGCATGGGGATTGTGCTGGTGACCTTGTCGGGCACTTCGACTTTAACCATATGCTCAAGCGCACTGTCTACAGCCGCATAGTTTTGCTTGACAACAGCATCGCCGCGTTTGCCGTAGGTTTTTTTGATCGATTTCTTGATCTCTTCAATCGCCTGTTCTTTGGGCAAAATGCCGCTGATGGCGAAGAAGCAGGTTTGCATAATCGTATTAATGCGCTGGCCCATGTTGGTCTTTTGGGCAACTTCATAGGCATCGATGCAGTAGAATTGCAATTTCTTCTCGATCAAGGCTTCCTGCACCTTGGCGGGTAAGTGATCCCAAACCTCTTCGGGGGCATAAATGCTGTTGAGCAAGAAAATGCCGCCGGGTCGGGCATATTTGAGCATATCAAATTTTTCAAGGAAGTTAAACTGGTGGCAAGCCACAAAGTTCGCTTCCTTTTCTGAGATCAAGTAAGGCGCACGGATCGGCCGGGGGCCGAAGCGCAGGTGCGATACGGTCACTGCGCCAGATTTCTTCGAGTCATACTGGAAATAACCCTGGGCAAAGTTTTCTGTATCCTCGCCAATGATCTTGATGGAGTTCTTATTTGCGCTCACGGTGCCGTCGGCGCCGAGGCCAAAGAACATCGCTTGGACGACATCGTCACGTAAAATCTCAAAGGATGGGTCCCATTCCAGGCTGGTGTGGGTCACATCATCGAAGATACCAACGGTGAAGTGGTTCTTGGGGGTGTCCTTTTTCATTTCATCGAACACACCTTTAACCATTGCCGGTGTAAATTCTTTGGATGAAAGACCGTAACGTCCGCCGATCACTTTAGGCATTTTCTCAAAGGGGGCGATACCCGTTTCCATGCCTTCCTTAATGGCATTCACCACATCCAGGTAGAGCGGTTCGCCGCTCGCGCCAGGTTCCTTTGTGCGATCTAAGGCTGCAATCACCTTGACTGTGCTGGGCAATGCCTCCATCAGGTGTTGAACAGAGAAGGGGCGGTAGAGACGAACAGAAACCACGCCAACTTTTTCACCTTGCTTCTGCAACGCCTTGGCGGTTTCTTCGGCTGTCTCTGTACCCGAAGCAATCAAAACGACCACGCGCTCGGCATCGGGGGCGCCCACATAATCAAACAGGTGATAGGTTCGGCCGACCTGTTCGGCAAAGGCGTCCATCACTTCCTGAACGATCTCGGGGGTCTTCTCATAGAAGGGGTTCACCGTTTCACGTCCCTGGAAGAAGACATCCGGGTTCTGAGCGGTGCCGCGCAGCACTGGATGATCAGGGGAGAGCGCACGGGCACGATGTTCTGCAATCAGATCATCATCAATCAACGCCCGTAGATCATCCTCATCCAGGCGCTCGATCTTGCTGATCTCATGTGAACTGCGGAAGCCGTCAAAGAAATGCATGAACGGTACCCGCGAGCGGAGCGTGGCTGCCTGGGCAATCAACGCCATATCCTGTGATTCCTGTACTGACCCGCTGGCCAGCATCGCAAAGCCAGTGGATCGTGCAGCCGTCACATCGGAGTGATCGCCGAAAATTGAAAGCGCCTGGGCGGCGATCGAACGCGCGCTAATGTTGAATACCGTAGGCGTGAGTTCACCAGCGATCTTATGCATGTTGGGGATCATCAGAAGCAAACCCTGTGAAGCTGTGAAGGTGGTGGTCAGGCCGCCAGCCTGCAAAGCACCGTGCACTGCACCTGCCGCACCTCCCTCGGCTTGCATTTCCGTTACATCCGGAACTGTACCCCAAATATTGGGGATACTCTGTGCGGACCAGGCATCAGCATATTCGCCCATCGGTGACGAGGGGGTGATCGGGTAGATCGCTATAATCTCGTTTAACCGGTAAGCAACCCAGGCCGTTGCTTCGTTAGCATCAGTCATTACCATTTGACGTGTCATAAACAATACTCCTTTTATTGTTATTTACAAATAATCTCAAGCAGTCGAACAAGCGGACAAAGCAGTATTTTAGCGTGTATTTGCATTTTCTGAATTTATCCAAACATTAAGTATAACCTGATTCAGGGAACGCGCGAAGTTATAATATTCACCTACATTAATGTAACCTGTCACATTCCCCCTGGAATCTTTTCACTCATTAGAAAAATAACAAATGTCCCCAACTTAATGATTGAGAGAAAGAATGGTTTCCTTATGGCTGCAGAATATTTTTTGCCAAAAGCAGAGATGCCAGCGTTTTACCATCTCTGATCTCCCCCATCATAGCCCGGCGATACACCTCTTCTACCGGCAAGATCACGACGTTTAAAAACTCGTCCTCGTCCGGGTCGAGGGGCGCCGGATATAGATCGGTTGCCAAAAAGACGGTCATAAATTCATCGGTATAGCCGGGTGCAAGGTAGAAACCACCCAATGCTTCTAACTGACGAGCAGCCATGCAGATCTCCTCACGCACCTCACGCGCTGCGCTGGCAGCAGGCGCTTCTCCCGGGTCGAGCACGCCGGCTGGCAATTCCAACAAATCGCCACCTGCCCCAATCCGATGCTGGGTGACAAAATAGATATTGCCCTCTTCATCCACCGGCAGGATGGTCACGGAATCGCCATGTTCAACCAGATCGTAATCACGCTCGCGTCCATCTGGCAATCGGAGGTGTAATTTGGCGACATCAAAGGCATGCCCGGTAAATTGTTTCTCACAATTCAGAATTTTAAATGACATTTGTTTTCCTCAATTTATAACTCGTCGAACAAGTTGAACTGTTAGCAAATAAAAACGCTGCGCCCAAACGAAGTCAGGGGCGCAGCGTAAAGGTCAAGATTCATCACTGCAAAAGAGAACCGATAACGCTAAGGAATATCCAGTGTTTGGCCGGGGGTCAAATCATAGGGTTCTTCCAATTGGTTGACGGCAATGATCGCCTCAGGCGTCACATCACCATATTCACAGGCGATGCTGTACACCGTATCACCCTCTTCGACAGTGTGCGTGGTGGGGTGTGGTGCAAGCACCCTGCTGCCCGGCCACGAACCGGTTTGCGGGATCTGTAAAAGCGTCCCTGGGCTGATCAAACCCTCTCCCAGGTCATTTAAGCTGAGCAGATCTTCGGGGTTGACATCAAAGCGGCGAGCAATGCAGTACAGATATTCACCCTCTTTGACGGTGTATTCTGTGGGTTTTGTAAGCGTGGGGATGTAGATGGTTGGCGTGGGCTCTGGTGTGCTGGTCGCTGTCGGCGAAAATCCCGCGCCCAGCGTGGCGGTTGCTTCGGGGCTAACCACCTCTTCGGTCTCTATGGTTGAATCTGGAGAATCTGTCTGAATCCGAATAGGCGTTGTCTTGGTTTCACCAACGATATCCGTTGGGGCTGTAGAAGCGGGCATTTTACACCCAGAAAGCAGCAAGGTAAACAACACAACAGCAATAAGAACTGTGAGATGTTTTTTCGGCATTGGATATTCTCCTTCTCAAAACAACTTTTCGGACAGGATTTTTATTTTCCACAAATGATATTAATTAGATAGTAGCATATTCGTTCTACAGCGTCAAGCGCAGGGCAGCAGTCGCACCTAAAATTTCTCCTCCGTGCAGATCAGATGCTCTTTGGAAAAATCAAGCCAATCACATTGAACAAACCCATGACATTGATCCTTTAATCAGGTAGGCTGTACATCATCGGATGAATGTGGTGCATGTTCTGAAGGAATAAACGCATTTTTGATATGATGTTAACAATTGTCTTACGATTATTCGCTAAGATTACACTGAAAGGAAAAGGACTATGAAAAGCAGAAAAGTAAAATTAGGTTTAGCAATCAGTGTTTTAATTTTGGCCATGCTGGCATGTTCTTTACCCAGCATCAGCCTTCCGATCTCATCCGATAATCGCAACACTCAACAAGAGGCGACGGTCGTTGTTGAAGCGCCGAGAGAAGAACCTCTCACCACTAATGAAGAGAACCGCGGAGAAACCTCCGCTCCTCCATTTGTAATTCCAGATGAAGTTCTGTTGCAAGATGCCCTGGTAGAGCTCTACAACCGGGTCAGCCCTGGCGTGGTCTCAATTCAGGTCTATTCTCAAGTTGGTGCAGGCATTGGTTCCGGGTTCGTGGTCGATAAAGAGGGACATATCGTCACGAACTATCATGTAGTCAACGGCGCTGAAGAAGTTGAGGTTCACTTCACCAGCGGTCTGAAGGTCTATGGCGATGTGATCGGCGAGGATCTGGATTCTGACCTGGCTGTCATCAAGGTCGATGTCGATCCATCTGAATTATCTCCACTCACACTCGGAGATTCCAACCAACTGCGGGTCGGTCAAACTGTGATTGCCATTGGCAACCCCTTCGGTCTCTCGGGCACCATGACCACCGGCATTGTTTCAGCCAGAGGCCGCACGCTCGAATCCATCCGGCAAACAGAAGCCGGTCGGTTCTTCGAAGCCGGTGACCTGATCCAGACCGATGCCACCATCAACCCGGGCAATTCGGGCGGACCTTTGCTCAACCTGAACGGCGAGGTGATCGGCATCAACCGCGCGATCCAAACAGGCGGCATATCCTTATCAGGAACAAGCAATACAGGCATTGGCTTTGCTGTTTCGAGCAACATCCTCAAAACAGTGTTACCTGCGCTCAAAGCTGGGCAAGCCTATAACTACCCCTACCTTGGGCTCTCAGCGCTCTCAACATTAACCTTAGCCCAGGCTGAATTCTTAGGGATTTCACAAGCCACTGGCGCATATGTCACAGAGATTGTACCTGGCGGCCCAGCAGATCAGGCCGGGATCCAGGCTGGCAATGAATTGACCCAGGTTCAGGGCTTATTTGCCGGCGGTGATTTGATCATCGGTGTTGACGGCAGGCCAATCCTGGAGTTCAGCGAATTATTAAGCTACATGATGTTGAACAAACAGCCCGGTGACGATATGACCGTGACCGTGCTGCGAAACAACCAGGAAATGCAGTTGACCGTCACGTTAGGACAACGCCCGGCTAATGGTCAATAATTCAACAGATGCCGCCGCAGGAATAAACCTGCGGCGGTTTTTTATTATTGATGGCTATTCAGTTTTTGAATTTAAACCCGCTTTAGGATAAAATTAATCATAAGCTCGATCTTATGGATCAAGTTTTCACCAAGAAAATCCACAATTTAAATTGGAGGCAACTGATGTTTTCCGAAAAAGACCTGCAGTCCCTTTTGGATTATTCAACAGAGAACCGGGTGTTGAGCGTGTATTTAAACACAGATCCCACGCAACTGAATACCGAGGCTGCTAAGCTTCGGCTGAGGAATTTATTAAAAACGGTTGACCTGCCAGAAGATGTGAGCGCTGTTGAAAATTTCATCAACCTCGAATACGACTGGTCAGCAAAGGGTGTCGTCATCTTTAGCGATCAAAAAGGAGATTTCTTTAGAAATTATCAGTTCAACTTATTCGTACCCGACATGGTCTCTGTAGATGATAAACCCATCATACGACCCCTGGTTCGCCTAATTAATACTTTTACAGGCTGGGGCGTTGTATTGGTGGACAAAGAGGGTGCTCGTCTTTTTTCATTCAATTTTGGCGAACTGGGAGAAATTGACGCCGTAACCGGTGAAGAGGTCAAGCAAACCAAACGCGGCGGCGGCAACGCCATGCACGGACGTATGGGCGGAGATAATGCCAGCGGGAATATCGAAAACACCATTGATCAAAATATCAAAGAGGTGATTGAATCGGCGACAAAATTCTTTGACAGACATCACGTCCGCAGGATCATGATCGGCGGGACAGATGATAACATCGCCCGTTTCAGGGATGAGCTGCCCAAATCCTATCAATCACTGGTTGTGGGCGACTTCCCAATGAGCATGACCGCCAACCACACCGACGTCCTGCAGCAAGCTACCCAAGAAGCCTTAACCGCCCAGAAAAAAGTCAATAAAGCCCTGGTCGAGCAAGCCTTCACTCTGGCAGCCAAAGGCAGCAATGGGGTGATCGGTCTGATCGACACCCTGAACGCCATCCATGAAGGCCGCGTTAAAACCCTGCTTGTGCTGCAAGACTTTGAACATGAGGGGTATCGATGCAAAGGCTGTGGTTACCTGACCACCCAGTCACTTGAAACCTGCCCCTTCTGCAACGGTGAATTTGAGCGGATCGATTCTGCGGTTGAAATGGCGGTGCAAGGCGCGCTGCGGCATAACGCGGAGGTCAAGGTGATCGCCGAAAATGACCAGCTTGGCGAGGCTGGCGGTATTGCAGCAGTGCTGAGATATTGAGCCAGATTAAAAACATCATCCCGGAGGTTTTGAAAACAATACCTCCGGGATTTTAAATTAATTTTTTAATTAACAAAATTTCTTTTATCCAAGGAAGAAGCGTAATGCCACATGCATCCGGCTGCGCCAGGCGCGTTCGTTGTGATCTGCGCCGGGTGCAACCCGTGTCAACCAATCTTCTCCGAACCGATAACCTTTTCGTTGCATGACCTGATCTACCGCTTCCTGAAATGGCGCATATTCAGCATCTAAGCCTGCCGTTCCGTAGTCAAAATAGATCTTGTGCTGGCCAGCATCAGGCAGATTATTCTGCAGATATGGCACAGTCATGGGGCCTAAAATGGGCCAGTGGGGCGAGAAACAGCCTGCCCCGCCGAAAACCTGTGGATATTCCACCAAGGCATACAGCGAGATCAAACCGCCCATGCTGGAGCCCATCACAAAGGTGTTTTCGGTATCTGCCAGGGTTCGGAAGTCCGCGTCAATATGGGGTTTGATCTCAGCAACAAGCCATTCAAGGTAACGATCGGCGACGTAATCAAACTTCTCCAGTTCGCCCTGTGCTTCAGCTTCGAGTTGGGCAATAAAGGCTTTCCCCTCCGCTGTTTCAAACGGACGCGTGGGCAAATAATCGCCCACACGGTTGGACGTGTTATCAATCCCCACCACGATTGCTGGTTGAATAAACCCCCAATGGCTCAATCGGCTGATTGCCTCTGCCACCCCCCAAGTAACATGGGTGTAGGACTTCTCAGGATAAAAAAGGTTTTGCGCATCATGCATATAGATCACAGGAAAACTTGTATTGCTGTCCTGTTCATATTGCGGCGGGGTCCAGATCCAAATATCCCGGGGCAGCAAATCCTTGTAATTAAGATTTTCGTATTGGGTCAGATTTATTTTCATCATGCCACCTTTTTTCAATATTTTAAGCCACCCAAAATTATATATCACTCCAATTAAAAACGTCCAGAGAGGGTTTCCTCCATATTCTGCAATTTCGATGGTTATCTCCTGTTAAAAACGGCGGTGTATACTTACGGGTAAAAGGAGTTGCGTATGCTACATCAGTTATATCAGGTTGATGCGTTCACAGAAGAACCTTTCAAAGGCAATCCGGCAGCCGTGTGTCTGCTTGAAGCACCAGAATCCGAAACATGGATGCAGTCGCTGGCGGCAGAAATGAACCTCTCAGAAACAGCCTTTTTGCTGCCGGAGGGTAAGGCATGGCGGCTGCGCTGGTTTACCCCAACCACCGAAGTAGATCTGTGCGGACATGCCACATTGGCAAGCGCTTATGTTCTGTTTACACAACAGCCTGCGTCTCAGCAAAACCCGCTTATATTCAACACGCGCAGCGGCCAGCTCAGTGCGCGCTGGAAGGACGGCAAAGTAGAACTTGACTTCCCTGTAATGCATTTTGCGCCGTTGGAAATTCTCCCAAAGATTGAAAAAATACTCGGGTTCAACCCTGTGGCTGCAGTCTTTTCAGGCAATTACTACCTGTTTGAGGCGCAAGACTCTAAGCAGGTCCTTCATTGCACACCGGATTTTACCGCGCTTGCCAGCCTTCCCATGCCCGAAGTGATGATCACCGCCTCGAGCGCTGACCCGCAGTTTGATTTCATCTCTCGGTTCTTTGCGCCCCAACTGGGCATCAACGAAGACCCGGTGACCGGGTCCGCCCACTGTCTGCTGACGCCCTATTGGGCAGAAAAATTAGGCAAGTCTACCCTTAAAGCTTTTCAGGCATCACAGCGAGGGGGTCTCCTCGAAGTAAAGCTCCAGGGTGAGCATGTGCTTATCACCGGTGCAGCAAAGTTGATCTTTAAAGGACACTTGATGGTATAAAGCACCATTTCTATCATTCCAGATAAAAGGATACCGTCCAGCGTGCATGCTGGACGGTATTTCAGGTAGTTAATTACCTTGCAGAATATTCCGCTCAACGCCTGTTGAGCTTCATTAGATTTCATTTGATATTCATATTATATACAATTAATCGATAAAATCAAAACCTCATAAACATTATCATATCCAAAAATCAATTGATCTCACTTAGCGTTTAGAAAAATCCAGAAACGGCCGCCTGGATCAGGTCACCGCCTTTGAAGACTATTGGCGCCCAGTGCCAAATACTACAGTTTTTGTCAGATTTCGGTATAATAGACTTGATTATCATAGAATGAGGTTGTATGAAGAAATTTTTATGGGTTGTCATCTTAATCACATTGCTGAGTCCATTTGCTCAACCTGCATCAGCACAGGGCATCAGCGAGTTGGGGGATGCGCAAGGTGGTGGCGGCTATTTTGACCTGCCTTTATGCCTGCCAGGCATGCCAGAAAACGATAACTGCCTGATGGCTGGCCCCGCACAAACTGTAGCAGAATTGCGTGCGTTAGGCATCCCTTACCCCCAGCGAGACCTGCCGGCAGCAAAACCGCCCTCAGATTTAGGCGTGATGCCGGTATATGTGGCCAAGATCAACCTGCCTGAAGAACAACCTGCTCCCATTTATGCTACCTTTGAAGATGCTGTAGCCGGAAAAAATCCTGTCGGTCAAATTGACGCAGGGTCTTTGCGCTTCATCAGCTATGTCAGCCGGCAAGACTACAATGGAAATCCTTACCTGCAATTGGCTTCTGGCGGCTGGATGCGTGCCGCACCGGCTGCCTACACCAATTTTCAGGGGCTGCAATTCTTCAAGAATCCCCGCAACGATTTCGGTTGGATCGTAGACCAGACCTCAAGCTACGAATCCCCATCCTTTAGCGCTGCCTTAACAGGCAATGATTATGTCCGTGAAGATGTGATCCAGGTATATAACACCACCGAAGCCGACGGAGTGACCTGGTACCAGATCGGGATGAACGAATGGGTCAACAGCCTGAAGGCACGCGTGATTTCTGTCAATACAACACCACCGGATGGCGTTAACGCTCGCCGCTGGATTGAGATCAACCTCCTGCAACAGACCCTCTCAGTCTATGAAGACGGCCGGCTGCTGTTTGCAACCCTGATTGCCAGCGGTGTCGAAAACTTCTATACCCGCCCGGGCGTCTTTCAGATTTATGAGAAAAAACCCTTAGAAACGATGCAAGGCGCATTCGAAGCCGACCGTTCTGACTTTTATTACCTGCAGGATGTGCCCTGGACGATGTATTTTGACCAGGCAAGAGCGATGCACACTGCTTATTGGCGGACGTTCTTCGGTTATCCCCAGTCCCACGGTTGTGTCAACCTTTCCCCGGGAGATGCAAAATGGTTGTTTGACTGGGCAAACGAGGGCGACACCGTCTGGGTGCATGACCCAAGCGGCAGAACGCCAACTGATCCGGACCTCTACGGTCCCGGCGCCCCATAAATTATTCGTTTGAGGTTTTTCTAACCTAAGTAATAAATTATCCCCATTTACCAGCGCAGCAAGGCTAACGCCATCACCGTCTGCCAGGGCAGCACTTTAAACGCGCCCCTGGCTACCGCTGCTTCCACCTCAGCCCGAGAAAGCGTTAATAAAATCTGTTCCTCAAGATCATCCGCATCAATCTCACGCACTTTGTGTGCATCCCTGGCGAGGAAAAAATGAGCCGTGCCGTTGCCGCGGTTACCATCCACCCTGTATTTACCTAAATTTTCCCAATGTGGGGCTTCATATCCGGTTTCTTCCAGAAGTTCGCGTTTTGCTGCTGCCAATGGGTCTTCGCCTGGCTCAATGTATCCGCCGGCAGGGGCTAATGTGGTGTTTTGCACACCATACTTGGTTTGCCTGAAGCAAAGATATCTGCCATCTTGGGTGATCGCAGCAATATTCACAAAATCGGGTGAAATCAACCATGGCCAATTTTCGAGAATCTGACCATCAGGCAGCTTAATCGTGTGGGACTCAACTATTAAGAAAGGCGACATATCCAGTTTCAATTCGCGGGCGATTGTCTTCCAGGTTTCCATCGGCTTGTTCTCCAATATTTCTAAGTGCAGCTATGCATCCGCTGGCTCAACCCCCAAATCATCTTGGGTGATTACCAGGTGCTGAAAATTTTCAAATGTCAGGTCATCAAATTTGAAATTCTGCTTAAGTTTTAATACCTCAAACAATCCCAAATAATTCGTCCTGATCCCGAGATCAACATTTAAACCCAGCATTTGCGCCATCCCATCGATTAAAATATTGTTTGGCGCTTCAATTTCGACAAAATCCCCAAATGGAAGCTCATCCAGCATGACCAGCACATCGCCGAGTTTATAAACCCGGCGGTATTTTTCGTAAACGACCGTCTTGCGGTAGCCCAGGGCTTCAAATAATTTTTGGGCAACCTCAAAATTATCGACATTCAACTCAATTTCAGTTCTTGAAACAATCCCGCCTTCCATACTGGCATCTGCTTTGTACGTTACAGCAGCACGATCATCCTTCCGCAGACGGAGCAAACGCCCCTCATTTTGCAGCCTGCTGTCAGCGGTATCTAAACGGATGTTGCGTTCAAACACCCGTCCGCGAACAAGGTCGGCACCGCATATTTCCACCCGGCTTGCCAGCGCATCCAAATCATTCAAATAGAGCTTTATTTCTCTTTCTTCATATGTCATATCCATTCCTATCCTCATCATGCTTGGCAGAAAAATAGCGCCTGGTTTTTTCAGAACGCAATGAGAGAGCGACCAGCACCAACCATGCCAGAGTTAAAACCAGCATAAATGGCCAGTTTCGCTGCGACTCGACATCTTTCCACAACAATGCCCGTTCAATCCAATAGAACAGCGGGTAAAAAAAACCGGCAAACCACAGTATGGCAGGCGTCCAGCCCGATCGGTTGACCCATCCCCACAGGACGACCAAACCCAGCCCACCCCACATCAACCCGGCGAACAAGAGATAATAAAACACCCCTGTGGATGTCAACTCTATGATCAGGCTGTGTTGGATAATGGTCTGCGAAAACCGCAGCCATCCTAAAATGGTCCACAAGGCCATAATCCACAATACCAGCTTCAGTAAAAACGGCAGGCTGGTTTGTTTTAGATCCGAGGGATCGACAAAATTTTGATTTTTCTCAGGCATGGATTAATTATAGCCGGTTAGTCCAGCTGTTCTTGCGTTTCATCCGGGAAGGCCAGGTCACACAAAAAGCCTAATCGGGCTAAAGCCGCCGAGACCTTTTCAACTGCTTTCGGATCAATCAGAGCGGATGTCGGGCTCAGGGGGTCGCGCACAAATCGGCCAGCGGGTGACTCTCGTAAAGCAGACATAATTTTAGGGTCTTCAACCCGCAGAAGGATTCCCGGCTGGATACGGGATTCTCCGCCTTTTTTCTCCCAGCGATGCAGCGCTTGGATCAGGCTTGGCGGAGGCGTTGCACCATATTTGTTCAACAATTTTTCAAGGTGCACGATCTTCAACCCCTGTGACGCTGCAGCACTTAGTGATGCCGGCATGACACGGTAGGTATATGACTCCTGTGTTTCTTCGACCCACAGGCAGAACCTCGCTACCTGATAACGGGCGATGCGCGGTGTATGCGTCCCGGCAATCAGTGTGCCATCCCCCAGCGTGTCAATGAGCTGGTCTTCAGGCATCAAGTTCTCAGCCGGCTTTCCCATCAATAACTGGGGGGCTGCTTCTGAAAACCGGAATGCTGTCGCCGGCTGACCTTCACCTGGTGAAGCCAGGTCAATTAACCCCAGCCAAAGCATAACCTCTGTTATCATGTATCGCAGCAAAGCACCATCGACTGCATCCCAGTGTCGGATGCCGGTTAATGACTCCCCGGATTGCGCGTCTCGAATTAACCAGGTATCAAAATCACCTGCCGGCCGCTGAAATTCCGGGTTACGTTCGTGGACCGCCTGAATAAAGGAGTCAATATTCCACCAACTGTGTTCGGGCACTTCACTTAATAAAGCCAGAACATTTTCACGCGTGGCAACAGGCTCATTTTGCCAAGAGCCTTCGCAGAGGATGCTGGGCATCAGACGCAATTCATTAAATAGAGGTGATTCACGCCAGCCTTTTACCAACCACGCCAGGGCTTCGCCGCGCTGCATTTCTAAGAAAGGTCGCGCATCTTCTGCTACAGGCTGTTCGCTGGAAGTAATTAATTTCATCGCCCCCAATAAAGCATGCACGACCTCCTGCGGTGGCTGCCATGACGCTGCCGCAGGTGACCGCTGAGGGTCTTCCAGGCGCAGCGCCGCCAGCAGGGTGCAGGTGTGATCCAAAACGCGGTCGCAAGCTTTGGTCACAAAAGCCGTCTCTCCTGGCGATGCGGCTCTGCCCGGCAAGGGCGGCCCTAAGGGCAAGACTGGCGGCAGCAGCTCAAGAATGTCATCAGGAATATAGGTGCATTCCTGCAGTTCTCCATCTCGCTGTAAGAAATCCCGGCCAATCAATCCCCGATACCAGAGCATTTCTGTGGCTGAGACAGGGTCCAGATAAGGCTTTTCACGATCACGTTTCCCTGGCCCAACTTCACGCAGCGGCCCGAACTGCCTTGTAAAACGATGCCATGCCATCCATCCCTCTTGAACCACCAGCGCATCAAGCGCCTGACGGGCATTTTCAGGCAGGGCATCAACAACCTCAAGCACCAAGGCAAGGTCTATGATAGCGCGGGATAGTCTTGGCAAGGCAGCCTTCACATCGGGGGCGTTCAGCGCCACACCCCAAAATTCTGCCACTATTTTCAAGAATCCCAGGTCATGCGTTCGCAGTCGGTGTTGTAAATCGGGCATCGCAACTCGAGTATACATCAAATTCCAATAGGTGAAAACCACAATTCAATTAAACAAACCTTATACAATTTATTGGAATCATTCTACAAACAATATACAATGCAATTATGAAAAACAAATCAAATAAAAAAATAAGGAGTAATAAAATGTTTAACAAGAAATCAGTATTTGCAGTAAGTTTGATCGTCGTCTTAGCCCTCGTGCTTGCAGCATGTGCCCCAACCGCAACACCAGAGCCAACCGCAGTTCCCACAGAGGAACCCGTCATGGAAGTGACTGAGGAACCCATGCAAGAAGTTACGGAAGAACCACAACCACAGACGATCGTTGACATCGCCGTGGCAGATGGCCGCTTCACGACACTTGTTGCCGCCCTCGAAGCCGCTGGCTTAGCAGAAACACTCGCTGGCGAAGGTCCCTTCACGGTCTTTGCACCCACCGATGATGCTTTTGCCAAACTGCCCGAAGGCACCGTTGATGCCCTGCTTGAGGACATCCCTGCCCTGACCGACATCTTGCTCTACCATGTCGTTTCCGGTGAAGTGTTAGCCGAAACCGTGGTCACACTTGATGAAGCCGAAACCCTCCAGGGTGAAAGCGTCAGCATCCGTGTTGAAGATGGTATGGTCTACCTGAATGATGCCCAGGTTGTGATCACCGACATTATTGCCGACAATGGCGTGATCCATGTGATCGACAGCGTCCTGCTCCCCGGCGAGGAAGAACTTGGATCGATCGTTGACATCGCCGTGGCAGATGGCCGCTTCACGACACTTGTTGCCGCCCTCGAAGCTGCTGGTTTAGCTGAAACACTCGCTGGCGAAGGCCCCTTCACAGTTTTTGCGCCCACCGATGACGCTTTTGCCAAGCTGCCCGAAGGCACCGTTGAAGCCCTGCTTGAGGACATCCCTGCCCTGACCGACATCCTGCTCTACCATGTGGTCTCTGGCGAAGTGTTAGCTGAACAGGTTGTTGAATTGAACAGCGCCAAAACCCTCAATGAAAAGTTTGTTGAGATCAGTGTAATGGATGGTATGGTCTATATCAACGACGCCCAGGTGATCATCACCGACATCATCGCCGATAATGGTGTGATCCATGTTATCGACAGCGTGATCCTGCCCTCTGAGTCCGTTGGTTCCATTGCTGAAATCGCTGTGGCAGACGGCCGATTCACCACCCTGGTTGCCGCATTAGAGGCCGCTGACCTAGTTGAGACACTCTCCAATGATGGTTTATTCACCGTCTTTGCCCCGACCGATGACGCCTTCGCCAAATTACCCGAAGGCACCGTCGCAGCACTGCTTGAGGACATCCCTGCCCTGACCGACATCCTGCTCTACCATGTGGTCTCCGGCAAAGTCATGGCTGAAGAAGTAATCACAATTGAAGAAGCTGAAACACTGCTTGGCAAGAATATCCAGATCCGTGTTGAAGATGGTAATGTATTCATCAACGACTCACAGGTGATCATCACCGACATCGCTGCAGACAACGGCGTGATCCATGTGATCGATACAGTCTTACTTCCTCCTGAAGGATAAACTCACACTAATCTATATCTCCTAACGAAAAGAGCGGATGGTCAAAATACCAACCGCTCTTATTTGTTTAAGAAATATTACTCGACTTAGTTGATCAGATAAGCCAAGCACCATTGGGTCGTTGCGAGCAGCGCTTCGGTGTGGGTGCGTTCGTAATTATGCGAAGCATCCACCCCGGGGCCAATTAAAGAGACTGCCACATCGCCGCCCGCCCGCCAAAAGGCTTCGCCATCTGAACCGTAATAGGGGTAGATGTCGATTTTATGGGGAATCTCATATTTTTTGGCAAGCTGGCGCATCCGTTGATTGAGCCCGTAATGATAAGGTCCGCCAGAATCTTTGACACATAACGTTGCGTGAAATTCATCTGATGTCTGTCCATCGCCCACTGCGGCCATATCTACTGAAATCAGCTCTTTCACTTGCTCAGGGATGCCAGCGGCAGCACCGTGCCCCACCTCTTCGTAGTTGCTGATATGCAGAATCGTGGTCTTTTTTGGCGTCAATCCCGCATCCACCAAGGCTTTGACAGCAAAGATCATACTGGCAACACAAGCTTTATCATCAAGGTGCCGTGAGCGGACAAAGCCATTGGTCACCTCCACTCGCGGGTCAAAAGCCACGAAATCACCGACCTCAATGCCTAATTCAACAGTTTCAGCCGCGCTGGTGGTGCGTACATCCAACCGCACTTCCATTGCATCATCGCTCCGTTCGGTCTTGGTCACATCCTGTCCATGAACGTGGCTGGAAGCCTTGCTCAACAAGATCGTACCGCGCAGCATTTCTCCATTGCTGGAAAAGACATTCACACCTTCACCCTCAACCGTGTTCCACGCGAATCCCCCCAGCTTGGTCAATTTCAAACGCCCGTTGGCTTTGATCTCTTTAATCATTGCACCAAGAGTATCCACATGCGCTGTCAATGCCCGCCACCCCTGATCAGATTGCCCTGGCAGCGTTGCCACCAGCGCGCCTTTCTGCGTCCGGGTCTGTTCAATCCCCGGGATTTCAGCCAGCACTTTTGCACACAGACCAATCGCCTTATCCGTGAACCCGGTTGGGCTGGGCGTATTCAGCAGCTCAACTAAAAAATCAATCATTGCATCCATATTAATTTCTGGGAGTGTCATTTTTTTCCTGTTCTTCAAATTGGGTAATTTTCCTGCGCCAGTCTTCAGGGAAGGGCCGGCTGGCTTCAGCGTCATTATCATAGGCAACCATCACCGATCTGCCGCGCGCCAGAGGTTTCCCTTCTGGGAAGGATTCGATCTGGAATGCCAAAGTCAGGCTTTTATTGCCAATTCGCTCCATCCGTACACCTACCTGTATCGACTGCCCAAAATAAATCGGCACCAGGTAGTCAATATCCACATGGGCAACAACCATCCCCGTTTTTGCACCGGATTTGCTATCCCAAATGCCGGTTGCTTCGTAATAACCCAAACGAGCGCTTTCAAGGTAGGTCATATACACGGCGTTGTTGACATGTCCCTGCGGGTCAAGGTCACCATAGCGGACGGTGATGGGGTAATAAAACGAATATGTGGTATTTTCCGCCATCTTTTTCCTTACCTATCTAATATCCACATAATTATAAGTCAAATAATTGGGAAGCGAAGCTGGTTACCGATGGTGTCACAACTTAATTTTCATTAGCCACCGAATTAATTTTCCTTTACAAAGACCTTATAATTGGATAAAATAGATAATAACGCTATTTTCTACCGGATAGGTAGGATTAGAAAATTTGGATGCTATATGTGGCTGCGTATCAGCACCGCAAAATTGAAGTAGAGGAAAAAGAGAGACTTATTATGCAAATTACCCGACAGGCCGATTACGCCCTCAGAGCAATGTTATATCTCGCGCGTCTTAAAGATGGTGAGAGAGCTGCAACACGAAAAATTGCAGAAGAAGAGAATATCCCGCCTTCATTTTTAGCCAAAATCATCTCACAACTGCATATCGCAGGGCTCATCAACACCTCCCGCGGGGCGAGCGGCGGTGTCTCGCTAAGCCAGAAAACAAATGAGATCACCTTGCTTGATGTCGTTGAAGCGATCGACGGCCCTATCAGCCTGAACGAGTGCACAGAAGACCCCGACGCCTGCTCTTTTGGCGATCATTGCCCAATTCACGAAGTTTGGTGCGAAGCGAAAGCCACCCTGGTCAAAAAATTACGTGAATCCACATTTGACAAATTAATTGAACGAGAAAATGTCTTAAAAAATTGATCGCCCATCAAGGGCATATCTATAAACCAAAGCGGAGACGAAGGATTATAAATTTCGCCTGGTTTTCAATTTAAATGCTCGAGATTCTAGTAAATTGATATAAATTTCATTAGTTTAACACTATACAAATACGACAAAATATATTAAAATTCCATTAATCAAACTATTAAATATCCTCTCATCAAGTAACAGATTGATTATGGACATACTCATCATCGCAATTTTCATTATTTTCCTCGCGGGCATCGGCTACATTCTCAGCCGGCCGTTTGTTCAGGCTGAGGAAAATAACGACTTTACAATCGGTGATGATGATCTTGTGTTGCACTATGCAACACTGAAAAACGAGATTGAGCTGCTTCAGGAAAAGTGTAAAAATGAGGCGTTAGCGGGTGAGTACCTTGATCTCTTAGATGAAAAGAAACGAGAGGTCGAGCAACTTCAAAACCAGATGGGCCTTGAGGAAGAAGAACCACCTCAGCCTGAGGAAATCATTTTTACGCCAGAAATCAGTGAAACCCAACCAAAATTAGATCTCTCTCAAGATGGCTCTTATGTCTGCCCTCAATGCGGTAATCGAGTTTATTCCAGCGATAAATTCTGCCCCAACTGCGGGCATCAGCTTCACTCCTGACCTTTTCAGTGTAATCCTTTATAATTGAACAACTATGGAAGACCAAGCAGAGTCACACACTCTCCAGATCGCTGTGCGCGGTTTGGTTAAAAGGTACCATTACCACCCTGTGCTCAATCAACTGACTCTTGAAATCGAGCGTGGGGCTTTTTGCATCCTGGTTGGCTCAAATGGCGCCGGCAAAACAACTTTGCTGCGCATTTTGGCGAATCTTTCTCGCGCGGACGAAGGCCGAATTTGGATTGGTGGTCTGTTGCTTGGCACAACGCCCTTATTACGCCAGAAGATCGGCTACATCAGCCATCACACCCTGTTCTATCAAGATCTGTCGGCCGTCGAAAACCTGAGGCACTATGCCCGGCTGTACGCTCTGCAAGATATTGATGAAAAAATTCAAGCCGTTATCCAATCCGCCGGTTTAACCAAAGCCCAGCATCAGCCTGTCAGAACATTCTCGCGCGGCATGCAGCAGCGGCTATCAATTGCGCGCGCCCTGCTGCATGGTCCTGAAATCCTGTTATTTGACGAACCTTATACCGGGTTAGACCAGGAAGCTGCACAAGCATTAGACCAAAAACTAAAGGCTTTGCACCAGGCTGGGCGCACTATCTTGCTGGCTGCGCACCGCCCGCAGCGGTTGATCAGCATTGCATCCCATGTTGCATGGCTCAATGACGGCAAGATCATCCAGCATAACCCGACCTCACACCTTGCAGACAACCCAGACCTTTACCGTTATCTGCAGGAGGTGGCATGAGCCCCTTTACCCGCTACCTCAAAACCGTCTGGCAGATCACGCGCAAAGACATCCAGGTAGAATGGCGCGGTCGGCAAGGCGTACCTGTCATGGTCGTGTTCGCATTATTGGTGGTGTTCCTGTTCAATTTTGCCTTGCAGCTCTCACCCGAACTTCAAGCAGGGTTAGCCTCCGGATTGCTATGGGTTTCGTTAGCCTTTGCTTCCACCCTGGGGCTAAATCGCAGTATCAGCCTCGAACGTGAAAACAACGCCATGGATGGCCTGTTGCTGGCACCGGTGGACCGCTCAGCAATCTTCTTTGGGAAATCAATCAGCAATTTCGCCTTCACCTGCCTGGTATCGATCATCCTTCTACCGGTATTCAGCCTGTTTTACCAGCAAAACATGCTCAGCCTGCCCCTGATCGGGATCATCCTGCTGGGCGTGGCAGCCTATACCAGCCTGGGGACTTTGCTGGCAGCCTTGAGTATTCAAACCCGGACGCGCGATGTGCTGCTGCCTGTTCTGCTGTATCCATTAGCCCTGCCCATTCTGATCGCCGCAGTCGAAGCAAGCCGCGGGGTTCTCTCAGGACAGGTTTTTGCTGACCTGCAAAGCTGGGTATACTTGTTGGTTGCCTGCGTGGTCCTGTTCAATGCCGCCGGTCTGATGTTCTTTGAAACCATCCTGGAGGAATAGCTTTGTCTAAAAAACCAACCCTATTACTTCTGTTTGACGTTCTATCACTGATCCTGATTCCCGCCGCCCTGATGCTGATCCTGTTCTTCACCCCGGTCGAACGGGTGATGGGACCAGTGCAGAAGGTGTTCTACTTTCATGTTTCCGCTGCCTGGGCTGGCATGCTCGGCTTTATCTTTGCGGGCGTTGCCGGCGCAGGTTACCTGATCACACGCCGTCAAACCTGGGATTGGCTGTCGTTATCCGCCATTGAGGTCGGCCTGGTCTTCGGGTTGATTGCCATCCTGAGCGGGATGATCTGGGCACAGCCCATCTGGAATACCTGGTGGGTTTGGGATCCACGCCTGACCACCACCGCCATCATGGAATTGATCTACCTAGCTTATTTCATCCTGCGCAGCGGACTGGATACACCAGAAGCTCGCGCCAGGCTGGGGGCTGTGTATGCCATCGTCAGTGTTGCGACCGTGCCCCTGACCTTCTTTTCCATTCGGCTGTTTCGCACCATTCACCCGGTAGTCATCACCACAGGCGGTGAAGGCGGTGCGTTCAATATGACCCCCCGCATGCTGTTAGCATTTTTCATCAGCCTGGCTGTCTTCACCCTGCTGCTGGCAGACCTTGTATGGCACCGCTACAGGCTGGCTGAACTGCAAACACAAAACAAACAGGAGGTTTAATAACATGCCCGCGAACACACTAAACGATATGATCCTGGGTTTCACCGTTATTCTGGGCGTCCTGTTGATCTATGTGCTGACATTGGTCATCCGCATCCGCCGTGCGCGTGCTATGCGAGGAAAAATCCAGCAGAATCCCGACTAACTCCCCATTATCTGCCCACGTTTATATTAATTAAATATTGCGTTAACGATCTTCTATGACTTAATTAGTATCCTCATACTAAGTGAATAAGAGTACTTTACGATGAGGAGATTGAATTATGTCAAAAATAATAGGAATTGACCTGGGGACAACCAACAGCGTTGTTTCTGTGGTTGAGGGCGGCACTGCCACAGTCATCCCAACGGCAGAAGGTTCACGCCTTCTTCCCTCTGTTGTCGCATTTAATAAGAACGGCGAACGTTTGGTCGGCATCCCGGCAAAACGTCAGGCCGTCGTAAATTCAGAAAATACCATTTCATCCATTAAACGTTTTATGGGCCGGCGCTACGACGAGGTCGAGGCTGAACGCAAAATGGTGCCCTTTGAAGTCGTTGAAGGGCCTGCAGGCGATGCGCGCGTGCACATCCCGGTAAACGATAAAACCTATACGCCGCAGGAAATTTCCGCGATGGTTCTTGAAAAACTCAAGGCCGATGCAGAAGCCTATCTTGGCCAGCCCGTGACCCGCGCCGTGATCACCGTTCCGGCATACTTCAATGACAGCCAGCGGCAAGCGACCAAGGACGCCGGCAAGATTGCCGGTTTGGAAGTGATGCGGATCATCAATGAACCGACGGCATCAGCATTGGCGTATGGCCTGGATAAAAAAGAGAGCGAGGTCATCCTCGTCTTCGACCTGGGCGGCGGCACATTTGATGTCAGCCTGCTTGAGGTCGGTGATGGCGTGATCGAAGTGAAAGCCACCAACGGCGACACGCATCTGGGCGGTGACGACTGGGACGAAGTGATCGTCAACTGGGCAGCAGATGAGTTCAAAAAGCAGCAGGGCATTGACCTGCGCGAAGACCGTCAGGCACTGCAGCGTTTGCGTGAGGCAGCCGAAAAGGCTAAGATCGAACTGAGCTCCGTGATGGAGACCGAGATCAACCTGCCTTATGTGACAGCCGATGCCAGCGGACCGAAACACTTGCAGCTCAAGCTAAACCGGGCAACCTTCGAGAAAATGACTTCCCACCTGGTTGAAAGGGCACGCGGCCCCTTCAATGCAGCGATCAAAGATGCCAACCTGACCGTTGATAAAATCGATGAGGTCGTAATGGTGGGCGGTGCAACACGCATGCCCATGATCCAGGACCTGGTGCGTGACCTGACAGGCGGCAAAGAGCCCAACAAGGGTGTCAACCCCGATGAGGTCGTATCCATTGGTGCCGCGATTCAGGGCGGCGTGCTGGCTGGCGATGTGAAAGACGTGCTCTTACTGGATGTTACACCGCTCTCACTGGGTGTTGAAACCCTGGGCAGCGTGATGACCACCTTGATCGAGCGCAACACCACCATCCCGGTCAAGAAAACCGAGGTTTTTTCCACCGCACAGGACAACCAAACTTCGGTCGATGTGCATGTGCTGCAGGGCGAGCGCCCTATGGCTGGCGATAACATGAGCCTGGGCCGCTTCCGGCTGGATGGCATTCCCCCAGCCCCACGCGGCGTGCCGCAAATTGAGGTGACATTCGATATCGATGCCAATGGCATCCTGAACGTGACTGCCAAGGACAAAGCCACAGGCAAAGAACAGAAGATCACCATTACCGCTTCGACCAACCTCGATAAATCAGATATTGAAAAGATGGTGGAAGAAGCAGCCAAGAACCGCACGGCAGACGAACAGCGCAAAGAGCTGATCGAGCTGAAGAACACGGGTGATTCACTGGCTTACCAGGCTGAAAAGCTGCTCAAAGATATGGGCGAAAAGGTCCCCTCGGACCAGCGCAACACTGTGGAAAACAAGATCAAAGACCTGCGCGAAGCAGTTCAGAGCGAAGATAAGAACCGTATCCAAAAGCTGATGGACTCGCTGCAAACAGACCTGCAAGCCATCGGACAGGCAGCTTACCAGCAGCCCGGCGCTCAACCCGGCACAGCCGGCGGCCCCCAGCAAGCCCCATCAAGTGACTCCGATCAGGATGACGAAGATGTGGTGGAAGGCGAGTTCCGAGAGGCATAAAGCGCACATCAAGAATTGACCATCAAGAACCCAAAAGGCTATCCCAGGTATGGGATAGCCTTTTTGATCAAGGTAAACGACCTCATCTATTTGATAAATATAACTGCACCGTCTGATAACGTTGATTGACATGATCGATGAGCTCCTGTAATGTGTCATCAAAGGTGTTCTTAGATCGTAACATGGTCGCTTCAGGGGTTTCCTTCATTACAGATTCGGAAATCAAGTCATGATAGAAGATGTAAGCTTCACTCATTGCTTCGGGGTCAAAAGCGGTTTTAATCACCTCACCCAAATTAGCTTCGTATTGTGCCTTGTAAACAGGATCATCCATAATAAAACGGATCAGCGGCCAATTCTCCATCACTTCTGAGAGACTCAAAGATAATCCACCTCGCCGTCCAAAAGAATCAGCCAACGCCATGTTGTTGTCCCATGGGATCCATGTGACAAGATCGGTTTCAGGATTCATATAGAGATAGTAATTATGACTCATTACACCATAGGTATCCCAATTTTGGACGATCGTATTTACTGCCAGCCAACGCAAGAAAGTGTCCACATCGAACACTGACTCCAGCCCCTCACGCCAGGCTGAGGGATCGCTCATCCGATTGGTTGCATGTAGTGCGTCAAACACTGCGAGTATATCACTGTAATCCGCTTCCGATTGGTTAGTTTCTTTATCAAACGACGTTTCATTAAAGCTTCCGGCTTTAAAAGTCGCCCCGCTGCCTTCTGGTTTATAGAGATTACCGCTACCATCAGAGAATTGTTGCTCGATAACTGTATCTTCTACCATTTCTACCAATGTATACAAACCAAAGTATGCCAATCCATCGCCGGTATCAACATAAACTTCATAGAAAGCAGTATGAGCTGCGGCTACCCCAAACTCTCTGAAGATATCTGCCGTCACCTTTTCACGTAAAAAAGAATCGTCACTGAAATTGTTGGCGAGTGAAAGCTGTTTGAAACCATAAAACCTCTGGTCTTTGATTTCCGGGAAATCATCTTCAAATTGGTCAAAATCCAGCTTGAATGGGATCTTCAAATTTCCCGAAGACCATGCATCACGCAAGGAGGAATTACCCTTAAAGCGGATGCCGACATTTTCCCATATCTGACCATCAAATTCGATAGTCGCCGTAACCCACACCGGGTTTTTATCAATGCCTTCCGGGTTCATGTCGTTAGGCCACGCTCCACCACCATTTGGAGGTTGTACCATCCATCCATCAGGCGGTTCACCACCTCCAGGTCTTTCAGCCAGACCTTCAGGGAATTGCTGTCTCTCACCCTCAGTAATCTCTTCACCCCGGGTGATTCCAGGCCATCCCACATCAGGCCTTGCATTTTCAGGCAAGTCAGGGGCATTCCCTTGCATCTTTTCGTAGCTGCTGCCAAACTCGCCCATCATTTCAGTCATATCATCCATCATCACTTTCCAGTTATCAGCCGTAATGGTGATTTTAATCCTGTTGACAGAATCCTGTGGAAAAACCACTTCATAATTGGGTTCGGCTTCCTTGCTGTGTGTTTCCATCCCCCATCCGATAGGCCGAATTAAATTTCCATCCTCGGCTTCCACCTTGCTCCCAATTTCAGAATTTGTTTCACGATCTGGTTCCAGATCATTAGAGGGATTCTGGTCCATTTCCTTTACACTGAAACCGCAGCCGGTTAAAGTCATCATGACAAAGAGTATTGCCAGTGACAACAATATGCAATTAAAATTATTTTTTATAAAATTATTCATAACCAATCGCCTTAACATCAACTAGCTTTTTCAGCACAACGAGAAAATACACATATTCTCTAATTTTGACACGTAGAGAGAAAATATTTCATGGGCGTCTTCTCGCATCCTGATCCGGTGGCATCCCTCCTCCCTCCAAGAATCCACCCCAACCACCACCCACGCTGCCCAACGCAACGACCGTCTGAGAGAAGGTAAAGGTTTCAACCTCCGAACCAGGAGTATAAGTTGACCCTGCAATAAGACCATCTGTTTGTTCACCCACAGCGCTGCCGCCTGAAAAGATCATATAACTCTCATTGGCAGTAAAAGCCGGTGATGAAATAATCACTGACTGATAAGCTTTGGCAGGTACGAATGTTAAAATACTTATCCCAGAGCTGGATTCAATGTGAAATATGGTGCCGGCTTGTTGCACAGTACTAAAATTATAGATAAAAGCAAATCGTGTTGATGTGGCACTTGGCGCTTGAGCCATCCCTGCGCTACCTACAGCGACAAATGTGCCCCCAGAGATATTGAAAGAACCCGTGTAATCAAAAGGTCCGTCTTGATTTCCAGTTGGGCCATTGACGATGACGATGCCATCCGTCATTTCTATCGACCCGTTAATATCGATCCCATCACCGTCTGCATTCAAATACACATAACCATCATTGATTATCAGGCTGCAATCTCCAGCGCTAAAATCACCTCCGCCAGCACCCGGACCCATCATTCCACTGGCACTGCCATCCGACCCATTGATGCCATCATCCTGGGCAACCACATGAATCTCGCCACCATTTATGGAAATGCTGGCACTTTCCAAACCTTCATAGGATGTGCCGATAACAACCTCACCGCCGTTAATCACCAAACGGCTATCAGAATGAATTCCGTCATCCCCTGAGGACAATTGGAAATTTCCACCATTGATCACAATTTCCGAGTTGGAATGAAGTGCATCATCTGCAGAATCAATCACCAGAGTGCCATCCGAAATCAAGAGAGAGATCCCAGCCTTTAATCCTTTAGCGCTGACACTATCAGATTCAGATGTTGCCGTTTGAGTATCAGATTTATGGAATTGATCCCAATCTTCCCAACCTGCTGTCTTGTTGCTGTTAATACTACCGCCGCCAGAAGTAATCGCAATATCACCTCCTGAGATGCCGAGTTGTGTTTCTGCCTGAATGCCATCTTCATTAGCAGCAATCTCAAACACACCACCCTCGATTGAGACATTCCCTTGTCCTTCATCGACATTGTTGTTGGCATGTAAACCGTCCTCACCTGCAGAAATAGTGATCTGACCGCCTCCTATCGTAATCGAATCCCTTCCCTGAAGGCCGTCCCCCACCGCATTGATTGTTATTATGCCGCTGACAATCTTCAAGTCATCGTCACTGACGATGCCGTGTCTATAATTCCCATTGACAACCAGTGACCCTGACCCATTAATTGTCAGGTCATCATTACTGAATATTGCCCCATTGGGTTCATCCCCATCTATAAACACAGGCTCAGCACTATCAGCGAGATAATTATTAGTTGCTTCAGCTAGTGTAATCACGGTTTTTTCTGCATCGCGCACATAAATCGGCGCACTGATGGTTGAGGTTATTTCAGCGTTGTTCAGGATGAGCCTGACCGTTGCATCATCCTGTGAATCCACTATTATCTGACCATCAGATAGGGAACCACTGATCTCGTAGCTGCCACCCGAAGTGATGGTCACGATCCTCTCTTCGATAGAGACGCTGTCTCCATTACTGCTGGTCTGATCTCCATCTAAAAAAATCAAGATAGTGCCTTCCTGGTTTGCAGCAACCATCATGTCGTCAGAATCAAAATCCTCAGATTCGACTTGAACCATTGCGATTGCCTCCTCCACAACACTCGGTTTTGTAGAGGAATCGCTGTCAATAAAGCCTTCACCTGTAACAACTGTTTCTTCCATCACTGTTTCAACCGTGTTCCCTGAGCAAGCAGCCAGCATAATCACCAGCAATATAAAAACAATCATCTTGTTTAGTTTTTTCATCATCACTCCCAATCAAAATGCAAGGACAGGTTGATTCCCCAAACCTATGGTTAAGATGAATAACACCATAAAAGTCAGTAGGACCAACATTCGGTTTCGTTTAATTTTTTTGACCATTTCTCACTCAAATCTTCTCAACTATCTAAAGGTCCGTTCCGTTATATCCCGCAATGAGCGTGACCTTATTGTTATTATTCAAAGATTTAATCGCTGAGATGAATTTATCGACATAAGCGGGTTTCTTCAGCCCAACGCTATAAGTTAACTCGGTAAATGTTCCATTTTGGATCGTATCTACAGCGATCAGTTCAGAGGTACTTGTAAATTTAAGGAACGTACTCTCAAATAGATCTGTAAAGGGAACATCGCTTGGCACCTGTACACGTAGAATCTGATTAGCCATTTTCCGTGAAAACCAGTCGAAGCGCACCATTAACAGGATCATCAAACTGATCACTATTGTGCCGAGGATTGCCAGGGTGTAGAATTTTGTGCCCACCGCCATGCCAATAGCCATGGTAAAGAAGATGAACCCGACATCACGCGTTTCTTTAACGGCATTCCTAAAACGGATGATCGATAATGCGCCAACCAAAGAAAAAGCGCGGGCAATACTAGACCCTACGATCATCATCACCAATGCGACAACCATCCCATTGATCACTAATGTAAACACAAAACTCTGTGTATAAGATGTACCTCGATGTGTACGTTTATATATCCAGCCGATAAACGCACTCAACAAGAAACTGAGTAAAAATGCTAATACCACTTCCAACACAGTAAATTCACTGGTTAAATCCTGAATATTAAATATTTCCATGTTCGTTTTCCTTTATGTTCGGTTTTATTACTGAGTTTCCATTTTCTAAATAAATGCTTTTCCAAAAAACTGGCATTGAGAAAGCCGAATTGAGTACCTCCTCTGAACGCTCAGCAACAGGAAGTTCACGCAGCCTATTGATTGTCTCCCATCCGGCCTCAATGCTTCGGCAATATTTGCTGATACGGTTAATTTGTAGATTATTGGCAGAGATCAGTTCTGTTAGCCAAATCGGCATGCGTTCATTTAGTTTTATCTCCATGATGACCTGGGATGCCGTGAGTAAGGGTATGTTTGAGTGGATATCATGCAAATGTAATGGATAAGGCTGAAATGAAATATCTGTATCAAACGTCACCCGTAAGCCAATATCAAAAGATGAGCCATTAAAGGCTTGACGATTGTAGCGAACAATAATGGCAGGTATCAGGTTTTTCTGCCAAAGCATCATATAAATTTCATTCACCACTCCCCGTTCTTCTGAAATACAATCGACAAGCTGTCGGTCATTACCTAACCTCAACGCATCTAAATAAGACAGAACTGCCCGTTTTTTCTGAGTTACCCGATCCACCCGTTGCTTTATCTCCACAAACACCAAAGAATCATCCGTCAAATCCTCAACCGTCTCATAATGTCGAATACGGAGTTTTCGGCGGAACTTGATTCCATTTTCCTTTTCCCAATAACAATCAAGGGTTGGAGAATCGTAATATAAGCTAGAGACAACATATTTCCCATCAGCATGATGCTCCCTATCCAAAACCATATACCTGCGAATCGTTTTCTTGATTTCTTCTGCCTTTGAGAGAGTGATGAGGTATTTTAATTCGAAGCGATTGAATTCACGAATGATCTGATTAAATTTCTGCATTGATGTGCCCTTTTTTCTAATTACTAGATGGTTGATCAGTAAGCGTGACATCTATCGTCTGCATCTGGCCTTCCCTAATGATAGAAAGGGTGATCGTATCGCCAATCCTGGTGTTCGTTTCAATGTAAACCATCAGATCTTGCTGTGATTCAACCTCAACTTCATCAACACCGGTAATAATGTCACCGCCAACAGGGATGATATATGGACCAAAACGCATCCGCTGGGTGCCTGAGCTCAGATTCACTGCTTCTGCTGGAGAGCCATTTTCAATACCGACAATGAGAACGCCGCTGTCCACAGTCAACGCCATACCAGCTTCTTTGAGTAAGGCAACCGAGTAATCTGTCAGATCAATCAGCTCCACCCCCAACCAGGGATGGCGATAGGAGCCATTGGCAATAATTTCAGGAACAATACGCTGGATCGTGTTTGAAGATACGGCAAAACCAAGCCCTGAAAACGAACCGCTTTCACTAATAATTTGAGAGGTAATCCCAATCACTTTTCCTTCCAGATTGATCAAAGGTCCGCCTGAATTCCCGGGATTGATTGCAGCATCCGTTTGGATAGCTTCTGCAATGTACTTGCCTTCCTCAGAACTTAAGATAACTCTGCCTAAGGCACTCACCACACCGGTGGTCAATGTCCACTCGAGGCCATAGGGATTTCCGATGGCAAGCACGGATTCACCAACCTGCACAGTATCCGAATCTGCTAACGGCAAAGGTGAAGGCAAACTACCTCCTGCATCAATGCTAAGCAACGCCAGGTCGTTGACTGTGTCTACCCCCACAACATTGGCCTCAAACTTCTCACCTGATGAGAGTGTCACGATTAATAAATCCGCGTTCGCGATAACATGGTAATTGGTGATGATGTGCCCCTCTGCATCGTAAATAAAACCCGACCCCACACCTTCTTCCGGCAATTGCCCAAGCATACGGTCAAAGACATACTCAACGCTGGTAACGTTAACAACGGATGGGTTAACCAATTGATAAATCGAGATGATTTGATCTTCATAATATGTGTTATCTGAAAACGCCACCTCATTTACTTCATAGGTTGCATTCACCATTTCCACTGAATTGACAGAGTCAGATACATCAAACTCTATCGGTTCTTCTTCAGTTTGAGATGTGGTAGAGAATGTTTCTTTGCCACTGCTTGCTGAGCATCCCCAGACAATTAAACCGAAAATCACAACTAAGATTAAGGTAAGATTTTTGCGTAATTTTTGATTTTCCTTTGAACCAAGCTTCACCATCAAACACCTTTCTCTAAATTCATGTCCTCCGTTTTTCTTAAATTGGATCCGTATTTTGTTTATCAATGGAGATTCTATAATTTCAAGCTGTGAAAAAACTAAGAAAAAGCTTTGAATAAACTGAGTATAAGAAAACAGGGCTGGCAGTAAAAATTTTTTAGATTTATGGTTCATTTTTCGACACAAAAATCGGGGAGGGAAAATCTCTCCCCGATTTCGTTTCTCTTCTATTGATCACCTCCTTCCTAAACTTAATCAACCAGAAAAGACGTTGGAGGAGAATTGTCCGGGATAAAGAACCCGTTTTGTCAGGATATGCGTTTGAACCTGAACTAAGTCCATTTTATTGGTCTAACCTATTAAGCACCTGAAAAATTCCTGATAAGTTGTTGAGAAATCCCGATGATGGACATTTTTCCATATCACTCATTCTCAAAATCAATGTAAATGCTATCTGATGCTGGTAAGAGGATTGGTTGAAATTTTTCTCTTATTCCGTTGAGTGCATCGAGCGAATCCTTAGAAAACATTGTGAAAACTCAAGAAAAACCAGTTCCCACTCAGGTTTCACAGCTTTTTAACAGTAAAATCAGCTATATTGAAAATGAATATGATGAGGACAATATGAAAAAAGTTTTAATTGTTGATGATGACCCAAAATTGTTAAAGATGCTCCAGCGCACATTAAGCTACGAAAACCTGGAAACATTAACAGCGACAAATGGGCTTGAAGCAATAACCTTACTTTCCGCTGAATGTCCCGATCTGGTTATTTTGGACTGGATGATGCCAAAAATGGATGGTATCACTTTCATTAATAAGGTGCGCGACACAGGCAATCAAATTATGATCTTGATGCTCACCGCACGCGACGCGATTGAAAACCGGGTTGAAGGGCTTGAAAGCGGTGCAGACGACTACTTGGTTAAACCCTTTGCCCCCTCCGAGTTAATCGCTCGGGTTCACGCAATGCTCCGCCGTGTTGCTGCCCAACCAGAAAATCAAAAGGTTGCGTTTGCCGGGCTTTCTCTTGATCCTGCAACAAGAGAAGTGATCTACCATGATCAACCCGTTGAGCTAACCGTGACAGAGTTTAATTTACTCCATCTGTTCTTACGCCATCCCCGCATTGTTTTAGAGCGCAATCAAATATTAAATGAGGTTTGGGGTTACGACTTTGGCGGTGACGATAATGTTCTGGAGGTTTATGTCGGTTATCTTCGCAAGAAACTGGAAGAGGACAGCAAACCCCGCTTGATCCATACTGTGCGCGGGGTGGGGTATGTTATCAGGGAGAACCAATGACCATCCGATTGCGTCTTACACTCACCTATAGCACTATCCTCGCATTAACTTTGATCGTGTTTGGGTTTGCACTCTACACCTTCCAGGCTCAGGAAACGCTGAATGCCCTTGAATCTGATCTGGTGATGAGCAGCAACAAATTTGTGGATGCATTAATCTCAATACAATTCCCCTTTGGTTCCCGACCAACACAGCAAGAACCGCCTGCGCCCCGACCGTTCAATCAATTCACAGACGAACAAGCCTTTCGGGATGTTCGGGAGCGTGAAATTGTAAGGGTTTTGGATTCTGACGGAAATTTGATTGCCAGTCCATTCGGATTGACAGAAGATGCACTCCCACTGAGTAACAAAGCTCTTGCACAATTGCAGCAAAATGAAAGTGTTTTTGAAACCGGAACGGCGAACGATGAAACAATGCTGATCTACAACCACCCAATAACCAACAATAGCGGTTTGATTTACATCATTCAGGTCGCCCGTTCTCTCACAGAACGCAACCGCACATTAAATTCCTTAGCAACAACCCTGAGTTTCGCTGGATTGGTAACCATCTTGATCGCTTTTGGGGTGGGATGGTGGCTCTCAGGCTTGGCACTGAGACCCATTGATCGCATAACTCAAACTGCCCGTACCATCGGAGAACAACGAGACTTTACCCGCCGTGTTGAACACACTGGGAAACAGGATGAGGTAAGCCTGTTAGCCAACACATTTAACCGGATGCTGACGCAATTACAGGACGCTTACCTAAAAGTTGAACATTCTTTAGAACAGCAGCGGAATTTTGTATCAGATGTCTCTCACGAGCTGCGTACACCATTAACCACCATTCGCGGAAATTTGGGTTTGCTGTTGCACGAACCTCCGATCCCTCCGGATGAGGAACAGGATATTCTGGGAGACATGGTTGATGAAAATGAACGTCTCATCCGGTTGGTGAATGAATTGTTAATGCTTGCCCATGCGGATTCTGGAAGAAGTATGACAGCAGAGTCACTTATGATCCAGCCATTGATAGAAGAAGTGACACGCCAGGTCAAACATCTGGATCCCAATCGTAGGATCATCCTTGATATTTCACCTGATCTTGATGTGATAGCAGATAGAGATGCCTTTAAACAGGTAATCTTAATCCTGCTGGATAACGCCATCAAATATTCACAGGACGAAATCGTTCTTTCGGCAAGAAGGAGAGAAAATCAGGTGACGCTAGAGATTGCTGATCATGGACAGGGCATTCCCTCTGAAGAATTACCGCATGTGTTTGAGCGGTTCTACCGCACAGAAGAAACAGAAACCCTGCCAGGGTTTGGCCTTGGGCTGCCAATCGCAAAATCTCTGATGGATGGCATGGGTGGCAAAATCAGCATTCAAAGTCACGTTGGTAAAGGCAGCTGCGTAACAATAACATTCTTTTCCCCCCTATAAAGCCTGAAATCTTTTCCCGATAATTGAAGACCCAGCACACTTGATGTAAAAATGAAGACAGCGCAAAGGATGAGGGGGGCATCCTAAAGCGCTGCCTTCTATTCTAGTATAACATAGAAAAGATCAAAATTTTAACAATTTTTCCCATTTTTAGAATTATTTGATGTTTGTAGATCGCTGCAAGCTGTATTTAAATAAAAAAAGAACCCCTTTTCATAACCTGATCATCAATGATGTGTGAGATCAACCACTGTACAGTTAAAACTTAGTAACCTAATTGGCTACGAACAAGTCAAATCCATTTGACCTGGAGTAAACTCAAGGGTTTATAATCTTAGTAGAGGTGAAACATGAGAATTTCAGAAGTAGTTAAAAGAACTGGTCTGACGGCCGACACCCTGCGTTATTATGAGCGAGTCGGTTTGATCCCACCCATCACCAGGACAAAAAGCGGGATTCGAGATTACCAGGATATTGACATCAGGCGGATCGAGTTCATCAAATGCATGCGCCGGGCAGGGCTGCCTGTGGAGGTATTAATCGAATACTTCAGCCTTGTTCAGCAGGGGGATGAAACCATATCAAATCGGAAAGAAATCCTGGTTGAGCAAAGGAAAGCTCTGAAATTAAAAATGAATGACCTGCAAGAGACGCTTGACTTATTGGAACACAAGATTCAGGTTTATGACAATATCGTTCTGAAGCATGAAAACAATCTTGTTTAATTGGCGTTTACAGAAAACAACAGTCAATATTTATCAGGTCATCATACTCAATAAGAAATAAGGAGAATACCGATGGAAAAACGAAAACTTGGTAAGAGCGGACTCGAAGTATCTGCCCTTGGGTTGGGATGCATGCGCATGACCTTTGGGGATAAACCAATCGGCACCCGTCAGGATATGATCGATTTCCTTCATACTGCTGTGGACCGTGGCGTTACCTTTTTCGATACTGCTGAAGTCTACGGGCCCTTCACCAACGAGGATCTTGTTGGCGAAGCGCTTGAACCCTTCAAAGGCAAAGTTGTGATTGCCACTAAGTTCGGCTTCAAGCATGATCCCAACACCGGACCGCACCCATCAGTGGGATTGGACAGCCGTCCAGAACAAATCCGTAAGGTGGCAGAGGAATCTCTCAAACGCTTGAGGGTAGATGCCATCGATTTATTCTATCAACACCGTGTAGACCCTGATGTGCCCATTGAGGATGTGGCTGGCACGGTTAGAGCTCTGATCGAAGAGGGTAAAGTGAAACACTTTGGCCTTTCTGAGGCTAGCGCTGATGTTATCAGCAGGGCGCATGCCGTCCAGCCGGTCACAGCTATCCAAAGTGAGTATTCGATCTGGTGGCGTGTGGTAGAGAAAGCGGTTCTGCCAACTTGTGAGGAACTTGGTATTGGCTTTGTGCCATACAGCCCCTTAGGGCGTGGCTACCTGACGGGTAAGATCAACGAGAATACATCCTTTGCTGACAATGACATCCGCAGCCATAATCCGCGCTTTACACAAGAGGCTATCAGAGCCAACCGGGTTGTGGTGGAACTGCTTGAGCGGATTGGTAAAGAAAAAGGTGCTTCACCAACCCAAATCGCTTTAGCCTGGCTGCTGGCACAAAAACCATGGATTGTTCCAATCCCGGGCAGCCGCCGGCTGGATCATCTGGAAGACAACCTCGGCGCCCTCGATGTTGGATTGACAAAAGGCGATCTGCAAGAAATCGACAAAGCCATGGATGATATCACAGTGATGGGTGACCGGTATTGACCCGACCCCTTCAAATTCGCAGTGGCGTTAAAACCAAAACCCCCGGGAGACAGTCCGGGGGTTTTGAGATTCTTCCGAAAACAGGGTCAGCCTAGAGCCAGCCCCGCAATTCCATCGCTTTGACCACTCTATCAATTGCGACCATGTAAGCCGCATCGCGCATATAAACATCCTGAGATTGCGCCATATTATAAACGCCTTCAAAGGCCTGGGTCATCTTGTTATCCAATTTCTCAAGGACTTCACCCTTCGTCCAGTAGAAGTTCATGTCATTCTGAACGCCTTCGAAATAGGAGGTGGTCACACCACCAGCGTTACACAAAAAGTCCGGGATCACAAAAATCCCGCGCTGTTTGAGGACTTCATCCGCTTCAGGTGTGGTTGGGCCATTCGCACCCTCTGCCAACAGCTTCACCCGGTCGTGGATCTTGGTGACGGTTGTGGCGTTGATTTGGCCTTCGAGTGCGGCGGGGATGATCACATCCACTTCCTTGGCAATCCAAGCGTCACCCGGCTCGATTGCATAACCGGCTTCCGTGGCTAAACCTTTATTGACCGTGCCGTATTGGTCCGTAATGCTCATTAGGAAGTCAGGGTCAATCCCATCCGCTTTGCTGACAGTGTAAGACTGGCGGTCTTCACGATCCCAGTAGCTCACACAAATAACCTTGCCACCTAAATCATTGATAAATCCCTTGGCAGCATATTGCGCCACGTTCCCAAAACCCTGGATGGCGGCAGTCATTTTGGTGGAGTCAAGCTTGAGGCGCTGCATGGCTTCACGGACGGTATAAATCACGCCAAAGCCTGTGGCTTCGGTGCGTCCCAGTGAACCGCCGCCGCCGACCGGTTTGCCGGTAATCACACCAGGCGTATATTGACCTGTGATGCGGGAATATTCATCCATCATCCAACCCATCATCTGGGGGGTGGTGCCAACATCAGGCGCCGGCACATCCTGCCGCGGGCCGATATTTTTCCATAAATTGCGGATGAAGGCACGGCATAAGCGTTCTTTTTCATCTACAGATAGGGTGGCTGGGTCAAGGACGATGCCGCCCTTGCCGCCCCCGAGGGGGATATCCGCCACAGCGCACTTCCAGGTCATCCACATTGCCAGGGCGCGGACGGTGTCGATCGTCTCTGCGGGATGAAATCGCAAACCGCCTTTATTTGGACCGCGCGCATCGTTGTGCTGAACACGGAAGCCCTGGAAAACGCGTGTGCTCCCATCATCCATGCGGATCGGGATGCGCAGGTGATACTCCCGCATTGGCCAGCGAAGTATCTCGCGTACTTGATGATCGAGGCCCAATAAGTCAGCAACATGATCAAATTGCTGTTGGGCCATTGCAAATGCGTTGGTTGTTTCTGCCATAATCTCTCCTATTTAATTTGGTTTGGTGAGGTGTAAAATTAACGCTTGATCTAACCGCACAGTGAAGTTCCCATTTAAATAAAAATATGCGGGCAGGGCGGCCCAAGACCCGCATGCGTTCTCGCTCAGTTGTCGCTGATAGAAGAACATGCTCACTCCACAGTGTGGTTGAATCCTCTTAACCATAGTCCAGAATCGGAATAGCGTCAATATGAACGGTGTATAAAACTAATACTGATTTTCGTCACATGCTTCCACCATAAAAGATGCTCAGCGCCATGCTCATCAGCGGATGAACCCATGAAATTTTGAGATAAAGGCACTAATATTTTTGATTTGGAACTTTTTTAATTTGGTTTGCGTCTAATAACTGAAAGCCTAAATACTAATACAAATTTTTGGAGGATCAATATCATGAATAAAAAACTAAATCTCATCCTTGTCAGCGTGGTTGTTATCGGCCTGTTGGCCGCCTGCTCACCATCGGTGACAGGGTCAAGTGAAGAATCTGTCCGGTCAATGAGCGTCAGCGGAACCGGCAGGGTCACGCTTGTACCAGATATCGCCACCATCAACATTGGTGTGCGCTCTGAAGCAGAAGTGGTAACAGAGGCACTTGAAGCCAATACCGCCCAGGCAAATGCCATTTCAGAGGCACTGCAAAGCCTTGGCGTCGAGGAAAAGGATATTCAGACCTCGAACTTCAATGTCTATCCCGCTGAACGCTATGATCCGATGACCGGTCAGGTGCAAGGCAGATATTTCGCAGTTGAAAATACCGTGAATGTGACCGTACGAGACTTGACGAGCCTGGGTGAAGTGCTCAGTGCTGTGGTTGATGCCGGTGCTAATAATATCTATGGTATCAGCTTTGACGTCGAAGACCGAGAAGCTGCCGTCGCAGAAGCCCGCAACCTGGCTATTGCAGATGCCCGGGCAAATGCAGAAGCGATTGCAGCCGATGCTGGCGTCTCGCTGGGCGAATTGATCAACATCAGCGTTTCCAGCGGCAGCACACCCATCACCTACTATGATGCAAAAGGTGCCGCCTATTCAGAAGCTGCTGTTCCGATCGCAGCCGGGACCCTGTCCATCATCATGGAAGCCTACCTGACTTATGGTATTCAGTAAGGCATAACCCAACCAACGATCATTGGGTGAGGTGTGTTCAAACGAGCACCTCGCCCAATAACAAAGTAACAAAGAATATTTGTAAGGAGGATATTCATGAAGAAAACACTCTTATCCATTCTATCAATCCTGGTTGTTGCAGCCGTTTTAGCTGGCTGTGCACCCAACGGGATTTCATCAGGAGATAAGCCGATGCGCAAGATCAATGTCAGCGGCGAGGGAATTGTAAAGCTTGAACCCGATATCGCCAGAGTCAATATTGGTGTGCGCTCGCAATCTGAAGATATCTCGGAAGCCTTTGCAGAAAACACAGCCGATGCTGAATCTGTCATTCAAAGCCTATTAGATATGGGCATTGAACAAAAAGATATTCAAACCCGGAACTTCAATATTTACCGGCAGGAAAACAGAATGCCCGGGCCGGAAGGCGAAGCTGAAATTGTTCAAACCTATGTGGTGGAGAACACCGTCGCTGTTACCGTCCGCCAACTTAATTCACTTGGCGAGGTTTTGACCAAGGTAATTGAAGAAGGCGCCAACACCATCAACGGCATTACCTTCGATATCGAAGACCGAGAAGCAGCCATTGAAGAAGCTCGCAGCAAGGCCATCGAAGATGCCAAATCTCAAGCGGAAGCGATTGCCGATGCGGCTGATGTTGAACTCGATGAAATTTATTCGATCAGCATCAATAGAGACGGTTCATTCCCCGTAGCGAGAGTTGAAGCCATGGCCGAAATGCCCATGGGCGGCGGTGGCAGCGTTCCCATAGCAGAAGGTCAGTTGACTGTGCGAGTCACGGCAAATATCGCCTTCTCGATAAAATAAAACAGCTGGAAAAGAAAAGCACTCCCAAATAACAACTACAGCCCCTGTTGCGTATTCTAAAGCCCACCAGGGGCTTTTTTTGTTCAACACCCTATTGCCACATTTAATCTAATTGCAGGTATACTAATACGGCTTTTCATTTATTCACTGTCATTTTTCATTCTGGTAAAGGTATCTTTAAATATTAATTAATTTTGTCAGGAGCAGAACAGATGAAAATAGTGACAGACAGCGGTTTTGATCTTTCGCCGCAACAAATGCAGGATTTTGATTTACTCACCTTACCCCTCAAACTCACGTTGAGCGGCGTCAGCTACCGCAGCGGTGTTGACATTCAGAAGGAAGCGTTCTACGATTTAATCGAGAACACGAATGATATGCCGATCACCTCAACCCCGTCGCCCGGTGAATTTTTAGAGATTTACCAGAAAGCGGCAGAAGAAGACCCCGATATTCTTTCAATTCACATCTCCTCTGGCCTGAGTGGCACCTACAACTCTGCGGTGACAGCCGCTGCCCAAATGGAAACCGCCAATATCACATTGGTTGACACGCGCTCTCTTTCGATAGAAATGGGCTGGCAAGTCGAAGCCGCCATCCGTGCCGTCAAAGCGGGATGGGACCTGGATAAGATCCTGGCGTTGATGAGCCAGGTTCGTGAATGCTCCGAAGTTGTCTTCACCTTGCCCGATTTGTCCTACCTGATCCACGGCGGACGCATCAGCCATCTAAAAGGGCTGCTGGCATCGATCCTGGGTATCAAACCACTGATCGGGGTTGATAAAGCCGACGGTAAATATTATGACCGTGGAAAAGCACGCACCTTCAAAAGCGCGGTTCTGGCGATCCCCAAATATATCACCAATAAATTTCGCGAAGGCACCCCTTTGAGAACCCAAATCGGGCATGCCGGCAATCCTGAAGGTGCGCAACAATTGCGTGAAGCCATGGATGACAAGTTCCAATGCGAATGGCTGCCAGACTGCTCCATATCGCCTGTGCTGGGCGCTCACACTGGCCGGGGGCTGGTAGGCGTGGCTTTCGCTTCCATGGAAGATTTCCCTGCATTCCCTTAACTTTTTTCTCGACTGAACAATACACAAAAAAACATAACACAGTGTTATGTTTTTTTGCTTAATGCCCGCAGATGACCCAATCATGTGATGTTTCCTGCATGCGCAGTTTTATTAAACTCATATTGATTTGATATAATCACACTATCTCACAGCACATTTGACAATTGACGAGAATCACCTCTCAAGGGATGAAACGAGATCATGCCATGAATCGGATTAAATTTATTCTAAAACAACTTTGCTTATTCTCCCTTTTGGTAAGTGCTGCATGTAATATTTCACCCTCTAATTATCCATCTAAAATCCCAATAACGCTTGATCGTTTGACGCCAATAGCGTCGTCTTTGCCCGATCCATCACCTTCTCCATCGATCTCACCGGCTAAAGAAAGCCTGCAGGGGAAAATAAATCAATGGGCTATTTCAGCAATAGACCTGCGGGCAACCGAAAGCGCTGCCTTTGCCATTGGCGAGCCAGACTCTGATGGATGCGAATTGATGCCCTTAAACACCTCCTGGGTGTATGAAACCGATGATCTGTTTCATGCAGAGGACTATCTTCAGCTTTTTTATGCGGAACCGGTTTTACCAACAGGGGTTAAGGTTCATCTTGCTTACACTTACTCATCCATCGTAAAAATCTCACTGATTGATCTGCTGGGTAATCCGCGCACGATCTATGAATCCACACCTTGTGAACTTGATGCCTGCCCTCATCTGCTCAGTATTGATATTGAGGATATCGATGATCCTGTTTACTCGGTAAGGATCGATGTCGCCACCCTCAATGATGAAGATTTCGGCTTGACTGCAATCGACGCCGTAGAACTTATTGGAACACTTCTCTCAGAGCCATACCCGACGCCGCAGCCCACACCTCACCTGACCATGAGCAGCATTGGAATCAACGCGGCTGAGGTAGAGGAAGGACATGTCCATTTTGAAGTCTTCGACCATAACACTGACCAGAATTTAACCACAACAGAATGTGACGCCTTCTCGTACAACGTATCCGATAGCGAAACCATCATCCGCTTCTTTAGTTGTGATGATTCTACAGAGATCTGGCTCTACTTGCCATCCTCTGACGCGATTGATTCAACCCCACTCAATTCTTATGATCTCATTCCAACAGCCAGGCTTTTCTACGATGGGCAATATATCCCTGCCATGGAGGGTGAGCTATGGATAGATCAACTGAGCGAGACAAAGATGACCGGTGTTCTGGAGTTTAAAGGATTTGATCCCGGCAATCAAGTCGATTATTACCGGACGGTAGCGGTTTTCAACCAGATCCCCCGTAATGCCGAAGCTGCATTAAAACCTGGCGATATGCTCACCCAGTGGGCAGAACAGGTGTCTTCCAGCAGCGAATTATCTTCTGATGAAAACAGCGCCGCCCAAGCTCTGGAGCCGTCTGATACATGGTTTGAATGTGCGGAAGCTTTCACTGCCTGGAAACCCGATCTATCAGACCAACAACCCTGGATCGAGCTCTACTTCAAAACACCCGTCATCCCAAAAGTGCTGAATATCCTGCTAACGGGCTGCCCGGAGGGCATCTCACAGGTCAATCTGCTGACGGATACGGATTACTTCCCCCTTGATCTGGCTTTTGCCGGGGTTTTAGAGGAATGCCCGGTAGCGCTCATGTTCAACACGATTGTCGACATCCATTTGCCTGTCATCGGCGTCCAGATCGTGTTTGAGAGCGGTGTCGAGGGCTGCCAACCGGGAGTGGACGCAGCGCAAATGATTGGCGCAATTCCTGAATAAACGACGAAGTAACCTTATTAAAATAATAACCCAAAAAATAAAAGACCCTGCCTAAACTGAATCCTGATGGGCAGGGTCTTAATTGCATGAATATTGCGCTAATTACATGCTTTCGGGCAATCCTTTAAACTGGCTTGTATACAGGTTGTAATAGAAACCCATTTGATCCAGCAGCGCCTGATGGGTGCCGCGTTCGATCAGCTCACCTTCATTAATCACCAGGATCTGATCTGCATTGCGAATGGTGCTGAGCCGGTGGGCAATCACGAAAGATGTGCGCCCTTCCATCAATTTGAGCAACGCTTTTTGAATCTCTACTTCTGTACGGGTATCCACGCTGCTGGTCGCCTCATCCAAAATCAGGATTGCCGGATCAGCCAGGATGGCACGGGCTATCGAGAGCAGCTGACGCTGCCCCTGGCTCAGGTTACTGCCACGCTCAGAAAGCTCGGTATGATAACCTTCGGGCAGCCGGTGGATGAAGCCATCGGCGTTGGCCAGCTTGGCAGCCTTGATCACCTCTTCATCCGTGGCGTCCAGCCTGCCGTATCGGATATTTTCCATCACGGTGTCGGCAAACAAGAAGGTATCCTGCAGCACAATTCCTAAATTCCGGCGCAGATCATTTTGTTTAATCTCGCGCAGGTCCTGCCCATCAATCAAGATCCTGCCAGCATCCACATCATAAAATCGTGTCAGCAAATTGATAATGGTTGTCTTGCCTGCGCCTGTTGGCCCGACCAGCGCCACCGTCTTGCCCGGTTGGGCATGCAGGTTGATATCTCTCAACACGGGTTCATCCTGATAACCAAAGGTCACATCCTCAAATTGAACCTCACCTTTTATGGTTTCAACTGCCGCAGCACCCGGAACATCTGCGACGGCAGGTTCAACATCCAGGACTTCGAAAATCCTCTCGGCACCCGCCAAAGCAGCCATCATACTGTTGAACAAGTTGGCAATCTGGTTCAGCGGATGGCTGAAACGCCGGGTATATTCCGCAAATGCGGCAATTGTGCCAATGGTCACTCCGCCAATCCCCCTGATCAACAGGTAAGCGCCTACACTCACAACGATGATCACGTTGAGGTTGCTGAGCATGCCCATCACCGGCGGCATGACCCCTGCTAAAATATTCGCCTTAATCCCAGCCTCCTTCGCTTCAGTGTTTTTTACCTTGAATTCGTTCAACGTTCTGCCCTGCTGCCCATAGGCGATCACAACTTTGTGACCGCCAAGGTCTTCTTCCATCATGCTGTTCAACTGCCCCAAAGATTTTTGCAATCCCTGAAACGCCGGCCTGCTGCGCTTCATCACAAAGGTTGTGGCAAACAGCATCAGCGGAATAACCACCAGGGCGGCCAGCGTCAACCAGAGATCGAGCACAATCATCATCACCAACACACCCACTATTGAGCCAAGGCTCTGAATGAAGTTCGTCAAATTTTGTGAGAGTAGCGCGTTGATCGCGTCCATATCATTGGTCAGACGGCTCAAAAGATCTCCGGCGGTCTGCTTGTCATAATAGCCAATGGATAGCTTCTGCATATGATCAAAAAGGGCTTGCCGCATATTACGCATGATCTTCTGCGAAGTATTAGCCATGATCTGACCATAAATCACTCTGATCAGCCAGGTCAACAAGAAAATCCCCAACAAAATTAGAACCATTCGTAAAAGTTCATTCCAGTCCAACTGCACAATGGCGCGGTCAATCGTTACACCCACTAAATAGGGCCATAGGACGCTCAAGCCTGTTGCCACAAGGACAAGAAACGCAACAATGATGAGTTGAAGCCGGAAGGGTTTTAGATAAGCCAGAAGGCGCTTAAGTCCCTCTGCGGGATTTTGTGCTTTTGCCGCCCGTTTGTCTACCGACATACCTCTATGCATTTTCCACCTCCTGTAAAGCCAAAGTTTCAACCTTTTCCATGCCGTCTCCGAGTTGAGAGTGGAAAATTGCCTGATAAATCGGACTTGTTTTGATCAGGTCTGCATGGTTCCCTTCAGCAGCAATCCGGCCATTTTCAAGGACGATGATCTTATCCGCATGTAAGACCGTGCTGATGCGTTGGGCGACAATAAAACTTGTCCGTCCAACCATTAATTCATCCAAAGCAGCCTGGATTTCTGCTTCTGTTTCCACATCAACCGCGCTGGTGCTGTCATCTAAAATTAGAATCTTTGGACGAACACACAAAGCCCTGGCGATGGCAAGCCGTTGTTTCTGTCCGCCAGAGAAGTTCGCGCCGCGCTGTTCCACATGAGATTGATAACCATCTTCTTTTTCCATGATGAAATCATGCGCCTGGGCAGCTTTTGCCGCAGCGATAATTGCCTCATCATTGGTTTCAGGCCTGCCAAAACAAATATTTTCTGCCACGGTACCACTGAACAATATAGCATCTTGCAAAGCAACGGCGATATTTCGTCGCAATTCAGGTTGGCTCAACGATCTGACATCTACGCCGTCAATCATCACCCGCCCTTGAGAAGGATCATAAAAGCGAGGGATCAGATTCACCAGGCTGGATTTGCCAGAGCCAGTCGCCCCCAAAATCGCAATGTTTTGTCCCGGTTCGGCGGTGAAGCTGATGCCCTGTAAGACAGGCAAGTGCTCACCCTCATCTCCGTCGTAATCCATCCAGACATCTTCGAAAACCACGCGGCCTTCGGTGATCTCTCCAGATACGGATTCGGGGTAAACAATAGTCGGTTTGGTTTCGATTATCTCAACCACTCGCTCCATGGAGGCGGTTGCTGCATAATATTGGGGCAAAATCATGGCGAGGAGCATGATGGGGAACATACTCATCATCAAGTAGTTCGAGAAGGCGACGATCTGTCCGGTGGTCAACGCGCCGTCAATCACCAAATTACCTCCGAACCACAACATCGCCACTGTGCCTAAATTGATCACCAAGATCATGGTCGGCATCAAGAATGTCATCAAGCGGTTAACCTTAATTTGCTCAGCGGTAAGGTTTTCGTTCGCATTATTAAATCGCTTTTTTTCATGCTTCGACCGGACAAACGCCCGCACCACACGCACACCCGCGATGTTTTCATGCAAGACAGTGTTTAATTTTTCTAACTTTTCCTGCACAATGCGGAATAACGGGCGGGCACGATTACTGAAAATCCAGATCAAAATCCCTACCACAGGGAGCATCACCACTAGTAACAACGCCAGCTTTGGGCTGGTCGTGATCAGCATAAACAAGCTGCCCACCAGCATCAATGGCGCTCGAAACAGAATTCGCATCGACATCGTCACTGACATTTTTACAATGTTGATATCGCTGGTCAACCTGACCAGCAGTTCACTGGTCTGCAGCCGGTCCAGGTTGGCAAAAGAGAAGGATTGGATGTTGGCGTATGCCTTCTCTCGCAAGTCTGCAGCAAAGCTCTCGGAAACCCTCATGGAAACAAAGGTGTTCACAAAAGCAAGCCCCATGCTGACTAAAGTCAGTCCAATCATCAGCAAGGAAATTCGCAGAACAGCGGAGGTATCCCGCTGTGCAATACCAATATCAATGATATTTTGCACCTGTCTGGGCACCAATAAATCTGTCACAGACAGGAATAGCATGGCAAGCATTGCAACCAGCACTTGCCAGCGATATTTCTTTAAAAAGGGAAGGATTTTTCGAATACTTTTCAATGAACAACTCCTTAGATAAGCGAATTAGTGCGTTGTGGTTTTGCCCGGTCTACTTTGATATGATTCAACATTTTCGACAACCATTTTCAGCAGGGTTTTAAGCTGTTCTGTTTCAGAATCGCTGAAACCTGATAGGATAATTTCTTCCATATCAATCATAGAGCCGCGTAATGTGTCCATCAAACCGCGCCCCTTGTCCGTCAGATAGATTCGGCTGAGGCGTTCGTCATCCGGGTCACCGCGCCGAACGACAAGCTGTGATTTTTCCATACGCTTGACCTTATTTGTCAGCGTTGCAGGTGTGATCTCAAGATATTCAGCCATTTCTGAATTTGACATACCGTCATTCTCATAAAGGGCAAACAGAACAGGCGGCTGCCCGCGATGCAGTCCCAGGTCTCGCATTTTGCACCGTACCAATCCCTGGTGGGCGCGAAAAACCTTGAGCAGTACAAAACCAATGGAGTCAAAGACTAAATTTTCCATAATCACCTTATTGTTAGCTTGCTAATATTTAGGCTGCTAAATATATACTATGTGACGACATTCGTCAAGACCAAATTGCAAACGATAAACTATTGTTAACTTTTAAAGATTGAGCCGTCAAATCGCCCCGCTCGGCATTTATGGAGAATGGAGTATGATTATTTATGATTAATTTGCAGTGGCAGAGTAACCAACAATAATGAACCGTTATTTAATTACAACCTGCAGCAAAGAAAAAGACCCTTCGCCCGGCGTTTTGCCTGCTATTGAGCGCTATCAAAGCGAAAGGATTATGTTTGCCTATCAAGAGAGCCTGCGCCTCGGCCTGCCGATGTTAATCCTCTCTGGTAAATTTGGCCTGATCCAGCCAACCGACGAGATCCCGTGGTATGACCATGCCCTGCAAATGGCGGAGGTTCAGGTAATGGTGCCGCCTGTCGTTGACGTTCTTGAGAAGAATGCAGTTGACCAAATCCTCTTTTATGCACGTCCGCTCGATTCACCCGGCTGGCCGCCTTACTATGCAGTGATCAAAGAAGCCTGTAAGCAATTAGAGATTGACCTCATGTTGTGTCATTGGGAAGATAACCAAAGCCCAGATTAGCAAAAAACATGACAAAAAATCCCTGTGGAACTTATAAATCCACGGGGGCTATTTTTTAATTTTTGCAGCCTATTTATGGAATAGGGTTTTGCCCAACCCAGTCATCCCCCAAAATGACAACGATATCAACCCCGGCGTTGGGGTCATAGTTATTGTAGATATTGACTGTCGCCACCCCCATTGTATCGGCCAGCCAACGCAGCGCATAGGGCGTTCCGTTGTAGACATAAATTTGGGTTGTAACGGTGTATTCGGCATTGGTCTCTTCGACGATGTTAAAGCCCTTTTCCGTCAACCATTCTGCCGTTTTGGTGGCCATACCCGCCTGGTAAGAGCCATTACGGATGGCAACGCGAGCGCCTTCTTCTGCTACCAAATCGAGTAATTCGCCCTCTGCCACGGGGGAAAGCGCACCACCCTCACCAAAAACCTCATCTCGCAGCAAGCGGATTTTGTCTGGAACAGGCCGTAAAATATCCAGACCATCTGGCGATTTGCCAAGGGTAACGTATTCATTACTGATAACCACCTGGTCAATCTCGCCACGGTCTACTTCAAGTGCAGACCACCCTAATTTTATGGCTTCACTCAGGCTGAGATTGGTCTGAATTCCGGCAGAAAGGTCATTATAAATTTCAGGCGCACGCGCAACAAGTTTGGGCATCATATCAAATTCGAGAATCCGATCACGTACCGCCATGATCAAATTTTGCTGGCGGGCAGCACGGTCAAAATCACCGCCTTCTGTCTTCCTGGCGCGCACATAAGCCAGCGCATAATCGCCCGGCAAGGTGATCACACCCGGTTCAATGGTGACGGTGTTCCATTTCCCGAGCCGGTCCAGCACCATCGGCTCATCAAATGTCAACCGAACGCCTTCGATATGGTCAATAAAGTCGATGAAGGCTTGAAAATCAATTTGGGCATAATACTGGATCGGAACACCCAAAAGTTCCTCAACCGTCCTAGCGGCTAATCCAGGCCCACCACCCGGCAGGTTATAAACCTCTCCCAGGTAGTAGGCGGTATTGATTTTGCCATAATCGAAACCCGGGATATTGACCCACAAGTCTCTGGGGATGGAGATCATACCTGCAGTCTTGTTGAGCGGATCCAGCGTGAGCACCATCATCGTATCCGTTCTGGGTGTTTCGCCAGCCTCCCAATCACGGTAATCCAAACCCATCACCAGCAGATTGACGCGGCTGATACCATCCCACGGGTCAGGCTTCGGCAGTTCTGCCGCCGGAATGTCGGTAGGCTTGGGAGTCGCTTCAGATTCTGGATCTTGCTCTTCATCTTCGGGCGCTGTCAAAACCGGATCCCCGGGCAGCGAAAAGGTCTCGTTTGAGGCAACGACCTGCCTGGTGATACGATAGCCAAAGAAAGCACCAACAAATCCCAAAAGGATCAACACGATCATAATGATCTGCGAAACGCGATCTTTTGGGAAGTTTTGTTTTATCTTTGTAAATAATTTCATCTGTTTATCTTTTCAGAAACACCTAAGCAAAACATAACTACGGTAAAGCAAGCGCTTTCTCTGCTTAGATATTCTATGTAAAGTTCGTTGTGATCAATCTAATGGCGGTGGCGGGATCGGGAGATCTTCCTTTTTTGTGTCGATCCACTTGTCGCCCTCGTCAATCAACATCACGGGGATATCATCCACGATCGGGTACTTTCGTCCGCAATCCTGACAAATGAACCAGCTTTCTTTGTAATATTCAAGTAAACCGTCTTTTTCCTGAACACAATGCGGACAGCGCAGCATTTCTATTAATTCTTTGTTGACCATTGAACCTCCATTAAACCGTCTTCTTTAGCAGACGTGAAAATCCTTAATACCTGATAATGAAATTGCAGAGATCGTTTAGTGCAGAGGAAGCGAAGCGCGTATATTGTACCACAGCCGGATCAGTCCTGATCGGGGATCTCTGTTCCAGGGCCATACTCATAAATCGCCTGCCACGGACGGAATTTGGTATAGAAGGAGTCAGAGAAATAAACCTGGTTGTCCTTATATACGGTGCGGGTCACATTGATGTCGGCTCCGTCAGCCGCGTAATCCACCTGCTTAATCTCACCTTCATCCAGTTCCGGATTTTCACGATAGAGCGGATCAGGTGCAGGGATAATATTCGTCGGACCTGTGGTCTGCCAATCCACCGTGCGCCCGTCACTGGTTGAATAGAACTTCCAGGTCAGCGAATAATTTCCCATATAGGTTTCCATCAACAGCCAATGATCAGTGTCATTGGTGAACTTCAGGTCTACCAGGGGCACATATACCGTGGCATCCAAGCCTGCCAGATTGGGGTCTTTGCTTCCGTTAGGCCGCATCTCATAATAACCCACCCGGTAAGCATGAGCGTGCCGTTCAACGATCGGGAACCCGCCATAGAAGGCAGTGCGGAAGAGGGTTGTACTGACCTGACACACCCCACCGCCCACACCCTGAATGGTCTGCCCACCGTAGATGATCAGGGCTTCAGCGTAGCCATTTTCAAGGCTGATGTTGCCAAGTGCGTCTGCCATCGAAAAAGTTGCCCCCGGCGGGATCAGCAGCCCGTGAAACTCAGAGGCTGCGGTTCTGATGTTCTGCACACGGGCAGGGTCAGAGCCGTAAAAATAAGAGGTCTCCTGCTGAACCAACTCTGTGATCCCAAGTTCTTCCCCTGTGGACGAATCTGTCACTGCAGGTTCAACAATCCTGAATTTCAAGGCAATCTGGTGTGAACCGCCAATCAGTTGGGCGTCAATGTGATCGATGCTCGTCTGAACATCCAGCTCGCGCCCAATAACCGCCGGCTCAATGACCTCCAGCAGGCGGGTATCATCGTTGAAAATAAACCGCGCATTCACCGGCGAAATTGAGAGGGATGGGGCAATGCTATCCAAGTAGACTCGGAACAGCTCTTGGTTTAGCGAAATTTGATAGGATGAATTCTGCCCTTCATCACTCGTTTCTCGGGTGATACTGAGCATTGAGGCCAATTCCTCAGGTGTAATCGTCCAGGTTTCGCCATCACCCACCTCATCTTCAACGAATAACACCAGGGGGGCACTGAGGATTTCCCGCGCCAGTTCAGCCTGCGGGCCGACATCGAGAATTTCGGGTGCTGTTTCGCTGACAATCAATGGGATTTCCATGCTTTGCATATTGGTTAAGGCAATCTCAACCAGTGAAAGCATACCCTCAATGTTCAATTCCTTGCCAATTTGCCCTTTCTTCACGATCACCTGGGTGTTTTCAAGCCCCAGTGATGCTTCTAAAACCGGGCGATCAATCTGTTCGGCAATAGATTGCAAATACATCTGTGCAATGCGTTCATCGAAAAAACTGACGGGCGAAAGCTGCACTCCCTTGAACCAGGCGCGCCCTTTTTGTGCGAGGTTGCTCGGCAGCCAGCCTTCTCTGCCAATATGATAAGCCTCTTGCGCACTGAAGGTCGGATCAATTAAATAGCCGAGGTCAATCGGCCGGGCTTCCCACATCTGATCCTGATAGGTAAATGTCAATTTCCCCTGATAGGTATAAGGCAAACTGTCAGCCAGGTGACTGCTGGCTTCTTCCACAGTCATCCCGGAAAGATCCATATCATAGACATGCACCCCGGGATAAATCCGATCAGCATACACCACTTCAAATCCTGCTAAACCAATGATCAGGATCGCCACAAATATAATCAGACTGAGCGGCAACGCCAAAAGCAGTTTAACAAGCACATTATCCTGCGTTTTTTCATTCATTTTTTTATTCATTTTTTCATCCATGGTTCCACCGATTATACTTCAAGGGGCTTAAAATTGCGTTAGAATGGCGTTGCTTACCTAAATTGACGTGTTATTCACCCTATTTGTTCCAGAACAACAAACTCGTTTTAATAATTGACACTGGCTCCCCCTAAATTTCTCGTATAATAAATATCAACGCTTTTAACCATCAAAGGGCAAATCTCATGACTTTTTCGATGATCCTTCTACTTGTCATCATCGTGGCTGCGTTGGTGCTGTTCTCCATTGAAACCTTGCCGGCTGAAGTGATAGCCCTTGGGATCATGATGACCTTGATCATCTCTGGCATCCTCCCCGCCGATATCGCCTTTGAGGGCTTTGGCAGCGGCACATCGATCATGATCTTAGGATTGTTAATCCTGACAGCGGCACTGGTACGGACGGGTGTGATCCAACAAATCTCCCGAAAAATCTTGATGACGATTGGCGACAACAAAACCAAGTTGTATTGGGTCATCATGGGCACGGCAGGCATCCTGAGCGCTTTTATGTCTAATACCGCCACATCTGCATTTTTCACACCGATGACAATTGGTCTTGCCCGGAAATTTAAAATACCACCATCAAAACTTCTCATGTCGCTGGCGTTTGCGACCATCCTCGCCAGCTCGGTCACCCTGGTGGGCACATCGACCAATGTTGTGGTCAGCGGTCTGATGGAACAGCATGGCATGGCGCCGCTTGGGATGTTTGAATTAACCCCAGTTGGCATCCCGATCTTAATTGTCGGTTTGCTATACATGTATCTCATTGGGCGCCACCTGGTGCCCGTCAGAGACCAAGAGGATCAGGATTTCTCATCAGAGATTCTGCCTTATATCTCTGAATTTACGGTGACGTCGGACTCACCCTGGTCAGGCAAAAGCCTGGATGAGATTGGATTAGGCAAACTATACGATCTGACCGTCCTTCGAATATTAAAAGAGTCCGGCTATCACATTGAGCCGCGCGCAAACACGGTATTTCAACAAGGAGACAGAGTGTTGGTGGAAGGCAACCGGGATCAGTTGGTGACCTTAGAAGACGAAGGTATCGTCACATTTGCCGGCAAATTCAAACAGGGCCAACAGGCTGGCGAAACATCGCAAGATTTTGCGATGGCAGAAGTGATCTTGCTGCCAGGATCTCCTCTGGTTGGCCGCACACTCGCTGGCTTGAATTTCCGTGATCGATATGGACTTCAGGTGCTGGGGGTCAACCGCAAGGGCGAGACCATCCATCACCGCATCAGCCAGGCCAGGCTGCAGGTCGGCGATCAATTATTGCTCCAGGGTGACCAGGATACAATCGATAGTTTGGGTTCAAACAACAACTTCAGGGTCGTCACTGGTAAATTGGATGCCATGCCCGAGACAAAACGAGCCCCGATTGCCTTAGGAATATTCGCGGTTGTACTTCTCTTAGTATCTTTTGGTATTGTTTCACTTCCGGTAGCCGTCATGCTGGGTGCGCTTGGCGTGTTTGTAACCCGTTGTATCACCCCTGGTGAGGCTTATCGGCGAGTCAACTGGAACCTGTGGCTGCTGATCTCCTGCATGCTGGCTTTAGGGCAGGCGATGGAAATTTCCGGATTGGCAGACCTGCTCGCAGACCAGCTTGTTCTCCTGATCGGCGGTACAAATCCAATCTTGCTATTATCAGCCTTTTTTGTTATTTCCTTGCTGCTGACACAGCCGATGTCCAACCAGGCGGCTGCCGTGGTGATCATCCCTGTAGCAATTCAAACCGCAGTACAGCTGGGACTAAATCCACGAACCTTTGCTGTGATGATCGCCGTCGGCGCCAGTTGTTCATTCATCACCCCGCTTGAGCCAGCCGCTTTGATCGTGTATGGCGCTGGCAATTACCGCTTTTTTGACTTCATCAAAGTTGGTTCAATCCTTACGGTTCTAATTTACGTGATCGCCATCCTGATGGTACCTTGGTTGTGGCCCTTATAGCCATCAAGGCCTGCATTTTTCACAAAAACCTGTGTGATGATTTAGCAAACTGCACAGAATGTGCCGTAAAATCCCTGACCAAGAAGAATATAAGCGAATGAGCCGAATATTTCAGACCTTGCTGATGGGTCTCACCCTATTCAGCCTGGCTTTTACAACAATTCCCCAAACAGAAGTCAACTACGATCCCGTTGTCGCGCAAATGCTGGCTGAAAGCCAATCCAACCGGTGGGTAGGCTGGATCGCCGCCTTGTCTGGCGAGGTACCGGTCAAGACCGCTGATAGCGAAGGCAAAATCCTCACACGCAGCAGCTATGTCTTATTTGAACCGGAGCCTACCCCAAGCGCCTTTACCTATCTCCAAGAGGAATTAACTCGGCTGGGTTTCGCAGAGGGCAGGGATTACTTCATCCATACCTATGACTTCCCATTTGGCGACAGGTATCCGCAACGAAATTGGAAAAACCTGATCCTGACCATCCCTGGAACACACCCTGTATTGAAGAACGAACGCGTGCTGCTGGTTGCCCATCTCGACAGCACCTCTGGCCAGGAATGGACGCTTGCCCCAGGTGCTGATGACAACGCCAGCGGCTCCGCCGGCTTGCTCGAGGCAGCAATGCTGTTTCGACGCTACCGCTTTGACCGCACCATCCACCTGGTGTGGTTCAGCGGAGAGGAACAATCCCGCAGAGGAAGCGAGTCCTTTGTAATCGATTACGCCAATTGGCTGCCGGAGATCGTTGGGGTCATCAACCTGGATATGTTCGCCTTCGACTGGGACGACGATCGCTGCTTTGAAGTTCATGCCGGCACACTGCCCGGATCTCAAACGATTGGCGATACATTTGCCAATGTAATTGATGCCTACGGGTTAGATTTGCGATTTGACTTTATCGACGACGAGACAGCCTACACCCTCTCAGACCATAATGCCTTTTGGGAAAAGGCCATCCCGGCTGTGATGGTCTTCGAAAACGGTTTTTATCAGGAAGGCGAAACCTGCGGGGTTTCGGACCGCAACACAGCCTACCACACAACGGCAGATACATTGGCCTATATCAATCAATCCACAGGCTTTTCCATCTTGAAAGCCTCCCTGGCAGTGACGGCGCACATGGCTGGCCCAAACGGCGCCTGTTTCCAAACAACGCCTGAGATCGAGATACAGGCCGATCACTATCGCCGATATCTGGTTTGGGAACCACTGCTTGAAGCTGCTGAATATCAAATCTGGACTAGAGACGCATCGGACTGGCACCTGCGTGGCACAACCATCGATACCAGTTGGGTGATCCAAAATGACCATAGGTTAGGCATAACACGGATTAAAGTTATTGCCATCACAAAAGATGGCTGTCAGTCGCAACCCGGTTACTTCCCCCTCAAATAAACAAAAATCCTGGAGTAATTTCGCTCCAGGATTTTTCAGATCACAATTATAAGGTTGTGCCCGATGCAGCCGGGCCAACGTATTTGGCGTCACCAAAGCCCAGGATCGGCATAAAAATTGGGCTCAAAAAGAGCAGACCAAACCCAAAAGCCGTATCCTTTCCAAAGGATTTTGCCAGATCAAACAAGACCACGACCACGACAACGAAATTGAGAAGGGGAACAAGGAGCAGCAACAGCCACCACCATTCCCGTCCGACAATCTCCAGCATGACATAGGTGTTATAGATCGGGATGAGTGCTGCCCAACCGGGCTGACCGGCTTTTTCGAAGATCTTCCACATGGCAATGATCTGGATCACACCAACAACCAGGCCAATTAAACCACCACAGATCGAAGCAAAAATGCCGATGGAGTCATTTTGTTGTTGTAAAAATAAAGCTGAAATTGACAAGAATTGTGTCATAGGACTCTCCTATTAAGATAATTTAGACAATGATTGATGTGTTTACACAATCTCCATTATAGTTATATCCAACAGGCGTGTCAAATAATAATTTAGAGGCTGAATCAGCAGCGATTATCAGGCTTTCAACCGCTGATGCGGGAGTAAGGCGATCAACGTCCCCAATGTGAGCATCGCCGTCCCAATCCACAGCCAGTTCACCAGAGGTGTGACATAAAACCTGAATGTCACCGTCTCTTGTGTGCTGAACTGGGACTCAACAAGGATAGCATATAGATCGCGTGCCAGATTGCTAGCGACGGCGGGCTGGGTGACAGCCAACCCCATTTGGGTGAATATCTGGCGTTGTGGCGAGAGCGTTGTCACCAGTTTGCCATCACGGTTCACGGTCAGGTTTGCTTGGATAACGCTGATGCCTTCATCATCCTCAAAGTTTTCCACCCCGTCAAAGCGGAAGTGATAATCATTTAGCAGGACACTCTCCCCAGGCTTGAGTGTTACCTGGGTTTCTTGCTGTAAGCCTTCCAGGCCGATGATTCCAAGGCTCATCACAACGATGCCCAGATGCACAAACAACGCCCCGTATCTGAGCCGGTTGCGTCTGAAGAACCTCCAGAGAGCAACGGGGATTTTATCTTCGAATCGCGTAACGACGAGTTTGACATCGTGCCCAACCTGTGCCAACAAGATCAACACGCCCAAACTGGCCATCCACAGGCTTATGAAAAGGACCACCCCACGCACACCTGTAAGCAGCCTTACAGCCAGGGGTGCCAGCAGAGAGAGCGGGATTACGATCAGAAGACGCCGTTTCAGCCTCGAAAAATAAGTCAATCCCCAGCCTGCCAGGGGGCAAATGCCGGTCAGGAGCAATAAAAGCAAAAACAAAGGCCCGGTGATGCGCTCATACCATTCTGGCCCTACCGTCATAGGTGTACCCATAATCCATTCAGATAAAATGGGATAGATGACTCCCAACACACAGACAGCAAGGATGCTCAATAAAATCAGGTTTGTGAATATTGTCAGCAATTCCCTTGAAAATGTGAATTCAGGGAAATGTGTTCCTTGCAGGCTTTTCCAACGATAGCCCAGAAGTCCTAAACCGCCGATGAAAACGATCAAAGTAAACCCAAACATCAACGGACCGACACCACTGCTTCCAAACGCATGCACAGAAGAAATCACACCTGATCGGGTCAGGAATGTGCCAAACATCACCAGACTGAATGTCAGGATCACCAAAAAGAAATTCCAGCGTTTGAAAATGTCACGTCGGCGCTGCAACAGCGCGGTATGCAGAAAGGCTGTCGCGCTTAGCCAGGGTAAAAGGGCAGCAATCTCCACCGGGTCCCATCCCCAATAGCCACCCCAGCCCAACACGTCATAAGCCCATTGCATCCCTAATACCAACCCCAGAGAAAGGAATACCCAGGCAATCAATGTCCACGAGCGTGAGATCGTAATCCACTGCTGATCTTTTCGCCCTGCTGCAAGCGCAGCGACCGCCATGGCAAATGGGATGACCAGACCGATAAAACCCAGATATAGCGCAGGCGGGTGCCAGATCATACCGGGATGCCGCAACAACGGGTTTAATCCCTGGCCATCTATCGGCATTAATGAGATGCTGCCTCTGGGTTGTAACACGGAAAGTACCCGGGAGCCATCCTCAAATTCCCAGAAACGCTCAAATGGCATCTCTGTAAAGACGTTGAGGAATAAGAAAAATGCAGATACCAGCGTGAGCACCAGCAAAACCCACGGGAGTAAATCGCGTTCCTTTTTCCAGTTCCGAGAAGCAAAAGTAATGGAAAACCCGGAAAGAAGCCAACTCCAGAACAATAGCGAACCGCTCTGACCACCCCACAATGCGGTCATTTTTAGATAGACTGGCATCGATCTGCTGGAGACCGAATAAACATAGGCCACATCAAAACGATCATCCAGCAGCAAGATCAGCACCGCAATTAGACTGATCGATACCATCGGGAAAATCAACATCAAGGCTGATCGGGCAGATTGAATAAAGGCAGTAGAGCGCTGATAAAGACCAAATATCACAACAATCAGGCCATAAAGCGCCAGAAGAAATGCCAATACAAGGGTTAGATAACCAAACGTGGCAATCATAGTGACCTCACTCGGCTTGCTCCGGTAAGGCTTCTTCGTATTTTGTGGGGCACTTTAAAAGAAGTTCTTCTGCCATAAAAACACCATCTGCGTTCAGAGAACCTGTCACAATCGCCTGGGCTTCATGCCTGAGCATATCGGGTTGGGCGCCTTGGTAAACCACGTCCAACAGCGGCACATCGCTGTCGTTCGCCGCTTGATGAAGCACAGCACCTAACCCCCCAAGCGCTTCGATTTCATCCTCGTCGGCTGGAATGTGCGCAATGCTGAAATGCAGCAAGCCGGTCTCAGTATCATAAGTGATGCTTTCTCCCAGCACTGCACCAGACACGCGCAGGTTTTCGCCGGTAAGGTCTGTTTGTGACTCCTGCAGTTCCTCAATTGTCATAAAAAATTCAGCTGTTGCACGTGTGGCGCTGATCACTAATAAAATCACTGCGATGACGAACAAGGCGCTGCCGATAATATATTTCCATCTTGGTGATTTAACGCCTTCTTGTTCAGAATTTACCATTGTCTATCTCCCTCATTTCACTACCAATAAACATTTATGTATTATAACGGAAATGGGATAGGAAGTTGTGATGAAATTATATATGTATAGACATAACTGAGTCAAACAGTAAAAATCAGCCCCACCAATTTTCAAAAATTCAAGCATCATAGGCGGGATGTCCTATGGTATATTTTAACCAATCAAACATCATTGGGAGCGGATATGTACATTGCATTTGAAGGTGTGATCGGCGTTGGAAAGACAACCCTGGCGCGCCTGCTTAAATCTTCCTTTCAGGCAGATCTCTTATTAGAAATTTTTGAAGAAAACCCCTTTTTAAGTGATTTCTATAGTGATCGAAAACGCTACGCATTTCAAACCCAGATCTTTTTCTTGCTCAGCCGCTACCACCAGCAGCGAAAAGGCGTGCGGGACGCCCTGGCAAATAACCCCTGGCTGATCTCCGACTACACATTTCAGAAAGACCGTCTGTTTGCAGAGGTCAATCTTGATGGAGATGAGCTTGAAATGTATTTTCGGGTGCATGAAGCCCTCGCCGAAAAGATCACCCCGCCTGACCTGATTGTGTATCTGCGTGCAGACACGGATGTGCTGATGCAGCGTATCGCCCAGCGAGACCGACCCTATGAACGCCAAATGGAAGTGGGGTACATCGACACCCTCAACAATACCTATGAGCATCATTTTGGCAACAAACCTGAAAAGAATATCCTTGTAATCAATACCAATGATCTAAATTATGTGCGCAACTCACAAGACCTGGAGTATGTTGAACAACGCATCCGCCAGGCGATGAAACTGGCGCCATTTCAAGAAAGCCTGCCAATCGATCTCTAATTCAGGGGAGACAATATGCGCATTACGCGAAATTTGCTTCATAAATTAGCCCGGGAAACGATCAAACAGCGTAAAAGAAGTGAACCCGACCTGCACGCAGCCTACCTGACGGGTTCCATGCTGATGGACGATCCTTTGTTGGGCGGTACGACTGACATCGATCTGGTACTGGTCCATAAATACAAAACCCCTGTTGACCGCGAAATTGTCCCCCTCACTTACGAAGTGTCACTCGATATCTATCATAAATTGCAGGATGACTACGAACCCCATCGCCAACTGCGTCAGGACCCGGTGCTGGGCTACCCGCTTACCTACAATAATATCTTGCTGTTTGATACAGACCACTGGTTAGAGTTCATTCAATCCAGTGTGACGGCAGAATTCCATCGGACGGACAATGTGCTGGCACGCGTCAATCACTACCTTAGCACCGCCCGGGCGAACTGGTTTAGCATGGTGCAGTCACCTCCTGGGGCACACCTCGACTGGCTGAATCGCTATTTCGAGACGCTATCAGATGCGGCGAATGCCCTATCCGCTCTGACCGGGCCTCCCCTGACGACTCGCCGGTTCATCACAACCTTGCGTGAACGGATGGACGTTTTGGGCGTTCCCAAGATGCTGGCAGGCTTCTTGGGTTTGCTCGGTTTTTCCGAAAGTCACGATGATGAACTTCTTGGCTGGGCGGATGCACTCTCTGAAGATTTTAGCTGGCTCAACGAAAATGGTACACCACCGATCCAACTTGTCCCATGCCGGCAGACCTACTATCTGGATGCCATCATGGCCTTTATCAGCGGCGCTGAGGCTTATCAAGCACTGTGGCCGCTTCTGCACACCTGGCTGGATATCCAGCAAGCATCACCGGAATCAACGCCTGGTGTAAAAATTTGGGCGCAATGTCTTGAATCCCTGTCTTTGGACGAAATGAATACCAGCCAAAAACTGGATGCGCTCGATGCTTATCTGGATACACTCGAAATGATGGTCGAAAACTGGGCGGGAGATTACGAAATCTGATCTATACCGATCGGTATCCCAAACATCATTCAATAGATTTTTTCTTGTTTTTTCCACAAAACTGTGGATAATCCACGCGAAACTGTGGATAACTTATACGAAATGTGGATAAGTCCCGTACATTTTCCCTCAAATTTTATAATACCTTCTGGATAAAACCTGGATAAATTTCTGTGGTTTAAAGCAATCTACCAGATTCACTCACTTTCCTGAAACTTATTCCTGATGTCTCCACAAGTCTGTGTGGAAAGAACTAGGATTACTTTTTACCGAAAATCATAGCCTTCAATGTGATTCCTCCTCATTGTGAGATTGTCCTGAGTCATGAACTACTAAAAACTGCCTTTATCCACATTTCCACAGCCCCTACTAAGACGACTAATAAAAGATATTAAATCAATATATGTGAATAATTAATTATTTAAACAAGACCTTATCAAGAAAAACCTTTGTAACCTTTTCTGAAATTTTTGCATCAGAATAATAAATTATTTAGAAAAGAGGATTTCTTATGGATATGATCATTGACTTCCCGGGTGGTGCAAGGGTTGATGCACATTACGGACCCTATACAATCATGACGGATCAACCGCCTGCTGGCGGAGGTGAGGGCCAAGCGCCAACACCTTTCTCATTGTTTTTGGCATCGATGGGCACCTGCGCCGGGATTTATGTGCTTGGTTTTTGCCAACAGCGGGGTTTGCCCACTGAAGGTATCAAGATCATCCAGCGGATGGAACGTTCGATGTTCACCGGGATGGTTGAAAAGGTAGCCTTTGAAATTCAGGTTCCGCCATCCTTCCCGAAGAAATACCACAGCTCTTTGATCCGTTCCGCACAGTTGTGCGCGGTTAAAAAGCACTTAGAAAATCCACCCATGTTCGAGATCAATACTGTGGTGGCTGAACCAGCGTAATATCGCATTCTTCCAGATATTTTAGTAAAACCTCTCCTGCCTGATTTGCAGAAGAGGTTTTTGTCTGATTTTAAAAATACCGAATCACAATATAATTAGTACATGCTTGAAAACCTTGAAAATGCTTTGGAAATAGCTTTTGAAAAACCTGAAGATATTGAAGCCGTCCGCCAGGTGAACCTTGCCGCGTTTAACGGCGGGGGTGAAGCTGATGTCGTGGATCTGCTGCGACAAGACAGTGATATTTTTATCTCGCTGGTGGCAAAGATTGATGACCAGGTCGTCGGCCATATCCTCTTCACGCCGGTGCGCATTGAGCAGACTGATGGCGGCACGATCAGCGGATTAGGCCTGGCACCATTAGCAGTCCGTCCCGAATATCAGGGGCAAGGGATTGGCAGTGCTTTGTGCACATTGGGGATGAAACTTGCGGCGCAGGCTGGATATCCTTTTGCTGTGGTTTTAGGTCACCCGGGTTATTATCCGCGGTTTGGGTTTGAACCAGCCAGTAAATTTGGGATCAAATCGGCTTTTCCGGATGTTGGGGAAGAGGCGTTCATGATCTGGATTAATGATCCGTCCGCAATGGCTGGCGTGTCTGGTGTGGCTTATTACCATCCGGCCTTTGACAGCGTCACCTGATATTGGGGGAAAGGTCAGTTATCAAACTCGATGGTCATTCAAAGACTTGACATACTATACCGTTCGGTATAGTATTATTGTATGGAAAATGATCACATCTTACTGGATCGTGCACTTGAATTATTCAGCCGCCGGGGCTATGACGCGGTTGGCGTGCAGGAGATTGTTGAATCAGCCGGTCTGACCAAGCCCACACTGTATCATTATTTTGGCAGCAAACGCGGCCTGCTGGAGGCGCTGCTGAAGCGGGAATCAGGACATTTGCTGACAGCCATCGTTGAAGCTGCCCTTTACCAGGGCGATCTTGTGTTGACTTTGGAAAGTGTCGTCCGGGCTTATTTTTCTGTCGCCAAACAATATAGCACTTTTTACCGCATGCAACTGAGTATGTATTTTTCACCGCCTGAAAGCGAAACCTACCACGCTGTTTGGCCATTCGCCAGAGAACAACGAGAAATATTAGAAGGGGTCTTTATCCATGCTGTAGAAGATCATGGTAATTTACGGGGGAGGCACACACGTTACGCAGTCGGTTTTTTAGGCCAGATCAATGCAGTGATCGGGTTGTATTTACACAACGAAATCAGCCTGGATGATCAAAGAGTATATGAGCTGGTGCATCAATTTATGCATGGCATTTATAGTTAAAGGGTCAACAGATTTTTGTTTCTGGTTAATCTATTGAAATGATTGGAAGCTGAAGAATGACAACGAATTGGACGAAAGACGCAATTTTTTATCATATTTACCCTTTGGGGTTGGTTGACGCCCCCCACAGAAATAATTTTGACGCACCTGTCGTACATCGGCTTGATCAATTGCTGCCGTGGTTAGATCATATCGTATCTTTAGGAGCCAACGCCATTTACCTGGGGCCGGTCTTTGAATCAACCAGCCATGGTTATGATACTATGGATTACTATCAGATTGACCGGCGGCTGGGTGATATTGACACAGTGGCACGTTTCGCACAGGAGATTCACGAAAGTGGACTGCGCCTTGTATTAGACGGGGTATTTAACCATGTCGGCCGCGATTTTTGGGCATTCAAAGATCTTCAGGCGCATGGCGAAAACTCCGCTTATCGAGATTGGTTTCATAACCTGCAGTTCGATGGTCAGAGCCCAATGGGTGATCCCTTCACTTACGAGGGCTGGCATGGGCATTACAGCCTCGTGAAGCTCAACCTCGCTTACCCAGATGTGCGGGCACATTTATTTGATGCTGTAGGGATGTGGATGGAAAAATTTGGGATTGATGGCCTGCGGCTGGATGCGGCTGATAGCATCGATTTTGACTTTTTGCGTGCACTCCGAGACTTCACCAGGAATCGCCGATCGGATTTCTGGCTGATGGGCGAGGTGGTCCATGGGGATTATCGTCAGTGGGCGAACCCTGAAACACTTGATTCTGTCACAAATTATGAGGCTTACAAAGGGCTATATTCCAGCCTGAACGACGGCAACTACTTTGAAATTGCCCACACGCTGCAACGTCAATCCGGCGAAGGAGGTTTATATCAGGGGATTGATCTTTATAATTTTGTCGATAACCATGATGTCAACCGCGTGTCAAGTCGTTTGAAGAACAAGGCACATCTTTTTCCAATTTATTTTTTGTTGTTTACGATGCCCGGTATCCCATCGATTTATTATGGGAGCGAGTGGGGCATTGAAGGGGTGAAGGAAGAGCACTCCGATTTACCGCTGCGCCCGGCACTGGACATTGAAGCCATGCGCGATAAAAACGAATTTCCTGAATTGAGCCAGGATATTCGCCGGTTGGCGCAAATTCGGAATAACACTCATGGGTTAAAGTATGGCAAATACCGGCAGGTCTTTGTTGCAGAAAGGCAATTTGCTTTTGAACGTAGTTCTGACGAGGAAAAATTGATGGTGGTTATCAATAGTGCTGAAGAATCTGCTGAAATTGAGATGGATGTCTCCTGGGATCAAGGCAGGTTGCGGGATGTGCTCAATGGAGACATGTCATTTACTGTCAAAGCGCATCGTGTAAGGTTGGATATCCCTGCTATGTGGGGGAGAATCCTGATGTTTGAGGGCTAATATTGAATTAGTATCCTGGGAATCAGGGATGTTTTTGCGTTTTGAGTGCTGAAATGCGGTGCACGGCTAAAGGTTAAAGACTTGCGGGGAAGCAGCCGCCGTGTTCAATCACCTCGGCACCTGTTTTGGCACTCTGATAAAGGCGGATGGGATCGATGGATAAGGCGTACCCCGCGTCTTGCGCCCACGTCGCCAAATCGACTAATTCGATCAGCGCTTGTTTAACAGCCAGGCCATCTTCTACACCAAACCGGTAGGTAAAATACCCAGGGTTGACCTTAAGATATTCCAAAATACTCTGCCATGCGTTGATCAACGGGGCTAGTTCCATCTGATGGTAGACCTGTTTGATCGGTTTGAGGGGAAGATTAAGGTTCCGGACGAGAACATCCATCATGGTGGGATTGTAAAGAAAGCGGGCATACATCGCCCCATGCCTGACCTCAAGCTCGGACGGGACAGGAACGCTTACCTGAGTGGTCAGCACTTCGATTTCAAGGGTATAGGTTTCATTTATCCGCCGATGACGATCTTCAAACTCGGTTTCAGGCACGAGGGCATTGATTGCAGCCATGATCTGATTAGCTGAGGCTTCAAGATTGGTTTTCAATGAAAGATCATCATTATTGATATGAACCGGGGGAAGCAGATCACCGACATTCATCGTCAATTTTGGATGCTCAAAATGCAGGGCTTTTGTCAGTCCATGCCTGACTCCGCTGAAACCGATGGGTAAGATGGGGGCACCCGAGCGGTTACTTAGCAAGGCAATCCCGATTTGGGCTTGCATTTCAGTCGGTTTCCAAATGCCGCCTTCAGGGAAAACGCCTAAGATACCATCCTGTTTGAGCACATCCAACCCCATCTGGAGTCCTTCCCGGTCTAGGTTGCCCCGGTTAACCCCGATGGGATCATAGGCTTTGACGATAAAGGCGTAATTCGGGTCGAAGGGGATATCGCCGTTGGCGAGAAATTCGACGATGCCCGGGGTATACACGGCCATCATGACTGCTTCGAGCACCGCGACATGGTTGCCGGCTAAAATGATCGGCCCTTTTTTGGGCAAATTCTCCTTGCCGATGATCTCTATATCCGCCAGCAACGACATCAGCAGCCTCCCAATCGCTGTCATTGACTTTCGTATCAAAATGCGGCGCGGATATTTAAGGCTGTAACCATTATTTTTCATTGGGCTTACCCTGATTTACTTTTCTGCTTGTCGGGCGCAAAATGTGTAAAAAATCGATTTTCGACCCTGACCAACTCCGGGGATTATTATAATCCATAAAAGGTGTCAGTTGTAAGGGCATGACATTAGGCATCGGCTGAACACCTAAGTATAATCAGGTCAGGTTGTGGATCTATTGCTCTATAACCCACAAGAAATTTTTATCACTAAAAAGGCATCGTATGAATTTTTCAAAAATAAACTATCGGAGTTTTTTGGGCAAGTTATTACGCTTGCCGTTAAGGTTGATCCCAAAATCCAGGGTGATGCCGATCTTGCAAGGCAGACTTAGGGGTAAAAAATGGATTGTCGGTGCAGGTGAACATGGGTATTGGCTTGGCAGCTACGAAATGAATAAGCGCCAGGCCTTTGAAGCTGAAATTGAACCGGGTACGGTCATCTACGATATTGGAGCCAATGTGGGCTACTTTAGCCTTTTGGCGGCCGTCTTAACGGGGAAAGAGGGTAAGGTCTTTGCCTTTGAACCCCTGCCGAGAAATATCGAATTTTTACGAAAACATATCGCATTGAACAAAATGGAACAAATTTCGGTGATCGAAGCCGCGGTCTCAGACCACTCGGGAGAAGCATACTTCGATTTAGGCGCCAGCAGCGCAATGGGGCACCTCTCAGAGGCAGGCGAGATGCGCGTGAGGATGGTCTGTTTAGATGAGATGCTGAATAAGGGTGATCTGCTCCCGCCGGATTACATCAAGCTGGATGTAGAAGGGGCAGAGTATGAGGTGCTGCTGGGTGCTCGACATCTGCTTGAGACACACCGACCGGTGATTTTCTTGGATACCCATAACCGCAAAGCGCACCATCTCACCATTGCCCTTTTAGAAGAGATAGGTTACCGCTTTAAAATTTTGGATGGGAGAGACATGCAGGAAACCCGAGAGCTGGTGGCTTATCCAGAGGAAAACCAAAAGGATTGAGTCAATTGGGATTTATTATCGTATAGAAAGATATTAAATTTATTATTATAATAATTTATTGTCGAATAATACATTAAAATAAATTTCTTGACAATATTGTAGAGAAAATATTTGGCTAATCGGTAGGTTGAACCGCACGACCTTCAACCTGTACCGTGCCCGGTTGACCTAATTCCCCGGTAATTTTAATTTTCACAGGCAAAAACAGCTGAAGCACATGCGCGTTTGTCAGCAGGTGCTGTGTAATTCGGCTGGCTGTGAACTGCGACTCCCCTTTAATGATTGATAATGGCAGCAGGAGTTGATCGGCAAGGTGTTGGTCCACGCAAGCTTGCGTCTGCAAGAAGGACAGCATCTGATCTACCGCTTCGTCTGCCACCTGCTCCGCTGATTTACCAGGTGCACCCAGAGCTGTAAAGCAGGCATGTACGCATTTTGCAAATTCTGCTTTCAATAGGATGAAGGTTCCCTTGCTGACAGCGGTCATTTGAAGTGTTTTGATTTTTGTATCGGGACAAACGGGATACAGCCGTTTAAGCGCCTGATATTTCTGGCGTTTGGCAATCTGCTCCGAAAGATTTGCCACACCTGATAAGCCCCTGATCTTTAGCAGATCACCGCGCTCTGTGCAATTGAAGGGATTGAGCTGGTGTGCCGGGAGCACCTTGACTGCTGCTCTCCCGCCGCCAAGCGGATAGAACCCCGCTTTTTCCAATACAAGATCCATCCGAAAACCAAGTTCAGTCATAACAGGCAGCCACAATTCCGACAGATAATGATAAATCGGGCTCCAGGGGACATGTGTCCCGCTTGTGAGTACCAGCGTTGAGTGGCTTTCGGCAAAGCTCAATGGCAGGAAGACGGTTTGCATCACCAGGCTTAATGCTCCTGCGGTGGGGATCTCAAACTGATACTGGCCGCCTTTTATGTGCTTTGGGATCAGCGTCACACGATGTGAGCCCACTTCTGCGCCATGCAGTTCAGCCTGCGTGATTTTAGCAATTGCTTCCACTGCGGCAAGATGCTGCGAACGCAGTCCGGGCTTAGAGCGCTTTGCCCGTATATTGCGAATTTGAAGCGGTGTTTTCATCAACGCAGCTAAAGATAGGCTGCTGCGTAATATTTGGCCGCCGCCCTCGCCAAAGGAGCCATCAATTTCAATCAAGACAGTTTCTCCTATCGCTGTTTACAGAATCATATTATATTATGTTTCACGTGAAACATTAGATTCCCTTCTTTCACGGTTGATCTAAATAGTTTCGCGCTATACTTGAATTAAAATCGATTTAAAAAGCCCTCTGTTGTTTCACGTGAAACAATTCTGCGGCTGGTGAAAAATTATTGGAGGTTACTTGACTTATAGGGTAATCGTGCTTAATCCGCGCAGTATTGGCGCTATTGACCCGGAAAAATTTCGGGATCAACTCTTACAGGCTAATTTTTACACGCTTGCAGCACAATACGGTTTGGACAAAAGCATGATTGAGGGTTGTGTGTCAAACTTAGAGGTTTCAACGGTTGATCCGCTGGTGGCACCTTTTTTTGTGATTAAGTACCAGGGTGGCGGTCAATCCCCTCTGCTGGTTTACCGCTGGACACAATCCGATCAGATTGGCAAGGATATATGGCGGGATGTATTACCAAAGGATGTGCCACCTCATGTCCGACATTACATTACTGATACGAGTGAAATTTTGGTGATCGAGCTGGACAGAGCGCAGTTGAAGGATATGGGGATTCTGCTGGCATACGAAGTCGCACGATGGGCAGCGATACGAGGCAGCGGCGTCGTGATGGGGCTGGATGGCAAATGGTACCGCATGAATCGACACCAGGCATTTATCCCGGTCGAAGAACCCTAAAACCTCCTGTTTTTATAGAACAATCTGTAAGTTTTAGAAAATGTTGCGTTATTGAAGCGTGCCATCCCGGCCGCGGGGCGATTCGGCTAAAAAGGCGATGGCTCGACCTTCTTGCCCGTTCATCACCAGCTCAAGGTGGTGGTTTTCTTTAAAGTCGCTGACGCGGATCAGGCGCAGACGTTCGAACATATCGGGCTCAACCTCGATCCATTCAGCCAGGCGGTTGGGGGTATCGTAAAAGAACGGCCGGTTAAAGTTGTCCTCACCAATATAAGTTGCCAGGGGGAAGATTTGTCCTTCGAGCAGATCTTGAAAGAAGTGTGTACCCAGTGATGGTTCAGGTGCGGGGCCAATTCCTTCGCCCGAGAGTTCAACCAGCGCTTTGGTGTTGAAAATATCCGCATAGTCCACATGCACACCCAGGTCGGGGTTGGATGTGCCCCAGCGGCCGGGTCCCACACAGATGAAGTTCATGCCCTTGAGGGCGCCGTTGAGCTTACCGATGGCGCGTTCAAGTTTTGTTCGGGCGGCCTGGGTGGGCAGGCTGAAGTAAGCCTCAGGCGGTACGAACAGCACATGGTTGATCTCTTCCAGCCATCCGCCTGCCACCATGATGCTTGAAGAAAAGATGATCTCGTCATCATCGAGATTTCTTGGCAGACTGACCTGGTTTTCTTCTTTCATGTAACTCAACGGGCGGCATTGAATCAGCGAAAGCTTGATCTCGGGTTTTCCCTTATCCTCGAGGATATCCGCAATAAATTCGATATCTACGGGGGACTGATACTCGTTTTCGAGTACATTCAGTAAATATCGCATCCTCTCGCCAAAGGGCGTGCGCCTTAGCAGGTCTTCGAAAGTCAGGATGAGTTGTGAGGGGTCGGCGTCCACCAAGCGCGAACGGATCGATCGGAAATACCCCTCCTGGTCTACCTGTGCCAGGTATCTCAGAGGAGGATAGTCTCCGGTTAGCACCTCATCGATGGGCAAGGTCTTCATCTGATTGTCTTTAAGATCGATCAGGTCAACATATTGCTGCGAATACCGACGAATGGATTTGACGGTATTCGATGGGCGCAGCGTTGGGTGGCTGAGGGCGACCAGCCTTGGGTAATCGTTACCCACACGGTCAACGGCACGGGTTCCTAAACCCCACACCATGCGGATGAATCCATCTTCTGGGCGGATTTGCGGTGACCAGCGGTACTGGTTGTGGCTGAAAGCCACGCCAGATAGGTCTGGCAGGTAATAATTGCCAAATGGATTGCCTTCGACCACCTGAATGAGGACAGCCATGCGTTCGTCGTAGTCCTGCAATCCCCGGCTTCGCCGGTAAAGAAGGGCGTTTGGGTTGAGGGTTGAGGCGTAGATCCGTGCAATCGACCGTGTCAAGACTTCAAGGTTTTCTTCGAGGGTGCCCTGGTTGGGACAAAAGATACTTTCATATTTACCGGCAAATGCCGTCCCGAAGTTGTCTTCCAGCAGGCTGGATGAACGCACGATTAGCGGCTGCTTGCCAACGGTGGTCAGCAGGATTTCAAGCCGCTGAGTGACACTGGGCGGAAATTCACATTTATCGTAATCCTCAAGAATCTTTGGGTAATCGCGGCGCATTTCGTCTTCAGATTTATATTTCTGGTCATTCCAGTGATGCAGGTTATTAACTGAGACAAAAGTATATAGCAAGTCGGACCCCATAAAATAAGATTCCGGGGTGCGCAGGTTTTCGCGGACGTCATCCCGGCTGCTTCCCTGTAAAATCCGCGCCGCGAGCAGCATGCCTGCCGCCTTGCCCCCAATTCGGCCGTGCCCGATTTTATGCCGTTGAATCTCTGCCAGGTCGGAAATAGTGAACCAGTTGCGCGCAATGTTGATGTAGCGCAGTTGATCGCTGACCATATTCCTGATTAAGACGACTTTGATCTCTCGCAGACGGTGTTCCAGGTGTTTGCGCTCTTCCGGGGGCATTCTTTCGATCATCATCCCCTGATTGAACAGCAGTTCTTGGGGGGCAATTTCGGGATTGAACTCATATAGTGCTTCACGGGTGGTTACGCCGCGCTCGTTCAGCACTTCCTCGATCAGGTCTTCGATCAATTCAAAACTGAGGTGATGGCTGAAGTAAAAGTCAGTCATCTGGTCTCGCACGATGGATTTGCGCCGCTCCCACACCTCTGCGGGTTCTTCGATTTGGGGTTGCTGCAATCCCTCACGTTCCTGGGACTGTATGGCCTTCTGGATGACTTCCTGTTCGAAGTCCTGCTGGTCAAGGAATCCCTGCCGGAATAATTCCCTGCGCATCAGGTCTCGCACGCGGGTGGCCAGTACCGGGTATTGCGAGAGCACCAGGTAAACACTGAGTAAGCGGTCGGTTGCGCTGGGGGGCAGGGTCATAAGAAACTCACCTTGGATAAATGGATATTGTCTTTATTTTAATGGTGTTTGTCGTATTGTACCGTCATTAATTAAATAAAGCGCCTGCAGTACAAGCGCTTTTTAAATAGAACATATGTTCTTGTTATCCAATATGCATGGGCATGATGATGTGTTTGAAATGTTCATCGCCCTGGGGATGGATCAGGCCAGGCGTGTTTGCGGCGTTGGTTTCCAGCCACACATTATCCGCCTTGATGACCTCCAGCACTTCCCGCAGGAAACGCACGTTGAAGGCGACCAACAAAGGAACGCCGTCTACAGCGGCATCGACCAGCACCTCTGATGACCCCGTTTGCTCAGAATGGGCTGAGATCTCCAGTGAACCCGGTTTGGCTTCTTCCGAATCAGGGATAATGTTAAGACGGGCAACGTTAGTGCCCTCTCGGGCGATGATTTCGGCTTGTTTACAGGCTTTCAACAGCCCTGCTGTAGATAGCAATGTGTGGGTCTTGAAGCTTTGAGGAATGATAGCACGGTAATCCGGAAAACTCCCGTCGATCAGTTGCGAGGCAAGTTCAAGGTTGTCCATGTGGAAGATGACCTGACCGCGGTCAGGGGGGAAGGTCATGATCAGCGATTCTTCGTTGCTGCCGATGATGCGGGCTAATTCGTTGAGGGCGCGGGCAGGGATGATCGCTTCGATGGGATGTTTGACAGGATTGGTGATCGTATCTTCGCGGATTGAAATCCTGAAGCCGTCTGTGGCAGCCATGGTGATATGATCGCCATCCAATTTGAGGAGCACGCCGGTCAACACTGGCCGGGCTTCGTCTGTTGATGCGGCGAATGCGACCTGCTGGACCATCTCTTTGAAGTTGGCGACGTTCAGCGGTACGCCATCTTCAAGGTTTGGTTCCGGGATTGGGGGAAATTCTTCTGCATCAATGCCTTTGATGGTAGTTTCGGAAGTGCCGCAGCGCACGTTCAGCGTTTGCGTGCTGTGATCGAGGGATAAGAGCACGTTTTCAGCAGGTAAATTGCTGATCAGGTCTGTAAATAACCTTGCTGGGACCGTGATTGCACCTTCACCCTCTATCCGGGCGCCGATCCAGCAGGTGATCCCGAGTTCAAGGTTTGTTGCCGAGAGACGCAGGCGCCCATTGTCGGTCTTGACCAGGATATTCGAGAGGACTGGCAGGGTGCTGCGGGGGGATACAGCCCTCGAAACCATGCTGACGCAATGCGAGAGTTGCTGTTGTTTGACATTTACTTTCATTGGGTGTGTTCCTCTCCTAATATCTTATAAATATCGTCTGAATTGGTTAAAAGTATACATCGAAGGTTAAAATTTTTCCAGTTGACGCACAAAGCTCTTCGACCGAGAAGATAATTTATTGACAGCCCTACATGGGTGAAGTATGCTTAATCGCGTCCGGGTGGGACCGGCGCGGCGGAGCCCTGCGAACCCCGTCAGGTCCGAGAGGAAGCAGCGGTAAGGAGGTATCTCCGGGTGCCGCCGGGAATCCTGCCCGGGCATTTTGATTGTAAGATAATCCTGATGTTGGATTATGGTTCTAATAAATTAAAGAGAAACCGCGCTTATGAGTGAAAACACCCCCCCTGTTTGCAGTTATGAAGGTTCGGATTACCAGGATCGTTTTTGGGATCAAGGTGCACGAGCCTATGAGGATGCTGTTGAAGCGATTGCGCTTCGGCGCCTCCTGCCTGATCAGGGCGAATTAATGTTAGAACTGGGTGCCGGTGCGGGGCGCAATACCCCGCGATATGGGAATTTCAAACGCATCGTATTGGTAGATTATTCTCGCACTCAGTTAGAGCAGGCACGTGACCGCTTGGGTGATTCTGATCGTTATGTCTATGTGGCCGCTGATGTGTATCGTTTGCCGTTTGTTCAGGGAGTGTTTGATACCGCCACAATGATCCGGACCCTGCACCATATGGCCGAACCGCAACTGGCGTTATCCCAGGTGTGGGATGTGATGCGGTCTGAAGGGATCTTTATCCTTGAAGCGGCAAACAAGCGCAACCTGAAGGCGATGTTCCGTTATTTGATTGGTAAACAGGACTGGAGCCCTTATACACCTGAACCGGTGGAGTTCGCGGAATTAAACTTCGATTTTCATCCGAAATCAGTCAGGCGTTATTTACGCCAAGCCGGGTTCACGATTGAGCGCCAGTTGACGGTCTCTCATTTTCGTGTTGGATGGCTCAAGCGCCATATTCCCCTCAGTGTGATGACGACGTTAGATTCCGCCCTGCAATGGACAGGACGTTGGCTCCAGGTCAGCCCCAGTGTGTTTTCACGCTGTCGCAAGATGGGCAAAGAAAGCCAACCTGCTGAAGGATCGTTGTTCAATTGCCCTGTCTGCAATACGCCTTTGAAGGGGATTCAACAGGATTTGGTGTGTGAAGGTTGCGGTAATAATTGGGAATATCGGGATGGGATCTACGATTTTCGAGTCAGGGTTGCTAATTAGGATGTCTTTATAAGTTAACGGATCGCATTTGCTTCAATTAATTATTTATTTCAACCTGTTTATGAAAAATTATTTGTGACCACCCAGTCACATTGTGCGATATTTCTGTTTTATGGAAATTATTGATCATTTTTTGTGCCAATTTCTCAACATCATCTGTGTTACGCCAACCGCAACAATCAAAGGTTTTATAATTGAAGTGCTCGTTGGTGTATTTTGCTACCAGTCAGGGAGGGCTTATGTTGTTGGATGAAAGACAAACAATTGTTGAGTTTGGTAAAGAATTGATCACCTCGCGCTTGACCACCGGTTCAGGCGGGAACCTCAGCATCTACAACCGTGCACAAGGACTGATTGCAATCAAACCCAGCGGTGTGGATTATCTCAAGATGCAGCCGGAGGATATTGTCATTCTCAACTCGAATGGTGAGGTTGTGGAGGGTGATCTCAAACCGTCAAGCGAGCTGCGTTTCCATTTAGAACTCTATCGCCATCGGGCGGATATCAATGCCATTGTACATACACACCAGGTGTATGCCACCACGATTGCTTGTATGAATTGGGAATTGCCCGCTGTGCACTACCTGGTGGGTTATTCCGGTGACAAAGTCCCCATTGCAAAATACGCCGCTTATGGCACCCAAGAACTATCAAATAATATTATTGAAGCAATCGGTAATTATCAGGCTTGTTTGATGGCCAATCACGGTATTGTGACCGTTGGGTCAACACTGCAAACTGCGTTTGAGACGGCAGAACAGCTTGAGTTGGTTTCGCAGATCTATTATCAGTGTAAATGCATGGGGGAGCCGAAGATATTATCCACTGAAGAGATGAATCTTATAGCTGAAAAATTCAAGCATTACGGACAGCCAAAATCAAGAACCGAATAGCCAGACTATTGATAATTTTCCCAAATCGATAGCACCAAATCCGCATAACGATACCCCATATTACTCGGGCCGTACCTGAAAAGCGCTTCACGAAAGGAACCGTGCGTCGCCAATAAATCAGCCATCAGGCGGCTGCCATATGCAATATTAAACTGAGGGTTTTGCAGTTCTTCGATGGTGGGCCGATCTGCAAAGCAGGGACCGTTGATGCACATAAAATCTGCTGCCAGGCCATCCCTAGGCATGACCTGCATCAGTCCGACTGCGCCGCTGCTGGAATAAGCGCTTGGATCGCCGCCGCTTTCTTGCAGCATGACAGAAGCGATTAATGCCGCGGGCAAATTTGTCTCTTGTGCAGCTTCTTCAATCAACCTGCACCATTGCAGGATTTCATTTGGATACTGCTTAGAGAGCGAGCAAGAAGCGCTTTCCAAAGATTGATTGGTGGCGTCTTGTTGAACAGTCTTAGCGTTGAAACCCGTCTGTGCGCTGGCGGTGAGTGTTGGGGCGAGCGTGTCTTGGTCTGGCATTATAGCCGCAGCCACTGTCCCCACCCAGATCACGATCAAGCAGCCGAATAAAATCGCCGGAAGGACAACAATTCTTCGCATGACCAACCACCTTTCTGTAATAGAATATACGTTCTACTATTTAGACTCCCAGTATAGCACAATTGTTCTGGTTTACAAGAGGTTGGTTGGAAAACCAAGAGTTTTTAAGGTTTTAAGTAGCTTTTAAGAGAAGGACCTTTTTCGAAAGGTGGGAAAAGATTGCCCGCAAGTGGAGAACACCGCAGTATCCGGATGGCAAATCCCACATGATCACATAACCTGTGATAGATGGTGCTTAAAAGTTAAATGGAACTGCCTTATGAATGAAGCAAGGGTCGGAATTAGAATTTGCCAATCTGGTTTTATTTGATTGGCTTAAGGTCGAATGGCACGCCAATCTCATCACCAGCTTGTTTCAATGAATCAACCACTTCCTGCATCAGCGGCACACCTACGCGTAGATACTGATTGGCAAGTTCAAATTCTTTTTCCCCGTGAATATATATTCTGTCCTGCCCCGGCAGTTTGGGCGATTGTTTTAAAGTACGCAGGTATTGGTCCATATCCTGTTTGAATTCAATAACAGGGCGGAAGTTCTCGATTTTGATCGCAGCGAAGAAATGCCCGACATTTGCCCGTCCCTGATTTGCAGGATTACCTACTTCCTCGCCAAAAGCCGCACCTGCAAGCACGCCAGACAGCAAATCCACAAGCAAGGATAGTCCATAGCCTTTATAGCCGCGTAATTCGGCTGGCCCGCCAAGTGGCAGCAGTGCGCCGCCGCCGATGACTTTGTTCGGGTCGTCGGTTAAGGCACCTGCTGCGTCCATCCCCCAGCCTTGGGGGATCGACTGCCCCGCTTTCTGGTAAACAGCCACCCGCCCGATCGGCACGATACTGGTCGCCATATCCAGCACATAGGGTTGTTCTTCTCCTGCCGGGATGGCAACGGCGATGGGATTGGTTCCCAATACTGGTTTCAGCCCATAAGTCGCTGCGACCAACGGTTGTGAATTGGTCAGGCTGATCCCGATCATATCCTCCGGGAGCGCCATCATTGCATAGTAACCGGCGATGCCAAAGTGATTGCTGTTACGCACGGTCGTTACAGCCAAACCGGCGCTATCAGCCATTTCGATGCAGCGAGACATAGCACGGTAGGCCACTACCTGTCCAAGCCCGTTGGCGCCGTCCAGTGCCAGTGTGGCTGAGGTTTCGTTAAGCGTTTTGATTGGTGAGAGGGGATCGATCAATTTTTTCCGCAGCCGGCTGCCGTAGTAGGTATGGAGGCGGATCACCCCGTGCGAATTGACTCCGCGCAAATCCGCCGATACCAGCACATCGGCTGCAATTTGGGCATCAATTTCAGGGACATTGAGTGCGGTGAAAAAGCGGACAACATACGCCTTTAAGTCATCAACACGGAAAGATAGGGTGTTCAGCATGGCACGACCTCCAGAATGATAAGTTGAGCAGGTTTATTATAATCCACCCCCACACTTGGAGAGCGATATCGGGCGCAGGGGTTACATGATTAACCCTGCGTGCTATAATTACAGGAAGGACAGGAGAAGAAGATGACGATTCCAAAGATAATCGCCCACCGTGGTGCCAGCGCGGATGCACCCGAAAATACGATGGCGGCATTTCAGCTTGCAATGGATCAAAACGCGGACGGCATCGAACTGGATGTGATGCTTTCGAAGGATCATGAACTGGTTGTGATCCACGATGATGCGGTTGACCGGACGACGAATGGCACCGGCAGCGTCCGGCAGATGACGCTTGAGCAGTTGCGCTCGCTTGATGCGGGTGAAGGGCAAACAATCCCAACCCTGGCAGAGGTATTGGAACGTTTTGGGGGGAAATTTTTAATCAATATTGAGTTGAAGAACTATTCCTCGATCTTTGATTCGCTCCCGCTTAAGGTCGCCGATTTACTTGAACACTACAATGCTGTTGATACTGTGATTGTTTCATCTTTTAATCCCTTCAACCTCCCGAGAATCAAACGCAGATTGCCCGATGTGAAACTTGGGCTATTAACGGATAAAAACAAAGCCAGGCATTGGCTTTGGCGTTTATTCAAATTTGATGCACTACATCCCTATTACAGTGACGTTGATGAAGTTCTGGTGGCGGCTGTGCATGCCCGGAACCGCCAGGTCAATGTGTGGACGGTGGATGCACCGGAAGAGATCCGCAGATTGGCGGCATTGAATGTTGATGCCATTATCACCAACCGTCCGCAGCAGACACGCGAAAATCTGGAGTCGGCATTGTGAAATTGAGAACAACCCTGTGGCGGCTATTGTTGATCTTTGGCTTGCTTTACACCAGCCTGGGTGTGAGGCCGGTCGATGCTGCCAGCCAGATCAATGCATCCGCCATTCTTCAGTCGATGACGGCAGAAGAAAAAATTGGCCAGCTTTTTTTGGTCACCTTCGATGGCACCGACATCGATGAAGAGAGTGAAATCTTCAATCTGATCAGCCGATATCACATTGGGGGTGTTGTCCTGCTGGCTGAAAACAATAACTTCCTTGCTGAAGATACAATCCCGCAGACGCATCAATTGATCAGCGGTCTCCAGCAAATTGAATGGGATACCTCATCAGGGGATATGGACGTTGAAAGCGGTTTGGGTGATGAAAATGCAGCCTATGTGCCACTTTTCATTGGCTTGAAGCAACTTGGTGATGGGGTACCAAGCGATCAATTATATACTGGTCTGACACAAATGCCCTCCCAAATGGCTGTCGGTGCCACGTGGGACACCTCTTTGGCAGAACGAGTAGGTGAGGTGTTGGGTTCGGAGTTGAACACCCTGGGGATTAACCTGTATCTGGGGCCAAATTTGGACGTGCTTGAAACGGCAAATAGTGAAGCCGCCAATTCATTAGGCGTGAATACCTATGGCGGTGATCCGTTTTGGGTGGGCGAGATGGGCAAATCCTTTGTCACCGGGTTGCATAACGCCAGCAACAACCGAATTTTGGTGGTTGCTCAAAACTTCCCCGGTACCGGCAATTCAGACCGCTCCCCTGAGTCAGAGGTTGCTACAGTTCGAAAGTCATTAGAGCAGCTCAAACAAATCGAATTAGCACCCTACATGAGTGTTACTGAGCCAAATGGGAATTTTGCAGCTCAGGTAGAGGCTGTGATGGTCTCACACATTCGCTATCAGGGTTTTCAGGGGAATATCCGTGAGACAACCCGGCCGATCAGCTTTGACTCGAATGCCCTGCAGCAAATTATGGATTTGCCCGCATTCGCCAATTGGCGTCAAAACGGTGGATTGATCATCAGTGATAATTTAGGCAGTGCTTCTATCCGACGCTTTTTCGACCCAAATGAGACGAATTTCGATGCACGGCAAATTGCCCGTAACGCATTTTTGGCTGGAAATGATATTCTATATCTTGACGGACTAAAATCAACGGGCGATCCTGATCCCTACACCACGCTAATCTCGATCCACAACTTTTTCGTTCAAAAGTATCGTGAGGATGCAGCCTTTGCCAGCCGCGTGGATGCGTCTGTGGAGCGCATTCTCAATGCGAAAATTGGTATGTATGAAACCCTGACCCTTCAAAATGTGCTCAAATCCGAGAATGGGATTGAAACTTTGGGGCAGTCCCAGCAGGTAACCTTCAACGTAGCCCAAAACGCGGTAACGTTGATCAGCCCTGACTTGCAAGAACTGGATACAATTCTGCCCTCGCCACCGTTGTGGTACGAAGATATTGTCATTTTTACAGACGTCAGGCAGGCTTATCAATGCAGCGGTTGTCCGCTGACCAACAACATTAAAACCAATGCCCTGGCCACGTCTTTGGTTAAGTTATATGGGCCTGATGTTGGCGGGCAAATTCAGGAGCACAAATTATCTTCATATACCTTCTCGCAACTGGTTGCAGAATTGGATAACCTGGAAAATGGGGGAAATGAAACACTTGAAGAAAACCTGGTCTATGCTGATTGGGTGATCTTCAATACCCTCAATATTGATCCCGCTTATCCTGAATCCAATGCACTCCAGCGTGTTTTGGCAGAACGACCAGACCTGCTTAAAGACAAAAATGTGATCGTGTTTGCGCTAGGCTCACCGACCTACCTGGACGCCACCAACATCTCTAAAGTGACCGCTTATTTTGCGCTCTACAGCAAGACTCCTGCATTTTTAGATGTTGCTGCCCGGGTGTTAATGAAGGAGCTTGATCCAACCGGTGCACTACCTGTATCTTTGAATGCGGTTGGCTATGACTTGATCACGGTCACCTCGCCTGATCCAGACCAGGTGATCAGTCTTGATTTGGTGCTCCCAGAAACGGAATTGACTGAAGAAATCGAGTCCACGCCGGAGATAACCCAAACACCTGAGCCCACAGCTATGCCGAGGTTTAATATCGGTGATGTGATCACCATTCAGACTGGCCAAATATATGATCATAATCGCCATATCGTGCCTGATGGAACGATTGTGCGCTTTAACTTCAATATTTCGGGTGAGCCGGGGATTTTGCAGCAATTTGAGACAACGACCACAGCCGGCGTGGCTAATTTCACATACCGTGTTGAAGCCGCTGGGGGATTGGAAGTCAGCGCGACCAGTGAACCAGCCAACCAATCCGAAATCATTAAGATTAATATCGCCCCTGACGGCAGCACGTCGATTCAGGCTTTTACACCCACACCCATGGAGCCCCTTACCCCCACACCCACGCCTTCGCCGACCATCACAGAAACTCCTGAGCCTACCCCGACGGTCGCACCGGTGGTAAACCACTATCCAACGCTTGGCAATTGGGCGATGGGCATGATTGTAACGATTGTTGGCGCAGGGCTGGCTTTCATGATTGGCTATTACTGGTGGGGGACCCCGCGTTGGGGACTTCGTTCTGGACTCTCAGCGTTGATTGGCGGTTTGTTGGCTTATTCGTATCTCAACTTAGGGATTGAAAGTACAAAATACTGGATCGCAGAATCAGGCGCCGGGTTTGTTGTCGAAGTGATCATTGCTGGGTTGCTGTTCGGATGGATCGTAAGCCTGGTGTGGTGGATGCGAACCGCCGGCAGGTATCCCGCAAAGAACAACCGCTGATCAGGATAAGTGAAATATTTGGGGGTTTGATAACAGGAACTAGAAATTGTGCAAGATTGTGAGTAAAAAGCTGATCACCATCAGCGACCCAGCCAGATAAAGCAGGGTTTTTTCGGTTTTCTGAATGAACCCTGAGGGCCGCCGGTTGGCGCGAAAAGGTTTTGTGTTGGGTGCATCTTCCAAAAACAATGCCTTTCGAAAAGCTTCAATATCTTTTGGTCGGTCTTCGGGGTGTAATGCCAGCGCCCAGTGGACAGCGCGTTCTGTGCGCACGCTGACAGCAGGGTTGATCTCTCGTATCCTGGGTAGATTGCCGGGGCTCAGGAATCGATCGCGCACGTTGGTGGGCGGCTCATTGGTCAACAGGTGGTAAAGTGTACCGCCAAAGGCATAGATATCACTGCGGGCATCGGTGTGACCCGAATCGCCGCCATATTGCTCAAGCGGTGTATAGAGCGCAGTGCCCTGCCCCTGCAAAACGGTAATGGTTACCTCCCCCGGTGCAAGCATTTTCACCAGGCCAAAATCAACCAGTTTAAGTAAGCCGTTTGGAGTGATTTTGAGGTTGCTGGGTTTGATATCTCGGTGGACGATGGGTTGTTCCTGGGTATGAAGGTACTTCAAAGCATCTGCTAATTGGTTTGCCCAATCCAGCACATCATCTTCTGGCAAGAAAATCCCTTTTGCACGGGCTTCAATCATCATCTGGCGCAGGTCCTTACCCGGCACATAATCCATCACCAGGTAATCTCGATCGCGAATCGAAAAGAAGTCTGAAACTTTTGGCAGGTTGGGATGGTCAAGACGTGCCAGCACTGTGGCTTCACGTTCGAATTGATTGCGGGCCTCAGTCAGCATCTCTTCGGGCAGTGCGCGGTCATACTCCACCTCTTTAACAGCGCAAAGGCGGCCTTCAAGACGCAGGTCTTCAGCCAGGTAGATACACCCCATGCCCCCCTGACCGATGATTTTTTTTACCTGATACCGATTTCTTAATATCGTACCAGTCTTAATGGGGACTGGCATTGTCTCAAACCTCAAACGACATCTTCCCGGCCCACAATCGTGGGCCTTATTAAATTGAATTTTTTGGCCTGTGTGTCGGCGTTTGGCCACAAGTAATAACATAGACTACAATCAGCTTATTGCACGATTGCATTTTGTTATTTACTTCACAAATATTTTACCCCATCTGGCGTGGATTGTTTAATCAATCCTTAACGCAAATAATCACTGATTCTTTTCAAGAGCATCTTTCTACACATCCCTTTTCATGATCAAGGTAAAATCAGACTATGCAAGTTTATGTTGAAGTGGCGATTAATCTCCAGCAGATCTCGGATAGCTATCATTACCATTTGCCAACGGAACTGGTTGGCACTGTGGTGCCTGGGTCGCTGGTGATTGTGCCTTTCGGCAAGCAGCGGGTTCAGGGCGTGGTTTTACGCTTTATTGATACGCCAGAAGTGGCAGACACTCGCCCAGTTGAAGAAGTTGTGGATGAAAAACCTGCGTTGACGCCGCTTCAAATGGAACTGGCCCAGTGGATGGCAGAAGAAACACTTTCGCCATTAGGAGCTTGCATCAGCCTGATGCTGCCGCCGGGATTAAGTCAGCATACAGATACCCTGGTTAAGTTAAACCTAAATCATGAGTCAGACCTTTCAGGCCTTTCACCGCTTGAGAAGCGGATCGTTTCGCTGCTTAAAAAGCGCGGCGATTTGCGCGCACGCCAGATTGATGCTTCGCTCAGGCATGTCACCTGGCGCCCTACACTGCGAAAGCTGGCCAGAGAAGGTATCGTCCTAACCCGCGCCATCCTTCCGCCGCCCCGTGTCAGCCCCAAAACCACACGCATGGTTTCGCTTGCGGTCTCACCCGAGGAAATTCCTGATTTAGACCAATCCCTCAGCCGCGTGCATGCTGTGCATGAACGGCGTAAGGAAGTGTTGCACTTACTATCCGAGTCAACCGGGATGGTTGAACCCGCCGAGATTTATGAAAAGCTTGATGCGAAGCATTATGATCTGAGTGCCCTGGAAGAGGCAGGGTTGATCACGATCCACGACGTGCAGGTATGGCGCGACCCTCTTGAGGATGCCTCCTACATTCCAACGACTGCCCCCGAATTAACCCGGGATCAAACCAAAACGTGGCAAAGCATCGCCGAGGATTTTGAGAAAGTCCTGCATGAAGGGACACCCGAACCCCTGTTGCTGCATGGTGTGACGGGTTCTGGCAAAACGGAACTATATCTTCGGGCGGTTAAGGAAACGCTGGCTATGGGGAAACGAGCGATCGTCCTTGTCCCTGAAATTTCGCTGATGCCGCAAACGGTGAAGCGATTTCTTTCACGGTTTCCCGGCCAGGTGGGAGTGGTTCACTCTCAGCTTTCGGAAGGTGAACGTTACGATACCTGGCGGCGTGTACGCAACGGCGATCTGCCGGTCATCATCGGGCCGAGAAGCGCTTTGTTCATGCCGCAAGAGAACCTCGGATTGATTGTGGTGGATGAGTGCCACCATGAATCCTATGACCAACAGGAGAGCCAGCCTTATTATCAGGGTGTTTTGACTGCAACGGCTTACGCCAAACTTGTCGGGGCAGTCATCATTTTGGGGTCGGCAACACCACGCATCACCCAGTATTTTTGGGCGGCGCATGGTTCGTGGCGCTATATTGAATTGCCCAAACGGATTTTGGCACACCGCGACACGATCGCACACTATGCCCGCCATCTCGGGCTGGACCTGAAGGTTAAGGCAGGTGAAGGGCAAACCGCAGACCTGGGTTTGCCAAAAGTTTCGATTGTGGATATGCGAGAGGAATTAAAATCTGGCAATCGCAGCATTTTCAGCCAGAAACTGCAGACAGAAATTGAACATGTTTTGGATACACATCAGCAGGCAATTTTGTTTCTCAACCGGCGCGGGTCAGCAACCTATATCTTTTGCCGAGATTGCGGGTATGTGGTCAAATGCCCACGGGATGACCGCCCCTTAACTTTTCATCGATCACTCGGCGGGTTGATCTGCCATACTTGTGGCTATCAGCGTAAAATTCCTAAAACCTGCCCGGTATGCGGCGGCAACCAAATCAAACAGATGGGTACTGGCACAGAAAAGGTAGAGCAATTGGTGCGGGAACGGTTCCCCGGCGCAAGAACCTTGCGGTGGGATGCGGAAACGACCCGTAAGAAAGGCGCGCATGAGCGTATCTTGCGGCAATTCACCCATCAGGAAGCAGATATTCTGATTGGTACCCAGATGCTGGCAAAAGGTTTGGACCTGCCTTTGGTGACTCTGGTCGGCGTGGTGCTTGCAGAGGTCGGGCTCAACCTGCCCGACTACCGGGCGACAGAGCGCACCTTCCAGGTATTAACGCAGGTGGCAGGTAGGGCTGGCCGCAGTCCGCTCGGCGGCAGGGTCGTTTTTCAGACTTATGAGCCGGATAATTATGCCATCCAGACGGCTGCCCATCATGATTACCGGGGTTTCTATGAACGTGAAATCGAATATCGCCGGCAGTTGCGTTATCCGCCTTTTACCAGGTTGGTCAGGTTAGAATACCGTCACCACGATCCGCAAGCTGCGCAAGATGCAGCACAAGCATTGGGCGATCTCATCCAGCAGTGGATTGCAGAGACCAATCGACGTGTCGAGATGATCGGCCCAGCACCTTGTTTCTTCACAAAGTTGTTTGGGCGCTACAGGTGGCAGATCGTCTTGCGCGGGCCCGACCCAGTCGAAGTTTTGCGGGGCCGCGACCTGCCAGATTGGATTGTTGAGGTGAACCCCTCAAGTTTGTTGTGAATGACTGCGTTTTGGTGTTTAATAAATCTACATCAGAGCGCAGCTCAAGTTATAATAAAAACAATTAATAGGCATTATTTTAGGAAGATTACCGTGCAGAGCTTAACATATGCTTTTCGTTTTATCAGCGCCAGCCTCAAACTGGCAATTAACCAGCGCAAGGTTCAGCAAGCTTTTTTGTATCTTGGTTTAGGGGGGTTGGCCCTGCTTGTGATTTGGTTTTTGCCTCTTGCCTTGGTGATTGGGTTAATTGGGCTCAAACCGATTGGATTGGTATTGATCGGCTTGATCAGTATTTTTGCCCTGGTCAGCCTGAACTTGTGGGGAGAGATTACATCGCTTTTGGTCATCAGGGCTTTTTCAACACAAATCACGCTGACTGAGGAAGATACTCCCGAGGAGAAGTCCACTCAGGTAATCAGATCCCATTGGCATGACGTGATCCTATCGCGATTTATTGTGCCGGGTTCACAATTTATCAACTTCTTTGACCAGGTGTTTTCATCAGATGAACCACAAAACCATTCCTGGCTGGATCATGCCTATTTGCTCATGCCACTAATTGGCCTGGATCAGCTCCATTTAGATGAGGGTATCAAGCGGGTCAGACAGATGGTTGAAGAAAACCTGTTCCGCGTTCAGCGGGATTTTATGGACGTAAATCTCGTTGCCCGGGTTGTTCAATGGTTATTTTTGACGATCGGCGTAGTGCTGGGATTTGTGGTCGGGTTGAAAATAGCCGACCCGTTAGAGGCAGGTGTGTGGGTCAAGATTCTGGGGGCAGGTGTTGGATTGCTCGTCGCCGGGATTTTCTCATTGCTGGGGATGATGTTCAGCGTCTATTTTAGGGCAAGTTACCACACCGCACTTTACGCCTGGGGGATGAATGTCGAGGCGGCCAGGCAGTTAGGACAAGCCGGCAAAGCGTCACCGCCGGAGGTGATAAGCCAGGCGATGGGATTGAAAGTATCACAGGAAGAGGAAGCGTAACATGCAGCGAAGACGGGAAGCACTTACCTGGCATGATGTTGAATTATTGATCGATCATCTACTCCCCCAATTTGAGCTGACCTTTGATGGCATGATCATGATTTCCCGGGGCGGGATCATCCCTGGCGGGATGCTGGCAGAAGCGATGGATATTCAGAAACTGTTAATTGCTTCCGTCGATTTTCCCTCCGAATTAGAAGATATGGAACGTCCGCGCTTGTTAGCTTGGCCGAACTTCTTGATGTTCCCAGAAGATGATCTGCTGAACGGCGAGCGGATTCTGATCGTGGACGACGTTTGGGGATCCGGCAGGACGATTACATCTGTCAAGAACAGGGTTTCTGCCGCTGGCGGCTTTCCCTATACCTGCGTGGTGCACTTCAACCCCTATCGCAATTTGTTTGGCACCAACCGTCCGGATTATTTTGCAGCGATCACCGATGCGTTCATCATTTACCCATGGGAAATGGACAGGGATGCAAAAGGATCCATCCTGCGAGATTTTTAATGAAAAATGAAATAAGTCATTCCGATTGGAATCTTTCCTGAGTGAAGTCTGCCACGGTTTTTTACGGGGCAGTTTTGTTAGGGTAAGTGTGGTTGACTAAAAGCTGTGGAGACATGGCAGGACGGTCAAAACATCATTAAGCACTGAGAAGGTCGTTCTTTCAGGAGGTCTAATTAATGCAGAGAAAAATCCGCTGGTATGACTATATCACCATCAACATCTTTTATTTTGCCCTCACGGCGCGTTCCCAGACCCTGACGCCATTGATTTTGCCGTTGCTGGTGCAAATGTTTATGGGAGATGAGGTTAAAGGGGCTGCCTATGGCAACCTGCGCCTGTGGGCGTTGATGATCGCCGTGCTGGTTCAGGGTTTTGTGGGCATCCTTTCGGACCACAGCACATCTCGTTTTGGGCGTCGGCGTCCATTTATCCTGATTGGTGGGCTGACGGAAGTATTGGTCTTCATCGCCATTGGTGTAATTGCTGCCACCTTAGAGGGGGCAACTGGATATTGGGTGTTGTTTAGCGCCTACATTCTCTCTATGCTATCCTCCAATACAGGTCATGCCGCGGTTCAGGGGTTGATCCCGGATATTGTGCCGGAATCAAAACATGGACTTTTTTCCGGCGTTAAAGCGTTCTTTGAACTGCCTGCACCTCTGATTTTTGTCTCGTTTGTGATCACCAAAATGGTCGAAAGAGGCAACATCTGGGGCGGCTTACTGATCTTGAGCGCCGTTGTGTTGATCTCCACGGCGATTGCAATGTTCGCACCTGAAAAACCGATCAAGCAGCCGCCCTACGAAATGGATTGGAAACCCATTTTACGTCTTGTGTTGATGACAGTTATCTTTACATTGGTAATCCTCGGCTCCGGCGCTTTGGTCAATTTTGTCAACAGGTTGGCGGGTGGACTGCCCGACATAACCGGTTTGATTGTGACGGTTGCAGTAGGGGTTTTGGGGATGGTGATTGCGGTCGTTTTGGGTACCTGGGCGAGTGTGCGGGTCAGTATTGGCAGTGAGAATGGCGGCGATAAAACGTCCTTCACCTGGTGGGTCATCAACCGGCTGGCCTTTCTGGTTGGGTCAACAAACCTGGCCAGTTTTGTGCTTTATTTTCTTCAGGAGCGATTTGTAGAGTTGGAAGGCGCTGCCGCAGCCGGGCCAACGGCCATGCTGGTCATGTTCGTGGGTGTGGCTATCCTGATCTCGAGCATCCCGGCGGGCTGGCTGACGGATAAATTGGGCCGCAAGCGGATTTGTGCTTTCAGCGGCGTGCTGGCGACAATCGGGACGATTGTGGTAATTGCGTCTGTTGGGATGACCATGCTTTATGTCGGCGGCTTGTTGGTGGGGATTGCCATCGGCTTTTTCTACTCAGCGAGCTGGGCTTTAGGGACGACATTGGTCCCCAAACAAGCAGCTGGGCGTTACCTGGGCATCCAAAACCTGGCAGGTGCAGGTGCGGGTGCGATCGGTGCCTATATTGGCGGCCCGATTGGCGATGGTGTGGGGTTCACGGTGTTGATGAGTATCTTTGGCTTGTTGTTCCTGATCTCAACACTCGCGCTGTTCGGGATAAAAGAAAAACCGGTTTCTGCGCCAACCTCTGAAGGGTTAACCCCTTAAGACAAGCATCATTAGTTTGATTTATAGCAATATGTTAATTGTGAGCGACAGTTTTGGAATAATTTATGGCAAACTTGCAAAAATTTCGAGAACCGGTCCCATTCACCAGCGTTAAGATTACCGATGCGTTTTGGTCCCCGCGTATTACGGCAAACCGTGAGCATGGTTTGTGGGCGGTTTACCAGCAACTCAAAGATACCGGCAGGCTGAAGGCTTACCGGTTGGAATGGAAACCTGGCTCGGAATTACCGGCCCCCCATGTATTTTGGGATTCAGATGTGGCGAAATGGCTGGAGGGCGCCTGTTACAGCTTGATGAATGTACCCGATCAGGCTTTGTTGGATGTCGTTGAGGATGTAGTTGATCGGATCCTTGTTGCACAAGAGGAAGATGGTTACCTCAACCCTCATTTTACGGTTGTGGAACCTGCCGGACGTTGGACAAACCTGCGTGATAAGCACGAATTGTATTGCGCCGGGCACCTGATCGAGGCAGCGATTGCCCACCACCAGGCGTCAGGCAGCACCCGGTTTTTGGATGGGATGTGCCGCTTTGCAGATTTGATCTGTCAGGTGTTCGGCCCCGGCGCAACGCAGAAACACGGCTACCCAGGGCATGAGGAGATTGAACTGGCGCTGGTCAAGCTTTACAGGCGCACTGGCGTACGCCGCTATCTTGACTTAGCCGCTTATTTTATTGATCAGCGCGGGCAAACACCGAATTATTTTGACCTGGAAGCACAACAACGGGGTGAAAACCCAGGGGAGTATTGGGCGAAAAGCCATGCTTACACGCAATCCCATCTGCCGGTCAGGCAGCAGCAGGAGGTTGTCGGCCACGCGGTGCGGGCGATGTATCTTTACAGCGGGATGGCTGATCTGACTGCGGAAACAGGCGATGATGACTTATTAATAACCTTGCAAACTTTGTGGGGAGATTTGACAAGCCGTAAAATGTATCTCACCGGCGGCATAGGCGCTTCCAGAACCAATGAGGGCTTTACAGCGGGGTTTGACCTGCCAAACCGAGAGGCATATGCTGAAACCTGTGCTGCCATTGGGCTGATTTTTTGGGCAAAGCGCATGCTGAGGCTATCGCTCGACAGCCGCTATGCGGATGTCATGGAACGCGCATTGTACAATGCCATGCTCAGCGGTGTTTCGCTGGAAGGAGACCGGTTCTTCTATGTCAATCCCCTGGCAAGCAATGGCACGAATCACCGCCAGGCTTTTTTCTCCTGTTCTTGCTGCCCGCCCAACATCAACCGGATTTTACCGACCATCGGCGGTTATGTTTACAGCACGGGTCAGGATGAAATCGATGTGCATCTCTACATCCAATCCGGGGCAGAGATCGATTTGGGAGGGCAGATAGTTGGGCTGACCCAGCAAACAGACTATCCCTGGGATGGGGTTGTTTGCCTGCAGGTAGATCTCGATCAACCGCTGGCATTTGCATTAAAGTTGCGGAAACCAGGCTGGTGTATGGAGTATCGGATATTTGTGAATGACCAACCCATCCCTGTAGAAGATAACCTGCAGAATGGCTATCTCAGCCTGGAACGCACCTGGCAACCGGGCGACCGGGTACGAGCCCAATGGGTGACCACGGCACACTTGGTTTATGCGCATCCAGAAATCAAGGCGAATGTTGGGCGCGTCGCACTCATCCGTGGACCCCTGGTATATTGTTTAGAGTCCCTCGATCAAAGCCAGCCGCTGCAACACCTGTATCTTCCGCTAGAGACGAGCCTGAGCAGCCATTTTGATCCGGATGTGCTGGGAGGTGTGGTGCTCATTCAGGGAGCGGCCAGGGCAGTCGATCTTACAGGCTGGGATAACTCGCTTTACCGAAAAGAGCCTACACAATTTTCTGAAACTTCTTTTATCGCGATCCCTTATTTTGCCTGGGACAATCGCGAGCCTGCCAAAATGCAAGTCTGGATGCCTGAGGTGATTGATTAATAAGTTGTGATCTCAGGATACCTGGTCATCAGGTTAGCTGATAATTCAGCCTGGTGTCTGTTCATGATCAATAAATTTGGGATATAATCATTATGAGATCACCAGTAAGGAGCTGGGCATGACACGTATCAATCTGTAACATTCTTAACGTTTTTGGAGGGCTAACTTTAGCGTTTGTATAAAACCGTTGGCTTTCCCGGTTTTTTGTTTTTAAGAAGGCAGGTTGTTGTGTTTATTGTTCATAATCTTACGAAATCCTACGGTCTCAACTCCGTTTTCAAGAATATTACATTTAGTCTCAACCAGGGAGAGCGTGCCGCGCTTGTCGGTCCCAATGGCTGTGGTAAATCCACCTTGATGGATATCATTGCGGGTTTAACCGAACCCGATTCAGGTCATATTTCCAAAACGCCATCAGACTTACGGATTGGCTATTTGCGGCAGGGTATTGCTTTCAATCAAGGCGAAACACTGGGCGGGTATCTCAATCGTTTTGATTCCAACCTTGAAGAAACGCATTCGGTATTGCGTTTTGTGTGTGATCAGCTTGTGGAAAAGCCGGATAATCCGAGTTTGATCGCTCAATATGAAAAGGTTTTAAAGGCTTTAGACAAGGCGCAGCAAATGGAAGGCACCCGCCTGGAGGTACTGAACGGGTTCAACCTGGTTGAAGTTCCTCAAGACACGCCCATAGACACATTGAGCGGCGGGCAAAAGGTACGCTTAGCGCTGGCGGGCGTCTTGCTGGAAAGCCCGCAAGTGCTGTTGCTGGATGAGCCGACGAACCACCTGGATATCGAGATGCGCGCCTGGCTGAGAGACTGGGTGTTGTCTTACCCCGGTGCAATCCTGATGGTCTCCCACGATCGCGCATTCTTAGATGCGGTCATTCATAAGGTGATCGCCTTTTCACCTTCGGGTGAAGGCGTTCAGGAATACCCTGGAAATTATTCAGACTATCTTGATGCCCGCGAAGCTGCGTTTTCAGTGGCAATGCAAGCGTATGTTGACCAGCAAGATGAAATTAAACGGCTCAAAAAGGCTGCACGCAGTGTGCGTGATCAGGCAACATTCCACAAGGGCGGCAAAGCCGATGGGAAAAACACAGACGGTTTTTCTGTCGGTCACTTTCAGAACCGGGCGCTTGAAACCGTGAAGAAAGCCAAGAACATTGAAAAACGTGTGGCTTTTTTAGAAGGTGAAGGGAAGTTAGAAAAACCTTCGCATGCCTGGGAGATGCGCATGACGTTTGCAGAGATACCAGACAGCGGTCAGATTGCCTTGCGAACCGATCGGCTTTCTATCGGCTATGATGGCTTACCACTGCTGCTGCCAATCAGCCAGACGGTGACGCTTGGACAGCGGGTGGCACTGGTCGGGCCGAATGGCACGGGGAAAACAACCCTATTTAAAACATTGCTGGGTGAGACCCCGGCGCTATCCGGAACGTTTTCATTTGGCAGCGGCGTCCATCCGGGCTATCTTTCTCAGGAACAGGAGATGCTTGCCCCCGATTTGACGGTTTTGAACACGATTCACAAGAATACTAATCTTCAAAACCATACTGAGGCACGTTCATATTTGCATCGATTCCTTTTCAAGGGGGATGATGTGTTTCAACCGGTTTCGACATTGTCTTATGGGCAGCGCTCCCGGTTAATGCTGGCATTGCTGGTGGCGCAAAATTGCAATTTCTTGCTGCTGGATGAGCCCCTGAACCACCTCGACCTGGAGTCGCAAGAGTCATTTGAAGCCGCGTTAACCACATTCGAGGGTACGATTCTCGCGATCGCACACGATCAATATTTCATTGACCGGTTTGCGCAGGTGATCTGGCACTTCGCACCCGATGGGCTTGAAGTTGAGCTTACCAGCAGGATGGTCAATCAGATAATGCAGGGCTGATTTGTGGATAAGTCCGCTGAAAATTGTGGATAAGGTTGTGGAAAGCCGTGGATAAGGGCGGGAATCAGGTCGAACAAGCTGTGGATTAATTAAAAGAACCGGGCACGCCGCGCCCGGTTCTTTTCAGAAGGAGAAAGAAAATGTTTTTCAAGAAACTGTTATGGTTTAAGTATATGGAGAAGATAGGGTGTTTGCTTGACGTTTAGCCGATGTTTACCCAACGGCTGCCCCTCATCTGAACAATAAAATCTAAATTTACGATGTTTTGGTCTGGTTGGTGAGCGATTTGGTGTTCAGGAGTTGTTGATTAATATATGGTTCGATTTTCGGGGTAAAATATCCATAAGTCAGGATTTATCGGTAAGAATTTTAGGAGAAATGAAGATGACAGAACAAGATTATTCGGTTGAGGAAAAAATTCGGGCATTGGTCGACCAGCTTAATGCTTACATTGAACAATATCATGGCGGGTCAGTTGAGTTGGATCGGATTGAAGGGGATATGGTTTATATTCGTTTAGGCGGCGCCTGTGAGGACTGCCCGCTTTCACCGGCAACACTTCAAGGGTGGGTCGCTGGCACAATTCGACAATTTTTCCCCCATATGCATGTAGCAAAAGCCGAATAGCAGCATCTGTTTACAAAGAGATAACACCCGCCGTTGATGGCGGGTGTTTTTATCTAAGACTATTTTGAAATTTTAATTTCAGGCAGTATTCTTCTGACCCCCGCCGCCCGGGCCAAAATTGATCTCATTTTGAACGGCCCGGTAAAGGGTCTCACTGCGCAGCTCGCTGAGGGTGTAACAGGGGGCGTCCAAATGCTCAGCCAGCGCCTGGGCTAACCCCTGGTCGAAGGCTTCGTGTTCCATATTGATGACCACTGAGCGGATCTCTTCATTTGAGATTTGGTCGGCGATTTTGTGCGCTTCTGCCTGGGGTGAACCGCTCGTCATGGCGACATTGCCTGCACCATCGGTCAGGGTGATCAAAAGCGGCAGCACATCAGGGTGTAGCGTTTTCTCGCGCTTGATCACCTGGTAGGCCATGGTCAGCCCCGCGCTGAGCGGTGTTTTACCGCCCACCGGGATATCAGCCAGGGCACGCTGCGCCAGCAGCACTGAATTCGTTGGGGGGAGTACCAGGGTGGCACGGTCTTTTTGGAACACGATCAAACCCACCCGGTCACGCCGCTGGTAAGCATCGGTCAACAGTGAAAGGATGGCGCCTTTTGTGGCGGCCATGCGTTCAGCTACCGCCATTGACCAGGAGGCATCGACCAGGAACAGGATCAGGTTGGATGCCCTGCGCACCCGCACCTTGCGTTGATAATCCTCACGGCGCACCGCAAAGGCAACATCTTCTTCTTCCCTGATATCTTCGCGCGCTTTTTGAAAGGGTGCTGCTGCCCTTAAGGTGGCATCAAAAGCCAGGTCTTCTGTGCTGCCGTTGGCAGGGCGTGCCTGCACATAACGGCCGCGTTTACGGTCGGTTTCCGTCTGCGATCTGCGTCCGCCGTGTTTGCGGACCATGTCGTCCAGGGGGGTATCCAGCCGGCGGGGTTCGAAGGTGTCGCCAGGCTGAACTTTTTGTCCGTCGTCCCACCAATGGGCAGTGGCATCTTTGAAGATGTCCTGCGGTCCGGGTTCTACGGGCTCGGGTCCAGCGGGTTCGCTGCTAATCTCGAGATGGGTGGCGTTTGACTTTTTTTTTGATCGGAATCGGATTCGGGCGTGTTTTGCTCGTCTTCCATCGGTGTCCCGTGGGTGGTGGCACCTTTTAGCTGCTCGATACGTTCTTCAAGCTGGGTGAGGCCCATCTCTGATTGGCGGAAGGGGCCTGTTTTAACCCGATGCGGTAGCGCAAGTTCAGCGGCAAGGGCGATATCACGCGGCGTTATGGTGTCCCGTCCTTCGAATGCGGCGTGGGCGCGGGAGGCTTTAAGGATCACCAGGTCTGCCCTATGTCCGTCGACTTGCATTTTTGCTGTCAGGTCGGCAATCACCAACAGGTCACGGCTGGTGTAACGCACATGGTTGACCAGTTCACGCGCCTGGGCGATCCTGGCAGAAAGCTCATTTTCCTGATCCAGCCAATCTTCCCTGAAGGCTTCAGGGTCTGCCTCAAAAGCCAGATTGCGTTCCATGATCTGCACGCGCTGGCGCGGTTCAAGGATGCCGTGGATCTCCACGGACAGAGCGAAGCGGTCTAATAACTGCGGGCGTAAATCACCTTCTTCGGGGTTCATGGTGCCCACCAGGATAAAGCGTGCGGGATGGGAGAATGATATCCCCTCTCTTTCCACAATGTTCATCCCCATCGCAGCGGAATCGAGGAGTACATCGACGACATGGTCGTCCAGCAGGTTGACTTCATCAATGTAAAGCAGCCCGCGGTTGGCGGAAGCCAAAATGCCCGGCTCGAAGTGACGTTCGCCTTTTTGGATGGCTTTTTCGATATCAAGCGTGCCAACCACGCGGTCTTCAGTCGCTGAAATGGGCAAATCGATAAAAGGTGTTTGGCGGGTTTCAATCGGCAGATTTTCGTTTTCTGCAAACCGTTCACGGCATTCGGTGCACCATGTGACTGGGTGATTGGGGTCGCAGCCAAACCGGCAGCCTTTGACCACTTCCACAGGGGGGAGCAGGGCGGCTAACGCCCTAGCGGCTGTTGATTTTGCTGTGCCGCGCTCGCCGCGGATCAGAACACCGCCAATCCGGGTGTCAATGGCGTTCAAAATCAGCGCACGGCGCATGCGAAGCTGACCTACGATTGCGGTAAATGGGTAAATGACTCTCATCAAATTATTCTTCCGTATATTCTCTAAATGCCCATACAGTTTACCACTTCTGGATAGGATTCACCACTGTTATATATTGCAGGCATCATCTGAGAAGTATGGTCCTGCGGGAAACCACGCCTGATTTTAAAAAAATTCCAGCGGCTGTTCAATAATCAGTTAGAATACATGCATGGATTGGAAAATATTTGGACATGAATGGGCTGTGAACTTGCTGCAAAAACATGCCGCTGGGGTCAACCTGCGACATGCTTATCTTTTCGTCGGACCTGATGGCATTGGACGGCAGACCCTGGCACTACGCTTTGCTAAAGCGCTCAACTGCAGTAACCCGCCTGAAGCCGGTGCATTTTGCGATCAATGCCGAGATTGCCGGCAAATTGACTCGCTGACCTACCCTGATCTGACGCTGGTGGCGCCTGAAGAAGGCCATAAGGATGTGCTGATTGATCAAATCCGCTTACTGCAGCATACCGTGGCGCTGGCGCCTTATGCGTCGACCTATCGGATAGCCCTCCTGCCCGATTTTCAACGGTCTACCGAGGAAGCACAAAATGCCTTGCTGAAAACGCTTGAAGAGCCCCCAGATAAAGTTATCCTTTTATTGACGGCGACTGCGCTCGAAGGGCTTCTACCCACGATTGTCTCACGGTGTGAGGTCTTGCGACTGCGTCCTGCTTCGATTACAGGTGCACAGCAATATTTAATTGAGAACCACGGGCTTACGACAGAAAAAGCAGCATTGATTGCGCATCTATCCGGCGGACGGATTGGCGCGGCCATCACCTATAGCCAGGAACCGGACAGGCTGTTGAACAGGCAAGAGCAAATGCAGGCTTTTTTGAGTCTGTTACCCGCCAGGCGGTATGAACGTTTTGGTCTGGCAAAGGAGTTGTCAAAATCTTATGATGCAGCACGGCAAAATGCCGCTGACGCTATTTCGGTTTGGCTCTCTTTTTGGCGGGATGTTTTTGTGCGCTGCTCGGGAGCCTCAATGCCATTGGTAAATATTGATTATGCTGACCAGGTGGCGCAGGCTGCAGAAGCGCTCACTCCTGCCGATGCAAGGGATCTGGTGGTGGCGCATGAAACCGCTCTGCATCAACTGGATGCAAATGTGAATGTGCGTCTGCTGCTGGAAACGGTGATGCTCCGTTGGCCTGCGTTGTCGATCTCAGGTAATTTTGACTCGAACTGATGATTTGAACCGCTAGCCCGGATTAATTCATTTCAACCCGGTAGATTTTTAGGTCAGAAAAGCGCACGGTCATCGTTGACCCGCTGATCGTGCGTGCAAAAACGCCCAGATCCCCGCTTTTGTCCTGGGCAATTCCCGCTTCAAACTGGAAGGCATCATTGATAAAGAATTGCAGGGTGCCGTTATAGACCCATAACGCCAGCCGGTTGGTTGCTGGTGCGGCGCGCTGCATTTGAGAGGCGGTTTCCCAGTCCTGGATCACGTAATTCCTTCCGCCCTGCACGAGTTCCAGGCGGTATTGCCCTGCACAATTGACCAGCAGCCGGTAAAAATCGGACGCCGATTGTTCCCAAAAGATGATCCCTATTTGATCTTCGGCCTCGCAAAGGGAGGTTTGGAGAGTAGTCTCTAAATAAAAATCTTCAAGGAGGGTGTACTGACTCATGCTGATCAGCAATGCGCTTGGCCTGGCGACTGCCAGGCTCAGATTCTGCACACCAAAGGCGACATTCCCGGACTGGTTTTGGGGGGTCAGCCACAAGTCCGGGTCACTAAAATCATCTTCCACCAGCAACTCAGTGATTCCGCCCAACAATCCCTCACGGGTTGGTACAGGTGTGGCGGTGGCTGGCGGGAGAAATGTCGGTGTGGGTGTATCAGGGAACCAGTCAATGGTAGGGGTGGGTGTTTCTGTTTGGGTCGGGGTTGCCGTGGGCGGTAAGGGTTCGGGTGTGGGTAACAGGGTGCAGCTTGAAAACAACCATGCGGTCAGTAAGATCATCGCGCTGATAAAGGCTTTGTGAAGCAGAGAATTTCCGGGTGGGTTGGTCATCATGTGCTCATAATTATATAATTAAAGGCAATACCTTCCAAATCGGACGGCTATCCATATTTTCAAGAGATGTTATAATCCGAAAGTGAAAGAAATGATGAACATGACAAAAATTCGGAAATTCTTATCAATATTTGCGTTTATTCTGTTGGGCATTTCGCTGATGTTGTTGGCGAAGCCAGTGGAGGCTGACGTGTTCTCACAGGCAAGTTACCAGACGCCGACACCCAACGCTGAGGGGCAAATCATCTATACTGTGCGGGAGGGGGATAACTGCACGATTATTTACTTGCTGACAGGTGTCCCGATCGATCAATTGATTGCCCTGAACAATCTTGGGCAAGATTGCAGCGTTTATGAATCGCAGCAACTGATCCTTGCTACGGTTGAACCTGCGACCAGTACGCCACCCGGCCCACAGCCGACAGCCACCCTGGGTGCGCCTACGCCAACACCCTTTGACGGAAATGGCGAACTATGTGTGGTGCTGTTTGAGGATTTAGACGGCAATCAGATGCGGTCTGAAGCAGAATTTTATCTTAGTGGCGGTGTAGTCAGTGTCAATAACCGGGCCGGGACGTATTCCGAGACACTTGAAACCGTCGGCGGCGACCCGAATATCATAGAGATCATCTGCTTTCAGGATGTACCCGAAGGACAGTACAACATCAGCATGGGTATTCCTGATGGCTATATCGCCACGACAAGTTTGAATATCTCTTTGAACGTTTCTGCGGGGGACTCGGTTTATGTCGATTTTGGCGCACAACCTGCGTCAACCATCAACGCTGATGATGTTGAGGTTGAGACAGGCGGCCGCTCACCGATATTATTGTTGATTGGTGCGGTGCTCTTGTTGGGTGGTGCAGGTCTGACTTTCTTCTTCATCCGATCCCGAACAAATGCTTAATTAATCAGCATAACGCTGTTCCTGCCAAACATCCCCTTTGTTGTGGTAGCCATTGGTTTCCCAAAAACCCAGCCGGTCTTCCTCCATGAGTTCCAGGCCTCGCAGCCACTTCGCGCCTTTCCACAGGTAAACATCTTTCAGCCTTGTCCTATTTGCCAGTGAGCCGACAACGCCGCGCAGGGGGAAACCGTGTTCTGGTGTCAGGGCTTCATTTTCGTAATGGGTGGCGATCAAGAAATTTTCCTGCAGAGCGACATTTAGGGGGAGGTTGGTCGAGTAGCCGTGTTCGGCATGCTGCATGACGAATCGTGCTTGTGGTTTGGGCTTGATCACACCCTCCTCGACCAGGCGCCCAAATGAGATGCCCTCCCATTGGGTATCCAGTTTGCTCCATCCCGTCACGCAATGTAAATCCAAGCGGATTCTGGTGCGAGGTAAAGCCATGATCTTGTCATATGTCCAGGTGATGGGTTCTTCAACCGCTCCCCAGATACTGAAATCCCAGGTGCTGGAATTAAATTCTGGGATGGGTCCATAATGCAGGATTGGAAACCCGCCAGTTTGGGATTGGCCGGGAGGCAGTCTGTGTTGATCTGTCATGAGCAGCCTCAGGGATAGATAAATGTTTCGCCTGACTTAAGCACGTGTGTTTGCGCTTTGGTTTGTGTGCGGACACTTTCAGCCCACGCCTCCGCATCCTGGGCGATCAGGTCAAATGTGTTGTAATGGATGGGGATCACATGCTGGGGTTGAAGCAAGTGCACTGCCCGCAGGGCATCAGACGGGCCCATGGTGTAATTGTCGCCGATTGGGATCACGGCCAGGGTCAGACCTTCTTCGCCGATCAAGCGCATATCTCCGAATAAGCCGGTATCCCCCGCCATATAGATTTTTTCACCATCATTGGTGGTTAATAATAATCCTGCCGGGTTCCCGCCATAGCTGCCATCTGGCAGTCCTGAGCCGTGCAATGCCAGGGTCAGTTTGAGGTAGCCGAAAGGGTGGGTGAACCCACCGCCCAGGTGCTGGGCATGTACTTTTACCTCTTTCTTTCGCAGCCAGCCGCAGATTTCAGCATTGGAGATCACTGTGGCACCCGTCCGCTTGGCGATTTCAACGGTTTCGCCAATATGGTCGCCGTGGCCGTGTGTGACGAGAATATAATCTGCTGGTACAGTATCGGGGTCCACCTTGGTAGCCGGGTTATTCCTGAAATAGGGGTCTATCAAAATCTGATAGCCGCCAGTTTCCAGCCCAAGGCTTGCATGACCAATCCAGGTTAATTTAAACGCCATTCTTTCTCCTTTCGCTCAGAACTGATTGTTCTCCTTAATTATACAACGGCTGAATTGATCATCCGAGCCAAATGTTTGAGTAACTCTTAAAACAAAAAAAGCAGGATAAAACACGTTATCCTGCTGAAGTTCTGATTAATGCTATCTTTTAGTCGCTGATTTCCCAGTTGAGATCGAAACCGCCTTCGGTCCCATCACCAATGATGTTCAATGTGTATCGACCGCTGGCCTGGGCGGTAAATTCATACTTGTCTTCGGCATCGTCTAGGAATGAGGATGCCCAAATAGCCTCGCCCTCAGGGCTGACCAGTTCAAGGGTGAGCGCACCGTCATCAACATCAAGGTCATAGGTCAGGCTGAGGGTATCACCCGCACCTATCTGGAACTTTTCGGTCTTCTTGCCGTCGAATAACTGGTAAGTTGCATCAAACGTGTCACTGTAATTGAATCCCACCCAGCCTACCTGGCGAGTGCAGGCGGATAGTAGAAATACAAATAGGATCAACGCAAAAGCAAATAGTTTTTTCTTCATCTCATATTCCTTTATTGCCATTTGAATTGACCTTATTCTATTCATGATGAACCTCTTTCACATCATCCTTAAAGGCGAAATTGATCCGACGGGTAGGGAGGATAAACCTTACCCACCTGACCAGGTGATTGGGAGAAAGGGGGATCGGGCTATCCTAGTAGGAGCGCGTTTATGTTAAAATGGTTTAATTGAGTCTGTTGGTTTTTCTGTTTTGTTAAAGAGAATCAAAAATTGCTTCAATCACGCATTCGATTTCTCGAGTAAAGGAGCGTTCGTTGAAAATACATCCCAGCAAATACACAGGGTTGACCACATTCCTGACACATTACACCGAATTTGAAAACGCTGAGAATGCGCATATCCCCCCAATTTATCAAAATTCGGTATTTGTTTTTGATGATACCGAGTCTGGTGCCGCAATCGCAGGGGGTGAGAAGCCTGGCTATTATTACACCCGTCTGAACAACCCCAACCATGCACAGTTGGCGCGGAAGCTGGCAGCCTTAGAAGCCTGGGATCTGTTCAAGCAAAATCCACAAGCAGAACCCGAAGAGGTGTCTGGGGGATTGGTTTTTGCCTCAGGCATGGCTGCCGTCACAGGTGCTATCCTGGCATCAGTGCACAGCGGCGAAACGGTGTTGACCCAAACCGCACTGTATGATGGCACGTATCTTTTTATGAAGAACCTTGCGCCCAAATATGGTATCAATGTGGTGTGGGTGGAGGACAACACGCCCGCAGGTTGGGCGCAAGCGTTTGAGTCGCATCCTAATGCGAAACTGGCTTACATTGAAACACCGGTCAACCCCACGCTGCGCCTGACGGATATTGCCGCAGTGGTGAAACTTGCGCATCAGCATGGCGCCCGGGTGGCGGTGGATAACACCTTTGCCACCCCTTATTGCCAGCGGCCCTTCACATTAGGGGCAGATATGGTGGTTCATTCGACAACAAAATACTTATCCGGACACGGCCAGGTTTTGGGTGGGGCTGTGCTGACCACCGATTTGGAGCTGTTAGCTGGTGATCTGTACCAGGTCTATAAGATTTTGGGGGCCACCCCCAGCCCTATCGACACCTGGATGGCTAACATTGGCTTGAAGACCTTTGAACTGCGCATGGAACGTCACTGCCGGAATGCCTTAAGAGTTGCCCAAAGCCTCGAAAGCCATCCTGGGGTCAACCACGTGTATTATCCAGGATTGCGCAGCCATCCAGACCATCACCTGGCACGTGTCCAGATGAGCGATTACGGAGGGATGATCGCGTTCGATCTGAAGGGCGGTCTGGCTGCCGGTAGGCGGATGATGGATCGTGTGCGTGTGGCGACCTTGGCGGTCAGCTTGGGCAACGTGGATACCCTCGTGCAGCATCCGGCCAGCATGACCCACCGCAACACACCTCGCGAGCTGCGATTAGCTGCCGGCATCACGGATGGTCTGGTGCGGCTGTCGGTCGGTATTGAAGACCCTACGGATTTGGTGCGCGATCTCCTGCACGCAATTGATTAAATCAAATCATTATTTTTAAAATGCTTAAAACACAGAGGCGCCAGAAGGCGTCTCTGTCATGTTTTTCGCTCGTTTTTAAAATCAATTTAATACTCGTAGATGCTCCCACCGATGAATTCGCGGATGACAGAGTTTTCCGGCACAATCGAGTCGTTCTCGATGGGCTCCAAGCTTTGCATCAGTTTATATACCCGGCTGGCACGTTCATAGGCGTCTGCTCGCAGGGGGTCGTCCTGGTAGGTCTCAGTCCACTTTACAAATTCGTTGAAGAGCTTGGCTTTATACATGGGCATTTCGTAGGGCATGGCGCTGTTGACAACATAATCGGCGGTATTGACATAGGGGATGATGTTGCGCAGTTCGCTGGCGCGGACATAATGCCAGTGCAGCAGGGTTTGCGTGGGATCGTAAGCTCGATGTGAGGCATCCCGTAGCATTCGCCGGATCAGGCGCATGTCCGTCCAGCGCACATATCGGCCGTCTGGGTCTTTAAGCTGCAACAGAGGTTCAATATACAGCCTGAATTTCATCTCAGGTGAAATATCTTTGGTCATATCGGGGAACAACCCATGCAGGCTGTCGATCAGGATGACTTCGTTGGGGGCTAATTTCATTGGTGTCTGATCCAGGTGGCGTGTGCCGGTCTTGAAATCATAGAAAGGGATCATGACCTCTTCACCTTCAAACATCCGCGAAAGGTGTTCGTTGATCAATTCGAGGTCCAACGCCTGGGGTGTTTCGAAATCGTAATCGCCGAACTCATCTTTGGGGTGCATCGAGAGATCAAAGAAATAGTTGTCCACGTTCAGTGTTACCAATTTCATATCGTGACGGGCCAGACGTTCTCCGACTTTGATGGTCGTGGTCGTTTTGCCAGAAGATGACGGCCCGGCGATGATCACCATGCGCAATTCGCCTTTTCGCTCAGCGATCAGATGTGCGGCATTTTCGACATCTTCCTGGTAAAAGGCTTCCGATGCGCCGACAATTTCGGAGAGCTGTCCCTTGCGGATGCGCTCGTTGAGGGCTTCAACCGTGTGGAAGTTATGGTCAACGGCCCAATCCAAGACACGCCACAGCTTTGACCAGGGGATGTTGCTTGAGGGCTCGGCTTTGCGCTCGGCGCGTTGTTCACGCAAACGGGCTCGCTCTGCACGGTAAAGGATATAGGCTTTCGCCACCCGGGCGTGGCCTTCTTCGATCAAGACTTTTTCAACAGTGTCCTGGATTTGTTCGACGTGAGGCGTCTCGCCAGCAGGAATTTCTTCTTCAAGCGTGTGAATGACCTTTTCAGTCAGTTTCTCAGATGTCTCTTTGTCCCTTCCGCCAACTGCCACTGCAGCGCGGTAAATGGCATTCGTGATCCTGTGCGGCGTGAAAGCGACAACGGACCCATCGCGTTTAACAACGGATTTGAACCTTGACATTTTGGCTCCTTTCGAAAATATCCGAATTAAACTAAGGTTTGTCATAATTATAACGAAGTGTTAAGATAATTAGCAAATCACGGCAGCATGCGGATTGACACACGGATTAAGAATATGCTACGCTGATGTTAGGCGCGTGTCATCACGTGAATAAACTATAGCGATGACTTGCAGTCTTTTGCATCTGTTGTTCAATTGAAAAATTCAGAGGTGCTCCGTATATCGAATTCATTAAATTAATGAGATGACACCCATAAAGCACTTTGAAAAGGAGGTCAGTATGGTAAAAAGAACCCTTTTCCTCAGTATTTCACTGTTTGTTCTGTTAGCGGCATCTGCCTGTGGATCGAAAGCAGATTTGACACCAACCGTCACGGCATCCCCTGAGCCGACACAGACCACTATCCCCACAGTCACGTCAACAGGAACGCCCACCGAAACACCAACTTTGAGCTTGCCGGTGTTCAGTGACCCAGAACTATTCTCTATAGCGATGTTCACGCCATTGAAGGGATGGGCAGTGGCAAATGATAATAACCGTCTACTGGTTACTGTGGATGGCGGACTCACCTGGTATGATGCGACCCCTCCGGGGTTGTATCCCCTTCCACCAGAAATCCTATCGCTTTCACTTAGTCCATTTTTCCTCGATGAAACGACTGCCTTTGTGACTCCATTCTCTACGGAGAGTGGCACCCTGTATAAGACATTGGATGGTGGACAAAATTGGGAGACCCTCCCACTGCCCTTTGAGCGGGCGCGATATTACTTCTTAACCGGTGAGGTTGGGTTTGCGCTGGTTGATTTAGGCGCCGGAGCTGGCTCTCACTATGTTGCCCTCTACCGCACCTCTGATGGCGGGGTGAATTGGACGGAAGTCTTCAGCCACGAACCTGGGGAAATTAAATCATTACCTAATAGCGGTACGAAAAACGGGGTCACTTTCCTGGATGAGAATACAGGCTGGATTGGTGGTTCTATCCCCATGACAGACTATTTTCACTTTTACGCTACCACCGATGGCGGTGCAACCTGGTCTCAGGAAACGGATATTACATTGCCAGCAATGTTTACGGGCAGCTTTTTGGACGTTCAACAGCCCTTCTTCCTTGATGGCAGCACAGGTTATCTGCCGGTGCAGGCGTTGACGGATGCCAGTGAAATCATCTTGCTCATCTATCGAAGTGATGATTCAGGTCAGACCTGGAATTATCAAAATCATGTCCAGGATGGCCGAATGGTAGATTTTACTTCTGAAGATAGAGGATGGATTGCGGCTGGTGAGCATTTGTTCCAAACGGCCGATGGCGGCGTAACCTGGACGGCAACCGCGTCATCAGGTATTGGGACAGCTGAGATTATTTTAGACGTGGATTTTGTGGATAATCAACATGGTTGGGTGATCACCACGCCGGACCCGGACACCTGGACTCCTCGAAAACTTTACCGCACCACAGATGGCGGCACCAATTGGGTGCAGGTTTTGCCCTGACCTTTCTAACTAATGGGCAAAGAATCGGGATGTTTGGTTTAATAGAGGGGATGGCTTATTTTGGGTTGTGTTGTGGTTGCAGTATTCGATCTAGATGATTTGCGCAGCTCAGTCCCGCAGTTGCTGCAGTAGCTATCGCCGGGACGAGAACGCATACCGCATTCGTGGCAGAAAACCACCTGTTTTTCGGGGTTGGCGATCCCTACGCCCTGCACCATGCGCTCGCTTTTATTAGATATGTTCCTGGCATACCACCAGTAATACAAGCCCAACATCACAAGAACGCCGACATCAAAGGTTAATAACCACATCACCACCGTCAGGGGTGAAGGTGTTCTGCCCTGGGTTGTTGGGTTGACATCTATTGCTGCATCAACATCCAAGGCGGGAAAAGCCGGGTTAGCCGGGTCTTTGGTGTAGATCAGCCTGAGCGAAAAGGGCTCGCCCGATGGGACTCCATCAAGTTCTCTTGAGAAATACACGTTGTTATCGGCATCGATGATTGGCTCTCCCAATGAGGGTGCTGTGTAAACCTGGCTTGCGCCTAAAGGTTGCCTTACATTGACTGTCAGGGTTCCCACCGGGTAAATCGACAACCACTCATAGACGAAGATGCGTTGATCACCTTGTTTGACCAGGTTCGGATCGTAATATTCCATGCGGATTTGATGTGTATTTGACGAGAAACGGACATCTTTCCATTGTCCGAATTCGGAAATTTCTGTTTCCAAAACAGTCAGATTATCATCCGGCTCCCGATTTGAGACGGCGAGCAATTGTCCATCAATGGGGATTTGGAACGTCAACCTGGCTGGAAGGGAAATATCGTTCTCCAGAGTGATTTCGTAAACCACCAGGATTGAGGGACGGTTTAGTTCTGGAAAAAGGCTGATCTCGAGCGTGTCGATTTCAACATCCGTCCCGGACTGTGCATAGGCAGGCTGCCAGATTACGATGCCGGTGATGATCAGGATGAGGGTTAATAGGAAGAAATTTAGTCTTTTCACAAATGTGATTGATGGGTATCGGATTGAATAGTTAAATAATACCATGTTCTATTAAATTCGCTAATCCTGCGATTTTATAAATTGGTAAAAATTTTCTTATGGTCTGTTAAGACAAATTAAGTATAGTTTGAAATTGTGTTTCTCGGCTATCTTGAATAAGCTTCAGGATGGTATAATGCAAACCTTGGCGAACTAAAAGATAAGAAATGAAAGTGAGATTATGGCAAAAACAACCATTGCATGCCCCCAGTGTAAACAACCTGTTGCCGCAGATATTCGGCGGTTATTTGATTTAAGGGAAGATCCTCAGGCAAAACAAATATTGCTCTCTGGCGCGTACAACCTGATCCAATGCCCCAATTGCGGTTTCCGTGGTCAGGCGCCACAGCCAATTGTCTATCACGATCCTGAAAACGAGTTATTATTGACCTTTTTCCCGCCTGAGTTGAACGCACCAGTCCCCCAGCAGGAGCAAATGGTTGGACCAATGATCAAACGGGTGATGGACGGTCTGCCGCAGGAACAGCGCAAAGCTTACCTTTTTAAACCAGAGACGATGTTAACCCGCCAGCGTCTGGTTGAACGCATCCTCGAAGAAGACGGGATCACACCGGAAATGCTCAAAGCGCAGCAAGACCGCCTGAACTTTTTGCAGCGGCTGGCGAGCATTTCACCTGACGCCAGAGCAGAAGTCATTCAGCAAGAAGAAACGCTGGTAGATGAAGAATTATTGATGATTCTACAGCGTCTGATCCAGAGCGCCTCGATGTCAGGTGAAGAAGAGAGTGTGCAGGTGCTTGCCCGGCTTCAGCAGGAGATTTTGGAAAACACCGACTTTGGCCGTGAAGTGCTTGAACAAGCTCAAGAGCAGCAGGCTGCGATCAAAGCGCTTGAAGAGGCAAGCAAAAAAGGCTTAACCCGTCAGGCTTTATTGGATCTGATCGTCGATGCCGCTGATTCTGAGGTTCGCCTGGCAACATTGGTCAGCATGGCTCGCGGCGGGTTGGATTACAGCTTCTTCCAGATGCTGTCTGACCGCATTCAAGCTGCTGATGGCGCTGAGCGAGATAAATTGACCGCACTGCGCGAAAATTTGTTAGAGATGACACATGAGATTGATGAAGCGATCAAAGAACAGGAAGACCTTGCCGGTCAGCTTTTGGATGAGATCATCAAACAGGAGAATATTGAGGAAGCAACCATGCAAGCGCTGCCCTCAATTAACGAGATTTTCCTTGAGGTCCTGCGCAAACGCATTCAGCTTGCCCGAAAAGAAGAAGATCAGGCGCAGTTAGATCAGCTGCAAAAGATCACCAACACCATCCAAAAGATCAGTGCCCCTGGCGCAAACATCGAGCTGATCGAAACTTTGATCCGGGCGGAAGATGAATCCGCCATCGATGCCATTCTCAACGAAAATGGCGATGAGATCAACGATGACTTCATGCAGTTTATGATGAATTTGCTGAACCAGACTCAGCAGCAAGAAGGCCGCCAGGCGACTGCTGAAAAATTACAGAAAATTTATCGCCGGGCGCTGCGTTTTACGATGAAGCGTAATCTTGAGAGCGAAGGCTAAGCCTGGGGCATCAGGCAATCGGCGGGTTTTCAAGGCGCAGGCCATGGCCCCGCACGGTGACAATGTACTCGTTATCGGGGTCAATCTCAGCCAGCCGGTCACGTAACCGACGCACCAGGGCGTCTAGGGCTTGTTCTGTTACCCCTTCGGCTGCTTTGCCCCACACCGCCGATATGATCTCCGTCCGGGTTATTACTTCACCTGGCTGTTCATAAAGGATTTGCAGCAGGTTGAACTGTGAGGCGGAAAGCGGGGGGTCAACTTCCTGGTCAATGATCCACACACGGCGTGCTCCGAAATCAACACGGAGGCGCCGTTTTAGCATTTCAAGGGGCAGCCCTTCGAGAGGCATGGTCGCATCAGAACTGAGGTAGATAAAATGTTGGGCAAGGGCAATTTGCAGTTCATCTCCATCGATCAGATCAGCAACCTCCTGGACCAATTGCCCGTTGACATAGGTGCCATTTTTGCTGTTGAGGTCCTCAACCCTGGTTCCATCAGGGGTGACTAAAATGCGAGTGTGCTGGCGGGAAACCTGGCGCAAGGGGATGATGATGTCACAATCTGAATCGCGCCCCAAAACAAGGTCGGATTTAATCTTCCAGCGCTGCCCTTCAAGTGGCCCGGATTGTGCAATTAACAGAGGATATTCTTTATTATTGTTCAGCATCATGTTTTGTGTTTGTTTTCGATTTGCTCAAAATTGGATAAAAAAATATTAAATGATTCTTCATTGATATAATTATAGTATATTACATTCGTTGAATAAAATTTGTGTACGAAACAGCAAGGAAGGGCGTCATGTCTGATCGAAAACCGTACCGTTCATTTTTTTGGCCTGTGATTTTTATTGCAGCCGGCGTGATCTGGCTGCTGGCAAGGATTGATGTCATCCCCACAGAGAATCTGTGGATTTTACTGCAGCTCTGGCCGGTTTTGATCATTCTGGCGGGATTGGATGTGCTTTTTGCTCGCCGTCTCCCTGGTGTTGGCGCATTGCTGGCATTGCTTGTTGCGGCAGGCGTGGTATATCTCTTGTTGAGCGGGACGACATTCAACCTCGAAGGAAAACCTGAGCTTCAGACAGAAATGTTTGAGGCAAAAATAGAGGATGCCGAATTGGCACGATTTGAGCTGGATCTTTCCGTGCAAGATGCTGTTGTCGACGCTCTGGCAGATTCGGATAACCTGGTTGAAGCGCAGGTGCGTCATTTTGGTCAGGTTGCGTTTTCCGTTTCGGGGGGGCAGGAAAAGCAGATCCGGCTGGAGCAAGAGGCTTTCAATTCGGTTTTCGCCTGGCTGTTGACCCAGACACAAAAAGAAGATTTTCTGTGGGAGATCAGCCTCAGCCCGGAGGTGCCCTTTGATCTGGATGTGGATGCCAGCACAGGCCGTTCAGAGCTGGACTTATCAGAAGTTCAACTGGAGCATTTGATGTTTGATGCCAGCACAGGGGCGAGCGTGATCATTTTGCCAGATTCCTCTGATGCCTATGATGTCGAAATTAAAGCCAGCACCGGCTCGATAAGGGTCGTTTTGCCTGAGCAGGGTAATATGACGTTGAGGATTGATGGTTCGACAGGACAGATCACTTTTGTTGCCCACGAGGGTGCCGCTTTGCAGGTAGAGGTCAAAGAAGGTGGGACGGGAAACCTGACCATCCCATCTTGGATGTCCAAAACCAGCGGTGTGGCAGACAGGGATGAGGGTGTCTACCAGACAGATGGCTTTGAATCAGCAGTAAATAAAAATTTTCTGATTATCGAGGATATCAGCACCGGGAATATTGTTATTGAATGAACCTATCTGCTTATATCGTAAATGACTGAAAAGCGGCATCGCTGATGCGTAAAAAGGCAAAGAATACCCTGAATTAAGGGTCTTAACCAGGCATTTTAGAGATAAATTGCCATATGATTGCAGAAAAGGGGGTTTATTAACATTCTATTATAATGCTTGTACAGACGTTCCATTTAGGACAAAATTTGGTAGAATTAAATCAGACCTTAATCAGAAACCAATCCGTTAACGAATACTGGTAATTGTATCGTTTAGAAGTTGAAGAGGTCGCCAACTTCCCCCTGGACCCGATTTAGACATCATAACTTGACTCTCAGGGAATGGATTTAATAAACAAAGTACAACTATCTAAGGAGGTAAGCCGTGGCTGGAATTGATAATTTCACCCCAAAAGCACGTCATGTGCTCAGCCTGGCTCAAAAACAAGCAGAACGTTTACGCAAGCCCCAGATCAGCACAGAACATCTTCTGATTGCTTTGATCGAACTTGAGGGCAGCGTTGCCAGCCGTGTATTGCGTGAGCTGGGTTTAGAGGTAGACCGTGTAAAAGCTATGGTGGAGGATGAGCTTGGGTATGGCGAACATGCCGGGCAGGTCACCCTTTCACCCGGTATGCAGCAAGTCATCCCCTTTGCCATTGAAGAAGCAAAGAAAAACGACCTAAAATATGTCGGGACGGAGCATTTATTGTTAGGTTTGATCCGCCTGAGCAGTTGTGAGGGGATGAATATCCTCAGGAAGTTCGGCGTGACGCCAGAACAAATCCGAAGGCAGACAGAGCGCGTTTTACGTGAATCCCAAAGCGAATCACGCCCTGCATTGACCGGGCGTTCCGCCTCAAAACGGCGTCAGACTGAAAAGAAAGACCCCGAAAAGACGCCCTTGATCGACCAGATGGCGACAGACCTGACGGCACTTGCCGAAGAAAAGAAACTGGACCCGGTGATCGGGCGCCAGATGGAAATTGAGCGCGTGATCCAGATTTTGGCACGCCGCACGAAGAATAACCCGGCGTTGATCGGAGAACCAGGCGTGGGGAAGACCGCCATTGTCGAAGGTCTTGCCCAGCGCATCATCGAAGGTGATGTGCCAGCGCCCCTTCTCGATAAACGCCTGCTACAGCTTGATGTCGGTTCACTTGTAGCCGGGACGATGTATCGCGGCCAGTTTGAAGAACGTCTCAAACGGGTGATCGACGAATTGAAGTCCTCACAGGCGATCCTGTTCATCGACGAGTTCCATATGCTGGTTGGCGCAGGTTCAGCCGGGTCATCCGTGGATGCGGCAAACATCCTCAAGCCTGCCCTTTCACGGGGAGAGCTTCAGGTAATTGGCGCCACCACATTGGATGAATACCGCAAGAACATTGAAAGCGATGCGGCGCTCGAACGGCGCTTCCAGCCGATTGTTGTCAATGAGCCTTCTGTAGAAGAGACCATTGAAATATTGCATGGCATTCGTTCTGCGTATGAGGACCATCACCGCCTGACGATTGAAGACGAAGCGCTCGAATCCGCCGCGAAGCTCTCGGCACGTTATGTGAGCGATCGGTTCTTGCCTGATAAAGCGATCGATCTGATTGATGAGTCGGCTTCTCGGGTGCGGATGTATAAAAGCCCGGCAGCGATTAATGCTAAGGAAGTCATCACAGCATTGCGCGAACATCGTAAGGACCTTGAGACGGCGCGTGACGAAGAAGACTTTGACCAGGTTGAAACTTTACAGACCGAGATTGACGAGCTCGAAAGCAAGCTTGAAGACATGCGCAACATTTGGGATCGGGCGACCAGCCCACACGTGACCACAGAAGATATCGCTGAGGTGATTTCAATGTGGACGGGCGTGCCCCTGATGCAGCTCGAAACAGAAGAATCCGCCCGGTTGTTGAACATGGAAGAAAATATCCGCGAACACATCATTGGGCAGGATGAAGCTGTTGAAACCATTTCAAAGGCGATCCGCCGTGCCCGGGCGGGTCTCAAAGACCCCTCCAGACCGGTTGGCTCGTTCATTTTCCTTGGCCCCACCGGGGTGGGCAAAACAGAATTGACCAAAGCCCTGGCGGAATTTATGTTTGGCAGTGAGGAATCGCTGATCCAGCTGGATATGTCCGAATTTATGGAACGTCACAGCGTCAGCCGCCTGGTAGGTGCGCCCCCTGGGTATGTTGGCTATGAAGATGCCGGCCAGCTCACCGAAGCGATCCGCCGCCGGCCCTATTCGATCATTGTCTTCGATGAGATCGAAAAGGCACACCCTGAAGCCCATAATATGCTGTTGCAAATTATGGAAGAAGGACACCTGACGGATGCCCGCGGCCATAAAGTCGACTTTCGCAACGCTATCATCATCATGACCACCAATGTGGGCGCCGATATGATCCAGCGGCAATCAACCTTTGGCTTCTCACTGACTGTGGATCAAGCACAGGAAGAGGCGCAATCCTATAAAGAAATGCGCAAGAAGTTGATGGATGCGCTTAAACGCACCTTCAAACCGGAATTTATCAACCGTCTGGATGGCGTGATCGTCTTCCGCTCCTTGAACCAGGAAGATATTCGCAAGATCGTTCAGCTGGAACTGGATAAAGTGAACGCCCGGTTGGTGGAAAACAATATCCGCCTGCGTGCCACGGAGGAAGCCCTCGAATTAATTTCCGAAGAAGGTTATAATCCTGAAATGGGCGCCAGACCGCTCCGCAGGGTGATCCAACAAAAGATTGAAGACCGGCTCTCAGATGCCCTGCTGGCGAAAGAATTCGATGAGGGTCAGCAGATCCTGGTTGATGTAGAAACGGTGGAGGAAGACGGCGCTGAAGTCAAGAAGATCGTGCTGAAGCACGATAAACAGGGCGATCAGAAAGAAGAGCCCGACTTAGCCGCAATAGGAATGTAAACTATGGCCAAAACCAGGACACGTTATGTCTGCCAAGAGTGCGGACGAACATCGCCGAAAGCCCTGGGTCGCTGTCCACAATGCGGTGCATGGGACAGCATGGTTGAAGAAATCGTAGAAACAAGCAAGACCGCTCAAAGTCATGCAGGGATGCATGGCTTGGGCGGTCTTTCGATTCCCAAACGCCTTAGCGAAATCGAGGGGGATAGCGATGAGCGGATCGGTGTGCCGATCACGGAATTTTCACGCGTATTAGGCGGGGGCGTTGTGCCTGGTTCGATCGTCTTGATTGGCGGCGATCCGGGTATCGGCAAATCTACCCTCATGCTGCAGATGACAATGCAGATGGCGGACGGCAATCGTGTGCTGTATGTATCGGGCGAGGAATCGGAGCGCCAGATTAAGATGCGCGCCTCGCGTCTGTTGATGGGGCTTGATGGCAAATCAGGCGGGCTGCCCGATGAGTTATTCCTTGTGACTGAAACCAACCTGGACTTGATCTTCGAACACATTCAATCTGTCAACCCCCGAATTTTGGTGGTGGATTCCATTCAAACGGTCTATCGGCCGGAACTTGAATCGAGTGCCGGATCAATTTCACAGGTGCGGGAATGCGCTTCCCGCTTGCGGGAACTGGCGAAGACCTCAGGTATTGCCGTATTTGTGATTGGGCATGTCACCAAGCAGGGCACAATTGCTGGGCCACGCGTGCTTGAGCATATTGTTGATACAGTCTTATATCTTGAAGGCGATCGATACCAGGCTTATCGTTTACTGCGTTCGGTTAAGAACCGCTTTGGGGCAACCTCGGAAGTGGGCGTGTTTGAAATGCAGGAGCGCGGGATGATCGAGATCAGTAATCCGTCAGAGGCGTTTCTAGCAGAGCGGATGATCAATGCCCCCGGGTCGGCGATCGCCGTGACGATGGAAGGCACCCGCCCTCTGCTGGTAGAAATTCAAGGGCTGACCAGTCATACGAACTTCGGCAACCCGCGCCGCACACCGAACGGTATTGATTTTAACCGCTTATTATTGATTGCCGCCGTCCTGTCCCGTCGGATGAACGTTCGCCTTTCGGAGCAGGATATCTTTGTGAATGTAGTCGGCGGTCTGCGGATTGATGAACCTGCAGCCGATCTGGCTGTGGCAGCCGCGATCACTTCCTCAATGCGCGACCAACCTGTTCGGGCGGATTTTGTGTTAATTGGCGAACTGGGACTTTCGGGTGAGCTGCGTATGGTGGGCCAGATGGATGCCCGTCTGCGAGAGGCTGCCAGCCTGGGCTTTAAAAGCGCCATCGTTCCCCGAAGGCTGCACCGTAAACAGCCCTGGCCCGGGGGGATTGCAGTCCAGGAGGCCCGTTCATTGCGCGAGGCGCTACAAATGGCATTGGTTGAATAAAAATTCAAAATCCGCACCTTAAACACTAGAAGTTATAATGATTTAAAATTAACGAATGAAATTACCGTTCATGTCATTCGGTTTGGTATGGGAGAAAGTAGAAATTTAATGAGCAACTCAATTAATCACGGACCCATTTCACGCACTCGCCGGAATCATGGTTTGGAACATGCGACACTACACATCCTCAGCGAAAAGCACCCTGGTGTGAGTATGGGCGGCATATCATCACCCTTTGGTTTTACCATCATTGGGGATGTAACCTCTGAAGATGTTGCAGAGGCAGCCATTGAAGCCCTCAAAAAATTGCGCAATGGCGAAGCCGAATTAGCCATGCACCCGAATTGCGGAACGAATTTTGCCATATCTGGCGGGATGGCTGGATTAGCCGCCTGGCTGGGAATGTTAGGCTCGGGTAAGACATTCAAGCAGAAGCTTGAACGGCTTCCACTCTCAATTTTACTGGCAACCCTTGCACTGATCCTGACCCGACCGCTGGGTCCGATGGTCCAGAAGCAGATCACCACCACAGGAGATCCCGGCGGGTTAGAGCTTGACCGGGTGGAGACATCTGTCAGGGCAGGCGTCCGGCTGCACCGTGTTGTCACCCGCGGATAAATTTACCTATGACTGAACAAAAACCGATTGTCTATATCCTGCGCGGGGATGACCGCGAGGCAGTAGAAACCCACATCCATCATTTCTATCAAGCCTTGGGCCAGCCTGACATGGCGGAGATGAATATGACCCGGCTGGAGGGGAAATCGGCCAATCTCAATGCCCTGAGATCGGCAGCGCTGGCGCTGCCCTTCTTGACGGAAAGACGACTGGTGGTTGTTGAAGACGCGCTAAGTTTGCTTGATCGATATAGCAAAGGCGCCAACCTTGAGCAGGTGACGGATTTGTTCAGTTCATTGCCGCAAACCACAGCGCTGGTTTTGGTGATTTCGGATACACAAAAGAACCGCAACCGGGGCGGGACGTGGGAAAGTTATTGGGTCACACTGGGGAAGAAACACTGGTTAATCCAATGGACGGAAAGCGCTGGAAGCAAGGCCCTAATTATCGATTGTGCTCTGCCATCCGGCAGCGAAATGGTCAACTGGATCCGAAGAAAGGCGACGGAGAAAGGCGGCAGCTTTTCACCCTCCGCAGCGGTTTTGTTAGCAGAATATCTCGGCAGCAACACCCAACGTGCGGCTGTTGAAATTGAAAAACTGCTGACCTATGTCAACCTTGAACGTCCTGTGGATGATGATGATGTCCGCAGATTGAGCATTCAGGAGCAGCAAAGTGATATCTTCGAGATGGTGGATGCGATTGGCTCGCGCGACGGGGACACAGCGCTCAAATTGCTGCACCTCTTGCTGGAAGATCAACCCTTCCTGATGGTTTTTTCCATGATCATCCGTCAATTCCGCTTGATTTTGCAAGCACGTGAGATCATTGACGCTGGCGGTGACGAACAGGCCGTGGCAAAACAACTCGGTCAGCACCAGTTTGTCGCTCGAAAGGTGACCGCCCAGGCACGGCGTTTTGAGCTGCCTACCCTTGAATCAATTTATCGTCAATTGCTCCAGATCGATTTGGATGCCAAAAGCGGGGGAATGGCGGGGGATGCGGCATTAGATGTGTTGATCGCCCGGTTGGCCAATGGCTTGCTCTAAAAAAACCTAACCAATCAGATCGCGCAGAAACTCCAAAAAATACTTCGTTTGCTCAAATTATATTGTGTGCTGTGCTCCATCGCTGTATATACCAGACGTGAGTGAAGGGCGTATCTTGGTATAATGAAGATGTTTGGAAGTTGGATCAAGGCAGAATATGAAATCTAATTTCGAGAAAGGGATGCAATCATAGTGAGTGGCTTAGATTTACGAGTAGCAACCCTGAACATCAGCGGCGGGGAAAAAACGTTTGAAGAGTTCCCACACGACACCCGGCAATCTCGCCAGGATGCGCTGGGCATATTAATTAAGCGCTTGGATGCGGATGTGCTTTGCCTTCAGGAAACCTCGCAGTATATCGATGCGGATGGTGTCACCCATAGTTTGATGGATTATGTCAACCACACAGGTAATTACGATTTTGCCTTTTTTGGTCAGACCCTCTCAATGGAAACGCATATGCAGGTGAAGAAAGACGTGATGGTCGCAGGCGTCTTCAATGATTGGTGGAACTGGGCTAAAGGGAACTCCATCCACGCCCGTATTCCTTTTTCAAGGCTGGGCGACCCTGCCCGGCCCGGTTCACCCCGTAACATCCCGCTTTATCGCCCACAATCATATCAGGGCACCCGGGATACGGACCCGCGTTATGCGGTCATCGCCCGTCTCAAGGAGTCGCCCTTTCCCTTTGTGGCTACGCTGCATCTCTCAACGTTGGTGGGCGAAAGGGGCCCCCTTTCTCTGCCCAACAAAATTGAGCAATCGAAGGCCATGCGTTATCAACAGGTTGAACGCCTGCTGGACCTGGTGCGTGAACACATCTTGCTCCAAAACACACCGCTGATTTTGGCGGGTGACTTTAATGCCCCAGCAGGTGAACTCTGTATTTCGCATTTGCTTGAATTGCAAAATAATTTTGTTCGCTTGGTGCCTGAGAACGAAGAACCCACGCACCCAATGTCGGATAAGCCCATCGATCACATCTTTTTTTATCCGCGTGAGCGCCTGGTTGATTATTCATGCCGCATTGAGGCGGGCGATCTCAGCCGCAGAGCATCAGATCACCTGCCGGTTGTTGCGGATTTACAGATAAAATAGAATCGTTATAAAAAATACGCTGGCCTGATGCGTTTTTGCGATACGGGGCAGCGTTTTTCTATCGACTTGATCAAAAGAAAGACAGGAGCAAGTTTTTATGCCAACGAATTTAAAGCGTCATTATTTTGGGACGGATGGCATCCGTGGTAAGGTTGGAGAATTTCCCCTCGTCCCCCATTTTGTCACTCATCTTGGCTTTGCTGCAGGCATCGTCCTCTCGCGTACCGTTAATCAACCGACGTTTGTGATCGGACGCGATACGCGTCAATCGGGTGAAATGCTGCAAAGCGCCCTAACCACCGGTTTGTTAGCAAGCGGTGCCACGGTTGTGGATTTGGGTGTGATGACCACCCCCGGTGTCGCTTTTATGGTGCGCAAAATCAACGCTGAAGCTGGTGTGGTGATCTCAGCATCCCACAACCCTGTTGAGGAAAACGGCATAAAATTTTTCAATGCAGAAGCGCTTAAGTTGAGCGAAGATGTCGAACTTGAAATTGAATCGCTGCTGAATGAGCCCATGGACCAGCTGGGCAGCGAAACTAAGGATTATGGACGCAGGATTGACGGCTCGGATATGCGCGAATTATATGTCAACAACCTTGTGGATGAACACAACGGGTTTTCGATGGATGGGTTGCGCCTGGTATTGGATTGTGCCAATGGCGCTGCGTCCTGGTATGCACCACAAGTGTTTTCAAGGCTGGGCGCAGATGTGGTCGTGATCCATGCCTCACCCACAGGGAAGAACATCAATGAGCACGCGGGGTCAGAGCATGTGCGGCGGCAACCCGAAGATCTGCATACATTGATCGAAAAATTCGAAGCAAATTTTGGGATTGTATTTGATGGTGACGCAGACCGTGTCATTTTTGTGGATGAAGCAGGCAACCTGGTGGACGGCGATCACATGCTGGCAATTTTGGCTGATTATTTCGTCTCTGAAGGCAGGTTATTAGGCAATACCGTGGTGAGCACCACCATGCGCAATGGTGCTTTGGTGAAATATTTTGCTGACCGCAAAATTGATTTTACCGAGACACCTGTTGGCGATAAATATGTCATGTCGGAATTGATGGATGTGATGCATCAAACTGACCGACCCAATCAAATTGGGCTGGGCGGAGAACAATCGGGGCATATCATCTTGATGGATGAGACGCATGCCACCGGGGACGGCTTGCGCTCAGCAATCTATCTGATCCGCGCCTTTATGGCCAGCGGCAAATCAACCCTGGCAGAACTTGCCGACAGCATCCACAAATATCCGCAGGTGATTGCATCTGCTGTGGTTGCCCAGAAAATAGACCTTGATCAGCTTGAGCAGGTGACGGCACTGCGTGAAGAATTGGTGCGGACCCTACCCGGTTTGACGAGGCTCAATCTGCGGTATTCAGGTACAGAACCCAAAGTGCGTTTGATGCTGGAAGCTGATAACCGCCACACCGAAGATGAGCTGGCACAGAAAGCCTTCGCGCTTTGCAGTGCGGTTCAATCTGCAACTGGTACACCGGAAGGCAGTTTTCTTGAAGTGCTGAATGTGACCCGGGGCGGGTTGGTCGCCTGTGCGTGATGTTTGAGGTATCTGTATGGGGTATGATTAGCGTCACTAAATTTTAAGGCGGAGATAGTTTCAGGAGCAATGCATGAACATGGATAAGATTAATTTTGAGGGGTTAAAGATCTCACAATTAGGAGTTGTCTTCAATCAAATCAACCGCAAGTTGGTGAACGCGCAAAATGCCAGCCAATGGGACCCGGCGATCTCAGCCATGGCTGATTTTTTGGAGGCATTGGACCGGTTGTTGATATCAGACAACACATTGATAGCAAAAGCCCCAGTGGATTCTTCGCGCGCATTCAGTATGTTGTTAACCCTGGCGGCTACCGGCACCCAGTATCGACATGAGCAGTTCAAGCCCAAGGATGCCGACGGTGAGGTGCGCCGAGAAATAATTGACCAGGTTTATATCCCTGCAACGGGAGAATTGCGCCAGAAGGCAATTCACCTTGTCAAACGCTACCTGGCTGCCCCAGTCTTCGACAGCCTGCGTGAGGCAATTGATCATGAGATTCTCCCGCTGTTGGACAGCCTGGATTATGAGAAAGATCCTAATCGCTGGATGCCCTTTAGGGTGGTTCAAATTGCTAACATCTATGAGCGGCTGTATGGTTTCAGGCTGCGCACCATGAATCCCCTATTGGTCGGCGATGGCGATAGCCTGGGGTTGCTGCGTATGATCTATGACCGCAAATATTTGCGGTTTGGGACCTCTGGTGTGCGGGCGCGCTGGGGTGCTGACTTCACAGAACGCCGCGCCAAGCAAGTGGTTCAGGCTGTTTGCGATTTTCTGAATGATGTGGACGTGCCGGATTATGTCGGGCATGAGAATTTAGCAGGTCGGAAAATTGTGATCGGTTATGACACCCGGCGCAATGCAGACCTCGTGTCCGAGTGGACGGCTTCGGTTTGCCTGGCGAATGGCTTCGAAGTTGAACTTGCAGACCGTGATACACCCACACCGGCGCTGGTTTATTACCTGACTGAATTTCTGCCGCCAGATGAGGTGGCTGGTTTATTGATCTGCACAGCCAGCCATAACCCGCCAGAATGGCAGGGCATCAAGTTCAATCCCCGCTTAGGCTATCCCGCACCCACCAATGTGACGGATTTCATCGCGTTCCACATCAACGAGTTGCAGTTACTGGATGTTGATGCGCGCACGGCTGACCTTGAAGATGCCCGAAAAAGGGGTGTGCTGCAGGGTTTTGATCCCCTGGATGATTATGTAAGCTGGATCAAGGACAACGGCAATGGGAATGCCCGCATTCCGATTGATTTCGACCGGATCAGGGAATTTTTCAGTGATAAGATGCTGGTGATCGATGAATTTCATGGCTCAGGCCGAGGGTATATGACCCGTCTGGCGGGGGAAGCCGGGGTGCGCTATACGGTCATCCATGCCCAGCGTGACCCAGACCTGACGGGGTTGGATTATGCCAACCCGGAAGAGCCTTTCATCAATCCGCTTAAGGAAAAGGTGGCCGAAACCGGTGCACATCTTGGGTTGGGGATGGATACAGACGCAGACCGATTTGGCGTGGTGGATAAGGGCGGTGTCTTTTTCCGCCCCAACCAAATCTTACCGATGCTGGTTCGATATTTGGGTGTGGAGCGCGGCTTGAAGGGACGTGTGATCGCCACGCAAACCGGATCGCCATTGATTGAGATTTTAACCGGCATGATCCCCGACAACGATGAGAATGAGCCTGCTGAAGGCGCATTGCCCGCGTATGTCAGCCATCCCTTCTATCACATTAAGATTGGCAGCCGAGAAGACCGCATCCTGGAACATGCATTCCTGGTGCCGGTGGGCATCAAGTATATCGAAGAGATCCGTCGTGTAGACCGCGCTTACCAATCCGAAAAACCCCTGCCTGAAAATTGGCGTGATCGGATCTTGATTGGCGGTGAAGAATCTTCGGGGTTGACCACACGCGGTCACATTACAGATAAAGATGGCCCCTGGGCGAACCTTTTGATCATGGATATGCTGGCATATTTCGGCACCCGAAAAGAGAACCCGCTGACGACCATCTCGGATATATGGGAAGATACCGTGCAGATGGCGGGGCTATGGAAGTCTTATGGCAGTTCACCGGATGATGAGACTTCCAATACCGGCCGCACGGATGTGGATGCGCCGTTGGAGGCAAAAGAAGCCTTTATCAATTATTACTTAGATCTACCTGACACTGAGGAACATCCTGAGGTTGCCGGGATGGAACTCGCTTTTCTGGGCGGCATCCGCTATGATGTGGCTGAAATGCTGCTGCGCGACGCCGAGGGGGATGAGCGTTATCAGTTACGCGTGCGAGCCTCTGGCACTGAACCGATCAACCGGGTTTATGTCGAAAGTAAGGACCCTGAATTGGGTAAAAAGATCATGGATGCAGCCTTAGCCAAGTTAGAATCGCTGACCATTGAAGAGATTCGCAAAGCTTACAGCGAATGGCGCCTGGTAGACATGCTCTCTCAGACACGCCTGACGGAGAAGACACGCCAGGCTGTTTTGGATACGGTCCGTGAGAATGGATGGGCATTGGATGAATTAAAGGAAAAACTGATCAAATCCATGCAGGTTTTGGAGAATCGAAACCGAAAAATTGCTCATAATTGGCTGGAAGCGCTGGCTTAACCTCGGGCTTTAACCTTGAGAATAAATAAAACTGCCGTGTTTCTCTAACCAAAGAAACCGGCAGTTTATGAGTTAAGAACGCTATTGATCCCCTTTGATGATGACCAGAGTCTGGCTGCTGTAGGCATAGAAACCCAGTGGTATTGTGGTTTGCCTGAAGATATGGTCGCGCAAAGCAAGGGCAAACTCGCTTTGGCTTGCCAGTCGGCCATAATCATCAATCTCAAAAAAAGGATGGTAACGGGCGGCAAGGTGGTCAACCCGCTGCATATCCAGTTTGATTTGCGGCCAATCATCCTGGGGGAAGAGGATGGGATGGTCGGCTAAAAGGATCAGTTCATCTGGCAGGGTGGGCAGCATTTGCCGAAGGTCTTTCAAGAAGATCAGCGGGTAGGTTTCTTCGCGCAATTCGTAATCACGATTGGCATCTCTATGGGTGATGTAAGGGGCAAAAAGGTCTGAGGATTCCAAAACCCGCACCTGCACATAGGCGTTCCCGCCAGCCGGGATATCTTCAATGGCAACATTTTCGCCGGCTGTCCCGCCTAACACCAGTTGCATCGGCAGCAACTCACCGTCAAACTCGTGGGCAACGTTCAAATAATAGACCGTGATGGTCTTTCCGAGGAAGTCAAAATTTCGCTGGTGGATGGCTCGATCCAAAAGTTGAAAGCTGACAAATGCCCACAGATCGTTGATCTCGTTCAGTCGGTTAAAACCGATTTGTGTGACGTGAATATAGGACCAATCAACAACCCTGTCGTTAGCATCTCTAAATGGAAACAACACGGCTGGCTGCAGCGGTACCGGGCTGGGCGAGGGGGTCGGGCTGAGGGTTGGGTAAGGGGTTAGGGTGATTGAGGGTGTTATGGTGGGTTGTGGCGTGATTGTAAATGCCAGCGTTGCGGTCGGCGTGATTGTGGGTGTGTGGGTGACTGTGGGCGTGGAGGTGCTGGTGGAGGTAGGCGTGAGCGTGGGAATTTCTGTTTCGGCGGCCTGGCAGGCAACCGCACTCCATAAAAGGAGAAGGATGATCAAGGCTTGCAGAAGTCGGGCGGGTGAGGGGTGCATTTGGCTGATTGATTGTTCTGCTATGAACGGGTGATCGCTGCCGCCCCATAACCGACCACCGACGAGGAGTCACCGGTGGAAGAAGCGGATGTATCATAGTTGAGGAGTGTGACACCGTTCCCACCGATTTCTTGTGTACACCACAGCACTGTGGCAATAGCCGACAACCCGCAGGCGTGACCTTCCCCAGCGTCCTTCAAGTCGAACAAACCTTCAGGTGAGAATTCAACAAGGGTTGATAGCACTTTGTTGTCGAGCTGATTTGCAACAGCTTCCGGGTAAAAATGTGAAAGGTCACTGCTGGCGACCAGCAAGACTTTTTCGTCTTTGAGGCAGTCAGCCAGTGCTTTGCCAAGTATCCGGGCGGTTCGGCGGGTTTGATCACGGAGCATGATGGGGATCAATTTGAAGTCGTTTGCCAGGGAGCATTGCAAAAATGGGAGTTCGATTTCCAGTGAGTGCTCCTGGTCGTTAGCGATCGGGGTCATCCCGACCCTGATTCTCTCTTGTAACATCTTATCGATTTTCTCGAGTTGTTCTTCTGCGATGGGGATATCCCCCAGCGGTGTGCGATACGCACTGTGGGCACTGGTCAGGATGGGGTGCGGGTGATATTGGTGCAGAGGTGAGACGACTACGACCAGGTCAAAGGATTTGCCTTTGACAGATTTGAAGGCATGCCCTGCAACTGCGCCTGAATAACGATAGCCTGCATGCGGGGCAACCACGCCAATGACCTCTCCAGGTAGTTTAGGCAGGTCGGCTTCGTTAATGTAACTATCTATAGCGCGCTTGAGTTGTTGTGGGTTGGCACTATACCATGTGCCAGCAATGGGTGAGGGTCTGACAATTTTATCAATCATCATAATAGAATTTTAGCATATCCCCAAACTGATTGCTATTCGCAGGACGGATGAAAGAAGATTAAGGCTGGGCAGTTGTTTCTCTAACGATCAGTTCGGTAGGCAGGATGATTCGTTTTGGTGTCGCAGTGTCTTTGCTTTCTAATTGATCGATCAGTGTCTGGGCGGCAATCGATCCCATCTGGTGTATGGGCTGACGGATGGCGGTCAGCGCAGGTTTGTGCCGGGCTGCCGCCGGGAGGTCGTCAAAACTGACCACGGCAATATCTTCAGGGACGCGCAAACCCGCTTCTTGGATAGCCTGGATGGCGCCGAAGGACATCATATCGCTGGCGACAAACAACCCATCAAACTCAGTTCGAGAGAGAAGGGCTTTTGTCTGCACATAACCCCCTTCCTCAGTGTAATCGCCGTAAGCAATCCGCTCTTCGAGAATTGGCAGGTGGTTGTTTTCTAAACCCCGTTTAAACCCGATCAGCCGGTCATATCCGCTGTAAAGATCCATGTTACCGGTGATCGTCGCAAGGCGTTTTCTCCCTGTCTTCACCAGGTATCTGACAGCCATCGCCGACCCATGCACATTGTCGGCGTCCACGCTGCTCACCTCAGGGTGATCGTTGCGACCGATCTGTACCATCGGAACGTTTCTTCGAATCAGGCCATCAACCAGCGGGTCATCAATCATGTTGGAGGCAATAATGATCCCATCAATCAGGCGGTTGTTGAGGATATTGCTGTTGGCGCGCTTTTCATAATCAGGTTCAAGCAGCCAGAGCATGAGTGTGTAATTATTAATAGTGCAGGTGGATGAGATGCCGTGGGCGATCATGCTGAAAAATGGGTCCGTATAAAGGCTGCTGTAAGACGTTGGGATCACCAAGCCTAACACACGCGAGCGCCCGGTCATCAGACTGCGGGCAACCGGGTTGGGCTGGTAACCCTTCTCGTCTATGATCGCCTGCACCTTGACCCGGGTTCGATTGCTGACATTGGGGTCATGGTTGATCACTCTTGAAACCGTCGAGCGGGATACACCAGCAATTTGTGCAATTTCATTAATGGTAGTCATATTGTTTAAGTTCTCACAACAAAACAGGTCATTTTCCAGGTCGACGCGGAAAAATGACCTAAGTTTCTGATCAGGCTGGTTAAATTTCGGTTGGTGAGTACACAAAGGTCCTACTAATCAATTTTATCTTACACGATAACAACTATGTTGTCAAAAGTATTTTCCACGAATTGATAAAAATTGAATTGAAGAATAACCCGGCAATTCTTGGTTTTCATCCAGCGCCATATGTTATGATATTTTCAGCGAACAGGAGATTGGGATGCAGATTTCTAAACGGGCTTGGGCGGTTCTTCAAGCACTTTTTGTTACCTTTTTATGGTCAACATCATGGATATTGATCAAGTTGACTTTGGATGAAATTCCACCGCTGACTTTTGCAGGCTTGCGCTATTTTTCCGCAACCCTAATGCTCTTGCCAGTGATTTTCATCAAGCATCGAACTCAACTTTGGTCTTTAAGACGCACTGAGTGGCTCGGTCTGGCTATATTGGGGGTTTTTTACTATTTTCTGACACAGGGTGGGCAGTTCCTCACCCTGAGCTATCTGGATGCAACGCCTTTCAGCTTATTGCTCAATTTCACCACAGTTCTGACGGCGTTGTCGAGCATTGTGTTTCTACAAGAAATTCCTTCGTCCCGCCAATGGATCGGCATTGGAATTTTCCTTGTTGGCGTTCTGTTGTATTTCCTCCCATTTAAGGGAGGGGCTGAAAATGTTTTTGGCTATGTATTTCCCGGTGTGACAATCTTCGCCAATACAATTGCAGCGATCTTAGGTCGATCTGTGAACCGTGAGCGCAAAATCTCGCCGGCGGTTGTCACTGTGATTAGCATGGGAATCGGGTCTATTTTATTGCTGGGTGCAGGGCTGACAGTAGAGGGGTTTCCTCAGTTGAGTCCTAAATCAATGCTGGTTGTGGCTTGGTTGTCCGTTGTCAATACCGCCTTTGCCTTCACACTGTGGAATCGCACGTTGCAGGATTTGACCGCCGTGGAATCAAGTGTGATCAATAACACCATGCTGATTCAAATTGCATTCCTCTCCTGGGCATTTTTAGGTGAGCGATTGGGCTTAATGGATCTGATCGGCCTGGTGATTGCTGCTATTGGAATCGTCATGGTGAGTCTTAAATCACGCAGCACGCCTAATCCTATTTAGACTGCGAATTATCGTTTTGTCTTGAGTGGTTTTCTCAAATTAATGTTAACGTTGTTAACCTCTTGTTCAAATTTTGTTGACAAATTAGGTGGGTTCGTGTAATATGGAATTGGAACCGTTCCCAATTCCATCTGTTCGATTGCCTTGATTTGAGTCAGTTTTATGTTAAAAGGGCCCGGTTCTTTAGCGGAGAGATGACATTTTAATGGATGAAGCTGGTTATTTTTGGGTGAGTACACAAACCGACGTTCCTCAAATTGGGAGCGATACCAAAAACCGTGATTTATCCTGTCCAAACATCCGCAAGCATTCCCCGTTGTTCATAATTCAGAATCTACTTCAAATAAAAGGAGGTGTTTAGGGATACACTAACCCTGTTCGTTAAGCTGTTCCTTTTTTTACCCTGAGATATGCATAAGGATATTTCAGCAGATGGTCAAAACCAATCATCTTAAAGGAGAAAAGTGATGAAAAAAAGAATTTTGTTAATTTTGAGCCTGGTGCTCATCCTCAGCATGTTCCTGGCGGCTTGCCAACCTGAAACACAAGAAGCTGTTCAGGAAGCTGTTGAAGAAGTTGCTGAAGAAGTAGAAGAAGCTGTGGAAGAGGTCGAAGAAGAAGTTGCAGAAGAGGTCGAAGAAGAGGTTGCCGAAGAAACAGAGGAAGCGGCAGCCGCAGGCCCTGACCTTGATCCAGCTGAAGTGGCTGCTTCACTTCCACGTGAGGAGACCCTGTATATCGCTGGTCTGCAGTGGAGCGCAGTTGTGGGCTGGAATCCCTATTCCTCAGCCAACAACAACGCCATGGGGATTGCCGCAGGCAGTAACGCACGTGTTCCGATCTTTGAAACACCCTATATGTACAACATGATCAACGGCGAGCAGATCCCATTACTGGCGGATGGTCCCTGGACATGGAATGATGACATGACCGAGATCACCTTTACGCTTAAGGATGCCGCGATGTGGAGCGATGGCACACCGGTGACTGCCGAAGATGTGGCTTACACCTGGGCGACCCATGTCAAATATGAGACCACCGCAGGCGTTGGTTATGGGGATTATATTGACAACGTGGAAGCCGTGGATGACAAAACCGTTGTTGTTAAAGCTAAACTGGATGAAGATGGCAATGCGATTAACCCCCTGCTCCTGAAAGCCTATGTAAGCAGTGAATACGTTGTGCAAAAAGCCTGGACCGAAACCCTGGAAGCGCGTGCCGGTAATGATGCGACCGCTTTGAAGGAAGATCCGGCTTTAGATTTCGTATCATCAGGACCTTACACGAAGTTCTATGATGACGATCAGAAAGTCGTTTACATTCGTGATGATAACTACTGGGGTCAGGATGCCTCCATGTGGGGCGCCCTGCCTGTGCCGAAGTATCTGGCGCACACAATTTACGCAGACAACAATGCAGGCTTCCTTGCTCTCAAAGCCGGTGAAGTGGATGTCAGCCAGCAATTCAATGCCAATGTTCAGGATTTGTGGTTGGTGGATAACCTTCCGATTTCGACCTGGATGGAAGAGGCACCCTATGGCCTGACAGCCAGCCTCCCGACCGCCTACTTCAACCTTGAATCCTATGGCTTGGATAACATTGCCGTCCGCAAGGCGATTGCCTATGCCGTGGACTATGACACCATCATCGCCAATGCCATGACCAATCAGTCACCAACCTTTGACCAGGTACCGCGATCCGTGATGAATCCCACCGATGGTGAGCAGGCGCTCTATGATCAAGAAGCTGTTGCCGATCTGCAATGGGTAGGCAATGATATTGAGGGTGCAAATGCCATTTTGGATGAAGCCGGCATTGTGGATACCGATGATGACGGATGGCGCGAACTGGATGGACAGAAACTATCCTACAACGCAGTCTGCCCCAATGGCTGGTCTGACTGGCAGGCGGCAATGGAAATCGTGGCCGCTGCTGGCGAAAAGATCGGCATCGAGATCACAACCCTTTATCCTGAATGGGGTGTGTATCAGACCGTGTTCGTCAATGGTGACCAGCAAGAATATGACATCTTCATGGTATGGAGTGACGGCGCTGGCCCAACTCAACCTTGGGGTCGTGTCCGCCAGTTAATGTATAGCCAATTTGCTGAAACCCAGGGCAACTGGAACGGTAACTGGGGTGGCTATATTAACCCCCGCATCGATGAGATCATCAATGAGATCCCCGCTGTGACCGACCAGGATCGTTTGGTTGAGCTCTACACAGAAGCAACCGAGATTTACCTGACCGATATTCCTTCATTCACCCTGATGTATCGCCCAGACCAATTCTACACAGTCAACGAGACGATTTGGACGAATTATCCTTCAGCGGAAGATGGACGGAACATCCCGCCGATGAACCTGCTTGATGGATTCAGCATTGCAGGTCTGTATGAGCTTGAGCTTGTCAATCCGTAAACCCTAATCCAATATTCGCCGCCATGTCCCAGCTTGCTGAGGACATGGCGGTTTTTAATAAAGCTGATCAAGAGGAGGAGGTGTCTGATTGAAAGGCTACGTCAAATACTTTAGTGGTAAGCTCGTCTGGTTCTTTATTACGTTGGTAGCCGCTTTCGTTCTTAACTTTGTTTTGCCCCGATTGATGCCAGGTGACCCCGTGGCAATCATTACCCAAAGAACGGTTCAGGGGATGGCCAGCCAATCGGGTATTCAAAAGGTTTATCAGCAATATGCGGAACTCTTTGGCACAAATAAACCCATTCACGAACAATTCTTCATTTACACAAAAAATATCTTGAGAGGTGATTTCGGTCTCTCCTTCAGTCAGTATCCCAGGCCCGTCTCTGACATCTTAAAATCGTCCATTTGGTGGACAGTGGCACTTCAGTTCCCCGCGATCATTCTTGGCTGGCTGATTGGCAACACGTTAGGGGCGCTTGCTGCTTATCTTAAAAAGGGATTTGATAAAGTTATCATGCCTGTCAGTATCTTCATCAGTAATTTGCCTGCCTTTGGGATGGCGGTTGTTCTGCTGGTGATCTTTGGGGTCAGGATAGGATGGTTCCCAACTTCAGGCGGATATGGCTATGATATGATCCCCAACTTCAGTTGGGATTTTATTTGGTCGGTAATTATCCATTATCAACTTCCTTTTTGGTCGATTGTTTTGATTGCAATCGGCGGTCAGGCAATCGGCATGCGCGCCATGGCGATCTATGAGTTGAATGCGGATTATGTTAAATACAGCCGGTTTTTAGGAATCAAGGACCGCACCACAATCAAGTATGTTTTCAGAAACGCCATGCTGCCACAAATCACAGGCCTGGCACTTTCGATTGGGACGATGATTGGCGGTGCGTTGGTGGCAGAGGTGATCTTCAGCTATCCAGGTTTAGGTTCCACAATTTTAACCGCTGTGATGGGGCAGGACTACCCGCTAATTTCAGCCGTTACATTAATTATCGCCCTGATGGTGCTTTCGGCGACATTCTTGATTGAAATTCTATACGGCTTTATCGATCCCCGCATCAAAGCGGCACAGACGGAATAAGGAAAGGAGAATTGATATGAAACACACCATAAAAGAAGTATTTCGTTCTCCAAAATTCCTGGTTGGCTTTTCGATTTTTATGTTTCTGTTACTGGTCGTGATCTTTTATCCCTTGCTTGTTCCGGGTGACCCCCTGGAAATTATTGGTTTGGGAACCTTTTTTGAACCAGGCATCTACGTCAATGTTTATGATGGGCTTGAGTCAAAGACATATACCCTGAACCTCGATGATGCTTCAGCAAAACGGATTGCCAGCAAATTGGGGGATCAAGAACGGTTGGATATGCAGGAATGGCTGATCGCTTTCGGTATTCCTGAAGAAGAAATCGATATTGACGATACTGAAAAACTACTTGAGTTGTGGGAAAACAACTACGATCGATCTATTCGTTTTCCGGGGATGACCTCAGCACGTCAGAAGTATTTTGGGAGGCTCAATGCTTCAATTGATGGTCTTCTTTCAACAGAGGGTGTGATCCTCGCAGAAGCAAACGAGGAAACGGGGGAATTGGAGCCAATTGGAACGATTGAACAAAAAGATTATCTGAACGTTGGTAAGGTGGCTAATGTGCGCGTGCTGCCACTGGGCACAGACAATTTTGGCAGGGACATGCTCAAAGAACTTGTTTCTGCTACCGGCACCTCGCTCAAAATTGGTTTCATCGCAGGTTCGATTGCCACAATGATCGGCCTGACTTTAGGATTGCTTTCCGGTTATATCGGCGGATGGGTGGATGACATGATCATGTTCTTCACCAATCTTTTCACTGTTATCCCCAGCATTGTGCTGTTGATATTGATCTCTTACAGCATCGGGCAAGAGCAGCGCGGCGCTGTGACCGTTGCTGTCGTGATCGGCCTCACTTCATGGGTTTGGACAACCCGTTCAGTGCGAGCCCAGGTGATCTCTTTGCGTCATCGTGACCATGTCAATCTTTCGAAATTATCCGGGCATTCGATCGCGCATATCATTGTGATGGATATTTTGCCTTACATCGCATCCTATGTGGTGATGGCATTTATTCTTCAGATATCGTCCGGTATCCTGGCTGAAGCGGGGTTGTCAATTTTGGGCCTGGGGCCAAAAACGACAGAGGTGGCTACTTTGGGATTGATGATGAACTGGGCGATGATCTATTCTGCCCATATTATGGGAAAATGGTGGGCGTATTTCCCCGTGATCGTTGTGATCGCTCTCGTTTCATTCTCGATGAACTTGATGAATACAGGGCTTGACCAGGTATTCAATCCAGCGTTGAGAGAATAGGCTAATCCTATGGCAAAGAAAATCTTAGAAGTAAAAGAATTAACCACAAAGTACATCACCCGCTTTAAGGAAAATGTATACGCAGTTGATCATGTTTCGCTGACTGTTGAAGAAGGAAAATCTTTAGGGATTGCAGGGGAGTCTGGCTGCGGGAAATCGACCCTGGCGTTGAGCCTGATGGGTTATTATTTCCCGCCTCTGTACTATACCAGCGGCGAAATTATCATTGATGGGCAGAATATTTCGGGGATGAAACCCGATGATGTGCGCAAATCGATCCTGGGGAAGGAAATCGCTTATATTCCCCAGGCGGCAATGAATGCCCTCAACCCCACCCAGAAGATCATCCGGTTCATCGAGGATGTGGTGCATGCGCATCACCCGGATGCGACTAAGGAAGAAATTTACGACCTGGCGCGCACGCGCTTTGAACGGCTTGGTCTGCCCGCCAGTGTCTTGGAGAAGTACCCGGTAGAGCTTTCGGGAGGAATGAAGCAGCGAACGGTAATTGCAACGTCTGTGATTCTTGGGCCGAAAGTGTTGATCGCCGATGAACCTTCCTCTGCATTGGATGTGACTTCACAGAAGAAAGTGATCAAGATGCTGCGTGACCTGATGGAAACGGAGATCATCAAATCCATGATCTTTATCACCCATGAGCTGCCGCTGCTCTATAACGTGACGGACGACATCATGGTGATGTATGCCGGGCAGATTGTTGAAAAAGCCAGTGCGGAAGAAGCTGTGTTTGACCCGCTGCACCCGTATGCTAAGGGGCTGATGGGCGCGATCATCGTGCCAGAAGAGGGCTTAAGAGATGTCAAATTGACCGCTATCCCGGGCGTGCCGCCTAACTTAAAGAACCCGCCGGATGGATGCCGATTTGCCGAACGATGTAAATATGCCGTGCCCCAGTGCAAGGTGATTAAAGTCGGCATGACTGAGGTGGGAAACGGCCGTGAATATCGCTGTATTTTCTCGGAAGAAGAGTTGAGGGAGTTTTATAAAGATGCCCAATAAACAGGAACCTTTACTTAAAGCAGTCGGATTAACCAAGGAATTTGGCTTTGGACGCCAGAAAACACTCGCGGTAGCTGGCGTGGACATTGAACTTAAAGAAGGTGAAGTGATCACAATCGTCGGTGAATCGGGCAGCGGCAAGACGACTTTTGCTAAGATGATCCTGGGGTTGATTGCTCCAACTGGTGGTGAAATTTACTTCCAGGGGCAATTGCGCGATATCAGCACCTATAAGAAAAAACTGGAATATTGGAAGAATATTCAGGCTATTTTCCAGGACCCTTACTCGGCTTACAATATTTTCCACAAGATCGATAGCGTATTGATGGACTGCATCCGGATGCGCGGCGGCGGCAATCTGCCTCACAAGGAAAAAGTGAAGATGATGACCGAAGCCTGCAGCTTTGTCAACCTGAAGTTTGAGGAACTGACCAACAAATACCCCTTTGAGCTTTCAGGTGGGCAAATGCAGCGCTTGATGATTGCGCGCATCTTTTTGCTTGATCCAAAAATTCTGATCGCCGATGAAATCACATCAATGATTGACGCCTGTTCGCGTGCCACAATTTTGGATATGCTGATGGAGCTTCGGGATAAGATCGGCATGACCGTGATCTTTATCACCCACGATGTTGGATTGGCGTATTATGTTTCCGATAAGGTGTATATCATGGAGAAAGGCCTATTTGTTGAAAGCGGGACGCCGGACGAAGTGATCCTGCACCCACAAGAAACTTATACGAAGCGTCTGATCAGTGATGTGCCAAAGATTTATGAAGAGTGGGACCTTTCAACAGTGTAAATTGAGTTAACTCGATTAGCACTTATTTGTTAGGTGAGTGACATATAGATTTCGTAAGCACAATAGGGGATTTTTCACCTTTCTTAATTGGTAAGATGATATTGACCGAATAAAACATATCAACAAAAACATGAGGAAAATATGAACAAAATTGATACCCTGATTGAACAAATGACACTCGAGGAAAAAGCAGCTTTATGCATCGGTGCCAGTGCCTGGACGACGGTTGAGGTTGAAAGGCTTGGCATTCCATCCATTTGGGTTTCTGACGGTCCGCACGGATTGCGCAAAGTTGAAAATGAGACGGATATTACTCAGAAGAGTATGCCTGCCACTTGTTTTCCGACGGCATCCTGCCAAGCATCGACCTGGAATACCGCACTCATTACAAAGATGGGTGACGCCTTAGCTGAAGAGGCTCACGCGCTCAATGTGGATGTGGTACTTGGACCAGGTGCGAATATCAAGCGTACACCGCTTTGCGGCCGTAATTTTGAATATTACTCAGAAGACCCCGTTCTGTCTGGCGAAATGGCAGCCAGCCTGATTGAAGGGCTGCAGGGGAAGGGCGTCGGTGCCTCGCTCAAGCACTTTGTGGCGAATAATCAGGAATATCAACGTTTTTCGATCAGTGCAGAGGTGGATGAACGCACGCTGCGCGAGATTTACTTGCGCTCATTTGAGATTGCCGTCAAAAAAGCTAAACCGTGGACGGTGATGTGCGCTTATAACAAACTGAATGGTGACTATTGTTCAGAACATCACGAATTGCTGGTTGAAATTCTGAAAGAGGAGTGGGGTTTTGAGGGGTTCGTGGTGTCGGATTGGGGTGCTGTCCATGACCGTGTGAAAGCGCTAAAAGGTGGTGTTGATCTCGAAATGCCCGGGCCGCAACCGCTACGGCTCAAAGCCTTGATCCAGGCGGTTGAGACAGGAGAATGCGATGTTAAGGTTTTAGACGAAACTGTCCGCCGGCTGTTGAAAATTATCTTCAAATCGCAGGAGGTCTCTGGCAATGAGACATTTGACCCAGATGTTCACCACAAGCTGGCACGCGAGATTGCCAGGGAGGGAATCGTTCTTCTTAAAAATGATGGCTTGCTGCCACTCAACGACCAAAAACGGATTGCCGTGATCGGTCATTCTGCTAAAGTGCCCTATTACCAGGGCGGCGGGAGTTCGCACATCAACCCCATTAAGCTCGACAATCCGCTTGATGAACTGCAAAAACTCGTTGGCGGTGCAGAGCTTGCTTTTGCACAGGGCTATACCGATCAAGACATGCTGAACCAGGGATTAATCGATGAGGCAGTGAAAGTGGCTGAAGATGCAGAAGTGGCATTATTGTTCATCGCCCTGCCATCTTCGAAAGAATCGGAAGGTTATGACCGGCCTGACCTGGATTTAACCCAGCAGCAAATTAACCTGATCCAGGAAGTTGCCAAGGTGCAGGCAAAGACGGTGGTCATCCTCAACAGCGGTTCTGCAATCACTATGCAGCCCTGGCTTGATAAGGTCAGTGCTGTCATGCAAGCCTGGATGATGGGGCAGGCAGGGGCTGGTGCAATAGCTGACGTTTTGCTTGGCAGGGTGAACCCAAGCGGTAAATTGGCTGAGTCCTTTCCCCTTGCCCTTGAGGATACACCTGCACATATCAACTACCCGGGAGAAGCAGGTAAGGTCCGCTATGGCGAAGGGTTGTTTGTTGGCTATCGTTATTACGAATCCAAGAACATGCCAGTGCAGTTCCCCTTTGGGTATGGATTAAGCTATACCAACTTTGAATACAGTAACCCGGAGGTAGCGGAAAAATTTGATGATATCGATGGTTTGGCGGTATCGGTGGATGTCACCAACACAGGTAAAGTCGCCGGCAAAGAGATCGTGCAGGTTTATGTACACGACCATCAAGCCACGCTTACCCGCCCGCACAAAGAATTAAAGGGGTTTGCTAAAGTTGATCTGGCACCCGGTGAAACTAAAACGGTGACAATTCCGCTGGGATTCCGCGCCTTTGCCTTCTTCCATCCGGAACATCACACATGGATCACGGAAGACGGCGATTTTGACATCTTAATTGGTGCCTCCTCGCAAGATATCCGCCATGTTCTGACCACAACTATGACATCCACCCTCAGATTGCCGAGCCTGCTTGACCGTGAATCAACGATTAAGGAATGGCTGTTAGATCCGCGGGGTGCAGCTGTGATCACGCCCCTGTTCGATCAAATCCAGGCACAATTTGCCGAAACGATGGGCGGTGGCGAAGAGGGTATTGGGTTGGATGTGCTTGTCATGATCGGCGATATGCCGTTGGCCAGCGTGATGATGTGGAACCAATCTGCCTTCCCCAAGCCTGTGGATCAGATAGTGGATGAGATGTTACAACTGGTCCATAAACAAGGATAAAATAGGCTGAACGTCGAACATTCAATGTGGTTGGAGGCCTGAGCGAATATGCAATTTGGGTATTTTGATGATATTAACCGTGAATATATAATCACCCGACCTGACACACCTTTGCCCTGGATCAACTATTTAGGTATGCAGGATTATTTCGGGCTGATCTCGAACACGGCTGGCGGTTACTCTTTTTTCCAGGATGCCCGGTTGCGGCGTTTGATCCGTCACCGCTACAACAACGTCCCCCCCGATATGGGGGGGCGTTACATTTACCTGCGGGATGACCAAAGCGGCAGTTTCTGGTCACCGACATGGATGCCGACACGCCATCCGGCGGAGGACTATGTTTGTCGTCACGGCATGGGATATAGCGTCATTGGTTCAGCCTATCAGGGTATCCGGGCGGATATTCGCTATTTTGTCCCACCTGGGGAAACGCTTGAAATTTGGGACCTGACCATCGAAAACCAGTCTGACCGCAAGCGGGATATTTCTGCTTTCTCTTGTGTAGAGTTTTGCTTGTGGGAGGCGCATGATGATGCGACCAACTTCCAGCGCAACCTGAACATTGGTGAGCTTGAGGTGGAAGGTTCGATCATATTTCACAAGACGGAATATCGCGAACGCCGAAATCATTTTGCATTTTTTGCCTGCTCTGAACCCATACAGGGGTTTGAAACCCAGCGTGAAGCCTTTTTGGGGCCCTATCGGGGTTGGGAGAATCCGGTAGCGGTGGAGTCTGGGAAGACATCAGACTCGTTACGGGTGGGCGGGTCACCTATGGGCGGCCATCATTTGAAGGTCTCGTTAGCCCCGAATGAAAAGCGGCGGATTGTTTTCTTGCTTGGATATCATGAAAACCCGATTGACGCAAAATTCTCGCCCCCTGGCTCGCAAACGATCAATAAACAGACCGTACTCCCCGTGATCAAAAAATATCTCGATGGGAACCAGGTGGATGATGCCTTTACTACCCTGCAAGAGGCTTGGGATGGGTTATTGGGTGTGATGCAAGTTAAATCTCCCAATGAACATGTTGACCGGATGGTGAATATCTGGAACGCTTATCAATGCATGGTCACCTTCAACCTGTCCCGGTCTGCTTCATATTTTGAATCCGGCATTGGGCGGGGAATGGGGTTCAGAGATTCGAACCAGGATTTACTGGGATTTGTGCAGATGGTGCCAGAACGGGCACGGCAGCGTATTTTAGACCTTGCGGCAACTCAACTTGAAAATGGGGGCGCCTATCATCAATACCAGCCGCTTACCAAACGCGGCAATGACGCGGTGGGGAGCAATTTCAACGATGACCCTGCCTGGCTGATCTTGAGCACCGCAGCCTATCTGAAGGAAACGGCAGACTGGTCAATTTTGGAAGAGCGCGTTCCGTATGAAAACAGACCTGGCACAGAAGCCAGCCTTCTAGCGCATCTTGAGCGTGCTGTGCAATACACATTGGATAACATCGGTCCACATGGGCTGCCATTGATTGGACGGGCGGATTGGAACGACTGCCTGAACCTGAACACATTCTCGGATAAACCGGGCGAATCTTTCCAGACCACCACCCACCGCGATGGAAAGATTGCAGAGTCAGTGGTGATTGCGGCTTTATTTACCATGGCCGCGAAAGAATTGGCAGATATCACCCAGCATTTAGGCATGACCGATGAAGCCAAACGGCTCAGGGGGTTGGCAGAGGGCATGGCAGCCACCACGCGGCGTTTTGGCTGGGACGGCGAATGGTTCTTGAGGGCTTATGACCATTATGGCAATCCGGTGGGNNGGGAGGGAAGGATCTTCATTGAACCGCAGGGTTTGTGTTGCATGGCAGGTATTGGGATCAAAACAGGATTAGCCCAGGAAGCGCTGCAATCCGTCGCACAGCACCTGGCAACTGAACACGGGGTTGTTCTTTTGCAGCCGGCTTATCGTGAATATTATTTGCATCTTGGTGAAATTTCTTCTTACCCGCCGGGATATAAAGAAAACGCGAGTGTCTTTTGCCATACCAATCCCTGGATCATGATTGCGGAAACCGTTCTCGGACATGGCGATCAAGCTTTGGATTATTACTTGCGAATTAACCCTTCGAAGCGTGAGACGGTCAGTGAATTGCACCGTTGCGAGCCCTATGTTTATGCGCAGACGATTGCAGGCAAGGATGCGGATCATTTCGGTGAGGCGAAAAACTCGTGGCTGACCGGCACTGCTGCCTGGAATTATGTCGCTATCACGCAGCATATCCTTGGCATCCGCCCGGACTATGACGGCTTGCGGGTTGAACCCGTGCTCCCTTCAGATTGGGAAGGCTTCAGCGCTGTGCGTAAGTTTAGGGGCACGACCTATGAGATTGAGGTTGTGCGCGAAGGCATAGGCGATAATATTGCCCTTGAAGTGGATGGCGAAGCGATAGGAGGCACCATCATCCCGCCCAGTGATAAAACGCGCATGAAGGTTTTAGCAACCATCGGCGCTTGACCAACGCGAACATCATTCAATATTTTCAAATTCACCAGGTGCATCTGCGCATCTTGATATATGGTGGTTAATGAGGGAAAAGCCATGTCTACTTATGGATATTTTGATGACGAAAATAAAGAGTATGTGATCACCAATCCTAAAACCCCCGTCAAATGGATCAATTACCTTGGTTCATTGGCATTTGGGGGCTTTGTGGACCAGACCGGCGGCATGTTGATCTGCCAGCAGGACCCGGCGTTGAACCGAATCACCAAATATCTCACGCAGGGTCCGCCCTCTGGCTTTCGGGGAACGACGCTCTACCTTCGCACCCCGGATGAGAAGGGCGGTTATCAGGTATTTTCACCCTTTTTCGTGCCTGCCTTGCTGCCTTATGATCGGTTTGAATGCTGGGTGGGGTTGGGCTATTCAACCTTTTTGTCAGATATAAATGGCATCCGAACGGAGGTACGGGTATTCATCCCGTTGGGTGAAACTCAGGTGGTTCAGCATGTGAAGGTGACCAACCTCACCGATGAAGCAAAAGAAATAGACCTGGTGCCTGTGGTGGAATATACCCACCCAGATGCCCTCAAGCAGTTAACCAATGCCGATTGGGTACCCCAGACGATGCAATCCTGGGTTGATGAGGAACAGGGCGGCATGAAGGTGCTCAGCCAGGCGCCATTCATGCATAAAGATGCCTGGCGAAACATCTTTACAGCCAATTTCCCGGTCTCATCCTATGAGACGGATCGGGAGGTATTTCTGGGCGATCATGGCTATGGTACTTGGATGTCGCCAAAAGGTCTACAATCTCCGGAGTTATGTAACAGTTTAGCGCTGCGGGGGAATAATATCGGCGCTCTGATGCTGCATCTGGGTTTGCTCCAGCCAGCGGAAAGCCGCAAGGTCATCATTTTGCTTGGACGGGGTGCAAGCGTGTCTGAAGCGCTCCCAAAGATACATCAATTTCGAAAGACCGCAGAAGTTGAAAAGGCTTTTGTGGCATTACGCGCTTATTGGGACGGAATATTGGGCGCAGCCCAGGTGAATACGCCTGATGCAGATATGGACCGAATGCTGAATATTCACAACCCGCGTCAGTGCCATATCACTTTGAATTGGTCCCGCTACCTGTCGCTCTATCAACTTGGGTTTGGCGCCAGGGGGATGGGTTTTCGTGATAGTTCCCAGGATGTGATGGGTGCCTTGCCGGGCGCGCCAAAACAAGCCAAAAATCTGCTGATCAAATTGCTGCAGGTGCAAAAGCGGGATGGGTCAGCGATGCACCAGTTTAATCCTCTGACGATGATCGCCAATATCGGTGATTCAGCAGAGGAAAAAGACCGTCCGAAATTTTACAGTGATGACCACCTGTGGGCGGTGCTAGCCGTCGCAGAATATGTCAAAGAAACCGGTGATTTTGAATTTATTAAGCAGGATATCCCATTTTATGATAAGGGAAAGGATGAAAATCCGCTGGAGTCGGGCAGTGTTTGGAAGCATCTCAAGCGAGGCCTGCGATTCACACACGATCAAATTGGACAGCATGGCCTGCCACTGCTGGGTTTTGCGGATTGGAACGACACAGTAAACCTGCCGAATGGTGCAGAATCACTTTTCACGGCGCACCTCTATGGTTGGGCGCTCAAGGAAATGATGGGGTTATGTGAAGTTCTCAAGAAAAAGAAGGCGTTGAAGAAGTACCAATCCTGGTATCAGCAAATGAAGCAGATTGTTAATGATACAGCCTGGGATGGGGATTGGTATCTTCGCTATTTCGACCATCACAGGGAGCAAATCGGATCGCACCAAAATCAGCAGGGACAAATCTACACCAACGCGCAGTCCTGGGCAGTCCTTTCCGGGTTTGCCACAGAAAAACGCGCTAAAAAAGCATTGGATGCTATTTTTCAGCGCTTGAACACACCTAACGGAATCAAACTGAGCATGCCGGGTTATGATGGTTATGACCCTGAAAAAGGCGGTGTCACCACTTATCCGCCGGGAGCAAAGGAGAATGGAGGGATTTTCTTGCACGCCAACCCCTGGGTGATGATCGCTGAAACCATGCTGGGGCGAGGCGATCGGGCGTATCAGTATTACCAGCAGATCAACCCGGCGAACAAGAAAGATGATATCGATACTTTTGAGTGTGAACCCTATGTCTATCCACAAAACATTTTAGGGGATGAACATCCCCAGTTTGGGTTGGCGCGTAACTCCTGGCTGACAGGCACAGCCTCATGGACCTATCAGGCCGGGTTAAAGTACATTCTGGGCATCCGTCCAGAGTTTGATGGATTGCGCATCGACCCCTGCATCCCTGCGGAGTGGCCGGGTTTTACAGCCATGCGGCACTTCAGGGGCGCAACTTACGATATTCAGGTATTGAATCCGTCTGGGAAAAATAAAGGTGTGGCTTCTGTTGTGGTGGATGGCGAGCCAATAGACGGCAATCTGCTGCCGGTTTACCCAGAAGGATCAACGCACAAAGTTGAAGTTGTTCTGGGGTAAGTGGCTGTAGACTTTACAGCATCCATTTCATAAACCGAATTAAAAACACCTGTGGCAAAACCACAGGTGTTCGATTGTTGTCAATAATTTCGGTGATTTAGTTGAGAAAATCCCAGGGGTTGACCCGGCCGTATTCATCGCTGCGCAATTCAAAGTGCAGGTGGGGGCCTGTGGATTTGCCTGTGCTGCCCATCAAGCCGATGGTGTCACCCTGATAGACTTCCTGTCCGCAGCTCACGTTGATCTGGCTGAGGTGGGCATATAGCGTCTGCCAGCCGAAGCCGTGATCGATGACGATCATTTCGCCGTAGCCATAATCGTTCCAGCCGGCATACACAACCACGCCATGGTCGGCAGCATAAATGGGGTTGCCGAGCCTGCCGGCGATATCGATCGCAAAGTGATTGGTTTCAGGGCTGTAATCGTAACCTGAGAGATAACGTTCTGTGCTGGGCCAGATGAAGGTCAGCGTCCCGGTGATGCCATCGAAACTGCCGGTACAGGCGCCAGGGCCAAGGTGCTTTGCGGTGGCGGGTTCATCCCGGCTGATGCGCGGCGTGCGCCAATCGGTGTAACTGCCCCTGCCCCCCGGGACTACCAGCATGGTTTCAGGCGGGATGTTGGGGTTAGCATAATCGCCAATTGTGTCGGGGTCCAGGTTGTTACCGGGCCAGTTGATAATATCTTCAGGGGTCACGGCGTAATAAGAGGCGACGCCGTTCAGTCCTTCGCCTGCGCTCCACATATGATAAACGCCGTCTACCGGCAGGATGTTCAGAGTTTGCCCGGGCACGATGAAGTGGGGATCGTCGCCAAGCGTGTAGCGGTTGCCCCACAGGATCGTTTCGGGTTTGAGGTTGAATTTATCCGCGATGGAAAAGATCGAGTCGCCAGATTCAACTGTGTATTCGATCACCTGATAGCGAGCCTGCCGGATCGGCAGCGTGGTGTTCAAGTTCGCAATGCGATGAAAGCCTTGTGTGTCTCCTTCTGCTGGGGTGAACACAGGCGGCGGGAGTGTGGCGGTGGGGGTCAGCATGGTTTGCGCATTGGCAATGCCGGCGTTTTCCACACGGGGGTCGGGAGTTTGCAGAAAGACGCTGTTCATCACCCAAACAATCAGGAATACCAGCACAAGTGTGGTCAGCGCGGTGGCAAACCGCATGCTGGCATCACCCAGGCCCCAGCCGCGCAAACGTTCCCAGAACAATTGGATGGCAGGTTCAGGTGATTGTGCTGTTTCTTCAATTTGAGGATCGGTAACGGCTGGTTCTTCTTCCGGCCGCTGCCAGGGATTTGTCTTTTCTTGCATTATTTACTCCGGTATGGAGTCTAACATGTTTCAACATGAAAGGCGAATCATACCACGAGGTTTATTCCACTAATAGGTTGAAAAAGGACCATTCTGAAAATAAATTTATCAGGTTTCGTCTGATGGAAGCTTGACTTTCTCAAGCTGCGCAGAGAGGTCGGTGATCCGTTTTTCAAGCTGCTGCTGACGATAACTGACGGTCACATCCGCCTGCGTACGTTCAATAATGCTGCGGGCGATGTCGGTCCGGCGGCGTAAGCCATAGGTGAGAGCATCGGGAAAGTCCATGGTGACCAGCTGGGTATAAATATCTTCCATGACCTCCAGCAGGCGTTCCACCTCTTGCGAGTGGCCTTCACGCATGATGTCCATGATGCGCCGGCGCAGCTCACCCACGACCTCTGACATGCCGTTAAGATAAGCCGCATATTCCACCTGGAGTTCATCCGGTGTCGGCCATTCTTCGTTGACAATTGTCGCAACAGTCAGGTGCGCTTCGCAATATTCTTTGAGTGCGTCTTGCGAGTAGCCAGAAAAATACAGATCCGGGAATTCAGCAAGCCCTTCGCGCAGTTCTCTCGCCAGTTTGTCCGCTTCAGCCAGATGCTCGTGCGCCTGGCTGGAGTCTTCTCTGTGGATGGCACGGATCGCCCTGGCAGCATGGCGCGTCAGGTTTCGGCTTTGTGCAAGTGCTTCATCGCGCACCTTATTCTGACGCTCAAACGACTCTCTGATTTGGTCTGAGAGGTCTTCGAGGTTATGGTTCATTCCGCTTCTCCCTCTTGATCGTTAGGGCGGAATAGTTCGTCCGCCAGCGAATGTTTGCCCGGCAATTTGATCTCGCCAAATTTTTGTTCGTAACGGTTGATGTTTTCCGTCATCGCCTTAACAAATAGCTTGATGGCAATGGGCGACATGATCAACCGGGAATCAACCATTGGTTTTGTTACACCGGGCAGCAAGAGCGAATAGTCTAAAACGAATTCAGACGCGGTGTGAGATATCCGGACGAAGTTGACATATTGCGCTTCCAGATCATCCGGAATTTCAAAATTCGGTATCGGTTGGGTTGGCATACAATCTCCAGTTTAGAATGGGATGTCGTCGTCTCCTGGCTCGTCACCCATGTCTTGCTCATAATTTCCGCCGCTGCTGCCGCCAGAGGGCAGGAATTTTACATTGAGTGCATTGACTTCATATGAGGCACCGGGTGAGCCATCATTGCGAGTGAAGACGCGCGGTCCGCCCGATTGGGGGTCTGGGCGCAACCGTCCAACCACCAGCACGGGTCTGCCCTTTTTCAGGTACTGATTACATGCTTCTGCTTGTGCGCCCCATACTGAAATACGGAACCACGCGGTTTCGTCAACTTTTTGCCCGGAGTTGTTTGTATATGAGCGGGATGCGGCCACCGAAAAACTCGTGACAGCCTGGCCGCCGGGGGTGAAACGCATTTCCGGGTCATTCCCTAAATATCCTACGATTGTGATTTGTTGAAACATGCTTTCTCCCTTCATGATGAGGTTAGGACTGACTTTATTTTACTGCATATTTAATCCCATCTGCTTACCAATCCTTGGCATACCAGCGTAAGTAGAATTCTAAGTGGCTCGACCAATACGCGGCGGTGTGCCCCCCCCTAAACAAATACCATTCATGCGGGATGTAATATGCGTTAAGTAGGTCTGCGAACGCTTGGGCGGATTTCCATTCCTGGTCTTCACGCCCAATGTCAATCAATACGCGAGGTAGTTCTTCACCTGGTGTTTGCGTCAACCAGCGGGTGATGTTGCCGGCATCCGCCTGAAACAGGGGCAGGCTGTGCGCGCCAATGCTGTTAAACAAGTCCGGATGCTCAAACCCAATATGTACCGCCCAAGCCGCCCCGCGTGAGATTCCGCCAATGGCGCGAGCGGCTTTTTCAGGTTGCGTGACATAATGGGCATCCACCCAGGGGATCAATTCTTCGATGACAGCATCGGGGAAGGCTGAGGTTTGCGGTGCCTCTGCAACAGCTTCATCAGGCAGAATGACGATAAAGGGTGGGAGTTCCCCATTTTCGATCATCGAATCCATTCGCTGGACCAAACCTAATTGGGGCCACTGTTCATAGGACGAAAAAAGACCATGCAGTAGGTAGAGGGTTGGGTAACCCCCATCCGCTTGGGGTTGATAACACGGCGGCAGGTAGATCAGAAAGTGGAAATTATCATCAAGTGTCTCGGAATAAAAAGATCCTGTTTCAAGGCTGCCGCCCTGTGCAAAACAGTCGGGTGTGGGCGTTAAAGCGGGGCTGGGGGTTATTGTGACCGGTGTGCTTGACGTTGCGGCGATCGTTTGATCGGCCTGCGCAAGCCGTTCTGCCGATGTTGGGGGTGGGGTGGATGGAGCAGGTGTTTTTGGCTGACAGCCGCCCAGCAAGACGGCGCTCAACAGTAGAAAAAGCAGCCAGCGATGGGCGGATTGCCTCGAATCATGAGCATCTTGACGTATGGGCATACTTCGGATTATACTCTTAT
>NPIE01000350.1_pt1 | contig 268797 bp, 268 predicted proteins | sample 8637661 | NCBI WGS metagenome assembly NPIE01 (sample SAMN07420842, study PRJNA396082) | bioreactor metagenome | isolation source: sample BA12 brine-fed electro-methanogenic bioreactor BA | place: Japan: Kochi | collected 2016-12-09
ATGTGGAAGTCAAAGTTGGAAGAATAGACCCGGCATTTTTTGTTTGCCTTCTCGAACGCCTGCTCCACCAATGTGTCGTAGTTCGTTGTGTAGATCCCTTTCCACCTCCATCGAGGTAACTTCAATAGTCCGCCTTTCGGCTTAACGTGCGGAAAGAATTTTCTTAGATCAGTTATTACTTTTCGCCTACTTGCTTTCTTCTCGGCCAAAAACGTTATCTCAGCCAGCTCCAGATCCTTATCCAGTTCATACTTCTCGGCGAAATGCCCAACCAGTTCATTGACGCCTGGAGCTCCTGACGGGATAGACGCACCCGCTCCGAACAGAAGGACAGTTTTCTCTGGGTCAACCAGACTAATAAATTCATCCATCGAAACTGGCATGAGGGAGCTTTCACTTTTCAGTTCTTCTTACGCGCGAGGGTAAATGAACAAGATAACGGCTTGCGTCGCAAGCCTTGGGTACGAACACTACACTGAAATTTTCGTTTTCACCTCGGACAATGCGGTTCACTAAACCGTGGCTCTCAACGCTACGCGGCGGGATCGGCTTTGGCATCGAACCAGTCATTGGCGACAAGATACCTGAACGTCGGCTCAGGGCCGGAAGCAACAAAGCCACCTCGGTCCACCGTTGCGGGATTATAGACAAATATGATTTTTTGTCTGTAACGCTTTCCACGGCAATGCTGGCATCATTACGCCGCTCCTCCGGTGGATTGCTGACAAGAGCTCGAACCTAGGGGGGCACCCGAACTTTCTCTCCCTGTCGTTCCTCAATATCGGCACCCCGGGTCAACCTCGCCGCGCATATCAGCCCTCTCCCGTGTCGTTACGCGCCATACGTTCCCGCCAGGCCCCTAACAGCTCATCAAGCAGCAACAGGTCATCCAGTGGCCGATACCCTGGCAGGTCAATCTGAACGAATCCTGAAGGGGCTTCTTCCATCCCGAGGCTCTCGGCGATCGTCGCCTCATAGTCAGAGAAGGGTTGAGCCAGAACATACCATCGAGACGCCGTACGCGCCCAAGCTCGGTTGGCGTCAATCGCGACAAGCTGCGAGGTTGTGATCCAGCCCTCGGCCAGTGTTGGATGCCCCGAAGCCATCCCCCACAAGATTGGGGCGCCATGATGAGTGATATGCGGACGCCAGTAGTTCAGCACCGGTGCCTCGGCGAGGTCATGTTCCGAAGGGCCACCTTCGGCAGCGGTGATAGCGGTACGAATTTTCTGAGCCCAGAAGTGTCTATTGTTCATGGGGAACTCCAAAGTAAGATTGATTGTCTGATTGTGGGGTAAGCAGCATGGCCGTTCGGACGAGACGCCCCTCGGCCCCGCCGACCTTGTTCAGTGCAACAGAGGGCGGTTCATCGCTTGCTCGACAGCATCCAGCATCCGAATGACCGAGCGCAGGCTGACGTGGTGCGGAGTCCGGATGGCCTCGATAATCTCCTTGACCGCATCAACCGCATCCTGGGGAAGATCGCGACGCGTCCCATCCCGTTCCGCAAAGCCAATCAGGTGTTCTTGCGTCAAGGCGGCCAGTTCCGTGGGTGGACAGCGGCTCAGGAAAGGCGCCGACAGACCACGAAGGCTATTGGCTGTCAGGATCCAAGTAATCCAGGACATGTCGAAGCCGATGCGGAAGTACGGACATGACCAGTGGCGCGCGGTAGACCTCTCTAGGAGCGGTAGCAGACCCTCATCCAGGGAATAGCGCTGTCCGCCAGTCGACTGGACACCCCCAGCCTTCTCAATCTCGTCGATCACGATCACAGGGTTGGCAATTTGAGACGCCATGATCCCTTCCAGAACCTTTCCGGGGCTCGCCGAACCCCAGCCCCTCTGTGACCCCGTCACAGCAAACGAGGCAGGCTCCCCTGTGGCTTCGATGATTGTCGTTGGCACGGAGAGCAGATCCCCAAGCAGGCGGGCAAAGTGGCTCTTCCCGATCCCTGGTGGACCAACAAGAAGCATCGGTCTCAGACGGGGCGCAGGGTCGCCGTCGCGGACCGAAGCCCGCATATCCTGCCAGAGACGATCAGTGGCAGGTGCCATCCACGGCATGGCGGTATGAATAGCGCTGGCGATCTCGTCAGCGCGGTGCTCTGTCTCTACGGGCTGTATCTCTGCGCCATTGCGGAAGACCTCGAGCCGCGCACGATCTTTCCTGTCGAGATGCGCCAACCCGGATTGGTTCGCGACCGCGCGGAGGTATTTCTGTGTTCGGCGCTCTATCTTTGCGCGGTCCTCTTCCGACAAGCTCCACTCATCTGGAGGGTTTTCCATGTTCTCCTTGTACCGCCACAGGAAACGTTTCAGGCGCGTGTTGAGCTCGAATTCAGTTGGCAGGTTTTCGGGAGGGAACCTGACATCGGCAAACGGTATTCGGGGCATTGGGTATCCTCTCTGAGCCGGCGCGCCATTCGATTGGCGACCAGCATTCGGCAGCGCGGGGCTGCCAAGGGTTTCAGTAAAAGGATCCGGATCCTTGAGAACGTTATGAGAACATGTAGCTGCTCAGGTCAACCTCGCCCACCGCGGGCCAACCCAGAATGAAAGAACGCCGGCCCTTTCGGGCCGGCGTTCTTCATTTCAAGCAATATCAATAACTTAGCTTCCACTGGTCATTTTATACCCAACAAATGTCCGTTTTTTTGGCCGGAATGTCCCTCAATTGCCCGCCGAAACAAGTCGCGCAGCCGAACCGCTTTAGACTAGCCGCATTTCGAATGACCACAGCTGGCGCAGGTCATGCAGCCTTCGACCATGCGCATCTCGAACTGGCCACAGGACGGGCAGGCCTTGCCGCGCGGTGCCTCGCCCACGGCCATGACCTCGCTCGTGGGATCGGCCTTGAGACCAAGCCCCTCGCCCTCGATGAAGCCGATGGCGATCATGTGCCGTTCGATCACGCCGCCAATCGCCGCGAGGATCGAGGGGATGTATTTCCCTTCCATCCACGCTCCGCCGCGCGGGTCGAACACCGCCTTGAGTTCCTCGACCACGAAAGACACGTCGCCCCCGCGCCGGAACACCGCCGAAATCATCCGGGTGAGCGCAAGCGTCCACGCATAATGCTCCATGTTCTTGGAGTTGATGAACACCTCGAAGGGCCGACGATGGCCATTGATGATCACATCATTCACCGTAAGGTAAATCGCGTGCTCGCTATCGGGCCATTTGAGCTTGTAGGTCGCACCTTCAAGGGTCTTGGGCCGCTCAAGCGGCTCGGACATGTAGATGACCTCGCCATCGCCGACATGATCCTCGGGCTTTTCGCCGGGCGCGTTCTCGGTCTTCTCCGACACCGCGAGAACCGACCCGGTGACATCGTTGGGCCGATACGTCGTGCAGCCCTTGCAGCCCGTATCCCAGGCCTGCATGTAAACGTCCTTGAACGCCTCGAAGGAAATATCCTCGGGACAGTTGATGGTCTTGGAAATCGACGAGTCGATCCATTTCTGCGCTGCCGCCTGCATCCGCACATGCGCCGCCGGCTCCAGCGTCTGCGCATTGACGAAATATTCGGGAAGCGCCTTGTCGCCGAACTTGTCGCGCCACATCTGAACCGCGTAATCGACAACCTCTTCCTCGGTCCGGCTGCCATCCTTCTGAAGAACCTTGCGGGTATAGGCATAGGCAAACACCGGCTCGATCCCGCTTGAGACGTTGCCGGCATAAAGGCTGATCGTCCCGGTCGGCGCGATCGAGGTCAAAAGCGCGTTGCGAATGCCATGCTCTGCAATCGCCTCTTTCACATCCTCGTCCATATGCGCGACAAGCCCACCGCCGACATATTTCTCCTTGTCGAAAAGCGGGAACGCGCCCTTTTCCTTGGCAAGCTCGACCGACGCCAGGTAGGACGCCCGCGCAATCGCCTTCATCCAGACCTCGGTCTGAACCGCCGCCTCTTCGCTGCCATAGCGCAGGCCCAGCATCAAAAGAGCATCCGCAAGCCCGGTGACACCAAGCCCGATCCGGCGCTTGTTGCGGGCCTCCTCGGCCTGCTCCGGCAGCGGGAAGCGCGACGCGTCAACCACGTTGTCCATCATCCGCACCGCCAGCGCGACAAGCTCGGCAAGCTCGGTCTCGTCCAATTCGGCCGCGTCCTCGAACGGCTCTTTCACAAGCCGCGCAAGGTTGATCGAGCCAAGCAGGCAGGCCCCATAGGGCGGCAGGGGCTGTTCGCCGCAAGGGTTCGTGGCCGCGATGGTCTCACAATAGTTGAGGTTGTTCATCTGGTTGATACGGTCGATAAAGATCACGCCCGGCTCGGCATAATCATAGGTCGACTGCATGATCCGGTTCCAGAGATCGCGCGCATCCACCGTGTGATAGACCTTGTCCCCGAACTTGAGTTCCCACGGCCCGTCCGCCTTGACCGCTTCCATGAACGCATCCGTGACAAGCACCGACATGTTGAACATCCGAAGGCGCGCGGGGTCGGATTTCGCGGTGATGAACTGCTCGATATCCGGGTGGTCACAGCGCATCGTCGCCATCATCGCCCCCCGGCGCGAACCCGCGGACATGATCGTGCGGCACATCGCGTCCCACACATCCATGAACGAAAGCGGCCCCGACGCATCCGCCGCCACGCCTTTGACATCCGCGCCCCGCGGCCGGATGGTCGAGAAATCATACCCGATGCCGCCGCCCTGCTGCATGGTCAGCGCCGCCTCCTTGAGCATGTCGAAGATCCCGCCCATGCTGTCGGGAATCGTGCCCATGACGAAACAGTTGAACAACGTCACCGACCGCCCCGTTCCGGCCCCGGCGGTAATCCGTCCGGCGGGCAGGAATTTGAAATCCTCAAGCGCGCCATAGAACCGCTCTTCCCACGTCACCGGATCGGCCTCGACCCGCGCAAGATCGCGTGCGATTCGACGCCAGGAATCCTCGACCGTCTTGTCGATCGCGGTGCCATCGGCCTCTTTGAAACGGTATTTCATGTCCCATATGGATTCGGCGATGGGGGCGGAGAATCTGGTCATTGGCAGCTATCCTGTTGATATGGCGCGTTTCATTGAAAGAGCGGAGACTGGCGGCCACTCCCTCTGAGGGGTGCGGAAGTACTCGAAAACGAACTCCGGGGTCAATCCAGAGTATCAAAATATACCTGCCTCCGGGAAAGAAAATTTACTTGATATCGTAGGTAGCACCTCTACCCTATACTACTTCTAGAGGTAGCCATGTCCAAAACCGTCAATCTCATCAAGCTTTCCGTCGGCACCGACAGCGTCGAAACCCTCGCCGCATGGCAGGCCAGCCGCGCCGCCCAGGCGCCAGACGGCCTGCCCCGCCACGTGACCCGCATGTGGCCCAAGCGCGAGGCCGAATTGCTCAACGGTGGCTCGGTCTACTGGGTCATCAAGGGCGCGATCCAGTGTCGCCAGGAAATCCGGCGCCTCGACGAATTGGTGGGAGAAGACGGCGTGCGCCGCTGTGCCATCGTGCTCGACCCGGAACTGCACCGCACCGCCTCGGCGCTGCGCCGCCCGTTCCAAGGCTGGCGTTACCTCAAACCCGAGGACAGCCCCCGCGACCTGCCCCCGGGTCGCGCGCAGGAAGACGCCCTGCCCGAAGACCTCAACCGCGCCCTGGCCGAAATCGGCGTGCTTTGACCGGAGCGCCAGGGCGCTTACAAATTAACCGCTCACGCCCAGCTTGCCGAGCAACGCCTCCAGCGCGGCTTTTTCCATGTCATCCACCGGCGCCCTGCGGCTCCGCCAAAGCGTCGCCTGGCTGCGCAGGATAAGCCCGTCCGAGAGGATCTTGAGGTGGTTCGCCCGCAGCGTGTCGCCCGTCGAAGTGATATCGGCCACGGCCTCCGCCGTCAGGTTCTTGACCGTGCCTTCGGTCGCCCCTTGGCTATCGACGAGTTGGTAATCCGCCACGCCATTGTCGCGCAGGAACTCCCGCACGAGCCGGTGATACTTGGTCGCGATCCGAAGCCGGAACCCGTGTTCCGCCCGAAACGCCGCCGCCGCTGCATCGAGATCGTCCAACGTGTCCACATCGACCCAGATTTTCGGCACCGCGATAATGAGGTCCGCCTGCCCGAACCCAAGCGGCGCGATTTCCTCGACCTGCTGATCCCACTGGCCAAGCTTTTCGCGCACAAGATCCGTGCCCGTGACGCCGAAATGGATACGCCCGGCGGCCAGCTCGCGCGGGATTTCCCCCGCCGAGAGCAACACAAGCTCGATCCCCTCGACGCCTTCCACGGCCCCGGCATATTCGCGTTCAGATCCTGTCCGCGCCAGCGTCACGCCGCGCGCCCCGAACCAATCGAACGTCTTTTCCATCAACCGCCCCTTGGACGGCACACCAAGCTTGATCGTCATAGCGCGCCCTCCAGTTGCAGCATCAGCCCCGGACGGATCACCCCGCCGACAGCCGGGATCTCGCGCCCCTGGCCAAGCACCCGTGTCAACGCATCATAACGACCGCCCGTCGCCACCGGCGGCATGTCATGTCGCCCCTCGGCATAGAACCCAAAGACGAACCCGTCGTAATATTCCATCTGCGCGCGCCCATAGCTCGCCTCGAATTCAAGCGCCTCGACATCCACGCCCCGCGCCGCAAGCGCCTCCATCCGGTCCTTGATGCGGAACACCGCCTCGGTGATCGCCGGCATGTCCACCGCGATATCGCGCAGATGTTCAAGCGCGAAAGGCAGCGTCTCGCGCACACCCAAAAGCGCCTCGAGCATCTCGACCTGCCCCGCCGACAAGGGCGGCGTCTCGGCATCCTCGCGCAAAGCCTCGATCCGTGCCGCGATCTCGCGCGCGCTGCGCATCCCGATCATCGGCGCGTCCATCGCCATCGGATCGGCCTCGGCCAAAAGCGCCGACCGGCTCGACGGCACGGGCGCCCGGCCCGCGAAACGCTCGATCAACGCCCGGAACCGGCGCGGTCGCCAGATATGGCGCATCAACGCGGCCTTGCGCCGCGCGCTCGTCTCAAGCCCCTGCACAGCCGCCATGAGGACACCGATATCCCCCGTCGCCGCCCGAAGCCCCAAGGGCGTCAGGACCGACTGGATCAGCGCGAACACTTCCGCATCCGCCGCCGCCGGATTCTCGCGGTCAAAGACCTCGTATCCGACCTGCGTATACTCATTGTCCTTGCTCGCGTCGTCTTCCTGACGCCGGAAAACCTGCCCCGAATAGGTATAGCGCGCAGGCTCGGCCCCGTGCGCCATATGCATCTGCACCACGGGCACCGTGAAATCGGGCCGCAGCATCTGTTCGCCCCGCAACGTGTCCGAGGTCACATAGGCGCGCCCCCGGATATCCTCGCCATAAAGGTCGAGAAGGACTTCGGCAGGCTGCAAGACATTGGTCTCGACCGGCTGCGCCCCTTCCGCCTCGAACATGGCGCGCAGCTCTGCCGCCCGCGCCCGGATTTTTCCCCGTGTCGGCATCTACTCGCCCTGCCCCGCAAGGATTTCGCGCACCTTCGCCACGAGGTCGCCACGCGACACCTCGAACTGGCTCGGGCGTTCTTTCCATTCCTCAAGCGTCGCGCTCTCGGCGATCTTCGCGCCAAGGATCAGGTCCTTAATCTGTACCTTGCCCGCGTCGAACTCGTCCCCGCCCGCGATCACGGCCACCGGCGAATTGCGCTTGTCCGCGTATTTGAGCTGGTTGCCGAAATTCTTCGGATTGCCAAGATAGACCTCGGCGCGAATGCCCGCATTGCGAAGCTCCGCAACCATCGCCTGATACTCGGCCATCCGGGCGCGATCCATGACCGTGACAACCACAGGCCCGGCCTCCGTGCCACCGATCCGGCCCTTCTCACGCAGCGCGGCAAGAAGGCGATCCACCCCGATGGAAACCCCCACCGCCGGCACTGCTTGGCCCGTAAACCGCGCCACGAGGTCGTCATACCGCCCCCCGCCCGCGACCGAGCCGAACTGCCGCTTGCGGCCCTTCTCGTCGAAGATTTCAAAGGTCAGTTCCGCCTCGAACACCGGCCCTGTGTAATAGCCAAGCCCGCGCACCACGGAGGGGTCGATCTCGATCCGGTCCGGCCCATAGCCCCCCGCCTCGAGAAGCGCTGCGATCTGCTCCAACTCGGCAATCCCTTCCGCGCCGACCTTGGACTCGCCCACCGCCTCGCGCAGGTTGGCAAAGGTCTCTGCCGCGCTATCCGCCTTGGAGGTCAGGAACGCCACAACCGGCGCCGCCTGCGCATCGCTGAGGCCAACCCCGTCGATATAAGCCCCCGACGCATCAAGCCGGCCCTTGCCGAGCAATTCGCGCACGCCAGCCTCGCCAACCTTGTCGAACTTGTCGATGGTGCGCAGAACCGCGTCGCGCTGCGCCTCATCCTCAAGGCCCATGGTCTCAAGCACCCCGTTCAAAACCTTCCGGTTGTTCACCCGCACGATGTAATCGCCGCGCGGAATGCCCACCGCCTCGAGCGTATCCGACAGCATCGCGCAGATCTCCGCATCCGCCGCCATCGACGCCGTGCCCACGGTGTCCGCATCACACTGATAGAACTGGCGGAACCGCCCCGGCCCCGGCTTCTCGTTGCGCCAGACCGGACCCATCGCATAGCGCCGATAGGGCGTCGGGAGATCATTGCGATGCTGCGCATAGACCCGCGCCAGCGGCGCCGTCAGGTCATAGCGCAGCGCCATCCAGTCACCCTGATCGTTCTCGTCGAATTCCTGCCACGCAAAGACGCCCTCGTTGGGCCGGTCCACGTCCGGCAGGAACTTCCCCAAAGCCTCGACGGTCTCGACCGCGCTCGATTCCAGCGCGTCAAACCCGTAATGATGATAGACCCCCGCGATCTTCTGCAGCATCTCTGCACGTTCGGTCACCTCGGCGCCGAAATAGTCGCGGAACCCCTTGGGCGTGATCGCCTTGGGGCGGGGGGCTTTCTTCACTTTGGCCATGTCGCATGGTCCCTTCGGTTTGCAGTCGCCCCGCCTTTACCCAATGGACCGCACGGGGGCAAGCAAACCCTCTGTAACAGGGCGTCGCGCCCGGCCTCAGATATCGCCGAAATCGCCGCCCCGGCCCTTGCCCGAGGCAAAGCGCGCCGCCCCCGCCGCACCCTCGGCGGCAAAGGCCGCGAAAGAGGCCCATTCGCGCCGGATCGCCCCTGCCAGCACCGCGCCATCCATCCGGGCCGAGGCGAAATCCGCCCGCATGCAGGCTTGCGGAAAGCGCGACAACCCCTCGGCCAACTCCACCGCCGCCGCCAACGCCCCGCCGTCCGGCACAACCTTGTCGGCAAGCCCCATGCGATAGGCCTCTTCCGCCCCCACGGGCCGCCCGGTCAGGATCAGGTCATTGGCCCGTCCCTGCCCGAGTATCCGGGGCAAGCGCACCGTGCCCCCGTCGATCAACGGCACCCCCCAGCGACGACAGAACACGCCGAATGTCGCACTCTCGCTGGCCACCCGCATATCGCACCACGCGGCCAACTCAATCCCGCCCGCCACCGCATAGCCTTCCACCGCCGCGATCACCGGCTTGGAGAGCCAGAGCCGCGATGGCCCCATCGGCCCCGGGATCGGCTCCGCCGCCGCATCCTGCCAACCTTCCGGGATATCCACCTGCGCCAGCCAGGCCGCCCCGCCCTCTCCGGCCGCCGCCTTGAGATCATATCCCGCACAGAAATGCCCGCCCGCCCCGGTCAGGATGCCCACATCCACCGCGTCATCCGCCTCGAAGGCGCAAAACGCCTCGTAAAGCGCCCGCGCCACCTCCGGGTTGACCGCGTTGCGTGCTTCCGGCCTCTGGATCGTCACGATCCTCACCCGGCCTTGCGTCTCGACTGAAATGCTCATGGCTTTTCCTCCCGCATCCAAGGCAGCACCGCGCCCTGCTCCGGTCAAGACAGACGCCGCGTCGCTTGACCCGGACGCGCAAGCCGCCTATCGCAAAACACATGGAAGAACTCGAAGCCCAGATCGCCCACCTGACCCGCACCGTCGATGACCTCTCCGAGATCGTCGCCCGGCAGGATGCGGAAATCGCCGTGCTGACCCGCCGGGTGCACATGCTCATGGAACGCGAAGCCACCCGCGAAGCCGAAGGCACCGGCGGCGTGGTCCTCGGTGACGAACGCCCGCCCCACTACTAAGGCCCCATTCTTCACCTTTGTGAAAATACTCCGGGGGTCTGGGGGCTGGCCCCCAGTTCAAAGTGGGTCTGGGGGCAGAGCCCCCAGCCACGCCCAACGCTTTGATGGCGCAGCTTTGCTGCGTCTCAAAGGGGCGGGAGCGCGCCCTAGTATTCCTCGACCGCCATCACCCCATCAAGCGACTTGATCGCGCCCTTGATCTGCGGGTTGACGGGGAATTCCCGTCCCGTGTCGATCTCGACCTCGCCGGGCAGGTCCGCGCTCATCAGGCAGAACAGAACCGGCCCCTTCGCGCCCGCCTTGACGGTCTCTGCCGCCTGCTGCAACACGTTGGCCACCGGCCCGACCGCCCCGGCATCCTCAAGGAAAACCTTGAGCCCCGCACTGCCCGCATCGGCCACAACCGCATCAATCGGCGCGATGGACCGCGCCAGCAATTTCAACTGGTCCGACTCAAGCGTCGCCTCCGCCGTCACCACAACCTTGGACCCGGTCTCGAGGTATTCCCGGCTCTTTTCCAACGTCTCGGAAAAGATCGTCACCTCGTAGGCCCCGGTCGGATCGCTGAGCTGGGCAAAGGCAAAGCGGTTGCCCCGCGCCGACTTGCGCTCCTGCCGCCCCGACACACGCCCCGCCAGCTTGACCACGCAAGGCCCGCCCTTGGCCTGCTCGCCCACCTCGTCAAGCGTCAGAACCTTCTTGCGCTTGAGCGCGGGCATGTAATCCTCGAGCGGGTGGCCGGAGAGGAAGAAGCCGATCGCCTTGGCCTCCTCGTCAAGCCGCTCCGCCGGAAGCCAGTCGCCCACCGGCGAAAGCCGCGGCTCTGGAAGATCGTCGCCCGCCTCGCCAAAAAGCGAGACCTGGCTCGACGCTTTCTGTTCATGGATCGCGGCCGAGTAATTCACCAACGCATCAAGGCTTTCCAACACCCGCCGCCGGTTCGCGTCCAACTCGTCAAACGCCCCCGACCGCGCCAGCATCTCCAGGGGCCGCTTGCCGACCCGCTTGAGATCGATGCGCCGCGCGAAATCGTAAAGCGTCGCAAAGGGCTTCTCCACGCCATCGAGTTTGCGCCCCTCGGTGACAAGCCGCATCGCCTCCACGCCAACATTCTTGAGCGCGCCCAGCGCATAGACAAGCGCCCCGTCCACAACCGTGAACATCGCGTCCGAGCGGTTGACGCAAGGCGGCACGAAAGGCAGCGCCAGCGCCTTCTTCACCTCTTCGAAATACACGGCCAGCTTGTCGGTCAGGTGAATATCGCAATTCATCACGCCCGCCATGAACTCGACCGGGTGGTTCGCCTTGAGCCATGCTGTCTGGTAGGACACCACCGCATAGGCCGCCGCGTGCGATTTGTTGAAACCGTAATTGGCGAACTTCTCGAGAAGGTCGAAGACTTCCGACGCCTTCGCCTTGTCGACCCCGTTCTCCGCCGCGCCCTTCTCGAATTTCGGGCGCTCGGCGTCCATCGCCTCCTTGATCTTCTTGCCCATCGCCCGGCGCAACAGGTCCGCGCCGCCAAGCGTGTAATTCGCCATGACCTGCGCGATCTGCATCACCTGCTCCTGGTAGACGATGATGCCCTGCGTCTCTTCAAGGATATGGTCGATCAGGGGATGCACCGAGGTGATCTCCCGAAGCCCGTTCTTGACTTCGCAATAGACCGGGATGTTCTCCATCGGCCCCGGACGATAAAGCGCCACGAGCGCGACGATATCCTCGATACAGGTCGGTTTCATGCGCTTCAGCGCATCCATCATGCCCGAGCTTTCCACCTGGAACACGGCAACCGTCTTGGCCGAGGCATAAAGATCGTATGTGGCCGCATCGTCAAGCGGGATGGCGTTGATCTGGTTCTCCGCGCCCTCCGCCGGTTCATAAAGCTGCGTCCCATCCGCCGCGATATGCAGGTCGCGCCCCGAGGCGTGAATCTGCTCGATGGCGTTCTGGATCACGGTCAGCGTCTTGAGGCCAAGAAAGTCGAACTTCACAAGTCCTGCCTGCTCGACCCATTTCATGTTGAACTGCGTCGCAGGCATGTCCGAGCGCGGGTCTTGATACAAGGGCACCAAGGCGTCCAACGGCCGATCCCCGATCACGACCCCTGCCGCGTGGGTCGAGGCATTCCGCAAAAGCCCCTCGACCTGCTGGCCATAGGTCAAAAGGAGATCGACAACCTCCTCTTCCCGCGCCGCCTCGCGCAGGCGCGGCTCCTCCTTGAGCGCGTCAGCGATCGACATCGGCTTGACGCCTTCGACGGGGATCAGCTTCGAGAGGCGATCCACCTGACCATAGGGCATCTGCAACACTCGCCCGATATCGCGCACCGCCGCCTTGGACAAAAGTGCACCGAAGGTGATGATCTGGCCAACCTTGTCGCGGCCATATTTCTCCTGCACGTAGCGGATCACCTCTTCGCGCCGGTCCATGCAAAAGTCGATGTCGAAATCCGGCATCGAGACACGTTCCGGGTTGAGGAAACGTTCGAACAGAAGGTTATAGCGCAGCGGATCAAGGTCGGTGATGGTCAGCGCATAGGCCACGAGACTGCCCGCGCCCGAGCCACGGCCGGGACCGACCGGGATATCGTGATCCTTGGCCCATTGGATAAAGTCCGCAACGATCAGGAAGTAGCCCGGAAACCCCATCCCCTCGATGATCCCAAGCTCGAAATCGAGCCGCTCCTGGTATTCCTCGACGCTGACCGCATGCGGGATCACGGCAAGCCGTGCCTGAAGCCCCGCATTGGCCATCCGGCGCAGTTCGGCCACCTCGTCATCGGCAAATTTCGGCAGGATCGGATCGCGCCGGTAGGCCATGAAGGCACAGCGGCGCGCAATCTCGACCGTGTTTTCAATCGCTTCGGGCAGGTCCGCGAATAGCGTGACCATCTCTTCCTGGCTCTTGAAATAATGCTGCGGCGTAAGGCGGCGGCGGCCCTCCTGCTGATCCACATAGGCGCCATCCGCGATACAGATCAGCGCATCATGCGCCTCGTACATATCGCTCTTGGGGAAATAGACATCATTCGTCGCCACGATCGGGATCGCCATGTCATAGGCCATCTCGATGAACCAGCGTTCCGTGGCGCGCTCGGCTTCCGGCAGGCCGTTTTCGCCCGGATGGCGCTGTAATTCTATATAGAGCCCGTCGCCGTAAATCTCCTGGAACTGCCGCATGAGCGCGTCGGCCTCGTCCCATTTGCCGCCCTGCATCAGGCGGCCCACCGGCCCGTCCGCCCCACCCGTGAGACAGATGAGCCCGGCCCCATGCGCTGCAAGGTCTTCCATGCTGACCTGCGGCAACTGCCCGCCCTTGTCCACGTAAAGACAGGAGGAAAGCTTCATGAGGTTCTCATAGCCGGTCTCGTTCTGGGCCAGAAGCACCACGGGGGCCGGTTTCACAACCTGCCCGCGCCCGTTGCTCGGCACCTCTTCTTCCGGCAGGGTGACATCGACCTGGCAGCCGATGATCGGCTGCACCCCGGCATCGCTCGCCGTGACCGAGAATTCCAACGCGGCAAAAAGGCTGTTGGTGTCGGTGATCGCCACCGCAGGCATGCCCATATCGGCACACATGGCCGGTAGTTTCTTGACCCGAACCGCCCCCTCGAGGAGCGAATATTCGGTATGCACGCGGAGATGGATGAATCGGGGCTGGCTCGTCATGCGCTCAGGCTACCCGAGCGCGCCGCCCTTTGGAATGGCCCAAACGCGACGACTCTCTTGATGGGATCAGTTTCGCAGGTGGCAGGCATTGATCTGCCCACGCCAATAGGGTTCATAGCCATCCGGGTAGTCATACCCGACCTCACCCCGCGCCGGGATTCGCCGTCCCCCGATCCAGCGATACTCAAAGAACCGCCCCCGCCAATCCCGCAAGCGCCGCTCCCCGTCCGGGTCGCGCACCGGGCGATCCCTGGCGATCATCTCGACAATATCGCCGGCCCCGTCAAACCGGAACTCGACCGCGATCTCGCCAAGGCTGACCCGCACCCGCTGCGCATCAATCTGGTTCCAGACCAAGGCACCGTTCTCCAGGATCGCATCCGGCGCCCAGGGCAGTTCGGCGAGATAGCGCATCGCCTCGCCCTGGTCGATATCCGCGCCCTTGGCCCGCACCAGGGGAATCGCCCCCAGCAAGTTGACCCAAAGCCGCCCCTCGCCCCAGACATAGGCATCGAGCACGAGCAGTTTCGCCAACGGCCCCCAGAGCTGCTGCCCCGCCTTCCAGACGAAACCCGGCTCGCGCACGCAAATCCATTGCCAGGCCCAAAGCCGGGTCCACGCCCCGCCCCGTTCAAGCCGCATTTCGACGGACTGGCCAAGTTCGACACGCCGCACCCGCGGGCCGCGCCCGGCCCCGTTGCGCCGCGCGAAATCGCGCAGGATGCGCGGCATCGGCGCCGCCTGCACCGGTCCTTCCGCCTTGCTCATCTCCCCGGCGCACCAATGCGCCGCGCGCTCGAACATCCATCGCCCCAAAAGCAGCCCCGCAATGCCCAGCAAAAGAACAAGCAAAAAGATCAAAGCCCAGAAGATCATTGAAACACCTTCAGGTTTTCCAAAATAATGGCCTGCGCGCAACCTCTTGAAACTTATAGCTTTTGCAAGCCCCCAACAATGCCAAAAATTTAACCAAATGCTCAGCCTTCAGGCGCACCGCGCCAAGTTTCCCTTGCCAAGCCCGATGCCGCCTTCCTAGTGTGGGTCGGCAAAAAACGGCGCGCCGGATAACGGCTCTGCCCTCTCAGGGAAAAGACATATGACAGGGACTTTGCTGAGCATCCGCGGCCTGACCAAGGCCTATCCCGGTGTGGTGGCAAACGATTCAGTCTCCTTCGAGATCCAGGAAGGCGAAGTGCATGCCCTCCTGGGGGAGAATGGCGCAGGCAAATCCACCCTCGTCAAGATGATCTACGGCCTCGTCAAACCCGATGCCGGCACCATGACATGGCGCGGCGGTGAATTTGCCCCGCCCGAACCCCGCGCCGCCCGTGCCACCGGCGTGGCCATGGTGTTTCAACACTTTTCGCTCTTCGACGCGCTGAACGTGGCCGAGAACGTTGCGCTCGGCATGGAAAACCCGCCCCCGATGCGCGACCTCGCCGCACAGATCCGCACGGTCTCGGAAAACTACGGCCTGCCGCTCGATCCCGACCGCACCGTCGGCGAACTCTCCGCCGGGGAACGCCAGCGGGTCGAGATCGTGCGCTGCCTGCTGCAAGACCCGCGCCTGCTGATCATGGACGAGCCGACCTCGGTCCTGACCCCGCAAGAGGTCGAGATCCTGTTCAAGACCCTGAACAAGCTCAAATCCGAAGGCACCGCGATCCTCTACATCTCGCACAAGCTCGAGGAAATCCGCACGCTCTGCGATCACGCCACGATCCTGCGCCTTGGCAAGAATGTCGGCACCTGCATCCCGTCCGAGACCACCGCGCGCCAGATGGCCGAGATGATGGTCGGCGACACGCTCCACACGCCCACGCGCCCACCCAAGGAAGAGGGCGCGCCCGTGCTGCGCGTCAACGACCTGTCGCTCTCTTCGGCCAACCCCTTCGGCACCCGGCTCAAGAACATCTCCTTTACCGTCCATGCCGGGGAAATCCTCGGCCTTGGCGGTGTCGCGGGCAACGGGCAGGACGAACTCCTCGCCGCGCTCTCCGGCGAAGCCCCGACCGATGCGGATACGATCACCGTCAAGGAAAGCCCCGTTGGCCATCTCGGCCCCAACGAACGCCGCGCCCTTGGCATCCTCGCTGCGCCCGAAGAACGGCTCGGCCATGCCGCCGCCCCGGACATGAGCCTGACCGAGAACGCCCTCCTGACCGGCGCCATCCGCGAAAAACTGACGCGGAACGGCTTTGTCGACTGGGCGGCGGCGACGAGGTTCGCCGAACGCATCATCTCGGCCTTCGACGTGCGCACGCCCGGACCGGCCAGCGCCGCCCGCGCGCTCTCGGGTGGCAACCTGCAAAAATTCGTCATCGGCCGCGAGGTGCTTCAGAACCCCCGGGTGCTTGTCGTCAACCAACCGACATGGGGCGTTGACGCCGCCGCCGCCGCCTCGATCCGCCAGGCCCTTCTGGACCTTGCCGCGACTGGCGCGGCCATTGTCGTCATCTCGCAGGATCTGGACGAACTCATGGAAATCGCGGATCATTTCGGCGCCCTGAACGAAGGTCGCCTGTCCGAAATCCGCCCCGCCTTGGGCCTGACCATCGACGAGATCGGCTTGATGATGGGCGGCGCGGACACCTCCGAAGGAGTCGCGGCATGATCGTTCTCGAAAAGCGCCCCGAACCCTCGCGCCTGTTGTCGGTCAGCACCCCGGTTTTCGCCGTGATCGTGACCATGATCGCCGGCGGGCTGCTCTTTGCGGCACTGGGCAAGAACCCGTTCGAGGCGATCCTCACCATCTTCTGGGACCCGCTCTTTGGCGAATTTGCCTTTTATTACCGCCCCCAGCTCCTGGTGAAAGGCGCACCGCTGGTCCTGATCGCCATCGGCCTTTCCCTCGGCTTCCGCGCCGGGATCTGGAATATCGGTGCCGAGGGGCAATATATCATGGGCGCGATCTGTGGCGCGGCAGCAGGGCTTGCCTTCTACCCCTCTGAAAGTGTCCTGATCTTCCCGCTCATGGTGATCGCGGGTGGCCTTGGTGGCTGGATCTGGGCGATGATCCCCGCCCTTCTCAAGGTGCGCTTCGGCACCAACGAGATCCTCGTATCGCTCATGCTCGTCTATGTCGCCGAACAACTCCTTGCCTCCATGTCTCTTGGCCTCCTGAAGAACCCGCAGGGCTTTGGCTTTCCCGGCTCGCGCAACATCGCCGAATGGGAGGCCGGCAATAGCTGGATCGCCCAGGATTACGGCATGCACTGGGGTGTTGTCGCCGCCATGATCGCGGTCATCATGGCCTATGTCCTCCTGAACAAGCATATCCTCGGCTTCAACATCCGCCTGACCGGCGAAGCCCGCCGCGCCGCGCGCTTTGCAGGTGTGAACACGACCCGCCTGATCCTGTTCTGCCTTGGCACCTCGGGCATGCTTGCCGGGCTTGCCGGTCTCTTCGAGGTCGCCGGCCCCTCCGGGCAGGTCAGCATCGACTTCAATGTCGGCTACGGCTTCACCGCCATCATCGTCGCCTTCCTTGGCCGGTTGCACCCGGTCGGCATCCTCCTTGCCGGTCTGCTCATGGCGCTGACCTATATCGGCGGTGACATCGCGGAATCCCAGATGGGCCTGCCCGCCGCCGCCATCCAGGTCTTCCAGGGCATGCTTCTGTTCTTCCTGCTCGCGCTTGACCTGCTGACCAACTACCGCGTGAAATTCGCCTCGAAGGGGACCGCATAATGGACCTGTCCGCCATCAATCCCGTCCTCCTCGTCGCTTCTCTCATGGTGGCCGCAACGCCGCTCCTGCTGGCCGCCATCGGAGAACTCGTGGTCGAGAAATCCGGTGTCCTCAACCTCGGCGTCGAAGGCATGATGATCACCGGCGCCATCGCGGGCTTTGCCATCTCGGTGGAAACCGGCTCTCCCTATGTCGGCATCCTCGCCGCCGCCATCGCCGGGGCAGCGCTGGCCTTTCTCTTTGCCTTCCTGACCCAGTTCGCGCTCGCCAACCAGGTCGCCTCCGGCCTCGCCCTGACCCTCTTCGGCCTCGGGCTCTCGGCGCTGATGGGCCAGGGCTATGTCGGCATCCGCCCGCCGCAGATGGCCCGCCTCGACATCCCCGTGCTCTCTGACCTGCCCGTGGTCGGCCCGGTCCTGTTTTCGCACGACCCTGTGCTCTATCTCGGCCTCGCCCTGACCGCCGGTGTCTGGGCCTTCCTCAAGTTTACCCGCGGCGGTCTCATCCTGCGCGCCGTGGGCGAGAACCACGACGCCGCCCACGCCCTCGGCTATGGCGTGATCCGCGTCCGCGTGCTGGCAATCCTCTTCGGTGGCGCCTGCGCCGGGGTCGGCGGGGCCTATATCTCGCTCATCCGCGTGCCCCAATGGACCGAAGGCATGACCGCCGGCATCGGCTGGATCGCCCTCGCCCTCGTCGTCTTCGCAAGCTGGAAACCCTGGCGCGCATTGCTCGGTGCCTATCTCTTTGGCGGCATCAACGTGCTACAACTGAATCTACAGGCCGCAGGCGTTGCGATTCCCGTCGAATACTTGGCAATGTCACCATATCTGATAACCATCCTCGTGCTGGTTATCATGTCGGCCGACAAGAGCGGTGCACCCGCCTCGCTGGGCCGCAGCTTCCACGCCTCGCAATAACGCGCGGCTTCCTTTGACTACCAACAGGGGGATATCCCGTATGAAACTGACCAAATTCCTGACAAGCGCGGCTGTCGCGCTGGGCCTGGCGACCACCGCCATGGCCGAGGACAAAACCAAGGTGGGCTTTGTCTATGTCGGCCCCATCGGCGACGGCGGCTGGACCTATGAACACAACAAGGGCCGCCTCGCGGTCGAGGAAGAATTCGGCGACAAGGTCGAAACCGTCTTCGTCGAATCCGTCCCCGAAGGCCCCGACGCCGAGCGCGTGATGACCCAGATGGCCCTCAACGGAGCCGACCTGATCTTCACGACCTCCTTTGGCTACATGGACCCGACGATCAACGTCGCCAAGAAATTCCCCAACGTGAAATTCGAACACGCCACCGGCTACAAGACCGCGCCGAACGTGTCGGTCTACTCGGCCCGCTTCTACGAAGGCCGCGCCGTTCAGGGCCACATCGCGGGCAAGATGACCAAATCGAACATCGTCGGCTATATCGGCTCCTACCCGATCCCCGAAGTGATCCGCGGCATCAACTCCGCCTTCATCCATGCCCGCAAGGTCAACCCGGATGTCGAATTCAAGATCGTCTGGGCCTATACTTGGTTTGACCCCGCGAAAGAGGCCGACGCCGCCAAGGTGCTCATCGAGCAAGGCGCCGACGTGATCCTGCAACACACCGACTCCACCGCACCGCAAGCCGCCGCACAGGCCGCTGGCAACGTCGTGACCTTCGGCCAGGCCTCCGACATGGGCGAATACGCCCCCTTCCCGCGCGTCTCCTCGATCATCGACGACTGGGCGCCCTACTACATCGCGCGCACCAAGGCCGTGATGGACGGCACCTGGGAAACCAAGAGCACATGGGACGGCATCGGTGCCGGCATGGTCGCCATCGGGGAAATCTCCGACGCGGTTCCGGCTGACGTCAAGGAAGAGGCGCGGGCCCTCAAGGCCGCTCTGGCCGACGGCTCCTATCACGCCTTCACCGGCCCGATCAACAAACAGGACGGCTCGGCCTGGCTCGCCGAAGGCGAAACCGCCGATGACGGCACGCTCGCCGGCATGAACTTCTACGTCGAAGGCATCAAGGGCGACATCCCGAAATAAGCGGCCCGCCGAGATCGAAAAGGGAAAGGCCCGCCAATGTCGGCGGGCCTTTTCTGTGGCGCGACAAGACGCCCTTCACCTTTGTGCAAATACTCCGGGGTGAGCGTTGCTTTTGTCGCGCAAAAGCAACGTGAGGGGCAGCACCCCTGCCCCTTGCCTTACTTGACCTTGCAAGTATTGATCCCGAAGACCGAATAAAGCGCGCAGGTGCCGAACAGCCCCGTCGCCAGCGGGATGATCCCGATCAGGCCCCACATGGTCTGGGGGCCGACGAACACAAGCGCCAAAAGCACGGCACCGACGATGATGCGCAAAGCGCGGTCAATGCTGCCTACATTCCGAGTCATGATGATTCTCCTTCCAAGAATAACTGCCCCACCATAGCACCTTTCCCGCTTTACGCTCGGTGACACTGTCACCAATCGGTCTCGGCAATCCGCCGAAGCCCCGCAAGGTCGAGCAAGCGCAGCTCGCCCCGCCCCTGCACCACCATTCCCTTCTGTGCGAACTCCCCCAATCGGCGCGACACGAAGGCCCGCCCCGAGGCCGTCTCTGCCGCCAATTCGCCATGGGTCGCCCGCACTGTCCCCGACTCGTCGCAAAGCCGCAACAACACCCGCGCCAGCCGCGTATCGAACCCGGTCAGTGCGACCTCTTCCACAAGCCGCTGGTAATCCCCGAACCGCTGCACCACCGCCGCGAAAACCGCGCTGCGAAACGCATCATCCTCCTTCATGAGGCGCCAGAAGACCGCCTTGGGGATCATCTCGCCTTCGAGGTCGGCCTCGACCACGCCCTCCGCGCTGTAATTGCCGCCCTCCACGAGACAGGAAAAGGTCTGCAAACAGACCTCGCCGGGCCGTACCCGGTAAAGCACGACCTCGCGCCCGTTCGCCGCCGTCATGCTGACCCGGATCGCGCCCTTGGTAAGGCGCACGAACCCGGCACAATCCTGCCCCTGGCGAAAGACGGTCTGCCCTGCGGCCATCGTAATGCTCTGATACATCGTCCCTCCGCCGAAACGCTGCAAAGATGGCACCACCCTGCCATCGCCAACCGGGATTTGCCAGACGCCTCCGCGCGGCCTATCCTTGCGGGGACGCGAACAGGAGGTTCCCATGCAACGCATCCAATCCCAGGGCGTGCACCACATCACCCTCACAGGCGCCGACCGCCAGACCTCGATCGACTTCTGGGAAGGGCTGCTCGGCATGCCCTTCGTCTTCGATCAACCCAATCTCGATGACCCGGACGAGGGCCACCTCTATTTCGATCCCGGCGACGGACGCCTGATCACCATCTTCACCAATGAAACCCGCAAACCCGACCGCAGGCGCACACCCACCGAACCGGGCTGCGTGCATCACCTCGCCTTCAACGTCAGCCGCGCGAGTTTTCTCCTTGCCGCCGAAAGGCTCGAGGCGCGCGGCATCGGGCATTCCGGCGTCAAGGATCGCGGCTTCATGGATTCGATCTATTTCAAGGACCCGCTCGGCCTCCTGATCGAACTGGCCTGCTACAAGTTCGAACCGCCCGTCGGCTGCACCCATGCCGACGTGATGATCCGCGCCCACCGCATCCGCGTTGCTGCCGGGGATCACCACATCGCCGAACCCCATCTCGCCGCCGCCATCGAGGAGCTTGTGCTGGCCCGACAGGAGTCGCTCTCCCGCGATCCCGCCCCGCGCTGACCGCCGACAAGACCGTGTCACGTCAGGGAGGCCGCCCTCCCTGCCACATTCCGCACCGACGCAATACCGACGTGATACCGACATGGAATTTTGGCCCTCCTGCCCCCCTTCCCCCGGCCTGGAAACCGTGGCAACGTCGCCCTCGGCAACTGACAGAATGGAAGACGCATGAATGATTTTCTCGTGATCGGCGGCGGCATCGCCGGCACCTCCGCCGCCGCCCGCCTTGCCCCGCTCGGCAAGACCCTGCTGCTCGAACGCGAACCCGCGCTCGGCTATCATGCCTCGGGCCGCTCCGCCGCCCTGTTCGAGGCCAATTACGGTCTCGACTCGACCGTGGCCCTCTCCAAGGCGAGCGCCGATTTTCATGCCAATGCCCATGGGGGGTTCCTGTCGCCGCGCGGGCTGATGCTGGTCGGCAAGGCCGAGGACGCCGCCGCCTTCGACGCCGCCTGTGTCGACCTCAACATGGACCCGATCCCGCTGACCCGCGCCTTCGACATGGTGCCGATCCTGAACCCTGACGTGATCGGCTTTGCCGCCTATCACGAAGAGGCCTATGACGTTGATACAGATCGGGAAATTCAGGTTTTCGCCTCGGTTGTGCGCGACCACGGAGGCGCTGTCATCACCGGCCAGGAGGTCACCGCCATCCGCCGCACCCATGGCGGCTGGATCGTGACCTCGAACGGCACCGACCACGAGGCCCGCCACATCGTCAACGCCGCCGGGGCATGGGTCGATGACATCGCCAGGATGGCCGGGATCAAGCCCCTCGGCTTTACCCCCTTGCGCCGCTCCATGGCCCGCCTGCCCGCCCCCGGTGGTCACGACGTGAGCACATGGCCGATGATCATCGGCGCGCATGAGGATTGGTATGCCAAGCCGGACGCCGGGAAATTCCTCGTCTCGCCCGCCGAAGAAGACCCGCAAGACCCCTATGACGCATGGGCCGACGACATGGTGCTCGCCGAGGGTCTCGCCCGCTATGAGGAACACGTCACCGAACCCGTAACCCGCGTCGAAGGCAACTGGGCCGGATTGCGCACCTTCTCGCCCGACCGCAACCTCGTCATCGGCCCCGCCTCCGACGATCCCACGTTTCTCTGGTTCGCGGGCCAAGGCGGCTATGGATTCCAGACCGCTCCCGCCGCGTCGCAGCTTCTGGCGGATATCGTCTCGGGCCGCCCCTCAGAGCTCGACACGACGACTCTCGCGGCTCTTAATCCGCATAGGTTTGACTGATGCCAAAACGCCTGAACCTGCCCGATAGCGCCTCTGTCGCCACGCCCGATGCCGAAGGCCGTCTCTTCGCCCCTTCCGCCGCGCGCAATGCAGAGGCCATCGTCGCGCTCACCCGCGACATCGCGGGCGATCTGTCCGGTGTCGCGCTCGAAATCGCATCGGGCACGGGCCAGCATATCACCGCGCTTGCCGCCGCCCTGCCCGGCCTCCATTGGCAGCCAAGCGATATCGACTCCGACCGCCGCCAAAGCATCGACGCCTACGCCCGCTCCTCCAACCTGCCCAACCTCTCGCCTGCCATCGCGCTTGATGCGACCTGTCCCGGTTGGGGCGCGGAACATGGCGGCAAGACCCTGATCTGCCTCGCGAATCTCCTGCATCTCATCTCCGGAAAGGAGGCCCGCATCCTGATTTCCGAAGCCGCCCAGGCCCTTGCCCCCGGTGGCCGGCTGATGATCTACGGCCCCTTCATGCGCGATGACGAATTGACAAGCGAAGGCGACGCCGCTTTCCACGCAAGCCTCGTGTCACAAGACCCGGAGATCGGCTACAAGAGCGATTTCGACGTGGTCGAATGGGGGCTTTCGTCATGGCTCGATTACCAGGACATGGTAGAGATGCCCGCCAACAACCTCGCCATCATCTGGCGCAAACCGGGCTGACGCGACGATCCCCATCTTTCCAAGGGCCTATATGATCTTAATCAAGGAACAGGCTGGCAAAGCATGGTCTCCACGGCGAGAACAAAACAATGGAGACGCCCATGTCCTGGACCGACACGCTCAACGATACCCGCAACCAGCTTCGCGCGCTGAACAAAACCATTCCCGACACCACCCGTGCCTTCGGCGCGCTTGGCAAGGCGGTCAAGGAAGGCGGCGTTCTGGAATTCAAACAGAAGGAATACGTCGCCCTCGGCATCGCCGTGGCCGTCAAATGCGAGGCTTGCATCGCGCTGCATGTCGAGGCGCTCGTCCGCGCCGGTGCAACCCGTGAAGAAGTCGGCGATGTGCTGGCCATGAGCATCCAGATGGGCGGCGGCCCGGCCATGATGTATGCCGCCAAGGCGCTCGAATGCTATGACGCGCTGACGGCAGAGGGATAAGGCATCCCCGGAACGCAAACGGCGGCCCGACATGGCCGCCGTTTTTTTATGGATCAAATCAGAACCGGAACTGGTATCCGATAGCCCCCGTCACCGTCGCGCCGCTGCTATAGGCCGACTGGCTGACGCCGAGGGAAACCTCCACCGCGGCATTCGCCGCAACGCTGTGAAGATAGCTTGCCGTTGCGAATGCGCGGTTGTCGTTCACGATCGTGGGGCTTGCGACATTGAACACCGTCATGCCGGGAATGGCACTGGTGCCTGTCACGGCATTTTCCGAGCGGTTCAAGTCGAACTCCGCCCCGGCAGTGAGCCGCATATGCCCCCTCTGCCCGACCGCTTGGTCAAGTTGCATCCCAAGTGTGAGCACCGTCCAGCTCTGTTCGTGATCATCATAGCTGACCGGAAAGGCGATTCCGGCGGCTTCCGCATACCCGTCACGCTTTGCCTTGGTATGGCTCAACCGCCCGAACGGCGTCAGGCGCATCGCCCCCCGGTCAAGCCCATACCCCACCTCGGCGAGCACCGAACTGGCCCGAAGTTTCGTCGTCCCGGTGCCCGCTTCGGTATTGGCGAGCGTGGCCGCGCGGGTGATCTCGGCATCTCCGCCTAGATGAGACGCGGCAAGTTTCCATGTCCAACCGGCACCGCCCGCATTCCCGCGAAGATAGACACCAAACGCACCGACGCCGCCATCCGTATCAAAGCCGCCAAGGTCGCTGCCAAAATCCTGCACACCCACGTAGCCCCCCAAGGTCAGGTTTTCCGCGAGCGCCGTCGCCAGGGTCACCCCCGCAACCTTCGCATCGCCGTCCCCATTTCCAGACGCCCCAAGGTTGAACCGGACGGTAACCGGGGGGCGGGCACGTCCCTGCGAAGACACGACCCCCCCGTTGCCAACGGGCTGCATCTCCACGATCTCCCGCCCAAGCACAAACTCGGAAATCCGTCCCAGGGCCGTAACCCCCGCGGCCTGCTCGGCGGCATTCTGGCCAACCTGGGCGAGGGTGTTCTGATGATCGAGCATCGCGCCCGCGGTCCAGATGAACGCCCGGTTCTGCCCGAAATCATCCTGAGATGATCCCGCGACGATCTCGCCATCATCCGACACGGCCCAAGCCCTGCTGGTGCCGCTGTTGTCGCTGCGCAGCGTGCCGAGGTTCTGCATCCCCGTCTCTTCGGTCCAGCGGAACGCCTTGTTGTCGCCGGAGTCATCGCTGGCCGCGCCGACGACAACGCTTCCATCCGCGTTGACATCCTGCGCAATGCTCCATTCCGTCTGGTCACTGGACAGGTCGCCAAGGTCCTGCATGCCGCCCGCCTCGGTCCAGCGGAACGCGTGGGCATTGACCGTTTCCGTCGCGGCCTGCCCGACGATGGTGCTGTTGTCGGCACTTATGGCCAGTGCCCGGCCACCTCCGGAATTGTCCGCGCGCATGGTGCCAAGACCCACCATGCCTTCGGCTTCGGTCCAACGAAAGGCCCCGTAGTAGCTATCGTCGTTCAGCGCGAAGCCGACAACAATCGACCCATCCGCGCTGACGTCCCAAGCTTGGCTGAATCCGGTATTGCCCGTGGCAAGCGACCCAAGAACGGTCATGCCAACGCCCTCGACCCAGCGGAAAGCCCTCCAGTCAGAGCCGATATGTACTCCCCCCACAACCACGGACCCATCGCCATTGACCCCATAGGCAGCGCTATAGTTGTACTGGGTATCAATATCCTCGATCACGCCATTGACCCAACGCACCGCCTGAGAGTGGTTATACTGCGTATTGGCATCATTGGACTCGCCGACCACGACCGTGCCATCGTCGCTGATCCCCCACCCGATACTATACGGCCCGGTATACTGTGTACCACCCCCGATCGTTCCAAGGCCGGTCGTGTCAGACCCTGTCCAGACTGTCGCCTCCCAATGGGTCTCGTTTTCGGACACACCGACAAAAGACTGGCCATCCGGGGTCATGTCATAAATGCCGGAGCTTCCGCTATTGTCTGCCCTGAGAGTGCCCGGGTCTTCCATCGTGCCCGAAGCCATCGGCGCGGACTGCGCCAGAAGCGCAACAGGCGAAACCGACAGAAGGAAAATGGCCCCGGTTTTGAACAAGACATGCTGCATGGCGCGTAAATCCTTTGCGAAAATCAATCCCGTGCAACGGCACGAATCACATTCAATAAGAGATATGATTCCATCGCTGTAACCATGATCTAGCGCAAGAAAACCAACTCACCTAGTGAAAACCATCCTCCGGTCCCGCCCCACCGGGGCGTCGGTTTTCCCGCTGAGGTCAGTGTCGGATTATTCCCCTGAAATCTCCTGGCATCCTTTGTTTTACTGGTCCACAACCAAGCCAATAGATGGAGCGCTTATGTCAATTCTCTCTCTCCTGCAGCAGGCCCAGAACGGTCAGGGTCTTGCCAATATCGCATCCCAGTTCGGGATCGGCACCGACAAGGTCGGCGACCTCGCCGGGATGCTCGCCCCGGCCATGAGCGGCGCGGCCAAGCAAAAGGCGGCCTCGGGCGGTCTCGACTCGCTTCTCGGAGCGTTTCAGGGCGAAGCCCAGGGCGCGCTTTTCGATGACGCCAGCGCCGCGGCCTCGTCCGAAGGACAGGCCCAGGGCGCCGCGTTCCTCGACTCGCTCATGGGCGGTCAGGAAGGCCGCAACGCCCTCGAAGACGCCGCAGCCGAGAAATCCGGCCTCGACTTTTCCATGGTCCAGCAAATCCTCCCCGCGCTCGCCGCAATGGCGCAAGGCGGCATGCAGAAGAACCTTCCCGACGACTCGATCTCTGCCATGCTCTCGGGCGCATCTTCCGGCGATGGTGGCGGGCTTTTCGGCATGGCCGCGGGCCTGCTCGGCGGCGGAGCCAAGGGCGGTGGCGATCTCTCCATGCTGACCAATATGCTCGATGATGACGGCGACGGATCAATCATGGATGATCTGCTCGGAAAATTCCTGAAATAAGTCCGCTCACAAGCCCCGGCCATCGCGCCGGGGCTTTTAACCCCGGTCTTTCGCAAGCATCCGAAACATGAGGATAAACCCGCCCAGAAGCATCATGGGCAGGATCAGGATACGGAATACAAAGACCGACAGGATCGTGACATAGCTCGCGATCAATTCATCCGCTCGGTCCACCAAAGTCGAGGCCAGGCGGGAATACTGCTTGGCATCTTCCCAAACGCCCCAACCGCGCGCATCCGCATCCACGACCACGGGCGAGATTGAGCCCGTGATCTCTTCGAGGATCGCCTCGTTCTCGGCCCAGACATCGCGGGTCATCGTATCCGCGAACAGGCTCGCCAGCACAAAGGCAAGCGGTAGCGCCACGCCAATCAGCGCCCCATACCATCCAAGGCTGCGCGTGATCTCTGTCGCCCTTCGGCTCGCACCCAGACGTCGCTCCACAAGCCACACGGTCACCGCAAGACCCACAAGCCCCGTTCCCACCGCGCTTGCCGGTCCGAGCGCGACCGACAAGATGCCCGTGACGACCATGACATAGAACACGATGTCCGAAATCCGCTCTACCGTATCGTCAATCGGCTCAAGAACCTTGAACGGCTGCGCCGTGCCCTGCACGACGAGCGATCCCCCGACCTCGATCTCCTGCGCCGCCGAAAGGAAGGCATTGACCCCACGCAACGAAACGTAGAGCACCGCACTGGATGTCGCGACATCTTCGGCATAGCGCTCGGCCTGTCGCACGACGGGGTTGCGATCAAAAAACGCCATGGCAACCAGGGCTGCCATGGCGATCACGATAAGAACAATGCGGCGCGGGGCGCGCATTTACCCGTCCTTGCGGATGGTTTCGTTCTTGGGGTCATAGGGGCTGTCGCAGGTCACAACCGCATCCCAGAGCTTGTCCAGCATCTTGACCTTGAGCTTCGTGCCCTCGACCGCAAGATCCGGGCGCACATAGCCCATGCCGATGCTCTTCTCGAACGCAACCGAGTAACCGCCCGACGTCAGGCGACCAACCCGCTCCCCGTCCGAGGTATAGAGCGCCTCGCGGCCCCACGGATCGGCATCCTCAGGCCCATCAACAAGCAGCGTGCAGCACTTGGAACGGATGCCCTTGGCTTCCATCTCTGCCTTGCCGTGGAAATCCTTGCTGAGGTCGATGAAACGCGGCAGGTCGGCTTCCGCCGGAGTCGCATCACGGCCAAGCTCGTTGCCGAAGGCGCGGTAGGATTTTTCCTGCCGCAGCCAGTTCTGCGCCCGGGCGCCAACCAGCTTCATCCCGTGCTTTTCACCGGCTTTCTCAAGCAGATCCCAGAGATAGTTCTGCATCTCTATCGGGTGATGCAACTCCCAGCCAAGCTCGCCGGTATAGGCGACGCGGATCGCGCGCACCGGGCACATGCCAAGCTCGATATCGCGTGCCGAAAGCCATGGGAACCGCTTGTTGGAAAGCGCGGTCTCCGGGTCGGCATCATTGATGATCTCTTTGAGCACATCACGGGATTTCGGCCCGGCGATGGCAAAGACGCCCCATTGCGTGGTCACGTCCTGGATCTCGATATAGCCGAATTCGTCGGCCTTTTCCGCTGCCGCCTTGCGCAGGTAGTCGGCGTCATACTCGGTCCATGCACCGGCCGAGACGAGGTAGTAATCATCCTCGCCGCGCCGCACGATGGTATATTCCGTGCGCGTGGTGCCTGCCGAAGTCAGCGCATAGGTCAGGTTGATGCGCCCCACCTTGGGAAGCTTGTTACAGGTGAACCAGTCGAGGAATTGCGTCGCGCCGGGGCCTTTGACCGCATGCTTGGTAAAGGCGGTCGCGTCGATCAGGCCAACACCCTCACGGATCGCCTTGGCCTCTTCGACGGCATATTGCCACCAGCCACCACGACGGAACGAACGGCTTTCCTTGTCGAAGTTTTCCGGCGCATCAATCGGCCCGTAATAGTTCGGACGTTCCCAACCATTGACCCAGCCGAACTGCGCCCCCTTCGCCTTCTGCCGATCATAGGCCGGTGCGGTGCGCAAGGGACGGCACGCTTCGCGCTCTTCGTCCGGGTGGTGCAGGATATAGACGTGGCTATAGGCTTCCTCGTTCTTGCGCGCCGCGAACTCGGTGGTCATCCAGTTCGAGGAATACCGCTTGGGATCGAGGCTCGCCATGTCGATCTCGGCCTCGCCATCGACCATCATCTGCGCGAGGTAATAGCCAGTCCCGCCAGCGGCGGTGATCCCGAAGGAGAAACCTTCGGCCAGCCACATGTTGTGAAGCCCCGGTGCGGGGCCAACAAGCGGGTTGCCATCGGGCGTATAGCAGATCGGGCCATTGAAATCGTCCTTGAGGCCGGATTCGGCGCAGGACGGCACCCGCTCTGCCATCGCCATGTATTGCTCGGCGATCCGGTCAAGATCGAGCGGGAACAGGTCGGCGCGGAAACTATCCGGCACACCATGTTCAAACCGTGCCGGGGCGCCATGCTCGTAGATGCCGAGAATCCAGCCACCACGCTCTTCGCGGGCGTAGGATTCATTGTCCGCATCGCGCACGACCGGGTGTTCGGGGTTGCCCGCCTCGCGCCATTTGACGAGCTCGGGGTCTTTATCCATGACGATGAACGTATGTTCCACCGGGATGGCGGGCATCTTGATGCCAAGCATCTTGGCCGTGCGCTGCGCGTGGTTGCCCGACGCGGTGACGACATGCTCGGCGGTGATGACCACCTGCTCGTCGCTCTCGACAAGGTTGCCGCCCTTTTCGACCATCTTGGTGCAGGTGACTTCCCAATGCGTTCCGGTCCAGTGGAAGGCGTCGGCCTGCATCTTGCGCACGATCTCGACGCCACGCTGACGCGCGCCCTTGGCCATCGCCTGGGTCACGTCGGCGGGGTTAATATAGCCGTCCTCGGTATGGTAGATCGCGCCCTTGAGATCGTCGGTCTGGATCAGCGGCCAGCGCGCCTTGATGTCATCTGGCGTGAGCCACTCGTATTTCACGCCACAGGTCTCTGCGGTCGAGGCATAGAGCATGTATTCATCCATCCGCTCTTGCGTCTGGGCCATGCGCAGGTTGCCGACCACGGCGAAACCGGCGTTGAGCCCGGTTTCCTCTTCGAGGGTCTTGTAGAAATCAACCGAGTACTGGTGAATATGCGTGGTCGCATAGGACATGTTGAACAGCGGCAGAAGGCCCGCCGCGTGCCATGTGCTGCCGCTTGTAAGCTCATCGCGCTCGATGAGCATCACGTCATCCCAGCCCGCCTTGGCCAGGTGATAGGCAATGGATGTGCCGACGGCGCCGCCGCCGACGATCAGTGCTTTGACTTGGGTTTTCATGTCCTGCCGACTCCCGAGGAATTATCTTGCCACACCCTGACAAAACAATAATCTTCGCGACGGTTTCAGCCGACCGAAAATCGCCAAAAACCGACCCATCGGCACAGAAAGGCGATTTTTCACCGCGCACCCCACCTCTATCGCAGGCGCTCGACCGCGATCTCGCCCGGCTTGAAGGCATATCCCGCCATCGTCTGCTGCGGCTCGATCCGGGCCTGATACGCGGCCGCGGCAAAGAGGAACGCAGCACTCAACATGAAGAGAATGGATTTCCGCATGGTCTCTGTCCTTCCATCATCTCCCCCACATATGCGAGTCTCGCATGGCAACTGGGCGCTCTCACGGAGGAATTGGGGCATGGTTCGGGCAATGACGCTGCACCCGTAGTATCACGGCGCCCCGCCATAGCGCTTGCCGCAGCGCAGCGCCCCCTGCTATGAAAACATGCAGAAAGACCGGAGACTGCGCACCTTATGAAAACCTGCCGCACCATCACCGAATGCCGCGCCGCCGTGGCCGAATTCCGAAGCGCGGGAGAGAGCGTTGGCCTCGTGCCGACCATGGGTTTCCTGCATGAGGGCCACATGGCGCTGGTCGCCGCCGCCAAATCCGCCGCCGACCGCGTTGTGGTGACAATCTTCGTCAACCCGACGCAATTCGGCGACGCCTCCGACCTCGCGGCCTACCCCCGCGACGAGGCGCGTGACCTTGCGATGCTCGAGGATGCCGGCGTCGATCTCGTGCTGATCCCAAAGGTCCACGAGGTCTACCCCGAGGGCGATGAAACCATCGTCGAGACCACCCGCATGGCCAACATGCTGCACGGCCTCATCCGCCCCGGCCATTTCCGCGGCGTGACCACCGTCGTCACCCGGCTCTTCAACATCGTGCAGCCCGATATCGCCTGTTTCGGCGAGAAGGATTACCAACAACTTCAGATCATCAAGCGCATGACCCGCGACCTCGCCTTCCCGATCGAGATTCGCGGCGTGCCGACGGTGCGCGAACCGGACGGCCTTGCCATGTCTTCGCGCAATGTCCGCCTTGGCCCCGAGGACCGTCAGGCCGGCCTCGTCCTTTGCCGCGCCCTTGACGCCGCCGAGGCCGCCACCACCGAAGGCACCACCATCAAGGCGCTGCGCACCCTCATCTCCGACACCATACATGCCGAACCGCGCGCAACATTGCGCGGCCTCGACATCGTGGGCGCCGAGGATCTCTCCGATCTCTCCGGCCCCCTCACCACCCCCGCCGCCATCATGCTCTCTGCAGAGTTCGGTGGCATTCTTCTGATTGATCAAAGGGTCGTCACACCATGAGCACGCAAGCCAAAATCCGCCGCAACACCGTTCCCCAGATCGCGGCCCGCAAAGGGGGAGAGCCCATCGTGTCGCTGACCTCCTACCACGCCCATACTGCGGCCATCGTCGACAAATATGCCGACTTCATCCTCGTCGGCGATAGCCTCGGCATGGTGATGCACGGCATGGAAAGCACCATTGGTGTGCCGCTCGACCTGATGATCATGCATGGCAGGGCCGTGGTGCGCGGCACGCAAAAGGCGCTGATCGTCGTCGACATGCCCTTTGGCACCTACGAGGAAAGCCCCGCCGTCGCCTTCCGCAACGCGGCCAAGATCATGAAGGAAACCGGCTGCGGCGCGGTCAAGCTCGAAGGCGGCAAGCGCATGGCCGAAACCATCCGCTTCCTCGTCGAACGCGGCATCCCCGTCATGGCCCATATCGGCCTCACCCCGCAATCGAGCCACGTCATGGGCGGCTTCAAGACTCAAGGCCGCGAAGAAGAAAGCTGGGCCGAGCACGAGGAAGACGCCAAGGCCGTCGCCGAGGCTGGCGCCTTCGCGCTCGTCCTCGAGGGCATGGTCGAACCGCTCGCCGCGCGCATCACCAAGCAGGTCGAGATTCCCACCATCGGCATCGGCGCCTCGGCGGAATGCGACGGGCAAATCCTCGTCCTCGAGGACATGCTCGGCCTCAACGAATGGACCCCGAAATTCGTCAAGGTCTACGGTGATCTCGGCCCCGCCATCGAACGCGCCGTCCAGCAATACGCCGAAGAGGTCAAGGACCGCACCTTCCCCGGAGAAGATCAGGTCTACCGCTGAACGAAAAAGGGCGCCCATCGCGGCGCCCTCTCTTCTTCTCTGGTGAAATACTCCTGCCGGAGGCCTCGAATCTAATCGCAGCCGTTATGCCTGCGCCACATGGCCGGGTCATGCCCCTCCGGCACCGCATCGCAAGGCTCACTCGTGTAGCCGCGCAGGCGGTTATATGTCGCGATCTGCTCGGGTGACAGGATCTCCACCGTCGCCAGATGCTGGCGCAGATGCACATAGCGCAGATCGGCCCGCGCTTTTGCCGACTCGTCAAGCAACGCGCGCAACGCCGCCTCGTCGAGGTCATCGCCCTCAAAGGCCTCGCTAAGCGCCGCTTCGGCCTCGATGAACCGCTCGCCTGCCGCAATCGCCTCGCTCTGCATCTCGGCAAAGAGCGCCTCCACCACCCCGACCTGCTCTGGCGAAAGCCCGACCTTGCCTTTCAATTCAAGAAGATGCGCCGGTCCCGGCTTGCCGTTCAACTCTGCCGGAAGCGCCAGCCCCCAGCCCTTCCCGGCCCGCAACTGCGCAATATCCTCGTTCGACAGGCTCTTGATGGCACGCCCCTCAAGCCCCGCATAAGGCTGGTGCCCGCCATGTCCGGCCCCGTGTGATTGTGCCATCACGGCCCCGCCCGACATCGCGACCAATGCCATCGAAACGATCCAGTTGCGCATTCCGGTTTCTCCTTATGTGTCCGGCAAAATCTTGCCCGGATTCATGATGTTGTCCGGGTCAATCGCCCGCTTGATCGCTGCCATCATATCGACCGCCCCGCCAAGCTCCTTGACAAGGTAGGGCCGCTTGCCCTGACCGATCCCATGCTCGCCAGTGCAAGTGCCCCCCATGGAAATCGCAAGATCGTTGAGCCAGCCGATGAAGTCATCCGCCTTGGCAAGCTCCTCGGGATTGTCCACGTCCACCAAGGGCAGGCAATGGAAATTGCCGTCCCCGACATGGCCCACGATCGGCGCGATGAAGCCCAGTTCATCCAACCGCGCCTGCGCCGCCGACACGCATTCCGCCAGCCGCGAAATCGGCACGCAAACGTCGGTCGAAATCCCCTTCGCACCGGGCCGCAGCGCGCATCCCGCCCAATAGGCATCGTGGCGCGCCTGCCAGAGCTTGTTGCGCTCCTCCGCGCTCGAGGTCCATTCGAACCCCGTGCCGCCGAATTCCTCGGCAATGCCTCCGAACAATTCCGCCTGCTCCGCAACGCTGCTCTCCGAGCCGTGGAACTCCAGCAAGAGCAACGGCGCTTCCGGCAGCGAGAGCTTGGAATAGGCATTCACCGCCTTGACCGAGAGCGCATCCAGCAATTCGATCCGCGCCACGGGGATGCCATACTGGATCGTCATCATCACCGCCTGGCAGGCCGCATCAAGGCTCTCGAACGAGACCCGCGCCGAGGACATCGCCTCGGGGATGCCCTGCAATTTGAGCGTGATCTCGGTAATGAGGCCAAGTGTCCCCTCCGAGCCGACCATGAGCCGGGTCAGGTCATAGCCGGCGCTCGATTTCTTGGCCCGCGTTGCGGTGCGGATGATCTCGCCCTGCGGTGTCACCATCTCAAGGCACACCACGTTGTCCTTCATCGTGCCATAGCGCACCGCGTTGGTGCCGCTCGCCCGCGTCGCCGCCATCCCGCCAAGCGACGCATTCGCGCCGGGATCAATCGGAAAGAACAACCCCTGATCGCGCAGGTAGGTGTTAAGCTGTTCTCGCGTCACACCGGGCTGCACCACGCAGTCGAGGTCTTCGGGATGGACCGCAAGGATCTCGTTCATCTCCATCATGTCGATGCAGATCCCGCCCGCCGGTGCGTTGACATGTCCCTCAAGCGAGGTGCCCGTCCCGAACCCGATCACCGGCACCTTATGCGCCGCGCAGGCCTTGACGATCTCGGCAACTTCCTCGGTGCTCTTGGGAAAGACAACCGCATCCGGCACCTGGTTTTTGATCCATGTCGTCGTGTGCCCATGCTGTTCTCGCATCGACTCTCCGGTCTGGCATTTCTCGCCGAACCGCTGTTTCAAAACCCCGAGAACGGCGGCGATGCCCTCTTCGTTGCGTGGCAAATCCGTTGCCTGAACCATGACTGTCTCCCCTCATCTGCGCGGCGCACTATCTGCTTTCCACGATGGGGGCGCAAGGCCTACTCACCCAAGGCCAGCCCCTCGCGCCTCGGGTCCGCCCCGCCACGCAATCCACCTTCCAGGGAGATCGCATGCAGCCCGGAATTGAGCACCCGAACCTTCGTCTCGTATCCAAGAGCCTCCAATTCCTGCTTCATGACCACCGGCACCCGCCCCTGTTCGAGATCATAGACGCCGAACCGATTGACCATATGCGGCAAGGACACCGCCTGCTGCACATCCATCTGCCAGTCGATATAGGCGATGATCGTGGTCAGGACATAGGGGATGATCCGGCTCCCACCGGGCGATCCCAAGGCCAGAACCGGCACCCCTTTCCAGAACACGATTGTCGGCGCCATGGAAGAACGCGGGCGTTTCCCCGGCTCGACCCGATTTGCCACCGGCACGCCATCGCGATGCGACCGGAACGAGAAATCCGTCAACTCGTTATTGAGCAGATAGCCGTTGGCCATCACCCGGCTGCCAAAACCGTTCTCGATCGTCGTCGTCATCGACAACACGTTGCCATAGGCATCCACGATGGAGATATGCGAGGTCGAGGGCGCCGCGCGCTCCTCATCATCGGCCCAGTTCAGCGCATGATCGAACTCCGGCTTGCCCGGCTCTGCGCGCTCGAGCGCCTGAAGGGGCCGCAAAAGCTCGGCCCGGTCCGTGACATAGCGCCGATCCAGCATCCCCTCGACAGGCACCGGCACGAAATCGCTATCGGCGACATACCGCCCCCGGTCGGCAAAGGCGAGCCGCGTCGCATCCCCGATGAGCCGCCATGTATGCGGATTGTCCGGGCCAAGCCCCGTCATGTCATAGGGCGACAGGATGCCAAGCGCCTGCCCCACGGCCAGTGCGCCCGACGAGGGCGGCCCCATGCCACAGACATCAAAGCCGCGATAGGGCGCACAGACCGCCGCCCGCTCCTTGACCTCGTATAGCGCAAGATCCGCAGGACCGAGCTTGCCGGGTTTCGCCGCGCCCCGCACCGCCTTGACGATACCCTCGGCCATCTTCCCCGTGTAAAACGGTGCGCTGCCCGCCACGGCAAGCGCCCGCAGGCTCTCGGCATAGGCCGGGTTGGTCAGGCGCGTGCCCGCCTTTATCGGTGCCCCGTCCGGCAGGAAATAGGCCGCCGTCTCGGGATGCACCGCAAGCCGTTCAGCATCGCGCGCGACCGATTCGGCCATGCGCGGCGAGACGGCAAACCCCTCCTCGGCAAGCCGGATCGCATCGTCGAACAACCCGGCCCAGTCCTGACGCCCCCAGCGCGCCTGCGCCTCTTCCATGAGTTTCGGCGTCCCCGGAACACCCACCGACAGCCCCCCGACCACAGCCTCGAAGAACCCGAGCGGCGCGCCCGCTTCATCCTGCAAAAGCCGTGGAGTCGCCGCCAAGGGTGCGGTCTCGCGCCCGTCCAGCGTCGTCACCGCGCCGCTTTTCGCATCATACCAGACAAGGAACGCCCCGCCGCCAAGCCCCGAGCTTTGCGGCTCGACAAGGCCAAGCACCGCCTGCACCGCGACCATCGCATCCGCCGCCGTGCCGCCCTTGCGCAGGATCTTCGCCCCGGCGGCAACGGCTTCCGGGTGAGCGGCGACGACCATCCACTCCTCCGCCTCGACCGGGCGCCCCGCGTCCTTCGCAGACTGCGCGGCAGCAAGCTCCGGCAAGACCGCGCCGCCCAGCGCCGTGCGCCCTTCCGGGGCGACCCCGTCGGCCTGCTCCTCGGCCCATGCCGACAGCGCCGCCAGAGCCAGAACAGCGACGGCGGATAGCAAACTGCGATATGTCATGATGGTCCTCCATTTCGCGCGTCATGATTGTAGCATGCACGCGCTGAAACGCAGGTCAATTTCAGGCGAACCGTTCAGAGCATCGCCGGCACGACAAGGTCCGGCGGCCGATGGCCGTCGTCGAAAGTCTTGATGTTGATGAGAACTTTCTCACCCATCTCAAGCCGCCCCTCGATGGTCGCCGATCCCATATGCGGCAAGAGCACCACGTTCTCGAGCGCAACAAGGTCGGGATTGATCTCGTTGCCACGCTCGTAGACATCAAGCGCCGCCCCGGCAATCGCTCCGGATTTCAACGACCGCACAAGCGCGTTCTCGTCAATCACTTCGCCGCGCGACGTATTCACGAGATAGGCCTCCGGCTTCATGAGCCGCAACCGGCGCGCATTCATCAGGTGGAACGTGCCGGGCGTATGCGGGCAATGCACGGTCAGCACATCCATCCGCGCCACCATCTGGTCAAGGCTTTCCCAATAGGTCGCCTCGTAATGATCTTCGATCTCGGGACGCAAGCGGCGGCGATTATGGTAATGGATCTGCATCCCGAAGGCCTGCGCGCGCTTGGCCACGGCCTGACCGATCCGGCCCATGCCAAGGATGCCAAGCCGCTTGCCCCCGATACGCCCGCCAAGAAGCGCATTCGGCGCCCAGCCGGTCCAGCCCCCCTTGGCCAAAAGACGCATCCCCTCTGGAATCCGCCGCGTCGCACCGATGATCATCGCCATGGTCATATCCGCCGTATCGTCCGCGACGACGCCCGGCGTGTTGGACACGAGAATCCCCCGGCTGCGCGCGGTTTCCACGTCGATATGGTCCACACCGGCCCCGTAATTGGCGATCAGCTTGAGCCGCTCTCCCGCCTGCGCCAGAAGCGGCGCATCAATCGTGTCGGACAAGGTGGACACGAGAACATCCGCCTCCCGGATCGCATCGACAAGCTCGCCGCGCGTCATCGGGGCGTCGTCATCCCGCAACCGAACATTGAAAAGCTCGGACAACCGGGTCTCGACCGCTTCTGGCAAGCGTCGCGTGACGACAACACTCAGACGTTCCTTGGGCATTCGGGACCTCCCAATCCTTTTCAAAACAGCGCTTTGGTGACACAGTGCAACACACATCGGCAGGCTACAAGAACCCGCTGACCGATAGAGCAGAAAAAAACGAAAAACAAATGTCGGGACAAACAGGATGATTTTGCGGAAGAGCTTTGCGCTTTGCGTATGTCTCGGTCTTTTGGCAGGTTTCGCCGCCGCCGAACAGGCCCGTGGCCCTGTCACCAATTTGCCCTTGCCGCGCTACGTCTCGCTCAAGGCGAACAAGGCCAATGTGCGCCGCGGCCCGTCACTGACCCATCGCATCGACTGGGTTTATACCCGCCGCTCCATGCCGCTCGAGGTGACTGCGGAATACGGCCATTGGCGCCGTGTGCGCGATGTCGAGGGCGCGGGCGGCTGGGTGCATTATTCTTTGCTGTCCGGCGTGCGCACCGTCATCATCGCGAAAGACATGCTGCCGCTCACGAGCAAGCCCGCCACCGGCGCACCAGAGAGCGCCTATCTCGAGGTCGGCGTCATCGCCCGCCTCGGCGAATGCAATCCCGACTGGTGCCATCTGAGCTCTGGCGGATATGACGGCTGGGCCCCGAAAACCGCCCTCTGGGGCGTCAAACCGGACGAGTTGCGCGACTAGACCCTAGCCCGCCTTTGCCGCCGCCTCGCGCAGGGCGCGGATATTCGCGCCGTAGACTTCCGGTGTCTCCACCGTGCCGCCCTTGAACACAGCCGAGCCCGCGACAAAGCAATCCGCGCCCGCCTCGACCAAGGCCCCGATCGTCGTCGGATCGACCCCGCCATCGACTTGGATATGGATCTCGCGATCCCCGATCATCTCGCGGATCTGGCGCACTTTCTCGACGCTCGAGGGGATGAATTTCTGCCCGCCAAACCCGGGGTTCACGCTCATCACGAGCACCATGTCGCAAAGGTCGAGGAGATACTCGACCGCCGAGGCAGGCGTGCCGGGATTGAGGCTGATCCCCGCCTTCGCCCCCGTCGCCTTGATCGCCTGCAACGTGCGATGCGGGTGCGGCCCGGCCTCGACATGCGCCACGATCATGTCGGCGCCCGCGTCGGCATAGGCCTGGATATACGGGTCCACCGGCGCGATCATCAGGTGCACGTCCATGAAAGTCTTCACATGCGGCCGAAACGCCTTCACCGCGGGCGGGCCAAAGGTCAGGTTCGGCACGAAATGCCCGTCCATCACGTCCACATGCACCCAATCCGCCCCCTGCTCCTCGATCGCCCGGATCTCGGCGCCGAAATTGGCGAAATCGGCAGAAAGGATCGACGGCGCGATCTTGATCTTGCGGTTGAATGTCATGGCAGGTGGTCCCTTGGATATGCACCGCGCCCTGTTCGGCCCGGTCGATTCGACGTTGCACCGAAAATGAGCCGCGCCGCCCGAAAGTGCAAACCCCCCGAACAGGTTTCCTTCTGCAACGCGGCATCGCAATAGATTAAATTTTGAGCAACCGCCATTTTCGCGCCCGATCATGCGCCAATTTTCTTGGATACGCCCAATCCTTCCGCACACTTGTCTCCGACCTGTCATGCTGCACTGCCACAATCCCCCAAACGGCTGGAGGGCCCCATCAACGCGTTTGCGCAAATATCCTCGCTCGACGCCAACACCGCCCTTCCACGGGCGCGCGGCGCGGTGCTCCTCGCGGCAAAGGCGCGCGGGGGTCAGAGCCATATCGCCGATCTGCGCCTGTCCGGGTCAAGCCGCGCGCTCTTTCCGCGACCAACCAGCCCGGCGCTCGACGGCGTTCTCCTCAACACGTCCGGCGGTATCACGGGCGGCGACCGCTTCGACATTTGCGCCACCGCCCGGCAAGACAGCCACCTCATCCTGACGACCCAAGCCGCCGAACGCGCCTACCGCGCCGTATCCCAAGCCCCCGGATACCTTGAGACATCCCTGACCCTCGAAGACCGCGCAAGGATCGACTGGCTGCCACAGGAAACGATCCTCTTCGAAGGCGCCTCGCTCCGTCGCCGCCTGCGTGTCGAGATGGCTGCCTCTGCCCGGCTCCTCCTTGTGGAACCCATGATCTTCGGGCGCACTGCCATGGGCGAAACCCTGCATGACGCCCGCCTCAATGACCGCATCGAGGTCCGTCGGGAGAACCGTCTGATCTTCGCCGACGCCATCACGCTTGTGGGCGACATACAGGCCAGGCTCGACCGCCCCGCCATCGCCGGGGGCGCCCGCGCCATGGCCTCTGTGCTGCTCGTCGCCCCCGACGCCGGGGCCGCCCTCGCCCCCTTGCGCGCCCTCCTGCCGCCGGGCTCAGGCGCCAGCCTGCTCGCGCCCGACCTCCTGTTCGCGCGCCTCCTCGCCAAGGACGGCCACGCGCTCCGGCAAATCCTGGTCCCCGCGCTGGTCCACCTGCGCAACCGCCCTCTCCCAAGAACATGGATGCTCTGACATGCAACTGACCCCGCGAGAAAAGGACAAGCTCCTGATCGCCATGGCCGCAGAGGTCGCCCGCAAGCGCCTCGCCCGCGGCGTCAAGCTGAACCACCCCGAGGCCATCGCCCTCATCACCGATGCCGTGGTCGAGGGCGCGCGCGACGGGCGCTCCGTGGCCGACATGATGCAGGCCGGGGCCGAGGTCATCACCCGCGAAGACTGTATGGAAGGCATCCCCGAGATGATCCACGAAGTGCAGGTCGAAGCCACATTTCCCGACGGCACCAAGCTCGTCACCGTCCACAACCCGATCCGCTGAAGGACCACATCATGAAAAAGCTCCTGTTCCCCCTCGCCATGCTCACCGCCACACCGGCCCTGGCCCATGAGGGCGCGCATATGCACCCTCACGCCAATGATCCGGCATGGGGAGCCATCCTCCTCGCCCTCGCCGTCGCGGGCGTCGCCGTCCTTCTCGTGCAGGGGCGCAAATGATCCCCGGTGAACTCTGGCCCGCCGAGGGCGCCCTGACCCTCAATGGCGATCGCACGGCGCTGATCCTCATGGTTGCCAATACCGGCGATCGCCCGGTGCAGGTCGGAAGCCATTTTCACTTTGCCGAAACCAACCCGGCCCTCGATTTCGACCGCACCGCCGCCCGCGGCATGCGCCTCGACATCGCGGCCGGAACAGCCGTGCGGTTTGAGCCCGGCCAGCGGCGCGAGGTGGCGCTCATCCCGATCTCCGGGGCGCGGACGATCTACGGGTTCAACCAGAAAGTCATGGGGCCGCTCGGGTCCTGATATCTCATGGAGGAACGACCAATGCAGACGATCCTGACCAAACAATACACCAACGCCCTGAGCGGCATGCTTGCCTTTGGTCGCGTCCTGGAACAGCAGATGCGCTTCCATTCCGCCCTCGGCAAGGCAGTGCTCGAGGCACACCCGTTTTTCATCTTGCAAGCCGCACCGGCGCTTGGCGATGCGGGCCGCGTGACCACGCCGGCCCCCAAGCCGAAACCCGCCACCAAACCCAAACCCGCCGCGAAAAAAGCGGCCCCAACCCCCAAGCCCGAGGCAACACCCGCCCCGGCCAAGCCCAAGGCACGCCCCCCCGCCAAAGCGAAATCCAAGCCAGCCCCTGCCAAAGCCGCCAAAACGCCCGAGGCCAGACCCGACACGCCGCCCGCCCGCAAACGCCCCCGCGCGCCCTCGAAGCCGCCCGCGATGCCCGGCACCGGCACGGCCAAGAAAGACGGCTGACACAGATCGCATCCGCCACGCCCTGACCACCCGCCGCCCCCGACGCCGGACCTGCCAAAGAGACGACATATGCCCGCAACGATCTCCCGCTCCGACTATGCCGCCATGTTCGGCCCCACCGTGGGCGACAAGCTGCGCCTTGCTGACACCGACCTTATCATCGAGGTCGAACGCGACCTGACCGGCCCCTACGGCGAAGAGGTCAAGTTCGGCGGCGGCAAAGTGATCCGCGACGGCATGGGCCAATCCCAGGTGACGCGCGCCGACGGGGCCGCGGATACCGTCATCACCAACGCGCTCATCGTCGACCATACCGGCATCATCAAGGCCGATGTCGGCCTGCGCAGCGGGCGCATCGCCAGGATCGGCAAGGCGGGCAATCCCGACACCCAACCGGGCGTCGACATCATCGTCGGTCCCGGCACCGAGGTGATCGCCGGCGAGGGCAGGATTCTGACCGCGGGCGGGTTCGACAGCCATATTCACTTCATCTGCCCGCAACAGATCGAGGACGCGTTGCATTCCGGCCTGACAACGATGCTCGGCGGGGGCACCGGCCCGGCCCATGGCACGCTGGCGACGACCTGCACGCCGGGGCCGTGGCATCTTGGCCGGATGCTGCAAGCGGCCGATGCCTTCCCGATGAACCTTGCCTTCGCGGGCAAGGGCAATGCCTCTCTCCCCGCGGCACTGGAGGAGCAAATCCTCGGGGGGGCCTGCGCCCTGAAACTGCACGAGGACTGGGGCACAACCCCGGCGGCCATCGACTGCTGCCTCTCCGTGGCCGATGCCTGGGACGTGCAGGTGATGATCCACACCGATACGCTCAACGAGTCCGGTTTCGTCGAGAACACCATCGCCGCCATGAAGGGCCGCACCATCCACGCTTTCCATACCGAGGGCGCGGGCGGTGGTCACGCCCCCGACATCATCAAGATCTGTGGCGAGGAGCACGTCCTGCCCTCCTCGACCAACCCGACCCGGCCCTTTACCGTGAACACGGTCGATGAGCATCTCGACATGCTCATGGTCTGTCACCACCTCGACAAATCCATCCCCGAAGACGTGGCCTTTGCCGAAAGCCGTATCCGCCGCGAGACCATCGCCGCCGAAGACATTCTGCATGACATGGGCGCGTTCTCGATCATCGCCTCCGACAGCCAGGCCATGGGCCGTGTCGGCGAGGTGCTCATCCGCACGTGGCAGACCGCCGACAAGATGAAGAAACAACGTGGCCGCCTGCCCGAGGAGGTCGGCGACAACGATAATTTCCGCGTCCGTCGCTACATCGCGAAGTATACGATTAACCCCGCCATCGCCCACGGCATCGGCCACGAGATCGGCTCCATCGAGGAAGGCAAACGCGCCGATCTCGTGCTTTGGAACCCGGCCTTCTTTGGCGTGAAGCCCGAGATGGTCCTGCTCGGCGGCTCCATCGTCGCGGCCCAGATGGGCGATCCCAACGCCTCGATCCCGACGCCCCAGCCCGTCTATTCCCGCCCCATGTTCGGCGCCTATGGCCGCTCGGTCGAAAACTCCGCCGTGACCTTCGTCTCCGAGGCCGCCCATGCCGACAGGATCGGCAATGCGCTCGGCCTCGCGAAATCGACCGTCCCGGTCAGGAACACCCGCGACATCGGCAAATCCTCCTTGAAACTCAACACCGCCACCCCCGAGATCGAGGTCAATCCCGAAACCTACGAGGTGCGCGCCGATGGCGAACTGCTGGTCTGCCAGCCTGCCGAGACCCTGCCCATGGCCCAGCGCTACTTCCTGTTCTGAAACCGCCCGGAAAACATGCTGCGATGCAGCAGGCGCAACCCGGCCATGACCGATCAACACTAGTAAAGTCAACAATGATGACTCATTATCGAAGCCAAGGGAGGACCAACTTGAACACTATCGAGGGTCCAAATGGCACATACTGCACTTCACATCGGCGACAACAGCGCGCTGCTTCAGAAACTCGCCGCACCGTTCAACGCCATCGGCAACGCGTTCATCCGCCTGGCGGAATCGAACTCGCGGGTCAAAGAGGTCAACTATCTCAACGGGTTGAGCGACGCCGAACTTGCCAAGCTTGGCATTCAGCGCAGCGAGATCGCGCATTACGTCTTCAAGGACGTCTACTACGTGTGATCCGCACGGGAGGTGCCGCATGAGCGCCTCCCTGCTGACCGCCCGCGCCTATCATGGCCACAGCCACGGCGCCGTGACCGATCAGGTCGCGCTGACCTACGAAGACCGGTTTCTGCGCCGCAAGGTGCTGACAACCCTCTCCGGGCAATCGCTCCTTGTCGACCTGCCCCAGACGACCTCGCTCGACCATGGCGGGGCGCTCGTCCTTGAAGCGGGCGGCGAAATAGAGATCCTCGCCGCCGCAGAGCCGCTTCTGTCCATCACCTCGGATAACCTGACGCGCATCGCCTGGCATGTCGGCAACCGCCATACACCTTGCCAGATCGAACCGAACCGCCTCCTGATCCAACCCGATCACGTCATCCGCGAGATGCTCCGCCATCTCGGGGCCGAGGTCACGGATGTGACCGAACCCTTTACCCCCGAAGGCGGGGCCTATGGCCACGGGCGCACCCATTCCCACGACCACGGCCATACCCACCACCACGGCCATGACCTCTGATCCCCTCCTGACCCTCATGCAATGGCTCTCGCCCGCCTACCCGGTGGGCGCCTTCAGCTATAGCCACGGGTTGGAAGCCATGGTTCATGACGGCACGGTCCATGACGCGGCCTCCTTTCGCGACTGGCTCACAGATGTTCTGACCCATGGCGCGGGGCGCAATGACGTGATCCTCCTTGCCGCCGCATGGCATAGCCCCGATGCAGACACCCTGCACGAGGTCGACGACCTCGCCCGCGCCCTTGCGCCCTCCCGCGAACGCCTGCTTGAAACCGACCAGCAAGGCGCCGCCTTCGCCACGACAACAGCGCAGGTATATACCCATGACCTGCCCGCCCTCGCCTACCCGGTCGCCGTGGGCCGTGCCGCCGCGCTCGAAACCCTGCCGCTGGCCGAGACCGCGCGTCTCTTCCTGCATGCTTTCGCGGCCAACCTGACCTCCGCCGCGATCCGCCTCGTGCCCCTGGGCCAGACCGAAGGGCAACAGGTGCTCCATGCCCTGGCCCCGCTCTGCCGCGAAATCGCGAACACGGCCCTCACCCAAACCCTGGACGACATCGGCAGCGCGAGCTTTGCCGCCGACATCGCCTCGATGACCCACGAAACCCAGTATTCAAGGCTTTTCCGCTCATGACGTCTCCCAACGGACCCCTGCGCATCGGAATCGGCGGCCCCGTCGGCGCCGGCAAGACAACCCTGACCGCCAATCTCTGCCGCGCGCTGCGCGACAGGCTCTCCATCGCCGTGGTCACCAACGATATCTATACCCGCGAAGACGCCGAAGCCCTGATGCGCGCGCAGGCCCTGCCCCTCGACCGCATCAAGGGCGTCGAAACCGGCGGCTGTCCGCATACCGCGATCCGCGAGGATGCCTCGATCAACCTTGCCGCCATTGCCGAGTTGAACGCCACGTTCCCCGATCTCGACATCGTCCTGATCGAATCCGGCGGCGACAATCTCTCGGCGACCTTCTCGCCCGAACTCGCCGACCTGACGCTCTACGTGATCGACGTTGCCGCGGGCGAGGAAATCCCGCGCAAAGGCGGCCCGGCGATCACCAGGTCGGATATCCTCATCATCAACAAAACCGATCTCGCCCCCCATGTCGGCGCCTCTCTCGAGGTGATGGACCGCGACGCCCGCAAGATGCGCGGCGACCGCCCTTTCGTGTTCACCAATCTCAAGACAGGAGCCGGGCTCGACTCGATCCTGCCCCTGATCGGTGCCATCGGCGGTGTGCCGGGCCTCCTCGAAAACAACGCGGAGTAGCGGCACGTGTGACGTAAGCCCATATCAAAAAGGCATTTTTTCACTTGGTCACTTTTGATGACCAAATACCGAAAAATACGGACTGTTCAGAACCGATCCGCTTGGCTACGCTACCCCCCGATGCGGAGACGAAATCAATCCGTACAATGGGAGGAAAATATGAATAAGTTTTTGGGAAAGGCCGCAGTCGCGGCCCTTGCATTCGGCTTTGCAAGCGAAGCCGTGGCGACGGAATGGAATGCCTCGGTCTGGGGCAAACGTCGCGCCTTTACCGAACATGTTGAAAAACTGGCCGAGCTGGTCGCCGAGAAAACCAACGGCGAGTTTACCATCAACGTAAGCTATGGCGGCCTGTCCAAGCCGAAAGAAAACCTCGACGGCATCTCCATCGGCGCCTTCGAGATGGCCCAGTTCTGCGCCGGCTATCACCGCGACAAGAACCGTGTCGTGACGGTGCTCGAACTGCCCTTCCTCGGTGTGAACACGCTTGAAGAAGAAGTCGCCGTCTCCGCCGCCGTCTATGCGCACCCAGCAGCGGCCGAGGAAATGGCCCAGTGGAACGCCAAGCTGCTGATGACCTCGCCCATGCCGCAATATAACCTTGTCGGCACCGGCGAGCCGCGCGACACGCTGGCCAAGATGGACGGCATGCGCGTGCGCGCCACCGGCGGTATCGGTCAGGCGTTTTCCGCCGTCGGCGGTGTGCCGACGTCTGTGCCCGCCCCCGAAGCCTACCAGGCGATGGAATCGGGCGTTGTCGATACCGTGGCCTTCGCCCAGCACGCCCACCTGAGCTTTGGCACCATCAACCGTGCAGACTGGTGGACCGCGAACCTCAACCCCGGCACCGTGAACTGTCCGGTGGTCGTCAACACCGACGCCTATGACGCGCTCTCGGATGCCGAACGCGACGCCCTCGACAGCTCGATCTCCGAAGCGCTCGACCATTACCTCGAAAACTACGGCAAGCTGCTCAAGCGTTGGGACGAAGTCCTGGCCGAGAAGGGCGTTGAGAAAGTGATGCTTTCCGAAGAAGAGCTCGCCAAGTTCCGCGCCGCCGCCGCCGATCCGATCCGCGAGGCATGGATCGCCGACATGACGGCACAGGGCCTTCCCGCCCAGGAGCTTTATGACCTCGTCATGAGCACCCTCGAAGAGACCCGCGCGGGCAACTGATCCGTGCGCATGGCGCCCTCCTTCCACGTGAAGGAGGGCGCTTCTTTTTCACTTCCTGACATGATTGGGGGTAGGCATGGCAGGCGCTTCACCCGTTCTGGAAGATGGCTCTCTCCTGAGCCGCATCGACCGGACTCTTCTCAAACTTGAACGCTTCTTCGGGCTTGTCGCGGGACTGGCGATCTTTTCACTGATGCTTTTCGCCGTGCGCTCCGTGGGCGGGCGCATTTTCTTCGAGGCGCCGCTTCTGGGCTATGTCGACTGGATCGAGCAACTCATGCCCTTCGTGGCGATCCTTGCCGTTTCCTATGCCCAGCGCGACGGCACCCATATCCGCATGGACCTGCTTGTCGAAAACCTGCGCGGGCGCGCGCTGTGGTTCTTCGAACTCGTGACCGTCCTCGCGGTGTTCCTGCTGATCCTGCTGCTGCTCTGGGGAAGCTGGGCGCATTTCGACCGCTCTTTCGATATGTCGCGCCCCTTGTGGAGCCGCGACAGCACCACCGACATCGCCTTGCCGCTCTGGCCTGCGAAACTCGTGGTGCCGCTGGCCTTTGCCGTCCTCGGGGTGCGCCTCCTGATCCAGATCTACGGCTATGGCCGCGCCCTGATCCTCGGGCTGGAAAACCCCGTCGCCGTGCCCATGGTGCTTGACGCCGCCGCACAAGCCGCCGCCGAGGCCGAAGCCCTCGAAGAGCAGGAGAAATAAGACATGGACTCGATTGAAATCGGTCTCTGGGTCACCGCGGGCCTGCTCGTCATGGTCGTCATGGGCATGCGCGTGGCCTTTGCCGCCGCGCTGGCCGGCATGGTCGGCCTGATCCTCATCTTCTGGTCCAAGAAGAACTTCGCCTTGGATCAATTCGACTGGGCGCTGACCGTCGCCGCCAAGCAGGCCGGCACCGTGCCCCATTCCAAGGTCGCCTCGCATACGCTGAGCCTCATCCCGACCTTCATCCTGATCGGCTATCTCGCCTATTACGCCGGGCTCACCAAGGCGCTGTTCGAAGCCGCCAAACGCTGGCTCGCATGGCTGCCCGGTGGCCTCGCCGTCTCGACCGTCTTTGCCACCGCGGGCTTTGCCGCCGTCTCCGGCGCCTCCGTTGCCACGGCGGCGGTCTTTGCCCGCATCGCCATCCCCGAGATGTTGGCGATCGGCTATAACAAGAAATTCGCCGCCGGGGTCGTTGCGGCGGGCGGCACCCTTGCCTCGCTCATTCCGCCCTCGGCCATCCTCGTGATCTACGCCATCATCGTCGAACAGGACGTGGGCAAGCTCCTGCTCGCAGGCTTCATCCCCGGCGCCTTCTCGGCCATCGTCTACGGCACTCTGATCGTCGGCATCGCGGTCATCTTCAAGAATGTCGGCCCACCGGTCACAGGCTTCACCTGGGGCCAACGGTTTGCCGCCCTGCCCCCGGCCCTGCCGATCCTCGCCGTGGTCGTGATCATCATCTTCTTCGTCTACAACCCTTTCGGCGAAAATGCTTGGGGCACCCCGACCGAGGGCGGCGCCATCGGGGCCTTCATCGTCTTCTGCATGGCGCTCTGGCGCGGCATGCGCTGGCCCCAGCTCAAGATGGCCCTGCTGGAAACCGCCAAGCTCACCGTGATGATCTTCACCATCATCTGGGGCGTGCTGATCTACGTGCGCTTCCTCGGCTTCGCCGACCTGCCCGGAGCGTTTTCCGACTGGATCACCTCGCTTAGTTATTCGCCGATGACCATCCTGATCTGCATCCTGCTCTGCTATGCCGTGCTTGGCATGTTCATGGACGCGATCGGAATGCTCCTGCTGACGCTGCCCGTGGTCTACCCGGCCATCATGGCGCTCAATGGCGGCGAATATGTCTCCGCCGCCGATAGCGCCTTTGGCATGAACGGCACCATGTGCGCGATCTGGTTCGGCATCCTCGTGGTGAAAATGGCCGAGTTCTGCCTCATCACGCCGCCCATCGGCCTCAACTGCTTCGTGGTCGCCGGCGTGCGCGATGACCTCTCGGTGCAGGACGTGTTCAAGGGCGTGACCCCCTTCTTCGTCGCCGACGCCCTGACCATCGCCGGCCTGATCGCCTTCCCGCAAATCGTGCTCTGGCTGCCCTCGCTGGCGTCTTGAGGCGAACACCCCAAACACCTTGACAAGAGCCGCGGCCCCTCCTGCTGCGGCTCTTTTCGTCAAAAGGCTTCCACGCGCCCCACTCTCGCCAAATTCCCCTGCTTCAGTTGCCGGGTATCAAGAATGTTAGAGAGTAGTCATGAGAGAACCAATGGCCGTGCTTGTCGATGGTGACAATCTGAATGCTAAACACGCAGGCACAATCCTCGCCATCGCCCGAAAGCATGGCACCCCGACCGTCATCCGCACCTATCTCGACGCCCAGCGCAACGACGCCTGGCATGAGGCCCCCGCCTTCCGCGTGATCCATGCCGGCACCGGCAAGAACGCGGCAGACCTCCTGCTCGCACTCGACGCAATGGAGATTCTCCTCACCCAGCACATCAAGAGCTTCGTCATCGCCTCCTCCGATGGCGACTTTGCCCACCTCGCCCAACGCCTGCGCGAACATCAGGCCAAGGTCATAACGGCCGGAGAGGCCAAGGCCCCCGCCCCCTTCCGCGCTAGCGGTCATCACTTCGTCGAACTCGGCCCGCGCCCGGCGGTCCAGCTTGTCGAACCTGACGCCAAGTCCCCCGCTGATCTCGATGTGAAGATTCGCACGATGATCGCGATCCATAGCACCGGCGGCAAAGGGATGCGCATGACCGATCTCGCCCGCGAGATGCACCGCCAACACGGGGTCAAGATCAGCTCCTATCCCGAGAAGACTTGGCGCGCCTACCTGCTCGCGCGCCCGGCCCTCTACGATCTCGACCCGCGCGGCCCAGAGGCGATGGCCCGTTTCCGCCCCGAAGGCTTTGCCGCAGTCGCCTGACCCCCTTCTTCTCTGTCCAAATACTCCCGCCGGAGGCGTCCGACGCATCAGCCGGCGCGGCCCTTTTCATTCTCAACCGCTGGACTTCCTGCCGACCAAGCCTCTAACCTCCGCACATGAAGCCCAAGATCCTGACCACACTGACAACCTATTCATGGTCCCTTTTCCTGCGCGACGCGCTCGCGGGGATCACCGTCGCGATGGTCGCCCTGCCCCTCTCCCTCGCCATCGCCATCGCCTCCGGAGCCGGGCCGGAAAAGGGCCTTGTCACGGCCATCGTCGCGGGGTTCCTGATTTCCCTCCTCGGCGGGAGCCGGGTGCAGATCGGCGGCCCGACAGGGGCCTTCATCGTCGTGGTGTTCGGCGTCATCATGGATCATGGCTATGACGGGTTGGTCATGGCCACGCTCATGGCGGGCCTGATCCTCCTCGTCGCCGCCTATTTCCGCGCGGGCAACCTGATCCGCCTGATCCCCGAGCCGGTCATCAACGGCTTTACCATCGGCATCGCCATCATCATCGCCACGAGCCAGATCAAGGATCTCGGCGGGCTGCAACTCGCCCATGCCCCCGCCGAATTCATCGAAAAGATCAACGCCCTCTGGGCCGCGCGCGACACGCTCTCCCCCGCCGCCGCCGCCATCGGGCTGGCCAGCATGGTGCTGATCGTCGCCTTGCGCAAACTTGCCCCGCGCCAACCCGGCCTGATCGTCGCCGTCGGTCTCGCCTCTGCCGCCGTCGCCCTCGCGGACCTCCCCGTCGAGACGATCCATTCCCGCTTCGGCGACCTGCCCAACACCCTCCCCCTGCCCCGGCTGCCCGACCTCTCGCTGGAACGCATGGTCGAACTCCTGCCTTCGGCCCTCATCATCGCCTTCCTCGCCGGGGTGGAATCCCTGCTCTCGGCCATGGTCGCCGACCGGATGATCGCAGGCCACCACCGCCCCAATGCCGAACTCCTGGCGCAAGGCGCGGCCAATATCGGCTCGTCGCTCTTTGGCGGCCTGCCCGCCACCGGCGCCATTGCCCGCACCGCCACCAATATCCGCGCAGGCGGACAAACCCCCGTGTCGGGCCTGATCCACGCCCTGACCATCCTCCTCGTGATGTGGCTCGCCGCGCCGCTGGTGGGTTACCTCGCCATGCCCGCCCTCGCCGGGCTCCTCCTGCTGACCGCATGGAACATGAGCGAGCCGCAGAAATGGCGCGGCTACCTCTCGGAAACACGCTCCGACCAACTGCTCCTGCTGCTGACGCTGGTGCTGACCGTGCTGGCCGACCTGACCGTCGCCATCGGTGTCGGCGTCGCCCTCGGTCTGGCCCTGCGCATGCAAAACCGCAACCTTCCCCCCTCCGACTGGTCCGACCCCGACCGCTGATAGAAACGCCCCGCCTTCTTCTCTGTCCAAATACTCCCTCCGGAGGCGTCAAACGCTTCAACCCGCGCCGCCCTTGGTGTATGAGCGCCCAGAGAACCAACCGGGGCCATCCATGATCGAGATCGACACCGTCCGCCTCGCCTATGGCGACCGCACCGTCCTGCAGGATATCTCGCTCTCCCTGACCGAGCGCCGCATCGGAATCATCGGCGCCAACGGCTCGGGAAAATCCTCATTCGCACGCCTCCTGAACGGCCTCGCCCTGCCCACGTCCGGCAGCGTCCGGGTCGACGGGCTCGACACCCGCACAAAGGGCAAGGAGGTCCGGCGCAAGGTCGGTTTCGTGTTCCAGAACCCGGACAACCAGATCGTCTTTCCCACGGTGGCCGAAGACCTTGCCTTCGGCATGAAGAATCTCGGCCTGCCCAAGCCCGAGATCGCCCGCAAGACCGATGCCATCCTCGCGCGCTACGATATGGCCGATCTGCACGACCACCCCGCCCACCTTCTCTCGGGCGGCCAGAAACAGCTCTTGGCAATCTCCGGCGTCCTCGTCATGGACCCGGCCTATCTCGTGCTGGATGAACCGACGACGCTGCTGGACCTGCGCAACGCGCGGCGCATCGCCTCGGCGCTTGAGGCGCTCGCCCAAACCGTGATCTGCGTGAGCCACGATCTCGACCTGCTCGCGGGCTATGACCGCGTGATCGTGTTCGACGAGGGCCGCATCGTGGCCGATGACACCCCCGCAAGGGCCATTCCCTTCTATGTTGACCGGATGGCCTGATGCTCGATCTCTACACCCCCGGCACATCCCCCCTGCACCGCATGCGGCCCGGCCCGAAACTGCTCGCCCTGATGGTGGGCGCAACGTTGCTGTTCCTCAACCAGAGCCTCGTCCTGACCCTTGCCGCGCTTGGTGCGACCGTCCTGCTCTACCGCCTCGCCGGGATTCCCATGCGCAGGATGCTGGCGCAAATCCGCCCGCTGCTGTGGATCTTCGTCCTGTTCTTCGCGCTGCAATACTGGCTTTCGGGCCCGGCGCTCGCGGCCTATGTCGTGCTGCGCCTTGCCACGCTGGTGCTTCTGGCAAGCCTCGTCACCCTGACAACCCGCTCAAGCGACATGATCGACACCATGACAGGCGCGCTCGCCGTGTTCAGACCGCTCGGCGTCAACCCCGGCAAGGTCAGCCTCGCCATTTCCCTCGCCCTGCGATTCATCCCGGTGCTCGCCCAGATCACCGCCGAGGTGCGCGAAGCGCAAAAGGCCCGCGGCCTCGAACGCTCGGTCATCGCCGTCGCCATGCCGGTTGCCATCCGCACCCTCAAGATGGCGGACGATATTTCGGATTCCATCGACGCAAGAGGATATCGTTCCTAAGGCGGCTATATCTTGCGTCGCCAACCTTGCCGCGCCCTGCGCCCATGCCTACCCACGACCCGTCACAGGCCAAAACCGCAAGGATATTCCATGGACACCCGGAGCATCGTCTACATCGCCCTCTTCGCCGCCCTGACCGCCGCGCTCGGCCTCATGCCCCCGATAAGCTTTGCCGGTCTTGCCCTGCCTCCGATCACCGCGCAGTCCCTCGGCGTGATGCTCGCCGGGGCCATCGCAGGTGCGCGGCGCGGCGGGCTCGCGCTCCTGTTGTTCATTGCACTCGTCGCCGTCGGCCTGCCGCTTCTCGCGGGTGGGCGTGGCGGCATCGGGGTCTTCTTCGGCGCCTCCGGCGGCTTCCTCCTCGCATGGCCGCTCTCGGCGGTCGCAATCGGCACCCTGCTCGGCACATCCCGCAACACAAGCGCCCTGGCCACCGGTCTTAAAATCGCCCTTGGCGGCATCGTGCTGATGTATGCCATCGGAATCCCGTGGATGGCCTTCGTGGGCAAGCTCGGCCTGATGAAATCCATGACCATCATGGTGGCCTACCTGCCCGGCGATCTGGTAAAGGTGGTGGTGGCGACGATCATCGTCCGTGGCCTGCGCCGCGCCTTCCCGACCCTCTAGAGGATTCCGTTTGCCCCTCCGCAACGCGCTCGACATCCATGCCCGCCAGCGCCCCGACGCGCTGGCAACGGCGATTTCCGGCACCCGCCTGACCTATGCCGCGCTGCATGAACAGGTGGCAGGAATATCGGCTGCGCTCAAGGCCCTGCCGCCCCGCGCGCGTCCCGACATCGCCCTGCCCCCGGACGGCCGCCTCTTCGCCCTCGCCATCGGCAACCACCCCGCCGCCGCGCCGCTCCTCGCAACTGCCCTCGCAACGCCCCATGCGGTGGCGCTGCTTGATCCGCATTGGCCCGATACCCTCTTGCGCGACACCTTGGCCAAGCTGCCGCCCGACGCGCTGTTCTGCCTGTCGACGCAAACCGCGCTGATCGACGCCGCAGACCGGCTCGGAATCCCCGCGATCCGCGTCGATACCGATGACCTTGCCGCCTTCCGGGCCGCGCCCGCGCCCCTCCCATGGACGGCCCCCGATGATCCCTTCATGGTCGGATTCACCTCCGGCACGACATCGCGCCCCAAGGCCTTCGCCCGCAACCGCCACTCCTGGCGCGCCTCCCTCGCCGCAAGCCGCGAAGCCTTTGCCCTCACCGACCAGAGTCACACCTTCGCCCCCGGCCCCCTCGCCCACGGCATCACCCTCTACGCCTTTGCCGAGACGCTCGACCTCGGCGCCGCCTTCCACGGTCTCGCCGCCTTTGACCTCGCCTACGCCCACCACGCCATGGCCGAAGCCCGCCGTATCGTCGCCGTGCCAACCCTGATCGCCGCCCTGAGCCAAAGCGCGCCCCAACCGCAGGTCACCGAGATCACCACGGCGGGCGCCAAGCTCACCACCGCGCTTTTGGACAAGGCCCGCAAGACCTTCCCCCGCGCCCGCATCCACGAATATTACGGCGCCTCCGAACTCGGCTTCGTGAGTCACAACACCATCGGCCCTGCAAGCGCCTCCGCCCCCCCTCATAGCGTGGGCCGCCCCTTTCCCCATGTCGCCCTGTCGATCCGCAAACACGGCACCGAAGTGCCACAGGGCGAAATCGGAACCATCCATGTGCGCGGCGACCTGGCCATTGACGGCTACCTCTGGGGCGGACGCCAAAGCGGCTTTCGCCGTGACGGGCCATGGGCCACCGTGGGCGATATCGGTCGGCTCAACAGCGACGGCTCGCTTTCGATCCTCGGGCGCGAAGGCGGCATGGTCATCACCGCCGGCCACAACGTCTATCCGCAGGAAATCGAAACCGCGCTGGCCGATATTCCCGGCATCGAGAGCGCCGTGGTTCTCGGGCAGAGCGATCCCCTCCGCGGCCAACGACTGGCCGCGCTTGTCGATGGCACCGCCCCGCTCGACGAAATCCGCGCGCAACTCGCCATGCGCCTGCCGCGCTACAAACTGCCGCGCCATTTCTACCGCGTCGAAAGCTGGCCCCTGACCAGCAGCGGCAAACCCGATCGCCGCGCCCTCCAGCGCTGGCTCGAAACAAAGGACAGGCGCCTTGCCCCCCTTACCGCCTGATACCCTCCCGCCCGAGCGACAGCCCGTCATCGCCGCCGCCCGCCGAAGCCCCATCGGTCGCGCCGGTGGCATGTTCCGCGCCCTCGATCCCGAAGACCTCGCCGCCCCCGTCCTGCGCGCCGCGCTGGCCGACACGCCTTTCGCCCCTGCCCGGATCGACGACGTGATCCTCGGCAACGCCGCCGGCCCCGGCGGCAATGTCGCCCGCCTCTCGGCCCTGACCGCCTGGGGCGACGTGACGATCCCCGGCCTCACCGTGGACCGCCAATGCGGCGCCGGACTCGAGGCCGTGATCCTCGCCTGCCGCCTCGTGCAATCGGGCGCGGGCGACCTCTATGTCGCAGGCGGCGTCGAAAGCCAGAGCCGCCAACCGCTCCGCGCCCTGCCCGCCCGCGATAGTGGCGCCGCCATCCCCTATACACGCGCCCGTTTCTCGCCCGATACCATTGGCGATCCCGAAATGGGCGCCGCCGCCGATACCGTCGCCGCGCGCTACGGCATCTCGCGCGCACGGCAAGACGCCTTCGCCCTGCGCTCGCACAGCCGCGCGCGCGCCGCCCAAGGCGCCGGAGCCTTCACCGCCGAAATCGCCCCCGTTGCCGGGCATGACACGGACGAATGCCCACGCTCCGGGCTGACGCCCGAGCGCCTCGCCCGCCTGCGCCCGGCCTTCACGCCGCAGGGCACGGTGACGGTCGCCAATGCCTGCCCGCTCAATGATGGTGCGGCGGCGCTTGTGATAACCTCGCGCGCCCGTGCCCGCGCCGCCGGGCTGCCCTTCGTGCTCGCCTTCGAAGATGCCGCCGCCGCCGGGGTCGATCCAAACCTGCTCGGCATCGGCCCCGTCGCCTCCACGCGCAAGCTCCTCGCCCGCCGGCCCGATCTCGCGCTCGATCGCCTGACCCATCTCGAATTCAACGAAGCCTTCGCCGCACAGGTGCTGGCCAGCCTCGACCAGTTGACCCTGCCCGACACCCTGCCCAACCCGCAGGGCGGTGCCATCGCGCTCGGCCACCCGTTCGGAGCCTCCGGCGCGATCCTCGTCACCCGCCTCTTCGCGCAGCTGCGCACAGCGCCGCAAGACGCGCTCGCCATGGCCATGATCGGCATCGGCGGCGGACAAGGTCTCACCGCCGCCTTCCGCCCCATCACGCCCTAAGCCTCTTCTCCTTTGTCCAAATACCTCCGGGGTGAATTGGCCGCTTGCGGCCAAGAGGGGCTGGCCCCTCCCGTTTTCTTCCCAAGAAAACGTCAAAAAACGAACGGGGCCGCCCAAGGCGACCCCGCTTCAAACCGTATCTGACGGCCTCACTCGTCGTCTTCGTCGAGCACGCGCACCGCGCCAAGCGAGGCGTTCGACACATGCGCCGCATAGACCTTGAGCGCCTTGGACACCGCGCGCGGACGCCCCTCGGCCTTCCAGAACTTCTTGTCCGCCTGCGGATGGTTGGCGCGGCGGCGCGCCAGCTCTTCGTCGCTCACATCAAGGTGGATCGTGCGGTTGGGCACCGAGATCTTGATCTTGTCGCCATCTTCCACGAGTCCGATCACCCCTTTCTCCGCCGCCTCCGGCGAGGCGTGCCCGATCGAAAGACCCGCCGTGCCGCCCGAGAACCGCCCATCCGTCAACAAGGCACAGGTCGTGTCGAGCTTCTTCGACTTGAGATAGGCGGTCGGATAGAGCATCTCCTGCATCCCCGGTCCGCCCTTCGGCCCCTCGTAGCGGATCACCACGACGGAATAGGGCTTTACCTCGTTCTGGAGGATGCCATGCATCGCGTCTTCCATCGATTCAAAGACCTTCGCCGTGCCCTCGAATTCGTACATCTCCTTGATGACGCCCGCCGTCTTCAGGATACAACCCTGTTCGGCAATATTGCCGAACAGCACGCAAAGCCCGCCCTCTTCCGAGTAGGCATTGGCAAAGTCCCGCACACAGCCATTCTCATAGTCAAGGTCAAGCTCGGTATACATGCGCGACTGGCTGAAGGCCTCGGTCGTGCGCACACCGCCCGGCGCGGCGATATAGAGGTCATGCGCCTCGTTGCCCGCCGTTTCGCGGCGCACGTCCCACTTGTCGATGAAGTCACCCATGGTCTTTTCATGCACCGTGGCGCAATCGCGATGAATTTTGCCAGCCCGGTCCAATTCGCCCATGATCCGCGCGATCCCGCCCGCGCGGTGCACGTCTTCCATGTGATATTCCGGCGTCGACGGCGCGACCTTGGACAGGTGCGGGATCTGGCGGCTCATCCGGTCCATGTCCGCCATGGTGAAATCGACCCCGCCCTCATGGGCAATCGCCAGAAGGTGCAGCACCGTGTTCGTCGATCCGCCCATCGCGATATCAAGCGCCATGGCGTTCTCGAACGCGTCAAAGGTCGCGATGCCGCGCGGCAGGGCGGTCTCGTCGCCCTCCTTGTACCAGCGCTCGCAAAGCTCGACGATCTTGCGCCCGGCTTCCTCGAAAAGCCCCCGGCGTTTGGCATGGGTCGCCAGAAGCGATCCGTTCCCCGGCAGCGCAAGGCCAAGCGCCTCGGCCAGACAGTTCATCGAGTTCGCCGTGAACATCCCCGAACACGACCCGCAGGTCGGACAGGCCGACCGTTCGAGCTTGTCCACTTCCTCTTCGCTGCGGTCCTCATCGGTCGCCCCGACAATGGCGGTCACGAGGTCGGCCTTGTGCTCGCCATCCTTGAGCACGACCTTGCCCGCCTCCATCGGCCCGCCCGACACGAAGATCGCTGGGATATTGAGCCGCATCGCCGCCATGAGCATCCCCGGCGTGATCTTGTCACAGTTCGAGATACACACCAACGCATCCGCGCAATGGGCATTGGCCATGTATTCGACCGAATCCGCGATCACTTCGCGGCTGGGAAGCGAATAAAGCATCCCGTCATGGCCCATCGCGATCCCGTCATCGACGGCAATCGTGTTCATCTCCTTGGCCACGCCGCCGGCCTTCTCGATCTCGTCCGCCACGAGCTTGCCCATATTGCGCAGATGCACATGGCCGGGCACGAATTCTGTGAACGAGTTGACGACACAGACGATCGGCTTGCCGAAATCCTCTGTCTGCATACCCGTCGCACGCCAAAGCGCACGGGCAGCAGCCATGCGGCGGCCAAAGGTGGAGGTCTTGGAACGAAGATCAGGCATCGGGCTCTCCTCGGAATTCGCGCGTCCCCTCACGCAGGGGTGAAAAAGGACGTGCCATCGCGAAACCCATTTTGCAAGGGAGGCTGGCAAGATTGTTACATTCCAGACGCCGGATTTTGGGCAATGTTGCAATTGCCCCCGGCGCCGGCGCCAAAGCACAGACGAAACGGATGAACGGCAGACAGGCACCGGAGGCCTTCAAAGCGGCAAACCGTGTCCTGCGTGGGTGATAAAACGGCCCATTGCGGACCTTGGTGAGAAACGCGACGCTGCATCGCAGTGTCCCGCATAGCTGACCTTTGCGCCTCACGCAGCGGACGGCCGCTCGATCCACCTAACTCACATTGCGCAATCCGCACCACGTCCAGAGGGGCTAACGTGGGGGAGCTTACACATATCCGCTAGGCTAATGTTTCGTCGCCCTCATCCCCTCTCAAAAAAACCATAGTGCGGTTGGGAGTGCCCAAAGGACACGGTATCCGGACCATACCGCCGGTTGATGTTGTCGACCACCTTGCCAAGCTTCTCACGACTTGTCGGGGATGCCTGCGGTAGCGGCAGGAAGAGATCCGGCATTCGATCCTCAAGCCTCTGAATGCGTCCCAACTGCACTCCAACCGATAGGTAGTCCCTGCACCCGGTGCGGTCAAAGAACCGCCGCCATAGGGCTTTATGCAGCGCCAGAAAGTGAAGGGTGTCTTGGCTGGGAAACGTGGTTATCCCATCAGTCCACCATCCCTTGGGACGACACGACACCTGAATAGAAAAGTAGCGCGCCAGATACCCATCTCGGCGTAGGCGGGCTGTGGCTTTTTCGACCAGCCAACGAGAGACGTAATAAGCATTTGGTAAGGAACGGTTTTCCGGGGCCAAAACCTTTGAGTTACCATACCCGTTCCGCCTTGTGGGCATGAGTGGAATATCTTCACCTTGCAGAGCGCGCACGAACCGCTCTCCCTCGACCGAATGCCAGATCATGCGCGCATGTCGCGGGTCTAGGCGGTAAAGGTCTGGTATCGTTTGCACCCCCGCAGCCACCAGCTTGCGGTGAATTCCCTTGGCAATCCCCGGCAGCTTGTCCAGTGGCATATCAGCCAGCCTATCCGGCATATTGTCGGGTGACAGCCATGATAGCCCATCCGGTTTTTCCAACTTCCCGGCAATTTTTGCGAGAAGATAATTGGGGCCAAGCCCGACTGAAGCACCGATGAATGGTCCGGCTTCTTGCTTAATAAGGGCTTTGATTGCCGCCGCTTTCGCAACGGCCCTGTCAAGCTCGTGATCCACAGCCGATAGTCGGATTTGGAATTCATCCACCGACCGAATGCGCTCAACTTCCGCGATCCGATCAACCGCCTTAGCGATCTTTTGGTTCATGCGCACATAGACCCGGTGACGTGCGCCCACGAGGGCAATATTCGGACAGAGCTTCTTTGCCTCATATATCCGCGTCCCAACACCAATACCCAAAGCTTTCGCATCATAGGAGGCCGCCACAATGGCCCCGGCGTCATTGTCGACAGCCGTGATCCCAACAGGCCGCCCACGCAGTTCTGGAGTCAACTGCTGCTCCACAGAGGCATAGAAACTATCCATGTCGATATAGAGAGTTCGAAACTTCACCATTTCAGAATCACCAAATGTTCACTATTTGTTCTTGTATGGACATGAAAGGCAAACTCGGCAACGTCTCGTTCGGTGGGAACTGGAGCGAGAACATTCTCTCCAGTGATCAGTTACATGCTGTGTTAGACGTTCTAGACTTTGCAGCTTGTAACTGTGCGGACACAGACGTCAGGGGAAAGGGGCTCGATGCAGCCTTATCCTATGTCGCGGAGCATATAGAAAAGGGAAGCATACTGGCAGCAGCACTGCGTCAGGCGCTCGATCAACCGGAAGCTTGGTTGCGGCAGGAGGCGGCGCTCAGGGTGGTGAAGCAGATTAGGCGAATTGTTGGGGAATGAACGGCCCTTATCCTGCCCATTGCAGTCGTTGGTTCTCTGTGTAGCGAAGGACCGGAAACCGCCCATACCGTCTCCCCCCGCACCAGCGCAAATCAGCCCCCTCACAAGCCCCCACCATTCCAGCCCACCCCGCACCGACGTCATACCGACGCAATACCGACGTGATACATATGTGAGCCTGCGCACAGAACTCAGGCGACGCGGTTGCCTTTGCTCCATACCGCACGAAGCGCCGGGACGCCTTCGGTGAGGCGGAAGCGGATCAGATCGCCCTGAAGCCCCGCCTCGATCCGGCCCCGGTCCTGCAGCTCCGTCATCCGTGCGGGCGTCGCCGTGACCGTCGCCATGCCCTTGGCCATATCGCCCCAATGCTGCCCCAACTGCACCGCCCCAAGCAGGAGCGACGCGGGCACATAATCCGACGAGATGATGTCGAGAAGGTCGAGATCGGCAAGGTCGATCGCCGCGACATTGCCCGAATGCGATCCCCCGCGCACAAGGTTCGGCCCCCCCATGATCGTGGCAATTTCCTTTTGATGACAGGCCCTTGCCGCCTCGACCGTGGTCGGGAACTCGGCCAGGTGAATGCCGTAGGAGGCCGAGGTCGCAACCTGATCGGCGGTGGTATCGTCATGGCTCGCAAGCACCGCGCCAAAGCGTTTCGCCGCCGCGACAGTGGCCCGCTCATGCGCCTCGCCAAGCCGGTCGCGCAGCCCGTAAAGGAAATCGCAATACTCCACGAACCCCTCCGCCGGAAGCGCATATTTGCCCCGGATATAGGCCTCGAACTTGGACACGTCGGTAAACTGCCGCTGCCCCGGCGTATGATCCATGAGGCTCACGATCCCGATCCGATCCTCCGGCCCGAACTCCCCCAACTCCTCGATCAACGTCTCCGAACACGTCTCCGCCCGAAGGTGCAGATGGTGGCTGATCTTCAGCCCCCCATGTTCGCGCATCGACAGGATTTCATTGGCCATCTCGCGGGCGTATTTGCCGTATTTCTTGTTCGGGTCCGACAGGATCGAGCCAACCCGGATCGCGTCGAAAACCGTTGTGATCCCGACACTTGCAAGCTCTGCGTCATGGGCGACAATCGCCGCCTGGTGGGGCCAGTCGACCTTGGGGCGCGGATGGATATGGCGTTCGAGATTGTCGGTATGAAGCTCGATCAGCCCCGGCGCGACAAAGTCGCCGTCACAATCTTCCGCCCCCTTGGGCACCGCCGTGCCGCTATCGACGGCGGCAATCACGCCGTCCCTTACGACAAGGCTGCCGCGGATTGTCTCATTCTCAAGAACAAGGGTGGCATTGGCGAGGATCATATCTTGTGTCATCAGGATGTTACGCAGTTTTGTCAGTGGCGTGGAAAACGAAAGGGGCCCCATGCAGTTTCGCAGATTTGGCATCTACTACACCCCCCAAAACGGCGCCTTCGCCACGTTCGGCGCGCATTGGCTGGGTTGGGATATTGAAACGGGCAAGGCCGTGGCCCACCCGGAGATTGCGGGCCTGCCCCGCCCGGTGGCCGACCTGACCGCCACGCCCCGCAAATACGGGCTGCACGGCACGATCAAGCCGCCCTTCCGGCTGGCCGAGGGCACGACACAGGAAGGCCTTGAAACGGCGATTGCGACCCTTGCCGCCCGCCTCGCACCGGTGACACTCGAGGGGCTGACCCTGAACCGGATCGGCAGTTTCCTTGCCCTGACGACCAAGGGCGACCAGGCCCCGCTCGCCGCTCTTGCCGGCGCGGTGGTCAAGGGTCTCGACACCTTCCGCGCCGCGCCATCTGACGATGAACTCGCCCGACGTCGCCAATCGCGGCTCAGCCCACGGCAAGAGGCGCTTCTGACGCAATGGGGCTATCCCTATGTCATGGAGGAATTCCGCTTTCACATCACCCTCACCGGCCGTCTTGCCAAGGGCGAGGCCGCACAGGTCCAGACCGCGCTTGCGCCGCATCTCGCGCCGCTCCTGCCCGTGCCCTTCAAGGTGCCGGACCTGACGCTTGTCGGTGAGGATGAGGACGGAATGTTCCATGAGATTCAACGCTTTGCCCTTTCTGGGTCGAGCGCCTGAAGAACCGTCGCGACAGTCTCCTCAAGCGGCCCATCATTGCTGATCTCGATCACGTCCGGTCCTCTGGGCCGGGCATATCCGGCCCGTGCCAGTCGCGCCGCGATCTCCGCCTCGCTCTCCCGCCCGCGCCCGGCAAGCCGATGCGCAAGCGTCTCCGGCGCCGCCGTCAGCGACAGGACCGCAAAGCCCGGATAACGCCCCCGCGCCTCGTCCAGAACCGCGCGCGAGAGGTTCACCAAGGCGATCTCGCCATCCGGACGCCCTTCCACCTCGGCATGCGGTATACCATAGGCCATCCCATGTGCGCGCCACCAAAGGCCGAACGCACCCTCTGCAACGCGCCGCGCAAACTCGGCCTCGCCCACGCCATCGAAATCTTCGCCCCCCGCCTCCGAGGGCCGCGTGATGACCCGCCGCACAAGCCGCATCCGCGGCACGCGCGCGGCCAGGGCCGCCATCACGGAATCCTTGCCGACCCCGGATGGCCCCACGACCCCTATGAGCCGCGCCGACATCAGGCGGCCTTGGGCGTATAGATCGCGACGTCGATCTCGCGGTCACAGACCCGGTCGCGCGCCGCCTCGTCGTGAAAAATACCCACGATCGCCGCCCCGCGCGCCTTGGCCTCCTCGATGAGCGTCAGGACCGTCTCGCGGTTCGCCGCATCAAGGCTCGCCGTCGGCTCATCCAGAAGCATCGCCGGATACTCATGCGCAAAGCCCCGCGCGATGTTCACCCGCTGCTGCTCGCCGCCCGAGAACGAGGTCGGACTGAGGCTCCAGAGCCGCTCCGGGATGCGCAGCCGCGTCAGCAAATCACGCGCCTTGTCGCGCGCCGCCTCGGTCTCGGTCCCCACGGCCAGAAGCGGCTCGGCCACAACGTCGAGCGTCGGCACCCGCGGCACAACGCGCAGGAACTGCGAGACATAGCCAAGCGTATGGCGACGCAGCGCAAGGATCTCGCGCGGCTCTGCCTTGGTCACGTCGACACCATCGACAAGGATATGCCCCGATGCGGCAAGGTAGTTGCCATATATCATCCGCATCAGGGTCGACTTGCCCGCCCCCGACGCGCCGGTCAGAGCCACACATTGCCCGCGCGCGACCAACAATTCGGCCCCCTGCATCACCGGGATCACCACGCCGCCCTGGTTATGGAGCGTGAAGGTCTTGGAAAGATTGGAAATCTCGATCATCATCCGGTCCTCAAACTTGCAGCACAGAGCTGACGAGAAGCTGGGTATAGGCGTGTTGCGGGTCATCCAGAACCTGGTCCGTGAGGCCGCTTTCGACCACGTGACCATCCTTCATCACCATCAGCCGATCCGCCAGCAGCCGCACAACGGCAAGGTCATGGGTGACGATGATCGCGCTCAATCCCATCTCGCGCACGAGGCCACGCAACAGGTCGAGAAGACGCGCCTGCACAGACACATCCAAGCCCCCGGTCGGCTCGTCCATGAAGACAAGCCGCGGCCCGGTGACAAGGTTGCGGGCGATCTGAAGCCGCTGCTGCATGCCGCCGGAAAAGGCGGTCGGGCGGTCATCCACCCGGCTCTCATTGATCTCGACCCGGCCAAGCCAGTCGATGGCATCAGCGCGGATATTGCCATAATGCCGCGCACCCACGGCCATGAGCCGCTCGCCCACGTTGCCGCCGGCGGAGACATTCATCCGCAAGCCATCGCGCGCATGTTGATGCACAAAGGCCCAATCCGTGCGCGACAGCATCCGGCGTTCCGGTTCCGACATCGTCACCGTGTCCTTCACCGCACCATCGCGCATCTCGAACAGAACCTCGCCGGTATCCGGAGTCAAAATACCGGCGAGGCAGTTGAGAAGGGTGGATTTCCCCGATCCACTCTCGCCAACGATCCCCATGACCTCTCCGGGATAGAGGTCAAAGCTTACATCGCTGCATCCGATCCGCGCGCCATAGCGTTTCTCGATGCCCTGCACCTTGAGAAGCGGGGTCATGCTGCGTCCTCCTCTTGCGTGGCGGCGGCAATCTGCGCCCCCGTATGGCCCGCCGCTCGGCGGCTGGCGCAGTAATCCGTGTCCGAACACACGAACATCCGTGTGCCCGCGTCATCCATGATGACCTCGTCAAGGTAACTGTCTTCCGCCCCGCATAGGTCGCAAGGATGGTCCGCTTTGCTCGCCTCGAAGGGGAAGTCCTCGAAATCGAGGCTGACCACCTGCGTATAGGGCGGCACGGCGTAGATCCGTTGCTCGCGCCCCGCCCCGAAAAGCTGGATCGCCGCCATCTCGAGCTTGGGATTATCGAATTTCGGGATCGGAGACGGGTCCATGACATATCGCCCCTCGACCTTCACGGGATAGGCATAGGCCGTCGCAATCGCCCCGTGCCGCGCGATATCCTCGTAAAGCTTCACATGCATGAGGCCATATTCCTCAAGGCTGTGCATCTTGCGGGTCTCGACCTCGGAAGGTTCGAGAAACCGCAGCGGCTCGGGGATCGGCACCTGGTAGACCAATATCTGATCCTCGCGCAGCGGCTCTTCCGGGATGCGGTGGCGGGTCTGGATGACACTCGCCTCCGCCGTCGCCTCGGTCGTCGCCACGCCGGCGGTCTTCTCAAAGAACTTGCGGATCGACACGGCGTTGGTCGTGTCATCCGCGCCCTGGTCGATGACTTTCATCGTGTCATCCGGCGTCAATGTTGCCGCCGAAACCTGCACGCCCCCCGTGCCCCAGCCATAAGGCATCGGCATCTCGCGGCTCGCAAATGGCACCTGGTAGCCGGGAATCGCCAAGCCCTTGAGGATGGCGCGCCGGATCATGCGCTTGGTCTGTTCATCCAGATAGGCAAAGTTGTACTCGGCCATAGTCTCGACGTGTTGTGCCTGATTTCTACTTGAAATCGTCATCAAAATGCCCCTTCCACGAAGTAGCCCAGACCCACGAAACCAACAACAATCCAGGAGAGAGACAGATGTTGCAGTGGATGGTAATTTTCATGCTGGGCGTTTTTTCCGCCGCCCTGATCGGTAAGGTTCTCATGAAACGCTACCCGAATTCGGGCTTTGGCGCTTCGCGCGACGAATAAGCCGAAACCGGCAAAACGATTTGAAAGCGAGGCCGTGGTCATTCCGCGGCCTCCTTCACATTTCCCATCGCCTCGCGGCGCAGCTTGCGGATCAATTCCAGTTCGGATTGGAAATCGACGTAATGGGGCAGCTTGATATGCTCGAGGAACCCCGTCGCCTGGATATTGTCCGAGTGATAGAGAACGAATTCCTCGTCCTGCGCCGGTGCGCCAAGGTTGTCCTCGCCAAGTTCCTTCCAACGCAAGGCGCGGTCCACCAAGGCCATCGAGATCGACTTGCGCTCGGACTGGCCAAAGACAAGGCCATAGCCGCGGGTGAATTGCGGCGGTTCGGTCTTGGAACCGGAAAACTGGTTCACCGTCTCGCATTCCGTCAACTCGATCTCGCCAATGTCGATGGCAAACCCAAGCTCGGGAATGTCCATCTCCACCGCCACGCGCCCGATCCGCAATTCCCCGACAAAGGCGTGGTTGCGGGCGTATCCGCGCTGCGTCGAATAGGCCATGCCAAGCACGAACCCCTCATCCCCGCGCGTCAGCGATTGCAACCGCAAGGCCCGATCCGCCGGAAGCTCAAGCGGTTCGCGTGTCAAATCGCCCGGCACCTCGTCGCTCTCGGCCTCGGTCTGGATAAGCCCCTCCTTGTTGAGGAACTCGGTGATATGCGGCACGGCCCCCGACCGCGCCTCACCCTGCGGCGCCTCCGGCACCTCGCCCTCGGCGGCAAGCGCGAAATCCAGAAGGCGGTGCGTATAATCGAAGGTCGGCCCAAGAACCTGCCCGCCCGGCGCATCCTTGAAGGTCGCCGAAATGCGCCGGTCACAGGCCATGTCGGCGGTCTCCACCGGCTTGGAATAGCCAAACCGCGGCAGGGTCGTGCGATAGGCGCGAATAAGGAAGATCGCCTCGATCATGTCGCCGCGCGCCTGCTTGATCGCCAGCGCCGCAAGATCGGGATCATAGAGCGACCCTTCCGCCATCACCCGGTTGACCGCGAGGCTCAGTTGCTCGCGTATCTGCGCGACGCTCAACTCCGCCACATCGCGGTCCCCGCGCCGTTCCTCGGCCAACCAGGCATGCGCATTGTCGATGGCGCGTTCGCCACCCTTTACAGCCACATACATCAGACCGCCTCCACACGTGTCGTGCGCGGCAGCGCCGCAAGGCACCCCCCGGCACAGAAAAAGAAATCAAGCCCGAGCGGGAACAGCACCGCGTTGCGCTGAAACGCCGCCACCTCGGGAAGCGAGATCGCCGCCGTGTCCTTGATCCCCGGCCCGCGCAGCACCGCACCTTCCGGGGCAAGCGCCGCCATCTCGACGATCAAAGTCGCCGAGCGATCCGGGTATTCCGCCGTGCCAATCGGGTAGGCATCGAGCGGCTGAAGCGCCTCCCATGTGCCAAGCGCGAACATCGCCTTCTCCGCCGCAACAATCGGCGCCCCGATATGGAACGCGATCCATTCGCGCACATCCGCGCAATCATGCGCCCCGCAAAGGGCAATCGGCGTCTCCGGGTCGCATAATGTCAAAAGCAACACCCCCGCCGCCACGGACATCGGCGCCGGCGGCACTGCGCCCGAAACCTCTTCGATCACACCGGGCCGCGCCATGACGGTCATCGCCGCGCGAAACGCATGCGCCGCATCAACCGGCGCATCCGCGAACCCGCCCTTGAGAACATCCGCATTCATGCGTCTTCCCCCCGCACCATGGTAAAGAAATCAACCTTGGTCGCCGCCGCCTTGGCCGCCCGCGCCGCGCGTTCGGCGTCCATCTCGTCCTGCAACGGGGTCAAGAGCTCTGTGCGCACCCGCGCCGCCGCGTCCCCCTGCATCACCGCATCGACAAGCGCCGCAATCCGCGCCTTGTCCTTGTCGCGCCCCTGCACATAGCCATGCCCAACCTCTCCCGAGGCGAGCTGGAGCGAACAGCGCGTGACCGTCATTTCCCCGAGGTTGAAGGGCGCGCCCGTGCCGCCCATGCGTCCGCGCACCATCGTCGCGCCGATCTCCGGCGCACGAAGCCAAGAGAACTCCGGCGCCATGCCAAGCGCCTGCCACAACTCCGCAAGCCGTGTTGCCGACGCCTTGGCCAGGACACTCATCCAGTTGCGGCGGGTCATTTCAACTGTCATCTAGACACCTTGTCGATTTGTCTATTTTTCTATACAACTAGACAAATCATTACGCTTTCCGCCCGAGTCGGGCAATCCCGCAAGCTGTGAAACTTTTTTGACATGACCCAACCGCGCAAGAAGACTCCCGTCTGGCAATCCATCTCCCAGAGCCTCACGGCGGATATCGGAGAGGGCCGCTATAGCCCCGGTGACAAGCTCCCGACAGAGGCCGAGCTTTCGGCCCGTTTCGGGGTCAATCGCCATACGGTGCGCCACGCGCTCAAGGACATGGCCGAGCGTGGCCTCGTGCAGTCCCGGCGCGGTGCGGGCGTGTTCGTGACCCAAAGCCCGACCGATTACCCCATCGGCAAGCGCGTCCGCTTTCATCGCAACCTGCAAAACGCCGGACGCCTGCCCGCCAAGGAAATCCTGTCGCTCGAAACCCGCGGTGCCGACCCTCGCGAGGCCGCCGCCCTGACCTTGCAACCGGGGGACCGGGTGCATGTCTATGAGGGCCTGTCGCTTTCCGATGGTCAGCCGATCGCGGTGTTCCGCAGTGTCTTTCCGGCAGGGCGTTTCCCTGACTTGCTGACCCACATCCGCGACAAACAATCGGTCACTGCTGCCCTGCGCGCCTGCGGGGTCGAGGACTATACCCGCGCTTCCACCCGCCTGACCGCCAAAAGGGCAACAACGACGCAGGCGCTCCACCTCAGAATCCAGGAAGGCGACCCGATCCTGCGCAGCGTCGGAATCAACATCGACTCCGATGGTGTGCCGACCGAATACGGGGTGACCTGGTTCGCGGGCGATCACGTCACGCTGACTCTTGCCGATGACGGAAACGAATAACACTCTGAAACCACGGAATAATACCTCGGACCACGGCGCACGTGCCTGCCCTCCGAACTGGCCCCGATCAGCAAAGGATGGATTTTATCGCATCTTTCTGTACCCTGATTCGGCGCTCTGACGGAGGGAGGGTCCGGTCGAGTCGCGCGCAGGAGGACAGACCATTACGCCGAGGAAACATCACATCGACAAGGTGCTGAGCACGGTGCAATCCGGCTCTGCCGCGGCGCGCTCGACCTTGGCGGCGTCGTGGCACCGCTCGGTCAAACATCACGGCCTCGATCCCGCCGAGCACCGCGCCCCCCAACGCATCAGCGCAAGCGAACTTCATGCCCGCCACGAAGCACAAGAGCGCTTCATGCGCGTTGCCGCCCCCAAGCTCGATCAACTCTTCGGGCTGGTCGGCAATTCCGGCTGCGGTGTGCTGCTCACGGATGAAACCGGCATCGTGCTCGACCAACGCTGCGCCGATTCCGACACGGCGATCTTTCAGGACTGGGGCCTCTGGACCGGCGCGGATTGGAGCGAAGCCGCCGAGGGCACCAACGGCATCGGCACCTGCCTGACCGAGAAACGACAGGTCACGATACATCGTGACGACCATTTCTTTGCCCGCAACATCGGCATGAGCTGCATGGACGCGCCGATCTTCGGCACCGATGGCAACGTGGTCGCCGCGCTCGACGTCTCCTCCGCCCGCGCCGATCAGACCGAAGCCTTCAACCGCCTCATCGGCGCCACCGTCGCCCAGACCGCACGCCAGATCGAGGCGGATTTCTTCCGCGCCTCCTTCCCCGAGGCCCGCATCGTGATTGCCGACTCGGGCGAAAGCGATAGCTCCGTCCTCCTTGCCATCGACGCCGACGATATCGTCATCGGCGCCACCCGTGGCGCCCGCAAGAGCTTTGGGCTCGAGGCCCTTGGCGCGCTCAAACCACGCCCGGCCTCTGATCTCTTTGGCCGCGACGATGGGCCGTCAGGCTTTGAAAAAGCCGAACGCGCGGCGGTCATGCGCGCCCTCGCGCGCGCCGATGGCAACGTCTCGCGCGCCGCCCGCGCCCTCGGAATCGGACGCGCCACACTCTACCGCCGCATGAAACGGCTCGGCATTGGCGACTGAGCGCGCGAACCTGTCTCACTCCTGAGACACCTTTCCCCCCTGACCTGCTGTCCCCCCGCTGACTTGGTTCGCCGCACGCGCCATCCTCCTTGGCATCCGGGGAGAGGAGCCCCGGCCCAAGAGGAGGACAACTCATGAATGAAATGACACAAACCGCAGGGCAATTCGCATCGCCCTTCAAATCCCGTTACGACAACTTCATCGGCGGCAAATTCGTCGCCCCGGTGAACGGCAGGTATTTCGACAACCTCACCCCGATCACCGGGGCCAAGGTCTGCGAAGTCGCGCAATCCGACGCCGCCGATGTGGAGCTTGCGCTCGACGCGGCCCACGCCGCCAAGGAGGCATGGGGCAAGACCTCGGCCGCCGAACGCTCCAACATCCTGTTGAAGATCGCGGACGTGATCGACGCCAATCTCGAGCTGATCGCCACCGCGGAAACCTGGGACAACGGCAAACCGATCCGCGAAACGACCGCCGCCGACATCCCGCTCTCTGCCGACCATTTCCGCTATTTCGCAGGCGTCCTGCGCGCGCAGGAAGGCAACATGTCGGAAATCGACGCCGATACCGTCGCCTATCACTTCCATGAACCGCTTGGCGTCGTCGGCCAGATCATCCCGTGGAACTTTTCGATCCTGATGGCCGCGTGGAAACTCGCCCCGGCGCTCGCGGCAGGCAATTGCATCGTGCTGAAACCGGCCGAGCAAACCCCCGCCGCGATCATGGTGCTTGCCGAACTGATCGCCGATCTTCTGCCCGCAGGCGTTCTCAATATCGTCAACGGCATGGGCCCGGACGTCGGCGGCCCGCTCGCCAAGAGCCCGCGCATCGCCAAGATCGCCTTTACCGGCTCGACCGAGACAGGCCGCAAGATCATGCAGGCTGCGACCGAGAACCTGATCCCGGTGACGCTCGAACTGGGCGGCAAGTCGCCCAACATCTTCTTCTCGGACGTGATGGCCGAGGATGACGCCTTCCTCGACAAGGCGGTCGAAGGCTTCGTGCTCTTTGCCTTCAACCAGGGCGAGGTCTGCACCTGCCCGTCGCGCGCCCTCATCCAGGAAGACATCTACGAAGAGTTCATCGCCCGATGCATCGAGCGCGTGAAGGCCATCAAACAGGGCGACCCGCGCCTCCCCGACACGATGGTCGGCGCGCAGGCGAGCCAGGAACAGCAGGACAAGATCATGTCCTACCTGACGATCGGCGTCGAAGAAGGGGCCGAGGTGCTTGTCGGTGGTGATGCCGCGCGGTTCAACGGCGATATCGCCAATGGCTATTACATCCAGCCGACGATCCTCAAGGGCCACAACAAGATGCGCGTGTTCCAGGAGGAAATCTTCGGCCCGGTTGTTTCCGTGACCACCTTCAAGGACGAGGCAGAAGCCCTCGCCATCGCCAATGACACGATGTATGGCCTCGGCGCCGGTGTCTGGACCCGCGATGCGAACCGCTGCTACCGCTTTGGCCGCGCCATCGAGGCGGGCCGTGTCTGGGTCAACAACTACCATGCCTACCCGGCCCACGCGGCCTTTGGCGGCTACAAGCAATCCGGCATCGGGCGCGAAACTCACAAGATGATGCTGGACCACTACCAGCAGACCAAGAACATCCTGATGAGCTACAACCCCAACAAGCTCGGGTTCTTCTAAACCCTGCCGTTCCGACCCCGGAACGCCTTTGGCGCGCGCGGCTCCTGCTGCGCGCGCCTTTGCTTTATCCCGTTCCTTTCCGCAATGTCACGCAGGCGACACAGAAACCGCCTATGACAAGTCGAAAACGTGTTTCAAACACTTTCAGAGCAGGCCCATGCCCCAACGCCCCCTTTCCCTGCGCCTGACCGGCGCAACGATCCTTCGTGATGGCACGATGCAGCAACGCTCCCTCGTGATCGACGAAGGGCGCATCTCCAAAGGCCCCCTGCAAGAGGTGGACCTCTCGGGCTACCTGCTCCTGCCCGGTATCATCGACATGCATGGCGATGCCTTTGAACGCCATATCGCCCCGCGGCCGTCCGCCCCCTTCCCCCTCGAAACCGGGCTGCGCGCGACGGACCGTGACGCCGCGGCCAACGGCGTGACAACCGCATGGCTCGCCCAAAGCTGGAGCTGGGAAGGCGGGCAAAGCGGCCCCGATTTCGCCGAAGACCTCTTTGCCGCGATGGACGCGTATCGCGCCCACGCCCTGAGCGACCTGCGTATCCAGGTGCGCTGTGAAACCCATACCGTCGAAACCGCGGACCGCCTTCTCGCCGCCGTGGAACGGCACAAGATCGACTACGTGGTGTTCAACAACCACCTCGACGAGGCGCTGCATGTCGCGCGCCTGCGCCCCGAGGAAATCACCCTCTGGGCCAAGAAGGCCGGGCGCACACCGACGCAACACATGCGCCTTGTGCATGACGCCCTCGAACAGACGCCCCGTGTCCCGCGCTATCTCTGCCGCCTCGCAGAACGCTTCGACCAGCTTGGCGTGCGTTATGGCTCGCATGATGATCCCGATGGGGAAACCCGCGAACGGTTTTCCATGATCGGGGCCAAGATCTGCGAGTTCCCGACCGCGCGCTCCGCCGCCGGCCTCGCCCATGCGGTGGGCGATCACGTCATCATGGGCGCGCCCAATATCGTGCGCGGCGGCTCGCAATCCGGCAACATCGCGGCGGTAGACCTCGTCAACGCGGGGCTCTGCGACGTGCTTGTATCCGACTATTACTACCCCGCCCTCGCCCAGGCCGCCTTCCGCCTTGCGGATGAGGGTCTCCTGCCGCTTGAAAAGGCATGGAAAATGATCTCGGAAACACCGGCCCGGATCATGGGCCTCGCGGATCGCGGCTATTTCGACTATGGCCGCCGCGCCGATGTGGTGATCGTCAACGAAGCGACCCGCGCCATCGAAGGCACGATCTCTGGCGGCTGCATCACGCATCTTGTGGGCGAGGCCGCGCACCGGTTTTTCGGGGCCGTCGCGCCCATGCGCATGGCCGCCGAATAATCCGGTCTACTCGTATTTCTCGAGAAAGGCTTCCGCATCGAACGCGCGGAAGTCGTCCAGTGCCGCGCGCAGCCGGCCATGATCCCAATCCCACCACGCCAGCGCCATGAGCCGCTCTGCAATCGCCTCGGGGAACCGTGCACGGATCGGCTTGGCCGGGATGCCCGCAACGATCATGTAGGGTGGCACATCCTTGGTCACCACGGCCCCCGCCGCGACGACCGACCCGGTCCCGAGCGTCACCTCGGGCTTGATCATCGCGCCATGCCCGATCCATGTATCATGCCCGATATGTGCAATCCGTGACTTGCGATGCGCAAAGAACGCCTCGTCCGCCTCGGCATCGTCCCAATAGTCCATCGACCGATAGAGGAAATGATGCAGGCTCGCCTTTTCCATAGGATGATCCGTGGCGCCGATTCGGCTGAAGGCGGCGATATTGGAAAACTTGCCGATCCGGGCATTGGCGATCTCCGCCATCCGGTCGCAATAGCTATAGTCGTCCAGATGCGCGTTGAGCACACGGCTCCCCGCGCCGATCTCGACGAACCGCCCAAAAGTGCAGTCCTGTACGATACTGTCGGAATGAATGAAGGGAGTGTCGCCCAAACGTGCCATATTCTGTCTTTCTCTTGCCCCGGAAACAGCCTGCCCCCGGGGGATATTCCTGTTGCGATGCGCCTTGCGAGGACGGGGGCGGGGCTTAATGCCCGCTTTCGCTCCCTGTGATCAGGCGACGGCGCAGCCAGCCCGAGAACCAGTCCATCGCCATGACCATGAGGATCACCAGAACGATGTAATAACTCACCTCTTCCCAATCCTTCTGGGTGATCATCGCCTGCGTCAGCAAGAGACCGATCCCGCCCCCGGTGATCGCGCCGATGATCGTGGCGCTGCGGGTGTTGGATTCGAGGTAATAGAGGATTTGGCTCAGAAGCACCGGCGTCACCTGCGGGATGACCCCGAACCGATAGCGTTGCATGGGTTTCGCGCCCGTCGACTGGACACCTTCGATCTGCTTGTCATCGACATTCTCAAGCGCCTCCGAGAACATCTTGCCGAAACTGCCCGTATCCGTGATCAGGATCGCCAGTGCCCCGGTGAGCGGCCCCGGCCCGAAGGCACGCGACAGGATGATCGTCCAGATCAAGCCATCCACGCCGCGCACGAAATCGAACACCCGCCGCACGGCAAAGCGCAGGCTCGCCAGCCTTGAGAAGTTCTTGGCCGCCACGAACGCCATCGGCAAGGCCACGATGGCGGCCCCCATCGTCCCGAGAAACGCCATGAGAACGGTCTCGAAAATGGCCCAGATCACATCCTTGTGGCGCCACATCTTGTTGTTCCAGACATCATCGACCATCGCGGCAAAGTTGCTCTTGTCGGCCACCACCCGGTCGCCCGAAAAGGCCATGCCTGCAAGCTCGCCGAGAGATTTGCCATAGAACGGGCTGTCCAGCGTGAACCAGAACAGCTCCCAGCCGAAGGAATAGTTGTAGACCTCGGTCCGCGCACGGGTGACAACCGCGCGCCCGCCCTCGCCGGTGATGTTGACGCGCGCGCTGCTGGCGCTGATCCAGTCGGGCAATGACCCGTCCGGCGTATCAAGGACGATCTCCCGCCCCTCGACCGTCACCTCGACGGTGCCATAGTCGGGAACCGTATAAAGCAACGTGGACCCCTTGATTTCGGCAAACTCGCCGGCTTTCAAGGCGATGCGCGCCCAATCCTCCTCGACAAGCGTGACGAACTCGGGCGTCATGCCTTCCGGGTAGGTGCCCTTGCTCTCGCCCTCGATGGCAAAGGACAATCCGCCGTTGCGGTTATCATGGGTGATATGGGTCTTGTAACTATAGCTGTCCGCCACAAGCACCGCCGCATTGTCCATGCGCGCGCGGTCAACAAGACCGGCAATATCGAACGCAAAGAACAGGTAGACGAAATAGGCAAGGATCACCGTCGGCGCTGCGAAAGCGATGAATCGCTTCCGCGCGATGAGCCTGACAGAGTCTCGTTTGAAATCTGCAACAGGCAGGTTTTCTGTCGTGGCGGTCATGACATCAGGCCTTTCCGACAAGTTTGTTACGATAGTGGCTGGAAAGCTGGTCAAAGAACACGATGGCCAGGAACAACAGGATAAAGATCGCCGCCACCTCGTCATAGCGGCCCTGCCCCCAGCTGAAGGCATTCTTGAGATCATACCCGATCCCGCCCGAGCCCACGAAGCCAAGGATGGCAGAGGCCCGGATATTGATTTCAAAGCGCAGCAACGCGTAGCTCAGCCAATTGGGCGCCACCTGCGGCACCACGCCAAGGATCATCCGCTGGCTCCATGTCGCGCCGGTCGACTCCAACCCTTCAAGCGGTTTGAGGCTGGCGTTCTCGTTGACCTCGGAGAACAGTTTGCCAAGGGCGCCCGCGGTATGAAACGCGATGGCGATCATCGCCGGGACCGGCCCGCCGCCCAGGATGAAGATCAGGATAAGCGCGATCACGATCTCCGGCACGGCGCGCATGATATCCATCATCCGCCGGAACAGCCCGATGAGACGCGGAAACCGCGCAAGCCCGCGTGTCGACAACAATGACAGGATCACGGCCATAAGCCCGCCCACCAATGTCGATGCGGCGGCAATATTGATCGTCTCGATCAGCGAGGGAAAGAACTTGAGCATCAACGCCGGGATCAACGCGGCTTTTGCGCTGGCCTCGGCAAGGACTTCACCGGGAAACTGGAAAACGTTCAGGATTCCGTCCCAGAACCCGCCCGCATTGCGGCTGTCGGCCAGCATGAAACCAGAGGCCATGAGCGCGATGAACACGATCAACATGATGCCGCCATACATGCGCTTGGTGCGCGCCATCGCCATGTAGGCCGCCTGAATATCCGCGGTGCTCTGCGCGCCTGGCGACTGGCCGAGCGTGGTATCGGTCATCGTTGCATTCCCAAAGAAGGTCGTCAGAAGAAAAAGCCAGCCCCAGGCTCGGGGCTGGCCAGAAGACAAAGCCTATGGCTTACATCTTGGATTTACGGGCGCCGATGATCGACAGGTAGGCGTCGTGGTTGATCGGCTGGAAGCCAAGCGCTTCGCCGGCCATGAAGTTATAGGCACAGTCCGGCGCCATGTAGGGAAGCGATGCGGTCAGCGTCGTGATGTCGATCTTGACGCGCTCCGGCAGGTCTTTGCGCAGAACGACCGGGCCTTCCGGGATCGGCTTGGATTTCCAGATCTCGACCATTTCGTTCATGTCGACGAGACCGGCATCGGACGCCTTGCGCAGCGCGCCGGAATTGTAGCCGTCTTCCCAGTCGCCCATGCCATCGGCCCAGGTCACACCGGCATCCACGTCGCCATTTGCCACGGCAACGATGGTCTGTTCATGGCCGCCGGTGAATTTCACTTCGCCAAAATAGTCGCCGGAGTCCATGGTCGCGCCGGTCACTTCGGGAATTTCGATGGACGGGATCAGGTAGCCGGAGGTCGAGTTGGGATCACCGAACGCAAAAACCTTGCCCTTCATGTCGTCAAGCGAGGTGATGCCGCTGTCCTTGCGGGCAAAACCGATGGAATGATAGCCGTAAGAACCATCCACATTGGTCTTGACCATGATCGGCTCGATCGCATCCGGGTCGGTCAGGTAGGCTTTTGCGTAACCCGACGCACCAAGCCATGCCATGTCGATGCTGCCGCCAAGCAGACCCTGGATCACGCCGTCATAATCCGCCGGCGTGAAAAGTTTGACCGGAACACCAAGAAGGTCTTCCGCCATGGCGCGGTAGCACTCGTTCGAGGTCATCCGGTCCTGGGCATTTTCGCCACCAAGGATACCGATACGGAATTCCTTGATCTCGCCGCCATGATTATCCGCAACGGCTGCGGTGGTCAGAGCGGTGGTTGCCAGTGCGGCAGCAATCAGTTTCTTCATCTTCTCTCTCCAGTTGATAAAGCCCCGCCATTCACTGGACGGGGCAGATGAAACTCAGGCAGGGACGCTGTTCAGCGTTTGAATTTCGGTCGATGTGTAGGCTTCGTTAAAGCTGTCATCGGCACCATAGATGTCGCGGGCGACACCCGTGGTCAGTTGTTCAGGCGTGCCGTCAAAGACGATCCGCCCATCGCGCATCCCGATCACGCGGTCGCAATAGCGGCGCGCCGTATCGAGGGTGTGCAGGTTGGCAATCACCATGCGGCCGTCTTCCTCGTGGATACGGCGCAGGGATTGCATGACGACCTGCGCGTTCATCGGGTCGAGCGAGGCAATCGGCTCGTCCGCAAGGATGATACGCGGGTCTTGCATGAGGGCGCGGGCAATCGCCACGCGCTGCTGCTGACCGCCCGAAAGCGCTTCGGCGCGCTTGGGGCCATGCTCGGCAATTCCGAGGCGGTCGAGAATCTCGATGGCGCGGTGAATGTCATCCGTCGGAAACAGGTTGAACATCGTGGCGAAGGTCGACCGGCGGTTCAACGTCCCGTGCAAGACGTTCGACACGACATCCATCCGCGGCACAAGGTTGAACTGCTGAAAGATCATCGCGCATTCAGACTGCCAGCGGCGCTTTTCCGCCCCCTTGAGCCCCGTGACCTCGCGCCCGTCGAACATGATCCGCCCGGAACTCGCATCGCTGAGACGGTTCAACATCCGCAGAAGCGTCGACTTGCCCGCACCGGACCGACCGATGATCCCGATCATCGCCGATTCACGGACTTCGATATTTGCCGCATCGACGGCGATGTTCGGACCAAAGGTCTTGGTCAGGTTTTCGATCGTTAGCACAGCTTACCCCCAGCACTCTTGAAGCGGGGGATAGGACCGCTTGAAGAAGGAGACTTGTCAGTTTGGTGAAGGTTTTGTGACTGCATTCACTTGATCCAGACAGGATTCGACCAGGCGCGCTTGCCCGCCGCATCAATGACCGTGACCCGGACCCAGTCGCTGTTGAAGAACCGGCCAAGCGGCACCTCGGTGCGCGTCATCGACGTGCCATGGATCGCCGTCGCCGCAGACCCGTGCCCCTGCACGATCACGCTGGCCACCGAAGAGCTTTCGACCACGACCGCCTTCTCGGTCACCTCCACATGGCGCAGCTCCGGCCCCTGGCTCGAATAATACGCACCTTGCTTGAGCGCCTCCAGAAGCAGCTCCGGCGCGTTCGCTTCGGCCTTGACCATGACCCAGCCGCCGAAATGATCCGGCTCGGTGAAATGCGCATCATCCGTCGCCACGAGGTCAAGCCTGCGCCCCTCCGACAACAGAAGGTCAAGCGTATGAAACCCGTCGGCCCGGTCGCACCCAGTTGCACAACCGTGATTGTAGACCTCGACCGCATGCGCCGCCTCAAGGCTGCGCGCATCCTCGAGCGTCAGGCCCGACCATTGCGGATGCGCCACGGCAACGAAAGCCCCCGCCTCACGCGCCCGCCGGGCAATCTCGGCGCCGCTCTCCTGGCCCTCGACCGGCACGAAGGCCGGCGAATGGCTCGGCGCGAAATCCGCCGGAAGCCCCACCGCGAGGATATGCCAAAGCTCTCCGTTCGCCATCGCCCCGGAATGCAATTCCGCCCCGAGGATCGTCGTGAAGCCTTCGTCCCGGAAGGGCACGGTATCGGCAATCGGGTATTTGTAGATGCCGATGAAATGATCTGTCAGGCTGATGAAATCATAGCCTTCCGCCTTGTAGCGCCGACAGACCTCGCCGGGATCGAGACACCCGTCCGACAGGTTCGAATGCGTGTGAAGGTTGCCGCGAAAAAACTGGCCCGGCGCCGAAAAAGCGGGAAGGATCATATAGGACTCCATTGGGTTTCTTTTGTTCGATCTACCGCCGCCTATCCGCCCTGGACAATGATTTTATGACACGCTCCGTGCTTTTCGATGTCCCGCTGCCCCCTGGGCGCATCCATCCCGTTGCAGGGGCGCGCAACGCGATATGGCGGATCGAATTCATATGCATCTCGCGCGATAATTCCATCACTTCGCGCAGTTCACTCTGAGACTCTGTGGAGGGCGCGAGATGTAGAGAGGTGCTATGACCGGTGGCCATGCAGCTTTCCAAGAGAGAGTGGTCGTCGCCCCCTGTTTAGCAACTGCATCCGTCAGAGCGTGGGAGCGGCCATGCGTTCACCTTGCCCTTGGTCAGGTCTTTGGCATCATGAATTGGAAAGTCTTCGATGACCGGGGCTTTATCCGATTCCAACATGTCTCGATCTCGCCCGTCAGAGGGTCTGTCGCGCCTCCTAACTGACTAGTTTTGTCAGAATCGTAAACCCGACTTTTTAGTCGGAAAATTCTTTCTCTGGCCCGATCACGTTCCTGATCGCCATGCGAAAGACTTGTTCTTGCGGAGAAATCGCCTCGTCAGGCCGCCGCATGAGACCGACCGGCCCGCGCGTAATGCCCGTATCGAAGGGCAGCGGCACAAGAAACCCATCCGCGATTTCATTGGCCACCACGCCCGCAGAAATGATCCAGATCGCGTCTGAACGGCGCGTGTAAACACGCCCGAACGCCCCCGACACGGTCTCGATCCGGTTGGGAATATTGCCGACCCCATGCGCAATCAAAAGCCGCTCGATCAAGGGGCGAATGGCCGATCCTTGCGGCGGGTAGATCACCTGCCACTCCCCGATCCGGGCAAGATCCGGCGCGGCAAGAAGCGGATGCCCCGCGCGCACGATGAATTCGACCTTCTCTTCGTAGAGTTGCGTGAAGGACAATCCCTGCATCGTCTCGGGCCGCCCCAATCGCCCGATCACGAGGTCAAGTCCCCCGAGACGCAGCCGATCGACAAGAAACCCGTGCGGCCCGTCCTGAACATGCACCTCCACATCCGGCGCGATCTGCGACATTTCCGCGATGACCGCGGGCATCAACCGCGCCGCCACCGAAGGCAGCGCGCCAACCGCGATCCGTGCCTTGCCTGCCGTGCCAACCTGCTCGACCCCCGCCAATCCCTGCTGCAACGCCGCAAGCGATTGCTCGGCGAAATGCAGGAACACATCCCCCTGCGGCGTGAGCGTCACCCCCGCCCGCGAGCGTTCCAGCAACTCTGCCCCGAGAATGTCCTCCAATTCCTTGAGCGTTTTCGAAATGGCAGGCTGGGTCAGGCAAAGCCGCTCCGCCGCCAGCTTCAAAGACCCTTCGCGACATATCTCAACAAAACATTGGATATGACGGAACTTGATGCGACGATCAATCATACTCTTTCCGTTTTTGGCAACTATATGGCAAATATCCTCATTTTACTTGCCAAGTTCAACCATTCAATATCCCCACGTAACGGGAGGAAAGACCATGCGCACACAAGTAGCCATTATCGGCGGCGGCCCCTCCGGCCTGCTTTTGAGCCAGCTTTTGCACAAGAAGGGCATCGACAGCGTCGTGCTCGAACGCAAGACCCGCGACTACGTGCTTGGCCGTATTCGCGCAGGGATTCTGGAACAGGGATTCGTCGACCTGATGCACGAGGCCGGCGTCGGCGCCCGCATGGACCGCGAAAGCTTTATCCATGATGGCACCGTGGTCTCTTATGGTGACGAAGAATTCGGCATCAACTTCAAGGAACTGACCGGCACATCGGTCGTTGTCTACGGCCAGACCGAAGTCACCCGCGATCTCTATGACGCGCGCGAGGCTATGGATGGCAAGATCGTCTTCAATACCGAGAACGTCCAGATCCACGACGCCGACAGCGACGCGCCCTATGTGACCTATACCGTCGACGGCAGCGAACACCGCATCGACTGTGATTTCGTCGCGGGCTGCGATGGGTTCCACGGCGTCAGCCGCCAGACCATCCCCCTCACCGTGCGCCGCGAATACGAGAAGGTCTATCCCTTCGGCTGGCTCGGCATCCTGTCGGAAACGCCGCCCGTGCATGACGAGTTGATCTATGCCGGCTCCGAACGCGGCTTTGCGCTCTGCTCCATGCGCAACGACAACCTGAGCCGCTACTACATCCAATGCTCCCTCTCCGACAGCCCCGAGGACTGGACCGATGCCGCCTTCTGGCAGGAACTCAAACGCCGCATCCCGGCGCATTATGCCGACAAGCTCGTCACCGGCCCCTCGATCGAGAAATCCATCGCCCCCCTGCGCTCCTTCGTGACCGAGCCGATGCGCTGGGGCCGTCTCTTCCTCTGTGGTGACGCCGCGCATATCGTGCCGCCGACCGGCGCCAAGGGCCTCAACACCGCTGCGAGCGACATTCACTACCTCTACAATGGCCTCACCGCCCATTACCATGACGGCGACGACGAAGGCATCGACCGCTATAGCGAAAAGGCGCTGGCCCGCATCTGGAAGGCGGAACGCTTCAGTTGGTGGTTCACCTCGCTGATGCACCGCTTCCCCGAACAATCCGCGTTCGACCTCAAGATGCAGCAGGCCGACATCGCCTTCCTGCGCGACAACCGCGCCGCGCAAACGGTTATGGCCGAGAACTACGTCGGCCTGCCATACTGACCGCCATGAGGGACACGATGACCAATAAATACGACACCGGCATGCAGGTCCGCCGCAATATCCTTGGCGACGACCACGTGGACCGCGCCGAGGCCGCCAAGACCGACTTCGACGCCCCGTTCCAGACCCTCATCACCGAGGGTGCCTGGGGCACGGTCTGGGCTTCCGATGGGATCTCGGACCGCGAACGCTCCATGCTGACGCTGGCCTTGCTCGCGGCGGCGGGGAACTTCGAGGAGATCCCCATGCATATCCGCGCCACCGCCCGCACCGGCGCAAGCAAGCAGGATGTGCTCGAAGTCTTTCAGCATGTCGCCATCTATTGCGGCGTGCCACGCGCCAACCACGCGCTGAAACTCGCCAAGCAAACCTACGCCGAGATGGAAAACGAATAACGGGAAACGCGCCCGCTTAGAGGAGACTGACCCCATGAGCACACCAGCGGAATTCTACCAGAGGGACCGCCTTTGGCACCCGCCCGCCTACGCGAAGGACTACAAGACTTCCGTGACCCGCTCGCCGCAATACGCGCTGATCTCGCTTGAAAACTCCGCCAGCGAGATCACCGGCCCGACCTTCGGCCACCGCGATATCGACCCGATCGACAATGACCTGATCTCGAACTACGCCAAACCCGGCGAAAGCCCGATCGGCGAGCGCATCATCGTGCATGGCCGCGTGCTTGATGAAAACGCCCGCCCCGTGCCCAATACGCTGGTCGAGGTCTGGCAGGCCAATGCGGGCGGACGCTACCGTCACAAGAAAGACACCTACCTCGCCCCCATCGACCCGAATTTCGGCGGTTGCGGACGCACGCTTACCGACGAGAACGGCTATTACTATTTCCGCACCGTCAAGCCCGGCGCCTACCCCTGGCGCAACTGGGTCAACGATTGGCGCCCGGCGCATATTCACGTCTCGGTCTTCGGCTCCGGCTTTGCCCAGCGCCTCATCACCCAGATGTATTTCGAGGGCGATCCGCTCATCGACACCTGCCCGATCGTCAACACGATCCCCGACAAGGCCGCCATCGGCCAGCTCGTCGCCGCGCTGGATCGCAACGCGACGATTCCGCTCGACACCATCGCCTACAAGTTCGACATCGTGTTGCGCGGCCGCCGCTCGACGCTGTTTGAAAACCGCCTGGAGGGGAACTGATGCTTTTTCAGCAAAAGTGGGAACCGGTTTTGCGCCCGGAAAAAGCACGAGGAATGAAAAAATGACTCAGGAACTGAACTACCTCAAGGAATCCCCCTCCCAGACCGCTGGCCCCTATGTCCATATCGGCCTTGCCCCCGGCGCGGCGGGCTTTGACATCTACCGTCAGGAACTCGGCTGGGACATCGCAGGCCCCAACGCCAAGGGCGAACGCATCCGCGTCGAAGGCATCGTCATCGACGGCACCGGCTCACCGATCAAGGATGTGCTGCTCGAAGCATGGCAGGCCAATAGCGCCGGCATCTACGCCCATCCCGAACATCCCGGCGAGGTCGAAGAAGGCTTTCGCGGCTGGGGCCGGGTCATCACCGATTTCAACACCGGCGAATGGGGCTTTGAGACTGTGAAACCGGGGGCCGTCATGGGCCGCAATGGCCATATGATGGCGCCCCATATCAACCTCTGGATCGTGGCGCGCGGCATCAATGTCGGCCTCAACACCCGGATCTACTTCGAGGATGAGGCCGAGGCCAACGCCGCCGACCCGGTGCTCAACATCATCGAATGGGAACGCCGCCGCGCGACCCTGATCGCCAAACGCAGCGAGCGCGATGGCGAGATCGTCTATCGCTTCGATATCAAGATGCAGGGCGAAGACGAAACCGTCTTCTTCGACATCTGATTGAGATGGCAACACGGCCCGCCCCGATATACGGTGCGGGCCAAAAAAGGACACCCGATGACCAACCCCTGTATTCTCTGCTGCGCCATCACGGGCAGCGTGCCGCGCAAATCCGACAACCCCGCCGTGCCGACCTCGGTCACGGAACAGATCGAAAGCAGCCACGCCGCCGTCGAGGCCGGGGCCTCCATCATCCACGCCCATGTGCGCAACGACGATGAAACCCCCTCCTCCGACCCCGAGCGTTTCGCCCTGCTCAAGGAAGGGCTGGAAAAACACTGCCCCGGCGTCATCATCCAGTTCTCGACCGGTGGCCGCTCCGGCGCGGGCAAGGAACGCGGCGGGATGCTGTCGCTGCGCCCTGACATGGCCTCGCTCTCGGTCGGCTCCAACAACTTCCCGACCCGCGTCTACGAAAACGCCCCCGACCTCGTGGCGTGGCTCTCGTCCGAGATGCAGACCTACGAGATCACCCCCGAGATCGAAGCCTTCGACCTCTCGCATATCCTCCAGGCGATCCGCCTGCATGGCGCGGGCAAGCTCTTTGGCCGCCTCTACGTGCAATTCGTCATGGGCGTGAAGAACGCCATGCCCTGCGACAAGGAGGTCTTCGACTTCTACGTTCACATGATGAGAACCCGCGCCCCCGAGGCCGCATGGTGCGCCGCCGGGATCGGTGCCAATCAGATCGTGGTCAATGAATGGGCCATCGCCGCCGGGGGCCATACCCGCGCCGGGCTCGAAGACAACGTGCGCCTCGACCGCGACACGCTCGCGCCCTCGAATGCCGCCCTGATCGAACGGGCCGCCGATCTCTGCGAGAAATACGAACGCCCCGTGGCGACCCCCGCGCAAGCCCGCGAGATTCTCGGCCTGCGCCCGGCGTAAGGCGGGACCGAACGCCCCACCCGATGCCCCTCTCTCCGGGGCGCAAGGATTTTCGAAAATCCCAGCCGAAGCGATTTCGAAATCGCTTCGGCCCGGCCCCACCCGCCCGCGTTAACCGGGACACCGCGTTAACCTCTGCCCACCGACGCAATACCGACGTGATACCGACGTAATACCGACGTGGGTTTTCGCGTTAACGGTTGCACGCGCCCAGCCGGGCCCTGGGGAAAAGAAAAGGCCCTGAAAGCATCTGCTTTCAGGGCCGGAATTCTTGGTGGCGGTACAGGGACTTGAACCCCGGACACGCGGATTATGATTCCGCTGCTCTAACCAACTGAGCTATACCGCCTTTGGTGCACAGCGATTTATGAGAAGCACCGCGCGGGGTCAAGCGGAAAACGGGGCTTTCGCCAAAGTTTTCCCGACCCTACCCAATGGCCACCGAGAAGGCATGCGGCGAGGTGCCGAACCGTTCGCGAAAGCGCCGCGAAAACTGCGTTGTCGAGGCAAAACCACAGGTCAGCGCCACCTCTCCCACAGGCAGGTCCGTCTCCGCCAAAAGCGCCCGCGCCCGCTGCAAACGCAGGTCGATAAGATAGCGTTTCGGCGTCCGCCCCACGTGATGTGCAAAGAGCCGCTCCATCTGCCTCCGCGACACGCCCACCCGTTCGGCCACCTCGTCGAGGCTGATCTCCTGGTCGATCTCCTCGTCGAAAATACGCACGATTTCAAGAAGCCGCGCATTGCGCACGCCCAATGTCGCCGCGCGGGAAATCATCTGGCTGTCCGCGTCCGAGCGATGCACCGAATGCAGGCACATGTTGAGCACCGCCTGGCTCAGGAGCGGGCCATGCCGGTCATAGATCAGCTTGAGAAACAGGTCCGTCGCCGCCGCGCCGCCGCCACAGGTCATGATCCGCCCGTCCACCACGTAAAGCTGTTCGCGCAGGTCAAGGTCGGGATAGCTCTCACGGAACGGCACCTGGTTTTCCCAGTGTAGCGTGACGCCACGCCCCTTGAGGATGCCGGCGCGCGCCAGCGTATAGGCACCAGTGCAGAGTCCGCCAACCGTGCGCCCCGTGCGCCATTGATAGCGAATCCAATCCGCCGCCTTTTTCGATGCCGCCTTTTCCGGTTCGACCCCGGAACAGACAAAGACATGCGCGCCCGCCGGGGTATCGCCGAGGACCGTATCCACCGAGATTTCAACGCCGTTTGAACACCGCACCGGCCCGCCATCCTCTGACATGGTCGTCCAACGATAAAGCGCCCGCCCCGTCAGTTGGTTGGCCATGCGCAGCGGCTCTATCGCCGCCGAGAAGGCCAGCATCGACAAGTTGGGCAGCAACAGGAAAACGAACTGCTCGGCCTTGGTCGCGACATCCGGACCAAGCTCTACATGCGCGACACCTTTCGGGATCAACCCATCGTTCATCTACGTTCCCCATGCTGCAAGACGCATCACCATACTGGCCTTCCTAACCTAACGGCAAGCCAAGAGATGCGCCGTTCACGACATCTCGCGCATGGAAACGCTGGCCGTGGGCGGATGCACGCGCAGCGCCGTGCGCAGCCACCCCATCGCCCGTGCCGGCCCGCTCTGTGACCGCGACGCCAACACCATCGGCAACGGCGCCCCCATATCGAACCCGATGACCTCGAACCGGCTTCGGAACGCGTGGCTTTGCACAAAGGAATCGACCACCACGCCAAGCGCATCCGTGCGCTCGATAATGCCCGAGGCCATTGGAAAATTCTCGATGATATGAAGCCCCCGGACCGAATCCCCCTCGAGATAGTCGAGCACGTCGATCAAGGGCCGCACATGTGGCCCCGAAAGGTCCGGCGCGATGATCGGATAACGCGCCAGGTCTTGCGCACCGACCATCCGCCCGCTCAAGGGATGCCCCTTGCGCGCATACATGCGCGCGCGCAGCGGTGGCAGCGGCTCCATGGCGAATCCCGCCTCCCCCAGAAGACCGTGTTCTGGCGCGATCAGCGTGTCGAGATCACCCTGTCGCAAAAACTGGACCCCCGTCTCGAAGGTCACCCCGCGCAGATGCACCCGCACCTCCGGATGATTGAGCACAAGATGACGCACAGCCCGATTCATCAACCCTTCGAGCGAGGGCGGCGCAATTCCGATCCGCAAGACCCTGTCGCGCATCTCGCGCCCGCTGCGCGCATCGCTGACAAGCTGGTCCATATCCGACAGGATGCGCGCGGCCCGGTCGATGAAACTCCGCCCTTCCGCCGTCGCGACAACCCCCCGGGCGCGCCGCTCGAAAACCGCAAAGCCAAGCTCGGCCTCGATATCGGCCACCGCCTTGGTGACCGCCGATTGCGTGATATGGAGGTTACGCGCCGCCGCCGAGATCGCCCCGGCCCGGTCCACCGCCAGCACGTAGCGCAGCTTGCCCAGGTTCATATTCGCCAATCCATTCTCAAAATGAATACCTATGGATAATTTAGAATTTGTCAGATGGCTGGACGCAACCCCATACTTGCCGCGAAACAGGGATTCGGGGGAGGAAACCCATGACCAAGACCATCGTTGCCGGTGTCGGCATGATCAAATTCGCCAAACCGGGCGCATCCGACAGCTATGACAAGATGGGCGCCGACGCGATCCGTGCCGCGCTCAAGGATTCCGGCCTGTCCTATGACGATATCCAGCAAGCCTATGCCGGCTATGTCTACGGCGATTCCACCTGCGGCCAGAAAGCCCTCTACCATGTCGGCATGACCGGCATCCCGGTGGTCAACGTCAACAACAACTGCTCCACCGGCTCGACCGCGCTCTTCCTCGCGCGCCAGGCGATCGAACACGGCATTGCCGAGTGCGTCCTCGCCGTCGGCTTCGAACAGATGCAGCGCGGTGCGCTTCAGAGCCACTGGACCGACCGGCCCACCCCCTTTGACGATTTCGACGCGGAAACCGATGCGCTTGTCGGCAACGGGGAGATCCCGCTGGCGCTGCGCTACTTCGGCGGCGCGGGCAAGAGCCATATGAAGAAATACGGCACCGAGCTAAGCGACTTTGCCAAGATTCGCGCCAAGGCCTCGCGCCATGCGGTCAACAACCCGCTGGCCCTTTTCAACACGGAAGTGAGCGAAGACGACGTGATGAACGCCCCCTTCATGTGGGAAGGCGTGATGACCCGCCTCATGGCCTGCCCGCCGACCTGCGGCGGTGCCGCGGCGATCCTCTGCTCCGAAGACTTCGCCCGCAAGCACAATATCCCGACCACCGTGTCGATCACCGCACAAGCCATGACGACCGATTTCCGCTCGACCTTCGACGCCCACGACATGATGCAGGTCGTCGGCTATGACATGACCGCCGCCGCCGCCAAACAGGTGCAGGAACACTCCGGTATCGGCATCGAGGATGTGGACGTGGTCGAACTGCACGACTGCTTTGCCCATAACGAACTGATCACCTACGAGGGCCTCGGTCTCTGCCCCGAAGGTGGCGCGCAGAAATTCATTGCCGATGGCGACAACACCTATGGCGGCAAATACGTCACCAATCCCTCTGGCGGCCTTCTGTCCAAGGGCCACCCGCTCGGCGCGACGGGCCTTGCGCAATGCTACGAGCTGACCCACCAGCTGCGCGGCACCGCCGACAAGCGTCAGGTCAAGGGCGCGAAAACCGCGCTTCAGCACAATCTCGGCCTTGGCGGTGCCTGTGTCGTGACCCTCTACCAGGCGGCCTGACATGGGGATTTTTGACAGAAGCTCGGCAGGGCACGTGACGCCGCCCATCGAAGTGACGCTGGAACGCGGGGCCATCGCCTTTTTCGCCGAAACCATCGGCGAGACGAACCCGATCCATTTCGACATCGACGCCGCCCGCGCCGCCGGATACCCGGACGTGGTCGCGCCTGCGACCTACCCGGTGGTGGTCGGCACCTTCGCGGGCAAGGAGGCCACGCGCAAGGGTGCGCCCGACCTGCTCGCCCTGATCAAGGCCGACATGCGTCACCTGCTGCACGGCACCGAAACCTATACCTACCACGGTGCGATGCACGCCGGCGATACCGTCACGGTCGAGAACGAAATCCTCGGCTTCGTCGATGCCAAGGGCGGCAAGCTCGAGATCGCGCAGATCGCCACCCGGATAAGCCACCCCGAGCGCGGCCTCCTGATCGAGGCCCGCCGCGACCTGATCCACGTCCTGGGCTGAGGAGGCGAGACGCATGACCATCACACCGCAAACCGCCAAACCCGGCGACAGCCTCCCGCCGCTGACCTTCGGCCCCGTTTCGCGCACCACGCTGGCGCTTTACGCCGGGGCTTCGGGCGATCACAACCCGATCCATATCGACCTCGATTTCGCCAAGGGCGCCGGGTTCGATGACGTGTTCGCCCACGGGATGCTCTCCATGGCCCAGCTTGGCCGCCTCGTGACCGACTGGGCCGGGCAGGACAACGTTGCCACCCTCTCGACCCGCTTCACCGCCATCACCCCCGTCAACGCAACCGTGACCTGCGAGGGCATCGTCGCGGACACCGTCGAGCAAGACGGCGAAACCCTTCTGAAACTGACCCTGTCGGCCAAGATCGACGACGGAACCCAAACCCTGAAGGGCGAAGCGCTCGTGCGCACCGCCTGAGGAGGAGAACAACATGCCCAACCATCTCTGGATGCAGGAAGACCACAAGGCGTTCGCCGACACCGTGCGCCGTTTCTTTGCCGAGGAAATCACCCCCAACAAGGACGCCTGGACCGAGGCCGGCACCATCCCCAAATCGCTCTGGAAGAAGGCGGGCGAGCTTGGCATCCTCGGCGCGACCTTCCCCGAGGAACATGGCGGCCTCGGCCTCTCGCGCCATTTCGACGCCGTGACCTTCCTCGAACAGACCCGTGCGGGCGATAGCGGCTGGGGCGTCTCGGTCCACAACATCGCCGCCCATTACATCACCGCCTTCGGCACCGACGAGCAAAAGGCCCGCTGGCTCCCCGACCTCGCCTCGGGCGAAAAGGTCGCCGCCATCGCGATGACCGAACCGGGCACCGGCTCTGACCTTCAGGCCGTGAAAACCACCGCCATCAAGGACGGCAACGAATACCTTATCAACGGCTCCAAGACCTTTATCACCAACGGCGGCAGCGCCGACCTGATCGTCCTCGTCGCCAAGACCGACCCCAAGGCCAAGGGCCGGGGCGTCTCGCTCATCGTGGTCGAGACCGAGGGGCTCGAAGGTTTCTCCGTGGGCCGTCGCCTCAAGAAAATGGGCATGAAGCGCAACGACACTGCCGAGCTTGCCTTCGAGGACGTGCGCGTGCCGCTGACCAACCTCCTTGGCAGCGAAGAAGGCCAGGGCTTTATCCAGTTGATGCGGCAACTCCCGTGGGAGCGCCTGATCCTCGGTTTCATGGCCCTCGGGGCCTCCGAATGCGCGCTTGAGATGACCCTCGACTACGTGCGCGAGCGCAAGGCGTTTGGCCAACGGATCATGGACTTCCAGAACACCCGCTTCAAGCTTGCCGAAGCCGCGACGAAGATCGAACTCCTTGCCGCCTTCGTCGACCAATGCCTCGCCGAACTCGAAACCGGCACGCTCACGCCGGAAAAGGCCGCCATGGCCAAATGGTGGGGCACCCAGACCCAATGCGAAATCATCGACGAATGTCTGCAGCTGTTCGGCGGCTATGGCTACATGCAGGAATACCCGATCTCAGAACTCTATACCGACGCCCGCGTGCAGAAAATCTACGGCGGCACCAATGAAATCATGAAGGAACTGATCGCGCGCGGTCTCGACGCCGATTGACGGAGGACACCATGGGAAAACTTGACGGTAAGACCGCCTATATCACCGGCGCAGGCAACGGCATCGGCCGCGCACTCGCCCTGAAACTCGCCTCCGAAGGGGCCAATGTCGTCGTGAACGACCTCGAAGCCGATCCGGCCATGGCCGTGGTCGAGGAAATAGCCGCCATGGGCGGCCACGCCATCGCCGAACCCGGCTCGGTCACCGAGGATGGCTTTGCCGAGCGCTTCATCGGCGCAGGCGTCGAGAAATGGAATGCCATCGACATCATCGTCAACAACGCGGGCTACACGTGGGATAGCCTCATCGGCCACATGACCGACGACCAGTTCGACGCCATGATGGATGTGCACCTCAAGGCGCCGTTCCGCATTCTCCGCGCGGCCTCGGGCTTTATCAAGGGCGCCGCCACGCAAGAGGCCGAAGCCGGGCAGGAAGTCTTCCGCAAGGTGGTCAACATTTCTTCCATCGCGGGCACCGCGGGCAATGTCGGACAGGCCAATTATTCCTCTGCCAAGGCGGCGCTGCTCGGCCTGACCAAGACACTGGCCAAGGAATGGGGCCGCTACAAGGTCAACGTCAACTGCGTCGCCTTCGGCTATATCGAAACCCGCTTGACCGAAGCCACGGATGAGAAGAAGACCATCACCGTGGATGGCAACGAGGTCGGCATCGGCATCCCGAAAAAGGTCGCCGGAGGCTTTGCCGCCATGGTGCCCCTTGGCCGCCCCGGCACGCCCGAAGAGGCCGCCGATGGCGTCTATCTCTTCTGCTGCCCGGAATCGAACTACGTCTCGGGCCAGACACTCATCGTCGGTGGCGGGTTGACGGGATGACCGGGGCCATGCTCTCCGGCGTCCGCATCGTCGAGATCGAAGGCCTCGGCCCCGGCCCCTTCGCCGCCATGACGCTGGCCGATCTCGGCGCCGACGTGATCGTGATCCACCGCAAAGGCAAGGCCGGGCAGGTCACCGCCGAGGCCTCGCTTCTTGACCGGGGCAAACGCTCTATCGCGCTCGACCTGAAGGACGCCGACGACATCGCCACCGCCAAGGCACTGATCGCCCGCGCCGATGGCCTCATCGAGGGCTTTCGCCCCGGCGTGATGGAACGGCTCGGCCTCGGCCCCGAAGCCTGCCATGCCGAGAATCCCGCCCTCGTCTATGGCCGCATGACCGGCTGGGGACAGGATGGACCCCGCGCCCATACCGCGGGCCATGACCTCAACTATATCGCCACCTCCGGTGCGCTGCACTACGCCTCCGAGCCCGGCAGCCCCCCAATCACCCCCGCGACCCTCGTGGGCGATATCGGCGGCGGCGCGCTTTATCTCGTGGTGGGAATGCTCGCGGGGCTTCTCAACGCCCGCGCCACCGGCAAGGGCACCGTGGTGGATGCCGCCATCGTGGATGGCTCGGCCCATATGATGGGGCTCCTGATGGCGATCCGCCAGACCGGCCAGCTTGTCGATGACCGCGGCCAGAGCCTGCTTGACGGTCCGCACTGGTCGCGCAGCTACCCATGTGCCGATGGTGGCTATATCTCGGTGCAATGCCTCGAACCGCAATTCTACGCGCTTTTCCTTGAGAAACTCGGCCTCTCCGACGATCCCGAATTCCTGCGCCAGCATGACAAGGCCCTCTGGACCAAGCTCTCCGCACGTCTTGAGGATATCTTTGCCGCCGAACCCCGCGCCCACTGGGCCGCGCTGTTTGACGGCTCCGACGCCTGCGTCGCGCCCGTCCTGTCGCCGGGTGAAGCGGCGGACGATCCGCATATGCGCGCCCGCAACATCTGGTCCGCGCCGGACGGCGTCTTGCAACCGGCCCCGGCCCCCCGCTTCGGCGGCACGGCGGCGCCGGTCAATGCGCCCTGCACGCGCGGCGCGCATAGCGGGGACATCCTCGCCGAACTCGGCAAGGCCCCCTAAGCCGCGCGCAAGGTCTTTCGAAACGGCTTTCCGGTCTTACGTGCCGCGCACCGTGTCGATCATGAGCTGCACATTCTCCGGGTCGGCATCCGGCGTGATGCCGTGACCGAGGTTGAAGATATGCGGCCCCTTGCCAAGCGCGTCGACGATGCGGCGCGTCTCGTCGACAAGCGCCTGCCCGCCGGTGACCATGTGCGACGACTTGAGATTGCCCTGCACACAGCCGTCTTTCTGCACATGCTCGGCGACCCACTCGGCGCTCACCGCGTCATCGACCGCGACACAATCCGCCCCGGTCGCCTTGGCAAAGCCCTCATACCGTTCGCCCGCGCCGCGCGGGAAGGCGATGACCGGAATGCCCGGATGCCGCTCCTTGAGCGCCGCGATGATCTTTTTCGCAGGCTCCAGCGCATATTTGTCGAAATCCGCCCCCTTGAGCGACCCGGCCCAGCTATCGAATATCTTCACGACCTCCGCACCTGCCTCGATCTGTTTCGACAGGTAATCAATCGTGCCCTCGGTCAGCAAGGCGATCACCTGGTCGAACAGCGCCGGGTTCTCGTCCTTGAGCTTGTGCGCCGGACCCTGGTCCGGTGTGCCGCGCCCCGCGATCATATATGTCGCCACGGTCCAGGGCGCGCCCGCAAAGCCGATCAGCGTCGTCTCTTCCGGCAATTCCCGCGACAGGATGCGCACCGTCTCGTAAACAGGGTTCAGCGTTTCGTGAATCTCGCTCGCCGGTTTGAGCTTGTCGAAATCCGCTTGTGCTTCGATCGTCGAAAGGCGCGGCCCTTCTCCGGTCACGAACCACAGGTCCGCCCCAAGCGCCTGCGGCAACAAAAGGATATCGGCAAACAGGATCGCCGCATCGAACCCATAGCGCCGGATCGGCTGCAATGTTACCTCCGCCGCAAGCTCCGGGTTATAGCACAGCGACAGGAAATCTCCCGCCTCGGCCCGCGTCGCGCGGTATTCCGGCAGGTAGCGGCCCGCCTGGCGCATCATCCAGATCGGGGGGGTGTCGAGCGTCTCACCCGCAAGTGCGCGCAGAATTGTCTTGGTCGTAGCCATATCCGGTTTCTCCTCTTTGCCGTCCGTAGGTCTCGCCACAGCGACGAGATGTCAAGTATGGATGACTTGAAAGGACAACCTGCCGCGACTAAGACTTCGGGCCATGACATTGACCCTGCCCTCCCCCGACTCGCCCCTCAAGATCGGCACCCGCGGCTCTCCGCTCGCATTGGCACAGGCCCACGAGACGCGCCGCCGCCTCGCGAAGGCGTTCGACTTGCCGCAAGAGGCATTCGAAATCGTTGTCATCAAGACGACGGGCGACGACGCTGCCCTGATCGCCAAGGACAAGCCGTTGAAAGAGATCGGCGGCAAGGGTCTCTTCACCAAGGAGATCGAGGAAGACCTCCTGTCCGGCAAGATCGACATCGCCGTGCATTCCATGAAGGACATGCCCACGCTTCAGCCCGAGGGGCTTCTGCTCGACACCTACCTGCCCCGCGAAGACACGCGCGACGCCTTCGTGTCCTCCAGAGTCAAGACGCTCGCCGACCTGCCCGAGGGCGCCGTGGTCGGCACATCCTCGCTGCGCCGTCGCGCCCAGCTTCTCAATGTCCGCCCCGATCTCAACGTGGTCGAATTCCGCGGCAACGTGCAAACCCGCCTGCGCAAGCTCGAAGAGGGCGTGGCCGAATGCACCTTCCTCGCCATGGCCGGGCTGCACCGTCTCGACATGGCCCATGTGGCGGCCTCCGCGATTGCCCCGGAAGAGATGCTCCCCGCCGTTGCCCAAGGGGCGATCGGCATCGAACGGCGCGCAGATGACAGCCGCACCGCGGAAATGCTCGAAGCCATTCACGATACGCAGACGGGCCAACGCCTTGCCGCCGAACGCGCCTTCCTTGCCGCGCTCGATGGCTCCTGCGAGACGCCCATCGCCGGGCTGGCCGAACTTGACGGCACAACCTTGCGCCTGCGCGGCCAGGTCTTGCGCCCCGATGGCTCCGAGAGCCTTGCCGATGACCGCACCGCCCCGATCGAGGACGGGGCCGCCCTTGGCCGCGAGATCGCGGAATCTCTCCTCGCGCGCGCAGGCGAAGGCTTTTTCGACTGGCGCACCTGACCCAGGACAGGAGAGCGCCCAACTGCGCTCTCCTTCCGCGTGCCTCGAAATATCGCCGAAAATGCGGCGAAAATGCAGGCCACAGGCCATTTTCCCCCAAGAACGTCCCAATTTGCGCAAAAGCCCTTCCTTATTTGGTCACTTTTCCTTGGCCTAATACCCTTGGAAACGTGTTCGGAGGGAAGAGCATGAACGCAACCATCAGCGACCTTGAAATCGGTCCGGTCAAGAAACGCAGCATCAAGACCTCGCGCCACGAGAAGACCTACCGTGCGCGGGAAACCGAGGGATATTTCCGCACCACGACCCAAAGCGAGGCCGTGCTGCGCTTTATCGCCATCGTGATCGTGCTGGGCGCCTTTATTCAATGGCTCCTGCCCAATGGTGACAGCGTCGAAATGACGATGACCAAGGTTGGCCTCGCCGTCGCCTTCTCGATCATCGGTCTTGCGCTCTATACCTTCGCCATGCGTGGAAGCCGCTACGAGATCGAGCTCAATCCATCCGACAAGACCCTGATGCTCTCGCGGCTCGACCGCCGCGACAACGTGCGTAACGCCAAGCGCTTTCACCTTGATGACATCAAGAGCATCTACGTGCTCAAGGGCGATGGCGTCGGCATCCCGTCAAAGATGCGCATTCGCCTGCGCCACCATGACGAGGAAATCACCGCCCTGCGCGGCCATTACGACGACGTGGAACTGATGCACCGGACCCTCTGCCGCAGCATCCGAATGCTCAACGGCTGAAGCGGTCCCTCAGAGGGTTCCCGGTGGCCGCGGGACCACTGGCCAGATCAGACCCATTTCGCCATCGGCGGAAGGCTCATCAGCACGGCATTGGCATCATGCCCCGTCTCAAGGCCGAATTTCGTGCCCCGGTCATAAACGAGATTGTATTCCGCATAGAGCCCACGATGCACAAGCTGGGCATCCTTTTCTGCCGCGCCAAACGCGACGCCCCTGCGTTTTTCGATGAGCGGCACAAAGGCCGGTAGAAACGCTTTGCCAACATCCTGGATAAAGGCGAAATCCGCCTCCCAGTCGCCGCTATTGTGATCGTCGAGGAATATCCCCCCGACGCCCCGCGCCCGCCCCCGGTGCGGGACATAGAAATACTCGTCCGCCCACTCCTTGAAACGCGGGTAATATGCCGCATCATGCCGGTCGCAATGGGCCTTCTGGACGCCATGGAAATGCGCGGTGTCCTCCTCGTATTCTAGGCACGGATTGAGGTCCGATCCCCCGCCGAACCACCAACCATGCGGGGTCCAGAACATGCGGGTGTTCATGTGAACGGCCGGGCAATGCGGGTTCTGCATATGAGCCACAAGACTGATCCCGCTGGCCCAGAAACGCGGATCGTCCTTCATCCCCGGCAATCCCTTGCGCGCCGCCATAGCGGCCTGCGCACGCGCGCCAAGTGCGCCATAGACCGTCGAGACATTGACGCCGACCTTCTCGAACACGCGCCCGCCACGCATGACCGACATCAGCCCGCCGCCCGCGTCCGATCCATCCGCGCTTGCGCGTGATGTTTCTCGCACCTCGAACCGTCCCGGCGCCTGATCGGCGAACGGCCCCTCGGTGTGGCTATCCTCGAGCATCTCGAAGGCGGTGACGATCTGGTCCCGCAATTCCCGGAACCACGCGGATGCGCGCGCCTTCTCGCTCTCCATCTGGTCGCTCATCAATCCCTCCCTCTGCCGTTTCTATGTCGCGGGCCTCAATGCGCCGGGGCCGCCACCGGATCAACAAGCGTGCGCCCGCCATCCACCGTGATGATCTGCCCCGTCATAAACCCCGACCCCTCCGAGGCAAGATATTGCACCGCGTCCGCCAACTCGCCCGGCGCGGCAATCCGGCCAAGCGGGGTGTTCTCCTCGATGGTTTCGCGGAACTCGCCGTGATCCTTGAGCATGTTCTTGAGGCTCGTCGACATCACCGACCCGAACGCCACGGCGTTCACCCGGATCAAGTGCGGCGCAAGCGCCACGGCCATGGCGCGCGTCATCTGGTCAAGGGCCGCGGTCGAAACCGAATATGCCATGAGATCGGGATGCGACCGCCGCGAGGCAATCGAAGACAGGTTTACGATGGCCCCGGCCTGCTTGCCGTTCTCCTTCCCCTCGGCCTGCTTGATCATCCGCTTGGCGACATATTGCGACAGGCGCAGCGAGGTCATGAGGTTCTGGTCAAGCATGGTCTCGACCGATTTGTCATCCGGATCGAGCGCATCCGACCGGATCACCTGCCGACAGCCGTTTACAAGGATATCCACGGTATCAAAGGCATCAATCGTCGCCGAAAGCAGATTGGCAATCGTGAGCTTTTCGCGCAGGTCGCCTGCGAAATAGCGGATGTTGCCGTCTTCCCTGTTCTCGCCAACCTCGTCAACCAGCCGCTGTTCGTCCATGTCGGCGAACATCACGTTGGCGCCGTGATCGGCAAAGTGACGGGCCACGGCAAGGCCGATCCCGTTCGCCGCACCGGTCACGATGGCGGTCTTGCCTGCAATCGAGAAGGACATGTGAAATCTCCCGTGATTCTGTGTGATAGCTTACGCGCTATCCCCGCCGTGCGCGAGACGGGCGCGATGCATGAAGAACCTTGAACCGCCCGTCCCCGGCGACCTCGTCCACCTGGCCAAACATGGCCCGCAGCGTCGCCTCGTAGGGCAAATGACGATTGGCGACAAGCCAGAGCTGCCCCGACGGGGCCAGCATCCGCGCCGCCGCCACGATAAAGGCTTCGCCAAGCGCGGGCTCTGCACTGCGCCCGGTATGAAACGGCGGGTTCATCACGACCGTGTCCATCCGCGCGCGCGGCTCCCATCTCGTGACATCGGCCCAGTGAAACTCGGCACGGGAATCGCGGATATTCTCTCGTGCGCAATCAAGCGCGACATGATCCGCCTCCACGAGGTAGAGCGTTTCGACCGTCTCCCGCGTGAGGATTTCGCGCGCAAGATAGCCCCACCCCGCGCCAAGGTCGGCCACGTTCCGCCCAAGCTTGGCTGGCAGGCTCTCGGCCAGGATCTTCGACGCCGGATCAATCCCGTCCGCCGAGAAGACACCGGCGCGCGTCACGAACCCCTCGACCTGCACAGGTGATGCGCGCCAATCCTCGAAATCGCCACCCGAAAACCAGAACAGCTTGCCGTGCGCTTTCGAAATCACGCCGCCAATCTCGGCCCGTTTCCTGCACTCCTTGAGAAGGCTGTCCGCGCCATCTGTCTTCTGCCCGTCCACGATCACGAGATCGGCCACGGCGACCGCCCGCGCAATCATGTCCCGCGCAAGCTGTTTCGCGCGCGGCAGGCACAGGATGGCCGCCCCGTAGCGCCCCGTCTCCGCGACGTCGCAGGCATAGCCCGCCCGCTGGAACGCCTCGTAATCCACGCGATTGGGTTGAATGATACGCACCCGGTCCCGTTCCAGCGCGCCAAGATCGGCCCCCGCGCGCGGCGCGAAAACGGCGATCTCGCCAGTGTCAGGCAGGTCAAGGCCATGCCCATCAAGGGCGAGGGTCAAACGTGATTGGGACATGGGGCTTCGACGATCCGCGCGCGGATCATTCCTTTTCCATGGTGCATTGCAGCGGATGCTGATGGCGGCGGGCGAAATCCATCACCTGGGTGACTTTGGTTTCCGCAATCTCGTGGCTGAACACGCCAACCACGGCAACGCCTTTCTTGTGCACCGTGAGCATGATCTCGAACGCCTGTGCATGGGTCATGCCAAAAAAGCGCTCCAGAATATGAACGACGAACTCCATCGGCGTGTAATCGTCGTTCAAAAGAAGAACCTTGTAGAGCGGCGGTCGCTTGGTCTTGGCACGCGTCTTGAGGGCGACGCCCGTGTCGCCGTCATCGCCGTCATCGGCAGACATATGGATCGGCTCGATAATCATGACCTGGCTAGAAGTGACTCCTGTTGTCGCTCTGAGCGATCTATATAACCTGTCATGCACATGAGAAAAGAGGCACAACAAGGGAATTCCGCCGATATCATGGAACAAATCCTGACAAAGATCGGATTCGACGCCGAGGACACGCTCTGGCACAACGGCCATTTCTTCCGCATGATGCAAGACCGCTTTGCCGAACTTTCGAGCCTGGCAGAGCTTCACGATTTCGTGCACAGCGTGCATTGACGATACGTCATCTTCCTAATGGGTCGCCTCCCTTGGGGGGCGCTTTTCTTGACCCCCAACATCTAGGTGCCCCCCGCCCCACACCTATCTTTGGATATAAAACCAATGCTTTATCATGATTCTAAGGTATGTTAGCGTTGCGTAAACAAGAAAGCCGAACCGGATAACCGGCGGCACGAGGCAGTAAGGGCAGATAAGTTGAAGGTTCGGCACACCCCGCCGGCCCGAATCGGGCTTTTGGCACTCGCATCATGTCTATGGATGCTCACCCTGTCGCTTGCGGTCCATGCGGCCCCTTATGCTGCGATGGTGATGGATGCCCGCAGCGGCGAAGTCCTTCATTCTCGCAACGCCGATACCCGCCTGCACCCGGCGTCCCTGACCAAGATGATGACGCTCTATATCGTCTTCGAGGCGGTGAAGAACGGCGAGATTTCGCTCGACACCGAGGTGCGCATCTCCCGCAACGCCGCCAGCGAACCCCCGTCCAAGCTCGGGCTGCATGCCGGCCAGCGAATCAAACTGCGCTACCTGATCCGCGCCGCGGCGGTGAAATCGGCCAATGATGCCGCCACCGCCCTTGGCGAGGCCATCGAAGGCTCCGAGGCCAAGTTCGCCCGGCGTATGAACCGGACGGCCCGCGCGATCGGTATGAGCAACACGACCTTCAAGAACGCGCACGGCCTGACCGAGTCGGGCCATATGTCCACCGCCCGCGACATGACACTCCTTGGTCGGCAACTGCTCTACGACTATCCGCAATATTACAACCTGTTCTCGCGGCGCTCGACCCATGCGGGCATCAAGACCGTCTCCAACACCAACCGTCGCCTGCTGGCCGCCTATCGCGGCGCGGACGGGATCAAGACGGGCTACACCCGCGCCGCCGGGTTCAACCTCGTGGCCTCTGCCGAACGCGGCAATGAACGGATCATTGCCACTGTCTTCGGGGGCCGCTCCACCGCCTCCCGCAACGCCAAGGTGGCCGAACTTCTCGACCTCGGCTTCCGCCGCGCGCCAAGCCGTGTCGCCCTGCGCAAACCCACCCCGCCGCAATACAACGGCCTGCGCAAGGCGGGTAAGACCATCCGTGTCGCCACCGCCGTCAAGCGCAGCCTGCGCCCGGTCCTGCGCCCTGCCAGTATCGAGCAACAGGTCGTCCCGGTGCTCGTGGCCGAAACAAGCCCCGAGGCCACGCCCGAAAAAGCCACCGAGGGTGCCACCATCGTCGCCACCGCACGCACCATAGAATTCGACATCCAATCTGCCCTGATCGAAGCACGCGGCGCGGCCCCCGTGCCGCAAACCGCCGTGGCGGAGGCGCTTGACACCCCCCAGGTTGTCACCCGCCTCTCAACCTCCGGCGGGCGCCATTGGGGCATAAATGTAGGACGCTACCCGTCCCGCTATGCCGCCGAGAAAGTATTGTTGAAAACCGCGCTGACCGAGATGAGCACCTTGGATGGCACCCTGCGCAAGGTCGTGCAAGGCAATCGGGGCTTTGAAGCGAATTTCGTCGGCATGACCCGCGAAACCGCCGATCTTGCCTGCCGCCGCCTGCAAGCGCGCCAGATCGCCTGTTTCACGATCGGCCCCTCCTGAACGCAAGAAGGCCCTCGCAAGGGCCTTCGACATGTCGTGTCTCTCATGAAACTCAGGGCTTGGGATGATCGTCCCATTCGCCGCTCAGAATGCGGCGCGCATCGCCCTCCGGGTCGTCATACTGGTTCGATTTCACCGTGTAGACAAAGGCCAGAAGCCCCACGCCGCCCAGCATGATAGAGATCGGGATCAGGTAGGACAGAACTTGCATTGGCGATTTACCTCAGGCGTAGCGCGTTAAGCGAAACAGTAATCGAAGACGACGACATGGCCAAGGCCGCAATCAACGGTGTCGCCAATCCGGCAACGGCCAACGGCACGGCAATGATGTTGTAAACCGTCGCGATGCGGAAATTCTCGCGGATGCGCTTGGTCGCCGACTGCGCGGTCGCAACGGCATCGGCAATCGGGCTGAGATCCCCGCCCAGAAGCACGATATCCGACGCAACCCGCGCCGCATCGAGCGCCGAGGCCGGCGAGATCGACACATGCGCCGCCGCAAGGGCCGCCGTATCGTTCAGCCCATCGCCCACCATGAGCACACGCTTGCCTTCATCGGTCATGGCCTGCACACGCGCCGCCTTGTCCTCGGGAAGCGCCTCGGCAATCCATTTCTCGATCCCCAGACGCTGCGCCAGCGCTTCGACCGCGCCCGTGCTGTCGCCCGACACGAGAAGCACCTCCTTGCCCGCATCGAGAAGCCCTTGCACCGCCTCTTCGGCCCCGTCGCGCAGGCTGTCGCTAAAGGTAAAGGCCCGTGCCGGCCCCTCTCCGATCGAAAGGAAGGCCGAGGTCTGCGCCAGGGGCTGCGCACCGATCCATGCCGCCCGGCCAAGCCGCACAAGCCTGTCGCCGATTCGCCCCTGCGTGCCATATCCCGGCACTTCTTCAATATCGCTGACCTGCGCCGGTTTGACCCCCGCCTCACGCGCGGCATCGGCCAGGGCCGAACTCAGCGGATGCGACGAGCCCATCGCCAGCGCCAACGCGATCTCAAGCTCCCGGCGCGCGAAATCCCCAAGGTTCTCGACATGCGGCGTCCCGGCAGTCAGCGTCCCGGTCTTGTCGAACACTACCGTGTCAATCTCGGCCAAGCGCTCAAGCGCTGTCGAATGCTTGATGAGCATCCCCTTGCGGAACAACCGCCCCGAGGCCGCCGTCGTCACCGCCGGCACGGCAAGCCCGAGCGCACAAGGGCACGTGATGATCAGAACCGCCGCCGCGATGTTGAGCGCCGTGCGCATGTCGAACGTGTAGAGATACCACCCCACGAAGGCGAGCGCCGACAGGATATGCACCCCCGGCGCATAGAGTTTCGCCGCCTTGTCGGCAAGCGAGGTGTAGCGGCTGCGCCCGCTCTCCGCGATGGCCACCAGATCGGCCATGCGGTGCAGGCTCGTCTCCTCGCCCACCGCCGTGGCCCGGATGACCAACGGCCCGGTAAGGTTGACCTCGCCCGCGCTGACGCCAAAGCCCGGCTCGGCAAAGACCGGCACCGTCTCGCCGGTCAGGAGCGACCGATCCAATTCGGACTGCCCCTCGACGATCTCGCCATCGACAGGCATCCGCCCGCCGGGCCGCACGAGGATCAAATCCCCCACGGCCAGTTCGCTGACCTGAACCGTTTCTTCCTCGCCCTCGCGCACACGGATCGCGCGTGGCACCTCAAGGGCGGCCAATTCCTCCGCCGCCGACCGCGCCACGGCGCGTGTGCGATGATCAAGGTAACGCCCCGCCAAAAGGAAGAAGGTCAGGGTCAGGGCCGCATCGAAATAGGCATGTTTCCCCGAAAGCATCGTCTCCCAAAGCGATGTCGCCACCGCCAGCACGATGGCAAGCACGATCGGCACGTCCATGTTGAGCCGCTTGTGCTTGAGCGCCGACCAGGCGTTGACGTAAAACGGCTTGCCCGAGAACACGATCGTCGGCAGGGCAATCGCCGCCGAGATCCAGTGGAACATGTCCCGCGTCGCCGCTTCTGCCCCGGACCAGACCGACACCGACAAGAGCATCACGTTCATCGACGCAAACCCCGCCACGGCGAGCCGCATCAGGAGGTCGCGCCCCGCCTTGTCGGTTGCCGTGGACGAAAGCGTGCCCACGTCAAGCTCGTGCGCCTCGTAACCGATCCGTTCGAGCACCCCGATCAGGTCGGCTGCGCTGACCTCCGCATCCGCCTCGACCGAGGCCCGCTTGAGCGTCAGGTTGACCCGCGCCGAATGCACGCCCGGCGTCTTGTTGAGTTCCCGCTCCACGGCGGAAATACAGGCCGCGCAATGCACCGTCGGCAAGGACAGCGCGAGACGCGCCTCCTTCTCCTCTGCCATCTCGGCAAGCGCCTCCGCCGCCGGAGCGGCAGAGCAGGCCGGACAGGCCGAAGCCTGGGGGCGCATCGCGGCGGTCATCGTCAGCTTTCCTTCTTCACGCGAAAGACAACGCGCTGGATGAATTCCGTGCCATCCGCCGACGTGGCCTTCATGCGAATGTTCCAGTTCCCGGTCCCAAGCGGCACCGCAGCGACATAGGCCGCGCCGTCGAATTGGAAATCGGGGGTCAGATCATCCTTGATATGGGTCGGACGGCCCACAATGGCCTCGAGGGTATTGGGTTTGACCGCCCCGCCATCCTCATCCGTGATCGCAAGGATAAGACGCCCATCCACATAGTCCGCATTGACCTGCCAGCCCAGTCCGAGTTGGTCATGCAGGCGGGTGTTGAACTCCTGGCTTGCGACATAGGAATTCTTGACCTCAAGCCCCGGAAATGTCCGCACCGCCGAAAAGGCAAGCAAGAGATTCACCCCGATAATGATCCCGAAAGCACCGACGAAAATCATCGCCACGTGCTTCCCTGTAAGTTTCTTCTCTGCCATCAGTTGGCCTTTCCGTTGAACACGGTGTCTTTATACACGCGATCCGCATTGGTTGTATCCTCAACCCAGATGCGGAAATCCGTGCGTTCGGAATGCGCCGCGTCCGACTCTGGCGGCGCGAGGACATAAACCCGCTGAAGCCGCATCTCATCCGCAGGCACTTCGACCACATTACCCTCCACCCCTTCAAGGCGGACCTGCAACGTGTCATCACCCGTGACGCTTATCTGGAACGGACGCGCTTCGCCATGCTTGTTGCGCAGGCGCACCTCGTAGGTATTGCGGATCGTGCCGTCGGACAGGGTCACGAAGGTCGGGTTGCGGACCGGCGCGACCGTGAGGTCGATATCCGACCGCATGAACAGCGCCACGACAAGGCCGATCCCCACCAACGACCACAAGGCCGTGTAAAGCACGGTGCGCGGACGGAAGATATGCTTCCAGATATTTTCTGGCGCACCGCCCGCCCGTTCAGCGGCCTCGTCCGAGAGCGCCATGTAGTCGATAAGCCCCCGCGGCTTGCCAACCTTCTCCATCATCTCGTCACAGGCGTCGATGCAGAGCGCGCAGGTGATACATTCAAGTTGCTGACCGTCGCGAATGTCGATCCCCATCGGGCAGACGTTGACGCAGGCCATGCAGTCGATGCAATCGCCAAGCTCGGTATCGGTCGTGCGCTTGCCCTTCCCGCGCGGCTCGCCGCGCCATTCGCGATAGGCGACGGTGATCGTGTCTTCATCCATCATCGCGGCCTGGATACGCGGCCATGGGCAGGCGTAGATACAGATCTGTTCGCGCGCGATTGCCCCGAAGAAGATCGTTGTGCCGGTCAAAACGGCAATGGTCGTATAGGCGACCGGGTGCGCCGTGCCCTGCACAAGGTCAACGGCCAGTGTCGGCGCGTCTGCGAAATAAAAGACCCACGCCCCGCCCGTCGCAGCGCCGATAATGACCCATGACAGGTATTTGGTGATCCGCAGGCGAATCTTGCGCAAATCCCATTTTTCCTGGCGATGCAGGCGCAGGCGCGCGTTCCGGTCGCCCTCGATCCAGCGCTCCACGAGAATGAACAGATCGGTCCAGACGGTCTGTGGACAGGCATAGCCGCACCACACCCGCCCGAAAGCCGAGGTAAACAGGAAGAGCCCGAGGCCGGCCATGATGAGCAGGCCCGCCACGAAATAGAATTCATGCGGCCAGATCTCGATCATGAAGAAAAAGAAGCGCCGGTTCGCAAGGTCGATCAGGACCGCTTGGTCCGGCAGGTTCGGCCCGCGATCCCAACGGATCAAGGGAGTCAGGTAATAGATGCCAAGGGTAAAGGCCATCAGGTACCATTTCAGGTTCCGGAATTTACCACTGACACGTTTGGGAAAAACTGGCTCCCGGGCGGCATAAAGGCCCGGGTCTTGATCGGTCGTGCTCACAGGACTCACTCGCGCTTTGGAATTGGCTACTTGCTCTTCTGGACCCTAAGCCTCCAGATGGCTTTGATATGGGTCAAACATATCATCAAATCTGGTATTTCAAATACAGGTTTGCTGAACTATCCTGATCGCGAAACCGTGTTTCTTGCGTCTCACCGCTGCGATTGCAAATCCGCATGCGGGTGGTAACATGGGTTCGGTAGGTGTCGGCTTTCCAGGAAACGCGCGAACAGGACGGAAAGCCGACACTCCTTGCCTCTCCGAAAAATCGGCGGCAACCCGAAGGGCCCTTCCTCTCGCAAGCGATGATTCCAAGCCCGGTATGGGATGACCTTCACAGATACGCCTCCCCGATCCTTTGACTCAGATCAAACGGGCAGCTTTTTATCCGCCCGATCGGCGGAAATCCGGCACCCCCCCAAACAAAAAAGCCCCGGCAAAGCCAGGGCCCATTCGTCAAGCGGCGCGTCAATCGCATCTCGCGCCCAAAGAAAAAACGCCGGTTTTCCAGGAAACGCGCGAACAGAACGGAAAACCGGCGCTGAACCGGGGGCGTTGCCGCCCCCGGATTTTGTCAGGTGATCTTACTCGCCGCCACCAAGCTGGTGGACATAGACCGCAACAGCACGGATCTGTGCCTCGGTCAGACGTCCCGCCTCGGATGCGTCCTGCGACCAGGGCGGCATCACGCCGAAACGGCTGTAGGTGACGGTCTCCTTGATGGCATCATAGTCGCCACCATAGAGCCAGATCGCATCGGTCAGGTTCGGTGCGCCCTGCATACGGTCGCCGGTGCCGTCTTCCGCGTGACAGGCGGTGCACACATTGAGGAACACTTCCTGACCCGCATCAACAAGCGAGGCATCCTTGGGTTCCTGACCGGAGAGGGTCATCGTATAGTTGACCACCGCTTCGATCTCTTCCGGTTCGAGGTAATCATCACCAAAGGCCGGCATCTGCGAATAACGGGCATCCGGGTCATCCTCGTTGCGGATACCGTGCGAAATGGTGGTGTGGATCGCCTCGATATCCCCCCCCCAGAGCCAGTCATTGTCGAGAAGGTTCGGGTAGCCCTTCGCACCTGCCGCACCAGAGCCGTGGCACTGTGCGCACCAGGTCTTGAAGACGGCGGACCCTGCCGACACCGCATAAGCGCTCAACTCGGGGTCCGACGTGATTCCCGTCAGTTCCGCAGACTCGAGCTTGGCGTTGATCGGGCCGAGCTTCTCTTGGTGCTCGGCAATATCCTTCGCCACGTCGCCGCGGGTCGAGAAACCGATCAGGCCAGCGGTCGAGTCCTTCAGACCCGGCCATGCAGGGTAAGCGATCGAATACCCGATCCCCCAAACGATACAGGCGTAGAAGATATAGACCCACCACTTGGGAAGCGGATTGTTATACTCTTCGATGCCGTCCCAGGTATGGCCGGTCGTTTCGACCTCATTTCCTTTTTGAACAGGTTTTTTACTCATGTCCTCGCCTCCTCATCCGTGGCGGGTTTGTCATCGTGCCGGAACGGGATGTTTGCCGTATCCTTGTATTCCTTCGACGCACCCGGGCGGAAAACCCAGATGATGACGCCAATGAAGAAAGAGAACAGGAACAGCAGCATCCAGCTGTCGGCGAATTCACGCAGAAAGGAATATGTTTCCATCATCCTACCCCTTAACGGTGCGGGTCTGGCGTGAAGGTCGAGAAGTCAACCAGAGTGCCCAGCATTTGCAGGTAGGCAATCATGGCATCCATCTCGGTCAGCTCAGGCCGCCCGTCAAAATTGCGCACGATAACGCTGTCTTCGCCATACCGCTCCAGCAGACCATCATAGTCGCTGTCAGGGTCGGCTTGGGCTGCGAAATCCGCCTTGGCGTTTTCGATCATGTCGTCCGTGTAAGGCACACCGACCAAGCGGTTTGTCTTGAGCACGTCCTGGATGTACTTGCCGTCGATTTCCTTGTTCATGAGGAAGCCGTATTTCGGCATGACCGATTCCGGAACAACCGACTGCGGATCGACCAGGTGGTCCACATGCCACTCATCCGAGTAACGGCCACCCACGCGGGCGAGGTCAGGCCCCGTCCGCTTGGAGCCCCACTGGAAGGGGTGGTCATACATGGATTCCGCCGCGAGCGAGTAGTGACCGTAGCGTTCCACCTCATCGCGCATCGGGCGGATCATCTGCGAGTGGCAGACGTAGCACCCTTCACGGATATAGATGTTGCGGCCTGCCATTTCGAGGGGCGTGTAAGGGCGCATGCCCTCCACTTCCTCGATGGTGTTTTCAAGCCAGAACAGCGGTGCAATCTGCACGATGCCGCCCACGGTCACGACCAGGAAGCTGAAGATCAGCAGGAGGGTCGCGTTGGTCTCGAGGATTTTATGTTTGTCGAGAATAGCCATAGCTCCGGCCCTCCTTATTCAGCCGGGACTGCCGTGGCGAGCGACTCTTTCGCCGGCGCCTTACGGACAGTCATGTACAGGTTGTAAGCCATGATGATCGCACCGAGCAGGAACAAGACCCCGCCAAGAGAGCGCACGACATACATCGGGAATTTGGCTGCCACCGTGTCCGCGAATGCGTTCACAAGGAAACCGTTGGCATCGACTTCGCGCCACATCAGGCCTTCCATGATACCCGTCACCCACATCGACGCGGCGTAGAGCACGATGCCGATCGTGGCGAGCCAGAAGTGCCAGGACACGAGGCTGAGCGAGTAGAGACGCTCACGCTTCCACAGCACCGGCACGAGGTAATAGAGAGCACCGAAAGTGATCATACCGTTCCAGCCGAGAGCACCCGAGTGCACGTGACCGATGGTCCAGTCCGTGTAGTGCGACAGCGAGTTCACCGCGCGGATCGACATCATCGGACCCTCGAAGGTCGACATGCCGTAGAAACCGACCGAGATGACCATCATGCGGATGATCGGGTCGGTGCGCAGCTTGTCCCATGCGCCCGAAAGCGTCATCAGGCCGTTGATCATGCCACCCCAGGACGGCATCCAGAGCACGACCGAGAACACCATGCCGAGGGTCGAGGCCCAATCCGGCAGCGCGGTGTAATGCAGGTGGTGCGGACCGGCCCAGATATAGATGAAGATCAGCGCCCAGAAGTGGATGATCGACAGCTTGTAAGAGAAGACCGGACGTTCTGCCTGTTTCGGGATGAAGTAATACATCATGCCGAGGAAGCCGGCGGTGAGGAAGAAGCCCACGGCGTTGTGGCCATACCACCACTGCGTCATGGCGTCCTGGACACCCGAGAACACCTGCACCGACTTGGAGCCGAAGATCGACACCGGGATCGACAGGTTGTTGACCACGTGCAGCATCGCCACGGTGACGATGAACGACAGGTAGAACCAGTTGGCCACGTAGATATGCGGCTCCTTGCGCTTCATGATCGTGCCGAGGAAGACCGCCAGATAGGCCACCCACACGATTGTCAGCCACCAGTCCACGTACCATTCCGGCTCAGCGTATTCCTTCGACTGGGTCGCGCCCAGAAGATAGCCGGTTGCGGCAAGAAGGATCATGATCTGGTAGCCCCAGAACACGAAGCTCGGAAGGCTGCCGCCCCAAAGACGCGCCGCGCTGGTGCGCTGCACGACATAGAAGGAGGTGGTGATCAGGGCCGTGCCACCAAAGGCGAAGATCACCGCGCTGGTGTGCAGCGGGCGAAGACGACCAAAGTTCAGATAGCCTTGCGCCCATTCGAAGTTGAGCGCCGGAAAGGCCAACTGCGAGGCGATGACGACACCGACCAGAAAGCCGACAACACCCCAGAAAGCCGTCAGGGCCACACCGATCCGGATAAGCCCGTCATTATATTCGTTTTGAGGTGCGACAGTTTTGTCACCCACTTTGCGCAGGTGGTAGATAAATAGGCCACCTGCGATCACCGCCACCAGGATGGCGTGAACCAGATAGGCCAGATCGCGCGCGTAATTTGCAGCGATCAACGCGAAAAGCGTGACCAAAGCAAGCGCGATCAGCTTGATATAATTCAACATTTTGCGTCCCTTCGTCTTGCCGCCCGCGATTCGAATGCGAAACGGCGGATTTAGACTAGCTTCCTTTTGGGTCTAGCCCCCTTACAATACCTTGATCTGTGTCAAAGCAGTCTGCATCTAAATTGTTTCAATCATACAAGAAGGACACAGCAAATCCATGCTGGTCCCGGAAACGCCACCCCACGGAGATCGAAATGGCCTTCAAATCAATGCTGTCGGTGCTGACAAATCTGGAGCTTGCGGACACTGTCCTGGCTCAGGGGATTGCGCTCGCCCGCGGTGCCGATGCTCACTATGACGCCTTCTGCCTCGGCGTCGATCGTAGCCAGACCGGATATTACTATGCCGGGGCCAATGCGATGATCCTGCAAGAGACCCTCAACCGCGCCAAAACGGAAAGCGAAGAACTCGAAGAGAAAGCCATCGAGACTCTGCGCGCCTCCGGTGTGCGCTGGGGGGCCGAGACCGGCGTCGCCCAGATTGCCGACCTTGGGCGCCACGTCGCCGCCCATGCCCGTTTTGCCGATCTCGTGATCCTGCCCAAGCCCTATGGCGAAAATGTCGGGGCCGAGGTCGAAGCGACCATCGAGGCCGCGCTTTTCGAAGGTCAGGCGCCGGTGCTCGTCGTGCCGCAAAAAGCCGCACCGATCAGCGCGCCCCAACGCATCACCATCGGCTGGAACGAAAGCAGCGAGGCGCTCGTCGCCGTGCGCGCCGCCCTGCCCTTCCTGCAAGCGGCGGAAACCGTGCGCGTCGTGGTCATCGACCCGCCAACCCACGGCCCGCACCGCTCGGACCCCGGCGGCCTGTTGTCGCAATTCCTGTCGCGCCACGGTGTGCGCGTGGAAATCGACGTTCTGTCCAAGACCCTGCCGCGCGTCTCCGATGTGCTGTTGCGTCATGCCAAGGACACGCAGGCCGAGATGGTCGTGATGGGAGCCTATGGCCATTCCCGCTTCCGCGAGGCCATCCTTGGCGGCGCAACGCGCCATATGCTCGAACAGGCCGACATCCCGGTCTTCATGGCGCACTGAACGCGCCCCTGAAACGAACAAAGCCGCCCTCGGGCGGCTTTTTCATTTTCTACCAAAGACTTGCGCGATCAGATCATCATCCCGCCGTCACTGTCATCCCCGGCCTCTTCGAGCAACCGCCCGAGATCGGGAATGGTGACGTGGCGCTTGCCTTCAAGCAGGATCACACCGTCGCGCTTGAGCGCCGACATCTGGCGGCTCACCGTCTCGAGCGTCAGCCCGAGGTAATCCGCCATCGCCTCCCGCGTCAGCGGCAGGTCGAACACCAACGGCCCCTTCGTGCCGACAAGCTTCAGAGACGCATCCCGCCGCGCGATGATCGACAACAGCGAGGCGATTTTCTCACGCGCGGTCTTGCGCCCAAGCACAAGCATCCATTCGCGCGCCGCATCCAACTCGTCGAGCGTCATCTCGAGCAGGCGCTGCGCGATATGCGGGGTCTCCATCATCATCCGCTCGAACGGTTTCTTGCGGAAACAGCACATGACGAGTTCCGTGGTCGCAACCACGTCATAGGCCGCGGCATCGCGCCCCGGACGTCCGACGAAATCGCTCGGCAGCAGAAGGCCGACCATCTGCGTGCGCCCGTCCTCCATGGTCTGCGTCAGGGAGGCAATCCCCGACACGACCGACCCGACAAAATCCATCTGGTCACCGGACCAGACAACCGTCTGACCGGCTTCGAAGGTGCGATAATACTTGACGTCCTCGAGGGCCTTGAGTTCGTCGGCTTCACATCGCGCGCAAACCGCGCGATGGCGGATTGGGCAATCCTCGCAATACTGCGTATGTTGGCTTAACTGGTCGTTTGGCATTTTCATGTTCGCGCTTGATCTGGGTCAAGGATTACCCTGACCCAATGCACATAAGCGTAGTCTCATGGAAACGAAAACTCAATTGGCAAAGCTGGGCCTTTTTGACGCAAAAGTACCGCGTTATACAAGTTACCCAACGGCACCGCACTTCAAGAACAACGTCACGCCGGAACTCTTCGGCGAATGGATCTCCGCGATCAAAGATGATTCGCAGATATCTCTTTACGTGCACGTGCCCTTCTGCCGACGCCTCTGCTGGTTCTGCGCCTGTCGAACCCAGGGCACCGCGAGCGCCTCGCCCGTAGCGGCCTATGTCGAGACGCTGAAACAGGAACTCGAGATTCTTAAGGCCCATCTGCCCCCCGGCGTGACCCTTTCGCGCCTGCACTGGGGCGGCGGCACGCCGACGCTGCTTGAGCCGGGCATGATGGAAGACCTCGCCGGCGCGATCTTCGATGTCGCCCCCATGGCGGCGGATGGCGAATTCTCGGTCGAGATCGACCCCTGCGAGATCGACGATGCCCGCCTTGCCGTGCTCTCCAAATCCGGCATGAACCGCGCCTCGATCGGCGTGCAGGATTTCGACGCGAAGATCCAGGAAGTCATCGGCCGCATTCAGAGCTATGACATCACCCGGGACGCCGTCGAGATGATCCGCGCCCATGGCGTCCATAGCCTCAACGCCGATATCCTCTATGGCCTGCCCCATCAAAGCCAGGCCCGCATCACCGAAAGCGTGCAGAAACTCCTGTCGCTCTCGCCCGATCGCGTGGCGCTCTATGGCTATGCCCACGTGCCTTGGATGGCCAAACGCCAACAGATGATTCCCTCCGACGCCCTGCCGACACCCGAAGAACGGCTCGACCTGTTCGAGACCGCGCGCAAGCTCTTCATGTGGGACAATTACAACGAGATCGGCATCGACCATTTCGCCACCAAGGAAGACGGCCTTTCGGTCGCCCTCGCAAACGGCACCCTGCGCCGCAACTTCCAAGGTTATACCGACGACACCTCCAAAGTCCTGATCGGCGTTGGCGCCTCCTCGATCTCGCGCTTCCCGCAGGGTTACGCCCAGAACGCCCCCGCAACCTCGGCCCATACCGGCCGTATTCGGGATGGCAGTTTCACAACGACACGCGGCCACGCCTTCACCCCCGAAGACAGGCTCCGCGGGCGGATGATCGAAATGCTCATGTGCGAGTTCCGCACCCAGAATGACGAGTTGATCGAAACCTTCGGCATCACCCCGGCCAAGCTGCAATCCCTGTATCAACCGCTGCTCCAGGAATTCGCCGATATGGTCAAGGTGACGGCAAACGGTGTCGAGATCCCCGAACACGCCCGCCCGCTAACGCGGATGATGGCGCGCGCGCTCGACGCTTATGACATGGATCAGGCAGGGCATAGCTCGGCGATCTGAGCCGCCCTGTCACCAATATGCGACTGACCTCTTTCAACGTGCAGAACATGCGGTTGCGCGGGGCCCGGCTTGACGGGGCCCGCGACCGCGACCTGCCCGAAGATCTCGGCCCCGCCGCGCCCCTCCTTGACGATTACGACCGTCGCCTGACGGCGCAAGTTCTTGCCGAGGCCGATGCCGACGTGGTCGCGCTGCAGGAAGTGTTCGACCAGAAAACCCTCGACCACTTCCACGACGCCTTCCTCCTGCCGACCGGCGCCGCGCCCTACCCCTATCGCGCCTGCCTGCCCGGCAATGACGGGCGCGGCCTCGATGTGGCATTGCTATCCCGTATCCCCCCGGACACCGTCACCAGCCACGCCGCCCTGACACCCGACGACCTCTCGCTCCCGGTTCCCGCAGGCATCAATCCCCGCGCGCCGCTGTTTCGCCGCGACTGCCTCGAAATCACCTTTCCCGCGCTCACCCTCTACATCTGCCATTTCAAGGCGCCCTACCCGGATGTTGCCGCCACATGGCCGATCCGCAACCTCGAAGCCCGGGCCGTGCGCCGCCTGATCGAGCGCCGCTTTGCCACGCCCGCAACCGCAGACTGGCTGGTGCTCGGCGATCTCAACCGCCCCCGCGCCGAAGACCCGGACGCTCTGCAACCGCTGACCGAAGGTTTCGGCATCGACCTCATCAATCGCCTGCCGCGCGGCAGCCGCTGGTCCTATCACAACGCCCATGAAGGCTTTACCGCCCGCCCCGACGCGCTCATCGCGTCGCCCGCGCTCGCCGCTCGCAACCCCGATGCGGTGCCGCGGCTGGTCCGTTCCGGCCTTGGCTATGAGGCCAACGCCTATACCGGCGAGCGCCTCGCCACCGTCGGCACCCACCGCCCCCACGCCTCGGACCATGCGGCCCTCGTCCTCGATCTCGACATGCCCTGACGCGCAAGGATTTTCGAAATCGCTTGTCCGCCCTACAAATCCGGCGCCGCCGCCAGCAATTGCCGCGTGTACTCCGTCTCTGGCTTGGCAAAGAGCGCCTGCGCCTCGCCCGCCTCCACGACGTCGCCCGCCTTCATCACGATGATCTTGTGGCTCATCGCCCGCACCACGTGCAGGTCGTGACTGATGAAAAGATAGGCCAGCCCGTATTTGCGCTGCAGCTCCCTGAGCAGGTCCACGATCTGCACCTGCACCGTCATATCAAGCGCCGAGGTCGGCTCGTCGAGCACCACGAGTTTCGGGCGCAGGATCATCGCCCGCGCGATCGCGATTCGCTGCCTCTGCCCGCCGGAGAACTCATGCGGATAGCGATCCATCGCGCCCGGATCGAGCCCGACTTCCTCCATTACCTCGGCCACAAGCTCCCGTTCGCTGCGCCCGGCCTCGTGCCCATGCACCCCAAGCCCCTCGGCAATGATCTGTTCACAGGTCATCCTCGGGCTGAGGCTGCCGAACGGGTCCTGGAACACGATCTGCATATCCTTGCGCAGATTGCGCAATTCCTTGGTGGTCCACTGGCGAATATCCTGCCCGTTGAACCGCATCCCCCCGTCCGACCCGATCAACCGCATCAGGGCCAGCGCCAGCGTCGTCTTGCCCGACCCGGACTCCCCAACGATGCCAAGCGTCTCGCCCGCGCGCACCGAGATCGTCGCATCGTTCACCGCCTTCACATGCCCAACCGTGCGGCGGAAAAACCCCTTCTGGATCGGGAACCAGACCCTGAGCCGCTCCGTCTCAGCCATCACCGGCGCTTCGGCAGGAACCGGGTCCGGCACGCCCACTGTGCGCGCCGAGAGGAGTTTCCTGGTGTAGGGATGCTGCGGATTGGCAAAAATCTCCGAAACCGGCCCCGCCTCGACGATCTCGCCATCCTTCATGACACAGACCTTGTCCGCGATCCGCTGCACGATCCCGAGGTCATGGGTAATGAACAAAAGCCCCATATCCTCACTCGCCTTCAACTCCGCCAGAAGCGCGAGAATCTGCGCCTGGATCGTCACATCGAGCGCCGTGGTCGGCTCATCCGCGATCAACACGTCCGGCTTGTTGGCCAGTGCCATCGCAATCATGACCCGCTGCCGCTGCCCGCCCGACAACTGGTGCGGATAGGCACCAAGCCGGCTCTCCGCATCGCGAATCCCGACCCGCTCCAATAGCTCGAGAATCCGCGCCCGCGCCTTGTCCCCCGCGATCCCCTGATGCAGGGCAAGGCTCTCGGCCAATTGCTTTTCCAACGTGTGCAGCGGGTTGAGCGAGGTCATCGGTTCCTGGAAGATGAACGAAATATCATTGCCACGCACCTTGCGAAGCCGCTTTTCCGACGCGCCGATCATTTCCTGCCCGTCATAGGTGATGGACCCCTGCACCTGCGCACTCGGCCCCAAGAGCGATACCGTCGAAAGCGCCGTGACCGACTTGCCCGACCCGCTCTCGCCCACAAGCGCCACCGTCTCGCCGCGATCAACGCTGAAGGACACGCCCTTGACCGCCTCGACGCTCTGCCCGTCCTGCTGGAACGCGACGCGCAGGTTCCTGACCTCGAGAATGCTCATAGGCGCCCCACCAAATTCAAAACCAAGACCCCCCAGGCCGCACCCCCAACCGCAAGCCCAAGCCCGAGCCACCCAAAGCCCTGCCCCCGCCCCCGCATCACGGCGGCATAGCCCACCGACAAGAGCGTCGGCCCCATCGGCACCAGCAAGAGCCACAGGAGCCGCCCGAACCCGCCGCCCGACGCAACCTCCTCGAAAACGAGATACCCAATCGCCACGAACGACACCGCAACCGCCGTTCCGGCGATCCCGTTCAATTTGCACTGAAGCTGCGAGGAACAGACAGGCGCGCTCATGAAAAGGTCTTCCTTGGATCGAACGCATCGCGCACGCCCTCGAAGATGAAGACCAGAAGCGAGAGCATGATGGCAAAGGTGAAAAACGCGGTAAAGGCAAGCCACGGTGCCTGAAGGTTCTGTTTCGCCTGAAGCGTCAGCTCGCCAAGGCTGGGCGAACTCGACGGCAGGCCAAAGCCAAGGAAATCCAAGCCCGCCAGCGTCGAGATCGTCCCCGTGACGATGAACGGCAGCATGGTCACCGTCGCCACCATCGCATTCGGGAGCATATGCCGGAACATGATGACCCGGTTGGAAACCCCAAGCGCCTTGGCCGCGCGCACATATTCAAGGTTGCGCGCCCGCAGGAACTCGGCCCGCACCACGCCGACCAACGCGGTCCACCCGAACAACACCGTCAGGAACACCAGGAGCCAGAAACTTCGCCCAAGGATCGCGAACAGGATGATGATGACATAAAGGCTCGGCGTCGATGACCATATCTCTATCACGCGCTGGAAAATAAGGTCGATCCAGCCGCCGAAATAGCCCTGGATCGCCCCGGCAATGATGCCGATCACGCTCGCCAGCGTGGTCACCACAAGCGTGAACAGGATCGAGAGCCGAAAGCCATAGATCACCCGCGCCACCACGTCGCGCTTGCGATCATCCGTGCCAAGCCAGTTATGGCGGCTCGGCGGCAAGGGGGCCGCGCCGGGCTGGTTCACCGGCGTGTCGAACGAATACGGAATAAGCGGCCAAAGCGCCCAGCCCTTCTCGAACCCGTTCTCGGCATATGTCCCGGCCGCGACCTCTCCCATGATCTCTTCCGGTTCATCGAAGCAGAATTCGACACCCCCCGTCGCGATCAGGCATTGCACCACCGGGTCCTTGTAATCCGCCTCGGTCTTGAAATCGCCGCCAAAGGCCGTCTCGGGATAGAACTTGGCCACCGGCACATGGATCTCGCCGCGGTAGGACACGAGGATCGGCTTGTCATTGGCGATCACCTCGGCAAAGAGCGACAGGAAAAACGCGATCGAAAAGATGATGAGCGACCAGAACGCCCGCCGGTTGCGCTTGAAATTCCGCCAGCGCCGCTGGTTCAGGGGCGACAACGCCATCAGCCTTCCCTCTTCTCGAAATCAATCCGCGGATCGACAAGCACATACATCATGTCCGACAGGATTCCGACCACGAGGCCGATCAGGCCGAATATGAACAACGTGCCAAAGATGACCGGGTAATCCCGCGCCACCGCCGCCTCGAAACCAAGCCGCCCCAACCCGTCGAGCGAGAATATCGTCTCGATGATGAGCGAACCGCCAAAGAACACCCCGATGAACACTGCCGGAAACCCCGCGATCACGATCAGCATCGCATTGCGGAACACATGCCCATAAAGAACGCGCCCCTCGCTGAGGCCCTTGGCCCGCGCGGTCATCACGTAATGCTTCTTGATCTCGTCCAGGAACGAATTCTTGGTCAAAAGCGTCAGCGTCGCAAAGGCCGAGATCGTCGACGCCGCCACCGGCAGCGCGATATGCCAGGCATAATCCGCCATCTTCCCGAACAGGCTCAGCGTCTCGAAATCATCCGAGGTGAGGCCGCGCAACGGGAATATCTTCCAGTATGATCCCCCCGCGAACAGCACCAGAAGCAGGATCGCGAACAGGAAACCGGGGATCGCATAAGCCACGATGATCGCCCCCGAAGTCCACGTATCAAAGGGCGACCCATCCTTGACCGCCTTGCGAATGCCAAGCGGGATCGACACGAGATAAGCAATCAGGGTCGACCAAAGGCCAAGCGAGATCGACACCGGCATTTTCTCAAGAACAAGGTCGATCACGCTGATCTTGCGGAAATAGCTCTCCCCGAAATCAAGCCGCATGTAATTCCCGAGCATGTTGAAAAACCGCTCGAGCGGCGGCTTGTCGAACCCGAATTCCTTCTCGAGCTGTTCGATGAATTCCGGCGGCAAGCCCTGCGCCCCGGCATATTTGCTGCTCACGCTGCCGCCGGTGAAATCTTCGCCCTGAAGGCTGGTCGCATCCTGCCCGCCGCCCGCGAACCCCTCGAACACGTCCCCCTGGCCCTGTATCTGGGCAATGACCTGTTCAACCGGCCCGCCGGGGACGAATTGCACGAGCGTGAAATTGATGATCATGATCCCAAGAAGCGTCGGGATGATGAGCAACAGCCGTCGAAGGATATAGGCGCCCATTCGGCAATTACCTCAGCGCGCCCGCGGCCTTGAGCCGGGCCGCCTTGTCCGCGTTGAACCACCAGAAATCCAGAACCCCAAGCGCGTAACGCGGCAGCGGCTCGGGATATTCATACTGATCGAAATAGGCGACCCAGCTTGAATCGTTATACCAGAGCGGGATCATGAACCGCTCCCAGCGCAGCACCCGGTCAAGCGCCATGAGCGCAACGTCGCGCTCCTCGCGGGTTTCGGTCTCCAGCGAGAGATTGATGATCTTGTCCACCAACGGGCTGGCAAGCCCCGCCGGGTTGAACAGGCTGAACGCCGCCTCGTCCGATCCGTAGCGCTGCATGAGCCCCGTGCCCGTGTCGAGGAACGCGACATAGCTGTCATAGATCAGGTCATAATCCCGGTCCCGCTCGCGCAGGGTATATTGCGCCGGATCGACCTTCTCCATCTCCGCCGCAACGCCCATCTTTTGCAGGTTCGAGACAAACACCTCCACGAACGCGCCAAGCGTGGCTGACGAGGAAGAGGGGATCGGGAAATTGATCGTCAGCAGATCCCCGCGCGCATTTCGCCGCATCCCGTCATCGCCCACGGCCCAGCCCGCCTCGTCCAGAAGCTTCATCGCCTTGCGCAGGTTACGCCGGTCGATCTCGCGCGCCGGGCTCGATTCATGCGCCATCACCGCCGGCGCGTTGAGGATCTCGTCGGGCACCAAATCGCCAAGGCTCTCGAGCAACTCCCGCTCCTTGCCCTCCGGCAGGCCCCTGGCCTCGATCGGCGCGCCCTGCACGAAGGAATGGCGCTGCTTGAACAGGCCATATTGCAGCGATTCATTGGTCCATTCGAAATTATAGGCGAGCGAGATCGCCTCGCGCACCCGGCGGTCCTGAAGCGTCTCGCGCCCAAGGTTGAAAATGATCCCCGTCGGCGTCGGCGGCGTGCCATCGGGCAGTTCCGCCTTCACGACCCATCCCTTCTCGATCCCCGGAAACCCATAGCCCGTGGCCCATTGCTTGGAATTGCCTTCACTGCGGAACGTGTATTCCCCCGCCTTGAAAGCCTCGAAGGCCGCCGAGTCATCGGCGAAATACTCGATTCGGATACGGTCGAAATTGTGCCGCCCCTTGTTGATCGGCAGGTCCGCGCCCCAATAGTCCGGGTTACGCTTGTAAACGATGCGGCGATTGACGTCGTAACTGTCGATCATATACGGCCCGGACCCCGGCGAGACCTCCATGCGCGGCTCGTCAAGACGCGCGCCCGTCTCCTCGTACCAGGCCTTCGACCAGACCGGCACGCCGCCCACCTGGTCAATGAGGCTGCGCCGCGAAATCCCTTCGGCAAAGGTGAACTTCACCCTGAGATCGTCCAACGCCTCGGCGCTCAGAACCCGCTTCTTCACCGCCTGCGCATAGGATGGCAGCCCCTGCTCAAGCAAGAGGTTATGGCTGAACACCACGTCATGCGCGGTGACCGGCGTGCCATCGGCAAACCGCGCCTCGGGGCGCATGTGGAAGATGACCCAGGTCTTGCCTTCGTCATACTCAAGGCTCTCGGCCAAAAGCCCATAAAACTCGCCGTAAACATCCGCCGGCGCGCCGCCCCCCGAGGCCGGCATCTCGCCCAACAGGCTCTCATACATCATCCAGCTATAGCGCCCCGCGCGCCCCTTGCGGCTATAGGGGTTGAGCGAATCGAACGTCCCCGGTGCCCAAAGCGCGATCTCGCCGCCCTTGGGCGCCTCCGGGTTGACGTAGTCGAAATGCTCGAAATCGGCCGGATAGGTGAGGTCTCCGAAATAGGAATAGCCATGGCTGCGGATGATCCCGTCACCCTCTTCGCCCCGCACCGCGCCCGCCGCCACCATAAGGCCCAGCGCCGCCGCCCCCGCCACAAGCCACCGCCCCAGGAGGGCGGGCGTTGGTATCTCTGCAACTGCGGCGCGCGAACGGGGCATGGCTCTTCCTCTGGCTGTCGGATGATCTGGGTCATTCTCGTTGCGATTCAAGCTAATGGTCAGCACCCCCCCTGTTCAAGGCAGGAATGGCTCAACACCCCGTGAAATGCGGCGAAAGACGACCGTCTCTTCACCTTTGCAGAAATACTCCGGGGTGAATTGGGCCAACGGCCCAAGAGGGGCAGCGCCCCTGCCCCGAAAAGAAAAAGGGCCGCTGCGTCCCGGCAACGGCCCTTTCGATCTGCTGCGCGCCCGATCAGTCGTCGAGACTGTCGAGATAGGCAATCAGGTTGGCGCGATCCTCGGCCTTCTTCAGGCCCGAGAAGGACATGGACGTGCCCGGAGCATAGCCGCGCGGATTCTCGAGAAACGCGTTGAGGTTCTCGGCACTCCAGACATCGGCGACCGCCACAAGGCTGCCCGAGTAGCCAAAGCCGTCGGCTGTGCCGACATCGCGGCCCACGACACCATAAAGATGCGGACCAGTCGCGTTCGCGCCGTCTTCGATCTTGTGGCAGGCGCGGCATTTGCCGAACACCTTGGCGCCCTTGCCGACATCCGCCGCCGCGATAAGCTCTTCAAGGGTCGGCTCCGCTTCCGCGACCTCTTCGGCCCCGTCATCGTCGCCCTCGACCTCGATCACATAGGCCTGCTGGGCGCCGTCGCCATGGCCGCCGGCACCCGTGTGATACAGAACCTCTGCACCCCATTTGCCGAGAAGAAAGATGAGCAGGGCACCGCAAAGTGCGCCCAGCGTCTTGGTCGTTGTCATCGTGTCAAACATGCTACGCTTCCGTTTCGTGGCGTTTGCGGGGTATCTATCCGCTTCCCTGCATCGAACGCAAGATGTAGTTAGCGCGACCAATGGGTCAAATTGCCCGAGAAGCAGGAAAAAACGCCAATGACCAACCGTATCGCTTTCCAGGGGGAACCCGGCGCCTATTCGCATCAGGCCTGTCACGAGGCCCGCCCCGACATGGAGGCGCTGCCCTGCCATACCTTCGAAGAGGTGATCGACGCCGTGCGCAGCGGGGCTGCCGACCTTGCCATGCTGCCCATTGAAAACACGACCTATGGCCGCGTCGCCGACATTCACCGCCTTCTGCCCGAAAGCGGGCTGCATATCATCGACGAAGCCTTCGTGCGGGTGCGCATCGCGCTCATGGGCCTGCCCGGTGTCGCCCTTGACGAGATCGAGACCGTGCGCGCCCATCTCGTCCTGCTGCCGCAATCGGCGGGGTTTCTGCAACGCCACGCGATCACCGGCACCGCCGCCGCCGACAGCGCCGGGGCCGCGCGCGAACTGGTCGCCTCGGGCATCCGCAGTCAAGGCGTGCTCGCCTCGGAACTGGCCGCCGACATCTACGGCCTCGACGTGCTCGCCTCCGATATCGAGGATCACGGCCACAACACGACGCGCTTCGTCATCATGTCGCGCGACCCCGACCACACGCGCCGCGGCGAGGCCGAGATGATGACCACCTTCGTCTTCGAGGTCCGCAACATCCCCGCCGCGCTCTACAAGGCGATGGGCGGTTTCGCGACCAACGGCGTCAACATGACCAAGCTCGAAAGCTACATGGTCGACGGCAACTTCACCGCAACCCGCTTTTACGCCGACATCGAGGGCCACCCCGAAGACCCCCCGGTGCGCCGCGCCCTGGAAGAGCTGGATTACTTCACCAACTCCCTCAACATCCTCGGCGTCTACCCGGCGGCCGCGCCCCGGCACCTCGACTAGGCGCGGTTGGCACAGGCCAGCCGGTGATCCGGACCCGCATAGCGCAAGGCCACAATCGCATCATCGGGCCAAGGGCCGGGCCCGCCTCACGCCATCTTGGCGGCGCGCTCTTCCATGTCGCGGGCCACGGAGGCGAGGCGCTGTTCGAACCGGTTCATGAGATTCCCGCGTGCAAGCTTGAACGACTGCACCAACAGGCGCGCGGCAAGCGTCTGGGGCTTGAGATCGGCCATGACGCTGAGCCGGGTGCGGGTCTTGGACAAGGGCACGAGCATGAACTCGACCTGCATATCCATGCCCTGAATCTTCGACAGGACGGAAATCTGGGTCGGGCGGTCGAACTCGACAACCTCGATGGTCGCCTTGCGCTGTTTGCCGCGAAACTTGAACGCCGCATTCCATGTCGCGCCCACACCGGGCGCCTTGAGAGAATCGCTCCGGGTGACTTCCGCCCCCCGGCGCAGGGCCGAACGTTCATGCCGTTCGAAATCCGCAAGCATCTCGAAAACCTTTTCAATCGGTGCCTCGAGATCTTCCTTGGCTTTGAACTTCATGTCTCGCCCCTCATGGTCCTATCAAGCGCCCGCGCCCTTGACGTATTCCATAATCGTTAATCGAGCCGATCCGCAAGCCAGTTGCGCAACAGGAAATGCGCGATTGCGCCCTTGCGGGCCGGTTTAATCACCGGGTGCGCCCCGGCAAAAACCGTCATCATCTCTTCCCGGCTGACCCATATCGCGTCCTCGATCTCGACCGGGTCAATGGTGATCTCCCGGCCCAGCGCCACGCCGCGACACCCGAACATGAGAGAGGCCGGAAAGGCCCAGGGCTGGCTGGCGAGATAGGACACCGTCCCGACCCTCACCCCAGCTTCCTCGAAAACCTCGCGCCGCACCGCCGCCTCAAGCGTCTCGCCCGGCTCCACGAACCCCGCAAGAAGCGAATACATCCCCTCGGGCCATCCCGGGCTGCGCCCCATCAAGACGCTGTTGCCATGGGTGACGAGCATGATGACAACCGGGTCCGTGCGCGGGAAATGCGAGGCCCCGCACGAGGGACATTCCCGCTGCCATCCCGCCATCGAGACGTGGCTTTCGCTGCCGCAGCGGGCGCAGAACCCGTGCGATCGGTGCCAGAGCATCAAGGCCCGCGCCGTCGCCGCAAGCTCGGCATCGCGCGCATCGAGCCGCGTCATCACGCCGCGCAACTCGCAAAACACCTGCCCTGCCTGCAACTCCGGATGCTGCTGTTCGCTCGGGTCGAAAAAGCCTTCCATCGCCGCCTTGTCAAAGGCCTCCGGCTCCCAAGGGGAAATATCCGTGGCGAAACAGGCACCGCCCTTTTCCATCCCAAGGAAAATCGGCGCCGTGCGCGCCGCTGCAAGCGCCGGATGGTCAAGCGGCAGCCGGACAATCCGGTCGCGCGCCTCTCCCTCGACAAGCGGCTTTCCACGCCAGAGCACGATGGTCCGGCTCGTCGTTTCCTGCAAAAGCGCCGTGACATCGCCGCGCAGATGCGCCGCCCGCTCCAGCCCCGATCCCCCGAATGTCACACTCTCGGCATGTTGCATGGGCTATCTCCTCGCCAATCCCCCCTACAGATGCCACGCCCGCCCCCGGTCCTCAATCGCGAACACCCTGACTCTGAACTTCTTTGCAAATGCCCCCTTTCCGCGTCACAGCTTTCTGATAAACACATGAATAAGATGTTCAAAAACACAATCAAACACGCATAAGGCGATTTCGTGACCCCGACGCCCCCGACAACGCCCGGCCCCCCGGAAATCCCCCTGACGCTCTTTGCCACGAGCGATGTGCACGGCCACCTCCTGTCTTATGACTACGCCGCAGACCGGCCCGCCACGGTGCCATCCCTCGCCCGGATTGCGACCTGCCTCGCCCGCGAACGCGCCAAGGCGGCCAATAGCCTCCTCTTCGACAATGGCGATTTCCTGCAAGGCACCGCGCTGGCCGATCTCTTTGCCGACCTCCCCGAACGGGCCGACCGCCTGCACCCGGCCATCGACGCGATGAACGCGCTCGGCGTCGACGCCGCCGCGCTCGGCAATCACGAATTCAACCTCGATCTCGACACGCTTGGCGCGGCGCTCGCCGCCGCCCGCTTCCCGCTGCTCTGCGCCAACCTGCACCTGACCGACACGGCCCCCGCCGCGCTCGGCGATCTCTGGCGGCCAGGCGTGATCCTGACCCGTGACCTGACCGACACCCAGGGCGCCATGCACCGCCTGCGCATCGGCGTGTTCGGCGTCCTGCCGCCCCAGGTCGTCCTCTGGGATCACGCCCGCATCGGCGACGCGCTGCGCGCCGAAGACATGCTTTCCGCCGCGCGTCGCGCCATCGCAGACCTGCGCGCCGATGGGGCCGATCTCGTCATCGCCCTCGCCCATACCGGCATCGACACCGCCCCTGCCCGCCCCGGCATGGAAAATGCCGGGCTCCATATCGCGGCCCTGCCCGGTCTCGACGCGCTCGTCCTGGGCCATACCCATCTGCGCTTTCCCGCGCCGGACGCCCCCGGTCATCCCGCCATCGACGCCACGCGCGGCACCCTCCACGGCGTCCCCGCCGTCCTGCCCAATGCCGCCGGCGGCGCTCTGGGCCGGATCGACCTGCGCCTTTGCCGCTCCGGCAACCGCTGGAAGGCCATGGACGGCCGGTCCCGCGCCCTGCCCATGCAGGACATCCCCGAAGACACCGCGCTTGCCGCCCGCCTCGCCCCCGCGCAACAAGAGACCCTGAGGGCGATCCGCCGCCCCATCGGCAGGCTCGACCGCCCGTTCCATAGCTTCTTCGCCCCCCTGCCGGGCTGCGACGCGCTCCGACTCGTGGCCGAGGCCCAGGCCGCGTTTCTCGCTCCCGTCTTTCGCGGAACCGGCCTCGCGAACCTCCCGCTGATCTCCGCCTGCGCGCCGCAAAAGGCCGGGGGCCGGGGCGGGCCGGGGCATTTCACCCATGTCGCCCCCGGTCCCGTCGCGCTCAGTCACGTGACGGACCTGCAATATTTCCCCAACGACATCGCCGTTCTGCGCCTGACCGGGGCGCAAATCGCGGACTGGCTCGAAATGGCCGCCGGCATCTTCCACCGGATCACCCCCGGCGCCGGGGATCAGCCCCTGACCAACCCGGCCTTCCCGGCCTATAATTTCGACGCGCTCTACGGCCTCACCTACGAGATCGACCTGACCGCCCCGGCCCGCTACGCCCCCGACGGCACCTGCGTCGCGCCGCAAAGCCGCCGCATCCGCGCGCTCTGCCATGACGGCATCCCCCTCGCGCCGGAGACCGAATGCCTCCTCGCCGTCAATAGCTACCGCGCGGGCGGCGGGGGTTATTTCCCCCACGCCACCCCCGCCAATACCGTGTTCGAAGACAGGACCAAGGTCCGTGATCTGCTGGCCACGCATATCGCCAACACGGGCGGTGCGCCCGGCCCCTGGCCCGATCCGTGGCGCTTTGCCCCGATTCCCGGCGCGGCGGGCCTCTTGGACACTGCCCCCGCCGCGGCCCCCTATGTCGCCGCCCGGCCCGGCCTGACCGCCCTCGGGCCGACCGAGGCGGGCTTCCTGCGCCTGCGCCATGAATTTCCCGCCTGACCGACATCTTGCACTCGCCGCCGACTCCCCCTATATCGGCGATCGAGGGGTTGGCGCGGGCAAGCGCCTCGCCAACCTGGTCAGGACCGGAAGGTAGCAGCCACAACGAGCCCCGCTTGGGTCGATGTCCAACCTCTCACCTAAGCGTAGTCCCGAAGGGATTGCGCGAAAGCCGACAGGCGGGTTTGCTGAAGGCAGGCCAAGACTCTCCCCTCTTTACGCCCATCCACCACAGCCAAGGTTTTTCGAAATCGCTTGGCCGCGCATCCGTTAACGAATCCCCCCCGCCACATTTCGCACCGACACAATACCGACGTGATACCGACGTGATACCGATGCGAACTTTTTCTGTTAACACAAAGCCTTAGACGCCCAGAGCGCCTGCGCCTCCGTCTCGACCGCACAAGGCCGCACCGCACGCACTCGCGCCAGCGCCGCCTCCGGTTCCTCCCCCATCTCGACCAGGATACGCAGCACCGCCATGCCCGACCGGCCACAGCCTCCGAAACAATGGACCAGCACCCCATCCCCCTGCCCGAGAACCGCCTTCGCACGCCCCGCGCTTTCCGGCCAAAGATGGGCGCTCCGCCCGGTCGGCGCGCCGAAATCACGGATCGGCAAATGGATACGCCCGATCCCCGCCGCCGCAAGGTCGTCGCCAAACCCCGCGGCACCCACGCGGCCCAGCTCCGGCGCTTCCGTCATGCTCAGGACAAGCCGCGGGGCCCATGCGATGATTTCCTTGAAATCGCTCACATAATCGCCGAACCGCCCCGGCGCGGGACAGATCCCGATGCGCCCCGGCCCCACCGCGAGAGAGGCAATCTCAAAGCTCACGGTTTCGCCCATGTAGCGCCGCGCGCACATACGTTCCGCATGATCCGTCTCCCGGTTGTCCGCCGCATTCATAACCCGAAAGCCACCGCCACACCAAGGACCATGCGGCGTTTCCCCCCGTGACAGCCCCCGCCCCGCCCGATAGGATCGCGCGACATTCTTTCAGAGGACACCCCATGACCCGTATCCTGCCCGCGCTGGCCGCCCTTCTGGCCCTTGCCCTGCCCGCCCAGGCCGAGCAGCTGACCGTGACCGAGGTTGCACCGGACACCTATGCCATTGTCGGCCCCAAGGAACAGCGTAGCCCGCAAAACCTTGGAAACAATGCAACTTTCGGCCTCGTCGTGACCTCCGAGGGCGCCGTCTTGATCGACGCCGGCGGAAGCTACAGGGGCGCCGCCGCCCTGCATGACGCGATCAAATCCGTGACCGACACAAAGGTTGTCCATGTCATCAACACCGGTGGCCAGGATCACCGCTGGATCGGCAACAGCTATTGGCAGGAACGGGGCGCAAGCATCATCGCCTCCGAGGATGCCGTCGCCGATCAAATGGCCCGCGCCTCGATTCAGCAGACCATGCTCTCGGCGCTTCTCAAGGACGAGCTGGAAGGCACCAAACCCGCCCATGCCAACGTGACCTTTGAAACCGAATATGACCTGGCCCTCGGAGGGCGCACCCTTGAGATCCGCCACCCCGGCGCCGCCCATACACCGGGCGAAAGCTATGTCTGGCTCCCCGAATCCGGGATCATGTTCACCGGCGATCTGGTCTATGTCGAACGCATCCTCGGCGTGATGGAATTCTCCTCCTCGCGTGACTGGATCGAAAGCTTCGAGACCATGGCCGCCCATGACCCCAAGGTGATCGTCCCCGGCCATGGTCCCGCCACCGACCTCGCCACCGCCACGCGCGACACCTATGACTACCTCGTCAACCTGCGCACCCGGATGGCCGAGCATATCGACGCGGGCGGCGACATCATCGGCGCGGTCGAGGTCGACCAATCCGCCTTTGCCTATCTCGACCAATTCGATCAACTCGCCCGCCGCAACGCCCAGGAAGTGTTCTCGCAGATGGAATGGGAATGACCTGCATGGGCGGCGGGGTGCCTTCCCCTGTGGACGCGCCGCGCTGCCCGGCATACCCTGCCCCAAGACGCGAATCCCGCTCCAAGGACACTGACCCCGCATGACCGACACCCCCGACAAAGGCTACCAGGTTCTCGCCCGCAAATACCGCCCCGAGACCTTTGCCGATCTCGTCGGGCAGGACGCCATGGTGCGCACGCTCAAGAACGCCTTCGAGGCCGACCGCATCGCGCAGGCCTTCATCATGACGGGCATCCGGGGCACCGGCAAAACCACCACGGCCCGGATCATCGCCAAGGGCATGAACTGTATCGGCCCCGACGGCACCGGCGGGCCGACGACCGAACCTTGCGGCCAATGCGAACATTGCACCGCCATCATGGAAGGTCGCCATGTCGACGTGATGGAGATGGACGCCGCCTCGCGTACCGGCGTCGGCGACATCCGCGAGATCATTGATTCCGTGCACTACCGCGCCGCCTCGGCCCGCTACAAGATCTACATCATCGACGAGGTGCACATGCTCTCGACCAGCGCCTTCAACGCCCTGTTGAAGACACTCGAAGAGCCGCCCGCGCATGTGAAGTTCATCTTCGCCACCACCGAAATCCGCAAAGTGCCGGTGACCGTCCTGTCACGCTGCCAGCGGTTTGACCTGCGCCGCATCGAACCCGAGGACCAGATCGCCCTTCTGCGCAGGATCGCAACCGCCGAGGCCGCCGAGATCACGGATGACGCCCTCGCCCTCATCACCCGCGCCGCCGAAGGCTCCGCCCGCGACGCGACCTCGCTTCTCGATCAGGCGATTTCCCACGGCGCGGGCGAAACCACCGCCGATCAGGTTCGCGCCATGCTTGGCCTGGCCGACCGGGGCCGCGTGCTCGATCTCTTCGACATGATCCTGCGCGGCGATACCGCCGGCGCCCTGTCCGAACTCTCGGCGCAATATGCCGACGGGGCCGATCCCATGGCCGTGCTGCGTGACCTTGCCGAGATCACCCATTGGATCAGCGTGGTGAAGGTGACGCCCGACGCCGCCAACGATCCCACCATAAGCCCAGATGAACGTAGCCGCGGCTCCGACATGGCCGGAAAACTGCCCATGCGCGTGCTGACCCGCATGTGGCAGATGCTCCTCAAGGCGCTCGAAGAGGTCGCCGCCGCCCCCAACGCCATGATGGCCGCCGAGATGGCCGTGATCCGCCTCACCCACGTGGCCGACCTGCCAAGCCCCGAAGACCTCCTGCGCAAGCTTCAGGACACGCCGGTTCCGCCCCCCATGCCGCCCTCCGGTGGCCCCGGCGGCAACGCACCCTCCGGCGGCGGCAGCACCGCCTATGCCACCTCCCGGACCTCCGGCGCCCCCGGCGGCCCGGTGACGGCGCTGGCCCAGGACGCGGAACATGCGCTCGCACGCTACGCCACCTTCGAGCATGTGCTCGAACTGATCCGCGACAACCGCGACGCCAAGCTCCTGATGGATGTCGAGGCCGACCTGCGCCTCGTCTCCTACCGCCCCGGTCGGATCGAATTCCAACCGACCGACAGCGCCCCGCCCGACCTCGCCCAGCGGCTCGGCGCCCGCCTGCAGCACTGGACCGGCAATCGCTGGGCCGTGAGCATCGCCAATGCGGGCGGCGGCGAGACCATCGTCGAGAAACGCAACGCTGCCCAGACCGCGCTCGAGAAAGAAGCCCGCAGCCACCCCATGGTGCAGGCCGTGCTCGACGCCTTTCCCAAGGCGCGGATCACCGACATCAAGACCCGCCAGGACATCACCGCCCAAGCCGAGGCCGAGGCCCTCCCCGAGGTCGAGGACGAATGGGACCCTTTCGAAGAGGACTGACCTTGTCCTCCCTCGTCGCAACCCCGATATAGACGCGACACCCCGTATAGCGCGGCCCCGCCGCCCCGACACGAGAAAGACAGGAGACAAGACCACATGCTCAAAGGACTCGGACAGCTTGGCGACATGGCCAAGATGATGAAACAGGCGCAGGAAATGCAGGCCAAGGTGACAGAGCTTCAGCAAGAGCTTGAATCCATGACCGTCACGGGCGAGGCCGGCGCAGGGCTGGTCAAGGCGACCGCTACCGCCAAGGGCGTGCTGAAGGGGCTCGACATTGACCCTTCGATCTTCAACGGCGACGACAAGGAAGTGGTCGAAGACCTGATCCTCGCGGCCATCAAGGACGCCCAGGCCAAGGCCTCCGAGAAATACGAATCCGAGATGAAAGCCCTGACCGAAAGCTTCGGTCTTCCCTCCGATTTCAAGATGCCGTTCTGAGGCGTCTTTTCTGCACATACTCAAAATCCCGGCGGTGCCGTCCGGCGCCGCCTTCCCACAAGGGCATCACATGAGCGGCAACGAGATCGACACACTGATCGACCTGATGGCGAAATTGCCGGGTCTTGGCCCGCGCTCTGCCCGCCGCGCCGTGCTGCACCTCGTGCGCAAACGCGCGCTCCTGCTGACCCCGCTGGCCGATGCCATGCAAGAGGTCGCCGTCTCCGCGCGCGAATGCCTCAACTGCGGCAATGTCGGCACCTCCGACATTTGTGACATCTGCGCCTCCGAGAAACGCGCCACCGGCGAGATTTGCGTCGTCGAGGATGTGGCCGATCTCTGGGCCATGGAACGCGCGAGCGTGTTCAAGGGGCGATATCACGTGCTCGGCGGCACGCTCTCGGCGCTCGACGGGATCGGCCCCGAGGATCTCGCCATCCCGCGGCTCATGGACCGGGTCGAGGCCGAAGGCATCACCGAGGTCATCCTCGCCCTCAACGCAACCGTGGATGGCCAGACCACGGCCCATTACATCGCCGACCAACTCGAATCCCGCGTCCGCCTGACCTCTCTCGCCCAGGGTGTGCCGATCGGCGGCGAGCTCGATTACCTCGACGAAGGCACGATTTCCGCCGCCCTCGCCGCGCGCAAAACCCTCTGATCTCTGCCCACCTCCCCGATCCCGCCTGTGCGTTTTCTCATCACCGCGCAGCCACGCCAGATTCTATCCTGCGTTGGAGTGTATAATCCTTAACAAATTGATGCAGGTCAGGTTAACATTATACGAGTCAGGTTAACCTGATTGCGCAACGCAGAGACACCAGAGAACGGAGCCTTTTCATGACGACTTACAATTTCGACGGCTTGTTGATCTATGAGACCTATGACATTGATCCAGTAACATATGACTATGGCGATCCCACCAGTGGCGAAATTGTTCAAGACGCCTACAGTCTGATCACAAGCCTGAATGGCGATAGCCTGTCCTACGAGATCGGGGACCCGACGGAAGACGGCAACGCATACGAGGTCAACCTGGACGGCCTGGGCGAGGCCTACGCGATCGACATTTCCTCTATTTCGGAATATGTTCCCCTGCTCACGGCGGATTTTGACTACACCGAGGTGATCGAAGTCAGTTGGACCGACGGCACTGCAAAATCCGCTGAGTTGCTCGTCATCAGTTTTGAATGGGAAGATCACATCGAATGGGAGGCTGAATCCCTCACCGTAGTGCTGAGTCTCAATGGTGACGCGTTGCCGGAATTTGCGGATTACGCTGCCTTCCTGACCTTCTTTGACGCAGCTGATCTGGGCTTTCCGCCCAGCTTTGATACCGGCGATACCGGCACCATCAATCTCGTGGACCTGCCGGAGTATGTCGACAAGGGCCAGGATGACCAGATCCAGGGCGAACATCTCGACGACACCCTCTGGGGTGGGATCGGCGACGATACGATGATTGGTGCCGACGGTAACGATACCATCTCCGGCGGCTCGGGCGGCGATAGAATCTTCGGTGGCGAAGGGAATGACGTGCTCGCTGGCATGTGGGGCAACGACACCGTCTTCGGCGGTAACGGCAATGACATGATCTATGGTGGCATCGGTTACGACCATCTCTATGGCGGCGACGGCGCGGATCAACTCTTTGGCGGCGACGGCAACGACCATCTCTACGGCGGCAACGGGCTTGATAAGCTCTATGGCGGCGACGGCAACGACTTTGTCTTTGGCGGCGACGGCAACGATTCTCTCTTTGGCGGCGACGGTAACGACCAGCTTTATGGCGGTGCCGATGACGACAGGCTCTTTGGTGGTGTCGGGAACGATACACTCGTCAGCGGCAGCGGCAGCGATACCCTGACCGGCGGCGACGGGGAAGACGTGTTCGTGTTCAACGATAATGGGGCGAGCGACGCAAACGTCATCCGTGACTTCGAGCTTGGGGTTGACATCATCGAGATGTGGGATGGCTACGATGAAAACGCCACCTACACCGCCTCCGGCGGCACCGACACGCTGATCACCCTCTCCTCGGGGGCCACGATCCTCGTGGAAGGCGTCACCGACGCGGCGCAACTGCAAATCGAGATCGAGGCGCAACTATAATCAGCGCCGGGACACGCAAAACAAAAGGCCCGCCAAACCGGCGGGCCTTTTCAATTCGGCAAGACGCCCGCCCTGATCAGGGCTGTTCGTCCTCGTCGTCCTCATCGCCTTCCGGCAGATTGAAGAAACTGTCAGCGTCCTTGTAGCTCTTGTCGTCCGCGCCGTCTTCCTCGTCATCGTCGCGGAGCGAGAAGGTCTCAAGCCCCTCGATTGCCGTCGGCATTTTCGGCTCCGCATCCATCCCGAGAGACTGCTCGGTCGATACCAGCTTGCGGCGCTCGTCGTCGCTCATGACCTCGCCGTCCGAGGTGCGCTTCTCGGCGGCTTTCTGCACGGCGGCGTCAAGCTCGGACTGTTTGCACAGGCCAAGCGCGACCGGGTCGATCGGCTGCATGTTGGCAATGTTCCAATGCTCGCGGTTGCGGATCGACTGGATCGTCGGCTTGGTGGTGCCAACCAGTTTGGAAATCTGGCCATCCGTAAGCTCGGGGTGAAACTTCACCAGCCACAGGATCGAATTCGGACGATCCTGCCGCTTGGAAAGCGGCGTATAGCGCGGACCCCGGCGCTTCTCTTCACCGCTCGCCGCGGCGTTGAACTTGACCTTGAGCTTGAAGAGCGGATTGTCCTGCGCGTTGTCGATGTCTTCCTGCGTCAGCTGGTTGTTGGCAACCGGGTCGAACCCCTTGACGCCTGCGGCCACATCGCCATCGGCAATACCCTGAATCTCAAGCTCGTGCATACCGACGAAATCCGCGATCTGCTTGAAGCTGATCGTGGTGTTATCGACAAGCCATACGGCGGTCGCTTTCGGGTGCAGCAGTTTGCTCATAACGTGTCTCCTTAACGCAAATCTTCCCCGATGCCCGGCTTCGCAGGCGGCACCGGTTTGCGCGGTGCGGGTTTCCGTTGTCGGGGAACTTGCGGCCTATATAGTGTCATAAGACCGATAAGGAAAGAGTTGAATGCGACTTGTGACACCCCTCGCTTTGGCCTGTTTCTACGCCGCTGCGCTGATGGCCGAGGGCGAGCGCGCGGGGGAGTTTGACTACTATGTTCTGGCGCTGAGCTGGTCCCCGACATGGTGTGCGCTCGAAGGCGACGCGCGCGACTCTCCGCAATGCCACCCGCGCGAGGATTTCGGCTGGGTGCTGCACGGTCTCTGGCCGCAATTCCATCGCGGCTGGCCCTCCTTCTGCAATACCGCGGAACGCAACCCGCCGCGCGCCCTGACCGAGAGCATGGCCGACATCATGGGCACCTCCGGTCTGGCCTGGTATCAATGGAAGAAACATGGCCGCTGCTCCGGCCTCTCGTCCGAAGCCTATTACGCTCTCTCCCGCCGGGCCTACGAGGGCATCACGCGCCCCGAGGTGTTCCGCAAGCTGACGCGGCCCGTCACCCTCCCGGCCTCGGTGGTGGAGCAGGCCTTCCTCAAGGCCAATCCGGCGCTTGAGCCGGACATGATCACCATCACCTGCCGGGATGGCCTGATTCAGGAGGCCCGCATCTGCCTTTCCAAAACGCTTGATCCCGTCCCCTGCGGTCAGGATACGGTGCGTGACTGTTCCCTCAACGATGCCCGCCTCGATCCGGTGCGATAGAAACGAAAAACCCGGCCACTGGGGCCGGGTTTCTCAATTCGTCCGCGTCGCAAGGCTTAGTGCAGCTTCGCGTCCACTTCGGCAATCGCGTCCTCGATGAGCTTATTGCCCTGGGCAGCTGTCATCTGTGCCGCGATCACGTCCCTGGCCGCGCCAATGGCCACGGTCACGGCCTGGTCGCGCACCTCTTTCACGGCAGAGGCTTGGGCAGACGCGATCTGGTCTTCCGCTGCCGCCATGCGGCGCGCGATCGACGCCTTCAGCTCTTCCTTGGCAAGCTCCGCCGCGGTGGTCGCTTCCGCTTTCGCGTGTTCGACAATGCGGTCGGCCTGTTCCTGAACCTCTTTCTGCTTGCGCTCATACGAGGCGAGCAGGGTCTGGGCTTCTTCACGCAAGGCGCGGGCTTCGTCGAGCTCGGACTGGATGCCTTCGGCACGCTTGTCGAGCATCCCGCCAAGCATCGTGGGAACCTTGAAATAGAACAGGACCGCGATGAACAGGATGAACGCAAGGAACACGATAAAGTCCGTGTTGTGCAGCGAGAAGAACGGGCCGCTCGCGGCAAAAGCCGGGCTCGCGGCGCCGAGGGCGAGGAGAGTAGCAAGTTTGCGCATGGTCCTTACCCCTTCACACGTGCGCCGATCGCGTCCGCGATGGCTTTTTCATCCGTGCTGCCACCAAGGGCAGTCACGATCTCGGCCGCTGTCTCGGTCGCAACGACCTTGACGCTTTCAAGGGCACCGGCGCGGATCTCGGCAATCGCCTTCTCCGACTCGGCGGCCTTGGCGGCGATCTCCGCATCCGCCTTGGCGGTGGCTGCATCGAGGTCGACCTGAATCTCGGCCTTTGCCTCTGCGACGATACGCTGTGCTTCCGCACGGGCATCTGCAAGCGCCTTGTTATAGGCCTCTTCCGCTTCAACGGCTTTCGCCTTCAGCTCTTCGGCTGCGGCGATGTCATTCGTAATGGTCCCCTGGCGCTCGGCCAGCACGTTCGCGATGCGCGGCAGCGCGATGCGCGACAGGACGAAGTAGATCACGACGAGCGTGACCAAAAGCCAGAAAATCTGGTTGCCCCAGTTCGAAAAATCGAGCTGCGGCATGCCCGGCGCGGATGCGGCTGCATCAGCGGCCTGGCCTGCGGCTTCGTGGGTTTCAGTCGCCATGTCGTCCTCCTGGGAACTTCCGTTAGATTACGGGCGGGGCGCTTGCCTCAGGGCGCGCCCGCGCCCGCACGTAAGGATGGTTCCGTTCGGATCAGACGGCGAACATCAGCAGCAGAGCAACGAGGAACGAGAAGATGCCCAGTGCTTCTGCGAATGCGATACCGATGAAGAGGGTGGCGGTCTGCGAAGCAGCGGCCGAGGGGTTGCGCAGAGCGCCGGCAAGGTAGTTGCCTGCCACGTTACCAACACCGATAGCGGCTGCGCCGGAACCGATTGCTGCGAGACCTGCGCCGATATGTGCGAGTTGACCTTCCATGGGTGTATCTCCTTACGATTGGAAGTTTGGTATTCGGGGTTAAATCTTCGATCCTGCGTAGGGTGGGCTTTCAACCCACCGTCCTTAGTGCGACGGATGCAATGCGTCCTTCAGGTAAACACAGGTCAGGATGGTAAAGACGTAGGCCTGGATGAAGGACACGAGGACTTCAAGACCATACATCGCGGTGATCGCGACAACCGACAGCGGCGAGACAACGGCAATCGCGGCGAAGCCTGCGAAAACCTTGATCACCGCGTGGCCTGCCATGACGTTACCGGCAAGACGGATGCTGTGGCTGACAGGACGGACGAAGTAGGAAATCAGTTCGATGATCGCCAGGATCGGGCGCAGCGCCAGCGGCGCGCTCGAGACCCAGAACAGGCCGAGGAAACCCGCGCCGTTCTTGACGAAACCAACGATGGTCACGGTCAGGAAGACCAGCAGCGCCAGAACCACGGTGACCGCGAAATGCGATGTCGTGGTGAAGGCCATCGGGATCAGGCCAAGGAAGTTGGCGAACACGATGAACATGAAAAGCGTCATGATATAGGGGAAGAACTTGACCGCGTCCTTGCCGGCCACATCCTCGACCATCTTGTAGATGAACCCGTAGGCCAGCTCACCGATCGACTGGGTGCGGTTCGGCACCATGGCGCGGCGGCGGGTGCCCAGAACCATCATCACGATGATGCCGACCACGGCGAGTGCCATCCACATGGTGACGTTGGTCACGGTGTACCAATGGATCGTGTCGCCCCCGAAGAGCGGCTTCACGATGAACTGATCCATCGGGTGGAAAACCAGACCGCCTTCTTCGGCGCCGTGTGCTTCGCTTGCCACGTTTAGTCCCTCTCGTCTCTGTCGGCCGGATCGGCCGCTTGTCTATCGTCAGCCGCCTCGGCAGCCTCTGCGCCCTCTTGGATCTCCTTGGCGCTGCGCAGCATCGTCTTGATACCGGCCGCAAGACCCAACATCGTAAACAGCACCATGAAGATCGGCAGCGTTCCAAAGAGAACGTCGAGCCCGTATCCGATGCCAAAGCCGATCCCAAGACCGGCCACCATTTCAATCACCATGCGCCAGGCCAGGTTGGCCGCGGAATAGTGCTCGTCCACACGAGGCTTGGGGTCCAGCGCCTTCTTGGCGTCAGTGATCCGCTTATCCAGGTGCGCCATGCGCTCTTGGGTCTCGGGATCGGTCACACGCAAATTCCCCGTTTGGACGTTGGCGCATTGCTACGGCGCTGCCGCGCCCGAGTCAATGCCGTTAGCGGCAACGGAACATCCGACTTAACCCCTTGTTATATTGAGAATTTCTTCCAAAACGAAGACAGGGGGCGAGTCGCCTCCCGCACCCCATGACCCGGATTTCGCGAAAACACCATATTCAACCAAATGGTTGACGATAAACGGGGGGCCGGGTTTATGGGGGCATGACCCATGCCCTCGACACAGTCTTTGCCGCCCTCGCCGATCCCACAAGGCGGACGATCCTGTCGATGCTGCTCGAGGATGACATGGCCGTGACCGACGTGGCCGAGCCCTTCGACATCTCGCTGGCCGCGATCTCCAAGCACCTCACCATCCTCACGCGCGCCGGGCTCATCTCCCAGGAAAAGCGCGGCCGCGTCAAATGGTGCAAGCTCGAACCCGACGCCCTGCGCGCCGCCAGCGTGTGGATGCAGGGCTTTGGCCAGTTCGACCCCGTCGACCTCGACGATTTCGAGAAATTCCTCGAGACCGCCCTGCGCGATTAATGCTCGTTCCGAAGCAGGAGCAACAGCGACACCCCCGTCAGGGCCACGCCGACAAGGATCATCCCTCCCGGCGCCCCGTGCCCAAGCAGCACTTCCCAGCCGATGACCCAGCTCGGCACGAGATAGGTATAGGCCATGACCTTGGCGCTCGGCAGGTGCAGCACCGAGAACTGCAATAGAACGAAAGTCGCCGCGCTGGCAAAAATCGCAAGGTAGACCACGGTAATCCATACGATCCCCGGCAACGCCGCCCATTCCGTCGTCCGTATATCGTTCCAGCCATAGGCCGTGAGGATCACGAACCCCGCAACAAGCATCCCGAAGGTGAACACCACAGGCCGCTCGCCCCGGTTGAGCTTGCGCACCATCGGCGTGTAGATCGCATGCGCCACGCAGCCCCAGAAATAGTAGATTTCCCCCTGACCGACGCGAAACCGCAGGAAGGCCGCCCAATCAGCGCGAAAGATGACCCAGAGCGCACCAATCGCCCCGATCCCGAGCGCCAGCGCCATGCGCCGCGTGGTGATCTGGCCAAGAAGCGCATAGCCGAACCCCGCCGACATGATGGGCGTCAGGGTAAAGACCGCCGCCGTGCTCACCGGCGCCGCCGTCTTGAGACCTTCGAACATCAGCACGAAATAGGCCGCGAACAACCCGCCGAGCACGAGATATCGCCAAGGTGCGCCAAACGCCGCGCGCCCGATCCCGCCCGTCGCCAGCGCCGCCGCCCCGATCACGCCGCCCGCGATCAGGAAGCGCAGCGCGTTGAGCGCGGCGGGGGCGATCTCGTTCGCGGCGAGCGAGCCGAGCGAGAACGACCCCGCGACCAGCGCCGAGAACAAGAGCATCGCCAGGTGGCCGCGCCCCTGCCAGCTCATGCTGCCGGCCAGGCGGCGGCCCGCTCCTTGAGGAAGGCGAGGAAGGTCTGAACCTTGTGCGTCCGGTGCAGGTCCACATGGGTCACAAGCCAGAGCGGCCCGCACCAGTCCTTCTCGCGCGGAAACACCTCGACAAGGTCCGGATGCGCGCGCTGCGCCCAAAGCGGCAGGAACCCGATCCCCGCCCCCGCCGCGACCGCAACCTCGGTCGCGTACCAATCCATCGTGCGGAACATCACCTGCCCGCGCGGCACATGCGCGGTCATCCACTTGGCGAAGGGCACCCGCGAACGCTCCTCGTCCGGCCCGACAAAGCGATGCCCGGCAAGGTCTTCAACGCGTTCCGGCACCCCGTGGCGCGCGATATAGTCCGGGCTGGCAAAAAGCCCCACCGGCAGCGTGCCAAGCGGCTGCACCACGTTGTCGGGCTCCTCGGGCGCCGGCCCCGCCCGCAACGCCACATGCGCCTCGCCATATTCAAGCCGGAAAAGCCGCGTCCCCGTCAGGTAGCGCACGATGATCTCCGGGTGGACCTGCTGGAACTCCGCCAACAAGGGCACCATGACCGGCGCCATGGTCTCGAGCGATGTCACCACAAGCTCGCCCTCCATGCTGCGCCCCTGCCCCTTGATGCGCCCTTCAAGCTGGCCGAACTGATCATCCGTCGCCTTGGCAACCCGCATCAGGTCTTCGCCTGTCTCCGTCGGCGTATAGCCCCGCGCATGGCGCTGGAAGAGCTTGACCCCGAGCCGCGCCTCGAGCGCGTCGATATGGCGAATGACCGTGGCATGATGCACCCCGAGAACCTCGGCCGCCCCGCTCACCGTGCCCATACGCGCCACCTGGTAGGCGGTGCGGATCTCATCCCAGTTGTCCATATCGGTCATCCTGTGCGCAAATCAACAAATCCAGACCAATAATGGCCGTATTGTTCACAAATGCAAAGACCGGCTCTTCTTCTCTGGAAAAATACTCCGGGGGAGGCCGCAAGGCCGGGGGCAAAGCCCCCTACTCCAGATCAAGCCAATGTGCGTCAATGCCGATCTGGCCGAGAAATCGCTCAAGGTCGTCCGGCACCATGCCGATCGTCCTGTCGTTGACCAGCGGGTGCATATAGATGCGATCCGCCTCGCGCGCTGCCGCATCCATGTAGAATGTCACGCCCGTCTCGGCCCCCGTCACCATGGCCAGCGGGCTGACCGCGCCGGGACGGATGCCGAGGAACTCCATCAACCGATCCGCCGACCCGAAGGACAAGCCGCCAACCCCCAACTGCGCGCCCAGCGCCTTGAGGTCGATCTCGCGATCCTGTTCGAGCGTCACGAGGTAATTGCGCTTCTTGCGGTCGCGCAGATACAGGTTCTTGAGCCGGAACGCGGTCTCCCCCGCCTCGACCAACGCCGCCTCGACGGTCTTGGCCTCCTCCACGGTCCGAAGCGGCACATGCTCATGATAGGTATAGGCGATGCCCCACGCCTTCAGCCTCCCAAGCAAGGCATCCGACGAAAGCGGCAGGCTGTCCTGATGTCTGGATGAGGCGTCCATACGAAATCCCTCCAAGCGAAACCGGGGACGAGACTTAGGCGTTTTGCCGCCCTACGGCAAGACGCGGCGCAGAACGGTGCGCAGCGGATCTAGGACCGGATCGACAACCGCATCAAGGCGGATCATCGCCCGCGCACGCCAAAGCGCACGGGCATAGCCCCGATCGGCAGGATAGCCGTTATCCGCAACCACATGCGCCGCACGCAGGCTCCGTGCCTTGTGCCGCCCCGCGCCCCCCGCCCGCACAAGATAGCGCGTCTCTTCCTCGAGGCTGACAAACAGGCTCGCACCCGTATCGTCGAAAACCGGGGCAACCGCCGCCCCCTCCCGAAGCGCAAGATACGCTGCAGGCATATCCTTTCCGCAGGCAAGTGCAAAATTGATGGTCCCCGACAGGCGCGGATTGATCTCGAGAACGACAAGCGTGCCATCCGGGCGCTCAAGGCAATCAAGGTCAATCCCCCCGCACCACCCCAAGGCGGACGCGATCCGCCCGAGATAGTCCTTCATCACCGTGTTCTCGTCTCGGAACGCATAAGGCGGCGTCCCGCCGAAGGAAAACTCGTAGGCGGTGCGAAACCCGAAACTCTCGAGAACCTCGCCATCCCGGCAGATCCCGGTCACGTCCACGAAAGTGCCGTAGATCGCTTCCTGAACCTGCACCAGCCCCTCGGGCCCTGCCTCAAGGAATCTCTCGAACTCTGCCGGGGTGCGTATTTCATGCACCCCCGTTCCCGCGGCCCCCTCCGCCTTGAGGAACAGGGGAAAGCCCCAGCCCGGCACCACATCGCGCAGCCGTTCGGCCCCGACCGCTTGCGACCTTGGCGTTGCAATCCCAAGTCTTTCGCAAAGAGCCACCGTCGCCGTCCGGTCCCGCGCCACGGCAAGGCTCGTGGGGGGCGGCGCAATAAGCGCGGCAGCCTGCCGCGATCCCGGTACTGCCGCCTCTGCCGCAAGCGCCACCACACTGGCATCCTGGTCGCTGATCGGCACCACGAGGTCGATGCCACGGGCCTCGATCACATCAAGAAGCCATGGCACGTCGTCTTCCGGCGCCTCCGCGGGCGCATGATACACGATGTCCGACACGTAATCGGACCGCCCATGCAGCTTCGCGCTGCCCGCGTCCCACGCCACAACCGTGATCCTGTGCCCCCTGCGCCCGAAGGACTGCACACAGGCGAGAGCCCCTTGCCAATGACAGGACATGACAAGAATATCCAATATGGCCGACATGGCCCTAATCCTTTGATATATCGCAGCTATATTATACTTCTTTGCTGCCTCTATCACAATTGCCCAACCATGCTACTGTGACGAAAACCCCGGAGTTCCCATGCTTGCGACCCCCCTGACGCTGCCCTGCGGCATCACGCTGCAAAACCGCATCGCCAAGAGCGCGATGACCGAGGCCATGGCCGATCGCGCCGACCGCCCGACACCGGCCCATGGCGTGCTCTACGAACGTTGGGCCGAGGGCGGTTTTGGCCTGCTGATGACCGGCAATGTCATGACCGACCGCCGCTATCTCGAACGCCCTGGCAACGTGGTGGCCGAGGATGAGGCCGTGCTGCCCGCCCTGTCCGACTGGGCCGCTGCGGTCAAATCGACCGACACGCGCCTGTTCATGCAGATAAGCCATCCGGGCCGCCAATGTCCCGTGATCGTCAACCGCCAGCCCCTCGCCCCCTCTGCCGAGAAACTGCGCATCCTCGGCGTCTTCGCCACGCCCCGCGCCATGACCGAGGCCGACATTGCCGAGGCCATCGCCCGCTACGCCGCAACCGCCCACCTCGCCAAACAAGCCGGGTTCGACGGGGTGCAGCTTCACGCCGCCCACGGGTATCTCCTGAGCCAGTTCCTCTCGCCCAACATCAACAGTCGCACCGACCAATGGGGTGGATCGCTTGCCAACCGCGCCCGCTTCCTGCGCGAGACCCTTGCAGCGACACGCGCCGCCCTCGGCCCCGGCTTTCCCATCGCCGTCAAACTCAACTCCGCCGATTTCCAAAAGGGCGGTTTCACGCTTGAGGACTCCACGCAGGTCGCCCGCTGGCTCGAGGAGGACGGCATCGACCTGATCGAAATTTCGGGCGGCACCTATGAACAGATGTCCTTCCTCGAAGCCGACACCGAGGGGAAACGCGACAGCACCCGCCGCCGCGAGGCCTTCTTTCTCGACTACGCCCGCGAGATTCGCGCCGCCGTCTCCGTGCCCCTGATGGTCACCGGCGGATTCCGCCACCGCGCCGCCATGGAAGAGGCGCTGGCCGAGCATGGCATCGACCTGATCGGCCTCGCCCGCCCCGCCTGCACCGATCCCGACTGCGCCAACCGCCTTCTTTCTGGCGCCGCGGACCATGTCGGCATCGACGAATCCGGCCTCATGCTCGGGCGTGGCAACGCCAGGGGCGCGCTCGCCTCCCTGGTCAACGCCGTGGCGCGCGTCGAATATTACGTCTGGCAGATGATGCGCATGGGCCGGGGCGACGCCCCCGATACCTCGGGCCGCGCCAATGCGCTTGGCTATCTCCTGTGGTATCTGACCCGCTCAACCCGCCTCGCGCTGGCGCGCAAGCTGCCCGGCGCTTGACTCCTCCCGCCCACGCGCGTAAACGCCCCTCAATTCCGGGAGTCCGTCAAAGCTCTCGGTCCCATGGCCCCTGGGCCGGGATCGCCCCCCGTCAGCGAGTTTCGCCCACGGGGGACATTGGCGTTTGAGCGGTTCGTGCTTAGGTTCGGGCCATGTTGGAAACGGTGACAAGGAGCCGGAAGAGAGATGTTTGAGAATCTGAGCGATCGCCTTTCCGGTGTCTTCGACCGGCTGACGAAACAGGGCGCCCTGTCCGAGGAGGACGTCAAGACCGCCCTGCGCGAGGTGCGTGTCGCCCTGCTCGAAGCCGACGTCTCCCTCCCCGTCGCCCGCGATTTCGTGAAGGCCGTTCAAAAGAAAGCCACCGGCCAGGCCGTTACCAAGTCGATCACGCCGGGCCAGCAGGTCGTCAAGATCGTCCATGACGAACTCAAGCAGATCCTTGCCGGGGATACCGACGAGCCCGGCGCGCTCAAGATCGACAACCCGCCCGCGCCGATCCTCATGGTCGGCCTGCAAGGCTCGGGCAAGACGACGACGACGGGTAAACTTGCCAAGCGCCTTTCGGAAAAGAACGGCAAGCGCGTGCTGATGGCCTCGCTCGACATCTACCGCCCCGCCGCCATGGAACAACTCAAGGTGCTGGGCCAGCAGGTCGGGGTCGATACGCTTCCCATCGTGCCCGGCGAAACCGCCGTGCAGATCGCCAAGCGCGCCAAGCAACAGGCGACGCTCGGCGGCTATGACGTCTACATGCTCGACACCGCCGGTCGTTTGCAGATCGACGAGACCCTCATGCAAGAGGTCGAAGACGTGCGCGACGCGGTCAACCCGCGCGAAACGCTGCTCGTTGTCGACGGTCTCACCGGCCAGGTCGCCGTCGAGGTCGCCGAGGAATTCGACGGCAAGATCGGTATCTCCGGCGTGGTCCTGACCCGGATGGACGGCGACGGGCGCGGCGGTGCCGCGCTTTCCATGCGCGCCGTGACCGGCAAGCCGATCAAGTTCGTCGGCCTTGGCGAGAAGATGGACGCGCTCGAAACGTTTGAGCCCGACCGCATCGCGGGCCGCATCCTCGGCATGGGCGATATCGTCTCGCTGGTCGAGAAGGCGCAGGAAACGCTCGAAGCCGAACAGGCCGAGCGCATGATGAAACGGTTCCAGAAGGGCCGCTTCAACATGAACGACCTCAAGATGCAGCTCGAGCAGATGGAAAAGATGGGCGGCATGGAAGGCGTCATGGGCATGATGCCCGGCATGGGCAAGATGGCCAAGCAGATGGAAGGCGCCGGGATCGACGACAAGATGATCAAGCGCCAGATCGCCCTGATCCAATCCATGACCAAGATGGAACGCGCCAACCCCCAAATCCTTCAGGCCAGCCGCAAGAAACGCATCGCCAAGGGCGCAGGCCTTGAGGTCGCGGACCTCAACAAACTTCTCAAGATGCAGCGCCAGATGGGCGACATGATGAAGAAGATGGGCAAGATGGGCAAAGGCGGCATGCTGAAACAGGCCATGAAAGGCATGTTCGGCAAGGGCGGCCCCTCGCCCGAGGAAATGGCCGCCGGCATGGACCCGAAACAGCTCGAGGCCGCGGCCAAAGCAATGGGCGCCAAGGGCGGCCTGCCCGGCGGCATGCCCGGTCTCGGCGGCGGCGCGGGCCTGCCCCACGGCCTTTCCGGTTTCGGCAAGAAAAAGTAACCCCGATGCTGACCAACGCCCCCACCCTCCAAACAGAGCGCCTGATCCTGCGCGGCCCCCGGCATGAAGATGCCCGGGCAGTGCTCGATTTTCTCTGCGACACCGAGCGGGCGGCAGGCTTTGGCGCCCATGAGAACCGCAGCGACGCATGGCGCTGGTTCGCCCTCAATGTCGGCCACTGGCACTGGCACGGCTACGGCTATTTCACCATCGAAGACAAGGCAACGGGCGCGCCCGCCGGGATCACCGGCGTCTGGAATCCCCATGGCTGGCCCGAGCCGGAACTCGGCTGGGTGGTGTTTCGCGATTACGAAGGCAAGGGCATCGCCTACGAGGCGGCCCGCCGCGCCCGCACATGGGCCTATGCAACCGACGGTCTCGGCCTGACCACGCTGACCTCGAATATCGTGCCCGGAAATACCCGCTCCGTCGCCTTGGCCGAACGCCTCGGCGCATGGTTCGAGCGCGAATATGACAACGTCTCGATGGGCCGCGACATGCTCTATCGCCATCCCTCCCCCGACGCCCTCGCAGCGGAGGGCGCGGCATGACCGGCACGAGTTTCACCATCCCCACGCTTGAAACCGAACGCCTGATCCTGCGCGCCCATCGCGAAGAGGACATCGCCGCAGAAAAGGCCTTCTTCGCGACCGAGGGCTCGCGTTTTGTCGGCGGACCCCTGCCGCCGCACCGCGCCTGGCGCACCGTCGCCATGATGGTCGGCCACTGGGCCCTGCGCGGCTATGGCTTCTGGGCGCTCGAACACAAGGCAAGCGGCGATTACCTTGGCCGCGTCGGCCTCTGGTATCCCGATGGCTGGGACGAACGCGAGGTCGGCTGGACCCTGATGCCCGCTGCACAGGGCAAGGGCTTTGCCACCGAGGCCGCGCTCACCGCGCGCGCCTATGCCTATGACATCCTCGGCTGGGATACCGCGATCTCCCAGATCGACCCGTTGAACGAGGCCTCCAAATCCGTAGCCCGCCGCCTCGGCGCCACGTTCGAGAAAACCTATGACGACCCCGAATATGGCGCGGTCGAGCTGTGGCGGCACCCGGCCCCGGACGCGCTCGTCAATGGCGGCATGGAGGCCTACGCATAATGGCCACCCGCAACATCCCCGTCATCGAAACCAAACGCCTTGTCCTGCGCGGCCCCGAGCCCGAGGATTACCCGAACTTCAAGGCGACCTTCGCCTCCTATCGCTCGCGTTTCATGGGCGGCCCGCTCAACCCTTATGAAACCTGGATGCTCTACGCCGCCGAGATCGGCCACTGGAACATTCGCGGCTATGGCATGTGGATGATCCACGACAAGCACACGGATGAAACCTATGGCATGGCCGGCGGCTGGATGCCCGCCCAATGGCCCGAACGCGAAATCGCCTGGATCATCTGGCCCGAGAAGGCCGGCAAGGGTTACGCGCTCGAAGCGACCCATGCCGCGCGCCGCTATTTCTACAACGAACTGGGCTGGGACGGGGCCGTGTCCTATCTCGACCCCAAGAACCTCGATTCCATCCGCCTCGCCGAGCGCCTCGGCGCAGTCAAGGACAAGGACGCCGCCTCGGTCGACGGCCATGACGTCGTCTATCGCCACCCGACCGCGGACCAACTCGCCCATAGCCAGATCGGCCACGCCATCGAGATGGAAATCGGCCACTACGCCGCCGACCCGAAATATCAGCCGAAAGGATACGCCCTTGACTGAGTTCGAGACCGACCCCGTGACCGATGACGTGATCCGCGCCGCCGAGGTGCTGGCCGAACACCGCGAGAGCATCGACCGGCTCGACGCGATCCTCGTCTATACCCTGGGCGAGCGGTTCAAGCACACCCAGGCCGTAGGCCGTCTCAAGGCCGAACATAGCCTGCCCCCCTCCGATCCCGATCGCGAGGCCAAGCAGATCGCCCGTCTCGAGGATCTCGCCAAGCGCGCCGACCTCGACCCGGAATTCGCCAAGAAATTCCTGAACTTCATCATTGATGAGGTCATCAGGCATCACAAGAAGCACCAAGAATAAACTGAAAACGTAGGGTGGGTTTCCAACCCACCTTGCCCAACACATGCACGGCGGTCCCCGCCAGGCACAGCCAAAATCAAGGAGAAACACCATGGCTATGAAAATTCGTCTCGCCCGCGGCGGCTCGAAAAAACGTCCCTTCTACCGCATCGTCGCGACCGACTCGCGCATGCCCCGCGATGGCCGCTTCATCGAGAAACTCGGCACCTACAACCCGCTCCTGCCGAAAGACAGCGAAGAGCGCGTGAAAATGGATGTCGAGCGCGTCCATTACTGGATCTCGCAGGGGGCCCAGCCGACCGACCGCGTCTCGCGCTTCCTCGAAGCCGCTGGCGTCGTCGCCAAGAAAGAGCGCAACAACCCGGAAAAAGCCAAGCCCGGCAAGAAAGCCCAGGACCGCGCCGAAGAAAAGGCCGCCAAGGCCGCGGAAGCTGCCGAAGCTGCGGAAGCACCGGCCGAAGAATAAGACCGGCGCTCCCCTCGGAGCATTGGTTGACGGGGCGTGCCATCGGCGCGCCCCTTTTCGTTCCCCCGGCGCCGCCCACGCCAAGGTTTTTTTCGAAACCGCTTGATGCGGCTTGATGCGGAACCACGAACACCTTGCCTCTCGCCGCCGGATGAAGGACAACGGGGGCAGGGATTCAACCTTTGGGATTGCGGATGACGGAACTGGTCTGTGTCGGAGCCATCGCGGGCGCCTATGGCGTGCGCGGCGAAGTGCGTCTCAAGAGCTTCACCGCCGACGCCGAGGCCATTGCCGACTATGCCCCCCTCCTGACCGAGGATGGCGCGCAGAGCTTCACCGTGACCATCACCCGCCCGATCAAGAACGGCCTCGCCGTGCGCCTCTCCGGCGTCACCACCAAGGAAGAGGCCGATGCCCTGCGCGGCACGCAGCTCTACGTCCCCCGCGACCGCTTCCCCGAGCCCGAGGACGACGAATATTACCACGCCGATCTCGTCGGGCTTGAGGTGCGCGATACCGGCGGCACGGTCCTGGGCCGCATCAAATCGGTGCAGAACCACGGGGCCACCGATCTTCTCGAAATCCACGGCCCCAACCTCAAATCGGCCGTCCTCCTCCCCTTCACCCACGAGGCCGTGCCAACCGTCGATCTCGCCGAGGGGCGCGTGATCGTGGACCCGCCCGAAGGGGTGTTCTGAAATGGGCCGGCTCCTGATACATGCCGGCTTTCACAAGACTGGCACGACAAGCGTCCAGCGCCTTCTGGCCAAGAACAAGCGCGCCCTCGCCCCGGTGACACATGTCTTCCTGCGCAAGCATCTCGACGCCGCCTGCGACGCCGCCCGCGCCTATTCCGCAAGTCGCAACGCCGCCGACCTTCTCGCCTTCAGCTCCGCCATCGCCGATTTCCTCGCCGCGCGCGACATGGACGATTCGCGCGACATCATCGTCAGCACCGAAGACCTCTCCGGGCTGATGCCCGGTCGGCGCGACCTGCAAACCTATGACGCCGCACCAATCCTCATGAAAGCCCTCACCATGATGATCGACCGCACGCTCGGCGATCGCATCGACGAGGTCATTTTCTACTTTTCCCTGCGCCGTCCCGAAGCCTGGCTGCGCTCCTGCCATACCCAACACCTACGCGCGATCCGCATGACGCTCGACGCGGCGGACTATGCCCGCGATTATGCCGCCTCCGCCGACCTGCCCCGCATGGTCGAGAAAATCCGCATCGCCGTCGCGCCCCACCGCGTCGAAAGCGCATGGCTCGAAGACTGCACCGAGGCGCCGCTTGGTCCCCTGACCCCCATCGCCGATATCCTCGGCTGGCCCGAAGCCACCCGCGACGCGGTCACCATGCTGCCCCCCGCCAATGTCTCCCTGCCGCCTGAACTGCGCGCCGAATTCCTCGAGATCAACCGCGCGACCGAGGATTTCGACGAGCTGCGCAAGGCCAAGGAAGCCGCCCGCCGCCGCCACGGCAAGGCCCGCCGCAAATCCTCCAGTGGCTGAACCGCACTGGACGACGGCGCGCATATGGGCGAAACAGACCCGCCCGCCCCTGCTCTGACCCAGGTGTCCCATGACCGACAACCCCCGCTCTCACGGCCGTAAATCCATCACCGTCTCGCTCAAGCCGCGCGAGTTGATGACGCACAATCCCCGCCTCGCCGGGGTCTGGACCGCGCGCATCATCACCCTCTTCCCCGACGCCTTTCCCGGCGTCCTTGGCGAGAGCCTGACCGGCAAGGCGCTCAAGGACGGCAAATGGCAGATCGAAACCACCGACCTGCGCCAGTTCGGCGAGGGCAAGCACCGCAATGTCGATGACACCCCTGCGGGCGGCGGCGCGGGCATGGTGCTGCGCCCCGATGTGCTGGGCCGCGCCATCGACCACACGCTGCACGGCACGCGTGGCAACCTGCCCCTTGTCTACCTCTCCCCCCGTGGCCGCCGCTTCGATCAGAAGATGGCCCGCGCCTGGTCTGAATGCGACGGGGTGACGATGCTCTGTGGCCGCTTCGAAGGCGTCGATCAGCGCGTCCTCGACCATTACAACATCCAGGAAGTCAGCCTTGGCGATTTCGTCCTCACCGGCGGCGAGATCGCCGCGCAGGCGATGATCGACGCGACCGTGCGCCTCCTGCCCTCGGTCCTCGGCAATGCCGCAAGCATCGAGGACGAAAGCCATTCGGGCGGCCTCCTCGAACACCCGCACTACACCCGCCCCGCCGAATGGATGGGGCGCGAGATCCCCGAAGTGCTCATGTCCGGCCACCATGGGCGCATCGCTGACTGGCGACAGGCCATGAGCGAGGACATCACCCGCCAGCGCCGCCCCGACCTCTGGGAAGCCTACCAGGCCCGCAAGCGCAAGGATGGCTGAGAAATAAGCCGCCTGCCGTGCCTGTCGCCCCTTGCCACGCACGCGCCTTTCCCCTACAAGCCGCCCATTCCCGATCGGCAAAACCCGACTCGGGTGTTTTTGGTGTTCCCGCATGGGGCGCAACGGGTTTTCTTCTGCCCCGCGCACCGCATGCAGCCCGGCACACCGGAAACAGGACCAAGGAAAGACGATCTTACCTCCGGCGGGCGTGGCCTTGTGAATGTGGCGCGGACCCGAATGAAGACCAGGAGCTATGAGACCGCGCAAATCTTCGTGGGTTAACCACGGGCAAAATAGGAGAAGATCAGATGAACCTGATCGCACAGATCGAGGCGGAACAAGTTGCCGCCCTGGGGAAGGACATCCCCGATTTCAAAGCCGGTGACACGATCCGCGTCGGCTACAAAGTGACCGAAGGCTCGCGCACCCGTGTGCAGAACTACGAAGGTGTCTGCATCAGTCGCAAGAACGGCGACGGCATTGCCGGCTCGTTCACTGTCCGCAAGATTTCCTTTGGCGAAGGCGTGGAACGTGTGTTCCCGCTGCACTCGACCAATATCGACGCGATCACCGTGGTCCGCCGTGGCCGTGTGCGTCGCTCCAAGCTCTACTACCTGCGCTCGCGTCGCGGCAAATCGGCCCGTATCGCGGAAGACAGCACCTACAAACCCAAGAAAGCCTGAGGAGTGGTATCATGAAAAAAGACACCCATCCCGACTACCACTTCATCGAAGTCAAGATGACCGACGGCACCGTCATCAACATGCGCTCCACCTGGGGCAAGGAAGGCGACTCGATGCAGCTCGACATCGACCCGACCGTGCACCCCGCATGGACCGGCGGCACCTCGCGCCTGATGGACGCTGGCGGCCGCGTGTCGAAGTTCAAGAAGAAATACGAAGGCCTCGGCTTCTAAGCCCGCGCCCTGTCGGTTTCGTCGAAACGCCGCTCCTTTCGGGGCGGCGTTTTGCGTTTTGGCCAGCAAGATTTGCCGAAAAACCTTGCCCAAGCGATTTCGAAACCGCTTGGGCCACAAAACATCGGTGCATGCCGGCGCCCCCCTGAATCCCGATCAGGCCAAAGCCCTGCAACCTATACCTGGGGCAGGCAAGACACGTCGGAACGCTCTACTCTGCGTGGTGGCAGGCGACGCGCGTCTCTCCGATGCGGCGCATTTCCGGGCGTTCGGCCTTGCACCGCTCCGTCGCCAGGGGACAACGCGGATGATAGGCACAGCCCGACGGCGGATTGATCGCGTCGGGAATCTCCCCCTTGGGCGGATCAACCTCACGACCGAACGCATCCATCTTGGGGGCGGCATCGAAAAGCATCTGCGTATAGGGGTGCTTTGGATCATTGAACAGCCGATCGCGCGGCGCCTCCTCGACCAGACGCCCAAGGTAGAGCACACCGATCACATCGGCCATATGCTGCACCACGGTCAGGTCATGGCTGATGAAAAGATAGGTCAGGCCAAGGTCTTCTCGCAGGTCCGACATCAGGTTCAACACCTGGCTTTGCACCGACACGTCAAGGGCCGAGGTCGGCTCGTCGCACACGATGATACGCGGCTCCGAGGCCAGCGCGCGGGCGATACAGATGCGCTGCCGCTGACCGCCGGAAAACTCGTGTGGATATTTCCCGGCATCGGCCGCGGACAGGCCGACCTGCTCCAAGAGCTTCTCGGCCAACCCCTCGGTCTTGCCCCCCTTCGCGGCAACCGGTTCCGCGATGATGTCCCGCACCCGCCACCGTGGATTCAACGAGGCAAACGGGTCTTGAAAGATCATCTGAATGTCGTCGCGCACCGCTTCGACCTTCTTTGCATCGGTTTCCGTGGCAAGGTCCACGCCTTCGATCTCGACCGATCCCTCGCTGGGCGGAACCAGGCCGACAATGATCTTGCCGATGGTGGACTTGCCCGAGCCACTCTCCCCGACAAGGGCGTAGACGCTGTTCTCGGGCACGTCGAAACTGACCTCGGATACGGCGGTCAACAGGGCCTTGGGGACGCGTTCGATCACCCGGTTCAGCCAGGGTTTCGACACATCGAAGACGCGCGTCAGGTCACGGACGGAAATCAACGCGCTCATGCAGACACCTCTTTCTTGGCGGCCAGCGGAAACCAGCAAGCGGCGCGGTTGTCACAGGTCGCAAGCGTTGGTCCGGGCTCTTTTCGACACTTGTCCTGCGCGAATTCACATCTCGGGTGAAAGGCGCAACCGGCGGGCAACGCCCCGAGCCGCGGCATGGCGCCGGGGATTTGCCGCAGGCGCTTGCGCCCATGGCTGGCCAAGGGGGTCGAGGCCATCAGGCCCGCTGTATAGGGGTGGCGCGCCTGGGTCAGGACATCGCGGACAGGGCCAAGCTCGGCCAGCCGCCCGGCATACATGACGGCCACGCGGTCGGCGGCCTCGGCGATCACGCCCATATCATGCGTCACCAACATGACGGCCACGCCCCGCTCCCGGCACAGGCGTTTGAGAAGGGCAACGATCTGCGCCTGCACGCTGACATCAAGCGCCGTGGTCGGCTCATCCGCGATAACCAGTTCGGGCTCCGCACAGAGCGCCAGCGCGATCACGACCCGCTGGCGCATACCACCCGAGAATTCATGCGGATAGCTGTTGATCCGCTGGGCCGCCGCCGGGATTCCAACCTCTTCAAGCGCGGCAATGGCCCGTTTGCGGGCCTCGGACGAACCAACATCAAGATGTTCGAGGATGGTCTCGGTCAACTGATCGCCCACGGTCAGGAGCGGGTTGAGCGAGGTCAACGGATCTTGAAAGATCATGCCCATCCGTTTGCCACGCAAGCGGCGCATGGCTTCGCCTTTCAACCCGTGGATCGGCTGGCCGGACAACAGGATTTCCCCGGATACGATCCGGGCGGGACGGTCCAGCAAACCGATCACCGCATTGCCGGTCATGGATTTGCCTGCGCCGGATTCTCCCACCACGCCAAGGATTTCGCCCGCGTCGATGTCATAGCTGACCTTGTCAACGGGCCGCAGCACACCATGGCGCGTCGGGATTTCCACGACAAGGTCGCGAACGGAAAGAACGGGAGTTTTTGTCATCGCAGCCTCGGGTTCAACGCGTCACGCAGCCAGTCGCCCAGCAGGTTGATTGAAAGGGCCAACGCCAGCAAGGCAATGGCCGGGAAGAAGAGAATCCACCATTCGCCCGAGAACATGAACTCCTGCCCGATCCGGATCAACGTCCCGAGCGACGGTTTCGTCGGCGGCGCGCCGACACCAAGGAAGGACAGGGTTGCCTCCGCGATGATGGCCAGCGCCAGCGAGATCGTCGCGATGACCAGAACCGGGTTCAGCACGTTGGGCAGGATATGCCGCAGCATGATTGCAAAGGGCGACCGACCGATCAACCGGGCGGCCTGGACGTATTCCTTGTTCTTCTCGACCAATGTCGCGCCCCGCACCACGCGGGCGAATTGCACCCAGTCGGACAGGCCAATGGCAAGGATCAGCACCCAGAGCGCCATCTGGTCACGGTATTCGGGTGGGGTGATCCCCTTGGCAATGCCAAAGATCAGCATGGCAACAAGAATCGCCGGGAAGGTCAACTGCACATCGGCCACGCGCATGATGATCGTCTCGACCCATCCCCCGAGATAGCCCGCCAACAGGCCCAGCGTCACGCCGATGAGCATGGCCAGCATCACGGCGGCAAAGCCGACGAACAACGATATCCGCATACCGAAAAGGATGGTCGAGAACACGTCGCGGCCCTGGTCGTCCGTGCCCAGCAGGAACTGGTCCCCGGTGAAGGCGTTGGGGCTGGCCGGCGGGGTGAACCCGTTCATCAGGTTCAGCGAGCCGGGATCGAACGGATCATGCGGCGCGATCAAGGGCGCGAAAACCGCGGCCAGAACAAGAATCATGACAACGCAGAACGAGAGGATCGCCACAGGCGCATGGCGGAAGGACCATGCGAAATCGCTGCTCCAGGCGCGGCGCAGCCGGCTCTCTGGGGCCGGTGCCGGTGTGTCGGACATCCTAGTGCCCTCCTTGCGTGCGGTCCGCGCGCAACCGCGGATCAATGGCGAAATAGAGCATGTCGACGATCAGGTTGATGCCGACGAACATGACCGAGATCAGCATCAGGTAGGCCGCCATCACGGGAATATCGACGAACTGGATCGCGTTGATGAACAAAAGCCCCACGCCCGGCCATTGGAACACGGTCTCGGTGATGATGGCGAAAGCGATGATACTGCCGAGCTGCAAGCCGGTGATGGTGATGACGGGCACCAGCGTGTTCTTCAACGCGTGGCGGAAATTGATAGACCGCTCACGAATGCCACGGGCACGGGCAAAGCGGATATAATCCATCCGCAGCACCTCGAGCATCTCTGTGCGGACAAGCCGCATGATGAGTGTCATCTGGTAAAGCCCGAGCGTGATGGCCGGCAATATGAGCGCCTTGAGGCCACTTTCCGTCAGGAAACCGGTGCTCCACCACCCAAGCTTCGTGACTTCGCCGCGCCCGAAACTGGGCAGCCAGCCAAGCTCGACCGAGAAAAGATAGATCAGCAGGATACCGATGAGGAAGGTCGGCAGCGACACGCCAATCAGCGAGACGGTCATGATCACATTGGCCGAGACACCGCGACGTCGAATGGCGGTGAAAATGCCGAGCGCGATGCCACCGACCAACGCCATCAGGCCGGACACGAAGGCCAGTTCCAGCGTTGCCGGCAGGCGCTCGACGAGGATTTCCGCAACCGGACGACCCTGGCGATAGCTTAGCCCGAAATTGCCTTGCACCGCCTGCTCCAGGAAACGCCAGTATTGCACGACGAAAGGCTGATCGAGCCCCAACTGGTCGCGCAGCCGTTCGATATCGGCCTGGGTGCGTTCCTGGCCCAGCATGTTGTCCACCGGATCGCCCACGAAGCTGAACATGGAAAAGGCCACAAGCCCGACGACCAGCAGCACCAGCAGCGATTGGAACACCCGGCGAATGATATAGGCAAGCATGACGATCCCCCGATCACGTCAGAAAACCGCGCCCTCGGGCAAGGGCGCGGCTGGGTCGGGCCGTCACGACGGACGGCCCCACAAGCATCAGTTCATGGTGAAGAACTTGATTTTCGGATCGTCCTCGGGGCTGACCTCGGTGCCGACCTTGTCGGACATGCCCCAGTTCAACACCTGGTGGTGGATCGGGATGTAAAGTTGCTCACCCTGCACCACGTCCCAGATCGACTGGATCGTCGCGTTGCGCTTGTCGAGGTCGGTCTCCGAAGCAAGGCTGACGATCATTTCATCCACATCCGCGTTCGAGAACCCGGTGCCGTTCCAGCTTCCGCGCTCATCGGTGCGGGTATGCACGAGGAAGTTGAAGACATATTCCGAATCATAGGTCGGAACACCCCAGCCCAGCATGTAGAAATCCGTTTGATCGTTGGTGATCAGCGGGAAGTGCTGCGCCTTGGGCTTGGCATCGAGGTTCACCTTGACACCGATCTGCGCCAACATGCCAACCGTGGCTTGGCAGATCGCCTCGTCATTGACATAGCGGTCATTCGGGCAATCGAGCTGGATCGAGAAACCGTCCGCATATCCCGCCTCGGCCATCAGCGCCTTGGCAGCATCCACATCGGTTTTCGACGCGGCATCCATCTCTGCGGTCCAGCCGTTGACGAAGGGCGGCGCGATCATGCCCGCGGGCGCGCTTTGGCCGCGCATCACGACCTGCTTGATGGCGTCGCGGTTGATGGCCATCGACATGGCTTTGCGCACCCGCACATCCGAAAGCGGGTTCGCGCCTTCCACATCATCATTGGCAATGTCATCCGCGCCCTGGTTCAGACCAAAGAAGATCACCCGGTTTTGCGGTGCGGTCTTGACGGCCAGACCCTCGGTCTTGGCGACCCGGCCAAGGTCTTGCACCGGCACGTCCTGGATGAAATCGACTTCCCCCGACAGCAGCGCGGCAACGCGCGTCGCGGCGTTCTGAATCGGGGTGTAGATGATTTCGCTGACCTCGAGCGGAAACTGATCCTTGCCCCAGTAATTCTCATTGGCGGTCAGAACGGTTTTCACATCCGGTTCGCGGCTGACAAGAACGAAAGGCCCGGTGCCGTTGGTGTTGGTCGCGGCAAAGGTTTTCTCGCCGCCCTCGATATCCTGCACCTTCACCGCGTCGTTCGCCTCGGTCCATGTCTTGTCCATCATGAACAGGTTGGTCAGGTTAGACGGCAGGATCGGGTTCGGACCATTGGTCACGAATTCCACGGTATAATCATCCACCGCGCGCACCTCGGAAATCGAAGTCAGCAATTCCTTCATGTCGGAATTGTCCGTCTTGGCGCGGTTGATCGAAAACACCACATCCTCGGCGCTGAAGGCCGAACCGTCATGATAGGTCACGCCTTCGCGCAGCTTGAACACCCAAACATTGGGGTCATCGGCCTTGGGGCCCCATTCGGTGGCCAAGGCGCCCTGCATCGCGCCGGAATGATCGCGGATGATCAGCGGTTCATAGATCTGGTGGGCCAGCGTGTGCGTCGGACCCTCGTTCTGGGCATGGGGGTCGAGCGTCAAGGAATCACCCGCCCGCGCCCAACGCAGGGTCTCGGCCGAAGCACCGATGGCGGTAGACGCCAAAAGGGCCACGGCAAGGATACCGGTTTGAAATTTCATGATTTTCTCCCTGGTTGGTTGTTCGCTGACGGGCACCGCATGGCCCGCCGTTTCACGGAAAAATCACCTGAATCCGCACATGACGCAAGCCTTTTTGCCCCGAACGGCATCTGCCGTTAGGGAAGCCCAGCGCCAAAACCGGCTGTCCTCGCCATCTGCACAAGGCGTGCCGACACCTGCCCTGAAAACAGGCACAGCCGGGATGCGCCATCAAAATCCGGCGCTGTCAGCGCGCCGCGCCGCTCATTTTCGCGGACCGGACGACCGCGTCGCGCCCAACCGCAGGCGCAACTGCTTTTCCATCTCGACAATCGCGAAGAAGGCACACCCCACGCCAATCAGGATCGCCCCATCCACGAGCGCGACCGCCCGCGTCTCGAACAGGCTCTGCATGAAGGGCGCATAGGTAAACAGCAACTGGCCGACCACGACGATCACAAGGCTGATCCAGACCGCAGGCGTTCCGCGCACGGCCTCCCATGTCAGCGAAGTGGTATGGATGTTCCGAATGTAGAAAAGGTGGAATATCTCGAGGATGATCAACATGTTCACGGTGAGCGTGCGCGCCAGCTCAAGGCTATAGCCACGGTCAAGCGCATAGTTGAAGACCCCGTATGTCGCCGCAAGGAAAAGCCCCGTCACCAGGGCGATATGCCAGACCAGCACACGGTCCAGTATCGGCGCCTCGACCGGAAGCGGCGGCTGCTGCATGATCGCCTTCTCGGACCGTTCGAACGCAAGGGCCACCCCAAGCGACCCGGCGGTGATCAGGTTGATCCAGAGGATTTGCAGCGCCGACATGGGCACCACCAACCCCATGACCAGCGCCAGGATGATGATGCCCGCCTCACCGGCATTCGTCGGCACGGTCCAACTGATGACCTTGCGGATATTGTCATAGACCGTGCGCCCCTCGCGCACCGCCGCGGCGACCGAGACGAAATTGTCATCCGTCAACACGAGGTCGGCCACCTCCTTGGCCGCGTCCGACCCTGTAATGCCCATGGCAACCCCTGCATCGGCGCGCTTGAGCGCGGGCGTGTCATTCACCCCGTCGCCGGTCATCGCAACGATATGCCCACGGGCCTGCAACGCCGACACAAGGCGCAGCTTGTGTTCCGGCGTGGTGCGCGCGAACACGTTCGTCGTCTCGACTTCCTGCACAAGCCGCGCCTCGTCGAACTGGTCGATGTCCTGCCCGGTGAGAACCCGCTCCGGGTCGGCAAGCCCGATCCGGGCGGCGATGGCCCCGGCGGTGGCCGCATGATCGCCGGTGATCATCTTCACGCTGATCCCCGCCCCCTGGCACTCGGCAACCGCCGCAATGGCCTCGGTGCGCGGCGGGTCGATCAACCCGACAAGCCCCAGCAACACCACCCCCTCGGCAAGGTCGCCCGGCTGCAACGTCGCCTGCGTCTCCGGCACGGGCCGCGCCGCAACCGCGATGACCCGTTGGCCAAGCGCCGCGATGCGGGCCGTTTCCGCATCCCAATAGGCCTTGTCGATCGGCACCTCGCAACCGGACCCCGCCTGTCTGGCGCACATGGCCAACACCGCCTCGGGCGCGCCCTTGACGTGGATAACGGGGCCTGCCTCGTCCCTGTCCAAGGTCGCCATATACCGATGCGCGGCATCGAACGGCAAAACCGCCTGCCGCGCCCATGCCCTGCGCAGCGCCTCGTGTCCGGTATCGGATTTATCCGCCAGCACCAGCAGCGCCGCCTCCATCGGATCACCGCTGGCCACCGGGGCGCCATCGTCGTCCGCGGCCAGGCCGGCATCGTTGCAAAGCACGGCGGCCCGGATCAACGCCGCAAGATCGCCACTCGCGCCGCCATCCTCGGCCACGATCCGGCCCTCCGGCAAATAGCCCTCCCCCCCGACCGAGAACCGCCGCCCAAGCGCGGATACCGAGGCCACCATCATCTCGTTGCGGGTCAGCGTGCCGGTCTTGTCGGTGCAGATGACGGTCAGCGCCCCCAAGGTCTCGATCGCCGGCAAGCGTCGCACGATCGCGTTGCGCGCCGACATCTTGCGCACCCCGATGGCAAGCGTGATCGTCAGCACCGCCGGGAGCCCTTCCGGAATCGCTGCCACCGAAAGGCTGACAACCGTCATGAAAAGCGACTCGAACGGCAGATGTTGCACGAAATAGCCGTAGATCAACATGAGCGCCGCTCCGCTCAGGATCAGCCCCGTGATCCAACGCGCGAACCCATCCATCTTCTTCAAGAGCGGCGTGCTCAGTTCCTCGACCCCCGCAAGAAGACCGCTGATCCGGCCGATTTCCGCGTCGGCGCCTGTCGCGGTGACAACGGCACGGCCCTGCCCGGACACGACAAGCGTGCCGCTATGGATCATCGACGCCCTGTCCCCGAGGGCAGCATCAAGAGGAACCGGCTCGATCGACTTCTCGACAGGTAGGGATTCGCCCGAAAGAATGGCTTCCTGCACCTTCAAACCGGCAGCCTTGATGAGACGGGCATCCGCCGGAACCCTGTCGCCCGCTTCGATCAGGATGACATCGCCCGGCACAAGCTCCGCCGCGTCGATCTTGCCACGCCGATTGCCGCGCAGAACCGAGGCCATCGGCGCAAGCATCCGATGCAGGGCCGCGATTGCGGCTTCGGCACGGCCTTCCTGGATGAATCCGATGGCCGCGTTCACCAACACAACGGCAAGGATCACCAGCGTATCCTTGGTATAACCCAGAAAACCCGTGATCACGGCCGCCCCGATCAGGACATAGATCAACAGGTTATGAAACTGGGAAAGAAGCCGCCTCAGTGGCCCTGCCTGCTTTTGCCCCGCAAGCTCATTGCGGCCGAAACGGGCAAGCCGCGTTGCCGCTTCCGCCTCGGATAGCCCGCCTTCGGTCGCCCCCACGCCACCCAGGGTGTCCGCGACCGTCTCCGCGTGCCAGCCCGAGACGCCGGTATCATCTTTTTCCATCATGTCAGGCACGATCTCTATGTCTGTTGGCGATCCGTCGCAGCGAGCTTAGGCCCGAAAGCCTTTTTCAACCATAACGATATATCAAGACAGCGGCATGAACCGACAGGCTGCCCCCGCCCGGGACGGCGCCTCATCCAAGGGCCGCGACAAAGCCCATAACCCCGATCAGCATCGCGGCGCCGAGGGCACGGAAACGGCGCTGCATCCGGACGTCAAGACGCGAAGCGCCCTCGGAATAATCGAAACGTTCATACATCACCCGTTCCATTGGCAGGCCCAGCGCGACAAGCTGATCCGCGACCGCCGTGATCATCGGCCCCGGACCGCAAATCATCGCAACGCTATGCTGCCGATCAAGCCCTTCGAGCATGGTGGCCAGGCGCGCGCGGTCAAGCCGCCCGACCTCGCCGCCGAACCCCGCGCCATCCGTCTCGCTCACGAGGAATACCTGCAGGTCAAGCCCTTGCCCCGCCTCGGCGATCTCGTCGAGACAGGCAAGGTTCTCCGGCGCGCCCACCGCATAGGCAAGCCGCACCGGCTTGGCATGGCCGCGCGCCCGCAGGTCGCGCAACAGCCCCATGATCGGCGCGATCCCCACGCCCCCCGCGATCAGAAGCACGGCGTCCTCCTCGCGCCCCTCCAGCGTGAAGGTGCCATAAGGCCCGTCCACGCCGATGGCGGTGCCGGGGGGCAAACTGCCGATCCGGTCGGTGAAATCCCCCGCCTCCTTGATGATGAGGCTGAGGCCGGGGCGCATCGGGCTGTCCGCGATGGAAAACGGATGGTCGAACAGCGGAAAGCGCCGCCCGCCCACCGTGATCCAGACGAATTGCCCGGCCCGATACCGAAGCGGCGGCGTGCCGGCGGCGGGCTGGAGGTCCAACTCCCACATCCGGTCGGCCCGTTTCCCGACCGTGTCGAGCCGCCACGGACGGCTGTAGAGCCGCGCCCAGCGCCAGCCATAAAGCGTGAGCATCACCCCCGCCACGGCCAGACCGATCGCCCACCAATAGCCATGCAAGGCGCCCATGGCGCTGAACCGGCCCACCGTCACCGCATGGTGCAGACCACCCCCCACCGCCGTGATCGCAAGGACGACATGCGCCGCGCGCCATGTTTCGTACCGGATCGGCAGCCGGTTGCGCAGCGCCGAGACCGGCACCAACAGAACCAGCGCCGCCAAGGCGATGACCCCGCTCCTGTAGGACGGCAGGGTCAGATAGGCGATCCCCCGCTCAAGCCCGAGCACCGGATCGGCCAGGACGGTCGGCACAAGGTAGGCCACCGGATGCAACACCGCCGCCAGCAAGACCCACCATGCGGTTGTCTTGTGAAAGGCCATCACCCGGTCGATCCCCAGCTTGCCCGACACGACCTGGAACCGCCCCGAGGTCACGAACTGCATCGCCATGATCGCCAGCCCGACAAGGCCAAGCCCCGCCGCCGCGATCTCCCAAGGGGACGCGGGCGCAACGGGCCGCAGCGCCGCAAGGGCCAGGGGCATCAACCCCACCACAAGGAACAGCGCCGCCACACCCCCGACCGGCACCCGCAGCCCCCCCGTCGGCGCTGCCTGATCACCTGCGCCGCTCGGCCCGGCCACCTGCCCGTTTTCCATGACACCCCTTCCTTTCATTGCCTCTCGTGTAACGCATGAACACGCCGCCAGCGCCTTAATGCAGATCAAGGCCCTGTCATACACGCATGGTAACGTGCTTGATGAGTCACCAAGGTGACACCGACCCAAAGAAGGAAGCAGCCATGCCGTTCTTTTCGTCCAGATTTGCCCCCCTGACCGCGCTGTTGCTCGCCCTGTCCACCCCCCTGGCAGCCCAGCACGGCTCGACCCTGACCGAGATCACCGAAGGCTGGCTGTCGGGACCGCATAGCAACTATGGCTCACCCTCCTTCACCTATTGGAACAAGGACGGCGAAGTGCCCGAGGCCTGTGCCGCCTGCCACTCCGAGACGGGGATGCTGGACTGGCTCGGCGCCGATGGGACCGAGGCCGGTGTCGTGAACCACCCCGGCACCATCAACACGGTCATCGGCTGCGCCTCCTGCCATGTCTCCGAGGCCGAGGCGCTCGATTCGGTGCCCTTCCCCTCGGGGGTGACGGTCTCGGGGCTTGGCGGCAATGCAACCTGCACCATGTGCCATTCCGGCCGCGCCTCCACCGGCAGCGTGACCAAGGCGACCGGGGGCATGGATCTCGACACGGTGTCGCCCGAGCTGGGGTTCATCAATATCCACTACGGCATCGCCGCCGCCGTGATGCACGGCTCCGAGGTCAGCGGCGGATTTGAATATGCCGGGCAGCGCTATGCCGGACGGTTCAACCACGTCCCAAGCGCCAATAGCTGCATCGCCTGCCACGATGCCCACACGACCGAGGTCGAGACCGAAAGCTGCGCCGCCTGCCACCAGGGCGTTGACGACATCACCGCCATTCGCACCCAGCACACCGATTTCGATGGCGACGGCGTGACCAGCGGCGGCATCCGGGACGAGATCAACGGCCTGCATGCGCGTCTTGACGCCGCGATCCGGACCTACGCGCAAGAGGTCGCCGGCACGCCCATCGGCTACAACAAGCAGAGCTACCCCTATTTCTTCATCGACGGCAACGCCGACGGCATCATCGACGCGGCAGAGGCGATCTATCCCAATCGCTATGCGACCTGGACGCCGCGCCTTCTGATGGCCGCCTATAATTACCAGGTCGTCGCCAAGGATGGCGGGGCATGGGTCCACAACCCACGCTATGCACTGCAATTGCTGCATGACAGCTTGCTCAGCCTCGCCGAACGGGTCGAGGTCGAAACCGGCAGGTTGCAGCGGCCCTGATCGTCAGAAACCGATGCCGAACACCATCGGCCCCAAAAGCACGAACACGCCAAAGGCCACCGCAATCGCGAGGATGTTCATCAGGAACCCCGCCCGCACCATGTCGGACAGGTGCAGCCTGTCATAGGCAAACACGATGGCATTGGGCGGGGTCGCAACTGGCATCATGAACGCCATCGACGCCCCAAGCGCAGCCGGCACCGTCAGCGTCAGCACATCCAGCCCAACCCCCACGGCAACCGCCCCGAGAATGGGCAGGAACGTCGCCGTCGATGCCGTGTTGGATGTGATTTCCGTCAGGTAGACCATCGCGACCAATACCACGAGCACAAGGAAAATCGGGGCCATGTCGATCCCGGCCACGCTTTCCCCGATGATCCGGGCAAGACCCGAGGACGAAAAGCCGCCCGCCAGCGCCAGCCCGCCCCCGAATAAAAGCAATATCCCCCAGGGCAGGTCGCGCGTCGCGGCCCAATCCAGCGCATAGCGCCCCTCGGCGCGCGATACGGGAATCGCGAACAGCGCCACCGCCGCCGCGATGGCGATCATCGCATCATCCAGGGGCAGGCCCGTCAGCCCCGCCAACGGGCCACGCAACATCCACCCGATTCCCGCAAGGCAGAACACGGCCGCGACCAGCCGTTCACCGCGGTCCATCGGCCCCATCGCCCTGACCTCGGCCCGCACCAGCCCGCTGGCATCGCCCACCTGCATCATGCGGGCCGGAAACAACAGCCGCGTCAGCAAGAGCCATGTCAACGGCAGCATCACCACGACCACGGGCAGGCCGATCATCATCCAGCGGGCAAAGCTGATCTCGATCCCGTAGGTCTGTTGCACGAAGCCTGCCAGCATCGCATTGGGCGGCGACCCGATCAACGTGCCCACCCCCCCGATCGACGCCGCATAGGCCACCGACAGCATGAGGGCGACCCCGAAATTGCGCACCATGCGGTCATCGCGGCTTTGCTGACCGACAAACTCGATCACCGACAGGACAACGGCAAACATCATGATCGTGGTTGCAGTGTTCGAAATCCACATCGACAGAAAGGCCGTGGCCAACATGAACCCGAGAACGATCCTGCCCGGAGATGCCCCGACCAACAGCACGATCCGAAGGGCAATCCGACGATGCAGCCCCACGCGTTGCATCGCGGCGGCAAGCAGGAACCCACCGAGGAACAAGAAGATCAACGGGTTGGCATAGCTTGCGGCGGTCTGGGCCATTCCCTGCACCCCGAACAAGGGCATCACCACGAGGGGCAAGAGGGCCGTGGCCGGTATCGGCAACGCCTCGGACAGCCACCAGACAACCATCCAGAACGCGATGGCCAGCATCCGCCATGCCTCCGGCGTCATCCCGGCAGGGGGCGTGATCCACAGCAAAAGCGCCGCCCCCACCGGACCGGCCAGCAGGCCAGCGATCCGCAGGGCCGAGACCGGCTCGGGAGACGCGAGTTTGTCAGCAGGCATTCGAACCTCGTGTATCAGGCCAAAGTCTCAAGGCGCCCCGACCTATAGCCGAGGCGCCGGGACAAGTCGAAGGCTCCATGAGGGGCAGGGCGACACGGGACCGTGGCGCGCGCCCCGCCGCTGTTAACCGATCCGTCCCGCCACAATTCGCACCGACGTTATACCGACGTAATACCGACGTGATACCGACATGGGTTTGCGGCCCCTTCCGGGCGTTAAGCTTTGGCCGCTACTGCCCCAGGGCCTGCCCCAGATCGGCGATCAAATCGCCCGCATCCTCGATCCCGATACTGACCCGGAGGAGGTTCTCCGGGATGCCCGTATGCGGCTCGATCGTGTGGCGATGTTCGACAAGGCTCTCCACCCCGCCAAGCGACGTCGCCCGGTGAAACAGGTTGAGCCGCCCGGCCACCCGAAGCGCCTCATCGCGGCCGCCCTTGACGAGGAAAGACATCAGGAACCCATAGCCACCCAGCATCTGCTTGGCGGCGATATCATGACCTTCAAACCCTTGTAATCCCGGATAAAAAACATCCTCCACCTTTGGGTGGTCGGCAAGGAATTCCGCGATCTTCATGGCGTTCTCGCACATCCGCTCAACCCGCAACGGCAGCGTCCGCATCCCCCGCAGGAGGAGCCACGCCTCGAACGCTCCGAGCACCGCACCCGCACCCGCCCGGTCCGTCGCGATCTCGTCCCAGACCGCGCCGCCCTGTTTCGTCACAAGCACCCCGGCAAGCACATCCGAATGTCCGTTGATTGCCTTGGTGGCCGAATGCATCACCATATCCGCCCCGAATTTCAACGGGTTGGACAGAACCGGCGTCGCTGCCGTGCTATCCACGACCAACAAGCCCCCCGCCCCATGCGCCGCCTCCGCCGCGGCCGCGATGTCGGTGGTCTTGAGCCACGGGTTCGAGGGCGTCTCGATCCAGACAAGATCAGCCTTGCCCTTGGCACATTCCGCCCGAAGCGCATCGGGGTCCGAGGCATCCACTTCATCCATAACCACCTGGCGTCGCTCGCAAAATTCCCGCATCCACTTGGTCGCGCCCCAATAGATACCGGATTGCACCACGACCCGCCCGCCATTGGGCACGGTGCGGAAAAGCGCGGCAATCGCCGCCATGCCCGAGGGAAACAAGAGCGCCTCCCGCCCCCCTTCCATCTGCGCCAGAACCGCCTCGGCCTGCCGCACCACGTCATTGTGATCGCGCGCATAGGTGTTGGCCGCATTGAGCGGCACATAATCCCGATCCCGCGCGAATGTCGTCGATGCTTGGATCGGCGGCACGACACCCCCGCTCTGTAGGTCGATCGCCCCACCCGCCTGCGCCGCCAGCGTGGCGGGCTGCATGTCTTTCATGTTCATGACGCGCTCCTGTTCTGTCGCCCCCAAGACACGCCAGAACCGCCCGACTTGCAAGCCCCCCTCCCCCGGCTCTATGACGAAAGGGCACAAGCCCCGGAAAGCCACATGCCGCGCACCATCCTGTTCAACAAACCCTACGATGTCCTGTCGCAATTCACCGACAAGGGCACCGAGGGCAGCCCCCGCCGCACACTCTCGGATTTCATTGATGTGCCAGGGGTTTACGCCGCGGGCCGTCTTGATCGCGATAGCGAGGGTCTCCTGGTCCTGACCGACGATGGCCGCCTGCAACAGCGCATCGCCAACCCGCGCAACAAATGGCCCAAGACCTACTGGGTGCAGGTCGAGGGTCTCCCCTCCGAGACCGCCCTCGATGCGCTTCGCCGAGGCGTGGAACTCAAGGATGGCAAGACCCGCCCCGCCGAGGTCGCGCGAATGGACGAACCCGCAACCCTCTGGCCACGCAATCCCCCGATCCGGGTGCGTAAATCCGTGCCCGATAGCTGGCTCTGCCTGACCATCCGCGAGGGTCGCAACCGGCAGGTCCGCCGCATGACCGCCGCCATCGGCCACCCAACCCTGCGCCTGATCCGCTATGGCGTCGGCGACTGGACTATCGACGGGCTGCTTTCGGGGCAATGGAACGACGCCCCGATGCACCGCACACCGCCCAGACGATGACATATCCACAAAAATCTCGCGTTTCGCACACCCATCGCGCTTCCCCTCAATGGCCCCACAACATATAGTGGCCCCATAACGCGTTTCGGGACCAACCCGGAGCCAAACCCGGACACGAAGGGCAGACGGGACTGATCGCATGGCACATATCATCGTTGTAGGGAACGAAAAGGGCGGCGCTGGCAAATCGACCGTATCAATGCACATCGCCACCGCGCTGGCGCGTATGGGGCACAAGGTCGGCGCGCTTGATCTCGACCTGCGCCAAAAGACCTTTGGCCGCTACGCCGAAAACCGGCGCAGGTTCCTGGACGAGGCGCAACTCTCGCTGCCAAGCGCCGATTACCACGAATTGCCCGAGGTCGATCCCGCAAGTCTCAAACCCGGTGAAAATATCTACGATCACCGCCTGTCGCTCGCCGTGGCCACGCTCGAACCGGATTGCGATTTCATCCTGATCGACTGCCCCGGCTCGCACACGCGCCTGTCACAGGTCGCCCATTCGCTGGCCGATACTCTGGTCACGCCCCTGAACGACAGTTTCGTGGATTTCGACCTGCTCGCCCGCACCGATCCGATGGGCGACAAGATTCTCGGCCCCTCGGTCTATTCCGAAATGGTCTGGAACGCCCGGCAATTGCGCGCGCAGGCAGGGCTGAAGCCCATCGACTGGATCGTCTTGCGCAACCGCATGGGGGCACAGCAGATGGTCAACAAGGAAAAGATGGGCAAGGCGCTCGACAACCTTGCCAAGCGGATCGGCTTTCGCGTTGGCCCCGGTTTCAATGAACGCGTGATCTTTCGCGAATTGTTCCCGCGCGGCCTGACGCTTCTGGACCTCAAGGATATCGGCGTGAAGCAGCTCAATATCTCCAACGTCGCCGCACGTCAGGAATTGCGCGACCTCGTGAAGGCGCTCGATCTGCCCGGTGTCGAGGTCGATTTCTGACGAACCCCGTTTCGTCAAAAGAATACGGCCCGAAATCTTTGAAAGATTTCGGACCCTATCGCCGCCGCATGAGCGCAATCGCGTTCGAGACCGCAAGCGCACCGACCACGATCGCGCCCCCGGCCAGCGCCCAGCGCCCGGGATTTTCCCCAACCACGGCCCAGGCCAGCAAGGGCGCAAGCACCGTTTCCAGCAGGATCAAAAGCGCCACCTCCGCCGAGGTGATATAGCGCGGCCCAAGCGCGAGACCGATGGAGCTCCCCGTGATGAAGGCCCCGTGCAGGAGAACAAGCCAGACCTGGTCCTTCGCGATGCTCATCGGCTCCACCATGGGCCAGAGGATCACCGCGCAGGCGAGGAACGCCACCGGCACCGCGGGCACCATCGACACGTCCCGAACCCTCCGCACCGCCGTCAAGGCCGCCGCGAAACTGATGGTCAGCAAGAGCGCAAGCGCATCCCCCGAGCGGCTTGCCGTTGCGGTCTCGCCCGTGCCATAGGCCACCACGCCAAGCCCGACCATCACCACGAGCATGGTCAGAACCATCCGCCGACGGATCGGCTCACCAAGGAAAATCCGGCTGAAAATCGCGGCAAAGACCGGCATCGTGGCGATGATGATGACGACATTCGCCACGCTGGTGAGGCTCACGGCCATGACGAACAAAACCCCGCTCGCCGCCAGCACGAGGATATAGAGCGCCCCGTGCCACCCGGTTCGCAGAGAGGCGGAAATCGACCCCGGCCCCATCCACACGAGCACCCCGACAAGAATCGCCGTTCCCGACGTCACCGCCCGCCAGAAGGCGATGACAAGCGGATCGGCCTCGATAAGACGCACGAAGAGCGAATCCGGCACCACCAGAAGCGCGCCCAGCATCGTGATCAAAAGCCCCTTGGCCTGCATACTCATGCGCGCGCCTCCTGCAAGATCGCGTTGAACAGCAGGTCGATGTCCCGCTCCGAGGTGCGATGATTGGTGATGTTCACGCGTATGGCAAGCTGCCCGTTGATCCGCGTGGTCGAGGGCGCGGCGATGCCCGCCTCCTGAAGCCGCAGGACGATCTCTGCATTGAACGCATCAAGCGCCGCCGCGTCGCCCCCTGCACGGCGCAGGCGAAAGCAACAGATATTGAGCGTCACGGGCACAAGAAGCTCGGTCTCCGGCGCGGCCTCGACCAACCGCCCGAGATAGGCCGCCTGCGCACAGTTCCGCTCGACCAGCGCCCCGAACCTGTCGATCCCGTGTTCCACGAAAGAGGCCCAGACCTTCAGCGCCCGAAACCCGCGCGACAATTCCGGGCCATAATCCACGGCCCAGCGATCCCCGGCCGCAAGGCCCCGCGTCGCCCCCTCAAGATAGGCGGGCCGCGCGGCAAAAGCGCGGCGGTGATCCTCTTCCGACCGGATCAGGACACAGCCCGCATCGTAATTCACATGCATCCACTTGTGAAAATCAAAGGCCAGCGAGTCCGCCCGCTCCAACCCTCGAAGCCGGGGGCGCAGTTGCGCGCTCGCCATTCCCATCGCCCCGAAGGCGCCATCCACATGGAACCATATCCGCTCCTCTGCGGCGATTTCCGCCAAGCGATCCAAGGGATCAATCGCGCCCATGTTGACCGCCCCCGCCGTGCCGACGATCACGAAAGGCAGCAAGCCCGCCGCCCTGTCCTCTGTAATCGCCTTGCAAAGCGCCTCGGGCTGTATCCGGAATGCCGCATCCACCGGCACAAGGCGCAGCGCGTCACTGCCCAACCCGAGCATGTCGAAGGCCCGTGCGACACAGGCATGGGTCTCGCTCGAACAATAGCCGACGAGCCGCGCCGCGCCGATGCCGTCCTTGCGCGCCTCGACGCCAAGCACCTTCTCGCGCGCCGCCTTGAGCGCGATGAGCGTCGCCAGAGACGTGCCCGACACGATCAACCCGCTTGCGCCCTCGGGAAAACCCATCAATTCACGGCACCAGCTCACAACCTGCCGCTCGACATGATTCGCGCCGTGGTCGCGCCCGCCAAGGTTGGCATTCATCGCTGCCGCCGCGATCTCCGCGATCATGTTGCCCGGCGTGCCGCTCCCGTGGACCCAGCCGAAAAAACGCGGATGGGTGTTGCCGACACCGTAAGGCAAAAGCGCCTCGCACCCTTGCCGCACCGCCGCGATGCCCCGCCCCTCGTGCGGAAGCGCCGCGTTCAATTCGGCCTGCCTCTCCTGCGGCAACGGCGTCCAGACCCGGCCCTCGTCTGCCCCCTGCATCCGGTCGATGGCCGCCTCGAGCATCGCATGAGCCTCGGCCCGAAAGCTCTCCCAATCCTCGGGATCAAGCCCGCCTCTTGCCCTATTGCCCATATCGCCCCCAAGAAAAAAGCACCCGCCTATTCAGCAGGTGCCGCCCGACCCGTCAAGGGAACCGTGCCCCTAACCCCGCTCCGCCAGTCGCCGCAACATCGCCCGCAACAGCGCGATTTCCTCCTTGGTGAACTTCGCCTCAAGCGTCCGGTCATAAGCCGCCGCCACCTTGCGCAGGTCTTTATAGGCCGCAATCCCAAGCGGCGTCAGGCGCAGGAATTCCTGCCGCCGGTCGTCCTCCGACCGTTCCCGCGTCACGAATCGCTTCTCGACGAGCTTCTGCACCGCGCGGCTGATCTTGGTCTTGTGGATGCGCGCGCGCGTCACGATGGCAGAGGCCGTCATCTCGCCAAAGGCGCCGAGATGGAACAACACCCGCCATTCGGTGCGCAGCATTCCGTATTTGTTTTTATAGACTTGCTGGAACTCGAGACTACTTTCCTCGGCAGCCTGGTTGAGTAGGTAGGGCAGGAAGTTCTGGAGATCAAAATCGTCATTTCTTACCATATGGACAGTCCTCCTGCCTTGTTAGTTACAAAAACAACTATTACCAAGGCAACTAAATTCAGAACAGGAGCGCGAAATGACCAAGCACACTGTCCCGACCCGCATGCAGATGGCCCCGTCGATTCCGGGTCCGCACGAAGGCTACATGCCCGGTTTCGGCAATGATTATGAAACCGAGGTTCTGCCCGGTGCCCTGCCCCAGGGCATGAACAGCCCGCAGAAATGCAACTATGGCCTTTACGGCGAACAGCTTTCCGGCACCGCCTTTACCGCCAACCCGCCCGAGCGGACCTGGTGCTACCGCATCCGCCCCTCGGTGAAGCATTCCGCACGCTATACCAAGATCGACCTGCCCTATTGGAAATCCGCGCCCAATGTCGATCCGGACGTGACCTCTCTGGGGCAATACCGCTGGGACCCCGTGCCGCATACCGAGGACAAGCTCACCTGGCTGACCGGCATGCGCACCATGACCACGGCGGGCGACGTGAATACGCAGGTCGGCATGGCCAGCCATATCTACCTCGTGACCGAATCCATGGTGGATGACTATTTCTTCTCGGCCGATTCCGAACTGCTCGTGGTGCCGCAGGAGGGCGTGCTGCGCTTCTCGACCGAGTTGGGCATCATCGACCTCGAACCCAAGGAAATCGCCATCATCCCGCGCGGCCTTCTCTACCGCGTCGAGGTTCTCGAAGGCCCGGCGCGCGGCTTTGTCTGCGAGAACTATGGCCAGAAATTCGAGCTTCCGGGCCGCGGCCCCATCGGCGCCAACTGCATGGCCAACCCGCGCGACTTCAAGGCGCCCGTGGCAGCCTTCGAGGACCGCGAAGTGGCTTCGACCGTGACCGTCAAATGGTGTGGCCAGTTCCACAAGACGGAGATCGGCCAGTCTCCGCTTGATGTCGTGGCATGGCACGGCAACTACGCGCCGGTAAAATATGACCTGCGCACCTATTGCCCGGTCGGCGCGATCCTCTTCGACCATCCCGATCCGTCGATCTTTACCGTGCTCACCGCCCCCTCGGGCCAGCCTGGCACCGCCAATATCGACTTCGTGCTGTTCCGCGAACGCTGGATGGTGGCCGAAGATACCTTCCGCCCGCCTTGGTATCACAAGAACATCATGTCCGAGCTGATGGGCAACATCTATGGCCAGTATGACGCCAAGCCGCAGGGCTTTGTTCCCGGCGGCATGAGCCTGCACAACATGATGATCCCGCACGGCCCCGACCGCGATGCCTTCGAGGGTGCGTCAAATTCGAATCTTGGCCCGGACAAGCTTGAAAATACCATGTCATTCATGTTCGAAACACGCTTCCCACAGCATCTGACGGCATTCGCTGCCGATGAAGCCCCGCTTCAGGATGACTATATCGACTGCTGGACCAGCCTTGAGAAGAAATTCGACGGCACGCCCGGCAAGAAATAGGGTGCAAGAGATTTCGAAATTTCTTGTCCAAGGGATTCTCAAAACCCCTGGCCACCCGTGACACAACTCTGGGAGACACAATGCCCCTTCTGAAATCCTGGGTCGCGTCGGCCAATAGCGCCGATCACCCCTTCCCGCTCAACAACCTGCCCTACGGCGTCTTTTCGACCGAAGGGACCGATCCGCGCTGTGGCGTGGCCATCGGCGATAGCATCCTCGACCTCGCCGCCGCCGAAAAGGCGGGCCTTGTCGCGATCTCCGAGATCCCGGTTTTCGACGCGCCGCACTGGAACGACTTCATGGACCTCGGCTCCGAGGCATGGGACGCCCTGCGCGCCCGCCTGAACGAGATTCTTGCCGAAGGCAGCACCGATCGGGACAAGGCCGCGCCGCTCCTCGTGCCGATGACCGAGGCCACGCTGCACATGCCCATTGCCGTGCGCGAATACACCGACTTCTACGCTGGCCGGAACCACGCCTTCAACGTCGGCACCATGTTCCGCGGCCCGGAAAACGCCCTGCCGCCGAACTGGCTGCATATCCCGATCGGCTATAACGGCCGCGCCTCTTCCGTGGTGGTGTCGGGCACCGACATCCGCCGCCCCTGGGGCCAGCTCAAATCGCCGGACCAAGACCTCCCGGCCTTCCTGCCCTGCCGCCGCTTCGACCTCGAGCTCGAGATGGGCGCCATTGTCGGCACAGCCTCGGACGGCCCGATCACCGTGCAGGAAGCCGATGACAACATCTTCGGCTACGTGCTCCTGAACGACTGGTCCGCGCGCGACATCCAGGCCTGGGAATATCAGCCCCTCGGCCCGTTCCAGGCCAAGTCGACCGCAACCTCGATTTCGCCCTGGATCGTCACCAAACCGGCGCTCGAACCGTTCCGCACCGACACGCCGGAACGCGAATTCGAACTCCTCGACCACCTCAAGGATTGCGGCCCGATGCTCTATGACATCGACCTCGCCGTGACGCTGGCGCCCGAAGGCAAGGACGCAACGACCATCGCACGGACGAACTACAAGGAAATGTATTACTCCGCCGCGCAACAGCTTGCCCATCACACCACCGCCGGCACGCCGATGAACGTGGGCGACCTGCTCGGCTCCGGCACGATCTCGGGCGCAACGAAACCCGAGCGTGGCTCGCTCCTCGAACTGTCCTGGGGCGGCAAGGAACCGATCACGCTCGACACTGGCGACACCCGGACCTTCCTCGAGGATGGCGACACGCTGACCCTCACCGGCGCAGCGAAGGGCGATGGCTACACCATCGGCTTCGGCAGCTGCACCGGCACGGTTCTGCCCGCCCTCGAAGACCCTTATGCACGATAAAACATGGCGGGCCGAAGCCCACCTGACCCACATCTCGTAGGCCGGGCTTCAGCCCGGCACCAACGAAAAAGGACACACCCAATGGCCAAAGCATTCGCATCCCAAGGCGACATGACCGAAAAAGAAATCTCCTTCACCGAGGTCGGTGAAGGTCTCTACGCCTTCACCGCCGAAGGCGACCCGAACTCCGGCGTCATCATCGGCGATGACAGCGTGATGATCGTCGAAGCCCAGGCCACGCCGCGCCTTGCCAACAAAGTCATCGAATGCGTGCGCTCGGTGACCGACAAACCGATCTCCCACGTGGTCCTGACCCACTATCACGCCGTGCGCGTCCTTGGCGCCTCGGCCTTCGGCGCAGAGCAGATCATCATGTCGGATGCCGCCCGCGCCATGGTCGTGGAACGCGGCCAGGAGGACTGGGACAGCGAATTCCAACGCTTCCCGCGCCTCTTCGAAGGTCATGAGTCGATCCCCGGCCTGACCTACCCGACCACGACCTTCTCGGACTCGATGACCGTCTATCTCGGCAACCGCCGCGTCGACATCCGCCAGATCGGTCGCGCCCATACCGCGGGCGACTCGATCATCCACGTGCCGGACCAGAACGTCATGTTCACCGGCGATATCGTCGAATACCATTCCGCCTGCTACTGCGGCGATGGCCATTTCGGCGACTGGGGCACAACGCTCGACCGGATCAAGGCCTATGACGTGGACGCCATCGCACCGGGCCGCGGCGACGCGCTCGTCGGCAAGGAGATGGTCAACGCCGCCATCGAGAACACCCGCGATTTCGTCGAAAGCACCTACCGCCCCGTCGCCCGCGTCGCCGCGCGCAACGGCACGCTCAAGGAAGCCTGGGACGCCTGCCGCGCCGAGTGCGATCCGAAATTCGCCGATTACGCGATCTACGAACATTGCCTGCCTTTCAACGTTGCCCGCGCCTATGACGAGGCCCGCGGCATCGACACGCCCCGCATCTGGACCGCCCAGCGCGACATCGAGATGTGGGACGCCCTGCAGGGCTGACCCGACCAGCGCGCCTTGATCCAGATCGTGGCGCGGCCCGTGTGGCCATGGAACCATGACGCCAAGACCCTCGCCGCAGCGCGCGGCGGGGCCCAGAGGAGATTTGCCCAATCTTGGGAGGAGACATCATGAACAAGATCTTCGAAACACCGCTCTACCCCTATGAGCGCCACCCGGATCAAGACGCCGAAACCCCGGTGCGGCGCAAGGTTGTCATCGTCGGCGCCGGCCCGATCGGCCTCGCCGCCGCCATCGACCTTGCACAGCAGGGAATCGAGGCCGTGATCCTCGATGACAACGACAAGGTGAGCTTCGGCTCCCGCGCCATCTGTTTCGCAAAGCGCCCGCTCGAAATCCTCGACCGCCTCGGCGCCGCGAAACCGATGGTCGAAAAGGGCGTCGAATGGGACGTGGGCAAGGTTTTCTTCGATGACCGGCAGGTCTATGAATTCAACCTCCTGCCCGAGGATGGCCATGAATTCCCGGCCTTCATCAACCTACAGCAATATTACTTCGAGGATCACCTCGTCCGCCGCCTGCGCGAGCTTCAGGCCGAAGGTGCGCCCATCGAGATCCGGGGCAACAACAAGGTTCTGAAAGTCGAGGACAAGGGCGATCATACCGTTCTGCACATCGACACCCCCGATGGCCCCTATGACCTCGAATCCGACTGGCTCATCGCCTGCGATGGCGCCGGCTCGCCGATCCGCTCCATGCTTGGCCTTGATTTCGTCGGCCGCGTCTTCGAGGACAACTTCCTCATCGCCGATGTTGTCATGGACGCCGATTTCCCGACCGAACGCTGGTTCTGGTTCGATCCGCCCTTCAACCGGGGCCAATCCGCCCTCCTGCACAAACAGCCCGATGGCGTCTGGCGCATCGACCTTCAGCTTGGCTGGGACATCGACAAGGAAGAAGAGAAGAAACCCGAGAACGTCATCCCCCGGCTCAAGGAAATGCTCGGCGAGGACGTGCAGTTCGATCTCGAATGGGTCTCGATCTACACTTTCCAATGCCGCCGGATGGAGAAATTCCGCCAGGGCCGCGTGATCTTTGCCGGCGACGCCGCGCACCAGGTCTCGCCCTTCGGCGCGCGCGGCGCCAATTCCGGCGTGCAGGACACGGACAACCTCGTCTGGAAGCTCAAGCTGGTGATGGAGGGCAAGGCCCCCGAGAGCCTGCTCGACACCTATGACATCGAACGCATCCACGGCGCCGATGAAAACATCCTGAACTCTTCCCGCTCGACCGATTTCATCACCCCGAAATCCGAGATGAGCCGGGTCATGCGCGACGCTGTTCTGGACCTGTCCGAACATTATGAATTCGCGCGCCCGCTGGTGAATTCCGGTCGCCTTTCGGTGCCCTGTGTCTATGACGGCTCGCCGCTCAATTCGGCGGATGCGCTGGACGGTCCCGATCGCACGCGCCCCGGCGCACCCTGCCCCGATGTGCCGCTCAAGGATGGCTACCTGCTGCCGAAACTGGCCGACAGGTTCACCCTCCTGACCATCAACGCCGACGCCCCCGACGAGATCGAGGAAGACGGCATCACGGTGACGCGCCTTGCGCTTTCGACCAAGGACGACCCGACCCTGTTCCTCAAGGAACGCTACCTCGGCGACGCACCCTCGGGTGTCTACCTGATCCGTCCGGATCAACACGTCGCCGCGCGTCGTCCGTCCTTTGACGAAAACCTCTTCCGCGCCGCGATCCGCCGCGCCACAGGCAAGGAGTAATCCGATGTCCCAGACCCTGATCCTCGCCCCCAATCTCGAACAGGCCGACGATTTCTACGCCGATCTGCTCGCTGCCCATGACGGGCTGACCAAGGCCGAGAGCGACGCCCTCAATGCCCGCCTCGTGCTCTTGCTCGCCAACCATATCGGGAATCGCGCGATCCTGACCGAAGCGCTGGCTGCCGCCGCGCTTCCCCCCAAGGAGGGCAAATAAATGAAAATCGAGAAAATCCACCACGTCGCCTATCGCTGCAAGGACGCCAAGGAAACCGTCGAATGGTATGGTAAGATGCTCAACATGGATTTCATCCTCGCCATCGCCGAGGACCATGTGCCGTCAACCCACGAACCCGACCCCTACATGCATCTCTTCCTTGATGCGGGCGATGGCAACGTGCTCGCCTTCTTCGAACTGCCGACCAAGCCGGAAATGAGCCGCGATCCAAATACCCCGATCTGGGTTCAGCACATTGCCTTCAAGGTCAAGGACCGCGAGACGCTCATCGCCTTCAAAGAGCATCTCGAGGCCAATGGCGTCGAAGTCCTTGGCGTGACCGACCATTCGATCTTCCATTCGATCTATTTCTTCGATCCCAACGGCCACCGCGTCGAGCTGGCCTGCCCGGACCCGGAAGAAGAGGCGCTTCTCAAGCGTATGGACGCGGTCAAATGGGACATGCTCGAAGAATGGTCCCGCACCAAGAAAGCCCCGCAACATGCGGCATGGCTGCATGCCAAGGAACTCGACAAAGACGTTTAACATCGCAATCAAAATGCGGTATCCAGTCTCACGCCGACCTCTTCCGGGGTCGGCGTTTTCCATCCTGAAGGACAGACCATGACCGAAACGATCCTGCATGATTACTGGCGCTCATCGGCGAGCTACCGTGTGCGCATCGCGCTTAATCTCGCCGGGATCGACTATCGCGCCGTGTCGGTCGATCTGGTCGCCGGGGATCACAAATCGAACGGCCATATCGCGCTCAACCCGCAGGGGCTCGTCCCCGTGCTCGAGATCGACGGCCATGTCTTTACGCAATCGCTCGCGATTCTCGACTATCTGAACGAGACCCGCGCCCTCGGCCTGCTGCCCGCCGCCCCGGCCAAGGCCGCCCATGTCCGCGCGCTCGCGCATAGCCTGGCCGTTGATGTGCATCCGGTCTGCAATCTCGGCGTTGTCGGCCATGTCGCGCGCCTCCTGCCCGATCAGCCCGGGGCCAAGGTCGACTGGATGCGCCGTTTCATCCCGCCCGGCCTTGCCGCCTTCGAGGCCCTGCTCGACGGGTTCGACCAGACGCCCTATTGCTGCGGTGACGCGCCCTCGCTGGCCGATATCTGCCTCATGCCACAGCTCTACAATGCCCGCCGCTGGGAGGCCGATTACTCCGCCTGCCCCCGCATCCGCACGGTCGAGGCCGCATGCGCCGCGCATCCAGCCTTCGCCGCCGCCCACCCGGATGCCGTTCAGCCGCGCTGATCGCATCAAATGACGCAGCGGCGCTTTTCAGGACGCCCGCGCGCTTGGCATCTTCTTGGCGTAAAATACCTCGGGGTAAATAGGCCGCCTGCGGCCCAGAGGGGTAGCGCCCCTGACCCGACCCAAGGCAAGTTACGTTACCAAAAAATGAAAAATTCATTCACATCGTAACATAATTCTTGCCTCGAATCACACAAGGCCCTATCCCGACCATGCGGTCGGCTTACATTCGGGCCGATGAACAGGACGAAGGACACCCAACCCAATGGACGCATTCATCTGTGACGCCACCCGCACCCCCATCGGACGCTACGGCGGCGCGTTGTCATCGGTGCGCGCGGACGATCTCGCCGCAGCCCCCATTGCCGCTCTCATGGCGCGCAATCCTGCCGTGGACTGGGCCAGCGTCGATGACGTGATCTACGGCTCGGCCAACCAGGCGGGCGAGGACAACCGCAACGTCGCGCGCATGGCCGCGCTTTTGGCCGGCCTGCCCATCGACGTGCCCGGCACGACCGTCAACCGCCTCTGCGCCTCGGGCATGGACGCTGTCGGCATGGCCGCGCGCGGCATCAAGGCGGGCGATTATGACATGGTCATCGCGGGCGGCGTCGAAAGCATGTCGCGCGCGCCCTTCGTCATGCCAAAGGCCACAAGCGCCTTCACCCGCGCCAATGCCGTCTACGATACGACCATCGGCTGGCGCTTCGTGAACCCGAAGATGAAAGAGATGTATGGCATCGATTCGATGCCCCAGACCGCCGACAACGTCGCCGCCGACTATAATATCTCGCGCGAAGACCAGGACGCCTTTGCCGCCCGCTCGCAGGCCCGCTGGGCCGCCGCCCACGAGGCGGGCCTCTTCGCCGACGAGATCACCCCCGTCTCCGTCCCCCAGCGCAAGGGCGATCCGATCGTGGTCGATACCGACGAACATCCCCGCCCCGGCACAGATGCCGCGAAACTCGCCAAGCTGCGCGGCGTCAACGGCCCCGACCTCTCGGTCACTGCGGGCAACGCCTCGGGCGTCAATGATGGCGCGGCGGCGATCCTGCTCGCCAATGGCACCGCGGCAGAGAAGAACGGCCTGACCCCCATCGCCCGCGTCGTCGGCATGGCCGCGGCAGGCGTCGCCCCGCGCATCATGGGCATTGGGCCGGTTCCCGCCACCCGCAAGGTGCTCGACCGAACCGGCCTCACCATCGACCAGATGGATGTGATAGAATTGAACGAAGCGTTTGCAAGCCAGGGCCTCGCGACCCTGCGCGAACTGGGCGTCGCGGATGACGCGCCGCATGTGAACGCCAATGGCGGCGCGATCGCGCTGGGTCATCCGCTCGGCATGTCCGGCGCGCGCCTCGTGCTGACCGCCGCCTACCAACTGAAACGCACCGGCGGGCGCTATGCCCTCTGCACCATGTGTGTCGGTGTCGGTCAGGGCGCCGCCCTGATCCTCGAACGCGTCTAAAACAGGGAGGAGCCTGTCATGTATGCACAAATGGTCAAATCCACCGGCACAGGGGTCAAATCCCGTGACGAAATGAGCGACGAAGAGCGCACCTTTCAGGACAAGGTCGACGCCGATATCAAGATCGAGCCGCGCGACTGGATGCCCGAAGGCTATCGCAAGACGCTGATCCGCCAGATCGGCCAGCACGCCCACTCCGAGATTGTCGGACAACTGCCCGAAGGCAACTGGATCACCCGCGCGCCGACGCTCGAGCGCAAGATGATCCTTCTGGCCAAGGTGCAGGACGAGGCCGGCCATGGGCTCTACCTCTACTGCGCCGCCGAAACCCTCGGCGTGACACGGGACGATCTCACCGAACAGCTCTTGTCGGGCAAGATGAAATATTCCTCGATCTTCAACTACCCGACCCTGAACTGGGCCGATATCGGCGCGGTGGGCTGGCTTGTCGATGGTGCCGCGATCATGAACCAGGTGCCGCTCCAGCGGACATCCTACGGCCCATATAGCCGCGCCATGATCCGCATCTGCAAGGAAGAGAGCTTTCACCAGCGCCAGGGCTACGACATCATGATGAAGATGGCCCAAGGCTCCGAGGCCCAGAAAAAGATGGCCCAGGATGCGCTCAACCGCTTCTGGTATCCCTCGCTGATGATGTTTGGCCCATCCGACGCCGAAAGCGTCCACTCGGCCCAGTCGATGGCGTGGAAGATCAAGATCAACACCAACGACGAACTGCGCCAGAAATTCGTCGACCAGACCGTGCCGCAGGCGGAATATCTCGGCCTCACGATCCCCGACGAAAACCTCGCATGGAACGAGGAAAAGGGCGGCTACGATTTCTCGGAACCAGACTGGTCGGAATTCTTCGACGTGCTCAAGGGCAATGGTCCCTGCAACAAGGAACGTCTCGGCGACCGCGTGAAGGCATGGGAAGACGGCGCTTGGGTGCGCGATGGTCTTCTGGCCCACGCCGAAAAGAAAGCCGCGCGCCAGGTCGCTGCCGAATAACGCCCCACAAACCTCTCTGAGGAGGAGACAGACATGAAAAACGAATGGCCCCTTTGGGAAGTCTTCATCCGTGGCCAACACGGCATGAGCCACCGCCATGTCGGCTCGCTGCATGCGCCCGACGCTGAAATGGCGATCAAGAACGCCCGCGACGTCTATACCCGCCGCAACGAAGGCGTCTCGATCTGGGTCGTGGAGGCCCGCCATATCTCGGCCACCGCGCCGGGCGAGAAAGGCCCGCTCTTTGAACCCTCCGAAAGCAAGGTCTATCGCCACCCGACCTTCTTCGACATCCCGGACGAAGTGGGGCATATGTGATGGCTGCCGACAAGACCCTCCTTCTGGAATTCCTGCTTCGCCAAGGTGACAACGCGCTGATTCTCGGCCACCGGGTCTCTGAATGGTGCGGCCATGCGCCGGTCCTGGAAGAGGATATCGCGCTCGCCAATACCGCGCTCGACCTCATCGGCCAAACCCAGATGTGGCTCGGCTATGCCGCCGAAGTGCAGGGCGATGGCAAGTCCGCCGACGACCTCGCCTTCCTGCGCGATGCCTGGGATTTCCGCAACGTGCTGCTGGCCGAGCTGCCCAATGGCGATTTCGGCCAGACCCTGATGCGCCAATTCCTCTTTGACGCGTTCCAGTCCGTCCTCATGGGCCGCCTGATGAACTCGACCGACGAAACCGTCGCCGCCATCGCCGCCAAGGCGTCCAAGGAAGTCGCCTACCATGTCGAGCGCTCCGCCGATACCGTGGTCGGGCTTGGCGATGGCACCGAGGAAAGCCACGACCGGATGCAGGCCGCGCTCGACTATCTCTGGCCCTATGTCGGCGAGATGTTCGAAAGCGATGCCGTGGATGCGGCGATGGCCGAGGCCGGGATCGCGCCCGATCCGTCGTCCCTGCGCGAGGAATATGACACGCTGGTCACCCGCGTGCTGACCGAGGCAACGCTGAACATTCCCGAAAGCCGCTTCACCCACAAGGGCGGGCGCACGGGGCAACGCCATACCGAGCATCTCGGCCACCTTCTGACGACGATGCAATGGCTGCAACGCGCCTATCCGGGCAATACCTGGTAAGCGCCCGCGCGGCCCCGCCGAAGGAGCAAGGACATGACCCAGCCGAGTGTTGAACAGGTCTGGGAATGGCTCGGAACCATTCCCGACCCCGAAATTCCGGTCATCACGCTGGTGGATCTCGGCATCATCCGCGATGTCGCCTTCCATGGCGAAACCTGCGTCGTGTCGGTCACGCCGACCTATTCCGGCTGCCCGGCAACCTCGATGATCAATGTCGATATCGAGACCTGCCTGCGCGATCACGGCCTGGACAAGATCGAGCTCAAGCAACAGCTGAGCCCGGCCTGGACCACGGATTGGATGTCCGACAAGGCCCGCGCCGCGCTCGAAGACTACGGCATCGCCCCGCCACAGGCCAAGGGCACGCCCGCGCGCTGTCCCCGCTGCGGCGGCACCCATATCGAGAAGCTGAGCCAGTTCGGCTCGACCCCCTGCAAGGCGCAATGGCGCTGCAAGGACTGCCTCGAACCGTTTGAATATTTCAAGTGCATTTAGGGAGGAGACCCGATGGCACGTTTCCATGAACTGGAAGTCACCGACATCCACAAGACGATCCGCGACGCCGTTGTCGTGACCCTGAAGCCGGCCAACGGTGCCGCCCCCGAATTCGACTTCACCCAAGGTCAATACCTGACCTTCCGCCGCGATTTCGACGGCGAGGAACTGCGCCGCTCCTATTCGATCTGCGCGGGCAAGGATGAAGGCATCCTTCAGGTCGGGATCAAGCGCGTCGATGGCGGGGCGTTTTCGACCTGGGCCAACGAGGATCTCAAGGTCGGCGACCGTCTCGAGGCCATGCCCCCGATGGGCGGTTTCTTTACCCCGCTCGATGCCGCGCAGGAGAAACAATATCTCGGCTTTGCCGGCGGCTCTGGCATCACGCCGGTCCTCTCGCTCATCAAGACCACCCTCGCGCTCGAACCGAAATCGACCTTCACCCTCGTCTATGCCAACAAGGCCGTGAACACGATCATGTTCCGCGAAGAGATCGAGGATCTCAAGAATACCCATATGGGCCGCTTCAACGTCATCCATGTCCTCGAATCCGACGCGCAAGAGATCGACCTCTTCACCGGCCTCGTGACCGAGGAGAAATGCGCCGAGCTGTTCAAGACCGGCTGGATCGACATCGACCATGTCGACACCGCCTTCATCTGCGGCCCCGAGCCGATGATGCTCGGGATCGCCTCCGCCCTGCGCGGCGCGGGCCTCGACGATGCCCGGATCAAGTTCGAGCTCTTCGCCTCGTCCCAGCCGGGCCGGGCCAAGCGCAAGGCCGTTTCCAGGGATGCCGCGGCCGGTGCCAACCAGGCCAGCGCCGCCATTACCCTCGATGGCGCGACCCAGACCATCGACATGCCAAAGCACATGTCGATCCTCGACGCCGCACTCGAAAACAACATGGACGCGCCCTATGCGTGCAAGGCGGGCGTGTGCTCGACCTGCCGCTGCCGCGTGATCGAGGGCGAGGTCGAGATGCTGACCAACCACGCGCTCGAGGATTACGAAGTCGAAAAAGGCTACGTGCTCTCCTGTCAATCCTACCCGGTGACCGACAAGCTCGTCATCGACTACGATCAGTAAGGAGGACACCCCCATGGCCGACGACATGTCGATCGAAAACTACCTCGCCCAAGGCGGCGTTCTGACCAACCCCGCCAACGTGCCGCCCCGCTACCGCGCCGAGCTGATGAAACTGATGGCAAGCTTTGTCGATTCCTCGCTCGCCGGGGCCGCCGGCTTTGCCGACATCATCAACCAGGGGCCGGGCATCAAGGAACGCATCGCCGCCGCGCGCATCGTGCTTGAAAAGACCGACAACGCCGACAAGGTGCTCTCGATCATGGGCGAGTTCGGTGCCGACACCGCCCGCTATGCCACGCATCACCCCTGGACCGCGCGGCTTGAGCGCGGCGCCGATATCGGCACAACGCGCACCGGGCAGGACATGCGCCTCGCCGTGTTCAACTATCCCCTCGCGGGCTGGGCCGACGCCGTGGTCATGAACCTCCTGATGGGCCGCGCCGTCACGGTGCAACTGACCGAACTGTGCCGCGTCTCCTACCAGCCGCTCGCCGAAGCCTTCCGCGCCATCGAACCCGTGGAACGCCACCACGCGGAACTCGCCGAGGAAGGCGTCGCGAAACTCCTCGAAACCGAGGACCGCGCAGCCCTACAAGCCTCTGTCGACTATTGGCTTGCGCGTGTCGCCGCCTCTTTCGGCACCGCCGATTCGACAAAGGCCGACACGCTCGCCGCGATGGGCCTGCGCCACGAAAGCAACGCCGCACTGAAATCCCGGTGGGAGTCGGACATCCGCGCGCGCCTTGAAAAACTGGGGCTTACTGCCCCCTGAACGCGCGCGCCGTGCGTGCTTCTCTTGCCTTCTGGCAAAGCAAGCTATCTCTAAATGATTGCACCAGGGCATTTCCGCATTGACTTTGCGGAAGTGTTCTGGCCATTTCCCCCCGTTCTGGTCGGGCTGTTCAACAGCTCGTGAAAAGGGAACGAGGTGCGCCGCGTCATCGCGGTTAATCCTCGACTGCCCCCGCAACTGTAAGCGGTGAGCGACCTCGGCATATGCCACTGTTCTCCAACCCGGAGGATGGGAAGGCCCGAGTGAGCGTTGACCCGCAAGTCAGGAGACCTGCCAGGATGATCACCCAGTCGGAACGCGGGGCGCGTTCAGACTACGGACCTTCCGTCGTGGTGGCACTTACTCACCGTCACGGGAGGGATACGTCCTTCCTCAAGACATCTTGGAAAACCGGGCACCGCCCGAACGAAGGACAGACATATGAAACGGACGCTCCTCGCCTCCGCCGCCATAGCGGCCCTCGCAACCGCCCCCGCCCTCGCCGAAGAGATTTACGAGCTTGATACGATCGTCGTTTCCGGCGGCCTGACCCCGATCGACGCCGCGAGCTATGGTCGGTCTGTCTCGGTCGTCTATGCCGAAGATATCGCTGCCCGCGGCCATAAAACGGTTGAGGACGTGCTCCGCTCCATCCCCGGCATCGCCTTGAACACGACTGGCACGCTGACCAACATCCGCATGCGCGGTGGCGAGGCCAATCAGGTTCTGCTTCTGATCGATGGTGTCGAAATCAATAGCGGCGGTGGCGGAGACCTGCAATTGCGTGGCCTCTCGGTCACCGATATCGCGCGGGTCGAGGTGCTGCGCGGTCCGCAATCGACGCTCTATGGTGCAAACGCCGCATCCGGCGTGATCGCAATCACCACCAAGCGCGCTTCCGAAGCCGGCGCGGCCTACGGCGGCAGCTTCGAAGTCGGCTCCAACAGCACCCTCAACACCAATGTCTTCAGCCGCAATCTCTATAGCAACGGCGAGTTGAACTTCTCGCTCGACACCCGTCATACCGATGGCGTGGACGGCACCGCCTATGATGGCGGCGACACCGAACATAACCGTTCCGAAACACTGAACCTCATGGGACGCTTCGACCTGACCGACCGGGCAAGCGCCGGTTTTACCCTGCGCCGTAGCTGGACCGACTATGGCTATGAAGACAATATCCCGTGGGGCACCTTCGTGCCGACCCCTGATCTCTACCAGGTTGAAAGCGACGCCTATGGCAAGCTGCGTGAAACCTATGCCTCGGTCTGGGCCGAATTCGGAAGCGAAGCGGACAGCACGAAGCACCGTTTCTCCTTGTCCGGCAACCATCAGCTCAACCATGGCGACGACCAATATGGCCCGTTCAACAACAAGGGCACCCAAGCCAGCCTGAAATACCTCGGCAGCTTCGCGCTGGACGGTGCAGCGATCTCAAGCTCGGCCAACCTGCTCAACATCATCGCAGAAGCCGAAACCCAGAGCTATTACGCCTCGTGGTTTGCCCCCGGCACGCCCACGCGCAAGCGCGACTCGAAATCCATCGGTGCCGAATACCGCATCAGTCCAATCAACGGTCTCGACCTGCAATTTGGCCTGCGACAAGATTTCAACTCCGCATACGAGAATGCCACAACCTGGAACGCCTCGGTCTCCTATCAATTGCCCAACCGCGATATCCGCTTGCGTTCCGCGGTCGGCAGCGCCGTGGTCAATCCGACCATGACCGAGGAATTCGGTTCGGGCTGGCCGGGCTTCGTAGCCAACCCGAACCTTTCGCCCGAAGAAATTCGCAGCGTCGAGATCGGCGCGGATTTTGGCCTTGGCGACCGCGGGACGCTGGCTGCGACGCTCTACTACAACGAGACCAAGAACCTGATCCTGTATACCGGCACCACGTCGATCAACCTGCCCGGAAAAAGCCGTGCGACCGGGTTCGAGCTTGAGGCCGATTACGAGGTCAACAACTGGTTGACCCTTGTTGGCGCCTATTCCCATATCGACGCCGAAACCTCGACCGGCACGCGCCAGCAACGCCGCCCCGAGAATGAACTGCGCCTGTCGGCACAGGCCAGAACCTTCGGTGGGCGTGGTTTCGTCAACGTCGACCTGCGCCATGTCTCGGGCAACTGGGACACGCAATGGTTCGCCACGGGAACCCCGGTTGCGGAATTGCCCGCCTTCACCACCATAGACCTCTCGGCAAGCTACGACCTGACCGCCAACACTAAACTGACAGCCCGCATCACGAACCTGACCGACAAGAAATATCAGGAATCCTGGGGCTATTTCGCGACGGGCCGCGAGGTTTTTGTCGGCGCCAGCGCAAGCTGGTAAAGGCCGGGTGATCCGTTCCCTTGCCATAATCACGACGGCCCTGCTTCTCGGCGGGGCCGTTCCCGTCTCCGCCGACGCGCCAGAACGCGTCGTCTCGCTCAACCTGTGCACGGATCAGCTCGCCATGATGCTCGCCGCGCCGGGACAGCTCAAATCCATCTCCTACATCGCCCGCGACAGACGCGCCTCGGCCATGACCGAAGAGGCCGCGCACTATCCGATCAACCATGGCCGCGCCGAGGAAATCTACCTCCTCAACCCCGACCTCGTCCTCGCCGGCACCTACTCCCCCCGTGCGACGGTCAACATGCTGCGCCGCCTCGACATTCCCGTGCATGTCATGAAACCGGCGCTCACCCTCGACGCCATCTCCGACCGCATTACCGAGATCGGCCGCGCCCTCGGGCGCGAAGAGGCCGCCGCCGCCCTGCGCGCCGGGTTCGAAGCCGACCTCGCCGCCCTGCGCGCAATCGACGGCCCCCGCCCCCGCGCCGCGATCTACAACGCCAACGGCTGGACACCGGGCGAGAACTCGCTTCCGGGGCAAATCCTCAAGACCGCCGGTTTCGTCAATGTCGCAACCGAAGCAGGCTTTGCCTATGGCGGGGAAATGTCGTTAGAACTGTTGGTCATGGCACAGCCCGACCTGATCGTTTCCGCCCCGGCCTATGACGGCCATTCCCGCGCCGAGGATATCCTCGCGCACCCTGCCTTGCGGGCGCTGAGCGGCGCCACGGCGGGCGAGAACATCGCCGACAATACCTGGCTTTGCGGCACGCCCCGCGTCCTCGACGCCGTGCGCCGCCTCGCCAAGGCCCGCCGCACCCTGATCGCAGAGGCCGACTGATGCGCCTGTTCCTGATCCTGTCCGCGCTTGTCGCCACGCTCTTCGCGCTATCGCTGACCATCGGCCCCGCCGAAACCGGCCCCCTGCAAAGCCTCGCGGCGCTCTTGGGCGGGGCCGACGGCCCCTTGCCCATGGTCATGCGCGAAATCCGCCTGCCCCGCGCCCTCCTCGCAGCACTGATCGGGGCCGGCCTTGGCATGGCAGGCGCCGCGCTTCAGGGCTACCTGCGCAATCCGCTGGCCGAACCGGGCCTCATCGGCGTCTCCGGCTCCGCCGCCCTCGGGGCCGTGATCGCGCTTCAGGCCGGCATGACCGCAAGCGCCTCGCTCGGCCTGCCCCTGTCGGCCCTGATCGGCGCCGTGATCGGGGTCTTCCTCGTCATGGGGCTCGCCGGGGCGCGCGGCGGCTCGCTGACACTGATCCTCGCCGGGATCGCGATCTCGGCGCTGGCCTCGGCGCTGACCTCCCTCGTGCTGAACCTCTCGCCCAACCCCTTTGCCGCCAATGACATCGTGTTCTGGATGATGGGTTCGCTCGCCGACCGCTCCATGACTCACCTGTGGCTCGCCCTGCCCTTTATCCTCGTCGGCGGCGCCCTTCTGGCAAGCACGGCCCGCGGCCTCGATGCCCTGACCCTTGGCGAGGACGCAGCCGAAACGCTGGGGCTGAGCCTCACGCGCCTGCGCCTCCTCGTCGTTCTTGGCACCGCGGCGATCGTCGGCGGGGCGACCGCCGTGGCAGGCTCCATCGGTTTTGTCGGCCTCGTCGTGCCGCATATCCTGCGCCCCTTCGTCGGCGCGCAACCCTCCCGCCTGCTCTGGGCCTCTGCGCTTGGCGGCGCAGCGCTCCTGCTCATGGCGGATATTGCCGTGCGCCTGATCCTGCCCGACCGCGACCTCAAGCTCGGCGTCATCACCGCCCTGATCGGCGCGCCGCTCTTCCTGCACCTGATCTTCAAGACCCGGAGGGAATTGCCATGACCCTCCTGTCGCTGACCGATGCCGCCGTGACCCTGCGCAACCGTCCGGTCTTTGCCGGTGTGTCGCTCTCGATCGGCACCGGCGAACTCGTCGGCCTGATCGGCCCCAACGGCGCGGGAAAAACAACCCTGATGCGCGCCGCCCTCGGCCTGTTGCCGCTGCAATCGGGCCAAAGCTCGCTCGCGGCCCTGCCCGCAACCGAACGGGCCCGCGCCGTGGCATGGATGCCGCAAGCGCGCGAGATCGCCTGGCCGATTCCCGTTGAACGGCTCGTGGCGCTTGGCCGCCTGCCCTACCTTCCGCTCTCCGGGAAAACCCCCCCCGAAGACAAGGAAAAGATCGACGCCGCCCTCGCCTATCTCGGCCTCGAAGATTTCCGCGCCCGCGCCGCCTCGCGCCTATCGGGCGGCGAACAGGCCCGCGCCCTGATCGCCCGCGCCATCGCGCAGGACACGCCGCTCCTGATGGCCGACGAACCCATCGCCGGTCTTGATCCCGCCCACCAGATCGCCACGATGCAGGTCTTTGCCGACCTTGCCAAACACGATCGCTCGACGCTCGTCTCGCTGCATGACCTCGGCCTTGCCGCGCGCCATTGCACCCGCCTGATCCTGCTGGCCGAGGGCGGTATCCTGGCCGACGGTCCGCCCGAGGAGGTGCTGACGGATGCCCTCCTCGCCCGCGCCTTCGGCGTCACGGCCTGGCACCAGAACACCCCCGCCGGCCCGGTCTTCCAGCCGCTTGAAGTGTTGTGATGCTGGCCCTGGATCGCCCGTGGCTGACATATGACTTCGGCACCCCCTTGCGCGTGCTGAGCTGGGCCGTGCATCGCCCCGGCTATGTCACCGCCTCCCGTATCCTCTGGCGCGAAGTGCACGAGGATGACCTGCCCGAAACCGTCGATGCCCAGACCTGGCTCGCTTCGGAACTCACCGCGCGCGGTGCCTCGGACGCGGTCGCCTTCCTGACCTCACGCGACCTTGCCCGCCATCATTGCCACACCGCCCGCGTCGAGGAGGTGACCGCCGAGGCCGTTATCACCATCGGTCTCTCCAACGCCGAACGCATCGGAAGCCGCGAAGATTATTCCGGGCGCGACTGGGGCAAGGATTGGGGCACGATCAACATCGCCCTGCGCCTCGATCATCCCTTGTCGGATATCGGCCTGCTGGAAGCGATGAGCCTCGCAACCGAGGCCCGCACCGCCGCCGTGATCGACATTGGCCTCCGCCTTGGCACCGGCATCGCGACCGGCACGGGCACCGACAGTATCGCGGTGGCCGCCCCTCCGGGCGACACCCCCTATGCCGGGAAACACACCGCCCTTGGCGAGGCCATAGGCCAGGCCGTCTATGCCGCCATTCTCGAAGGTGGACGGCAATGGCAGATCGACGATACCGAACGGCGCGGGCGGGCGGGTTAAGCCGCTGCCACAATTCGCACCGACGTAATACCGACGCGATACCGACGTAATACCGACGTGGATTTCAGAGCGCCCTGAGCCCTCCAAGTGTCAGGTCCGCGACCATCTTGGCATAGGCTTCCCGCGCCGCGCTTCCGGCCCCGGTATTCCACATGTAATACCAGTTGAGCATCCCGAAGACTGACATCGTCGCCGCCCGTAGCTTCTCGGCCTGCCCGTCAAACACCTCCGGCGCAGCGCCCCGGATGATCGCCTCGACGAACTTCACAAGGTCGCGCTGATAGCCGCGCAATAGCTGCTGCTGATCCTCTGGCAGGGCCGACATGGCCCCGATCTGGACCTGGTGCTCATAATCGGCGCCCTGGTAGGCCATGAGCACTTCCGACACCACGGCACGCAACTGGTCTTCCGGCGGCAACCCCTTGATATCTATGTGACATATCCGATCACGGAGCGCGCGCAGATAGGTCTCGAGAAGGTCGAACAGAAGCGCGTCCTTGCTGTCGTAATAGTGGTAGATATTGGCCTTGGAGATGCCGCACTCCCGCGCCAGCATCGCCATGGACGCGCGATCGAACCCTTGCGTGGCAAAGACTTTTGCCGCGCTCTTGAGGATCTGGTCGCGCTTCTGGTCGTGGTCTTTTGCGATCGTGCGGGCCAAAACCTACTCCTTATCCCGGTTGTCGACAACACGCACGGCCTTGCCCTGCGAGCGCGCCACCTCGCCGGGATCGCCGACGATGACTTCGGTCGAAACCCCGACCATGTCCTTGATATGCTTGGTCAACATCCGTGCCGCCGCCGTCTTGGAGAGGTTATCCGCCGCATCCGGATTCGCCTCGACATAGACCCGCATCGCGTCCATCCGACCAGACTTGTAAAGCTCGATCTGGAAATGCGGCGCAAGCCCGCCCGTCGCCATGACCTGTTCTTCGATCTGGGTCGGGAAGACGTTGACGCCGCGCAGGATAATCATGTCATCGCTGCGCCCGGTGATCTTCTCCATCCGTCGCATCGACCGCGCCGACCCGGGCATAAGCCGCGTCAGATCGCGCGTGCGATACCGGATCATCGGCATCCCTTCCTTGGTGAGCGTGGTAAAGACCAATTCCCCCTCTTCGCCCTCTTCCACGACCTCGCCGGTCGCCGGGTTGATGATCTCCGGATAGAAATGATCCTCCCAGATATGCAGCCCGTCCTTGGTTTCGACGCATTCATTCGCCACACCCGGCCCAATGATCTCGGAAAGGCCATAGATATCAACGGCATGCATATCAAAGGCCTCTTCAACCTCCTTACGCATCGCGTTGGTCCACGGCTCTGCACCGAAGACCCCGACCGAAAGCGAGGAGGCGCGCGGATCAAGCCCTGCCTTGTGGAATCCTTCGAGGATGTTGAGCATATAGGACGGCGTCACCATGATCCCGTCCGGTTTGAAATCCTGGATCAGGCCGACCTGTTTCTCGGTCTGCCCACCACCCATCGGCACCACGGTCGCCCCAAGCCGTTCGATCCCGTAATGCGCGCCAAGCCCGCCTGTGAACAGGCCATAGCCATAGGCATTATGCACGGTATCCCCCGCCCGAAGCCCCGAGGCCCGCAGGCTCCGCGCAAGCACATCGGCCCACATCGAAATGTCATTCGCCGTATAGCCAACCACGGTCGGCTTGCCGGTCGTGCCCGACGAGGCATGCACCCGCACGATCTGTTCCTTCGGCACGGCGAAAAGGCCGAACGGATAATTGTCGCGCAGGTCATTCTTGTAGGTGAACGGGAATTTCGCGAGGTCTTTCAAGTCCTTGAGGTCATCAGGATGCACCCCCGCCTCGTCGAACCGCTGCCGGTACATCGGCACGTTCTCATAGGCATGGCGCAGCGACCACTTGAGACGGTCGAACTGTAGCGTGCGGATCTCGTCGACCGACGCGGTTTCGATCGGATCAAGGTCTCCCGGCTTCGGGCTAAGGTCTTTCATGTCGTCCTCCTCGACAATCTATTCTTCGAAAAGCTGCCCCTTGATCGCGCGGGAAAATCCCCGGAATTCCGCGATCACGGTGCTGCTTTGATTGGTCACTTTCACATCGTAAATGCCGCTGCGCCCCGTAAGGCTCAACTCGGTCGCCACCGCCGTCAACCGGTCTCCCAACCGGCCCGGCGCGAGGTAGCTGACAATATTATGCTGCGCGACAGTCGCCTGGTTGCGGCTGTTGCAGGCAAAGGCAAAGGCGCTATCGGCAAGCATGAAGGTCACGCCGCCATGACAGATGCCATGCCCGTTGCAATGGTGCTTTTCCACGGTCATTTCCAGCACCGCCGTGCCTTCGTCCACGGAAATGATCTCGAACCCCGCCCATTGCGAGGCATTATCATCCGCCCACATCGCGGCGGCGGATTTTTCCGCGCGTTCCTTCGGCGTCATACTCATTCCCCCTTGAACACGGGCGCGCGTTTTTCGAGGAACGCCGCAACGCCCTCTGCGTAATCCGCGCTCTCGCCGCAGGTCTTCATCGCGTCGGCCTCCATCTCAAGGTGATCCTCGAGCGTATCGACCGCCGCTGCCTGGATGCACATCTTGCTGAGCCCAAGACCAAGCGTCGGCCCCGCCGCAAGCCGCGCCGTCAGGCCGCGCGCTTCGTCCATAAGCGCCTCATCCGGTAAGGCTTTCCAGATCAGCCCCCAATCCTCGGCCTTCTGTGCCGAGATCGGCTCGGCGGTAAAGGCAAGCCCCTTGGCCCGCGCTTCTCCAAGCAAGCGCGGCAGATGCCAGCTCCCGCCAGTATCGGGAACAAGGCCCACCTTGGAAAAGGACTGGATGAATTTCGCGCTCTCGGCGGCCAGGACCATGTCGCACGCCAGCGCGATATTCGCCCCCGCACCCGCCGCAACGCCATTCACCGCACAGATCACCGGGAATTCCAGCGACCGGATCAACCGCACCAGCGGCGCATAGAACGTCCGCACCGTATGGCCCAAATCCGGCGCGCCCTTCGAAGGGTCACGATCCCCAAGATCCTGTCCGGCGCAGAAACCACGCCCCGCCCCGGTCAGCAGAATCGCCCGCGCACCCTTGTCGCGCGCTGCCTCGATCGCGCTGCGCAGCGCGCCATGCATTTCGTCATTGAACGAATTGAGCCGATCCGGGCGATTGAGCGTAATCTCGACCCAGTTCCCGTGCTCTTCAATGCGTATCGTCTCGCTCACCCTGTCCTCCCAAACGATGATCTGCGACTCATCTTGCATAAACCGAACGGTTGGTCAATAAATAGCCTCAACCACTCACACCGGCCTTTCTGGAGGAGAAAGACGATGACAATCGAACAGATTTCGAGCTTTGCCGCCGGGCAATGGATTGCCCCCGGTTCCGGCGCCCGCACCATCCATAGCGCGATTACCGGCGCGCCGATTGCCTCCGCCGGCAACAACGCGCTCGACGTGCAGGCCATGCTCGATCACGCCCGCAATGTCGGTGGCCCGGCCCTGCGCGCCCTTGGTTTTCATGACCGCGCCCGTATGCTCAAAGCCCTCGCCGTGCACTTGGGCCAGAACAAGCAGGCGCTGTATGACCTATCGTTCAACACCGGCGCGACCCAGAAGGACCACCTGATCGACATTGACGGTGGCGTCGGCACGCTCTTCGTCTTCGCCTCGAAGGGGCGGCGTGAATTGCCCGACGGCAAAATCTATATTGATGGCGACATCGAGCAGCTTTCGCGCAATGGCACCTTTCTTGGCCAACATATCTGCACGCCGCTGCGCGGTGTCGCGGTGCATATCAACGCCTTCAACTTTCCGGTCTGGGGGATGCTCGAAAAGCTCGCGCCGACACTCCTTGCCGGGGTGCCCGCCATCGTCAAACCGGCGACCAATTCCTGCTACGTGACCGAACTCGCGGTGAAGCTGATGCTCGACTCGGGCATCCTGCCGGAGGGCGCGCTACAACTGGTCTCGGGCGGGCTTGGCGACATGCTCGACCGCCTGACCTGTCAAGACGTGGTAAGCTTTACCGGTTCCGCCGATACCGCGCTCAAGCTGCGCTCCAATCCGCATATCCTGCAAAATTCGATCCGTTTCGTCGCCGAACAGGATAGCCTCAACGCCTCGATCCTCGGCCCCGACGCCACACCAGGCACACCGGAATTCGATCTCTTCGTGAAAGAGGTTCAGAACGAGATGACCACCAAGGCGGGCCAGAAATGCACCGCCATCCGCCGTATCATCGCCCCGGAGAACACGGTTCAGGCGGTGATCGAGGCGCTGTCCGCCCGCCTCGCCAAGACGATCATCGGTGATCCGCGGGATGAAAACACCCGCATGGGCGCGCTGGTCTCGCTCGATCAGAAACGCGACGTGGTCGCCAAGGCCGCCCTCATCGCTGAAGACGCCGAACGGGTCTATGGCGATCCCGACAATTTCACCGTCCATGGCGCGGATGCCGAGAAGGGTGCCTTCCTGCCGCCGATGCTGTTCCATTGCGCCGATCCCGACCGCGCAACCCATATCCACGATACGGAGGCGTTCGGACCGGTCTCGACCATCATGGGTTACCGCGATCTCGATCACGCCATCGCGCTGGCCAATCGCGGCCAAGGCTCGCTTGTCGCCTCGGTCATCACCCGCGATCCGGCGGTTGCGCGCGAAGTGGTCCTTGGCGCCGGCGCGTTCCACGGGCGGCTATACGTCAACAACCGCGACTCGATGAAGGAATCCACGGGCCATGGTTCGCCCCTGCCGCACATGGTGCACGGTGGCCCCGGTCGCGCGGGCGGCGGCGAGGAAATGGGCGGCGTGCGCGGCGTCATGCACTACATGCAGCGCACCGCGATCCAGGGCAGCCCCGACATCCTCTCGGCCATTGGCGAGACATGGGTGCCCGAGGCACAGGAGATCGCCGCCGAGGCGCATCCCTTCACCCGTCGCTTCCACGATCTCGCGATCGGCGAGACGATCCACACCGATCCGCGCATCGTCACCATGCAGGACATCGAACATTTCGCCGAGTTCACCGGCGATACCTTCTATGCCCATACCGACGAAGAAGCCGCCAAGCGCAACCCGTTCTTCCCGGGCCGCGTGGCGCATGGCTATCTGCTCCTGTCCTTTGCCGCCGGCCTCTTTGTCGAGCCGAACGAAGGCCCGGTTCTGGCCAATACCGGCCTTGATAGCCTGCGCTTCATGAAACCCGTCTCGGCAGGGGATTCGATCAAGGTCCGCCTCACGGTCAAGAAGAAGACCCGCCGCAATGATGAGTATGGCGAAGTGCGCTGGCACGTCACCCTGACCAATCAGGATGACGAGAAGGTCGCAGAGTATGAACTCCTGACCATGAACGCCTATTGATCCCGCCTGCGGCACCCTCGCGCGAGAGGGTGCCGCATGGCCAAACCCTTTCGCGCCAAGTATAATCCTTCCATGCGCGACTGTTCCGAGACATGGTTCGACAAGAGCCTCGAAATCCTGACCTACAACCGCAACCAGATGGTCTGGTCCATCCTGGTGACGATCTTCGGCGACCTGGCACGCCGTCCCGGCGACCGCATCAGCGGCTCGCTGTTGTCGCGCCTGACCGAACCGATGGGCATCAAGCCCGAAGCGGTGCGCGTTGCGCTCCACCGGTTGCGCAATGACGGCTGGATCACATCCGAACGCCAAGGCCGCACGAGCCGCTATAGCCTGACCGCGCATGGTCTTTCCGAGAGCGATGCGGCCAGCCCGCGAATCTACGCCGAAACCGCGCCCGATCCCGATGCCACGCCGTGGCATCTTCTGCTTGGCGAACCTGCTCCCGCCTCGCAACGCGGCGAGGCCGACAAGGTTTGGCGCGGGCGCGGCTATGTTCCCATTGCGCCGGGCGCCTATCTCGGACGCGGCACCGCCCATCCGGACAGCGCCGCGTTCCTCATCATGGAAGGCACTCCGCGTCATGTTCCGGCATGGCTACGCGACAAGATCGGCCCGCCCGAGCTTGCCGCCGCCTATCGCGCGCTCGAAAACGCGCTCGACAGTGCCCTGCCGCGCATCAACGGCGCCGCCCGCAAAACCCCGGTCGAGACCGCGATCTTGCGTGTGGTCATAGTGCATAACTGGCGCCGGGCACTGCTTGCGCATCCCGACCTGCCCGCGATGTTCTTTCCACCAGATTGGCGCGGCATTGCCTGCCGCGAAAAGGTCATGAGTGCCCTTGCGGCCCTGCCCCGCCCGTCGCTCGAAAGCCTGGAAGAAAGAAACCGACCCGACTAAACGGAATCAGGCGCTTTCGTCCTTCTCGAGATCAAGCTCGGTCAACTCGCCCAATAGCTCGATCAGGATTTCATGCCGTTCTTCGCCAAGCCGTTGGCGCAGGTCAGACAGGATACGGCGGCTCGTGGCCATGTTCGCATCAATGATATGGCGACCATCCGCCGTGATCTCGATCACCTGTCGACGCCGGTCATGATCGTCCCGCCGCCGCGACACGAGCCCCTTTTCCTCGAGCTTTTGCAGGATACGCGTCAGGCTCGGGAGCAAGAGCACGGCCCGCGACGCGATCGTCGTCGGATCTAGCGGCCCTTCCTCGTCAAGCACGCGCAAAACGCGCCATTGCTGCTCGGTCACGCCCGCATCGGCAAGCATCCCGCGGATCGGCATCATGACGCGCTCGCGGGCGCGCAACAGGGCGATGGGCAAAGACCGGTTGGTAAGGGTCTTGGATTGTGTCGTCGTCATGCGATATTCATGCACCGCAGGCCCCGGAAGGGCAACAAAAAGTGACCGCCGCCGCGCCGAGCGCGCGCAAGAGCCGCACCCGACGGGGATGGCACAACACCGAGACAGGAGACCCCTATGAACTGGAGCGACTTCGCCGCTTGGGGCGCCCGGATATCCGACTGGGCGCGCCATTACCACGAAACGCTGCGCGACCGCCCCGTCCGGGCACAGGTCGCCCCCGGCGACATCCTGCGCCAGCTGCCCACCGCCCCGCCGCAAAAGGGCGGCCCGATGGAAGAGGTCTTTGCAGATTTCGAACGCATCGTCATGCCCGGCCTGACCCATTGGCAGCACCCGCGCTTCTTTGCCTATTTTCCGGCCAATGCGACACCACCCTCGATGCTCGCCGATTACCTCACCACGGTGATCGCCCCGCAATGTATGCTCTGGCAGACCTCTCCGGCAGCGACCGAGATGGAAACCCGCATGCTCGAATGGCTGCGCGACGGGATCGGCCTTGCGCCGCACTTCACCGGCGTGATCCAGGACAGCGCCTCGACCGCCACCCTCGCCGCCGTCCTGACGATGCGCGAACGCGCCCTTGGCTGGCAGGGCAACGCGCAGGGACTTTCCGGGCTTGATACGTTGCGGGTCTATTGCTCGAACGAAGTCCATACCTCCATCGACCGCGCGATCTGGATCTCGGGCATCGGCGCGGCCAACCTGCGCCGCATCCCGACCACCGGCCCCACCCGCGCCATGGACGTGGCCGCGCTCGATGCCGCCATTGCCGAGGACATTGCCGCCGGCCTCAAACCCGCCGGGATCATAGCCTGCGTCGGCGGCACCGGCACCGGCGCCTGTGACGACATTTCCGCAACCTGCGACGTGGCCGCCAAATACGGCCTCTATACCCACGTCGACGCTGCATGGGCCGGGGCGGCGATGATCTGCCCCGAATTCCGCCCGCTCTGGAACGGTGTCGACAAGGCCGACTCGGTCGTCTTCAACCCGCATAAATGGTTGGGTATGCAATTCGACTGCTCCGCCCATTTCGTCCGCGATCCAGAAGACCTCGTGCGCACGCTGGCGATCAAGCCGGAATATCTCAAGACCCACGGCCATGACGGGATCATCAATTACTCGGAATGGTCCGTGCCCCTGGGGCGCCGCTTCCGCGCGCTCAAGATCTGGTTCGTGCTGCGCACATACGGCCTCGAAGGGTTGCAGACGATGATCCGCAATCATGTCACATGGGCCCAAGAGCTTCACGCCCGCCTCGCCGCCGAACCCGATTTCGAGATCGTCACCGCGCCGATCCTGTCTCTCTTCACATTTCGCCATACCCCCAAGGGCGCGAAAGACCTCGACGCGCTGAACCAACGCCTCCTCGACGCCATCAACGATGACGGGCGCATCTACCTGACCCAGACCCGCGTCAACGATGCACTCGTGATCCGGTTTCAGGCAGGCCAGGCCGATGCCACCCGCGAAGATGTCGAAATGGCCTTTGACGTGATCCGCCAGATCGCGCGTGGCACGAGCTGAAAAAGGGGTCGGCGCGGATATAGGTATTTTCACTCAATTGACCGATTGCCCCCCTGCCTCCTACTGTTTTGGCAATGCGGAAAGGGCCAAATCCGGCCCCGGCATAAGGGAGGAATCAGATGAAAAAGATGCTGCTCGGCGGCATGGTCTCGGCGCTTGCCATGACCAGCGCGGCCTTTGCCGATATCAAGATCGCTCATGTCTATGGCAAAACCGGCCCCTTCGAGGCCTACGCCAAGCAAAGCCATGACGGTCTCATGCTCGGTCTCGAATACGCGACCGGCGGCACCATGGAGATCAACGGCGAAAAGATCGTCGTGATCGAGAAAGACACCCAGCTCAAGCCCGACAACGGCAAGGCACTCCTCGAAGAGGCCTATGGCGATGACGAGGTCGATCTCGCCATCGGGCCGGTCAGTTCCGGCGTCGCGCTCGCCATGCTGCCCGTCGCCGAGGAATACGAGAAAATCCTGATCGTCGAGCCTGCCGTGGCCGACTCGATCACCGGCGCCAACTGGAACCGCTACATCTTCCGCACCGGGCGTAACTCGTCGCAGGACGCCGTCTCCAACGCCATCGCCCTGAGCAGTGGCGGGGCGCATATCGCCACGCTGGCACAGGACTACGCGTTCGGCCGCGACGGCATCGCGGCCTTCAAGGAAGCGCTCGAAAGCGTCGGCTCTTCGGTGACGCATGAAGAATACGTGCCGACCGACACGACCGACTTCACCGCCGCGGCAGAGCGTATCTTCAACGCGATGAAAGACCTCGATGGCGAGAAAAAGCTCTTCATCATCTGGGCCGGTGGCGGCAACCCGATGGGCAAGATCAACGCCATGGACCCATCGCGCTTCGGGATCGAGATCGCAACCGGTGGCAACATCCTCGCCGCGATGAAGGCCTACAAGGACTTCCCCGGCATGGAAGGTGCGACCTACTATTACTACGAGATCCCGCAGAACCCGATCAATGACTGGCTCGTGAAAACGCATTTCGAGCGTTTTGACTCCCCTCCGGATTTCTTCACCGCGGGCGGCATGGCCGCGGGCCTCGCAGCCGTCGAAGCGATCAAGAAAGCGGGCGGCACGGATACCGAAGACCTGATCGCGGCCATGGAGGGCATGGAATGGCAGACCCCGAAGGGCACCATGAAATTCCGCGCCGAAGACCACCAGGCGATGCAGTCCATGTATCACTTCAAGATCAAGGTCGAGGATGATGTCGAATGGGCCATCCCGGAACTGGTCCGCGAACTGACCATCGAGGATCTGCCGATCCCGGTTCGCAACAAGTAATCTGTGAAACGCTCATGGCCCGGCGGCATCCCTCGCCGCCGGGCTGTTCTTTTCCCGCACGCGGAAACCAAGACCCATGTCCCAACCTGTTCTCGAAACCCGCGACCTGACCGTGCGCTTTGGCGGCCATGTGGCGGTGGATCATATCTCCTGCACCTTCCACACTGGCGAATTGACAGCCATCGTCGGGCCAAACGGCGCAGGCAAGACCACCTATTTCAACCTGATCTCGGGCCAGATTCCCGCAAGCCAGGGCAAGGTGCTTCTCAACGGCCACGATATCTCGCGCATGTCCGTCGCCCAGCGCACCCAAAATGGCATCGGCCGGGCCTTTCAGCTCACCAACCTCTTTCCGAACCTCAACGTCCTTGAAAATGTCCGTCTCGTGATTCAGTCCAAGGCCGGGCGCGGCTTCAACATGCTCTCCATGGCCTCGGACCATGATGACCTCACCAAACCCGCCCTCGACATCGTCAAGCGCGTTCGCCTCGCCCACCAGGCCGACCAGATCGTTTCCGAACTGTCGCATGGCGACCAGCGCAAACTTGAGGTCGCGCTGCTGATCGCGCTCGACCCGCTTGTCTACATGTTCGACGAACCCACCGCCGGCATGAGCGTCGACGAAGCCCCCGTGGTGCTCGACCTCATTGCCGAGTTGAAACAGCGCAAGGACCGCTCGATCCTTCTCGTAGAACACAAGATGGACGTGATCCGCACCCTCGCCGACCGTATCATCGTCCTGCACAATGGCGAGCTCGCCGCCGATGGCGACCCCGCCGAGGTCATCGCCTCCGACGTGGTGCAAGAGGCCTACATGGGCAAGGAGCTGACCGATGTCTGATCCGATCCTCACGCTCTCGGGCGTCAAGACCAACATCGCCCAATACCACATCCTGCAAGGTGTCGATCTGACCGTGCCGCGTGGACAGGTGACCATGCTGCTGGGACGCAACGGCGTCGGCAAGACAACGACCCTGCGCACGATCATCGGCCACTGGCGCGCCCATGAGGGCGCGATCCTCTTTGACGGCGAAGACATAGCGCGCCTGCCCACCCCAGCCATCGCGCGGCTCGGGATCGGCTTCGTGCCCGAGGATATGGGCATTTTCTCCGACCTCACGGTCGAGGAGAACATGATCCTCGCCGCGGTCTCCGGCCCCATCGATAGCGCCCGTCTCGACTGGCTCTTTACCGTCTTTCCCGCGCTCAAGACCTTCTGGAAGAAAGACGCCGGTACGCTCTCGGGCGGCCAGAAACAAATGCTGACCATCGCCCGCGCCATGATCGAGGAGCGCCGCCTCTACCTCATCGACGAACCAACCAAGGGTCTCGCACCCGCGATCATCTCGACGATGGCCCGCGCCCTGCGCGAATTGAAGGACCAGGGTGCCTCGATCCTCCTCGTGGAACAGAACTTTTCTGTCGCCCGCGCCTTGGGCGACAGCGCCAACGTGATGGATGATGGCCGCATGACATGGTCCGGCGAGATGCGGGAACTGGCCACCAACGCGGACCTGCAAGAACGCCTCATGGGCCTGAGCCTGGAGGCCAACCAATGATCCGTGCCCCTATTAGCAACGTATCCGACCCACAGGAGCCCCGCCCATGAGCGCCGCCCCCGATCATACCCCGACCATGGCCGCCGCAAGCTTCTCGCAGCGGCTCGCACCATACGCCCCCGTCTTGCTCGTCGTGGTGCTGATGCTGCTCGGCCTCATCGCCATTCCCTCAACCTCAAGCTGGCTCACGCTGACGGTCTCCGGCCTCGCCATGGGCATGATGATCTTCATCATGGCCTCTGGACTGACCCTGGTTTTCGGCCTCATGGACGTGATCAATTTCGGCCACGGCGCTTTCGTGTCCGTCGGGGCTTTCGTTGGAATCTCGGTCCTTCTGCTGCTCGAAAACATGACCGGCGCGCCCTCTCTGGTGCTCAATCTGACCGCCATGATGGTCGCCATCATCGGCGCCATGGCCGCCACCGCGCTCATGGGGTGGGCCTTCGAAAAGGTCATCGTCAAACCCGTTTACGGCCACCACCTCAAGCAGATCCTCGTGACGATGGGTGGGCTGATCGTCGTCGAACAGCTCATCATCGTGCTGTGGGGACCGGAAGAAATCTACATCACCCGCCCCGAAGCCCTTAAAGGCGCGATTACCTTCTTCGGCGCCGCGCTCGAGAAATACCGCCTTGTTGCGGTCGGCATCGGCGCAGTCGTCTTCCTTGCCATGCGCTGGATTCTGCGCCGCACCAAGATCGGCCTGATCGTGCGGGCGGGCGTCGAGAACGGCGAAATGGTTCAGGCCTTGGGCTATCGCCTCCGCCTCGTCTTTGTCGGCGTCTTTCTCGCAGGCTCTGCCCTGGCCGGACTCGGCGGCGTGCTCTGGGGCCTCTACCAGGAAGTCATCACCGCCCATATGGGCAACCAGTCGATGATCCTGATCTTCATCGTGGTCATCATCGGCGGCCTCGGCTCTGTCGAAGGCTGCTTCATCGGTGCGCTCCTTGTGGGCCTCTTGCAAAATTACGTGGCCTTTCTCGAACCCAAGGTGGCCCTGATCTCCAATATCGGCCTGATGGTCGCGATCCTGATGTGGCGTCCCATGGGCATGATCCCCGTGGTCAAGGCGAAATGAGGCGAAACCCATGCTGACCAAACTCCTCTCCGGTGATATGCCCCGCAGCCCCGCCCTCGCGGTTATCCTCATCGCGATCCTGATCGGCCTCGCCTTTGCGCCCTTCCTCTTTCCGGGTGTGCGCTCGGTCGATACCGCGGCCCGTATCTGCGTCTTTATCGTCCTCGTGGCCTCCTATGACCTGATGCTCGGCTATGGCGGCATCGTGAGCTTTGCCCACACCATGTTCTTCGGCCTCGGCGCCTATGGCGTGGCGCTGGCCTCGACCCATATGGGTCGCGGCTTCGACGCCCTTGCGGTCGGCGCGCTCTCGGGCGCGCTGCTGGCCGCGATCCTCGCCTTTGTCATCGGCCTCTTCTCGCTGCGGGTGCGGGCGATCTTCTTCGCCATGATCACGCTCGCCGTGGCCTCCGCTGTCGCCGTCCTCGTCTCCCAGCTATCCGGCCTGACCGGCGGCGAAGACGGTCTCTCCTACAAGATCCCCCGCGAACTCGGTCCCGCCTTCAAATTCGCGGATGGAGAGCTCTTCGGCGTCAAGATGAACGGCAAGTTGCTCAAATACTATCTCGTCTTCGGCGCGTCGCTTGTCTTGTTCCTGCTGATGCTGCGCATCGTGCATTCGCCCTTTGGCCGGGTGCTCCTCGCCATCCGCGAGAATGACTTCCGCGCCGAGGCGATCGGCTACCGCGTGGTGCATTACCGCGTCGCCGCCACTTGCCTGTCGGCGGCCATCGCGGCGCTGGCAGGGTCGATCTATGCGATCTGGCTACGCTATGTCGGCCCGGACACCTCGCTTTCGATGGAGATCATGATCGACATCCTCCTGATGGTGGTGATTGGCGGCATGGGCACGATGTATGGTGCTGTGGTCGGGGCAACCCTCTTCATCCTCGCCCAGAACTACCTGCAAAACCTCATGGGCAGCGCCGCCGAAGCGCTCGAAGGTCTGCCGATCCTGCCGGACCTGCTCAATGCCGACCGCTGGCTCCTGTGGCTTGGCGTGCTGTTCATCCTGTCGGTCTACTTCTTCCCAACGGGGATCGTCGGGCGCCTGCGCAGCGGGAAATAGCGCACCTGTCTTCTTCTTGGTGAAAATACCTTGGGGTGGGGCATAGCCCCACCCCCTTGCCTTTCCGCGCGCCTTGGGATCATGTCGCGCACAGGAGGAAACCCAAATGCGCCCAGACCTGATCCTGTTGTGCTTCGCCTATGTGCTGAGCCAGTTCTTTCGTGCCTTTCTCGCCGTTCTGACCAAGGCACTGGAAACCGATATCGGCACAACCCCCGAAGACCTCGCCTTCGCGTCGGGAATCTGGTTCCTGGTCTTTGCCGCGATGCAAGTGCCCGTGGGGGCCGCGCTCGACAAGATCGGGCCGCGCCGCACCGCCGCGTCCCTCCTGCTGATCGGTGGTGGCGGAGGGGCGTTGCTGTTTTCCGTGGCCACGACCCCGGCCCATGTCACGCTGGCCATGGGCCTGATCGGGGTCGGCTGCTCTCCGGTCCTGATGGCCTCCTATTATATATTCGCAACCTCCTATCCGCCCGCCCGTTTCGCAACGCTGGCCGCGCTGATGCTCGGAGTGGGCACCGTGGGCAATCTCGTGGCCTCCTACCCAATGGCGCTGGCCACCGAGTTGATCGGCTGGCGCCTGTCACTGGTCGGCCTTGCCGCCCTGTCCACCCTGACCGCTGTCGGCCTCTACATCCTCATCCGCGATCCCGAACGCGACGCCGCCGCCCAGAAAGGCTCGCTCCTCGACCTTCTGAAAATCCGGGCGCTCTGGTTCATTTTCCCGATCATGTTCGTGAACTACATGGCGGCGGCAGGCATCCGCGGTCTCTGGATCGGTCCCTACCTCTCCGATATCTTCTCCATGACCACCGGCCAGATCGGCACCGCCTCGCTCGTCATGGGGCTGGCGATGATCGCCGGCACACTGGCCTATGGCCCCGCCGACCGCATCCTCAAGACCCGCAAATGGGTTGTTTTCGGTGGCAACCTTGTTGCCGCCCTGGCCCTTTTCACCTTGGCGGGCGCGCTGTCGGCCTCGGTCTGGTTCTCGGTCCTGCTGATGGCCGCAATCGGCTTTTTCGGCGCGTCCTTCCCCGTCATCATCGCCCATGCCCGCAGCTTCTTTCCCCCGCACCTGACCGGGCGGGGCGTCACGCTGTTGAACCTCTTTGGCATCGGCGGGGTCGGCATCATGCAATTCGCCTCCGGCCGGATGCACAGCGCGCTTGCCGCAACCAACCCGGCCCTTGCCTACCAGACGCTTTTTGCCCTCTTCGGCGCATTGCTTGTCGCGGGGCTCGCGGTCTATCTCTTATCACAGGACCGCACCGACTAAGGCAACGCCATGACCGCGCCCGAAGACATCGCCGTGATCGCGCCCAACCTGAACCGCCGCCTCTCGGGCGTCACGGCGACGGTGATCGCGCTCGTGCCCATGCAAGCGCGCAAGATCGGCATCGTCGCAACAGGCACCGGCCTGCCGTCGGGCCTGCCCTATGTCCCGATCTGGACACTGCCCTTCCTCAAACGCCGCCTACGGGTCTGGCACGCCCGGCGTAACAACGAACTTCTGCTCGGCATCCTGTTGCGCAGCCTCGGCCTGATGCGACTCCGGCTCGTCTTTACCTCCTCCTCGCCCCGCAAACGCGGTAGGCTGACCAACTGGATGGCCCGGCGCTGCGACGCCCTTGTCGCCACGACCCCAGTCAATGCCGAGGTCATGCCCGGCCCCTGCCAAATCATCCCCCACGGCGTCGACACCGACCATTTCGCCCCCGGCACACCGCATGACTACGGCACGGGCGCGCAAAAGCTCATCGGCTGTTTCGGTCGCGTCCGCCCGATGAAAGGCACACACCATTTCGTCGAGTCCATGTGCCGCCTTCTCCCTGACCACCCGGGATATAGCGCCGTCATCATGGGGCGGATCACGCCGGAACATGCAGAGTATGGCGATGATCTCAGGACGCGCATCAAGGCGGCCGGCCTTGAAGACCGCATCCTGTTCAAGGATGAATTGTCCCTGACCGAGATGCCCGCCGCCTACCGCGCCCTGTCGCTCTACGTCGCGCCCTCGCTTCTCGAAGGCTTTGGCCTGACACCGCTCGAGGCGCTCTCCTCCGGCGTGCCGGTGGTGGCGACCGATGTCGGCGCGTTTGCCGATTTCGTCTCGCAGGACTGCGGCGAAATTGTCGCCAAGGATGATCCCGACGCTCTCACCGGCACGATTGCCGCCATGCTGACGCGCGATCTTCCCGCCATGGGCCGCGCCGGACGCGCCCGCGTCATCGACCAGTTCGGCCTCGACCGCGAGGCCGACGCCCTCGTCGCGCTCTACCGCGAGTTGCTCACCGGCGCCTGACCGCCCATCGCCGCCCGAAATGGCCCCCATCACGAAAAACACGCGCTTTACCCTTTTTTCTTTGGGGAATCGAAGGTATGAGGGCGCGTCTGAAACTTTGGAGAGACATAATGGGTTATCGCGTCGTTGTCGCAGGCGCCACGGGCAATGTGGGCCGCGAAATGCTGAACATTCTGGCCGAGCGCCAGTTCCCGGTGGATGAAATCGCCGCTCTTGCAAGCCGCCGTTCGCTCGGCACCGAGGTCACGTTCGGCGACAAAACCCTCAAGACCCAGGACATCGAGCAGTTCGACTTCTCGGGCTGGGACATGGCTCTGTTCGCGATCGGCTCCGACGCGACCAAGAAATACGCCCCCATCGCCGCCGCGGCGGGCTGCGTGGTGATCGACAATTCGTCGCTCTACCGCTATGACCCCGACGTGCCGCTGATCGTTCCGGAATGCAACGCCGATGCAATCCACGGCTATTCCAAGAAGAACATCATCGCCAACCCCAACTGCTCGACCGCACAGATGGTTGTCGCCCTGAAGCCGCTGCATGAGCGCGCCAGGATCAAGCGCGTGGTGGTCTCGACCTACCAGTCGGTCTCCGGCTCGGGCAAAGACGCCATCGACGAGCTCTGGGACCAGACCAAGGCCGCCTATAATCCGACCGATGATTATCAGCGCAAGGTCTACCCCAAGGACATCGCCTTCAATGTCATTCCCCATATCGACGTCTTCATGGAAGACGGATCGACCAAGGAAGAATGGAAAATGGTCGTCGAGACCAAGAAGATCATCGACCCCTCGATCAAGCTCACCGCGACCTGTGTGCGCGTGCCGGTTTTCGTCGGCCACTCCGAGGCGATCAACATCGAGTTCGAAGAGTTCCTCGACGAGGACGAAGCCCGCGATATCCTGCGCGAGGCGCCGGGGATCATGGTCATCGACAAGCGCGAGGATGGCGGCTACGTCACGCCCAAGGAATGCGTCGGCGATTTCGCCACCTTCATCTCGCGCATCCGCCAGGATTCGACGATCGACAACGGTCTGAACCTGTGGTGCGTGTCTGACAACCTGCGCAAGGGCGCAGCGCTGAACGCGGTGCAGATCGCCGAAACGCTCGGTCGCGAAGTCCTCAAGAAGGGCTGACCCCTCCCCGCGAGACACACAAGAACGGGCGCCGCTTGGCGCCCGTTTGCTATTGATCCATCCTCGGCCTGATGCTGAGCCGCCTAAACCTCGGCAAAAGCGCCCGCCTCAGGGTCATAGGCCTCAAGACCGCCTTCCGCGATATTGTGCCAAAGCCCGTGCAGCGTCAGGTCACCTGCCTCGACGCGTTCCTGCACGAACGGGAAGGTCATAAGGTTCTCAAGCGACACGAGCACCGCTTCCTTCTCGAAGGTTCTGGCCTTTTCATCCGCATCCCCGATATCGGCAACCTTGTCAAAGCTGGGCCGTAAGAGATCCATCCAGCGCCCGACAAAGCTCTCCTTGGCCTCAAGTGCAGGGGCGTTGCCTTCGCACATGTCAATACAGCCCTGCACCCCGCCGCATTTCGAATGGCCCAGCACGATCAGATGCGCCACCTTGAGCGCCGTGACCGCATATTCCACAGCCGCAGAGGTGCCGTGATGCTGACCATCCGGCTCAAAGGGAGGGACGAGATTGGCGATGTTGCGGTGAATGAAAAACTCCCCCTGGTCCGCCCCGAAGATCGACGTGACATGCACCCGGCTGTCACAACAGGAGATGATCATCGCCCTCGGGTGCTGCCCAAGAATGCCGAGATGGCGATACCACGACTTGTTGTCGGAATAGGTCGTCGCTTTCCACCCCTGATACCGTTGAACAAGGTAGGACGGCAAAGGCTTTGCGTGTTGCATCTGATCTCCTGTCAATCGCAGCGTTCAAATGGGGATAAGCTCAATTTGCAAGGATTTCGAGAGAAAATCACCCCCCATCGAAACCTTTTGAGAAGGGTTTGCAGACCAAACTCCGCCAGCCGTGGGGGCTACAAGTGGGTGAGAGTCAAATGCACGTATCCGTTCTGAAAATGCGGGAACCGGTCTATGTCAATCATGACCGGGTCCATCAACTGAATCGCCAACTGGGAGAAGAGACGACTCGCTCGATCCTCACCCGCGCCATAGAAGAAGCGGCGGTGCGCCTCGAACATATCGCGCGCACCCATACGGGGGCGGCCCTTGACGAGATGAAACGCTGCACCCGCTCGCTCGTCGGCATCAGCGACCAGATCGGCCTCGATACGCTGACCATGGTGGCCGATGACGTGCTGGCCTGCCTCGAAGCGCAAGACACGGTCGCAACCGCCGCGACCACGGCGCGCCTCATTCGGATCGGCGAGGGCTCCCTGCGCGAAATCTGCGACTTGCAGGGCCTTCCACGCTGACATCGCGCCTTCCCGCTTGCAGGTCGGCCCCGGCGCGTTAGGCTACGGGCGAATAGGATCGACGCGAAAGGCCCGCCATGTCCCTGAGTTTTGCCCCCGATAGCGATGACGCCCTGCCCCTGCACCTTGTGGACAGCGAAGGATACGATGGCTGGTGTGCGGCACAATCCCCCGCCCATCAGGCATGGCTTGCAGCCGCCGATTTCAAACCGGGCATCGGCCAAACGGCCCTCCTGCCGGGGGCAGAGGGAGCGCCCGTCATGGCCGTCGCAGGATTTGGCGACGCCAAGGCCCGCGCCCGTGGCCGCTTTCCGCTCGCCGCCGCGGCCACCGCCCTGCCCAAGGGCACCTACCGCCTCGCCACCCCCTTGCCCGATGGCAATCTTGAAACCGAATCTCTTGGCTGGCTCCTTGCGGGCTACCGCTTCGACCGCTACGCGTCACAGGCTGGCGAACCCGCCGCGCTGATCTGCCCCGATGGCGTGGACGCCGCCCGGATCGAGACCATCGCCAATGCCGAGGCCCTGACCCGCGACCTCATCAACACCCCCGCCTCCGACATGGGGCCGGACGACCTCGAAACCGCCTGCCGTGACCTTGCCAAGGGGTTCGACGCGAAGATCACCGTTATCAAGGGCGACGCGTTGCTCGACAAGAACCTGCCGATGATCCATGCCGTGGGCCGTGCAGCCACCCGCGCGCCGCGCCTGATCGACATGCGCTGGGGCACCTCCGGGCCGCAACTGACGCTTGTCGGCAAGGGCGTCTGCTTTGACACGGGCGGCCTCAACCTCAAGCCCGGAAATTCCATGGGACTCATGAAAAAGGACATGGGCGGCGCGGCGACGGTGCTCGGCCTTGCGCGCATGATCATGGCGCTTGGCCTGCCGCTGCGCCTGCGGGTTCTGATCCCGGCGGTGGAGAACGCGGTCGCCGGCAATGCCTTGCGCCCCGGCGATATCCTCACTTCGCGCAAGGGGCTCACCGTCGAGGTCAACAATACCGACGCCGAAGGCCGCCTCGTCCTTGCCGATGCGCTGACGCTGGCGGACGAGGACGATCCCGACCTCCTGGTCTCCATGGCGACGCTCACCGGCGCGGCGCGCGTGGCGGTCGGCCCCGATCTCTCGCCCTTCTATACCGATGACGACAACACGGCCGCCGCCCTCGCGACCGCTGCCACGCTCGTCTCCGATCCGGTCTGGCGCATGCCCTTCTGGGAGCCTTACGAAAAGATGATCGAACCCGGCATTGCCGATCTCGACAACGCCCCCTCCGGCGGCTTCGCGGGCTCGATCACCGCCGCGCTCTTCCTGCGCCGTTTCACGACGAACCCGCGCTATACCCATTTCGACATCTATGGCTGGAACCCGACACCATCACCCGCCCGCAGCAAGGGCGGCACCGGCATGGGCGCGCGCGCCCTGTTTGCGGCCCTGCCGGGATTGCTTGACCTATGAGCGACCGCCGCCTGACACCGGACCCTGACCGGATCACGGGCGCGGAACCCGCCTGCGTCGCCCGCCCCGTGGTCGATCTTCTCGCCCGCCCCGATGGCCCTCGCGACCGCCAACTTCTGATGGGCGACGCCGCGACCATCCTCGGGCGTGACGGCGGGATGGCCTATATTCGTTCGGAAAAAGATGGCTATCACGGATTTGTCGAGGAGGCGGCCCTCGGCCCGCCCGTGCAACCGACCCACACGGTCTCTGCCCCCGCAACCCACGCCTATAGCGCCGCAGACCTCAAATCCCCCGACCGCCTCTCACTAAGCTTTGCAAGCCGCGTGGTCGTGACAGGGCAAAGCGGGGCGTTCCTCGAAACACCCCACGGCCACATCCCGCAACAACATCTCCGCCCCGTGGACAGGCTTGCACCCGACCCCGCCGCCATCGCGAATCTCTTCCTCGGCACCCCCTATCTCTGGGGCGGAAATTCCTGCTTCGGCATTGATTGTTCCGGCCTCGTGCAGGCCGCGCTTCTCGCCTGTGGCCTGCCCTGTCCCGGTGATAGCGACCTGCAGGAACACGCCCTCGGCACGCCCTGCCCGGCAGGCACAGCCTATAAGTGCAACGACCTGTTATTCTGGAAAGGCCACGTGGCGCTGGTGCTGGACGCAGAGAGGCTGATCCATGCCAATGCCCATCACATGGCCGTGGCCCATGAGGGCATCCCCGACGCCATCGCCCGTATCAAGGCCCAGGGCGATGGCCCCGTGACGGCACATAAACGGCTCTAAGCGCACCGCGCGCCAACTCTTCCTCTTGCTGAAAATATCGCCGCCGGGTCACTCCACCGCGCGGATCAACTTGCGCTCAAGCACGCGTAGCACGGTCTTGAGGTCATGCCCGCGCTTCAGGATCTGCCCATCCATCCCGATGACCGCATACATCCCCTGCTTCGTGCGCAGTTTCGGGCGTTTCTCGATCTGGTAGAGCGGGTGTTCCGCCGTGCGCCGGAACACCGAGAACACCGCCACGTCCCGCAGGTTCGAAATCCCGTAATCACGCCACTCCCCCGCCGCGACCATGCGCCCGTAAAGCGACAGGATCACGTTGAGTTCCGTGCGGTGAAAGGCAACCTGGGTCGGGACAGCCGAGGCGAAAGGCGAGGAAGGAGGCGCGTTCATATCCCCAGAGTTGCGCCGCTTTTACCAAAAATCAACCCCGCCCCGGTTTCGCCGCAAATTCTTCTGCAAAAGGTCATGGCCTTTCCCTTATGCCGCCCAAGGCTGACGCAATACTGACCTCATAGCGAAACAAAACGCTACCTCCGGCGGCGCAGCGCATTTGCCCCCACCCAGTCTATGTCGCCGGAGGGCCTTTTTTCCTGGCCCGTTTCCTCGCTCCGATGCGCCGTGTCCTCCCGTTGAAGGAAATATCCCGGCACCCGTGCCGCAAATTGGCCCCAAGACGACGCCCCGCGCTTGCACCCCTCCCGCTCCTGCCTCTACTCTCGGGGCAGAAACAGGAGGACTCCCCCATGCGCACCCGTGCCGCCGTAGCCCTTGAGGCCGGAAAACCGCTTGAAATCATGGATGTAAACCTCGAAGGCCCGAAGGCCGGCGAGGTGCTGATCGAGGTCAAGGCCACCGGCCTTTGCCATACGGACGAATTTACCCGCTCCGGCGCCGATCCCGAGGGGCTTTTCCCCTCGATCCTCGGCCATGAGGGCGCGGGCATCGTGCTCGAGGTGGGCGAGGGCGTCACGACGCTCAAACCCGGCGATCATGTGATTCCGCTCTACACGCCTGAATGTCGCGAATGTCATGCCTGCCTGTCGGGCAAGACCAACCTCTGCACCGCGATTCGCGGCACCCAGGGCCAGGGCCTCATGCCCGATGGCACAACCCGCTTTTCCATGCTTGATGGCACCCCGATCTATCATTACATGGGTTGCTCGACCTTCGCCAATCACACCGTGATGCCCGAGATTGCCCTCGCCAAGGTGCGCGAGGACGCGCCCTTCGACAAGATCTGCTATATCGGCTGCGGCGTCACGACGGGCATCGGCGCGGTCATCAACACCGCCGGTGTCGAAATTGGCTCTACCGCCGCCGTCTTCGGCCTCGGCGGCATCGGCCTCAACGTGATTCAGGGCCTGCGCATGGCGGGTGCCGACAAGATCATCGGCGTTGATCTCAACTCCGACAAGGCCGAGATGGCGCGCAAATTCGGTATGACCGACTTCGTGAACCCCTCCGAACTGCCCGAAGGCCAATCCGTCACCGAGGCCATCATCGAGTTGACCAAAACCGAAAAGGATCAATTCGGCGGCGTCGATTACTCCTTCGACGCAACCGGCAATGTGCAGGTCATGCGCGACGCGCTGGAATGCTCGCATCGTGGCTGGGGCGTGTCGGTCATCATCGGCGTCGCGCCTGCCGGGGCCGAGATTTCCACCCGCCCGTTCCAGCTCGTGACGGGCCGCGTCTGGAAGGGCACGGCCTTTGGCGGCGCCAAGGGGCGCACCGACGTGCCGAAATTCGTCGATTGGTACATGGACGGCAAGATCGAGATCGACCCGATGATCACCCACAAGCTCACGCTGGACGAGATCAACCACGGCTTCGACCTCATGCACGAGGGCAAATCCATCCGCGCCGTGGTGGAATTCTAGATCCGAAGGCCTTATATTGAAGCGCAACAGGGCGCGCTGATCTTGGCGCGCCCTTCTTCATTTCAAGGAACTCCATGCCCAACCGCGACCGCCCGCTCTACGCCGTCCTGATCGACGCCGACAACATCCCCGCCAAATATGCCGGCCCCATCCTCAAGGAGATCACCTCGGTCGGCGAACCCGCCCTGCGCCGGGTCTATGGCGACTGGTCCTCCGGCCAACTGCGCGGCTGGGCGGAAACCGTGCGTGAACAAGGGCTTGTGGCCCATCAGGAAACCGCCAACACCAAGGGCAAGAACGCCTCCGATATCGGCCTCGTGATCGACGCCATGGACATCCTGCACACCGGGCGATTCGACGGTTTCGTGCTGGTCTCCTCCGACAGCGATTTCACCGCGCTCGCCAACCGCATCCGCGAACAGGGGCTCGATGTGATCGGTATCGGCGAAGGCAAGACTCCGGAATCGCTGCGCAACGTCTGCAACCGCTTTATCCTGATCGAGAATATCGTCGACGAACCGACACCTGCCAAACCCGGCGCGCCGGCGAAACCCGGCAAACGCCCCGTGACCGAGGCAATCCCGCTGATTCTCTCGGCCATGGAAAAGATGGACCAGGACGATGAATGGTATGCGCTCGGCCCCCTTGGCCAGCATATCACCGCCGAACACTCCGATTTCGACACCCGCTCTTACGGGCACAAGAAACTCTCGGACCTCGTCAAGAGCCTCAAGCGTTTCGAGACCCGCAAGACCGGCAATCAGCTCATGGTCCGCCGCGTCGATTGACCCCGGTGTGACGCGGGCCGCTCAGACCCCGTAGCGCGCCATGAACATCTCGACTGCGCCGCGCAGAACGCGCTCGACCTCGGCCTCGCTGAACGCCTCGTCCATGCCGAAGACGAGGCGCGGGAACAGGTCCGCCTTGCAAAGCTCGGGAAACTGGCTCGCCGCAAGATCGAAATCCTCGATCCGCAATTCCCCACGCGCCGCCGCTTCCTTCAGATAGCGCTTGAGCCCCTCATGCAGGAACGCAGGACCGGTCTCGTAGAACCGTCGGCCCAGCTCGGGAAAGCGATCCGATTCCGCGACCGCGATCCGGAAAACCCGCCGCCCGAACTCGGTCAGCATGAAGCTCATCATGCCCCGCCCGACCTGCGGCAAAACGGTTGTCGGCGGGGCGCTGAAGTCAAGGCAGGACGCCATACGTTCCGCCTGCCCGGCCATCTCAAGCCGCGCCATTTCCATGAAAAGCGCAGACTTATCAGGAAAATAGCTATAAAGGGTGGCCTTCGAGACAGTCGCCGCGCGCGCGATGTCGTCAACGCTCGCCCCCTCGAAACCATCGCGCAGGAACACTTCCCGCGCCCCGGCCAGAACCTGGTCGAATTTACGTCCCTTGCGGATTTCGAGCTTTTGCACGGCCATCGCGCCCCCTTTTACACGTGCGGTTGCACGCCAGGGCACAAATATAAACCGTTCGGTTCAGTTTCAACAAGAACCCCTCTTGCATTCCAGTTCTTCGTCTGTATCTTAGAATCGTTCTAATTTAGACAGCCGGGTGATCCGATGCGCTTCTTTTCCCAACGCCGCCATTTCAACGATCTCTCCGAACAAGAGATCATAGCCCTCGCCATCTCTTCCGAAGAAGACGACGCCCGCATCTACCGCTCCTACGCCGAGATGCTGCGCGCCGATTTTCCCGCAACGGCCAAGATATTCGACGGCATGGCCGCCGAAGAGGACGAACACCGCAAGCGCCTGATCGACCTCCATACCGCCCGCTTCGGCAACGTGATCCCCCTGATCCGGCGCGAACACGTGGCCGGGTTCTACGCACGCCGCCCCGTCTGGCTTGTTGAAAACCTCGGGATCGAGCGCATCCGCACCGAAGCCGCCGCCATGGAGCGGGACGCCGAACGCTTCTATCTCGCCGCTGCCCAGCGCAGCACCGACGCCGCGACCCGTGCCCTGCTTGGCGATCTCGCCGCCGCCGAAGCCGGGCACCAGGACACCGCCCAGGACCTTGAGCGCACCCATCTCGACGACGAGTCCCGCGCCTCCGAGGACGACATGGCCAAACGCCAGTTCATCCTGACATGGGTGCAGCCCGGCCTTGCCGGTCTCATGGACGGCTCCGTCTCGACGCTCGCCCCGATCTTCGCCACCGCCTTCGCAACCCATGACCCGTGGACAACCTTCCTCGTCGGCCTCGCCGCCTCTGTCGGTGCCGGCATTTCCATGGGCTTTACCGAGGCCGCCTCGGACGATGGCGAACTGTCAGGCCGTGGCTCGCCGATGAAACGCGGCTTTGCCTCGGGGATCATGACAACGGTCGGCGGGCTGGGCCACGCCCTGCCCTACCTGATCCCCGACTTCTGGACCGCGACATCCATCGCCATCATCGTGGTGTTCATCGAACTCTGGGCCATCGCCTGGATTCAGAACCGTTTCATGGAAACTCCCTTCTTCCGCGCCGCGTTCCAGGTCGTGCTGGGCGGGGCGCTGGTCTTTGCAGCCGGGGTCTTGATCGGCAGCGGCTAGGGGCACCACGGTAAAGTTGCGCCCTACAAACAATTGACCTCCCCGCCGGGGATGCTACGAGTTTGCCCATGCTGGCGATCTTCCTCAAAACGCTCCCCTTCTTTGCCGTGATCGGCGTCGGCTACTGGGCCGGGCGGACCCGTTTCTTTACCGAAGAGGCGACAGGCTACCTGACGAAATTCGTCTTCTACTTCGCCCTCTCGGCCATGCTGTTCCGCTTTGCCGCCAATCTCTCGATCGCCGAGGTGCTCGACTGGACACTGGTGGGCGCCTATCTCTGGGGCACGGCGGTGGTCTATGGCATCGCCTCGGCCATCGCCTTGCTGCGCCGTCTCGATGTCGCCACCACGGCGATCGAGGCCCAATGCGCCGTGATCGGCAATGTCGGCTTTCTCGGGGTGCCGATGCTCGCCCTCCTTCTGGGCGAAGCCGCCATCGGCCCGGTCATGCTTGTCCTTGCGGTGGACCTGATCGTCTTTTCCTCGCTGATCGTGATCCTCATCACCGGCTCGCGCGAAGGCCACCTGCGCCTGTCGATCCTCAAGACCGTGGGCCTCGGCCTCCTCAAGAACCCGATGATCGTCGCGATCACCCTGGGCCTCACATGGTCGGCGCTGGAAATTCCGATTCCCGGCCCGCTCAACGAATTCCTCGCCATTCTCGGCGGCGCGGCCACGCCGGGCGCCCTCTTTGCCATCGGGGCCTCGCTGGCCACCAAATCCGCCGAACGGGCACAGGTCGCGCTCTGGCTCTCGTTCTGCAAACTGGTCCTGCACCCGGCCTTCGTCGCCATCGGCGCGCTCTTGCTGTTCCCGGTCGATACCTACTCGGCCGGGGTCATCATCTCCGCCGCTGCCCTGCCCGTGGCGGGCAATGTCTACATGCTGGCCCAACACTACAATGTCGCGCCACACCGCGCCTCGGCGGCGATCCTCTTCTCCACCGCCCTCAGTATCGCGTCGGTTTCCCTCATCATCGCGTGGGTAACGACGCTCTAGGCGCAAATTGGGGCGGTTTTGCTTGCGCGTCTGCGCGCCGCTGCGATAGCCCTTGTGAGGTCAGGTCAGCGAAAAGGAAGCACCCATGGAAATCCTCTCCGAAAACAAGGCGTTCGGCGGAACGCAAGGTGTCTATAAGCACAACTCCCATTCCTGCCGCTGCGATATGACCTTCGGGCTCTTCCTTCCGGAAGAGGCGCAATACGGCGCGGTCCCGGTCCTCTGGTATCTCTCCGGTCTCACCTGCACCCACGAAAACGCCATGACCAAGGCCGCCGCCCAAGGCTGGGCTGCCGAACAGGGCATCGCGCTTGTCTTCCCCGACACCTCGCCACGCGGCGAAGGTGTGGCAGATGATGATGCCTATGACCTCGGCCAAGGCGCCGGCTTTTACGTCAACGCCACCCAGGAACCCTGGGCCAGGCATTTCCAGATGTGGGACTACATCACCGAAGACCTCCCCTCGATGCTTCAGGAGGACTTCCCCCTCGACATGACCCGTCAGGCCATCACCGGCCATTCCATGGGCGGGCACGGCGCGCTGACCATGGCGATGTCGCTGCCGGGCCGGTTCCGCTCGGTCTCGGCCTTCGCCCCGATCTGCAACCCCTCCGGCTCCGACTGGGGCCGCAAGCAGCTCGCAGCCTACCTTGGCAACGACGAGGCCGCCTGGGCCGCGCATGACGCCTCGCTCCTGATGCGCGATGTGGGTTTTGACGGCCCGGTCCTGATCGACCAGGGGGCGGATGACCAATTCCTCGATCTCCTGCGCCCCGAAACGCTGGCCGCCGCCGCCGCCCTGCGCCGCCAGGAAATCACCCACCGGATGCAGAAAGGCTATGACCATAGCTATTTCTTCGTCTCCACCTTCATGGAAGAGCACATCGCCTTCCACGCCGAAGCCCTCTACGCAGATTGACCCATGCGCCATTACGATCTCATCATCATCGGCTCCGGCCCCGCGGGCCGCGCCGCCGCCATTCAGGCCGGCAAACTCAAACGCCGCGTCCTCCTCGTCGATGGCAACCCGCGCCTCGGCGGGGTGTCGGTCCATACCGGCACCATCCCGTCCAAGACCCTGCGCGAAACCGTGCTGAACCTCTCGGGCTGGCGCGAACGCTCCTTCTATGGCCGGGGCTATCGCGCCAAGGAGGAAATCAGCGCCGCGGACCTCAAGGCGCGCCTGCACATGACGCTTGACCAGGAGGTCGACGCCCTCGAACACCAGTTGAACCGCAACCATGTCGATACAATGATTGGCCGCGCGGTCTTTACCGGGCCGAATGAAATCAAGGTGACGCGCGACGCGGGTAAGCTCGTGACCCTCACCGCCGACAAGTTCCTGATCTCGACCGGGACCGTGACCTACCGCCCCGACAATATCCCCTTCAACGGATCGACCATCGTCGATAGCGACGAGTTCCTTGAAATGGGCCAGATCCCCCGAAGCCTGATCGTCGTCGGCGCGGGCGTGATCGGCGTCGAATACGCCTCGATGTTCGCCGCGCTCGACGTCACCGTGACATTGATCGAACCGCGCGAGACCTTCCTCGACTTCATCGACAGCTATACCGTCGCCGAGTTCACCCACCAAGTGCGCGACAACGGCATGAGCCTGCGCCTCGGCTCTGCCATCGAAAAGGTCGAGGACGCGGGCGAACATGTCGAGGTCAGCCTCGAAAATGGCCGCCACGTGCGCGCCGACATGCTGCTCTTCGCCGCCGGGCGCATGGGCGCGACCGCGGGCCTCGGCCTCGACAAGGTGGGCCTTGAGACCGACCACCGGGGCCGGATCGAGGTCGACCGCAAAAGCTACCAGACCGCCGTGCCGCATATCTATGCCGCCGGTGACGTGATCGGCCATCCCTCGCTGGCCTCGACCTCCCTGCAACAGGGCCGCGTCGCCGCCTGCCACGCACTCGAAACGCCCACCCTGCCGGAAAGCCCGTGGTTCCCCTACGGGATCTATTCCGTCCCCGAAATCTCGACCTGCGGCATGTCCGAAGAAGAGGTCAAGGAACGCGGCATCCCCTACGAGGTCGGCATCGCCCGCTTCCGCGAAACCTCTCGCGGCCACATCATGGGCCTGCACCACGGCATGCTGAAAATGCTCGTCAGCCTCAAAACCCGCCGCCTCCTCGGCGTGCAGATCGTCGGCGAAGGCGCCACCGAACTCATCCACATCGCCCAGGCCGTCTTGAACCTCAAAGGCACCGTGGATTACTTCGTCGAAAACACCTTCAACTACCCAACGCTCGCCGAAGCCTACCGCATCGCCGGTCTGGATGCCTTCAACCGGATGCCGATTCCGGAGGAATACAAGGTCAAGAAGACGGGTAAGAAGAAGGGGTGAGAACGGGCGTTTTCCTGTCCTCGGACGGGTATCGCTCCCCCCGGAAAGCCACACTCCATTCGTGCGGAATCCGCTGACAGTTTGCGAACGATGTCTTGGGAAACCCTTTCAGACGGTTCAACAGATCATGAACACGTAGAAAATTTCGCCCCACATCAAGCTCGCCAAAATGGCTAGTGATTGGCTTATCGCAATCGTCAGTCCCTGAGATACTCTGTTCTTGGCGACAAACGTCAGCAAGGCCGAAGCAGCCGTGGCAATGAGTGCTATAATGATAACCGGGAACATGAGGCGCACCCGATGAACAAACGCCGTACTATAATTTGGACCATCGGGGTCGAATCCAGACTGCGTGAAAAAGTAACCGACTGCGAGCATCGCAGAAAGCAACAGAGCCTGCACCGCAAGAGCAAGTATAATGCGTCGGGGCTGAGCCCGCCGCCACCACAACACCAAAGCGGCGATTGAGGTGATGAATATGAGTAAAGCAAAGAAGGTTTGTGCGATCTCAATCGCCGTGTAACCGTCTGTTCCCACGAGCGCGCCCGCCAATTCCGGCGGCAAAACCGAAGCCGTATCAGAACCGGAACACAGTTTGCCAAGTCCTAGAACATGAGAAAAGTCATGGGAGAATGCGAGAAGCTGCATTGCGGGAAACCTCTGGTATCTACTTCCAGATTTCTTACCGAGCCTCAGTATCCGCAACAAGCCCCGGTAGGTTGCTTCCCCCTTCCCGCGCACCCCAACACGCGCTAAACCCTTCCCATGACAAACCTCTACATCGACGCTGATGCCTGCCCCGTGAAAGCCGAGGCCGAGCGCGTGGCCACCCGTCACAAGACCAAGATCTACATCGTCTCCAACGGCGGCCTGCGCCCCTCGCAAAACCCGCTGGTGGAAACCGTGATCGTCCCCGAAGGCCCCGACGTGGCCGATATGTGGATCGCCGAGCGCGCAGGCCCCGGCGATGTGGTCATCACCGGCGACATCCCCCTTGCCGCCAAATGCGTCGAGGCCGGCGCGCGCGTCCTCAAACACAACGGCGAGGCGCTGACCCAGGCCAATATCGGCAACATCCTCGCCACCCGCGATCTCATGGCCGACCTGCGCTCCGCCGATCCCTTCCGCCAGGGCGGCGGCAAGGGCTTTACCAAGGCCGACCGCTCCCGATTCCTCGACGCGCTGGAACGCGAGCTGCGCGCCGCCTCGAAAATCTGACCCGACGTTCCGTCGCTTTCGGGCTAGACCCGCCTCGTCCGCCGCGCCACCCTCGACCCATGAATACGCGCATTCCCCTTGGCCCGCTCTCTGCCCTCCTGGCGACGGTCTTTTTCTCGATCAATGACGTCACGATCAAGTTCCTCTCGGGCGACTATGCCCTGCACGAGATCGTCCTGATCCGTTCCCTAATTGGCCTCACGGTCCTGCTCGCGGTGATCGTCCCGCTGCAAGGCGGCTTCTCCGTCCTGCGCACGCGCCGCCTTCCGGCGCATATGCTGCGCGGGGCCTGCGTCGTCTTTGCCAATACCGCCTTCTTCCTCGGCCTCTCGGTCCTGCCGCTGGCCGACGCGGTCGCGGTGTTCTTCGTCTCGCCCCTCATCATCACGGCCTTCTCCGCCCTCTTCCTTGGCGAGAAAATCGGCCCCCGCCGCCTCGGCGCGGTCGCGGCGGGCATGGTCGGCGTCCTCATCATGGTGCGCCCCGGCACCGAGGGATTCAACGCCGCCCTCCTCTTTCCCATCGCCGCCGCCTTCGCCTATGCGACGCTCCACGTCATGACGCGCAAGATCGGCGGCACCGAAAGCGCCGCGACCATGGCCGTCTATATCCAGATGGTCTTTGTCATCGTCTCCGGCACCGTCGGCCTGACCGTGGGGCATGGCGCCTACGAGAACGCGGGCGGCGAAATGCTCTCCTTCCTCCTGCGCGCATGGCACCCGCCTGCCATGTCCGACCTCTGGCTCCTTGTCCTCCTTGGCGTGGCAAGCGCGGGCGGCGGCTTTTTCATCTCACAGGCCTACCGCCTGTCCGAGGCCAGCCTCATCGCCCCGCTCGAATACGCCGCCATGCCCATGGCGGTCGCCTTCGGCGTGATCGTTTTCGACGAATGGCCCGAACCCGCAACATGGGCGGGCATGGCGCTCATCATCGGGGCCGGGCTCTTCACCTTCTGGCGCGAGTCCCGGCTTCCTGCCGATCCCGCTCTGGACCACCCCCGCACGCGCCGTTAGGGTCGCCCCGAAACGACCCAACCAAAGGCCCCGCCATGCCCATCGACGCTGTCATCTTCGACATCGGCAATGTCCTCATCCGCTGGAACCCCGAGGCCTATTACGATGCCGTGATCGGTCCCGACCGCCGCCGCGCCTTCTTTGACGAGGTGCCCCTGCACGAGGAACACCACAAGGTCGATGAAGGCGCGCGCTTGCGCGACGTGGTCTATCCGCTGGCCGACCGCTTCCCGCATTGGGGCGATGAAATCCGCCTGTGGCACGACAACTGGAACGACCTCGCGTCGCCCGACATTCCCCATTCCGTGCGCCTGCTGACTGCGCTCAAATCCCAAGGCACCCCGGTCTTTGCCCTGACCAATTTCGGCCATGACAACTACCCCCGCTCGCAAGAGGCCTACCCGTTCCTGACCCTCTTTGACCGCGAATATGTCTCGGGCCGCCTGCAAATGGTCAAACCCGATGCCGCGATTTATGCCCATGTCGAAGCGGACTGCGGCATTGCCCCTGACAGGCTTCTGTTTGCCGATGACCGCCCCGAGAATATCGCCGCCGCCGCCGCGCGCGGCTGGCAAACCCACCTTTTCGAACACCCCCAAGGCTGGGCCGACCGGCTCGTTGCCGAGGGGCTGCTAACCCCGGAGGACGCCGCATGACCACGATCATTTCCTTTGCCGAAGGAGAGGCCAATCTCGACTGGCTCGCCCTGACCGACGCGCTCGCCGCAGGCCACGATCTACCCAAGGCCGAGATTTCCGACAGCTTCCTCTACCGGGGCAAGGACACGCTTCTGCAACGTCAGGCCTGGATCGACGGCATGGGGATCGGCGTCAAATCCGCGACCGTTTTTCCCGGCAACCCGGCCCAGGGCGTGCCGATGATCCATGGCGGCGTGACGCTCTATGACGATTCCCACGGCATCCTCGAGGCGCTGATCGACTTTCACCTCGTGACCAAGTGGAAGACCGCCGGCGACAGCCTCCTCGCCGCGCGCCGCCTTGCGCGCCCCGATAGCCGCAAGATCCTCATCGTCGGCGCGGGCACCGTGGGCCGCAACCTGCACGCCGCCTATTCCGCCGCCTTCCCCGAGGCAGAATTCACCGTCTGGAATCGGACGCAGGCCAATGCCGAGAAGATGGCCGAGGAGATCGAAGGCCTCGCCGTCGCCACCGACCTCGAGACCGCCGTGGGCGAGGCCGACATCGTCACCTCCGCCACCATGTCCACCGAGCCGACCCTGCGCGGCGACTGGCTCCAACCCGGCCAGCACGTGGACCTGATCGGCGCCTACCGCCCCGACATGCGCGAGATCGACGACACCGCCCTGACCCGGTCGCGAATTTTCGTCGACAGCTACGACACGACGCTCGACCATATCGGCGAGTTGAAGATTCCGCTCGCGGGTGGCGTCATCTCCCGCGACGACATCGTCGCCGACTACTACAGCCTCTCCGATTTCACCCGCCAGGGCGATGACGAGATCACCCTCTTCAAGAACGGCGGCGGCGCGCATCTCGACCTGATGACAAGCCGCTACATCCTCGACCAGTTCAAGGGCCGGTAGGGACCAAGGATTTTCGATAATCCCTGGCCAAGCGGTTTCGAAATCGCTTGGTCCCGCCCCGTTAACCGGGGCGGTGCCTTAACGACTCCCCACCGACGCGATACCGATGTAATACCGACGTAATACCGACGTCGGTTTTGCCGTTAACCTTTGCTCAGGCCGGGGTCGCAGACAGGGAGCGTTCCCGGATCGGAAGATGCACGATCGCGCTGAACGCGCCGACACCGACACCGATCCACCAGACCATGGTGTAATCGCCAAACGCGTCATACATCCGCCCTCCGAGCCAGACCCCGAGGAAGCTGCCGAGCTGGTGGCTGAAGAACACGATCCCATAAAGCGTGCCCATGTAGCGCAACCCGTAAATATGCGCCACGAGCCCGCTTGTGAGCGGCACCGTGGCAAGCCACAAAGACCCCATCACAACTGAGAAGATGATGACCGAGGTTGGCGTGATCGGCATCATGATAAACACCGCCGCCGCGATGGTGCGTCCCGTGTAAATCCCTGCAAGCAAATACTTTTTCGAGTATCTCTTACCAAGGTATCCGGCGAAAAGCGTGCCAGCGATATTGGCCAGGCCGATGAGCGAAATCGCCACCGCCCCAAGCGCCGAGGTCGTCGAAACCCCAACCGCGGCCAGCGTCCCCGACGGGTCGATCGCACCGCACATTTCCGTAATCATAGCCGGGAAATGGGCGGTGATGAAGGCAAGTTGATAGCCGCAGGAAAAGAAGCCAAGGAAGATCAGCGTGTAAGATGGATCACGAAACGCCTTGCCAAGAATCGCCCCCATGCTTTCCTCAAGCTCTGCCTTGCTCGCCACCGGCGCGCGCATCAATGGCAGCATAAACAACACCGCCAGGATTGCCGCCGCAAAGATCAGGAACGTGCTCTGCCACGTCATGACTCCCAACATCCACTCCGCCACCGGCGCCCCGAACACCTGCCCCGCCGACCCTGCGGCGGTCGCAATGGCAAGCGACATGGAGCGGTTCTCGTCCGAACTGGCCCGCCCCACCACCGCGAGAATGACGCCGAACCCCGTGCCTGCGATGCCGAAACCGACAAGGATTTCATAGACTTGATGCGCCCCCGGCGTGACCGCGAAAGACGAGAGCACAAGCCCCGCCGCATAGGTCAGCGCGCCCATGATGATCGCCTTGCGATCCCCGATCTTCTCGGCAATCGCGCCAAAGATCGGTTGGCCAATCCCCCATGCGAGGTTCTGGATCGCGATGGCCAGCGAGAACTCCGCCCGCGCCCATCCGAACTCTTCCGCGATGGGGATCTGGAACACCCCGAAACTCGCCCGAATGGCAAAGGACACGAGGATGATGACACAGCCGACGATCAGCACCGGCGTCATGAGCGGTGTTTTATGCTCCATGGGGGAACTCCTGTAGCGCCCGCAAACCATAGCCGCCCGGTCCCGACGGTCAATTCAGCAAATGTGCAAGGCATCATCGCATATCCTTATGGACATCAGCATCTTTTCACACCCGCGACCATTCGCTAAGGGAGGGACATGACGCGCCTGACCGACATCTACGCCGCCAAGGTGGCTTCCGGCGAGTTGCACGCCGACGACGCGCAGGAGGCGATCCTGCCGGAGTTCGACCGCATCCGCGAAGCCGTTGAAACGCCTGTGAAAAAGGGCTGGTTCCGCAAGGCCAAGCCGGAGCCCGTCAAAGGGTTATACCTCTGGGGCGGTGTCGGGCGTGGCAAGTCGATGATGATGGATCTCTTCGTGGATGCGCTGAGCGTGCCGGTGCGCAGGGTGCATTTCCATGCCTTCATGCAGGAAATTCATACCGGCATGCACGAGGCCCGCCAACGCGGCGTCGAAGACGCACTCGCCCCCGTGGCCGAGGCCGTCGCCGAAAGTGTCCGTGTGCTGGCTTTCGATGAAATGCAGATTACCGACATCACGGACGCCATGATTGTCGGGCGCCTGTTCGCGTTCCTGTTCGATGCTGGCGTCGTGGTGGTGACAACCTCGAACCGCGTCCCCGACGACCTTTACAAGGACGGCCTCAACCGGCAACTTTTCCTGCCCTTCCTAGACCTCATCAAGGAACGTCTCACAGTCTGGGAAATGGCCTCGCCCCGCGACTATCGCCAGAACCGACTGCAGGGAAACCAGGTCTATTTCGTTCAGGCCAATCGCGAAGCCCGCGCCGATATCGACGCGATCTGGAAAGACCTGACCGGCGGCGACGCGGAACCCCTCGTGCTGACGGTCAAGGGCCGCTCCGTGACGATCCCGGCCTATCGCAACGGTGTCGGTCGGGCGCGGTTTTACGATCTCTGTGGCACGATGCTCGGCCCCGGTGACTACCTTGCCATTGCCGACGCCGTGAAGGTTCTCATCCTTGAGGATATCCCGACCCTGTCGCGCACCAACTTCAACGAGGCCAAGCGCTTCGTGACCCTGATTGATGCCCTCTACGAGGCCAAGGTCCGGCTGATCTGTTCCGCAGCCGCAGAACCGGAAATGCTTTATCTCGAAGGGGAAGGCACGTTTGAATTCGAACGCACGGCAAGCCGGTTGCGAGAGATGCAGGACGAGAATTGGGGGCGTGAGGACGAGGCCTGACCGGGAGGTTTACCCTTTCTTGACCAGCCTTGTTTAGTGTCTGCAAAATACAGGGCCCCAAACGGAATAAGGGGATGCCGAAGCATCCCCTAAAACCTGCCTGTCCCGTAAGCCTGCGATGGCGTCCTGTTTTGGTGCTTGGTGATTCGCAAGGATCGCCGAATTCTGATTCGACTATAGGCGCGGTGATTCGCACCCGTCAACAGGGTGATTCGCAAAAACCGAATCGGTTAACCGTTTTTCTGCAGAACTCGCCCCGCAAGATAGAGCGATCCACAGATCAAAACGCGCGCGTCCGGTTGTTTCGCGACAATGGTTTTCAACGCCTCCGAAACGCTGTCCGCAGTCCCAGATTTCAGCCCCACGAGCGCCGCGGCAGCAGCGGTTTCCTCTGCCGGAAGCGTATTGGCCTCTCCCGGAATTGAGACCGCGATAAGGCTATCCGCCCGCACCGCCAGCGGCGCGAGATAGCCTTTGATATCCTTGGTGTTGAGCATTCCGCAGATAAGATGCGTTGGGCGGTCCGGCAAACCGGCTAATACTGCGCCCAACGCTTCGCCCGCCGCCGCGTTATGCCCTCCATCGAGCCAAAGCTCGACATCCGGTGCCGTCTCGACCAATGGCCCCTTGCGCAACCGCTGCATCCGCGCGGGCCACTCCGCCCCGGTCATCGCCGCCTCGCAACCGGCCTCCTCCGCCCCGAGATGGCGCAACGCCGCAATCGCCGCACCCGCGTTCTGCACCTGGTGCGCGCCGAGGAGGTCCGGCAAGGGCAGATCGAGAAGCCCTGTTTCATCCTGGTAAACAAGCCGCCCGCGCTCTTCCCAAACATGCCAGTGCTGCCCGTGGGCCAACAAGGGCGCCCCAAGCCGTGCAGCCGTCGCCTCGATCACCTCCATCGCCTCCTCCGGTTGCGGCCCGACCACGCAAGGCACGCCACGCTTGATGATCCCCGCCTTCTCACCCGCGATCTTGGCCAGCGTATTGCCAAGAAATTGCTCATGGTCGATCGAGATCGGCGTGATGATCGAAAGCGCAGGCGCCTCGATCACGTTTGTGGCGTCCAGCCGCCCGCCCAGCCCAACCTCGAGCAGCGTGTAATCCGCCTTCACCCGCGAAAAGGCCAACAAGGCCGCCGCCGTGGTGATCTCGAAATAAGTGATGTTCTCGCCGCAATTCGCGGCATAGCACTCATCCAGCACCTCGGTCAGATGGGTCTCGTCGATCAAAGATCCGGCCAGACGAATCCGCTCATGAAACCGCGCAAGATGCGGCGAAGTATAGGCATGAACGGATTTCCCCATTCGTTCGAGTCCCGCCCGCATCATCGCCTGTGTCGAACCTTTGCCATTGGTGCCCGCGATATGGACCACTGGCGGCAACCGCCTTTCAGGATGATCCAAGGCGCCGAGAAGCCGCCACATCCGATCCAGTGTCAGGTCGATGATCTTGGGATGAAGCGCCATCATGCGCGCAAGAATGGCGTCGGAGGTCTGGTCAGGCTCTGTCATGGGGAAGGTCCGCAATTGCTGTCGCGCTGCTCATAAAGCAAAGGGGGCCACGGTCAAACACCGCAAGCCCCCTTTCATCCCATAAAAGCGACAGGCTCAGCCCGCTTTCGCGGGGGCCGGGTCCTTTGTCGTCTCCTCCGGCGCGGGCGCCGGCAGATCGCCTTTGACCGCAGGCGGCAGGCCAAGAAGCATCCGCGTGATCGTGATGAGTTCGTCGCGCATATCACCACGCGGGGTCACCCGGTCAAGCATCCCATGGTCAAGCAGGTATTCAGCCCGTTGGAACCCTTCCGGAAGCTTTTCGCGGATGGTCTGTTCGATCACACGCGGCCCGGCAAAACAGATGAGCGCATTCGGCTCGGCAATCTGCACATCGCCCAACATCGCATAAGAGGCCGTCACCCCGCCCGTGGTCGGATGGGTCAGGACAACGATATAGGGCAGCCCCGCCTCCTTGAGCATCTGCACCGCCACCGTCGTGCGAGGCATCTGCATGAGCGAGAGAATCCCCTCCTGCATCCGCGCGCCGCCTGCGGCAGAGAACAGGATCAGCGGGCGCTTGAGCTTTACCGCGCGCTCGGCGGCGGCGATGATCGCGTTGCCGACATACATGCCCATGGACCCGCCCATGAAGGAAAAGTCCTGACACGCGGCCACGATCGGGGTGCGCCCAATCTCGCCTTCGGCGACAAGCATGGCTTCCTTCTCACCGGTCTTCTTCTGCGCTGCCTTCATGCGATCCGGGTATTTCTTCTGGTCGCGGAAATGCAACGGATCAGCCACCGGCGCCGGAACATCGATCTCGGCAAAAATCCCGCCGTCGAACAATGCGGTAAAGCGGTCACGGGGCGAGATCGCCATGTGATGGCCGCAATTCGTGCAGACATTCAGGTTCGCGGAAAGCTCACGGTGAAAAAGCATCGTGCCACATTCATCGCATTTGGACCAAAGATTGTCCGGCGTTTCGCGGCGCGAAAAGATCGAGTTGATCCGGGGGCGGACGTAGTTGGTGATCCAGTTCATGCACGCAATCCTTCATATCTTGGAGCGGTTCCTGTCAGATAAGACCCTACGTCAGGAAATGCAATCAGCGCCTTATTGCAACCCGCGCGACAAGCCATCCACACAGGATCACGAGCGCCTCAAGCGGCAGAAGCGCCTGCAGGGCTTCGGTATCTTCCGGGCCAAATGGATATACATAGAGCGCAAGCCCATCCCAGTGCCCCTGCATTGCCGAGAACATCATCGCACTGACATTGTTGAGAAAATGTAGCGCCAATGCAGGCCCGAGATTACCCGCCCGTGCCGTGAGGTCCGCCGCGGCCAAACCGAAAAGGCCTGACCACGCTGCAAGCCAAAGCGCATTGTCTCCATATGTCGATGGTTCAAAGTGCAACGCCCCGAACAACACCGCAGGAAACACCATCCACGCCATCGGAGAGGCGAACCGTGCGGCAATCTGGCTCTGAAGATAGCCCCGGAACAGGATTTCCTCGGTCGCGATCTGTACAAAGATAAGCACGAGCGAAAGCGGCACGAGACGCATCCAGACGCCCACGCGCATATTCCCCACCGGCTCTGCCCCGCCCGGCGACGGGATCAGGAACACCACGAGGAACAACAGGAGCGCGAGCCGTCCGACACGTCCAAAATCATGCAGCACTTGCGGCACCGGTCCCATCAACGCCACAAGCCCCCGACCATTCAGGACATGCGCGACAAGCAACACGACAAGCAACAGGGGCACAAAATTGCCAAGCATCGCCCAGATCGCCCGTGCGCTGCTTCCATCTCGCAGTTCGACTCGCAGGTCTCCCCAGGCAGGAAGGCTTGCAAGCATCTGGAAATAGACGATATTAAGCACCAGAAAGCCAGCAACGATCAGGACGATCGCAGCCGCGAGGCGCCAAGCCTCCGAGGTTGGGCGGGCCGATGCAACAAGCTCTTCATGGGAACGATACGCTGACATGCTATCGCCATTGCCCGTTTTCCCCCGGCCTGACAAGAGCCTCATCCTCCCTTGTGTACGAGCGACGACAAAATGATGAAAATCCGCCGCAATCTGACATTGCGCGTTTGTTTCGCCTCCCTCAATCCGATACAAAACCTCAAAGTCGCAGGGGTATTGTTTCTCAAGACGAAACAAAACGGGACGGTCGGAGCAGCAAGACGATGAGTAAGAACGGTGTGGGAGTCCTGCAAAACATTTATCAGCGCGCCGTCTCGCGCTATTGGGCGCGGAGCGCGCGCGTCGCGACCAAGACAGATCTGAGCACCCTGCGCAAGCAACGCGCCCGCGCCCGCGCCCTGCGCCACTACCTCGATACGCTCATCGCCGTCTCCGAAAGCCGGCTTGCCCTTCCGATGATCGGATCGAACGCCTTCCCGGTGCCACACGGGACCGAATGGTCCTGGCGCCCCGAGGCCTGGCGCGAGCCGCTCCCGATCAAGGGCCGCTCCTCTGTTGGCAACCGAGAAATGCTCGGCAACGAGGTCACACTCTTTCACGATTGCCGCCTGTCAGAGCTCACCCTGCGCCAGTTGCGCAATCATCGCGAAGCCGACCTCGCGCCATTCGCTCTGCGCATGGATGTGTTCCGCTTTGACGGATCTTTCCTGTCGCTGGCCATCGACCTGCCGCCCGAAGCCGTCCAGGGTCTGACCCGCAGCCACCTGATCCGGCTGGATACGAGTGTCGAGATGGAAAAGCCGCTCGAGATCTTTGCCCGCCTCAACATCAAGCACGGCCCGAACACCGAACAGATCGTCCGCGAATTGCCCCTTGAGGCCGAGGGCATCTCGGTCGAGTTCGACCTCGCCTACTCCAAGCTGAACGAGAAACGCGTCGAACGCGCTTGGCTCGACCTGATCTTCGAAGGCCCGGAAATGAACCAGGTCATCTTACGTGACCTGACCTTATCTCGTCGGCCCCGTGCCGAACTCTGACCCCGCTTTCAGGAGAGCCTACCATGAGCGACTGGACGTTGACCAAATCCCGCCTGTCCCAAGGCGTCTGGGAAGGGGCACTGACCCGCGATGACAAATCCGGCTCTGCGCCGGACATCCGCGTGACCTATCTCGACGCCCCAGTGACCGGCTTCGAGGTCAAGGAAGACGTGGCACATGACCGATGGGTTCTGCGCATACAGATTCCGGCAGATGCGATTGCCGACGGTGTGCAGACCCTCCTCATCCACGACAACGCAACAGGCGATCTCCTTGACAAGATAACCCTGATCGCGGGCGAGGCGCTCGCTGACGACATTCGTGCCGAGATGGACCTTCTACGCGCAGAGTTGGACATGCTCAAACGCGCGTTTCGCCGTCACTGTGTCGAGACCATGTAGGCAACACCAGACCTCAATAATGCGCGGTATAGCCGCCATCCACGGCCAGAACCTGCCCCGTGACATAGCTCGCCGCTGGCGATGCAAGAAAAAGGACCGCCGGGGCAAGCTCTTCCGGTTCTCCCCAGCGCCCCAGAGATGTCGCCGCCTCAAGCCGCGCGAGAAGCGCCGGGTCTTTGGCGGCTTCACGGTTCGGCTCGGTGCGGAAAAAACCCGGCGCGATGGCGTTGACGGTAATCCCCTGTGGCCCAAGCTCAGCAGCCAGCGCCCGTGTCATACCGTTGATCCCGGCCTTGGCGGTTGTGTAGGCCGCATCCCCGGCCTGCGCCACGATCCCGGCAATGGACGAGATATTCACGATCCGCCCGCCTGCCCCCATCATCGCCGCCGCCCTCTGGCAGAGCATGAAGGGTGAAACCAGGTCGACATCCATCAGGCGCTGCACATCTGCGCGGCTGAACTCAGGCAAGGCCCTGCGATCCCGCATCCCGACATTGTTGACGAGGATATCGAGACCACCTGCCCCTGCGATCCGCGCAAACGCGGTCTCCACCGCCGCCTCGTCCGACACATCGAAGGGAAGCGCCTTGGCCATGCCCCCTTCTGCCACGATCTCCTGCGCCGCGCGCTCCGTTGCCGCCCGGTCGCGCCCATTGACCCAGACCATCGCGCCGGCCTCGGCCAGAAGGCACGCCGCCGCGAGCCCCAGACCACTATTCGACCCGGTCACAAGCGCCTTGCGCCCTGCGAGGGAAAACACACCGTAGTCGACCATGAAACGCTCCTGTCTGATGCCGGATCATATTGCCAAGCCAAGGGCGACCCTACAAACCGAAACCGCCCTGCCGCAACGGCACAAGGCCTTTACGCGGCGTTTCGGGGTGACAAGCACGATAGCTTCCTGTCTCCTATCCAACGATTTATCCAGGGAGGCACCCATGGCAGAGTATCCGCATCTGTTGGCACCGCTTGATCTTGGCTTCACCACACTCAAGAACCGGGTGTTGATGGGCTCCATGCATACCGGGCTCGAGGAGACCAAGGACTGGAACCGCGTGGCCGAGTTCTACGCCGAGCGCGCACGCGGGCAGGTCGGGCTCATCGTCACCGGCGGCATGGCCCCGAACCGCGAAGGCGGCGTCTTCCCCGGCGCGGCGGGCCTCTTCACCGATGAGGACATAGCCAACCACAAGATCGTGACAGACCGCGTGCATGACGCAGGCGGCAAGATCGCGATGCAGATCCTCCACGCGGGCCGCTACGCCTACAGCCCCGAATGCGTCTCTTCCTCTCCCGTCAAATCCCCGATCTCCCCCTTCCCACCCAAAGAACTCGACGAGGAGGGCATCGAGAAGCAGATACAGGATTTCGTGACCGCCACCGTCCGCGCCCGCGAGGCAGGCTATGACGGGGTCGAGGTCATGGGCTCCGAGGGCTATTTCCTGAACCAGTTCCTCGTCACCCATGTCAACAAGCGCACCGACCGTTGGGGCGGCTCCTACGAGAACCGTATGCGCCTGCCTGTCGAGGTCGTGCGCCGCTGTCGCGAGGCGGTGGGCGAGGATTTCATCATCATCTACCGCCTGTCGATGATCGACCTCGTGCCCAATGGCTCGACCCATGCGGAGGTCGTGCAGCTTGCCAAGGCTATCGAGGAGGCGGGCGCGACAATCCTCAATACCGGCATTGGATGGCACGAGGCACGCATCCCGACCATTGCCACATCCGTGCCGCGCCGGGCCTTTGCCTGGGTCACGAAAAAGCTCATGGGCAAGGTCTCGATCCCGATCATCACCTCGAACCGGATCAACATGCCCGACGTGGCCGAAGGGGTGCTCGCCGAGGGCTGCGCCGATATGGTTTCGATGGCGCGCCCCTTCCTGGCCGATGCCGATTTCGTTGCCAAGGCGGCCAACGGCAAGTCCGATCAGATCGCGCCCTGTATCGGCTGCAACCAAGCCTGCCTTGACCATACATTCTCCGGCAAGCTGACATCCTGCCTCGTCAACCCGCGCGCCTGCCATGAAACCGATCTCGAGATCACTCCCACGGACAACGCCAGGCGCATCGCCGTGGTCGGCGCCGGCCCCGCGGGCCTCTCCGCCGCCATCACCGCCGCCCGTCGCGGTCATGCCGTGACGCTCTTCGACCGCGCCGACAAGATCGGCGGACAACTCAACATCGCCAAGCAAATTCCCGGCAAAGAGGAATTCTGGGGATTGGTCGATTGGTATGAAACCATGGTCGCAGAAACGGGTGTCTCTCTCCGCCTCGGAGAGACCGTAACCGCCGAGACGCTCGCGGGTTTCGACGAGGTCGTGATCGCGACCGGGATCACCCCACGCGACCCCGGCATCCCCGGTCAGGATCGGGACAACGTGCTCTCTTATCTCGACGTGCTGCGCGACAAGAAGCCCGTCGGCAAAAAAGTCGCTGTGATCGGCGCAGGCGGAATCGGCTTCGACGTGTCGGAATATCTCGTCCACGAGGGCGAAAGCCTGACCGAAAACCTTCCCGAGTGGATGGTGGAATGGGGTGTGGGCGACCCGGAGGAAACACGCGGAGGCCTCGCGCCAGAAGGTCCGCAACCGCACGCCCCGGCGCGTCAGGTCTACCTGATGCAGCGCAAGGCCAAGGCGCTTGGCAAGGGGCTCGGCAAAACCACAGGCTGGATTCACCGCGCCGCGCTCAAGATGAAAAATGTCGAGATGCTTGGCGGCGTGAATTATGAGAAGATCGACGATGACGGCCTGCATATCTCCTTTGGCGAAGCACGCGAAAACCCGCGCATTCTGGATGTCGACACCGTGGTGATCTGCGCCGGGCAACTGCCCGAACGCTCGCTCGCTGACGCGCTAGAGGAAAAAGGGGTCACGGCGCATGTCATTGGTGGCGCGGACGTGGCCGCCGAACTGGATGCCAAGCGCGCCATCGACCAAGGCACCCGCCTCGCCGCCAGCCTCTGAACGGCGTTTACCATTCGCTAACCATGTCCCGTTAACACTCGTTAAGCGTGTTGACGGGGAGTGAAACATGGTGGCTCGCGCCTATACCGTGGCCTTTGAAGGGGTCGAAGCGCATCCCGTCGAGGTGCAATGCGCCGTGTCCAACGGGCTACCCGCCTTCTCGATTGTCGGCCTGCCCGACAAGGCCGTTTCCGAGGCGCGTGACCGTGTGCGCGCCGCGCTCAATGCAATGGCGATCGCGCTGCCCTCCAAGCGGATCACCATCAATCTCTCCCCCGCAGACCTTCCCAAGGAAGGAAGCCACTTCGACCTGCCCATCGCCGTGGCCCTCCTCGCTGCGTTGAACATCATCCCCGAGGACGCCGCCGAAGGCTGCGTTGCACTCGGTGAATTGTCGCTCGATGGCTCGCTCATCCCGGTCACCGGCGCGCTTCCGGCGGCCATGTCGGCAGCAGAATCCGGGCGCAACCTGCTTTGCCCCGAACCCTCCGGCCCGGAAGCCGCCTGGGTCGGCGCGGCACAGGTCATCGCCGCGCGCTCTCTTGCCGATGTCGTGCGGCACTACACCGGCCAATCGCCCCTTTCGCCTTCTGAGCCCGGAGAAGTTTCGGTCGATCCGCTCTCCATCGACATGCGCGACGTCAAGGGACAGGAACGTGCCAAGCGCGCGCTTGAGATCGCCGCTGCCGGGCGACACCATTTCTTCATGGTCGGCAGCCCCGGCTCGGGAAAATCCATGCTCGCGGCGCGCCTGCCCACCATCCTGCCACCGCTAAGCCCGGCAGAAGCGCTCGAAACCTCGATGATACATTCCGTTGCCGGGCTTCTCGATGCGGGCGGCATCTCACGCCAACGCCCCTTTCGCGAACCGCACCACACCGCCTCCATGGCTGCCATCGTCGGCGGAGGGCGGCGCGCAAGCCCCGGAGAAATCAGTCTCGCCCATAACGGTGTTTTGTTCATGGACGAGTTCCCGGAATATTCCCGTGCGGTTCTCGAAACCCTGCGACAACCGATTGAAACCGGCACGGTGATGGTCGCGCGAGCCAACGCACATGTTTCCTATCCCTGCCGTTTCATGCTGATCGCCGCCGCCAATCCCTGTCGCTGCGGCGAAATGTTCGATCCGAACAAAGCCTGTTCCCGCGCACCACTATGCGGAGAAGATTACCTTGGGCGCATCTCCGGGCCGCTTATGGATCGTTTCGACCTGCGCCTGGAAGTCCCTCCTGTAAGTTTTCAGGATCTCGATCTTCCTGCCAGCGGTGAATCCTCGGCCAACATCGCAGGTCGCGTCGCCGCAGCGCGCAAAACCCAGGCGGCACGCTACCAAGGGCTCTCCGGCACCCGCGCCAACGCCGATATCCAAGGCGCGCTTCTCGAGGAAATCACGGAACCGGACAGCGAAGGTCGCGCCTTTCTCAATACAGTGGCCGAGAAGATGTCACTCTCTGCGCGGGGGTATCATCGGATATTACGTGTCGCCCGGACCATAGCCGATCTGGACGATGCCGAAAACGTGCGTCGTCCTCATATCGCAGAAGCCGTCAGCTTTCGTCTCCTGTCAGCCAAAGAGAATTGATCCATTCGGATGTGCGCCGCACGGTTTCGCCCGCCTCCGGGATCAAGCCATGAAAAACCGGCCAGGCATGCGGGGCCTGTTGGTGCACCTCTAGCGTGACATGCACGCCGTCCTCGTTGAAACGCTCGACCATCCGCAGGGTGTCATCACGAAGAATCTCTCGCTCCGAAACCGTAAGATACACCGGAGGTGCCCCACGCATATCCGCGAATACGGGAGAGGCACGGGGGTCTCGGGCTTCCTGCCCGGCAAGGTAATACTCGGCACAGACAAACGCTCTTTCCGCCGGAAGCAAAACGTCTTTGTCGGCGTTCTCGCGAATACTGGGAGCGGTGAAGCTGAGGTCGGTCAGCGGCGAGAAGGCGAAGACACCGGCCGGCAAACTCTCCCCCTCGGCAATAAGCTGTCCCAAAAGGGCAAGCGCGAGTCCGCCGCCGGCGCTATCCCCTCCGAGGACGATCTGTTCCGGTAGGTATCCGGCCTCCCGCAAAATCGCATAGGCCAGCCGCGCATCCTCAATCGCCGCGGGAAAGGGGTTTTCCGGCGCAAGACGATAGCTCGGCATACACCCCATATGCCCGCTATATCGGGAAAGATGGGCGACCAACGCCCCGTGAGTATGGGGTGACCCAAACACATAGGCGCCGCCATGGAAATACAGGATCACACGATCGTCTCTCGCGCCCGGCGCAGCAACCCAATGCAGATCAAGACCGCGCTCCGTCTGTCGGCGCCAATACGCCCCGCGCGGCCCGTGAAGCCATATCCGCGCCTTCCAGTCCAAGGCCCGGCGCAACGATTTCGGGTCCGGTGCCCGCGCCAGAAGCGGCTTCTCGAAAAGGCGCATCTGAGCGTTGAGAAGGCTGAGGCGAAGACTCATCCGACGCGAGCCTCGATCGCCTCCCAGATCTTCGCGGCGATATTCACACCATCGAAACGCTCAAGCTGCTGAATACCCGTCGGCGAAGTCACGTTGATCTCGGTCAGAAAATCCCCGATCACGTCAATCCCGACGAAAATCTGACCCTTCTCGCGCAGAAGCGGCCCAATCGCGGCACAAATCTCGAGATCACGCTCACTCAGCCCGATCTTTTCGGGGCGCCCACCCACATGCATGTTGGACCGTGTCTCGCCCGCAGCTGGCACACGGTTTATGGCTCCGACGGGTTCGCCATCGACAAGGATCACGCGCTTGTCGCCGTTGCTCACATCAGGCAGGAATCTCTGCACGATGAGCGGCTCACGGCTGAACCCCGTGAACAACTCGTGCAGCGATGTCAGGTTACGGTCATTGGCATCGAGCCTAAACACCCCCGCGCCGCCATTTCCATAAAGTGGCTTGAGGATCACATCGCCATGACGCTCCTTGAATGCCTTGATCGTATCAAGATCACGGGCAATCGTCGTCGGCGGCGTAAGATCGGGGAAATCCAGCACGAGAAGCTTTTCCGGATAGTTGCGCACCCAGAAGGGATCGTTGACCACAAGCGCCTTGCCTTTCAAACGGTCAAGAAGATGCGTCGACGTGATATAGTGCATGTCGAAGGGCGGGTCTTGCCGCAACCAGATCACATCGAAATCAGCCAGGTTGACATGGGTGACCGGCCCGAGGTCGACATGATTGCCCACTTCCCGGCGCACAACCATGCTCTGGCCGCGTGCAGTGATCTCGCCCTCTTCATAGGCGAGCATATCCGGGGAGTAGAAAAACAACTCGTGTCCACGCGCTTGCGCTTCTTCGGCAAGGCGGAAAGAGCTATCGGCGTTGATGTCGACCGATGTGATCGGGTCCATCTGAAAGGCGATTTTCATGGGCAATCCTCTGCGCAGCGTGCTCCTTAAATGGCGCAAGCCCATCGCCCTTGCAATGCCTTGTCAGAATGCACACTCGATTATCCGGGTTTCGCCCACCTCGTTGACCAATGCCACATCGAACCGGCACGGGGTCAACTCGCCCCTCGGTTCCCCGGAGAGAAAGAGTTCTGCCCCCGCATGAATGCGCGCAATCTGCCGCTCTGAAACCCGCGCTGCCGCGCGTTCGAAATCGCGCGCTTTCTTGACCTCGACAAACACGAGCCCCGTGCCGTCGCGCAGGATCAGGTCGATCTCGCCGCCGCCCTTGCGCCAACGCCGCGCCGCAACGATCATCCCTCGACGCAGATAAAGCCGCTCCACGCTCTCTTCCGCAGCGGCTCCCGCATGCCATGCGCGACGCCCACGTTCCGCCTTTCGCGTGGCAAGATCTTCCGCATCGGACAAGGCGCATTCCTTCCTTTCACTCTTCCGAGGAAAGTTTGAGCGCCATTTGGTAAATCTTTCGTTTATGCACGTTATGGGCCTTTGCCACGCTTTCCGCGGCATCACGCACCGACATGCTTCCAAGCGCTTGACGCACTGCCTCCTCAAGATCGGCTTCACCCGGATCAACTGCGCCCTGTCGGTCGATGAGCACCACGATCTCGCCGCGCAGGGCCTCTCCCCCGATCTCGTCGGCAAGGCTTTGCAAGGTGCCGCGCCGCACTTCTTCGAATTTCTTGGTCAACTCGCGACAGATAACCGCCGATCTCTCACCGCCAAGAACCTTCGCCGCATCCCGCAACATGGCCCCGACCCGCTTGGGCGACTCGTAGAAGACAAGCGTCCCCGGCACCGCCTTGACCGCTTCAAGCGCAGTTTGCCGCGCCCCCTTGGCATTTGGCAGGAACCCCGCGAAAAAGAACGCATCCGTAGGCAGGCCGGCCAGCGTGAGCGCCGTGATGATCGCGGACGGCCCCGGCGCCGAAGTCACGTTATGCCCGGCCTCCATCGCCTCGCGCGCAAGGTGATAACCAGGATCGGCAATGAGCGGCGTGCCGGCTTCGGACCCGTAGGCGACAGATTTGCCATCCTCCAAAAGCTTCAAGAGTCTGGCCCGCCCTTTTTCCCCCGAATGGTCATGATAGGAAATCAATGGCCGCTCCCCAAGGCGCACCCCGTGAATCTCGAGCAACCGGCGCATCGAACGCGTATCCTCTGCGGCAATCACATCCGCCGAAGCGAGGGTGTCGAGTGCACGCAACGTAATATCGCGTGCTGTCCCGATTGGTGTGGCGACAAAGTAGAGACCGGGCTCCAATCTGCGAATTTCGTGATTCAAAGCTGGACCCATCTTCTGTGTTGACTATGATCTGCCCGAACCGGGCCAGTGCGCGAAACGCTTGCCTGACGCCGAAAACCGACCCGCCAAGGGAGTTATCATTCCATGTTTATCCGTTCTAGCCTTGCCCGCCGGTTTCTGAAAGGGGCTGCCGCCACCTTGGCGCTTGTTGGCCTGACAGCCTGCGTTCCTGCGACTGGTCCCGTGGTCTCGACATCGAACCCCGTGCCGGTCGCGCTCCTGGTGCCCTCCGGCTCGGGGGATTCGGGGGATGCGCTGATCGCGCAAAGCCTTGAGAACGCCGCGCGCCTCGCGATTTCCGATCTTGATGGCGTCAAGATTGACTTGCGAGTCTACTCCACGGCTGGCAAGCCCGACATGGCCGCCTCTGCCGCACAAAAGGCTGTCGCGGAAGGCGCCAAGATCATCGTCGGGCCGCTCTACGGTGCTGCTGCCAATGCCGCCGGCAAGGCGGTGGCGGGCAATGGTATCAACGTCCTGACCTTTTCCAACAATACCGGGATTGCAGGCGGCAATGTCTTTGTGCTTGGCTCGACCTTCGACAATACGGCCAACCGGCTGGTGGGCTACGCCACGAGCCAGGGCAAGCGCAATATCCTGATCGTTCATGCCGATACCGTTCCGGGCCAGGTCGGTCGCAACGCGATCATGGGCGCGATCAACGCCTCTTCCGCCTCAAGCGCAGGCACCGTGGCCTACAAATACTCGCAAGATGGGGTGGTCGCCGCCGTGGCGGAAATCAAGGCCGCCGTGGAACAGAACGCGCCCGACGCGATTTTCCTGACGGCCTCGACCTCCGGCGCGCTGCCGCTGTTCTCGCAGATGTTGCCCGAAGCGGGCATTGATCCGCAGATGATTCAGTATATCGGCCTGACCCGCTGGGATCTCCCATCGCAGACGCTCTCCCTTCCCGGTGTGCAGAACGCATGGTTCGCACGCCCCGACGATACGCTGAGCCGGGCCTATACCGACCGCTACGCACAGGCCTATGGTGGCCTGCCTCACAATCTCAGCGGCTTGGCCTATGATGGCATTGCTGCGATCGGCGCACTGGTCAAGGCTGGCAAAAGCAACGCATTGACCACCAGCGCCTTGACACAGGGGGCCGGTTTCCAGGGGGTGAACGGAATTTTCCGCCTGCGGTCTGATGGAACAAATGAACGCGGCCTGGCGGTTGTCACGATCCGCGACAAACAAGTGGTGACTCTTGACCCTGCGCCAAAAAGTTTCGGCGGCTTCGGTTTCTGAACCGGAAGACCTCCCGCTTCCCGCCCCCACGACCGAACTGGTCCGCCCGGCAGACGACATCCTTGACCGTAAGGCCCTCCTCCACGCCGTAGAACGCGCACGGGAAGAGCATGACGATGACAAGGCGTTTCGTGACGACGTGGTGAAACAGCTCCTCGCGGCGCGCAAATCGGCCAATGCCGTCATCGAGGCAGGCTTTCTTGCCCGCCCCCATGACGCGCGCGCCATGAAAAGCGCCTATACTTGGGTGACGGATTGCCTTGTCGGGACAGCCCATCATGTCGCCACGACCTACCTGCACCCATTGCAGGCGCCGACCGAGGCCGAACGTATCGCGCTTTTCGCCGTGGGCGGCTACGGGCGGGGCGAGATGGCCCCACAATCTGATGTCGATCTGCTCTTTCTCACGCCCTACAAGATCACGCCGTGGGCCGAGAGCGTGATCGAGACGATGCTCTACATCCTCTGGGATTTGCGCCTGAAGGTCGGCCACGCATCGCGCACGGTCAAGGATTGCCTGCGCCTTGGCGGCGAGGATTTCACCATCCGCACCGCGCTTCTCGAAAACCGTTTCCTGCGCGGCCACGCACCGCTCGACGCGGAATTGAACACGCGCCTGGAGAACGACCTGTTCAAAGGCTCCGAACGCGAGTTCATCGAGGCCAAGCTCCACGAACGCGACGAGCGCCACAAGAAACAGGGCGAGCGCTACATGGTCGAGCCCAACGTCAAGGAAGGCAAGGGCGGACTGCGCGACCTTCAATCCCTGTTCTGGATCGCCAAATACGTCTACCACGTTCAACAAGCCCGCGACCTGCTCGACAAGGGCCTCTTCCACAAAGATGAATATGAACGCTTTGCCGAGGCCGAGAATTTCCTTTGGGCGGTACGCGGTCATATGCACATCCTCGCAGGCCGCCCCGTCGAACAGCTGACCTTCGACTTCCAAGTGCAAGTGGCCGAGCGCATGGGCTATCTCGACAAGGGCGGGCGCCGCGCCGTCGAGCATTTCATGCAGGATTACTTCCGCCACGCGACCTCCGTGGGCGACCTGACCCGTATCCTCCTGACCAAGCTCGAAGCCGACCACGCCAAGGCCGCGCCCCTCATGGAGCGTCTGTTCCGCCGCCGCCCACGGATCAAGGCGGGCTACCAGGTCATCAACAACCGTCTCGCGATCGTGGATGACACGTCCTTTCTGAGCGACCCGCTGAACCTGTTGCGCCTGTTTGAGGAAGGGTTGCGCACCGGGCTGTTGATCCACCCGGACGCCATGCGGCTCGTCACCGCCAACCTGCATCTGATCGACGACGATTTCCGCGCCAACAAGGATGCGCAGAAAATCTTCCTTGGCCTGCTCCTCAAGCATGGCAACCCGGAACGCGCCCTGCGCCGCATGAACGAACTCGGCGTTCTTGCCGCCTTCATCCCGGAATTCGCCACCGTCGTGGCGATGATGCAATTCAACATGTATCACTCCTACACGGTCGACGAACACACGATCCAGGTGATCTCGAACTACGCACAAATCGAACGCGAGGAGCTTCAGGTCGAACTCCCCCTGTCGTCCGAAATTATCAAGAACGGCGTCAACCGCCGGGTGCTCATGGTGGCCATGCTCCTGCATGATATCGGCAAGGGGCGCGAAACCGATCATTCCATTCTTGGCGCCCAGATTGCCCGCCGCGTCGCCCCGGCACTCGGTCTTCGCAAGAGCGAATGCGAAACGGTCGAATGGCTGGTGCGGTACCACCTCCTGATGTCCGACACGGCCCAGAAACGCGATATCGCCGACCCGCGCACCGTGCGCGACTTTGCCAAGGCCGTGCGCTCGGTGGATCGCCTCAACCTGCTGACGGTGCTGACAGTCTGCGACATTCGCGGCGTTGGACCGGATGTCTGGAACAATTGGAAAGCCGCCCTCTTGCGCGCGCTCTACCGCCAGACCCGCGTCGTCCTCGAGGACGGCATGGAAGCGATCAACCGGGAGAACCGCGGGACCGAGGCCAAAAAGAAACTGCGCGCAGAGCTTGCGGGTTGGTCCGCCAAAGATATCAAGCGCGAAACCACGCGGCACTACGATCCCTATTGGCAAGGGTTGCATATTACGGCCCACAAGGTCTTTGCCGAACTGCTGCGTGATATCGACGATGACGAAATCCGCATCGACCTGCACCCCGACGAGGACCGCGACGCCACCCGCGCCTGCTTTGCCATGGCCGATCACCCCGGTATCTTCAGCCGCATGTGCGGGGCGTTGGCCCTGGTCGGGGCCAATATCGTCGATGCGCGCACCTTTACATCCAAGGACGGCTACGCGACGGCCGCCTTCTGGATTCAGGACGCCGATGGCTCTCCCTACGAAGCAGGGCGGCTCAAACGCTTGCGCCAGATGATAGAGAAAACCCTCAAAGGCGAGGTCATCGCCACCGAGGCAATGAAGTCGCGCGATGTCATCAAGAAACGCGAACGCGCGTTCCGGGTGCCGACCACGATCACCTTCGATAACGAAGGCTCGGAAATCTATACGATCATCGAGGTCGATACCCGCGACCGCCCCGGCCTCCTCTTCGATCTCACGCGCACATTGGCCAATAGCAATGTCTACATCGCCTCTGCCGTGATCGCGACATATGGCGAACAGGTCGTCGATAGCTTCTACGTCAAGGACATGTTTGGCCTGAAATTCCATTCCAAGCCGAAGCAACAGGCGCTTGAAAAGAAACTGCGAGAGGCCATCGAGCGCGGCGTCGAAAGGGCCATTTCGTGAAACCGATCCGCATGATGCGCAGCTTCCTGACGGTGGGTGGCTGGACCATGGCAAGCCGTATCCTCGGCTTCGCGCGCGACATCCTGATTCTGGCATTTCTTGGCACCGGCCCGCTATACGAAGCCTATGTCGTGGCCTTCCGCCTGCCCAACATGTTCCGCCGCTTCTTTGCCGAAGGCGCGTTCAACATGGCCTTCGTGCCGATGTTCTCGAAAAAGCTCGAAGGTGATGAAAACCCGCTCGGCTTTGCCCGTGAGGCCTTTGCCGGTTTGGCCACGGTCTTGATTCTCCTGACGCTACTGGCCCAACTCGTTATGCCCTGGCTCGTTCTTGGTCTGGCCTCTGGCTTTGCCGGGCAGGACCAATTCGCCCTTTCGGTCGAGTTTGGGCGCATCGCCTTTCCCTATATTCTTTTCATCTCTCTTGCCGCGCTGCTCTCTGGCGTCCTGAACGCGACCGGGCGTTTTGCCGCTGCCGCCGCGGCGCCGGTTCTGCTGAACGTGCTGCTCGTGGCCGCCATATCCGCGGCTGCATGGCTTGGGCTGGACGTGGCCCGCACACTGATCTGGATGATCCCCGTGGCCGGTGTCGCCCAGCTTGTCCTCGTCTGGATCGCCGCAGCACGCGCCGGTTTTCCGCTGACATTGCAACGCCCGCGCTGGTCGCCGGAGATCAAACGGCTCGTGACAATCGCGATCCCCGCAGCGCTTGCAGGTGGCGTGGTGCAGGTGAACCTCCTTGTCGGCCAACAGGTCGCCTCTTACTTCGACCGCGCCGTGGGATGGCTTTTTGCCGCCGACCGCCTCTATCAATTGCCGCTCGGTGTCGTCGGAATCGCGATTGGGATCGTGCTCTTACCCGACCTGTCCCGCCGCCTCAAAGCGAATGATGAGGCCGGATCGCGCACCGCCCTGTCGCGTGCGGCGGAAATATCCCTTGCGCTGACAATCCCCTGCGCCGTAGCGCTCATGGTGATTCCGCTGCCTCTGGTCTCCGTACTCTTTGAACGCGGCGCAACAACAGCCGATGACAGCGCCGCCATCGCCCTTGCCGTCGCGGTCTATGGCCTCGGCCTGCCCGCCTTCGTGATCCAGAAAATCCTCCAACCGCTCTTCTTCGCGCGCGAAGACACCAAGACGCCCTTCCGCTACGCGATCTGGGCCATGGTGGTGAACGCGGTGGTCGCCATCGGTCTCGCACCGTTCATCGGATGGATCGCTCCCGCGATCGCCACAACGCTCGCAGGATGGGTCATGGTCGGCCTGCTCTACAAGGGCACCCGGCCCATGGGCTATGTTGCCAAGTTCGACGAACGCCTGCGCCGCCGCCTGCCGCGCATCAGCCTTGCGTCGACCATCATGGGCGGAGTGCTTTGGGCACTGACCATCCTTCTGGGCCCGGCACTTGGCACCGATGGTTGGCGCTACCTCGCCCTAGCGATCCTGATCCTTGGTGGCACTGTCGTCTATTTCGGCTCGGGCCATCTCATCGGCGCGTTCCGCCTCTCGGATTTCCGCCGCACCGCGAAACGCGACTAGGTGTTCATTCCCGCTTGCGCAGTTTCTCGACGATATGCCGCCAACCGCCTGGCGCGAGGATGAAGGACAAAAGGAACCCCGCCGCAAAGCCGCAAATATCCGCGACCCAATCCTTGTTTCCACCAAACAGAAGACCGAAAAGAAGCTGAATTCCCAGAAGGAATCCGATCATCGAAAAAGCCCGCGCCTGATTGGCACCCAACTGCCCGAGCCGTGTCCAGAGCAGGAAGGTAAACGCACCGATAAGGCCATAGACGCCAGGAAACGCACCAAAGAGCGGCTGCGACGCTTCAAGGAAAAGCGCATAGCCCAGCGCACCTGCGATACCCGACACAAGGAAAATCGCCAACGTCGCGACTGCCGAGAACACCTCTCCCACCATCTTGCCAAGCGCCAGCAGCATCACCCCGGCAAAGGCTGCATGCGTGAAACTGCCATGTATGAATAGATAGGTGACGGTGCGGATCACATGTTCCAGGGGCCAGATATTATTCGCCAACATCCAGCTAAAGATTTCATCTGCAAAGGCATAACGCTGAAGCGCGGCAACGCGCCAGCCAATCGCTCCCGGACCGCCGACATATCCTTGCGCGCCAAGCGTAAAGAGGATTTCAATCCCCGCGATCAACAGGAAAAGCGCGACCACCACCGGCGGCAGCGGATTGATCGGGTGCGAATGCTCGGGCTGGGACATGCCTGCTCTCCTTGACGGGCTTTTGCCCCATCGGTAAGGCAACGACACCCATAAATCCAGACGGAGTATTCCTCATGAACGAGGCGGTCCAAACGTCCTCTCACTTCACCCCGCGGGTCTTCTCGGGCATCCAACCCTCGGGCGGCCTGACCCTTGGCAATTATCTCGGTGCCATGAAGCGTTTCGTGACCATGCAGGACGCTGGCGATTTCGAGACCGTCTATTGCATGGTCGATCTCCATGCGATCACCGTCTGGCAAGACCCCGACAGGCTGCGCCACGCCACGCGCGAGCTATGCGCAGGCTTTATCGCCGCCGGGATCGACCCCGAAAAATCCATCCTCTTCAACCAATCCCAGGTCGTCGAGCACGCTCAGCTGGCCTGGATTTTCAACTGCGTCGCGCGCATGGGCTGGATGCAGCGCATGACCCAGTGGAAGGACAAGGCGGGCAAGAACCAGCAGAACGCCTCGCTCGGCCTGTTCGCCTACCCGGCGCTGATGGCGGCTGACATCCTTGTCTACCACGCGACACATGTGCCCGTTGGCGAAGACCAGAAACAGCACCTCGAATTGACCCGCGACATCGCGATCAAGTTCAATCACGACTACGGCGTCGATTTCTTCCCCGAGACCGAGCCGGTGATCGAAGGAGCGGCCACTCGTGTCATGAGCCTGCGCGATGGCTCCAAGAAGATGTCGAAATCCGATCCATCGGATGCCTCCCGAATCAACATGACCGACGATGCCGACACCATCGCCAAGAAGATCCGCAAGGCCAAGACAGACCCCGACGCCCTGCCCTCCGAGGCAAAGGGGCTTGAAGAGCGCCCCGAGGCGCGCAACCTCGTCAACATCTACGCCGCGCTTGCGGATACGACCGTGGATGCGGTGCTCGCAGATGTCGGCGGCAAGCAGTTCTCCGAATTCAAACCGATCCTGTCGGAACTGGCTGTGGAAAAACTCGCCCCCATCTCGACCGAGATGGCCCGCCTGATGCAGGAGCAGGACGAGATTGATCGAATCCTCGCCTCCGGCGCCACCCGCGCCCGCGAGATCGCCGCACCGATCCTGAAGAAAACCTACGATATCGTGGGTATGGTCGGCGCCTGACCGTCACGAATCTGAATCATGAAAGGGCTAATCTTTCGATAATCGCACCCCGCGAGGATATTGAATAAGCCTTTTCAGCAGCAAATCATTTACCCCCGGTCTTCCCCAGGCCGGGGGTTCCCTTTGCCTCTGGACCTCCGCACAGGCCGGCACTAGCATCCGCCCAAGCGAGCGAGGGAGACCAGCAAAATGGCAATCAGCAATACAATCCGAACCTATTTCAACGGCACATGGCATGACGGCGATGTTCCGATCATGCGCGCAGCGGATCATGGATCGTGGCTCGGCACCACGGTGTTTGACGGTGCGCGCTACTTCGAAGGCATGTCTCCCGATCTTGAACCACATCTCGCACGCGTGAACCGTTCGGCCAAGGCACTCATGCTGACACCCACGGTCTCGACCGAGGACATGCTCGACATCGCGCAGGAGGGTCTCTCTGCCTTCGGCCCCGAGGACGCGGTCTATATCAGGCCGATGTATTGGGGCATCGACGGCGACATGACCGCCTCTGCCATCGCCCCGACTCAGGATGCCACCGGCTTTGCTCTCTGCCTTGAGGCTGTGCCAATGGCCCCGCCCGAAGCATCCACGACCCTGACGCGCACCCGGTTCCGCCGCCCGGTGCTCGATTGCGCCGTGGTCAACGCCAAGGCTGGATGCCTCTACCCGAACAACGCCCGGATGCTGGTCGAGGCGCGCACCAAAGGCTTTGGCAACGCGCTCGTGGCCGACGCCATGGGCAATGTCGCCGAGAGCGCGACGGCGAATGTCTTCATGGTCAAGGATGGCGAAGTCTTTACCCCGATCGAGAACGGAACCTTCCTCGCCGGGATTACCCGCGCGCGCCATATGTCCAACATGCGCGCCGAAGGCATGACAGTGCACGAAACCGTGCTCACCTTCGAAGACTTCGAAGACGCCGACGAGGTTTTCCTCTCTGGCAACTTCTCCAAGGTGACCCCCGTCACCGCGCTTGACGACCGCCAGTATCAGATCGGGCCCGTCACCCGTCAGGTGCGTGAAATGTATTGGGACTGGGCGCGCTCCACCGCCTGAACCATCCGGGGGTCTGGCGCATCTGCCGTTGCCTGATCCCCGGCCATGCGCCATGATTGCGCCAAGGGAGACCAGTATATGCGCAAATTCCTCGTCGTTCTCGATGATAGCCGCGAATGCCTGAACGCCATGCGCTTTGCCGCTATGCGCGCCGCAAATACACAGGCGGGTGTGCAAATTCTCTCGATCATCCCGCCGGACGAATTCAACCACTGGATCGGTGTAAGCGACATCATGCGCGAAGAAGCCCGCGAACGGATCATCGCCCATTTCGAAGTTTTCGCCAAATGGATGCGGGACCGGCAAGGCGTTGACCCCGAACTGGTGATCCGAGAGGGCGAGGCCGTCAAGGAAATCCTTGGCCAGATCCAGGATGACCCCCAGATCGGTGTGCTTGTCCTCGGCGCGGGCGTCGACAAGAAAGGCCCGGGCCCCCTTGTCAGCCAACTGAGCAAAACCTCCGGCAATCTGCCCGTGCCGATCACCATCGTCCCCGGCGACATGTCCAAGGAACGGCTCGAGTCGATCACCTGAGGCAATCCGCTCCAGTTTAGAATCATTCCAAACCTTGACTATCAAGGGTCAAAAGCGCATATCTCTAGGCAAGATAGAAAAGGCGCATCCACTATGTTTATTCAAACCGAATCCACGCCGAATCCCGCCACGCTCAAGTTCCTTCCGGGGCAAACCGTGCTCGAAGCGGGCACCGCCGATTTCCCCTCGTCAGAAGGGGCCGAAGCATCGCCACTGGCGAGCCGGGTTTTCGCGGTCAAGGGCGTATCCGCTGTCTTTTTCGGCACCGATTTCATCACCGTGACCAAGGAAGACGCCGTCGAATGGGATCATATCAAGCCCTCGATCCTCGGCGCGATCATGGAACATTTCCAATCCGGCCAACCGGTGATGGCGGGCGCCGCCACCGCTCCATCCGGTCACGCCGATCACGATGGCCCTGACTCAGAGATTGTCGGCCAGATCAAGGAATTGCTCGATACCCGCGTACGCCCCGCCGTGGCCCAGGACGGTGGCGACATTACCTTCCACGGCTTTGATCGCGGTGTCGTCTACCTGCATATGCAAGGTGCCTGCGCCGGCTGTCCGTCGTCGACCCTGACCCTCAAGATGGGGATCGAGAACCTCCTGCGCCACTATATCCCGGAAGTCACCGAGGTGCGCCCGGTTGCCGTCTGATCCCCTGATTCTCGGCTTTGACACATCGGCGGCGCATTGCGCCGCCGCTCTGCTTTGTGGCGACAGGGTTCTGGCCGGCACTCATGAAAACATGAAACGCGGACAGGCCGAACGTCTTTTCCCCCTTCTGGAAGAGATCCTCGCGACCGCTGGCCAGACCTGGGCAGACCTCGACGCAATCGGTGTTGGCATCGGTCCCGGAAATTTCACCGGCATCCGCCTCTCTGTTTCAGCTGCCAGGGGTCTCTCTCTCGCCCGCGCGATCCCGGCCATAGGCGTCTCAAGCCTCGAAGCCTTGGCGCATGGCGCAGATGGGCCAGTCCTTGCTTGCCTCACCGCGCCACGCGATCACGCATATCTTGCAGGCTATCGCACGCGGCATCCGCTGGCTCCGGCCCTCATGGCCATTGCCGACATTCCCACCTGCCTTGCGCAACCCGGCCTGACCTGCATCGGACCTGCCGCCGAGGCCGTCGCTGCCCGTCTTGACGCAGCGGTCGAACCCGCGCCCCATGCCATTGGCTCGGCCATTGCCCGCATCGCCGCAGAGCGCTGGCAGGACACGGCAGACCGCCCGGCACCGCTCTACCTCAAGTCTGCGGATGCAGCTCCCGCGCGCAACACGGCCCCGGTTATCCTGTCATGACACCGGACGCGCTCGCCACGCTCCATGCCGCTGCCTTCTCACAAAGCCGCCCATGGAGCGCCGACGAGTTCGCCGCCCTTCTCGCCTCACCCTTCTGCTTCCTTGTTGGCGATGCCAAGAGCTTTGCACTCGGGCGTGCCATAGCCGACGAAGCCGAACTTCTGACCATTGCAACACATCCCGACGCGCGACGTATGGGCCTCGCCCGTGACCGGCTTGCGATCTTCGAGGGAATCGCCCGCAGCCGTGGTGCAACAAGTGCCTTCCTCGAAGTTGCTGCCGATAACCCGGCTGCTCTCGGGCTCTACACCGCTCAGTGCTATGTCCAGACCGGCCAGCGTAAAGCCTACTATGCGCGCCCAGATGCACCGGCTGTCGATGCGCTCATGTTGCGCAAAACCCTGGGTTAAGTTCACACCTCGCATCGTTTTCACGTTTTTATCGTGCGGGCAAAGCTCTTGCCCTGTTCATATATTGCAATGCAGCGTTGCCTGCCGCTAAGAATGCATATGCAAATATACCTGCCAATCGCCGAAGTCTCCGTGAACGCCTTCTTGCTTCTAGGGCTCGGCGGAATCGTGGGCATTCTTTCCGGCATGTTTGGCGTTGGAGGCGGATTTCTCATCACACCGCTCTTGTTCTTCGTCGGCATCCCTCCGGCCGTCGCCGTTGCGACCTCGGCAACGCAGATCGTTGCCTCCTCCGTTTCCGGTGTGCTCGCCCATTTCAAAAGGCGATCGGTCGATCTGAAAATGGGACTGGTATTGCTGGTCGGTGGCCTCGTGGGGGCCGCTCTTGGCGTGCTTGTCTTCAACTACCTGAAATCCCTTGGCCAGGTCGATCTTCTGGTCAAGCTCTGTTACGTGATCTTTCTCGGCATCATCGGTAGCCTGATGTTCATCGAGAGCGTGAACGCGGTCCGCAAATCGCGCCGTAACACCCGGACCAAGCGCCGCAATCACAACTGGATTCACGGCCTGCCGTTCAAGATGCGTTTTCGGGTCTCCGGCCTCTACATTTCCGTGATTCCTCCCCTGCTCGTCGGCTTGAGCGTGGGTATCCTCGCCGCGATCATGGGCGTGGGGGGCGGATTCATCATGGTGCCTGCCATGATCTATCTTCTCTCGATGCCAACCAAGGTTGTCATTGGCACCTCGCTGTTCCAGATCATCTTTGTTACCGCCTTCACTACGCTTCTGCACGCCACGACAAACTATACTGTCGATATCGCCCTTGCGGTGCTGTTGCTGATCGGCGGCGTGATCGGGGCACAGGTCGGAACCCGCATCGGCACGCGCCTCAATGCCGAACAATTGCGCATCCTGCTGTCGCTCATGGTGATCGCGGTGTGCGGAAATCTTGCCCTCGGCTTGCTCCTTCAACCTGACGAGCTGTTCAGCATCGGCGTCGTGGGGGGGCACTGACATGCTGCGCCTCCTCCTCTCCCTTCTCCTGATCTTGGCCACACCGGTCCTGGCCGAAGAGGTCGTCCTCGGCCTCAGCAAGAAAAACGTCTCCATCACCGCGAATTTCGACGGGTCGGAGATCCTGATCTTCGGGGCTGTCAAACGCGAAGTCCCGATCCTCGAAGACTCCCCCCTCGACGTGGTCATCGCCGTATCCGGCCCGCTTCAGCCCTTGACCGTGCGGCGCAAGGAGAAACGCTTTGGCATCTGGGTCAATACCGAGAGCGTCGAAATCGACGCCGCGCCAAGCTTCTACGCCGTCGCCACAAGCGCCCCTTTCCGCGAAGCACTCTCCGATGTCGAAGACCTGCGCCACAAGGTCTCCATCCCCCGCGCGATCCGCTCGGTTGGTGCCCCGTATGACGTCCAGGATTCCGCTGCCTTTACCCGCGCCGTGATCCGCATCCGAACTGAGAACGGAAGTTACCAACTGCGTGAGAACGCGGTTTCTCTGGATCAGCAGACCCTGTTTCGAACCTCCATCGACCTGCCCGCCAACCTGACCGAGGGCGACTATGAAACACGCATCTTCCTGACCCGCGACGGACAGGTCGTCTCGAAATTCGAAACGGTGATCGGGGTGCGCAAGGTCGGATTGGAGCGCTGGCTCTACACGCTCTCACGTCAACAGCCGCTGCTCTACGGCCTGCTTTCGCTCTTCATCGCCATCACGGCCGGCTGGGGCGCGTCAACGATCTTCCGCGTTCTGCGTCAGGGTTAGAGCGCGCCAGCCGGCCGTGATGACCCAAGCCTATCTCGAATCGCTTCGCCTTATCCCCGGCCGATATAGGGCATCTTGGTCGCCATCACGGTCATGAACTGCACATTCGCGTTGAGCGGCAACATCGCCATGTGCAGGACCGACCGGGCTGCATCCATGACATCCATCGTTGGATTGGGGGGCTGCCCCGCCCCGATCAGCCGCGCATTCAAATCCGCGACCATACCCGTCTCGGCATTGCCGATATCAATCTGTCCACAGGCAATATCCAAATCCCGCCCATCAAGCGACAGACTCCGTGTCAGACCTGTAATCGCATGCTTCGTGACCGTATAGCTGACCGATCCCGGACGCGGCACATGTGCCGAGATCGACCCGTTATTGATGATCCGCCCGCCGCGCGGTGTCTGCCGCCGCATCAAGCCGAACGCCTCACGCGCACAGATGAACATGCCGCGCAAATTGACGCTCATCACCTCTTCGAAATCCGCAACGTCGATCTCGTCGACCGCGCCCGGCGCCCCGAAGATGCCCGCGTTGTTGAACAACGCATCAAGACGACCAGCTTTTGCTGCGAACCGCGCAAAGACCTCCTGCATCGCCGCCGCATCTGTCACATCCCCCGGAAGCACCATGGCCGCCTCATGCGCCGCCGCGATTTCCTCGAGTGCGGCGGCCCTGCGCGCGACAAGCCCAACGCGCCAACCCGCACCAAGAAACAATTCCGCCGTAGCCTTGCCAATGCCCGAACTCGCGCCCGTGATCAGGATCGACTTCATGCGACCCCCTCCTCTTCTGCTTCAAGCGTCAACGGCATCGGTGCCGCGACAAGGTCATCCGTGCCAAGCGGATAGGTTGGTCGCGCCAAGCGGTTGCGCACCACCCAGTGAAGCCGCTCAGAGGCACGCGTGATCGCCACATAGGCCAACCTCTTCCACAGAGGTTGCCCCGCCTCGACACGCCCCATCCGCGCCGCCGCATACAGGTCCGGCGCGAAAACCTGCACGTTTTCCCATTGAGACCCCTGCGCCTTGTGGATCGTCACCGCTGCCCCATGCAGGAATGTTGCCCCCATCCGCGCCGCAAAGGGAATGAAAGGCTCTTCTTCTTCCGGTTTCTCGATCTTGACGATAGACGCCGCCGACACCCTCGGATCTTCCGCACCGATCACATGTAGTCGTGAGAACCCCGGCTTGCGTCCGGGGCCAAGATAGATCACCTGCGCGCCCTTGATGAGACCGCGCGCCTCAAGGTCGAGCCGTTTCTTGCGGTGCTTGAGTGGCAATTCGATCCCGTCGCAAATCAACGGCTCCCCTTCGAGAAGCGCATCTTCCGGCGCGCCATGCACTTGCCGGAACGCATTGATAAGACGGATACGCGTTGCATTGCGCCAGACAAGCACCGGCGACCGGGCCATGAGATCAACCTCGACCCGCTGCCCCCAGACCACCCGGTCATCGCGCTGCGCGGCCTCCTCGATCATGCGTTCGAAGTCCTCAAAACCCAACGCCGGATCGCTCAGCGCATGCGCGAGGTCGAGAATAGGGCTATCGGCATCCTGTCGGTGCACGCGGCTCAATTCGAGCTTGGACGGGGCTGCCATTCCATCGAACACCATGCTCCCCGATTGGTTGACCGGCGCAAGCTGCGCCGGGTCGCCAAACAATAGCAGCGTGGGGAAAATTTCCTTGAGGTCATCAAACTGGCGATCATCCAGCATCGACGCCTCATCGACAAACCCGATATCAAGCGGCTCATCCCGCCGCTTCCAACCGGTGATGAAATCAGACCCACGCAATCCGGCGGCCGCAAGCGCACCGGGAATAGACTTGTGAAGCTTGTAAAACGCCTGCGCCCGCGCGAGAGCTTCTTCCGTTAGCCCCTCGATCTCGGGCTTGTCACCATTGCCCAAGAGCCACTCCGCGATACGCTCATATTCCGGGTCGTAAACGGGGGTATAGATGATCCGGTGGATCGTGGTCGCCGGCACGCCGCGCATCCTGAGAACGCTGGCCGCCTTGTTGGTGGGCGCAAGGATGGCAAGGGTGCGGCGATCCTTGCGCCGCTTTCCCTCGTAATCGCCAGAGACAATCTCGACACCCGCCGCCTCAAGCGCCTTGACCAGTTCGGCAAGGAGAAGCGTTTTACCCGACCCGGCCTTGCCGAGCACCGCCGCCAGCGCGGTTTTGCTCTCACGTGGCGGGGTCAGCATGCCTTCGTCTATATCGACACCGATCCCCCGCAAAAGCTCGGTGATCGTGTCATAGGCCTCGGCCTGGTCATGCGAAAGGGTCAGCGCGTTTGTCATGTGCTGACCCTACCTTCGGCCCTGCCCAAGCGCCAGCGGCTTTGCCCTTGTTCAGGCCGTTTGCGCAAGGTCCGGTCGCACGTCCACGCCAAAGGCCCGCTCGAACCACATGCGCGACGTCTCGGGGGCGATCCCGGCGCGTTCGGCCACGATCTTTCGCGCCTCTTCGCTAAAGCCCCATAGCCCGACACTGATCCTCTCACGCCCCTCGCCCTTGGCCCCAAGGATTTCCGGCGACGATCCGATCATACGGTAGATACGCACCATCCGCGCATCGAACACCCCGACGTAATGCTCAACACCAAAGCCCGCCATGATCTCTCCACCGCCAAGCATCAGGGCACCCGCCGTCTTCGGCTCTGCGTCCCGCGCAAGACAGAACCGCGTGCATTCCCAGATCAAGGGGGACGAGAGCCGAACCCCATCCGTCAGTTCCAGAAAATGATCGTTGACCATACAACGCCCCGTCGTCGGCAAAAGGCGCATGGACCCGCCATGCGTCCCGTCCGGCTTTTCCCAAATGACATAAAGAGGGTTCATCGCGTCGTATTCGTCGCGCTCCTCCCCGTTGGCATCGACCGTCACCGCCCAGTTTAGACGCCTCTTGAATTGATCCGCGCGGTCAACGAACATGCTGCGCTTCAACCGGGGGAAATTGTCGATTTCATCGCCATAAATAAACCGGAGCATCCTGCCATCCCTTTCCCGTTCTCGAATGGGAACAGATGTAGAACGCTGTGGTTAATGCCCCGCTAACGGGACGCCCGCTTCAAACGACGATCAATCCACGGCTGAGCGCGCGCGCAACCGCATGGGTCGTGTTGAGCGCACCGAGCTTGGAACGGGCAGACTCGATATAGACACGCAGCGTATGCTCCGAGATCGAAAGAGTTTCTGCCACTTGCGCCCGGCTATAGCCCATCGCCACAAGGGTCATCGCGTCGATCTCCCGAGGACTCAGGGCACGCGATTGTTCAGGAGTGCGCCCCGGCGCCAGTTCGAGGGCACGCTCATTGAACCCATGCGCAAACAGGATAAGGTCGCGCCGGTTGGTATCGGTGAAGCGCGCCCAATCCTCATCGCTGCAATTATGGCTCACGGTGAAGAGGGCAAACTGCCCCACCGGCCCCCGGATCGGAACGGAAAACCCCTGGTTGCCAACGCCATGTTCTATGGCCTCGGCCTGAAACGCCCGCGCGGCCCTCGACGACCAATCGAGCCGCTTCCAATCGACTGGGTGAAACCTTTGATAACACCCGATAATAACAGGATCAACGCGCAGGTAATCCTGGTCTATATAGCGTTGCACCCAAGCGTCGGAATAGGTGCCACACCCGAATTGCTCTCCGTCTGAACTGACCCAATGATAGACCATATGGTCGACACGGAAATGGTCCCGAAGGTCAACGATAGCCGCCTGTAATGCCTCAAGCCCTTGCGCCCGTTCGAGCTCTCCCAGCAAGGTCTCCCGTCGTTCGATCTTCCCCATGAGGCCAAGCACCACCCGCCAAATCATCCGATGACGCGATCTCAACCGACGCGACCAATCGGGTCTGCTCCAACTCTTGCGCCAGAGCATCCAGACCGTTGGCCTGAGCGAAAGTTCTCAGGTCCACGAGAACGTCGAGTATCCAGTCATATTTCATGTTAACTCTCGTTTTCAGTGGTTAATGAAAGGTTAATACAAGCATAGCACGAATGCCTTTGTGCCGAATATTCGCGGATTTTCCCTCCCCCGAAATAGGGAGGGCACGCCTGGTTAAGCCCCTGAATACCCATAAACCTCTTTCGCAAACGTAAATCCCCCGCGAATCTATGGTGATTCGCGGGGGATCAAATCGCCTGTCCCACGGCCCGCGTGGACCGATATGCCTTACTTACCGGCTTCGATAACATCCTCAAGCGTGCGCAGGCCGGTCTTGGGCGCCTGAACGAGGACGGACATGTTGCCCGGCTTGTGCTCGTTCCTCAGCATCTTGATATGCGCCGCAGGAATCTCGTCCCAGGTGAAGACTTCCGACATGCAGGGATCAAGACGGCGCTCACACATCAGGCGGTTCGCGGACGCCGCCTGTTTCAGGTTGGCAAAATGCGACCCCTGAAGACGCTTCTGGTGCATCCACATATAACGCACGTCGAAAGTGCAGTTGAACCCCGAGGTGCCGGCACAGATCACGACGATACCGCCCTTCTTGACCACAAGGGTCGAGACCGGAAAAGTCGCTTCGCCGGGGTGTTCGAACACCATGTCGACATTATTGCCCTTGCCCGTGATGTCCCAGATCGCCTTGCCGAACTTGCGCGCTTCCTTGAGCCATTCGTTATATTCCGGCGAGTTGACGGTCGGAAGTTGACCCCAGCAATTGAATTCCTTGCGGTTGATGACGCCCTTCGCGCCCTGGTCCATGACGAATTGGCGCTTGCTCTCGTCCGAGATGACGCCGATCGCGTTGGCCCCCGCCGTATTGGCGAGTTGGATCGCATAAGACCCAAGGCCACCCGATGCGCCCCAGACGAGCACGTTCTGACCGGGTTTGAGCTCATGCGGATGGTGACCGAAGAGCATCCGGTAAGCGGTGGCCAGCGTCAGCGTGTAACAGGCCGACTCTTCCCAGGTCAGGTGCTTGGGGCGCGGCATGAGCTGCTGGGCCTGCACCTTGGTGAACTGCGAAAACGACCCGTCGCCAGTCTCATAGCCCCAAATACGCTGGGTCGGAGAGAACATCGGATCGCCGCCGTTGCATTCCTCGTCGTCACCATCGTCTTGGTTACAGTGGATCACGACCTCGTCGCCCACTTTCCAGTTCTTCACCTTGTCGCCAACTTTCCAGACGATCCCCGACGCGTCAGAGCCCGCGATGTGGTAGTCCTGACCGTGCACATCAAAGGGCGAAATCGGCTGACCAAGACCGGCCCAGACCCCGTTATAGTTCACACCAGCCGCCATCACGAGCACGAGCACCTCGTGGCTGTCGATATCCCAGGTATCCACGACCTCGACCTGGAACGACTTGTCAGGTTCGCCATGGCGATCGCGACGGATCGCCCAAGCATACATTTTCTTCGGCACGTAGCCCATCGGCGGCATTTCACCGATCTCGTAGAGATCTTTCTCCGGGGCGTCGTAGGTGGCCAGACCGTTTTCGGTATCGAGAGCCATGTTCGTCTCCTGATGTTGAACTTTTGCCGCGATGCAGAATCGCGCTTCCTGTCCAGTGAAATATCGACGACCACGCAACATTGCAACCGCATTTGGTGCAGTTTTGTAATTTTATGACCGAGCCGATGCAGAAAAATCATGCTGCATCTGCAAAATCAGGGGAAAAGATGCTGGATTGAGCGCGCATAGTAGCCAAGCAAGGCGCTTTCCTCCGGATTGGCCGAGATCAACCCAGCCTCGCGCAAGATCAATCCGCGCTCCTCAAGGGCGCGCAGGCCGACTTCCGTCGCATAACCCACATCGCCACGCGGCAAGTGGACATGTTCTGGCGCAAGCCGCGCGATTCTCTTGCCAAAGGCGCGTTCCACGGCAGAGCGCGACAACGGGCCATCCGCCGACTCGATCACCGCCGCCACGAGCGGGACCGGCAGCGCCGGAACAACGCCGGCGATGCGCGCCATGAGCGCCTCCGCCAGGGGCTCCGCGACATCGCCCTCTTGCCCCGCCGCGAAAGCCGCAAGGGAAAGCGGTTCGCCAAAGCTTACAGCCGCATAGCCAAACCTGTGATACCGCCCCCGAAGCCGTAGCCAGAACTGGTTGAGCAGGAATCCCGCGATCACGCTGATCCGCGCCCGAAAGCGTCGCCGCGTCTTATCCTGCGCGGCAACCAAGATACGGTCTTCCAACACCCGGTCATAATTGAGCGCCACCGGCACGAACACCACGTCGCGAATATTCGGATCAAAGCCATCGACGATATATTTCAACAACCCAAGTTTAGGCGGATGAAGCCCACCATCGACCGAAAGCCCGCCTTCGGGGAACATGGCCTGCGTCACGCCGCCATCCGTCGCAAGCCGCACGTAGCGCGCCAACACCCTGCGATAGAGCGCGTTGCGCGATTGTCGCCGGATGAAATACGCGCCCATCGCTTTGATAAGTCGGCTGAGCGGCCAGACCCGCGCCCATTCCCCCACCGCATAGGCCAAGGCCGAGCGTTCCGCCGCGAGATAGGTCACGAGCACGTAATCCATGTTCGACCTGTGGTTCATGACGAAAACCACTGTCGACTCCCTTGGAATATTCTGAATCCCGACCTCATCGAAATAGCCAAGCCGCACCCGATAGAGCGCCCGGCTGAGGAATTTCGCCAGTCGGATCGCAACTCCGAAATAGGTCGAGGCACTAAAGGACGGCACGATTTCCCGTGCATAGCGTTTGGCCTGCTGAAACGCGACATTCTCCGGTATGCCCTCGGCCTTGGCATGCTCGACAATCGCCTGGCTGACATCCGGCGAATAGACGATACGTTGGATCATGTCGTGCCGCCGCAAGAGCTTGAATGGCTCGATGGGCCGCTCAAGCCGCGTATTGAGCCGCGCCACGGCCTTTTCCATGCGTCTACGGAAAAACCAGCGCACAGATGGAAAAAGAAGGTGGCTCGCTGCCGTCACCGCCGCAAAAAGCAGGATCAGCACAAAAAGCCAAATCGGTAGTTCGACGGTCGATGTCATGCCCAACTCTTGCAATGGCAAGGCCGCAGGTAAATATCTAATACGTTCCAAAGCAAAGAAACCTATGACCGCGCTCACCATCTCTTCAGGGTTTTCCGACGCCGAACGCCCTATTGTCGCCCGTCTTTACTGGCAGGCGTTCCGGGGCAAGCTCGGCCCGGTGATGAACCCGGCACATCGCGCCTGCGCCTTTTTCGAAACCTGCCTCGACCCGCGTTTCGCCCTCGTCGCGCGCGATGGGACTGGCACGTTGCTTGGCCTTGCTGGCTTCAAAACCGCCGAAGGTGCGCTCACGGGCGGCGGGGTCCGCGCTCTGTGCCGTGTCTATGGCCTGTTTGGCGGCCTGTGGCGCGGGCTCATACTCTCGGTTCTCGAACGTGATCTCGCATCCGATACGCTTCTGATGGACGGTATTTTCGTAGCCAGAGAGGCGCGCGGGCGCGGCGTGGGCACGGCCCTGCTGTCGGCCATCAAGCACGAAGCCCATGCCCGTGGCCTCTCCTGCGTGCGCCTTGACGTGATCGACACGAATCCTCGCGCCCGCGCGCTTTATGAACGCGAAGGCTTTGTCGCATCTGGCACCGAACAGATCGGTCCTTTCCGCCACATCTTTGGTTTCACCTCGTGCACAACGATGCATTTCCGCCTCGCGTAATCTCCGTTACGATTTTGCCGCGATGCAGCGAATTGACTTGCACACGATCTTTCGCATATCTACCCTCTGACGCAATAAAATTGCCAAGCTGATTCAAGAGGACGCCCATGTCGCAGACGCAGAAAGATCACCCCTGGTTGATCCGCACCTATGCTGGCCACTCGACCGCCAAGGCCTCGAATGCCCTTTATCGCTCGAACCTCGAAAAGGGCCAAACCGGCCTTTCGGTGGCTTTCGACCTGCCGACACAGACGGGATATGACTCTGATCACGTGCTGTCGCGCGGCGAGGTCGGCAAGGTCGGCGTGCCCGTCTGCCATCTTGGCGACATGCGCACACTGTTCGACCAGATTCCGCTCGAACAGATGAACACCTCGATGACGATCAACGCCACCGCACCGTGGCTCTTGTCGCTCTATATTGCCGTGGCCGAGGAACAGGGCGCCGACGTGTCCAAACTGCAAGGCACCGTGCAGAACGACCTCATCAAGGAATACCTCTCGCGCGGCACCTATATCTGCCCGCCCGCGCCCTCGCTGAAGATGATCGCGGACGTGGCCGAGTATTGCTATACGAACGTGCCCAAATGGAACCCGATGAACGTCTGTTCCTATCACCTGCAAGAGGCGGGCGCGACGCCCGAGCAGGAACTCTCCTTTGCCCTCGCCACCGGCATCGCCGTGCTCGACGCGCTCAAACCCCGCGTGCCGGAGGAAGATTTCCCGGCGCTCTGCGGTCGCATCTCCTTCTTCGTCAACGCGGGCATCCGCTTTGTCACCGAAATGTGCAAGATGCGCGCCTTCGTGGACCTCTGGGACGAAATCCTCGAAACCCGCTATGGCGTCGAGAATCCGAAATTCCGCCGCTTCCGCTATGGTGTGCAGGTCAACTCCCTCGGCCTGACCGAACAGCAGCCCGAGAACAACGTCTACCGCATCCTGATCGAGATGCTCGCGGTGACGCTGTCGAAGAAGGCCCGCGCCCGCGCCGTGCAGCTTCCGGCCTGGAACGAAGCCCTCGGCCTGCCCCGACCCTGGGATCAGCAATGGTCCATGCGCATGCAGCAGATCATGGCCTATGAGACCGATCTCCTTGAATATGACGACCTGTTCGACAACAACCCCGCCGTCGACAAGAAGGTCGCCGAACTCAAGGAAGGCGCGCGCCACGAACTGGCCAACCTCGATTCCATGGGCGGCGCCATCAGCGCCATCGACTACATGAAATCGCGCCTCGTCGAATCCAACGCCGAACGTCTCAACCGTATAGAGGCGGGCGAGACCATCGTTGTCGGCGTCAACAAGTGGCAACAGGGAGAACCTTCTCCCCTGATGACCGGCGATGGCGGCATCATGGTCGTTGATCCGGCCGTGGAACAGGAACAGATCGACCGCCTCAACGCCTGGCGTGCTGAACGGGACGACGATGCCGTGCGCGCCGCGCTCGAAGGTCTGCGCGAGGCGGCCGCAATGAACGAGAACATCATGCCTGCCTCCATCGCCTGCGCCAGGGCTGGCGTGACAACCGGCGAATGGGCCGCCCAGATGCGCGCCGTGCATGGCGAATATCGTGGCCCGACCGGCGTGTCGCCCTCGCCCTCTAACAAGACCGAGGGCCTTGATGATCTGCGCGCCGCCGTGGATGCCGTCTCCGACCGCCTTGGCCGCCGCCTCAAGTTCGTCATCGGCAAGCCCGGCCTTGACGGTCATTCCAACGGTGCCGAGCAAATCGCCTTCCGCGCCCGCGATTGCGGCATGGATATCGAATACGAAGGCATCCGCCTCACCCCCGAGGAAATCGTCGCCTCCGCACTCGAAACCAAGGCCCATGTGGTCGGCCTCTCGATCCTGTCCGGGTCGCATATCCCGCTGGTCGAAGACCTCATGAACCGGATGCGCGACGCGGGTCTTGGGGACACGCCCGTGATTGTCGGCGGTATTATCCCGGACGAAGATGCCAAGCGCCTGCGCGCCATGGGCGTTGCCCGTGTCTATACGCCAAAGGACTTCGAACTGAATACGATCATGAGCGACGTGGTGACTCTTGTCGATCCCTCGCCGGTCGCAGCCGAATAAAAAGCGATCACCGTAATTTTGAAAAGCCCTCTCTTTTCAGTGGAGGGCTTTTTTTTATTTTCATCAACCGATACACGATCCGAACCCAAAAACACGCCAATTGACACAAATTAGTGACTTGTCCCGTTCTCCGTTTCTCATAAAAAATGCAACCTGAACGAAAGGACATATTACATGACTCTAGATGGAATGACTCGCGAAGAGTTGATTGACCTGAAAAACAGGATTGATATTCAGCTTGAACGGCTCGAGGCCCAGCGCAAGGCCGACGCTCTAGAAGCTGCGCGCAAGGCGGCCGAGGAATTCGGCTTTTCGCTTGAAGAGCTTTCTGGTGCGAAAAAGCCAGGCAAAGGCAAACTGGTCAAAGGCCTTCCGAAATACGCGCATCCCGATGATCCGACAAAAACCTGGACCGGGAAAGGCCGCAAGCCCAAATGGTTTGACGAGGCGCTTGCCGCTGGCATCACCCCGGAACAGATGGAAATCTGATCAAAGCGTATTCCACGCCAATTGCAAAAGCCCGGCCCCAATAGCCGGGCTTTCTTTTCCGGGACGGGAAACACCCCGTTGAAGGCAAGGCGCGCGGTGCTATTGTCGCCCGCAAAGGAGATCGCCCATGACAATCCATATTGGTGCCAAACCCGGCGACATCGCGGAAACGGTTCTCATGCCCGGCGATCCCATGCGCGCGAAATGGGCCGCAGAGCGGTTTCTCGACAATAGCCGCTGTGTAAACGAAGTGCGTGGCATGCTCGGCTTTACCGGCACATGGCAAGGTCACCCGGTGACGATCCACGGCTCCGGCATGGGAATGCCCTCGCTTTCGATCTACGCCAACGAATTGATCCGCGACTATGGCGCGCAAACCCTGATCCGTATCGGCTCTTGCGGCGCGATGCAGCCCCATGTGGCGCTGCGCGATCTCGTCCTGGCCATGTCCGCCTCCTCGGTTTCGACGCCCTCCTCCACGATCTTCCGCGAATTGACCTACGCCCCGACCGCCGATTTCGCCCTCCTGGAAGCCGCCGTCACCACCGCCCGGGCCAAAGGCCTCGCGCCCCATGTGGGCGGCATCTACTCCTCCGACACCTTCTATGACGAACGCCCTGACCTCGATGATCTGATGGTGCGCCACGGCATCCTTGCCGTCGAGATGGAGGCCGCCGAGCTTTACACCCTCGCTGCCCGCTATGGCCGCCGCGCCTTGGCAATCCTAACCGTCTCCGACCATCTGCCGAGCGGTGACCGTCTCTCTTCCACGGACCGCGAACAGAGCTTCTCGGACATGGTCGAACTCGCGCTCGAGGCCGCCTTCGCCTGAGCCCGAAAAAGATTGCACCATCCCATGCCTTCGGCTTTCCTTGCGGAAAATCCAAAGGATCACACCATGCCGAACCTCGCCCCGCGCCCCTGGGCGCCCGCCGCCTGCGAAACCTATATCCAGAAAATCGCGGGCGAGACCGCATCCTCCGATAGCACCGCGCTCAATACCCGGCTCGACGCGCTCGTCGCAGACAACCGCGCCATTCATGAACGTGACTGCTTCAATCTCAACCCCGCCACCAATGTCATGAACCCCCGCGCCGAGGCGATGCTCGCCTCCGGTCTCGGCTCCCGTCCCTCTCTCGGCTATCCCGGTGACAAGTACGAGATGGGCCTGGAGGCAATGGAACAGATCGAGGTGATCGCCGCCGAGCTTGCTGCCGAAGTATTCGACGCCCGATATGCCGAAATCCGCGTGCCCTCCGGCGCCATCGCCAATCTTTATGCCTTCATGGCCCTGACCAAACCGGGCGACGCGATCATCACGCCCCCCGCTTCGGTCGGCGGCCACGTCACGCACCACGCCGATGGCTGCGCGGGCCTCTATGGCCTCGAATCCCACCCTGCCCCGGTCGATGCCGATGGCTACACGGTCGACATCGACGGGCTGCGCACGCTGGCCCAAGAGGTCAAGCCAGCCCTGATCACCATCGGCGGCTCGCTGAACCTCCTCGAACACCCCATCGCCGAAATCCGCGCCGTCGCCGACGAGGTCGGCGCGCATGTCCTCTTTGATGCCGCCCACCAATGCGGCATCATCGCGGGCAAGGCATGGAAGAACCCGCTCGCCGAAGGCGCACACATGATGACCATGTCCACCTACAAGAGCCTCGGCGGCCCGCCCTCCGGCCTTATCGTCACCAACGACGCCGAGATCGCCCAGCGCCTCGACGCCATCGCCTTTCCCGGCATGACCGCGAATTTCGACGCTGCCAAATCCGCCTCCCTCGCGGTGACAATGCTCGACTGGCGCGATTTCGGCGCGGCCTATGCCAGCGCAATGATCGCTCTCTCGCAATCCCTCGCCGAGGCGCTCAAATCCGAGGGCCTCCCCGTCTTCGAGACACGCCACGGCCCCACGCAATCGCACCAGTTCGCCGTTGAGGCCGCCTCCTTCGGCGGAGGTCAAGCCGCCTCCAAGACCCTGCGCAAGGCAGGTTTCCTCGCCTGCGGCATCGGCCTGCCCATCCCGGCAGTGGAGGGCGATATGAACGGGCTGCGTATCGGCACGCCGGAACTCACCCGCTGGGGCATGACGCCTGCGGACGCGCCCGAACTCGCCCGCCGCATCGCCTCTGCCCTGCGCGCAAACGATCCTGCCGCCCTCGCCCCCGAAACGACAGCATGGCGCAAGAGCTTCGACCGCATCCACTTTATTCACTCGTGAACCGGGCGCGGGCGATTGTGCCCGCGCGCATATCGGCCTAGACCACTCCAATGGTCTTCGTCACGATCCTCCTCGGGCTCCTGCCCTCGTTTCTCATGGTCGCCCTTGGCGGCCTGCTGCGCAACCGTCTGTCACGCGATGCCTGGCAGGGGTTGGATCGGCTCAACTTCGAAGTCCTCTTCCCGGCGCTGATCTTCGTGGCCGCCTCCTCACGCCCCATCGCCGTGGCCGACATCTTTCGCATCGGCCCCGCTGTCTGGGCGATCCTCTTCGCAGGCCTCGCCCTGGGCTATCTCGCCCGTCCCTTCGGCCCAGCGCGTTTCCTTGACTTCGCGGGCGCATGGCAAACCGCATGGCGCTTCAACACCGCCATGGCCTTCGTCGCCGTCGCCACGCTGACCGACCCGCCCCTTGGGGAACTGGCTGTCTCCGTCGGCCTCGCCATCCCGATGGCCAACCTCCTCGCCGTCTCCGCCCTCTCGCGCGGCAGCGGCTCTTTGGGCCAGACCGTCAAGCGCGTCGCCACAAATCCCTTCCTCATCGCCTCGATCTCCGGTGTTCTGGTCGGCCTCTCCGGCCTGACCATCCCCGCCCCGATCATGGCACCGCTTGAAATGCTCGCGCGCGCGGCGATCCCCATCGCCCTGATTTCCGTCGGTGCAACGATGAACTGGGGCGCGCTGGCCCGGCTCGACCGGTTCAGCGGCATCATCTGTGCCACGAAACTCGTGGCCCTGCCCGCCCTGACCTTTGCCGCCTGCAAGCTTCTCTCTGTCGAACCGGCCATCGCCCAAACCCTGACGCTCTTCGCCGCCATGCCCACGGCCTCCGCGGCGCATGTCCTTGCGGGTGGCTTTGGCGCGGATCGCCGCCTCTCGGCAACTCTCGTGGCCCAATCCACGCTGCTCGCGGCGATCACCCTACCGCTCTGGATCACCCTGATCGTCCTGTCCTATTAATTGTGAAACAGACCGTTTCCCTGTTTCCATGTCGCAAACGATCCCCGACAAATCCCCGATATTGTCAGCCCCCCGCCCTGCTTTGGCCCGATTTCGCCACGATACCTGATCCTCGAAAATAGTGTACGAGGACGCAGAACAATGGATCGCCTGACTGAAATGGAAGCCTTTGCCACGGTGGTGGATCAGGGTGGCTTTACCGATGCCGCCAAGAAAATGGGGATTTCCAAGTCCGCCGTGTCCAAACACGTCTCTTCACTCGAAGCCCGCCTCGGCGCACGCCTGCTCAACCGCACCACACGCCGCGTCTCACCAACGGAAATCGGCTTGGCCTATTACGACCGTGCGCGCCGTGTCCTGAACGATGCCGGCGAGGCCGACTCGCTCGTGACCTCCATGCAATCCGCGCCCTCGGGCCTCCTGCGCATCTCCGTCGCAACGGATTTCGGCGTCAATCACCTCTCCCCGGTGCTTGGTGACTTCCTCGCCGAATTCCCCGACATCAACGTGAACATGGTGCTCAACAACCGCTATGTCGAACTGATTTCAGAAGGCTTCGATATGGCCATCCGCATTGGCGAGCTGGAAGATTCCTCGCTGCGCGCCCGGAAATTCTCGGAAACCACGCGCCGCATGATTGCAAGCCCCGCCTATATCCAGAAATTCGGCCGACCCGAAAAGATCGACGACCTGAACGAGCACAAGCTCCTGCATTATTCGAGCCAATCGAACGGTGCCGTGTGGAAGCTGACCGCGCCTTCCGGCGAGAAACGCCAAATCCGCACGGCGGGCTGGCTTTCGGTCAATGACGGCCAATCGCTACTCAACGCGGCGGTTGCAGGGCTCGGGATCGCCTATCTACCGTCTTTCCTCTACTCCGACGCGATGGCGAAAGGTCTGGTCGAAGATGTGATCCCCGACCTTCCGGTCGAAACTCAAGGCATCTACGCCGTCTATCCGCCGGGCCGCTTCACCCAACCCAAGGTGCGCGCCTTCATTGATTTTCTTGTCCACGCCTTCGCGGACAAAGGCCCCACCGATTGGTGAGCGCCAAACCTTCCCCAAGGCTTTCCGATTGAAAGCACACTTGCCCGGGCCCTTGCGCCCGGGTTCTTTCTTTGCGGACAAGGCATTTCAAACGCCTTGGACAAGCGATTTTAAAGTCGCTTGCACCATCAGGGAAGCACCACGATCTCCACGCGCCGGTTGGCCTCGCGGCCTTGCTCCGTCGTGTTGCTGGCGCGCGGGGCAAGGTATCCGATGCCGCGCGCCGAAAGCTGCGCCTTGTCGACCCCATACCCCTCGACAAGCGCATTCAAGACCGCCTCAGCCCGCGCCTGCGACAATGCGATATTGCGCTCGAGGTCACCCTCGCTATCCGTATGCCCGACAAGCATGACCCGTCGCTCCGTATCTTCCCGCAGCCACGCCGCCAATGCCTCCAGCGCTGCAAACGGCCCTTCGCCAAGTTCTGACGCCCCGGTGGTAAAGGTCAGTCCGGAAAGAACCGCCGCGCCGCGCGTCACGAGCTTCTGCACCAATGGTCCGGCATCCGAAACCGTCGCCTCCCCGTCACGAGGCGCATCTGCAAGCTCTGGCGCAGGCACAATATCCAACGCCTCTTCCGTCATGGCCGACACGCGTATGATCTGCACCATCGCGGCAAGCGCCGTGTGGCTCACCATGATGCCGACCGCGTCTTCCCCGCCCGCACGCCGCGCCGCGATAAAATGATAATCAGCAAGATCGACAAACATGTCCGGTGGCGGCAGAACCTCAACCGCAAACCGGAAATCAAATCCGCCGCAGGCCTGCGTCTCACAGGCAAGCGCAATCTCATACCCCTGCACCACCAGCTGCTCTTCAAGCATGCGCGCGATGGCTGCTGTCTTGTCCGAAAGCCCCACGATCCGCCATGTGCGCCGCGAGACTCGCCCCGCCACGCTCTCAAGGGGCACTGCCCCTTCCGCAAACACCCCGGTGGGAAGGCGATAGGCCCCCTCGGCGACGATTTGTGCCGCGACAGGCTCGGCGCCCTCGGGCAGGGAAGCATCGAAAGCCGCCGCCATACACGGCCAAAGCCAAGCGCATATGGCGGCCAAACGGATCATCTGTGCTGGGCGTGGTATTCGTCGTTCGGGCGCATGTCGGTCGCCGATGCAACCCGGTTCGACATGTTGAAGAATCCGACCACGTTGGCAATGTCCCAGATATCGCGATCGCTGAACCCCTGATCACGAAGCGCCTGACGATCCTGTTCCGTCACCGCGCTGCTTTCCTTGGTGACCTTCTCGGCAAAGCTCAGCATCGCATGCTGCCGATCGTCAAGCCGCGCCGCTTTCCAGTTCATCACCATCAACTCGCCCAGGATCGGATCGCCCGAAAGCTCCCGCACCGCCGCGCCATGCGCGGTCAGACAGTAAAAGCACTTGTTGATCGACGACACGAGCACGGCAATCATCTCGCGCTCAAGCTTGGACAAACCGCTCTCGCCGAGCATGATGTCATTGTAAAGCGCCGAGAACGCGTTGAGCTTGTTGACGTCGAAGGCATGCGCCTTGAGCACGTTCGGCACCATGCCAAGCTTTTCGTTGCAAATATCGAAATACTTCTGCGTCGCCTCCGGCAACGGATCGACCATCGGCAGATCAAGTGCCGTGGGCAGGTCTGACTGGCTCATAATTCCTCCCTTTCAGTCCGCCAAAATGCGGTAGTGATACTGTCCCACAACGCTCATCCCGAGGGAAGCATAGAGCCCATTTGCCGCTGCGTTCTCATTCGTGCAAATAACCGAAAGCGTATGCCCGCCATTGTCGAGCGTCCAATATGCCGCACGCCGCATGAGCCAGCGTCCCACGCCTTGGCGCCGCTGAAACGGCAATATCTCGACCGCGTGCACCATGCTGATGCCCTCGTGCATGGCACAGAAGCTCGCGCCCGCCGGCTTGTCGCGCCAGCGGCTGACAAATCCTGTCTTCGGCTCGCAAGCCCGGAACATCACGTCGATCCGTGCGTCGTCGATCCCGCCCGAGGCCCAGATTTCCCGCATGATCTGAAGCGGTTCCCAAGCTTGGATCGCCGCCGTGCGCGGCGGCAATTCCGTCGCGATATCCGTCGCCTTGGCGGCATACATCGTCACCGGGTCGATGATCTCATAACCCCGCGCCGCAAGCGCCGCGTCAAGCGCCTCGTCGCCTTCGCGGATCTGGAACAAGGGCTGCTGCCCCAAATCCCGCATCGCCTCTTCCGCCGCCACGAGATCGCCTTCCGCGAACCCGCCCGAGACCGTCGCTGCCGAAACGCGTTTCCCACCGCCCTTGCCTTCGCGGATGCGGAACGGCCCGCTATCGGAAACCGCAGCCGCCGGCCAGGTCGCCTCGATCACGTCATAAAGGTCACTTGCGCTTGGAAGGCTCATGCGAACATCTCCGCCAACCTGGTCATCGCCCCATCAATCTGTGCGCCATCCGTGCCCCGGATCACGATATTCGCGCCATAGACCCCGTCCTTCTGGTACGGGTAGGAGCCGATGGAAAGGTCCGGGAAAGCCTCGGCCAGGCTGCGCAAAGGCCCGGCAATCTCGCCCTCGCCCCGCTCGATCCGAAGGCTCTGCGACAAGAGCGGCTTGCCCCCTGTCAAATGCGGCAACACGCTCGCCACCATTGCCTGGAACACCGACGGCACACCGGCCATCACATGCACGTTCTCGATCGTGAAGCCCGGCGCGATCGACACCGGGTTCTCGATCAGAACCGCATCGTCGGGAATGCGCGCCATGCGCTGCCGCGCCTCGTTGAATTCCATCCCTTGCCGCGCGTAATGCGCCGCGAGGAGCGCACGCGCATCCTCGCGCACGTCGATACCCTGCCCGAAGGCCTCGGCCATGCAATCGGCAGTGATATCGTCATGGGTCGGCCCGATCCCGCCGCTGGTAAAGACGTGGTCGTGAAGGTTGGCCAATTCCCGCACCGCGTAAACGATATCGCCCCGGTCGTCGCCCACAATCCGCACCTGTTTGAGGTCGATCCCCTGCTTGGAAAGCTCGCAGGCAAGGAAATGCATGTTGCTGTCACGCGTGCGGCCCGAAAGGATTTCATCACCGATGACAAGCATCGCCGCGGTAGGGTTGGACATGTGAAGTGCCTCCTTGCCAGATGTCACCTGCATCTATAGGCCGCTGCCCATGCGCTTTCAAACCCCCCTTGTGCCCGCGGTGCTGATCCGCCGCTACAAACGCTTCCTCGCCGATGCCCGGCTCGAGGACGGGCACGAGATCACCGCCCATTGCGCCAATCCCGGTTCGATGATGGGGCTGGCTGAGCCGGGAAGCCGGATCTGGCTCGAACCCAATGACGATCCCAGGAAAAAGCTGAAATACGGCTGGCGGCTTGTCGAGCATGAGAACGGTCACTTTACCGGCGTGGATACCTCTGTGCCCAACCGCGCCCTGAAAGCCGCGCTGCTGGCCCGCGCCCTCCCGGAACTGGCCGATTACCCGCTCGTCCGTCCCGAGGTAAAATACGGCGAGAAGAGCCGGATTGATTTCCTCCTGTCGGGCGCGGACAAGCCCGACCTCTATATCGAGGTCAAAAGCGTCACCCTCTCGCGTCGCCCCGGCCTTGCAGAATTCCCCGACAGCGTGACCGCGCGCGGCGCCAAACACCTTGCCGAGCTTCAGGCGATGACAGCGCAGGGCCATCGCGCCATGATGTTCTACCTTGTCCAACGCACCGATGCCGAAATCGTGACCCTCGCCCATGATATCGACCCGACCTATGCCGCAGCCTTCGATACCGCGCAGGCTGCGGGCGTCGAGGTCCTGGCCCATGGCTGCACCATTTCGCCGGACGGGATAGACATTGGCCCGCAGTTGCCCTTCCATCGCTGACGCCCCCTCTGGCATCCGGGCGCATTTCGACGTAAATAGCGCTGGAAAAGACACAAACGGAGCACCGGGCAGATGATCGGCAAAGGGCGCCAAACCCGCGATGGTATCAGGATTCACCAAGAGGCGGACTTCGCAGGCATGCGCAAGGCCGGCGAACTGGCCGCGCGCATCCTCGACGAGATCGCCGAGCATATCTTTCCCGGCCAGAGCACGGGCGAGATCGACCGCCTGATCAAAGAGAAGGTCGATGCCGCCGGGGCCACCTCCGCCACCATTGGCTATCGCGGCTACAAACATGCCTCCTGCATCTCCGTAAACAACGTCGTCTGTCACGGCATCCCCGGCGCACCCATCCCCAAGAGCAAGGACGAGACCATCTCGAAGGATCTCGAGAAACGCCGCGCCGACGACACGCTCAAGGATGGCGACATTCTCAATATCGACGTGACCGTGATCGTCGATGGCTGGTTCGGGGATACCTCGCGCATGTATGTCGCCGGTCGCCTCGACAAGAAAGCCGAGCGCCTGATCCAGGTCACGCACGATTCCCTGATGAAAGGGATCGAGGCCGTGAGACCCGGCAATACCTTCGGCGATATCGGCCACGCCATCCAGACCTATGTCGAAAGCCATCGCATGACGGTTGTGCGCGATTTCTGTGGCCACGGCCTTGGCCGCGTCTTTCACGCGCCGCCCAACGTGTTGCACTATGGCCGCGCGGGCGCGGGGCCGACCCTCGAAGAGGGCATGTTCTTTACCATCGAACCCATGGTCAATTTCGGTCGCCCTGAAACGGTCGTGCTGGCAGATGACTGGACCGCCGTGACCCGAGACAGGTCGCTGACGGCCCAGTTCGAACATTCCGTCGGCGTGACCGCCTCCGGGGTCGAAATTTTCACCCTGTCACCATCGGGGAAGTTTCATCCGACCTACGGCTGATTTCCCGGCCTTCACACCGGATCAAGAACAGTATTCCGCCTTCGGTTGACCCAGGGGAAGTTTTGCCGATTTTTCCCACGTGGTCAAAAATTTTCTTGGATTTTCAGCGCATTAAAAGCCCCTGCGCGCGCCTGCGACCCTGCGAACAGTTTGCAACACGGAGGGTGGTCTCGTATATACCCCCCACGCCGCAGCGCGTGAGGCGCGCTGTCTTGTCGTTCATAAGCAAAAGGAGGCTCGCGCGATGTTCCCACTCAAATCCGCAGCCCTCGCCGCCCTTCTCGGGCTGACCGCAACCACGGGTATCGCACAGGAAGTCACCCTGCGCTTCCAGCATTTCGTCTCGCCGAAATCCGCGAATCCGAAATACTTCATCGAGCCTTGGGCCGAGAAGGTCGAAAAAGACTCGAATGGCCGTATCAAGGTCGAAATCTATCCGTTCATGCAGCTCGGCGGCAAAGCCCAGAGCCAGTATGACCTGATCCGCGACGGCGCCATTGACGGAGGTTGGGTCATCCCCGGCTACCAGCCCGGCCGCTTCCCAGAGGCGGAAGCGATGGAAATGCCCTTTCTCGTGACCAAATCTGCCGAGGAAGCCTCCAAGGCCGCGTGGCTCTTCACCCAGAAACACCTGATGGATGACTTCCAGGACGTTCACCTCATCGCCGCCCACATGCACGGTCGCGGACTTGTCCACAAGAAAGGCGCCTCGGTATCGACGGTCGAGGATTTTGCGGGCCTCAAGCTGCGCGGCCCGTCCCGCCCGGCCACGCTCTTGCTGAAAAAGCTGGGCGCAACGCCCATCGGCATGCCCGTCCCCGCCTTCCCCGAGGCGCTGTCCAAGGGTGTCGTGGATGGCGGCGTGATCACTTGGGAAATGTCTCCCTCGCTCAAGCTCGACGAATTGACCGATAGCCACACCGACGTGGCGGGCGACAAATCGCTCTACAACCTTTATTTCCTCTGGGCCATGAACAAAGAGAAATACGAGAGCCTGCCCGATGATCTCAAGGCCGTGATCGACGCCAATTCCGGCTTCTTCGCCTCGGCTTGGGCCGGACGTGCCCATGACACGGGCGATAGGGACGGCAAGCAGGTCATGACCGATGCCGGCAACGAGATCGCCACGCTGAGCGAAGCCGAGACCGCCCGCATCAAGGCCCTCGGCGATGAGGTCATCGCGGAATGGATCGAAGACGTGAGCCGCAAGGGCCTCGATGGCGCCGCGCTCATCGACGACGCCCGCGCCGCCGTTCAGGTGACCCGCGATGTATCGGGTCGCGAATACTGATAGCGCGCCCTGCGAAAGACCAAAGGCCGCCCCGACCGGGCGGCCTTTTTCATGTCCGGCTCAGGACCGTTTCTCAAAGAAGATCGTCACCTCACCAAGCCGCACCCCGGCCTTCGACATATAGGCCTTGTTGAGCACCCGACCGTCTTCCATGAGCCACATCCAGTCGTCGAACTTGACGCGGATCGTCTCGCCGCTCGCGCGCGGCAGGTCGATGACATAGGACCAGTTGAACGTATCCCCCCGCTCCTCGCCGCGCGCCACGCCCTGCACACCGTCGGCCGTGCCTTCCCACGTCTCTTCCCCGGTCTTGGTCAGACTCCAGATGCGCGTCTCCGTGCCGCCATCATCATAACGGAACTTCTCGGTCAGGGTCAGGATCTCGCCATCCCAATCGCCCTCGATTGAAACCTTGAATCGCCGCTGGACCGTTCCGAATCGATCCATGAACTGGCCATAGGCGACGCTCTGCCCATCGAAATACTTCTCAAGGTCGAACTCCCGATCACTGAGCTTGTCATCGTCAAGCGAGGGCGACCCGCAGGCCGCCAATCCGGTCATCATTGCAGCGGCAAGGGCAAAACGGCGCATATCTGTCTCCATTGGTTTTGCATGAAATACGTCCCGCGCCTCCCTTTGGATGACTTTCTCCTGCCTGCCGCCTCCTCTTGCCGGAATTAATTCGGGTGAATGGGGCCAACGGCCCGAGAGGGCAGCGCCCCTATCCCCACTTGCCCGAACGCCCGCCATGCCCTAAAGCGCCCCCATGCTCGACGATCTTGACGATATCCACCCGCTCTTTCACGGCGCGCCTTCCTCGGCGGGCTTCAAGAAGCTGCGCAAACGCATCGTGCGCCAGACCCGCGAGGCGATTGACCAATACGGCATGGTCGAACGGGGGGCGGAAAAACAGAAATGGCTCGTCTGCCTGTCGGGTGGCAAGGACAGCTACACGCTGCTGGCCGTGCTGCATGAGCTCAAGTGGCGCGGCCTCCTGCCCGTTGATCTTCTTGCCTGCAACCTCGACCAGGGGCAGCCGAACTTCCCCGCTACTGTCCTGCCCGCCTTCCTCGAAAAAATGGGCGTCGAGCACCGGATCGAATACCAGGACACCTATTCCATCGTGAAAGACAAGGTGCCCGAGGGGCGGACCTACTGCGCGCTCTGTTCGCGCCTGCGCCGGGGCAATCTTTACCGTATCGCCCGCGAAGAGGGCTGTTCGGCGGTGGTTCTCGGTCATCACCGCGACGATATCCTCGAAACCTTCTTCATGAACCTCTTTCATGGCGGACGACTGGCGACCATGCCGCCAAAGCTCGTCAATGAAGAGGGCGATCTCTTTCTCTACCGTCCGCTCGCCCATGTCGCCGAGGCCGATTGCGAGAAATTCGCCAACGCGATGAATTACCCGATCATCCCCTGCGATCTCTGCGGCTCTCAGGACGGGCTGCAACGCCAGCAGGTCAAACAGATCCTCGACCAATGGGAAAAGAATGCCCCCGGTCGCCGTCAGGTCATGTTCCGCGCCCTGATGAACATCCGTCCCTCCCACATGCTCGACCCGAAACTCTTTGATTTCGTCGGTCTCGCGCTGGGGTCGGGAAAATTTGAACAAATTGAAACGGAAATTCCGAAGCTGCGTTAACGGCTGCCTTACAGACCGTCCTCTAGCCTGCAGAACGTGTTTGCAGGGGATGATGCATGTATGCGCAGAACTGGATGAGGGCGACGTCGCGCTATTTTCAGGTGCTCGCACCGGTGATTGCGCTCGGCGGCTACCTGTTGCTCGGAGAGATCTGGCTTCTCGCTATTCTGGCTCTGCTGCCCATCGCCTCTCTGCTTGCCCCGCCCAGCGCCGCCGCCCCGACTCGCCCCCCCGAACAACGGGATATGCTGACCGGCGTACTCACGCGGGATGGGTTTGAAAACGCGCTGCGCACCGCCTTTGGCGGGTCCGGGGAAAACGGCCGCGCAAGCGCGATTTTCCTGCTCGAACTCAATGGGTTTACAGATATCCGGCTGCGCTATGGCGAATCTGCGGCAGACGCGGTCTTGAAACAGGCTGCCCTGCGCATCCGTGCCGCCTTGCGCCAAACCGATATCCTTGCGCGTGTGGGCGAGGCGCGGATGGGCGTCTGCCTCGCACCGGCCCCCTCGATTGATGACGAGGCCTGCCTGCAACTCGCCGCGCGGCTTCAGACCGCGCTCGAAGAACCGGTCCCCTTGCCCATGGCGTCGATCCTGCCGGAATGGACAATCGGCCTGCATCGCGTGAACCTTGCCACCGATGAGGCCGATACCGCCCTGGACCGCGCCGTGCAGGCCCTTGAAGACGCCCTGTGCGCCGGTCCCTCCGCGCTGCGCCTGTTTACCCCGGCGCTCGGTCGCCGCGCCACGCGCCAGAGACAGATCGCGAAGGATTCAGGGCACGCGCTCGACCGCGACCAGATCGAAGCCTGGTTTCAGCCGCAGGTTTCAACTGATACCGGCGACATTGCCGGCTTCGAGGCGCTCGCGCGCTGGCGTCATCCGCGCCTCGGCCTCGTGCCACCCTACGACTTCCTCCCCCTTCTCCAGAAATGCGGCCAATCCGAGCGCCTGTCGGATCGCATGTTGCAGTTGGCGCTTTCGGCCCTGCGCGACTGGGACGACAAAGGGCTTCACGTGCCCGCCATCGGCGTCAATTTCGCCGCCGAGGATCTGTCCAACCCCTCCTTGCCGGACAAGATCGCCTGGGCTCTCGACCGATTCGATCTCGCGCCCAACCGGCTTTCGGTGGAAATTCTCGAATCTGTCGCCGCCGGCCCGAGTGACAGTATCGTGATCGAAACCGTCAACCGCCTTGCCGCAATGGGCTGTGCCATTGATCTCGACGATTTCGGAACCGGACACACCTCGATCAGCGCCATGCGCCGTCTCACCGTGTCGCGCCTCAAGATCGACCGCTCCTTCGTCACCCATGTCGATCTCGACGGCGAACAGCGCCGCATGGTCGCGGCGATTCTGACCATGTGCGAGCGACTTGGCCTCGAAACAGTGGCCGAAGGGGTCGAGACGCCCGGCGAACACGCCATGCTGGCTCAGCTTGGCTGCACCTGTGTGCAGGGGTTCGGAATCGCCCGGCCCATGCCGCTGGCCGAAACGGCGGACTGGATCGCCACGTATCGCGCGACCCTCTCGCCCCCTCCCCCCATCGGTCGTGGCATCGACTGAGCCATCTGCCGGGCGTCAAACCCGCCGATTCCCCATAATCCGCTTGACCTTTGCCCCACACCTCTGTTGAACCCTCCCAAAGTTTCAAGGAACAGGTGTCTTCGGCAATGGACGATCAGAACAAGAACCTCATCCTCGCGACCGTGCTCAGCTTCGTCGTGATTTTGGTCTGGTTTATCATGTTTCCCCCCCCCGAAGAGCCGGTGGTCGACCCCAACGCGCCCGCGGTAAATGCCGAGGCTCCCGCGTCCGAAACCGCGCCCGTCGCCAACCCGACCGCGACAACCGGCAACACGGGCACCGCCGCACCAGCGCCTGCCGCCCTTGCCGATGCCCCTCGCATCAAGATCGAAACCGCGCGCCTCTCAGGCTCGATCTCTCTTCTGGGCGGTCGCATCGACGACCTGCACCTCAATGATTACCGCGAGACCCTCGCCCCCGACGCGCCAACCGTGACCTTCCTCGCTCCCCGTGGCGAGCCGGACGCTTTCTATGCGCTCTACGGCTGGGCTCCCGGTGCTGGCCTCACGCTCGATGCCGTGCCCGGCGCCAATACCGTCTGGACCGTCGAATCCGGCGAGACGCTGACCGAGGACAGCCCCGTCACCCTTGCCTGGGACAATGGCGCTGGCCTGACCTTCCGCCGCACCATCTCGGTTGACCAGAACTACATGTTCTCCGTCGCCCAAAGCGTCGAGAACACCGGAGCGGGCACGGTCTCCCTCGCGCCCTACGGCATCCTTGCCCGCCATGGCGAGCCAACCGACCTCAAGAATTTCTTCATCCTGCATGAAGGCGTTGTCGGCATGGCCGATGGCGAGCTTTCGGAAGTCGACTACGATGATGTCACCGATTTCGCCTTTGACCAGCGCGAAGGCGCCAAGGCCGAAGTCACCTCGGTGACGGAAAACGGCTGGATCGGCTTCACCGACCACTACTGGATGGCAACCCTCATCCCGACCCAGAACAGCCCCTTCAAATCCGTGGTGAAATACGACGACCGCCGCGACATCTACCAAACCGAAGCCGTCATGCCGACAGTGACCCTTGCCGCGGGCGAGCGTGTCTCCGTCGACAGCCAGCTTTTCGCCGGCGCCAAGGAATGGGCCACGATCCGCGCCTATGAAAAAGGCGGCGTCACCGGCTTCCTCGATTCGATCGACTGGGGTTGGTTCTTCTTCCTGACCAAGCCGATCTTTGCCGTGCTGCACTACCTCAACGGGCTGATCGGCAACATGGGTTGGGCCATCATCGGCCTCACCCTCCTGATCAAGATCGTGGTTTTCCCGCTGGCCTATAAATCTTATGCCTCCATGGCCAAGATGAAAGAGCTGCAGCCGCAAATGGAAAAGCTCAAGGAAGCTGCGGGCGATGACCGCCAGAAGATGCAGCAATCCATGATGGAGCTTTACAAGAAGGAAAAGGTGAACCCCGCCTCGGGCTGTCTGCCGATCCTGATCCAGATTCCGATCTTCTTCTCGCTCTACAAGGTGATCTTCGTCACGCTCGAATTGCGCCACGCGCCCTGGCTCGGCTGGATCACAGACCTGTCCGCCCCGGACCCGTCCTCGATCCTGAACCTCTTCGGCTTGCTGCCCTTCGCAGCGCCTGATCCCGGCTCCTTCCTTGCCATCATCAGCCTCGGCATCCTGCCGATCCTGCTCGGCATCTCCATGTGGCTTCAGCAGAAACTGAACCCGGCGCCCACCGACCAGACGCAGGCGATGATCTTTGCCTGGATGCCATGGGTCTTCATGTTCATGCTCGGCAGCTTTGCCTCGGGCCTGGTCCTCTACTGGATCACCAACAACGTGATTACCTTCACCCAGCAATACCTCATCATGCGCAGCCACGGCTATAGGCCCGACGTCTTTGGAAACATCAGGTCGAGCTTCTCGCGCAGCAAGAAGACAGACTCCAAATGACAGCGCGTGTCGCGGCCCTCTGGCGACACCCAATCAAGTCGCACGGGCGGGAAGCCCTCTCGCGCGTGCATCTTGAGAAAGGGCAGACCATGCCCTGGGACCGTCGCTGGGCCGTGGCACATGAAGACGCCAAGATCGTCGACATGGCTGCTTGGGCTCCGTGTCAGAACTTCTCGCGCGGAGCCAAGGCACCGGCGTTGATGGCCATCAACACCTCGGTCAATGAAGCTACGGGCACGGTGACACTCTCACACCCGGACCGCCCGGACCTGACCTTTGATCCCGACGCGGAACAGGCTCTCTTCCTCGAATGGGTGCGCCCGCTCATGCCAGAGAACCGCTCTGCCTCGGCCCGAATCTTGCGCCCCAAGGCACATGGCATGACCGACACGGATTTCCCCTCGGTGAGCCTTCTCAACCTTGCCTCCAACGACGCGCTGTCCTCTGTCATGGGGCAGCCACTCTCCATGCTCCGCTGGCGCGGCAATATCCATATCGACGGTCTTTCTCCTTGGGCGGAGCAAGGATGGATCGGTAAGGAAATTCGCATCGGCCCGGTCCTGTTCAAAGTGCGCGAGGAAATCGTCCGATGCCGCGCCACGACAGCCAACCCCGACACCGGGGAGCGCGATGCGGATACGCTGGGGGCGCTGAACACAAACTTCGGTCATCAGAATTTCGGCGTCTACGCCGAGGTGACCCAATCCGGGAACATCGCGCTCGGCGATCCCGTAGAGGTGCTCTGATGCAGCTTCCCTTCCCCATCGCCGAAGCGCCTGACGAGATCAGCCTCGAGAAGGGCCGCAAACTCTTCGTCGGAAGCAACGCCGATTTCCTCAAGGGCGTGGTCGCCATGCCCGGCCTGCCGCCCGACGACCGGATCGAGGTCTGCTTTGCCGGGCGCTCCAATGTCGGCAAATCGACCCTCATCAACGCCCTGACCGGGCGCACCCGTCTCGCGCGCGCCTCCAACACGCCAGGGCGCACGCAAGAGATCAATTACTTTACACTCGCCGAGAGCCACTATCTCGTCGACCTGCCCGGCTATGGCTAT